>Ga0308157_10000022_pt1 | contig 717958 bp, 692 predicted proteins | sample PhyBR1_FD_201035 | JGI IMG/M metagenome (GOLD analysis project Ga0308157, IMG submission 201035) | Phyllosphere microbial communities from UC Gill Tract Community Farm, Albany, California, United States - DLSLB.R1 | ecosystem: Host-associated > Plants > Phyllosphere > Unclassified | place... | reverse complement strand
ACCTGTTGTGGATAGGATTTTATTTAACTTGCTGATATGGCTGTTATTAAAATGGGCCTAGTACTTATCCACAATAACCGTTTGCCTGAAATGGCGGCGGATTGAAAGGTAATATAGATAAAAATGGTGTCTGAGGGTCTTATCTTTAACCCTTCAGGGGTTTGGATATCTTGGAGGGTGGAGTGAATGGTATTACAGGTAAGTGGGAATGAACTTAATTAGAGTATTCTTATTAATAGGATCTGGATGTTTTGTTTTGGGTTCATGGTTTTGAGTTCTGGGTTTTTATAATTATGAAGGAATCGGCGTTGCAGATGGAATTTTTAGTCGTTGGGGCTTTGGAGTAATAATAGTATGCTATTTGTAAGGGAAAATGGGTTATTAAGGAATGCCTCTTCTATATAAGTCCTCCACCCTAGCCCGGATCGAGCGGCTTGTCTGAGCTCTTTTCTGGTTTCGGCGGCGGCTTTGCCGCCGCCGAAACCAGAAAAAGCGAGTAGCGAGAGCCGGAAATAGCTCCTCTTAAATAAGAGTGAGGGTTTGGGGTTTGATATTGGGTGCGGAAGTTGTTAAATAGAAATATTGATTGGCTTCCACAAATTCACCCTAAAACTTATTGAAATAAAAAAAGCAAAGTTTTTACTCTGCTTTTTGTTTACTATAAATTACGCTAAGAAATTCGGCGTACGATTTTTCCAGTCCAATAATGTCACCACTTTTTAAGTTGAGTCCACCAACTCCAGTTTCGTCTGATTTTATTTTGGTGGCCGAAATCTGGAAATATTGGTTGGAGCTGCTTTCTTTCGGCTGAAATTTTATGGTTGAACCTAACAGTTTTTTTGTTGAGATGGTATAAATTTCTCCCGGGACCGTCTGTATAACAAAGTATGATCTTGGGGACAGTATATAATCCGTTTTATTTAAGGCGATCTTTTGATCTTTGTCTGAAGAGGCAAACAAATAGAGGTTTCCTGTCTGATTCAATAATTTTTCTTTCGGAAGATGGTACAAAGCCAGTCTGTAATTTGCAGGATTGAAATTCTGCATTGAGCCGTCAACGGTTTCAAATGGTTTTAATGCAAAGGTATTGGCTCCGATTTCTTTTGCTTTTTTATAGATCAATGAGAAAATTTCGGCATCATTTTTTGAAAAGCCCTGAACTTCGATTTCTCCGAGATATACTGCCTCTGCTTTTTCCTCATCAATTTTATATAAAAACTTGTCTGTGTTTTCATGTGTCTTTTCAACTTTCGTTAAGAATACATTTTGGGCATAAAAAATGTGAGCAACAAAAACAAAGATTGCAAATACTATTTTTTTCATTCTATATATATTATTGTGCAAGAATGTTCAGACATTCTTCAAGACTATTTTCCCAATATTTGGGTTCAATTTTGTAAACCTGCTCTATCTTATCCAAACACATGGTACTTCTTTTGGGTCTTTTTGCCGGGGTTGGATATTGCTCGGTTGTTAAGGGATTGAGTTTGATCTCCGACTTTGAAAGCTCAGCAATTTTTCCGGCGAATTCGAACCACGTTGTTTCCGGATAGTTTGAGAAATGAAAAATACCATAGTTTTTTTGAGGTGCTTCAATGATATTCATGATGGCTTCTGCGAGGTCATTGGCATTGGTCGGTTGTCCGAACTGATCAACCACGATACCAAGTTCATCTTTTTGTGAAAACAGGTGAAGCATGGTTTTCACAAAATTTTTATTGAATTCTGAATAAAGCCATGATGTTCTGAGAATTATTGTTTTAGGGTTTGCTTCTAAAGCCAGTTCTTCCCCTTTTAATTTGGATGCGCCGTACACGCCTATCGGGCTAGTGAAATCATCTTCGGAGTAACACAAATTGGTTTCACCATCAAAAACGTAGTCGGTGGAGACATGAATAAAAATAGTATGATAATCTTTACAGGCTTGTGCAAGGTGGGCAACTCCATATGCATTTACTGCAAATGCTTTTTCTTCTTCCTTTTCTGCAAGGTCTACTGCTGTAAAAGCCGATGCATTAATACAAAAATCGGGTTTGTTATCATAAAAAAATGAATTCACCTGATCTTCATCCGTTACATTCAATGTTTGAGAGTCTGTAAATATAAACTCATAATCCAATTCAAAGTCGGGAGCAATTTTTCTGATGCAATTACCCAACTGTCCGTTTCCTCCTACTACTAATATTTTTTTCATTATGAATTTTTCGCGTTTTGTGATCTTAAAAATTTAACTCTTGACTGAAAATCTTTCTGTTCTAAATCTACATAAAATTTGTTGAACGTTTCTTTAATATCTTCAGGATGTACTTCCGACTTTCTAGCTTTTACATTAAAGTAAATTATGGTGACCCATAATACCGCATGAATAGTTTTCTCGTCCAGACTTTTCATAAGAATTTCAACCTTTGCCGTTCTATCCTGAACGTCTATGGTTTTGCTGCTGATTACAACCGAGGTATTATATCTCACTTCTTTCAGATAGGCAATCTCATTCTGAATGGCAATCCAGGTACAGCCTGTAAGTTTTGTATATTCTTCATAGGTAAAACCGTAAAATGTTTCTACATGGTCTTCCCTTGCATTGAACATATAGTCGAGATATTTCACATTATTTAAATGCCCAATCGGATCACAATCACTAAACCGCACCTTTACCGTGGTCGATACTTCTTTTTCCATGCTGCAAAAATAAAAAAACCACCTCGATGAGAGATGGTTTTTTATAAATGTTTTTAAATATCTGAAAATTATTGAACCCCTAGTTCTTTCTTCACGGCAGCAGTAGCGTCCGGACCTCCTTTGAATACGAAGGCAGAAGAGTTTGCATCCATGATATAATCGTATCCGTTTGCTTTAGCAACTTTGGAAACGGCATCGTTCAGTTTTTTCTCGATTGGTTCATAAGCAGCATCTTGTTTTGCAACAAAATCTTTTTGAGCTTTATCGTTCATATCCTGAATTTCCTGCTGCATTTTTGCTAATTCAGCTTCTCTTGCTTTGTTTTCGTCAGCTGTTTTTTTAGGAGCTTCTTCAGTATATTGCTTCAATTTAGCCTGTCCAGCATCTGCTTTTTTCTTAATTTCAGCTTGTTTCGTATCTAAGAAAGCTTTAAGATCAGTATCTGCTTTTTTCTTTTCAGGCATTGCGTTAAGAACACCTATAACGTCTAAAGTTGCAATTTTTTGAGCTTTTGCCATACCTACCGATACAACCATCATTACCGCTGCAAATAATACACTTAATTTTTTCATAATTGGTAAATAAATAATTTAATTTGTTTTTAGATCTGTAAATGTAATAAAAGTTAAACTTTTATTTTCGGGTTTTAGTTTTTTCTTTTTTATCGGTATCTTTTAATAAAATATCTAATACTTTATCTGAATAATCGAATCTTTTCTGAAGGAAGAGCACATTGTTGCTTGTTTTATCAACCACGATGCCTATCCCGTTTTTTTCTGCCATCGTTTTTATTGCTCCCCAAATCTGGTCTTGAAACGGCTGAACAAGATTGGTTCTGAGCTTTTTAATTTCTCCGGTAGCTCCAAAGCGTAAACTGGTAGTGGTTTTGATATTTTTCTCCAAATCCATTACTTCTTTTTCTCTTAGCTTCAGCTGATCTCCGATGAGAAGAACTTTTTCACTTTCAAAGGCAGATCTTTTACGTTCGTATTCTGACTGCAGATTCTGAAGTTCTGACTGCCATGTATCGATCTGGGCATTAAGTCTTGCTTCTGCTTCTTTATACTGGGGCATTTTATTCAGAATATAATCTGTATCAACGACGCCCACTTTCTGTGCATTGCTTAAACCGAAAAGCAAAAATAAGAAGCATGAGAAAACAATTCTAAAATTTTTCATATAATGAATTATAAAGATTGGTTCATCAGGAAGTGTGTTTTCCATCCGGAAGGTTCTGTTCCTGAAACTGTTTTATCGAATCCGTAAGCGAAGTCGAACCCAATCAAGCCGAATGCTCCCATATAAACTCTTACCCCAACACCTAATGATCTTTTCAGCTGGAACGGATTATAGCTTCCCCATGAATTCCAAACGTTACCTCCTTCTGCGAACGTGAGTGCATAAATTTTTGCAGTCTGGTTCAATGAAATCGGATATCTTAATTCTAACGTAAATCTGTTATAAATAGTACCTCCACCGGTAGGGGTAATATCTTCAGAAGTTCCTCCGTACGTAGATGCGTTTTCGTAACCTCGCAACGGAATCAATTCTCTACCGTCATATCGACCTCCGAAAAGCCCGGTACCTCCTACATAGAATCTTTCAAATGGCGGCGCCCCAAGTTGTTTGTTGTACCCGTCCATGAATCCCATTTCAGCAGAAGATCTCAATACCAGTTTTCCGGCAATTTCGTTATAAATATCTGCTTTAAATTTAACTTTAAAGAACTCCATCCACTTATATTTCTCTGTAGGAGAGAGTGTGGAGTAATCTTTGTTATTGAACAATGAATACGGTGGCGTGAATTTTACCGAAAGATCAAGATTTGATCCTACTGTCGGGAAAATCGGGTCAATCCCTGCAGAGTTTCTGCTCAGCCCGAGATTGATACTGAAGTTGTTTGCCGTACCGTAATATTCTGTAGTACCTCCGAAATCGAAAGGATAGTTTTTAAAGTCGTATTTCTGAAACTGAAGTCCTGTATAAAGTGAGAAATAATCATCCGGCCACTTCAACAATCTGTTCAATCCTACTGAAGCGGAGAAAATATTTAACTTTTGGGAGCTTCCGTAAGCATCAGAATATTTTACCCTTGAGTTGTTAAGGCTGACAGAAAGTGCCGTTGGCCTTGTTCCGAATAACCAAGGTTCCGTAAATGAAACTCCGTAATTCTGGAAATATTGCCCTGCCTGAGCCTGAAGTGATAATGTTTGCCCATCACCCTGCGGCACTGGTTTAAAGTCTTTAAATTTAAGGAAATTCTTCAAAGAGAAGTTATTGAATGTCAATCCCAGCGTCCCGATAAAGCTGTTACCTCCGTAACCGGCCTGTAGCTGAACCTGTGAAGAACCTTTCTCAACGAGTTTCCATTTGATATCCACAGTGTTATCCTGCTGATTCGGCTGAATATCCTGCCCTACCTGCTGCGGATCAAAAAACTGCATTCCGGCAAGATCAAAATAGGTTCTTTTGATATCGCTTTTAGCAAAAAGATTTCCTGGTTTTGTTCTTAAAGCTCTTAGTATTACATGGTCATGTGTAGTTGTATTTCCTTCCCAAGTCACCCTGTTCCAAGTTGCTTTCTCTCCTTCATTGATACGAATTTCAAGATTAATCTTATCTCCGTTTACTGATTTTTCAACAGGTGTTACATTTGAGAAAAGGTAACCGTTGTTCATGTAAACCGATTTGATATCGGAATCATCTTCTTTACCCCCATCTTCTCCAACTTTTTTGTTGAAACCTACTGCATCGTAAATGTCTCCTTTTTTATATCCTAAGAGTCTTTGTAAGTAATCTGTAGAGTAAACGGTATTTCCGGTAAATGTAACATCGCCGATATAGTACTGCTTCCCTTCATTAAGCTTTACATTGATTTCGTAGTTATTTCTTTTGTTTCTCCATACTGAATCAGAAATCACTTTTGCATCTCTATAACCCAGGGAGTTGTAATAGCTGATTAGGTTCTGCTTATCTTCCTGATATTTTTCTTCAATGAATTTTGAAGATTTCAGGATACCTCCGATCCCAAATCTTTTCTGTTTGGTTTCTTTGAATGCTTTTTTTCTAAGTTTTCTATCGGATACAGCTGTATTTCCTTCAAACTCGATATGATCGATCTTGATTCTTTTGCCTTTATCTACATTAATCGTCCAGTCTACTAAATTAGGATCTCCTGCATTTACTTTATCCTGAATGGTAATTTTAGCATCAGCATATCCTTTTTTAACATAGTCTTTAGGCACATTGGTTTTAAGACTTGAAACCAAATTCTGGGTGATTTTGGTACCTGGCTTCAGATTGTTGTCTTTAGCCATTTTTTCATTTTTGGATTTGCCGATTCCTTTTCCGGTAAATTTTACTTCACCAAGATCTTTAAGATCCTGGAGGTAGAATTTCAGGATGATTGTTTCGCCTTCAATACTTTGAACATATACTTCAACTTCCGAAAAAGATTGAGTATCCCAAAGTTTTTTTACTGCGTTACTGATTTTCTGTCCCGGAATGTCTACCGTCTCACCTTTTGATAATCCTGTAAATCTCAGGATCTGAGCCGGTGTATATTTTTTAACCCCATCTACAACGATGTCTTTCAAGGTGTATGTTCCTGCCTGGTTTCCTGCTTGTACAGATGCTTTCACCTGTGTACTGTCCTGTGGAGTTACCTGTCCATAGAAATGTGCAGAAGCAACAAACATAATGATGGGTAATAGTCTAAACTTCATTTTATCGTAGTCTTTCTTTTCTTAAATTTTACTGGATTTTTATTTGTTCTCCGGTCTTTCCGAATCTTCTTTCCTTGTTTTGATAATCAACAATACACTGAAAGAAAATATCTTTCGTAAAGTCCGGCCACAGAACATCTAAAAACTGCAGTTCTGCATAGGCAATCTGCCAAAGGAGGAAATTACTGATTCTGATTTCGCCACTGGTTCTTATCAAGAGGTCAACAGGTGGAAAATCTTTGGTATAGAGATGGCTTTCAAATAATTTTTCATCAATATCATCTGCATTTATTTTCCCCTCTTTTACTTCTTCACTTATGTTTTTTACGGCATTCAGTATTTCATTTTGTGAGCCATAGCTTATGGCCAATACCAAATTGCCTTTTGTATTTTCTTTTGTGAGCTCCACCACACGATTCAGTTGATCTTTTACGAGGAGTGGTAACTTATCCAGATTACCGATAACATGCATTCTTAGACCTTTGCTGAAAATTTCTTCTGCTTCGAGCAATAATGTCTCTACCAGTAAATTCATTAATGTATTTACTTCTTCAGCAGGGCGGTTCCAGTTTTCCGAAGAAAAGGTATACAGCGTTAAGTACGGAATATGTATTTCATTACATGCATTAATGGCATTTCTTACTGCATTAATGGCATTTCTGTGACCGAAAGTTCTTTCTTCGCCACGGGATTTTGCCCATCTTCCATTACCATCCATGATGACAGCAACATGCTTTGGTAAATTATCCGGATCTATTTTATCTTTTATCAACGACATATTAATCACAATAACACGGAGGTCTTCCGAACGAATAAGTCAAACCTAAACTTACCGTATTCATCCAGTCTTTAGACTTTGTATCTCCAATATTTCTTCCTCCTATAAAGGCAGCTTCTCTCTCTTTAGACACCACATAATAGGCATCTGTCTGAAGAAGAGAACCTCCTGTAACGGGGCTTAAGATATCTCCATTGTACGTGGAGATTACATCTTTGGACAGGATTTTGCTATAATCAAGCTGATCGGTCAGGGTATATCTGAAAGTAGCTTCGGCAAAAATAGCCCAGTTATAATTAAATTTATACTTCAACCCTACCCCAAAAGGAAGGTGCATCGTAGTTTTCGTTCCGGTAGAGTATTCTGCTCTTGTCGTAAAATCAAGCTCATTAATAGGAGCTTGGGCGACGCCATCAGCATCTCTTCTGAAATCATTAATAAGGGTAGCTTTCGGTGCATCAAACATCAAAGCACCCACCCCGCCGAAAATATATGGGCTTACCATACCTTTCTGCTCGTTATTTACCGGGAAGAAGTTGTATTCGAAAACAAGACTTGCTTCATATACATTGTTTTTCCCGAATGAGTTTCTGTTTTGTCTGTATTCTTCTTTAGCTACTTTGTCATTAAACTGAATCTGATTATATCCAAGATCCAATCTTACCGTCTGATGAGGATTAAAATTAAATCTATATAAAATCCCCCCGTAAAACGGAACTCCCCAATCCGACGCTTTACTTAAATCCAATGGCTTTTGTAAAATATAATTCGTTCTCCCTATATCCCCAACTAGGTTACTCATACCTAGACGAACTCCCAGTTCGTTTCTTTGTGCTTTAACACTTACCACAGTTCCTAGAGCGGCAAGGAAGCTAAACAATAATTTTCTATTCATAAAAGAATATGGATTTATGGTTATTTTAAAATTTAATTTTTGCAAATATAAAACATTTTTATATTAATGATAATCTTAATGTTTAGTTAAAAATAAACAAAAAAACATAATTTGTTATAAAGTAAACGATAAAGTCGATAAATTATTCTTTTTTCAACAGATTCAAAATTATCATTACAAAATAAACCCCCATTTAATGAGGGGTTAAAAGTATTATTTTTTATTGAATATTTCCCGTACTTTATTTCTAATTCTTATTAACAATGGTTCTTTATAGTTTTTATCTTCATCAAAATACCCGTAACCATAGCCGTAACCATAGCCATAACCGTAACCGTAGCCATAGCCCTGCTTTGTATTATAATCATTGTATACCATTCCCAGATTACCAGTTTCTGCATTGTGATACTTCTCAGTAATCATTTTGAGCATATATTTTTCGGTATATTCATGTCGGACCACATAAATATTAATGTCGGAGTGCTTCATTAATTCATAAGAATCGGCAACCAGCCCCACCGGCGGGGAATCGATAATAATAAAATCGTACATGGCTTTAAGATCCTGGATGAAACTGATATTTTTTTTACTCATCAGAAGTTCGGAAGGATTGGGAGGTATCGGTCCTGAAGTTGCGACATCAAGATTAGGAATTCGGGTTTTATTAATAATCTGGTTCATTTCTACCTCACCGGTAAGATAGTTTGAAATCCCGTATTTGTTATCAATTTTAAAATCTCCGAAAATTTTCGGTTTTCTGAGATCCATTCCGAGAAGGATTGTTTTTTTGTCACTTAATCCTAGTACTGAAGCCAGGTTAATGGAAACATAGGTTTTTCCTTCGCCGCCAATGGAGGATGTTACCAGGATAATCTTACTTCCCCCTTCACCTGCCGATAAAAACCTCATATTAGCTCTGATGCCTCGGAATGCCTCGGATACTGAAGATTTCGGCTGATCAAGAACAGTAAGCATTGTTTCATTGGTATTGTTACCAATAACACCAAGAAGAGGAATTCTGGTAGCATTAATTAATTCTTTAATATTTCTGATTTTACTGTCAAGCGCTACTCCCACAACAATAAAAAGCATCGGAAGTATTAAGAAACCGCCTATTATTCCGGCTTTCACGGCTTTTATGTTCGGGCCTATTGGAGACTGTCCAATATTTTTTGCCGGATCTATCACATTGATATCAGATTGTTTTCCAGCTATTTTTAATTGTGTTTCGTTTTGCCTGCTGAGAAGACTGTTGTAGGTCGCTTCTATCATATTGTATCCCCTTTCGGCATCCAGATATTTTCTTTCTTTTTCCGGATAGGTATCAAGATCCGCGTTCGCTTCCATTACTTTCCGGTTTATTTTACCGATTTCTTCCAGATAATCTGAATAATAGTTTCGTAAAACTAAATTAGAATTTGTACGAGCTTCATTAATCAATCTATTAATCTCAACCATAGGTTCGGAATTCGGTTTATAGATAAGGGCCATTTCCCTTCTTTTTAGATATAAATCTTTGAGTTCTGCAACGGTTGCTGAAAAAACACCATCCTGAAAGCCTGCTGCCGTAGTGCTGATCATTTTATCATAATTCTGTGAAGCGACAGTACCTTTTATCTTATTGAGGGACACAATCTTGCTCTCCAAATCCGCTTTTTTAGCTTCGAGCTCCTTAATTTTGTTTAGGGATTTTTCGTCTCTGTCTTTTATGTCATAGAGTTTTTCGGTGGTTTTCATATAATTCAGAACATAAGCGCTCGAATCCAGCTTTTTTCTTATTTTATCAAGATTTTCCTGTAAATACACATTTGTATTTTTATCAACAATGAGCTTATCGGCCTGCTGCTTTTTCTGCAGCTGACTTACGGATTTATTGAGAAAATTAACGGTGCCGTTGAGATTATACCCTTTCTTGGTAATGATCATAATGCTATTGATTTCTTTATCAAAATCTATTGAAATAGTAGAAACAATATCATTTACTGCATTATTTACCGTACTAAATGTAACAATAATATTCTGGAGGTTAATTTTGGGGGTAACCGGATTTTTCACCAGCCTGAATCTAAGGTTATGGGAAGTAAACCAATCTCCTACCCGGATGACCTGATTGTCTGGTTTATCGTATGGAGCTATTGTATTAAATCCTTCTGTTTTATAGCTGTATAAGGTCTGGGAATACCCTTCCTCCGGCAAAACAACTTCAAATCTATCTATCCCTTTGGGAATAAGGGTAATGGGATATTCCACCTGCTGAAGATGGTTTTTATCCACCTCAAGCAAAACCGGTACGTCATCCTTATCTAAATAGGTTGATTTGATAACACCTTTTGTAGAATAATTTACATAAAGCCCTAATTCTTTCACCAAAAATTCATTATGCGTTCTGGACAACAACATTTTTTTAAGGTAAACACCATCCTGATTTCCGCCCTGTCCCCATATGAAGTTAATAGACTGGTTTGGAGTAAAATAGCTTGCGGCATTATTGGATACACTTAAAGATAAGTTTGATGCATAAATATTTTGCGCATAATACTTGGTATATATCCATGAAATGGTATAGCCTATAATAAACATCATAATAAACCAATACCAATTTTTAAGAATTCTGTTTAAAAAATGAGCCATATCAAACAGGGCAAATGAACCGTATTTACTTTCCTGAGAATTAGTTTTCTCTATATTTGTCTCTTTATCCGGGATCATAGTATTAAAGATTTTTAAGAAGTAAATAGATAGACAGTGCGGTTGTAATCACTGATACTGCTGTTGTTAATGTCTGGATAGGATCTTTTCCTAAGCCGTTCAGACTTTTTGCCCTTGTGTTAAGGTATATTTCATCACCGTTCTGCACATAATAGTAGGGGGAATTCATAACATCCTCCCGCGTAAGATCAATTTTGGCGATTTTGATTCCTTCCGGCAGTTTGCGATGGATAACGATATTTTTTTTATCGATGGTTTTATTAAGTCCGCCGTTCATTGCCAATGCTTCCGTAATATTGAGTGTATTCTTATGGGCTACTTTCTCCCCAGTGAGACCTGTTGTTTCAGTGTCTCCCAGTATGTAATAGGTTATCCCGTCTGTATTGAGCCTTACCTCGGATTTCCCTTCCTGAAAGTTTTCATTGACTTTGGTCTGTATTTCCTGGGCTACCTCCTCAATGGTTCTTCCTTCCGCTTTTATGTAACCAATACCAAAAACATTAATGTCGCCGTTGGAATCTACTTTTAATCCGTTGAAATAAAAAACGGAATTTCCTCCACCCCCTCTTGCAGTAGCCTGATTTAATGTTGAAATATTACCATTGCCTGATGCATTAGCTCCTGAAGTATTCAATGTGGAATAAAACTGGGCCGCGTCTCCTTTCGGTGTAGTGACAATATTAAGGTTTAATATATCATTTCTGGTAATTCTGTATATCGGAATATTATAGGGAATAAGCCCCTCTTCGTTGATTACCAGGCTTTCATTCGGCTGCATGTATCGCACATCCTTAGTGGTAATGCAGGATACCAGCAAAAAGGGCAGCATTAATAGAAACAGATACTTATAATTCTTCATCATTTTTTTTGAAATTATTGTGAAACAGATTAATTTTTAGTGTCTTTGATATGTCTCAGCGCATAAATAAAATGAGGGATATACGCGCCTAAAAACCCTAAAGATATTATGATAAAAAGTAATAGATTGACATTGGTATGTCTTAAACAATAGGCTAAACCAACTACAAAAAGATAATACAGAATGATATAGCCGGAAGACCTTCTATGCGTAAGATTAAGCTTTAAAAGCCGGTGGTGAATATGGTTTTTATCGGCATCAAAAGGTGATTTTTTATTGAGTAACCTGATAATAATTACGTTCAGCGTATCTACAATCGGAAGAATAAGAATGGCCACTGCTACCACCGGTGCAGACTGCAGATGATACCGGGGAACTTCGGGAAGGTTTTTGTCAATAAAAATATCGATAAAAGAAATGGATGTAAATGCAAGCAGAAACCCTAAAAGCATAGATCCGGTATCGCCCATAAAGATTTTGTTGGTTCTGTAATGTGAAAGATTATAATATAGAAAAGCAAGCACAGAGCCTATAATGATCACCGATAATACCACCAAAGGATAGTTGTACGATCCCAATCTGTAATAACTTATACCGAAAAGAGCGCTGCACACCAAAGAATATCCTCCTGCCAATCCGTCTATACCATCAATAAGATTAAAGGCATTGATAAGGATGATGAATGTAATGATGCTGAAGATTACACTCACAAAATAATTGATTTCGTAAATTCCGAATATCCCAAAAAGACTTCTTATCCTGATATCGGAGCCAATAACGACTAAGGATGATACTATAATCTGCGCAACAAGTTTCTTATAAGCCCTCATTACAACAATATCATCCATAACACCTACATAAAGAAGGATAACCAATGAAGCAAAAAGAAATTTGTAAAGGTCGAAAAGTTCATAAGCAAAAATAGGGGCGCAAATTCCTATGGAATAAAATATGGCAATGCCGCCAAGATTTGCAATTTTGCGCAAATGTGAACTTCTTGCTACCGGCTCATCCATAAGATTTTTCTTTCTGGAAATCTTGATAATGGTAGGAATCGAAAAAAAAGTGATTAAAAAAGAAAATAAAAAACCAAGTCCTATTTTGATATAAAATATGGGAAGACCCGATTGAGCTAAAAATAATTCAAAATTTTTCATCTTTTTTCATTTAAAAGGGCTGCTGATCTTCTGTGAGATATCCGGAAATAATTGTGTAAGCTTATTCCCGAAACAGCACTTACATTTGTGTTTTTATATAAATTTTCTTATCAGTCTTTTCTGCCCGGCAAAAAATAAAAGATAAAAAATGTTTTTTTTCAGTGACAAAGATAATAGATAATTCTTACCAAAACGACTAAATTGCAATAAATTTTTAAGTTTTATATCCCTTTTCTTCATAAAATATTCAAGCTTTTCACACATTTTGTAGAAAACGTCATCATTTTTAACAAAAGCAAGATATGCCACAAAGGAGTAAACTCCTTCAAAAATCTGAAAATCCTTAAGCTCACGCTCTTTACCGCAATATTTTGTTGTTTTAAAATACTCTTCTACATCTTCTACTGCTTTAAGAATATCAAGGCCTTTTTCCGTATGGGTTTTACTGATGGAATCGATTCTTTCAAAGTACTGATAATGGTAATTCTGAGTCTGCGCTATTGTTGTACAATCCAACAAAAGCTGGGGAATAAGCTGGATATCTTCAAAGTGAATATTCTTTTTAAATCTCTTTTCCTCAAAAAGATTTTTTTTGAATAGCTTGTTGCAGGCAAAATAGCTGATATCAGAGAAAACGGAAAAATTATTTTCGAGATCTATTTTTTCCGGCATATTGGGAACCTGGGTAAGCTTTTGTATGATTTTTCCGTGCTGATCTACTTTCTGTATATTACAGATGACCATTTCTGCCATATGCTTTTCGGCCAGCCCGGCCATTTCTTCGAACATTGAAGGATTTACATAATCATCGCTGTCCACAAAACCGATATAGTCTCCTGTCGCCCTGTCGATTCCAAAATTCCGGGCATCACTAAGGCCTCCGTTTTCTTTAAGATAGGATTTTACTTTATCCGGGTATTGATGTGCATACTTGCGAATGATCTCTTCAGAACGATCCGTACTTCCGTCATTCACAACCAGAATTTCTATATTCCGATGAGTCTGACAAATTAAAGAATCTAGACATTTTGCGAGATATTTTTCAACATTGTAAACCGGAACAATAACAGAAACTTTTGAGGGAACATGTTTCATATATTAAATTTTCGTCAGTCGTGCATTCAGCCAGCCTTTTTTAGCTTCATCAAAATCTTTCCTCGAACAGGGCACGCAGTTTTCGATATTTTCATCGTCCCCGAAGTACCAGAGATTACTGAAAGTATCCCGTTTGAAAGCATATTGCCTGTCATCAACCAGAACATAAAAAACTTCATAGTGCCGTTCCTTAGGGTGGGATCTCTGAATATTGATCCCTTCGATAAGATACCAGATCATCTGTGCCAGAAGCTGATGGTTGAGCTGATTTTCAGAATATATATTATAATTAAAAATTCCTACCGATTTCAGGTTTTCACTGAGCCCGATTTCTTTCATGTAAGCACAAATTTCCCTTCTGTTCAGCCCGTTCACCTGCGGATTCATGGAAAAAGGTTCTGCGAAGCTTTCGATAGCATCACAATTTACCGTCACCAGGTCTGCCTTTCTGAAAAAAGGTTCTGTCTTTTCCGTAGAATTCATCATTTCTGCAAGACGGATGATATCAAATTCAACTTCTTTTATAAGTCTTACGGAATCAATTTCATTAAGGTGTTTCTGATAGCCGAGGTGATGATAATTTTTAATTGAAAAATTCTTTGCCCCGAAAATCTTGCTGAGGAACGTATATTCGTTAATAAGTTCTCCCTGCTGAAGCGAAATAATATTGCTGATCTGGGTATAATTGATATTTTTCGTATGAAAATTTAATGCAGAAAACAGGGAAAACGAAAAATCATTCGAGCCTCCGATAATCACCGGAATAGCCCGTTTGTAATGACATGCCGAAAGCACTTCCTGCAAAATATAATGAGAATCCTGAACCGACTTTCCAGAAACAAGATCGCCCAGATCTACCAAAGGAATTTCAAAATCAAGCTGTGAAAGTTTATAAAACTCTCTCCTGATTCCTGTAAAATCCTGCACTTCCGCATCTCCGTTGGCACCTCTGTAATCCGAAACAAAAAGAAGAACAATGCTGTCTTCCTTTATATCTTTTGTAATGCGGCTTCCGATCTGCCAGCTTTCTGTTTTGAAATTTCTCGGCGAAATAATAAAATCTTCAAAATTCATGATTCCCTTTCAATATATATTGAGATCAAAAATATTAAAATTAAATTATTTCCCAAGCATAAAAATATCAGCGATGACTTCAACTTAAAGTTTAAAACTTTAAACCGGCCTAACTTACAAGATAAAAGAAACTCTAAGCCTTAAAAATCTTCGATTTTATCCTTTTGAAAACTTTATTGTTAATGAGCATCTACGAGATACTTTTGTTTCTTTTGCGGTTAAATTTTAAATTAATTAAAGAAGCTTTTGGTAAAGGTAATTCCGTGTAAAATTATATTTTATTTAAAATTTCAAAAACAAAAGTGGTAGAAGTCTGAAAATCTCCTCCCTGGGTAGCTCCGAACAAAAACCGCGGCGTTTCTCCATCTTTATCCAGTAAAAGCATGGGTCTTTCCAGCCTGCCGAATCTTTTCAGGTGCGCCGGAGGATTAGGCTCTTTGGTATAATGTGCCATATTAAGGTAGGCAATTTCCGGCTTTGTCCAGCTAATTCCGTCTTTCGTTATAAGATGCAATCCAAATTCATGATTAAAAAACCCCATGTCTCTGGCGATCATGTGAAATTTATCTTTCTGTTTCCAAACAAAAGCATCTTCAAGCTGAGCATTATTGGGCAATGATGAAAAATCAATGACAGGATTTTCGGACACTTTTAAGTAGGGCCCCAATGGTGAATCCGACTTTGCCAGACCGTATTTCCTGTTTCCCCTGACCGAGCCTTTCTGGGTTTCATACTCATGGGTGTTCCAGGATTTATAAAACAGCCAGTATTTTCCGTCATTTCCCTTGACAAAGGCAGGATTTGTAGTACAGTGGTCGTCCCAGGAACCTTCTTTTCCGGGAAGCAGCAACGGTTGATCTGGCCTTGTCCACGGACCGTCAAGACTTTTTGATGTCGCGAGTCCGATTCTTTTGGTATTGGTTTTTCCGTTGAAATTCCCCATGAAAAACAACAAATATTTGTCTCCTACTTTTTTTATTAATGGATTATGACAAGTGGTTGCATCCCAAAAACCCTCCCCTCGCGGAGCCAGAATCACCTGTTTATGTTCGAATATATCAAATGGAGAATTGGCTTCGGCCCGACAAATCTCAGATCCGTTGAGCCATCCTCCCATTCCTTTTTCTTTCTTCCACCGGGAATAGAAGAGATGAACTTTTCCGTCTTCACCCCAAATCGGAGAACTGCACCAAATGTAATAGCCGTCCAAAGCGAGTGATCTTCCGATTGGTTTCAACCTGAAATAAGGATTTTCTTCCGAAGATAGTAAGCTGGTAAATGATGATCCCAACAATACGGCAGCCATTCCCAACGCTGAGGTATGAAGAAATTCTTTGCGGTTGAAGTTTCCGGAATTTTTCATTGATTTGATTTTAAGCTAAATTAATAGAAAGATTTTCAATGACTATCCTGCGCCGGAGGGTATTTCTTTTAGGGGTAATCACTTTACCAAAGTTTAACACGGGACTCTGTTAACATAATAATATTCAATGATTATCATGATTTATTTTTCTGAAATTTTCTTATTTTTAGCTGTTTAACAATTAAAATCACAAACGATGAGTACACAAAATCAGATCAGTGTAGAAATTCCAACATCTGTAATTGCAGAGGTACAGCAAAAACTGCAGGACTGTAAAACATTGCTTGAACCTTATCTTCAGGGACTGACCACAGAGGATAGAAAATCTCTTTTTAAAATGGGCGACAAAACACTTGCTACTGTGCAGAAAGTGAAAAGCTATATGCAAACCAATCCTGAATTTATTCCTGATTACATGGATAAAACAGAATTCTTAAAAGACGAAGCTGTTGTAACGGAGCTTACTCCTTTAGGAAATCTGGCAGCCCAGCTGGCTACAGATATTGATGATACGATAACAATTGCAGGAAGTGAGGCTTTAGTTTCTGCTCTTCTTTATTATGGAACAACAAAAGAAGCTTCCGATAAAGGTGTTGCGACAGCGAAACCTATTTATGAAGATCTCAGCCAAAGATTTGTCAGAAAGACCTTCAGGAAGAATCCTAAATAAGAATACTTTTGATCTTATAATTTATAAACGACTCTTTTAGACTCATAAACCAGTGTAAAAGAGTCGTTTTCCAGTATAAATGATTCAAAAACCAATATAAAAGACTCAACGCCGAGTATAAACGAGTGAAAAACGAGTGTTTTATACTGGTTGTTGAATGTAAAAGAATGATTGATGAGTGTAAGAGACTGGCTGATGATTATAAAATAATGATTTATGGATGTTTATTCCCATTGAGTATTGAATTTAAAATATGGTATCTACCTCTCTTTATTAAATGAAAAAGCACAGACCAAAAATCTGTGCTTTATATTTTATAAAAACTATTTTACTTCTTTGCTGCCGGTTTCTTAGCCGCAGGCTTTTTTGCTGTTGCCGTTGTCTTTTTAGCAGCTGTTTTTTTCGCTGCCGGTTTTTTCTTCTCCGCAAAAGCTTTCGGATCCTGATCGGTGATCCATTTTTTAACCTCATCCAAAGAGATTTCTTTCAACTCTTCAGCATCATATTTGGTATCGTCTGCTTTTTTCGGAATTTTGAACATCCCTTTCCCAAATTTAACGAAAGGGCCCCATCTTCCATTTTCAATGGAAATTTTTTCTTTTTCCCACTGCTGGATGTACCGGTTGGCTTCTTTTTCCAGTTTAGCATCAATCAATTCGTTGATATCGCTTTGGGAAAGATTCTCAAAATCATACCGCTTCGGAACATTCACAAAAATATCTTTATACTTGATAAACGGCCCGAATCTTCCGGAACCTTTTGTTACCGGTTCTCCTTTATAGGTGGCAATCGGTGCGTCTGCGATTTTCTTTTCATTGATAATTTCTTCAGCACGTTTCTGGTCTACAGACAACGGATCTTCTCCTTTCGGAATGCTGATATACGTTTCGCCCCATTTTACATACGGCCCGAATCTTCCTACTCCTACGGAAACCGGCTGCCCGTCTACTTCGCTGAGATCAAACGGAAGCTTAAATAACTCCAGAGCTTCTTCAAGGGTAATGGTGGCGATGTTCTGCCCTGCCATTAACGATGCGAAAACCGGCTTTTCTTCATCCTCCGTCTCCCCGATCTGGATCATTGCTCCGAATCTTCCGATTCTGGCGTGAACATTTTTTCCTGTTTTCGGATCGATACCAAGAAGCCTGTCGCCGGTAGCGCGGTCTGCATTTTCTTCTACATCTTCAATTCTCGGATGGAATTTCGAATAGAAATCCGTCATCATAATCTTCCACTTCTGATCTCCGCTCGCAATTTCATCAAAGCTTTCTTCCACTCTAGCGGTGAAACCATAGTCAAGAATTTCTTTAAAATTGTCTGTCAGGAAGTCATTTACCACTTCACCGATGTCGGTAGGAACAAATTTATTTTTATCCCCTCCGAATTTTTCTTCAAGAACTTCTTTCTTTATCTTATCTTTTACCAGAGAGATTTTTACGACTTCACGGGTTTGCGGCTCGATCTCGCGCTTATCTACATACTCACGATTCTGAATGGTCTGAATGGTCGGCGCATATGTAGATGGACGCCCGATTCCCAATTCTTCAAGCTTTCTTACCAAGCCTGCTTCGGTATATCTTGCACTTGGTCTTGTGAATTTCTCTGTAGCGGTAATTTTTTTATAGTCTAAAACTTCACCTACCTGTACTTTCGGCAGCAGTTTTTCGTTGCTTTCTTCGTCATCGTCTTCAGTTTTTACAATACCATACGCTTTTAAGAAACCATCGAAGATAATTACCTCTCCCTGTGCTTCAAAATTCTGCGGTAATTTGGCATTCCCGATCTCAATGACTGTTTTTTCAATTTTAGCATTGGCCATCTGTGAAGCCAGTGTTCTTCTGTAAATTAATTGATACAGACGGTTCAGCTGTACATCGCTTACTGTTTTCACCCCAAAATCCGTAGGACGGATTGCCTCGTGAGCTTCCTGTGCAGATGAGGATTTTGTGGTATAATTTCGTGGTGAAGAATATTCGGCACCGTATTCTGAGGTGATCTGTTTCTTTGCTCCTTCAATCGCTTCCTGGGAAAGGTTTACGGAATCGGTTCTCATATATGTAATAAAACCTTCTTCGTATAATCTCTGCGCAAGACGCATAGTTGTCGTTACATTATATCCTAATCTTGAAGATGCTTCCTGCTGCAGGGTTGAAGTTGTGAAAGGCGCCGAAGCAGATCTTGTTCCCGGCTTTGTTTCCACATTCAACACTTTGAACTCTGTGGTTCTTGCCAGCTCTATGAACTTTTCAGCATCCTGCTCTTTATCGAAATCTTTTTTAAGCTTTGCAGCAATTTCCTGATCTGATTTATTCTGAAAAATTCCGTCGAGCTTGAAGCTCGCTTTTGGAACAAACTCACGGATTTCTTTTTCTCTTTCCACCACAAGCCTTACCGCTACGGACTGTACTCTTCCTGCAGATAACCCCGGTTTTACTTTTTTCCAGAGTACCGGAGACATCTCAAATCCCACGATCCTGTCCAACACTCTTCTTGCCTGCTGGGCATTCACCAGATTCTGATCTATATCTCTTGGGTTTTCTATGGCTTTTAGAATGGCATTCTTAGTAATTTCATGAAAAACAATTCTTTTTCTGTTCTCAGGCTTTAGTTTCAGTTCGTCTGCAAGGTGCCATGCAATAGCTTCTCCTTCACGGTCCTCATCGGATGCGAGCCAAACCATCTCGGCTTTTTTCACGGCTGCTTTCAGCTCTGTCACCAATTTCTTTTTGTCTGCAGAAACTTCGTAATCAGGACTGAAGGTTGACAAATCGATTCCCATTCCTTTTTTAGGAAGATCACGGATATGTCCGAAGCTGGATTTCACTTCAAAATCCTTCCCCAAATACTTCTGAATCGTTTTTGCTTTTGCCGGTGATTCGACGATTACTAAATTTTTCGACATTCTAAAATTTTTGCAAAAGTAAAGTTTTTTTATTAGATAGGTTTTGGAATTACATTTTATTTAATAATTCCAGCGGTGCTACAAACACTCTGTACAGTATTCCTTCAAAAGTAAAACCTTTTCCGGACATCTCAACCCTGTAGATCAGAGAGAAAATAATAATGAATAAAACAGTGTAGATTTTTCTGTTAATAATAATTGGTTTAAATACGTATGCAGAGCCTCCTGTCTTTAGTAACAAAGCAAAAAGAACAATGATCATTATCATATGAATGTACATCCATCTTCCCCAGTCAATAGCCAGATAAAAAAGTGGAAATGAAAATAAAAAAGCACAGATTAATAAAATAGATATTAACTTTCTGTTTCTTAGAAATTTTAAATAATAATAAAGATGAAAAATACTAAAACTTAAACTGATAAAATACAAAACATATTCACCGATATGCTCTTTAATATAATCCCTCTCATTGATATTCCAATAAAAGATTCCGTAAACTGGATGAACGCCTCTTGCTGCGAGAATTTCCAATGATTTTCCTTCATTAATATTTTTTCCAAAGAAAAATAAGATGAAACACGGAATACCCACACACATAAAATATTTGACATATCTTTTAAACTGAAATTTTCCGGTTTTGAGATACAGAGCAATTGCAAAATAAGGTACATAAAATAAAACTGCTTCATGCAAAAAACTGCTTATAACAAGCGCAGCACATACAGCATATTCCTTATATTTTGAGAGTTTGTCACGATCTAATACATAAACAAACCATGTAAATATCAGAAATATAATAAACTCTTTTTTTCCCACGTAGGTAACTGTATTGAGAAGCCCCACAAAACCTATGGATGATAATAAAAGGGATAAATACAGCAGGTCTGTAATTTTAAAGCGGATGAGTTTTGTATAGAGTAAAAAAAAGCCTGAAATAATAGCAAACTGAAAAAAATACACAAGATAATTAAGCCGTAAACCCGTTAAATCCTGCAACAAGAAAAAGAAACTTCCGGATAAACCTCTTCTTTTAAAACCTCCATCCTGATAATTAATGAGCCAGTCGGCAAGGATATATCCATCGTCTTTAAAATTGTAATAACAGGTAAATACAAGGGTATAAATTGCAGTTACTGCAATTAAAAAATAAATACATACTTTTATATTGAAGGATGCCAGGAACTTATTCGGTATCATAGTGTGTTTTAAGTAATTTAATTATCATTTGCAATAAAATAATCTGATCCGGTTAATTTAAAAACCGGAAGAAATCTTCCGGTTAAATTATGAAATAAACTAATTATTCTTTAATAATTTTTATTGCGGTTTCCGAGTTATTAATTCTAATTAAATATATTCCTGTTGTTAAAGAAGATAAGTCTGTTTTTTCATCTTCAAATTTCCCCGACTTAATAAGTTGTCCGGACATATTATAAATCTGATAATAATCTTTGTGATTATTTGATTTAATATATAAGAAATTCTTAACAGGGTTTGGAAATATTTGAGTTTTAGTATCTGAAACTTTTTCTTTGACATCTGCTTTTGTTAAAATATCTGCCTGTTTACCCGAAACTATGTTATTAATAGAAAGTCTCGGAATTGGACCTTGTTCATTTTCATTACTATCATATTTTACTTTTACACATCTGCAGCTCGCTCCAAAATATGGATCATTCCTGTCATTGTAAGGAGTGAAATAATTTTTTTCAGGAATACTATTATTTATCTGAAACAAATAGCCGATTGGCCGTCCTCTATAATTAGAATTTAAAGCTGCACTCCAGAAAAGGCTGTAACTACCATTAACGAAATTATAATTCGGAATATCATTGGTTTCTACATTTCTGATTCCTCTAGTCCCAGTAAAAACAGCATAATTTCCTATTTGGTAGTTGTTATTAAGAAAATTAAATCCTGCATTAACACTATTTGCCACTCTAATCCTGCTTCCTAAATAGTTATTTATTGTCTGGTTGGTATCAACTCCTATCCCCAATCCTTTTTTATACCACGGTGAAACACCATAGCCACCACTTGGTTCAGAATTTGTGTAATCCGGAATTCTCCAACCGTCAGGACAGGGATCAAAAGGGGATTTTTTACCACCTCTGCCCCAACGGTCCGCAGCCAGATTAGGATCTGGCGATAACCAGTCTGAGCCGTTGGTATATCTTCCCGTTCCGCTTGGAGCAGGATCATAAGAAGAAAGTGTACTTGGAATCATAAATTCCATTGGATTTTTAACAGCATAAGCAAGTATTTTAGCTATTTTATCCCCCGGTTTATCTGTAGAAAGTACATTAGCAGCATTACTATAAGAATTATAAGCTTTTGTATAGTCAGCATTAAATGTTGCCTCATCTAGTTCATTATATGTTATTGTGCCATCAGCATTTACACTTCCTTTATAATATTTAACAGCATTATTATAATACGTAGGAAATTGATAATTTGCCGGATAAGCTGGCCGATAGGTTGGAAAAGGATCTTTTCTTCCCCACTGATAATGCAGACCACCAGACAGAATAATTTGTTCTGCCGCTCCAGGCTGTGCCTCCGGGTTAAGATTATCTCCTGTTATTGTAGGAAATGTTTCTATTGCACCCAAATTTCTGTCCATAATTTCCGTTGACAATACTGCACTTCCACTCACATAATTAATGTAGTTTGGTGCTGCTGTTGTAGAAAGATCTGTTATATAGGAGACGGAACTAATAGGAGTATTTGTCACCCAAATATGCCAACTCCAATATACCGGATTATTGATACTTCCGTTATGCAATGTAATAACCGCATTACCACTTTGATTGGGAGCAATCTTAATTTTAATATTAGTATTTGATATTGCTGATAATGAACCCGGACTTGAATTATTAATTGAGATATTACTGATCAAAGAAGGATTTGTAGACCATAGTACGTTTGTTCTCAAATTATTAAAATTCAAAGGATTTAAAATATCTGTATTATTTAGCAATTGGCTTTGTACAGAAAAAGCTTTACTCACAGGAATCTGAATGGTGGACTCTTCACTACTTTTAACAATAGTATAGGTATTTGGATCATTCAATCCTTCTAAGTATTCTGGAGTATCTTTAAAAAATTCTGTTGGAAAATCATATTTATTAACTTTAAATAAAGGATCCTTTATACATCTGCATCCATTGGCAGCTGATGTTTCTATTTTTCCCAAAGGATAATATTGAAATCTTCCTTTTATTGATGGGAGAGAAGCATCCGGAATATCGGGCTGATCTTTGTCCGGAATCAGACGCAAGCCTCTTGCAAGTACAGCAGGAACAGCGGCACTAAATCTTGCCATAGTAGCGGTCCACAAATACGTTTCATGCTGATCCGTATATTGTCCTTCGTGATAATTTAGATAACCTTTAACAAGAACTCCTGTTCCAGGGAAAATCCCCATATTATTCCCACCGACATTACTAAAGTCCATTCCCACATTAGGATATACTTTTATCCCTTTCATATAGGCTGGAGTATTATTATCATTAGGTTTAATAATATGATATTGGTTAGCTATAAAAGCATCAATACCCATATTGCTTCTTATTCCGAAGGGGCTGAAGTCCACTCTTATATCATCGGCATAATTACCATTACCAAGATTTGCTACTAACACAGATGGTATTCTCCACCCATTAGGACAAGGATCAAATACCGATTTATCTTTATAAGAGTTAGCTCCATTGTCGGTATTATAGTTGGTTTTGACTATCCCTTTTGAGTTATCGGACCACAGATTTAGCTCTGTCATTCTGGGAGCTGAAAGTCCGGATGTCCCAAACCAGTTTACAGGAAGATCTGGATTATTATTATACAATGCTAACCCAGAATTGTCATCTTTATTTACATAGATAATACTTAATGGATTTTTAACGGACAGGCGAATATTATTCGTAACCTGAGCATTTGAAAGAGGTATGTATTTTATAAGATCATCAATTTTTTTCGCATTATTTTGCCAGTTTTTAGCTTGTCTGTGTCTGATTCTTCCTACAGTTCCGGAAACTTCGTAAGCATCATTACCTTTAGTCATCAACGGGGGAATTGGATCTTTTCTTCCCCATTGGTAAAGGAGTCCACCATTCCTAATCCAATCGTCTCCGGTAAGAGAGCTTCCTATAGCTCCAAGATTTCTATCCATCCATCCCCAATCAGCATCAGGAATTAATTCAACTGTACCATCACTTTTCTGTCTTTTAAGACCACTAAAACTTTTATAAGAAGAACCGTTAGATGGATCATCCGTTACCCATACATGCCATGACCAAAAAATTTCCCCATTTACCTTATAAGCAATTACAGCATTTCCTTCTTTAGCCTTGTTAATAGGAACCTTTATTTTGGCATTCTCTCCGGAACCAATAATTTCCAGACTATAATTGTTTCCTGATTTAATCAAACCATGATTATCTTCCCAATACACTTCAGCCGTGGCTGTTCCTGCTGGAATAGGACTTCCTCCGATAATATTATTATTACTCCACATCGCATATGCCTTTTTAACAGGAATATATAACCCATTATTTTCTTGATTGGGAACAAAAACATAGCTGTTAGGAGCCTTTGTCCAATCTGCTACAGAATAATCTGAAGACGCCCCATCATTAACCTTAAAACAAGATTGCGAACATTCAGAATTATCGTCATAAGTTGTAGTGGAACCAAAAACGCCTGAATATTTTATAAATTTTGAAATTTCCTTTTCTATATCCTGCATAGATCTCTTGCTTATATATGATGTAGAAATATCATTCCGTAAAGCCCCTACTCCATATAAAGTCATTTCAGAAGTATTAGAAATAATAAGATTCTCAGACCCTGGTCCTCTGCGAACACCCGAACCATTGGTATATCCAAAATATGGAGCTCCGTAATTACTAGTACTATCCGGTGTTAAATTCATGTAGGTCCCATCACTCTTGTAAATTCTCAAACCGGTTGAAATACTTGACACAATAACAATAGGCTGCTGATCAGGAATAAATTCAGCTAGGTTTCTCCATGTTCTATTATACATATTGAAATATCTGCTCTCTATAAATGCTGGATTTTTCCAATTAAAATATCCAGATCCATTTATTTCTTCGGGCCATTGGCTAAACTTGATAAAAATCCCATTCGCAGAAAATTTTCCAGCAAACATATATACCGGATCATCATAGCTATACAGATAAGGAATCGGATGTGTCGAGGTTTCATTATAAATAAATTCAGGAGTAGACCCCAATATATTAGCAGCTGCACCTGTATTTAAAAGCTTTACAGCTTTGTCTCCATTTATTTCATTTATCAACTCCGAAGGATAATTGGTGGAAAAGACTACATCATCCTTCTTATTGTTCATCAAAACATTACTTAATTTATTCCAGAAATGAGCTGATGTAACTCTGTCTTTCACACCGAGAACCTTACCTGTATTATCCATTATCAATGTTCCTTCTTTTTTGGGAGTCAGAAGCATCGTGTATTCATTTTCATCAAGATCGCAGCCAGTCAACGTATAATCACCAAATTTGTAATGACTTATACTTTTTTCCCATGCAATACTGCTAAAATTACTAAGGCTCGTATCTGAGCTTAATTCGACTTTTACATTATAAGAGCTCTGAGAAGAGGCAGGGAGCTCAAAACGTGCCGTAAGGTTCTCATTATACTGGTTATAGGAATATAGTGTTTTACACCATCCTGTAATCCAATTACCTTGTGAATCCTGATATTTGATTGATAATTTAACATGATCACTTGTAAAAGGCTTGGTAAGCTTTCCGGACATTACAACCAACCCTTTCTCGTTTACATTTTGATTGATAATAATAAGAGGATCTAAATCATACATAAATGGAACTGCAATAGAATGAAAAGCTGGAGTATTAAAGCTATCATAAAATAATGACGGAGAGTAATTACGCGAGTAATAAAAAATGGATGTTAAGCAGCATATTGCAGCCAAAATCCTGGACGCTAATTTTTTTTTCATAATAAGTGGTTTTTTTAAATATTTAAGAACATTACTTAATAGTAGTAAGTAAAAAAATGTCATTTCTAATCATTTTTATAGTTATGTGGTTTATATTTTAACTTTGATAATTTATTATGGAAGAAGATAATTCTGGTAAAGATCAACTGTAAATCGTCCTGCTTTTATATTATTAAAGGCTGAAAAAACAATAAAGTTAAAAACCACCAGTGCAATTATAAATGAATAAATCAAGCCTTTGGTTCTTGCAGAAACGACATACATTGCATTCGGAATTATAATATAAGAAAAGCCTATAAATGCACCTGCAAGCCTTGAGGAAAATATAGGGTTATTCCTGAAAATAAAATAAAAACATATTCCCATAACTACATAAATACTGTGATATTCGTAATAAGGAAACTTTGCTTTCATCTTATCATCAAAAACAAAAAGAAAGAATGTAAGAATTGCCATCATAACCTCGGGAATACCAACTGCACCATTTATTCTTTCCACAGATTCATCCAGATAACCATTAAAACCGACAGAAAGCGTATTGTCTGCAGCAACACTATTCAGAAAACCTCCAAAAGATCTGTAAATTTCAAAAGGTGATAGAAATACAGAGGTGATGATAAGAAAAAGCATTACATATTTATTTAAAGGAATCTTTACCAGCCAGTACATCGGAAGAAATATAAAACACACATTATGAATACCTCCACCCAAATAGATGCATAGTAAATATGCCCAGAATTTCCGCTCTTTTATGTATCGCATTCCAAAATAAACAATGAATGAACCTAAGTTTTGTCTTATCTGCCCGCTTTCCCCAATAAAAAAACCGGGAATAAACATTAACAGCATAAAGGTAAAGGGATAGAAAGTATTGTCATTGGTATATTCTATCTTAAAATAAACTGCCAGAATCGCAATAACCAGAGTAAGCATGTAAAACGGAGCACCAAAAATATTCAGCAATATTTTATTAATCAGTACGTAAAGCCATTCCACTTCTACGGGTTGTGAACCTTCTCTTCCGACAGCATTCATCAGAATTGAAATATAATCTTTCATGTCAGAATAAATATAGATTCCTTTATAACTTCCGTAGTCCGGACCCACATTGTTCCTAAGACCCGCCAATATGATCAAATAAACACCTAAAATCCAAAGCCATTTTTTTTCCACTTTATTATGAAAAACTTCCTGATAACTAAAAATAAGCATATAGATCATCGCAATGATAAAATATGGATGCAGCAGGCTCATGATATAGATAATTGATTTTTAGATTGATACGAAACAAATACAAATCCCGTAAGAATAAGTGGTATAAACAGTCTGGCTTCCCAGAAAAGACCCACTACAGCAATCATGATAAGATATGGAAGTGAGAAGAGCAGATACTTTGTCACCAATACTATTCCTTGCTTATTGCACAATTGATAGCAGAAATACATACTTATAATCCCAAAAATGAAACCGCATAGATTAAATAGACTGGTAAAGTTTTGTCGTAAATAAACATCCTCCACGAAAGACACCTTTTGATGGATCACCATCCTCAAAGTAGTATAAGGAATTATAAAAGCAGCCGTTAAAATGAATATTGATTTCACAGTTGAGAAATCTTTTTTCTTTAGCTTTTCAACATCAACAAAAACCGCCGCAAAAAAAGAAATCGTAAGGCATGCTGTTTCCCTCACAAATGTTGAAACCGCTATAACAATGAGTAAAAGGACAAAATCCGTAACTTTTCTTTTTTGCAGATACCTAAAAGTTAGAAGACACCCCGACAGATAAAAGAAAACAGCAACAGAATCACAATTGGTAGGAACATACTGTGTAATGACAATGAAGAAAACGGCCAGCAGATGAAGCATCCTTCTGATAGTAACATGTAAAATAATTCCAGATGCGCTTATCTTGAATATCGAATGTAAAATGACTGAAGACAAAAGGAAAAAAAAGCTGTTTATAAGGAAAGTACTGTGGTAAAACAACGTCCCCTGTTTCAGTAGAAAATTTTTCGAAAATGGAGCATAGGTATCTATAATAAAAGTAAAAAATTCTGTAACATGCACACTAAGATAATTAGGAATTACTCTGTAAGCATATACTGAAGAGAACATAAACGCCGGAGCTTTTTCCATTGTTTTAAGCCGTGCATAAGAAGATTCAAATCCATAGTAGGACATGAAGTACAGCAGGAACGGGAGAATTATCACGAATAAAAACCCGTTTATTTTTTCATCATTTGTTGTAAACATAATAAATTCTAAGCAATGCTTAGTTTTTTTTATATTATTAATAGGAACTTCTGCAAATGTATATTTTTTTTCGTTATGATTAAATATTTTATTGATTTTCTGACAACTTATTATGAAAACATTTTGAACTAATTCTGAAAAAATTAAATTTGCACACTTGATTTTATTATCCGATGCATCGTTTTTTCATCTTTTTATATTATCTCATTTCCAAAAACAAGCTTCTTTCTGTATTTTTTGCAGCAGGGGTTGCTTTTGTATGCGCTTTCTTTGCTTCAAAAATTAATTTTGAAGAAGACATCAGCCAGATCATTCCCAAAAATGAAAAATCTGATCTTACGGCAAAAGTCCTGAAACAGCTTAACTTTTCAGATAAAATCATCGTTATTATCGAAAACCATTCAAAGGAAGATGATTTTCAGCTTTCCGAAACCGCAGATACTTTTCTACAAAAAATTGAACCTTTACAAAAGTACATTGGCTCTGTCCAGGGGAAAGTAAATGACAATGAGATCTCAGAAACATTCGATTTTGTCAATCAGAACCTGCCGCTATTTCTGGATGAAAGCGACTATAAGGCGATTGAAAGAAAGCTGGATAAAGACAGCATTGCCAAAAAGGTAGAAAGCAACTATATTTCTCTCGTTTCCCCTACAAGCCTGGTCACGAAAGAATTTATTAAAAAAGATCCGCTGGGCATTACATTTTTGGGGATCAAAAAGCTCACCGCCCTAAATATCAGCAAGGAATTTAAACTTGAAAACAGTTACATCGTCACCAAAGACGGAAAAAATCTTTTGCTTTTTATTGATCCTAAAAATAAAAGCAACGATACCAAAAACAATGAATCGTTCATCAATGGATTGAATGAAATAAAAGATAACCTGAATAAGCAGTTCAAAGGAAAAACGGAAATCAGCTATTTCGGGTCTCCGGTGATTGCGGTTGCCAACGCGCAGCAGATAAAAAAAGACATCCAGAATACGGTGCTTATTTCCATGACTGTATTATTAGTGCTGTTGATCTATTATTTTCGGAATTTCTTTACACCGCTCATCGTCTTTCTGCCGACTGTATTTTCCGTTTTGCTGGCATTACTGATCCTGTATTTTATAAAGGACAAAGTTTCTGCCATCTCATTAAGTGTAGGTGCAATTCTCATTGGGATCACGATAGACTATGCCCTTCACATTCTTACCCATTATAAGCATAACAATGATATTGAAGAGCTATACAAGGAAATCACCCAACCTATCATATTAAGCAGTGCCACGACAGCCGTTTCTTTTCTGTGTCTGGTATTCGTACGTTCCGAAGCTTTGAAGGATCTGGGTCTTTTTGCAGCACTTACGGTTATATTATCATCCATTACGGCGCTCATTATTGTTCCTCAGCTGTACCATCCAAAAAAGCAAAAAGAAGCCAACGCCAATTTCATTGATAGAATCGGGTCTTATCCTTATGAGAAAAACAAACCTTTGATTATCGGCTGTTCGGTGATTATCATTGCCTGCCTTTTTGGGTTCCGTCATGTAGGGTTTAATGAAGATATCGGTGATTTAAATTACATTCCCAAAGATTTAAAAATCAGTGAAGCAAAACTTCAGAAGCTTTCTGATATTACCTCTAAATCAATTTATACCATTTCCTACGGAAACTCAGCAGAAGAAGCACTCACAAAGAATTCGCAACTAAGCGGGTTTCTCGAAAAAGAAAAGCAGGAAGGAAAAATATTAAGCTATAACTCTCTGGGGAAAATAGTGCTCTCCAAAAAAGATCAGCAGAAAAAAATCGAAAGCTGGCAGAAATTCTGGACTCCGGATAAAAAAACGCGTACAGTTTCCGAGCTCATCCAAAACGGGAATCAGTATGGTTTTAATGAAGCTGCATTCAATCAGTTTAATGACAATTTAAATAAAAACTATATTCCGCTCAGCCTTAAAGAGTATGAAAAAATAAAAGCACTGCAGGTACCTGAATTTTTAAGTCAGGAAAACGGATTTTATACAGTGTCCAATGTTGTAAAAGTAGATGAAAGCAAAAGAGATGCTTTTATTAAAGACATTGACAAAACCCATGATGCTCTTGCCATTGACCGCCAGCAGATGAATGAAAACTTTTTGGGACTGCTGAAAAGAGATTTCAATACGCTGATCAATTATTCGCTTTTAGCGATTATTCTGACGATCGTTGTATTTTTCAGGAATTTTGAACTTACCGTTCTGACTATGTTTCCGATTGTATTAACCGGAGTCGTCACTGCGGGTATGTTGTATTTTCTGGGGTTGGAGCTTAATATTTTCAGTACCGTTGTTTGTACACTGGTTTTCGGAGTAGGAGATGATTTCAGCATCTTTCTTACCCAGGCCATGCAAAAAGAGCATACAACAGGTAAAAATGAACTTCCTACTTACAGGACTTCTATTATTCTGGCTGTTTTTACTACTATCTTATCAATCGGCTCACTCATCTTCGCCAGACATCCGGCTCTTCACTCATTGGCGCTTGTTGCTTTAATAGGAATGTTTTCTGTAATAATCATTACCTCAACATTATATCCTTTCTGGTTCAGATTACTTATTACTAATAGGGCAAAAAAAGGGCTGTCCCCTATTACGTTCAGGCTTTTCATTCATTCGGTATTGTCTTTTCTGTATTACGGCTTAGGAGGATTGTTTTTCTCTCTTTTTATAAGTCCGTTTACGAAAAATTCCAAAGGCAGTACGCTAAACTTTTTCAAATTAATTTCAGCAAAATTTTTAACTTCTGTCTTATTTACCAATCCATGGGTAAGGAAAAAGATCATTAAAGCTACGGAAGAAGATTTCAGCAGGCCTGCCATTATTATTGCTAACCACACCTCATTCTTGGATATCCTGGCAGTTGCCATGACGACTCACAAGTTTGTTTTTTTGGTTAACGACTGGGTGTATGAATCTCCTGTTTTTGGGAAAATGGTAAGGGCACTGGGCTGCTATCCCGTTTCTCAAGGCATAGAAAAAGGGATTGATAAGCTGAAAGACAAAGTAGATCAGGGTTATTCTCTGGCCGTATTTCCAGAAGCAGAGCGCTCTTATACAAACGATGTCAAAAGATTTCATAAAGGAGCTTTTTATCTCGCAGAACAATTCGGGTTGGATATTGTACCGGTCTACATTCACGGAAATTCCGAAGTATTGCCGAAGGGAGATTTTATCATCTACGACGGCGCTATTACCGTAAAAGTGGGCGAAAGAATAAAAAAAGAAGATGAAAGCTTCGGCAAAGAGTATTCGGAGCGGGCGAAAAAAATCAACGCCTTTTTCAGAAAAGAATTTGCCGCCCTAAGGGAACAACTGGAAGATGAAAATTACTTTAAGAAAAAACTTTTTTTAAGCTTCTTATACAAAGATAACGACGTGGTGAACGAAGTTAAAAAGGATTTTGAACAGAACAAATCAATTTATTGCGAGCTCGGCAAGCATATTCCGAAGGATGCTAATATTCTTCACATTGCAGACGATTTCGGACAGAAAGATGTACTGATCACTCTTCAGCAGGCCGGAAGAAGGATATTCAGCTATATTAAAGATGATGAAAAAAGACAGATTGCCAAACAGAACTATCTGGTACAGAGAAGAAAGATCGCTTATATTGAAGACTTTGCTCAAATTACCAAAAACATTGATGTTTTGTTGATCTCAGATGAGAACTTCAATATCAGCTCTTTGGAAAAACTTCCCCGAGCAATTATCTTTTGTAATGTAAAAAATAATATACTGAACAATGATGATTATACATTAAAATTCAGTTATGGCTCATTAAAAATATTTACTTCTTAATAATAAATATGAAAAGCATATTTTTGTAAACGGATAAAAAGAATTAATGAAAAAGAATATACTTGTTATATATTACACTCAGTCCGGACAGCTGGAAGATATTGTAAAAAATATGGTACAGCCGTTTGAAGAGAAAAATCAGGAATATGATGTTACTTACTACAATATCAGACTGAAAAAAGACTTTCCTTTTCCTTGGTCAGGTGACGTATTCTTCAACACTTTTCCTGAATCTTACCTGCAGATTCCCAGCGAAATTCTTCCACCGCCGGAAGAAGTTTTGAATAAAAAGTTTGATCTGGTTATTTTCGGATATCAGGTTTGGTATTTAACTCCATCTATCCCCATCATATCTTTTCTGAAAAGCGGTTTTGCCGAAAATATTCTTAAAGATACTCCCGTTGTTACTGTTTCGGGAACAAGAAATATGTGGATGTTTTCCCAGGAAAAACTTAAAGTTTATCTAAAACAAATGCAGGCTAAGCTTGTAGGGAATATTGCTTTGGTAGACAGGCATGACAATTACACCAGCGTACTTACGATCCTTCGCTGGATGACCACCGGAAAAAAAGAAAAATCAGGGATGCTTCCTGCTGCAGGAATTTCAGATGAAGAAATTAACGGTGCAGGAAAATACGGAAGAATTATTGAAAAACATTTTTCTGAAAATACACTGGAAACACTTCAGCCCGAGCTTGTAAAAAACGGCGCCGTAGAAATCCGTGCTTTCCTGGTAAGAGTAGAAAAAGTAGGCAATAAAATTTTCAAAGTATGGTCTAACCTCATCATCAGGAAAAAAGAAAAGCGACCATTGCTGATCAAATTCTTTAAGGTATATTTGATGGCTGCAATATGGATTGTATCACCTATAGTTCTGGTACTACATTTGCTTACAACACCTATCTTTTGGTTTAAAAGAAAAAAACAAAGAGAATATTTACAAGGAATTAATATAAAATAGAATGAACGACGTATTTATCACAAAAGCTTCAACATACCTGCCGAATGAACCGGTTTCTAATGATGAAATGGAAACGTATCTTGGCTATATCAATGAAAAACCGTCAAAAGCAAAGGCTTTAATTCTGAGAAACAACAAAATTACCACAAGGTATTATGCTTTAGACCAGGAAGGAAAACCAACTCATACCAATGCCCAGATCACGGCAAAAGCCGTAGAAGGTCTTTTCGATGAAAATTTCGGAAAGAAAGATATAGAGCTGCTTTCATGCGGAACCACTTCTGCAGACCAGATCCAGCCTTCCCATGCATCCATGGTTCATGGTGAGCTTAATCTCAACAAATCGATTGAGATCAATACCTCAACGGGACTTTGTAACTCCGGGATGAATGCTTTTAATTACGGATTCCTTTCCGTAAAAGCCGGCGTGAAAGAAAATGCAGTATGCGTAGGTTCGGAAAGATTTTCATCATGGATGACTGCCGATAAATTCAATCATGAAGCAGAAAATTTAAAACTCCTTGAAGAAAGACCTATTATTGCCTTTAAAAGAGAATTTTTAAGATGGATGCTATCCGACGGCGCAGGAGCACTGCTTCTACAGAACAAACCAAGAACCGACAGCGTTTCTCTGAAAGTAGAATTCATAGATTTTTACTCTTATGCGCACGAAATTGAAGCGTGTATGTATGCAGGATGCGAAAAGCAGGAAGACGGAAGCCTGAAATCATGGGCAGATTACCCTTCTGACGAATGGCTGAAACAATCGATTTTTGCCCTGAAACAGGATACGAAAATTTTGGATCAGTATATTCTGGTAAAAGGTGCCGAAAGTTTAAGATCATCTTTCGACAAGCATAATCTTGACCCAAATACAATAGACCATGTACTGGCGCATATTTCGTCAGGGTATTTTAAAGAAGGCTTGAAAAATGAATTTGCCAATGTCGGATTGGATTTCCCATGGGAAAAATGGTTCTACAACCTTTCAGAAGTAGGAAACATTGGTGCCGGTTCTATTTTCATTGCCCTAGAACAATTAATGAATTCAGGAAAATTGAAGAAAGGAGAAAAAGTACTCCTTTGTGTTCCGGAAAGTGGAAGATTTGCCTACTCTTGTGCTCTGTTAACTGTTTGCTAATGGAAAACCAACTGCCGGCATCCGATAAGAATTTTGTGGAAAGCCTGATTCCGCAGCGGTTCCCTTTTGTAATGGTAGACAGCATTGCAGAATATTCCGAAAGCCACCTGATTTCAGGTTTTAGACCCACGGAAGAAAACATATTTATTCAGGACGGAACTTTCCAAGCATCAGGATTACTGGAACATCAGGCACAGAGTGTAGCACTTCATACCGGTTATAAATTTTATCTTTCAGGAAAAGAAGCTCCTACCGGATATATTGGTGCAATTAAATCATTTGAAGTAATAACACTTCCGAAATTGGGAGATCAGCTAACCTCAGAAGTTTCGATTCTTAATGAAATGATGGGTGTCACATTGGTAGATGTCATCACAAAAATCAACGATGAGGTTATTGCAAAATCACAAATGAAAACGGTTGTAATGTAATATTGAATTAAAAATTTTGCGATCCTGGCTGAGTGAAATCGAAGCTTCGACGTAGTAAAATGGCTTTGCCTCACGGTATGATTGATTCATGGAATCGGCGAAACTTTGTTCTGCGAACTTAAAAACGTCAGCATTTCAAAAAATCTTAATAAGCTTTGTGTTTTAAAATATCATTTAATGGAAATCAAGGAAGAAAACATCATCAACATCCACAATTTTCTCCCGCATCGCGAACCGATGCTGATGGTGGACTATATCACGGAACTCACCGGAGAAAAGGTGGTGACTTCCTTTGAGATTCAGCAAAACAATATTTTTGTACATAATAACGAATTTACAGAAGCCGGCCTCATCGAGAACCTTGCACAGACCTGTTCTTCAATTCTTGGGCAAAGCTTCTTTGAAAATCCTGATGCAGAGACAAAAGTAATAGGCTTTATTACCTCAATTAAGAAAACTGAAATCTTTGCCCTCCCAAAAGTGGGCGATACCATTATTTCCAGAGCCTCATTGCTCTCCCAGTTTGGAAACATTTGTAATATCTTCTGTGAAACCTTTCACAATGATAAAATTTTGATCAGAGCTGAAATCAATTTATTTATTCAGGAAATAAAAAACTGACACGATGAAAAAACACGACCTTCCACAAGACGAAAGCAATCTTAAATCCGCAAACATGACCGAAGTTCTGTATGTAACGGATGAAAATGACAATTATACTACCGCCAACAGTATTGGATGGGATGCCAAAAAAGCGGCGCTCGAAGAATCGATGGAACTCATTAATGAGCGTATTGAAGAAGCCAGAAAAAATGTTGCCCAAAATATTGTAAGTCCGATCATCTACTTCATGGAACTGAATAAGATGGATCTGCAGGTTCTTGCAGCCTACGTCGGAATGTGGCAATGGCGGGTAAAAAGACATGGAAAACCCAAAATATTTAAAACACTAAGCGACTCTACCCTTAAAAAATATGCAGACACATTCGGCATCACAGTAGACGAACTGAAAAATTTCAACGGAAAGTAAATTATCGTTGAAAAGTAATAAACCAAGCTAAGAATGAAAATTAATTTTGAACACCATCAGACTGCGCATTGCGAAAATGGGGTGGCTTCCAATTTGTTATTAAACAGAGGGCTGAAACTCAGTGAGCCTATGATTTTCGGGATCGGATCCGGCCTGTTCTTTGTTTACCTTCCTTTTTTAAAGGTAAATTTCGCGCCCGGTTTCAGCTATCGCCCCATGCCCGGAGCTATTTTCAGCAAAGCCGCAAAAAGACTGGGAATTAAAATTAAAAGGCTTAAATTCTCAAATCCACAGGAAGCTCAGAAAGCGCTTGAAAAAAACCTGGAAAACAATATTCCGACAGGACTTCAGGTAGGTGTTTTCAACCTTACGTATTTTCCGGAAGAATATAAATTCCATTTCAATGCGCACAATCTTGTCGTTTACGGAAAAGAAGACGGAAAATTCCTGATCAGTGATCCCGTAATGGATTACGTAACTACTCTCAGCGAAGCCGAGCTGGAAAAGGTAAGATACGCCAAAGGAGCACTTCCTCCCAAAGGACATATGTATTATCCTACTTATATTCCGGAACATATCCATCTTGAAGAAGCGATTAAAAAAGGAATCAAAGATACCTGCAAAAACATGCTTGCTCCCGTACCGATCATTGGGATAAAAGCCATGAGATGGGTTGCCAAAAGCATCCCGAAATGGGCTGAAAAAAAAGGCACAAAAACAACCAACCATTATTTGGGTCAGCTGATCCGCATGCAGGAAGAAATAGGAACCGGAGGAGGAGGCTTTAGGTTTATTTATGGTGCTTTCTTACAGGAAGCGGCTGTTATTCTCAAAAATGAAGAATTAAAAGAACTGTCGAAAGAAATCACCATGATCGGTGACCTCTGGAGAGATTTTGCAGTGGATATTGCCCGGGTTTATAAAAACAGGAACTCAAAAAGCGATATCTATAACAACCTTTCCAAATCAATGCTTCACATTGCAGATCTGGAAGAAGCTTTTTATAAAAAACTGAGAAAAGCGATATAACGTGGAAGATTTCATAGAAATAAAAAACCTGTACAAAAAATACAAAACTGCAGAAGACTTTTCTGTAAATGATATATCGTTGAATATCGCCAAAAATGAAATCTACGGAATTCTCGGGCCCAATGGAGCCGGAAAAACCACGCTTATTTCCATACTTTCGGGATTGATTAAACCTACATCGGGACAATTTACCATTGACGGATTGTCGCCTCAAAAAAACGGCTTTAAACTAAGACAGATCATCGGGATTGTTCCCCAGGAATATGCTTTGTATCCTACTCTGACGGCACGAGAAAACTTAATGTTCTTCGGGAGTTTATATGGTTTAGGCCATAAAAAGCTAAAAACAGCAATTGATGAATCTTTGGAAATCATGGGACTGTCAAAATTTGGCGATAAAAAAGTGGAACAATTTTCCGGAGGAATGAAACGCCGCTGCAACCTCATTGCAGGAACCCTTCACAACCCCAAAGTATTATTTTTGGATGAACCTACGGTAGGCGTAGATGTACAGTCTAAAAAAGCAATTATTGATCATCTTTTAGAACTGAATAAAAAAGGAACCTGTATTATTTACACTTCACATCACCTTTCGGAAGCTGAAGAATTCTGTACCAAAATTGCCATTATCGATCATGGTAAAATCCATGCGGTAGGAACACCGGAAGAACTGGTGAACAGGGTTTCCAATGCCGAAAACTTAGAAGATGTTTTTATTTCATTAACCGGAAAAGAATTACGAGATGTTGTTGTATAAACTGTGGCGAAGCTTTATTAAAGAAATCCTTCTGCTGAAAAGAGATATTGGAGGAATCGTCATCATTTTCGTGATGCCTTTACTCCTGATTATTACCATTACCTTAATTCAGGATTCTACCTTTAAAAATATGGAAGGGTCCAAAATCCCGATCCTTTTTATTGATAATGATAAATCTGAAATTTCAGAAAATATAAAAAAACAGCTTGAAAACAGTAAAACATTTGAGCTGCTGACCGATTTTAGTGAAAAATCTGCCGAGGAAGCCGTGTTTGGAGGAGAATACCAGATGGCCATTGTTATCCCTAAAAATTTAACGAAAGACATTAACTCCAATATAGAATCTAAAGTTCAGGCAATCGTAAGTTCATTCGGGTTGGAAACAGATTCTACCACTGCAAAGAAAGAAATTTCAAAAGCCAAAGATATCCGTCTTTATTTCGATCCCGCAACCAATATCAGCTTCAAAAACAATGTAATGAATGCGGTTAACAAAATGGTTTTTGAGATCGAAAACAAAAAGATTTACAAAGCATTCCAGGATCAGCTTGGAACTACCGAAGATCTAAAAAATAACAGCCTGATTGCCTTTAAGGAGATCACTCCGAAAAAGGGAAATATGGATGTATTGCCGAATTCCGTTCAGCATAATGTTCCGGCGTGGGCGCTGTTTGCGATTTTCTTTATCGTTGTTCCGTTGTCTATCAATTTGGTTAAAGAAAAAAGCCAGGGAACAAGCGTTAGGGCAAGAATAAGCCCTACTCCCTATTTCATTCATATTTTAGGAAAAACATTTACATATCTTATCATTTGCGTCATTCAGTTTTTGCTGATGGTTGCGGTAGGAATTTATCTTTTCCCGTATATGGATCTTCCGCAATTTGATGTAAGCGGAAAGATGTTTCCGTTAATTATCGTTACCATCTTCGCCGGATTAGCGGCTATTGGATTTGGAGTTTTGCTGGGAACTGTTGCAGATACGCAGGAACAGTCGGCTCCGTTTGGGGCAACTTCCGTGGTAGTTTTGGCAGCCATTGGCGGAATTTGGGTTCCTGTTTTCTTAATGCCGGAATTTATGCAGACCATCGCCAAGTTTTCCCCGATGAACTGGGGTTTAAATGCGTATTATGACATTATTTTAAGAAACAGCGGAATCGGTGGTATTGCAAAAGAGATCATTTTCTTATTTTTATTTTATGTAGCAATGGTTACTATTTCATTATTTTACGAAAGAAAACAAAATGCGGTTTAATTTTAACCACAAAGGTCACTAAGATTTTTCACTAAGAGCACAAATAAATGAACTATTTGAAAGCATAGAAATAATTTTTGTGTTCTTAGTGAAATACTTTGTGTTTCTTGTGGTTAAAATAAAATCTAAAAAACACAAATAATATGAATGAAAATGAAGTTTCGAAAGTTATCTTTGATGCAGGATTAAAAGTTCATCGCCAACTTGGAGCTGGACTTTTAGAAAGCGCATACGAAGAATGTCTGTACTATGAGTTACAGAAATCCGGATTACTGATACAAAAACAGAAACCAATGCCATTAATTTATGATGACATAAAACTTGACATTGGTTATAGGATTGATTTATTGATTGAGAGAAAAGTCGTTGTTGAAATAAAGTCCGTAGAATCATTACATGAAATTCATATTGCTCAAGTTTTAACGTATTTAAAATTAAGCAATTGTAAATTGGGTTTATTGATTAATTTTAACTCAGTTTTATTTAAAAATGGTGTTAAAAGACTAATCAACGGAACGATATAAAATTTAGAATATTTATTGTGAACATTGTGTATAACTTTGTGAACCTTGTGGTAAAACGAAACAAAATGCAGTCTAAAGAAAATATATTATCCTGTACTGAAAAAGTCCGTGTAAGGTTCAATGAAACAGACCCGCTGGGAATTGTTTGGCACGGCCACTACATCGTTTACTTTGAAGACGGAAGAGAAGCTTTCGGAAGACAGCATGGTTTAACCTATCTCGATATTCAGAAGGCTGGTTATGTAACGCCAATCGTTAAAAGTACCTGTGAACATTTTCTCCCGTTAAAATATGGTGAGACATTTACGATTGTAACAACCTTCGTTAATTCGGTATCAGCGAAACTAATATATAAATACGAACTTTTCAACGAAGATCATCAGTTGGTCTGTTCCGGAGAAACCATTCAGGTCTTCTTGGATTCGGACAATAATTTATGTTTATATAATCCTGATTTTTTTCAGGCATGGAAGGATAAAATGGGATTGCCATGAAGGAAATTTATATCACCGATTACAATTGTATCACGCCTTTAGGTTTTGACATTTCTTCCAACTGGGATGCTCTTCTGGAAGGAAAATCCGGCGTTGCTCTGCATAAAATCATAGAGAATCAAGAAGCTTTTTACGCTTCCAAAATTAATTCTGAAAAACTGGAAGAGGAATTTACCAAACATTTCGAATCCGTACAGAACAACAACTTTACAAGGCTGGAAAAAATGTTTCTGCTAAGCTTAAAACCTTTGATTGAAAGGCATCAAATTACAGAAGAAACAGCTTTTATCTTATCAACGACCAAAGGAAATATCCGTTTATTAAAAAATAAAAACACTTTGCCGGAAGGCGTTTTCCTTTCGGGTTTAGCTCAAAAAATTTCGGATTTTTTCGGATTTAAAACCAAGCCAATTGTAGTCTCCAATGCTTGTGTTTCAGGGGTAATGGCAATTGCTGTGGCAAAAAACATGATTTTGTCGGGAAAATATAAAGATGCTTTTGTCATTGCAGGAGACGAAATTTCGGAATTTGTAATTTCGGGATTTAATTCTTTTCAGGCAATCGGTTCAGCGATTTGTAAACCTTACGATAAAAATCGTGACGGAATTAATATTGGTGAAGCGGCTGCGGCAGTGTATATCACATCAGAGCCCGGTAAAAACGAAAAATTTAGTTTTAAAATTTTAGGAGACTCGGCAATCAATGATGCTAACCATATTTCCGGACCATCAAGAACAGGTGACGGTTTATATGCAAGCATTAAAAACGCGATGACGGAAGCACAGGTTTCAGCAGAGCAAATTGATTTTATTTCCGCTCACGGAACTGCCACCATCTATAATGATGAGATGGAAGCTATCGCTTTCAACCGTGCGGAGTTACAAAATATTCCTTTGCATAGTTTAAAAGCGTATTATGGGCATTGTTTAGGCGCTTCCGGGTTACTGGAAACGATTATTTCTATGGAAAGCGCTTTGAAAAATACATTAATTCCATCAAAAAATTTTGAAGACATCGGAACTTCCCAATCTTTGAATATTATTAAAGAAAACCAGTCTGCAGAAATCAAATATATTTTGAAAACAGCTTCAGGTTTTGGAGGATGTAATGCGGCGGTTGTTTTGGAAAAGTGTAAAGAATAATTTCGTAATTTTGATAGACTTAAAGGTTAAAAAAATGGACTCCACTCTAGAAATCAGAAAAAGAATTCACGACTTCATTGATATTGCAGATGAAAGAATTTTAAGAATCATCAACAGCATTATTGATGCAGAAGAACAAGAAGATAATTATCCTGCAGTTCCGGACTGGCATTATGATGTAGTAAATGAAAGAAGAGAAAAATATATAAGCGGGGAAAGCAAATCTTATACTTGGAAAGAAGTTCAGGAAAAGGCAAAATCTGCTTTAAAATGATTTATGAATTAATTATTCAGGAAGAAGCGAGTTTAGAAATTCTTGAAGCATATATTTATTACGAAAATGCACAAAAAGGCTTGGGCGAGAAATTCATGAAGCAATTAAACAAATACTTTCTTAGAATTCAAAGCCATCCAAAACATTTCGAAATCAAAAAATACTACCGGGAAGCATTTATAAAAAAGTTTCCCTACTTAATAATTTTTGATATTATTGATAACAAAATCATTATACTATCTGTTTTCAACACCCATCAAAATCCAACAAAAAAGCCTTAATTCAAAAGTATCAATGAAGAAAACAGATATTTGCACCATAAACAATTCAAAGATTACTTTCAACAACGAGACCATTTTTGAAACCTCAGCTGAAAATTTTTCAGATTTTGCAAAGGACGCGTATAAAAGTTTAGAACTCAATTATCCGAAATTTCATAAGATGGATAACCTGAGCAAACTCGCATTTCTTGCTTCTGAAATGATTTTAAAAGATAACGATCACAGCAGAACAGCTTTGGTTTTCGCCAACAAATCATCAAGTCTTGATACTGATTCTAAGTATCAGGAAAGCATTAATTCCCGGGAAAATTATTATCCAAGTCCTGCTGTTTTTGTGTACACATTGCCTAATATTTGTGTTGGAGAAATAAGTATCAAACATAAAATGCAGACTGAGAACGCTTTCTTTGTCCTGGATGAGTTTGATGAACAATTTTTAAATGATTACTCGGAACAGATTTTGCAGTCAGGAAAAGCCGATAAAGTATTGTGCGGCTGGGTAGAGTTATATCGGGAAAGTTATAATGCTTTTGTATATTTGCTCACGAACTAATGTAACAATATAACAGTATAACAATGTAACAATGACATTCAGTATTAATTAATTGGTAAACTGGTACATTGATACATTGGTAAATTTTAAAAATATGGAAAACTTAAGAGAAGAATTAAAACACAAAATCATTGAAGTTCTTAATTTAGAAGACGTTGCAGTAGAGGAAATCCAAGATACGGATCCGTTATTCGGAGGAGGTCTGGGATTGGATTCTATCGATGCTTTAGAGCTGATCGTTCTTTTAGATAAGGAATATGGTATTAAATTATCCGATCCGAAAAAAGGAAAGGAAATTTTTGCTTCCATCGATACCATGGCAAAATATATCGAAGAAAACAGAACAAAATAATTCAATCTAGCAATGTATCGATTTAGCAATGTACCAATATTGTTATGCTGTTAAATTGATACATTGGTACATTATTAAAAGATGAGTCAAAAAATTGCCATAACAGGAATGGGCATTATTTCTTCCATCGGAAACAATGTGGAAGAAAATCTGCAGTCCTTAAAATCCGGAAAGCACGGAATTTCAGACATTGAGCTTTTTGAAACAAGTCATGCCGGAAACATTAAAACAGGCGAAATAAAGGTTTCCAATACTGAACTTGCAGAAAAACTCCATCTTAAGGATGTGAAAAATGCTACAAGAACCGCTTTATTAGGAATGATTGCAGCAAAAGAAGCAGTGGAAAACGCTGGAATTGCAGACATCAACGGCTATAAAACAGGACTGATCTCTTCCACCAGTGTCGGCGGAATGGATATGACCGAAAAGTATTTCTATTCCTACGAAGATTTCCCTGACAAGCAAAAATATATTGACTCTCATGATGCCGGGAATTCATCCTTATTAATTGCAGATTATCTGGGATTAAAAGGCATGGTTTCAACCATCAGCACAGCCTGTTCTTCTGCGGCTAATGCTATCATGATGGGAGCAAAGCTCATTAAAAACGGTATTTTGGACCGGGTAATTGTTGGCGGGACAGATGCGCTTTCAAAATTTACTTTGAATGGCTTCAACACGCTGATGATTCTTACCGATTCTTATAACACGCCTTTTGACAATAACAGAAAAGGCCTGAATCTGGGTGAAGCTGCTGCTTTTATAATTTTGGAATCCGAAGACGTGGTGAAAAAGGAAAATAAAAAAGTGCTTGGTTATCTTTCGGGATACGGAAATGCCAATGATGCGCACCACCAGACTGCTTCTTCTGAAAACGGTCAGGGAGCTTATTTAGCGATGGAAAAAGCTCTGAAAATTTCAGGTTTGGATAAAGAGCAAATCGATTACATCAACGTTCACGGAACGGCAACTCCCAACAATGATCTTTCTGAAGGCATTGCGATGATCCGGATTTTCGGAGAAAACAACGTTCCTGATTTCAGCTCTACCAAAGCGTTTACGGGCCATACGCTCGCGGCCGCGGCCGGAATTGAAGCCGTCTATTCATTGTTAGCTATTCAGAACAATATCATCTTCCCGAATCTGAACTTTAAAACAAAAATGGAAGAATTTGACCTGACTCCTGTAACGGAACTCAGAGAGAAAGATATCAACCACGTTCTTTCCAACTCGTTTGGCTTTGGCGGAAATTGTTCAACTTTAATTTTCTCAAAATCATGAGTTCGGTTTATATCAATAGTGCAGCCTGTATTTCGGTACAGGACACGTTAAATGAAAATTTTTTACAGGATTTAAAGCCGGAAACTTCGGTTCAGATTTTAAAGGCCATTGAGCCGGTTTACAAAGAATTCATTCCTCCCGCTATGATCAGGAGAATGTCAAAAACGGTCAAAATGAGTTCCGTCGCATCACATTTCGCTTTAAAAGAAGCGGGTGTCAAAAATCCTGATGCCGTCATTGTAGGAACCGGAATAGGATGTTCGCAGGACTCTGAAAAATTTTTAAAAAATGTGCTGGATAATAACGAAGAGTTTTTGACTCCTACTTATTTTATCCAATCGACCCATAATACGGTAGCCGGGCAGATTGCTTTAGGCCTGCAATGTCACGCTTATAATTTTACCTACGTAAATACTTCCTCATCTTTGGAGTTCTCAATGCTGGATGCAAAACTACAGATTGCTGACGGCGAAGCAGAAAATGTGCTGGTCGGTTCGACAGATGAACAGACTGAAAGAACAATGGAATTGTACAAATTAAACAAAACCATTAAAAAAGAAGAAGATTTACCTGTAGATTATCTGAACTCAGAAACGCCCGGAGTTGTTTGGGGAGAAGGAGCAAGTTTTTTTGTTTTGGGAAAAGAAAAGTCAAAAAATTCATATGCTCAACTGAAAGACATTCAGATTGTTAACACATTAGATTTAGAAGAAACCAAGCAATCTATTGAAGAATTTTTATCTAAAAATAATCTAACAAATACTAATATTGACGCTGTAATTTTAGGTTTCAGCGGAGATGCAGAATCTGACGGATATTACAAAAAAGCAATGGAACTGTTTACAGATTCTTCACTTCTGTATTACAAGCATTTAAGCGGAGAATTTAATACCGCCAGTGGCTTTTCAATATTTATGGCCTGCCATATTCTTAAAAATCATGAGATTCCCGAAGTGATGATGATTAATGATTTGAAAAAACAAGCAATAGAAAATGTCTTGCTATACAATCATTTGGGTGGAAATGATCACAGCTTGGTTTTATTAGGGAAAGCTTAGAGATAAACCTCATAGGTTTTAAAGACCTATGAGGTTTGGAATATAACAAACTGACATTAAAAACTCAAAATAATAAAAGATGAAACATTATCCTTTTATCCTGTTTTATATTTTCTGTAACGTTTTTATTTATGCGTTTCAGGGGAGCTTTTGGGTTTATGTTTTTTGTTTTTTTATGTTTTCTGCGATTGTTCTCTGGGGAGCTTTTGATATCGGTCTGAACTATTTTGTCAACAGTATAATCCGTAAAAGGACAAGAGTAAAAGAAGTCGCCTTGACATTTGATGACGGGCCGACAGAATTTACACCGAAATTTCTTGATCTGCTAAAGGAAAGAAACATAAAAGCAACCTTCTTCTGCATCGGAAAACAGATTGAAAAATATCCCGAAACCTTCCAAAGAATTATTGCAGAAGGTCATACCGTTGGAAATCATACTTTTTCACATGCTGACAATACCGGTTTTTTATCAACCTCAAAAATGATTGAAGAGATCGAAAAATGTGACGGAGTGATGCTGAAGACCGGTAATTTAAAAACAAATTTATACCGTCCTCCGTTTGGCGTTACCAATCCGAATATTGCCCGAGCCATTAAAAGAACAGGAAAAAAAAGCATCGGCTGGAATGTAAGGTCTTTAGATACCATTACACAGGACGAAAAGAAAATTTACCAGAAAGTAACTAAAGGCTTAAAAAAAGGAAGCATTGTCCTTCTTCACGATACCTCAGAAAAAACGTACAATGTTTTGGCAGATTTATTGGTATTTTTGGAGGATAATAAATATTCAACTTTTACAATTGATAATATTTTAACCGCAAAATAGAAAAGCTTTTTAACACCAGGTAAGCTTAAATGAAAAAGAAGAACACCTAAGTTTTGAAATCTTTGATTTTCATCTTTGTAGACTTTAATTGTTGTTAAATGGAAATAATAATCTTTTGTGCCTTTTGTGGTTACATTAAAACGTTAAAAAATGATTAAAAATATTGCTTTAGGAGCATTTTTATTGGTTTCAGGTGTTTTTTTTTCGCAAAATACAGCAATGTCCGGAGCTGAAACTAAAGCATTTGTAGCCAAAGTTTCTTCGGAGACCAAGACGATAAAAACGCTGCAATCCGATTTTGCGCAGACCAAGAAAATGGATTTCCTGGATAAAAATATCGTCACCTATGGAAGAATGTCCTTAAAAACGCCGAATATGCTGAGCTGGAAATATACAAAACCTTATCAGTACAGCATTATTTTCAAGGATAACAAGATTTTCATTAATGACCAGGGGAAAAAGTCTTCCGTAGATGCCAAGAGCAAAACTTTCGAAAAAATCAATAAACTGATTGTGGGAAGTTCAAACGGACAAATGTTCAATGATCCTGAATTTTCGGTGACCTATCTGAAAAACGCCAATTTCAACATTGCCAAATTTACTCCGAAATCAGCTCAACTGCTGAAATATATTAAGCAGATTGAACTTCATTTCCCAAAAGATCAATCGACAGTTTCCCAAGTAAACATGACGGAAGCTTCGGGAGATACGACCAATATTGTTTTCAAAAATACAAAAGTAAATGCGCCGGTTGCTGCTTCAGAATTTAGCTTATAGCTTGATTTTCACCTTGTTTACAGCGTGTAAAACCTATACGCTTAATGATGCGGAACCTGTTACGGCTGTTGAAAAGACTGTTGAAAATCTATACTTTTCCTCTAAAGAAGATTATGTGTATAAATGCCAGATGGACATTTATAAGAATCATGTAAGCGGAATTTTAATTATAAAAAAAATTAGTGAAAACACTCATCGTGTTGTGTTAACCTCGGATTTTGGAAATAAATTAATCGATTTTGAAATTTCGGAGGAAGATTTTAAACTCAATTATGTGCTTCCTGATATGGATAAAAAAATCGTCATTAATTTTCTGAAGAACGATTTCCGGGAACTTTTAAAGCAGAACTATCCGGTTTCTCAAAGTTTTGAAAATAAAACCGATTATATTTATCTTTCAAAAGCAGATAAGAAAGCATATTATCTATTCTTTGGGAAGAAGAATCAAATGTTGAAACAAATTGTTTATACGAAAAACAACAGGGAAAAGATTGATTTTAGTTTTGACGCAAAAAAACATATCTTCGCGGATAGTTTGAATCTCCGGCATAAAGATTTTAAAATCAATATAAAACTATTCCAAATAACTGAAACAGAATAAATAATGCAGACAATTCTTACCGATTTTTACCAATTGGAGTCCTACGAAAAAACAGAGAACGGAAGCTATATCGCCCATATTTTACTTAATAAAGAACATGACATCTTTAAAGGGCATTTTCCGGGAAATCCTGTAACACCGGGAGTCTGTATGATGCAGATTGTAAAAGAACTTTCTGAAGAATTTACCGGTAAAAAACTGTTTCTGAAATCGGCTTCAAATGTAAAATTTATGGCGATCATCAATCCTTTTGAAACACCGGAATTAAAGTTACAACTGGATATTACAGAAGCAGAAGAGGAAATTAAAGTGAAAAATACCACTTTATTTGGCGAGACTATTGCATTAAAAATGTCAGTTAACTATAAAAAACTGACACAATGAAACTAATTTTTTCGTTCATTACCGCTTTTGTTCTTTTTTTCCAGTCGAGTGTTGAATCTTTACGATACAGCTATGCAAAAGCCAATTTGTCCAACGCCAATACAGAAGCATTTATCAATACAGCTGAAAAAGCTTCCGGCTCTGATGTCGCCGTCCAGGGCTATAAAGCGGCCGCCAAAATCATGGGCGCTAAAATTGCCAAGCACAACAGAAAAGCAATGGTAAAAGCAGGCGCGTCAGACCTGGAAAGTCTCATTAAAAACAATCCTAATAATATCGAACTTCGTGTCATCAGAATGAGTGTTCAGGAAAATATTCCGAAGATCGTAGGCTACAGAGGCGGCCTAAAAGATGATAAAGCTTTCATTCTGAATAATTACAGCAAACAGGATGCATCTCTTAAAAATTACATCAAAAGATTTGCAACACAATCTAAAACCATGACCGAAGCCGAAAAAGCTACTTTAAAGTAAAACCATGATTTTTGCCGAAGTACAGAATGCAATTTCCGAAAAGAATATCTGCATTTTAGTTCCTACCTACAACAATGAAAAAACACTGAGAAGAGTCATCGATGGTGTTTTGGAATACACGGATCATATTATCGTAGTGAATGACGGCTCTACAGATACAACACCGCTTATTTTACATAGCTATTCTCAGATAAAGGTAATTCACCTGCCAGAAAATAAAGGAAAAGGAAATGCTTTAAAAACAGGTTTCAGGGAAGCCGAAAAGATGGGCTATAGCTATGCTATTACGATTGATTCTGATGGGCAGCATTATCCGGATGATATCCCGGTTTTTGTTGAGGCTTTGATACAGGAAAATCAAGATGTTCTTCTCATCGGAAACAGAAATATGGCTCAGGATGGAATTCCCAAAAAAAGCAGCTTTGGAAACCGTTTTTCCAACTTCTGGTTCTGGTTTGAGACCGGTATAAAATTACAGGATACACAATCAGGTTATAGGCTGTACCCACTGCATAAAATTCCAAGGAAATATTTTACCCCGAAATTTGAATTTGAGATTGAAATCATCGTACGGACAGCGTGGCGACACGTTCCTGTAAAAAATGTTCCTGTAAAAGTATTGTACGATCCTGCAGAAAGAGTGTCTCATTTCAGGCCTTTTAAAGATTTCACCCGAATCAGTATTCTCAATACGATTTTGGTAGCCATTACGCTGGTTTATATCATCCCAAGAAATTTCATCAATAACTTCAAAAAAAAAAGTTTTAAAAGATTTCTAAAGGAAGATGTTCTGGAAAGTGACGGAAGCAACCGTACGAAAGCATTTTCCGTTGCGCTTGGTGTATTAATCGGCTTTTCTCCTTTTTGGGGCTTTCATACCTTGCTTACCATTTCATTAGCAGTACTTTTTAAACTCAATAAGGTGCTGGCTTTTGTAGCGTCGAATGTGAGCCTGCCGCCATTTATTCCTTTTATTATTGCGGCTTCACTGTTCCTGGGATCACCATTTGTCGGGGGTGACAGCAATATCCTCAGTCAGGAGCTTAATTTTGATCTGGTAAAAAATAATCTTCTTCAGTATCTTATCGGCAGCGCGATATTATCGGTTTCGATGTCTATTGTTTCCGGAATTGCTGTTTTCTTGTTCCTGAATAAAGTAGATCCGGACAATACGTAAGTTCAAATAAAAACAGCAAGGCCTTTCGACCCTGCAGTATCATTTGAGTTTTTATTTAATTGTTATTTTCTGTGAATAATTCTTTCCTGTTTTATCTGTTACCTGCAATATATAAGTTCCCGGTTTTACATCTTTTACGGAAACCTGGTTTCTTTCAACCTTAACCTGCAGAATAATTCTTCCGCTCATTTCATAAATCCTTGCCTGCTCCGGAGTAAAATCTGACTGGCTTTTAAACTGGATTATATCATGTGCCGGATTTGGATATACCGTAAACATTTCTTCCGCAGCCTGAATCTCTTTTGTACCTAAGAATGACCCTTCAATTACGTTTAATGTCGTATTAGGATTTACATTGTAAATTGTATCCACTATACCGGAAGGCCAACGTACGATCACTTTTGTAATAGCTGTAGCCTGACCGATCCCGAAATGAACATTCAGCGTACTCATATTTCCGAAACCTGTTCCGCTCTGTACATCTCTGATCTGTTTTCCCCAGGATCCGTAGATTTCTACCCTGGCTCCTATTCCGTTTCTGTTGCTTTGAGTCCCTTTCAGGGTTACTTTGAGCCATTTGTTGGTATTCCCTGCATTCATTAAGACAGTACTTCCGTTCTGAATATCAAGAAACCCGTCGTTATTTAAATCCCCGATAGGGCGATCAAAGCTGCTGAGGTTATAGGGGTTGGGATTTGGGGTAAAAGTAAAATCTCCGTTCCCGAACATAATGGTATTTCCGGCACCCAATACATCCAAAAACCCGTCATTATCAAAATCGTAGGCTACATATTCTCTGCTCAGTGCATTTGTTGTATCATAGCCTGATCCCGAAGATTTGTCGGTAAAGGTTCCGTCTCCATTATTTTTCATTACTTTGCTCAGTCCATTTGCTGTGGAATTAATCCCCACCACTGCGTCCATCCAGCCGTCATTATTAAAATCTCCCCACGCGGAAGACCATGTCTGAACAGGGTTTGCCATGTTGGCTGCCGCCGCTACATTGGTAAAAGTAGCATTGCCGTTATTTCTGTGAAGTTCATCGATATTCCCGCCGGGACCCGAGCCGCCACCGCTGCATTTCGCAATAAAGAGATCCATATCTCCGTCATTATCATAATCGATCCAGATAGACCCATAATTACCTCCGGAAGGGAAATCGCCCAGTCCGCCCTGACTGTGATTCATATCTGTACCATCATTGATGTAATATCTGTTCGGGGCATTATCATCGCAGATAAATGCATCTAATCTACCATCGTTGTTGATATCGATAAAATTGGTTCTCTGAACCAAAAAAGACTGCGGCTTCCTGTCGGATGTGTAAGCTGTTCCTGTAGCATTTGCCTTTAAGAAAGCAATTCCGCTTCCAGAACCATAAACAAGATCGTTGAAACCATTGTTATCATAATCTCCGGCTGCAATGCTCCAGGAAGGTGTTATAATAGTACTGGGAACGGTATATGTTACATTATTGAATGTTCCTCCCGGCTGCTGATAAGAAATAACAACCTGGGTTGCGCTTACTACAGAAACAATATCATCAAGATAATCTCCATTCATATCTACAATACAGTTATTAAAACTTCCTGCAACAGAAACCGGCTGAGAGGTAAAGGTCAGACGATCCGGCTGAACCACTACTTCTGAAACATTGATATTAAAGCCTAATGAAGAAAATTTGTTATCAAATACAATATAATAAGTTGTGCCTGCAACTGCATTAAAAGTCACCTGAGAAAATTGTCCCGTATAATCATCGTTGGCTGTAATACAATTGAGCGCGGTACAATTTCCTGAAAATACTATTAACCGGGTATCTGCATTTTGACCAGCAGACGAAGTGGTAATTTTAATCGTTTTATTTGCGGTGGCTGTATATTTATACCACAACCCTTTTGTCCCTGGTCCATTCGTTAAAGTACAGACCGTTAAGGGAGGGTCTCCTGTTACACCCGGAGCGGTAACCGTTCCTAAGCCGATTGGAACTGCTGTAGCACATGTAAGCTGCGCAGAGATCCATGTACTGTTCAATAATAAAACAAATAAGGGGAATATTTTTTTCATGGATAAAAGTTTTTAGTGTTATTTTTATGGACAAGTCTGATTCAAAGAGGAAATCCATTGTTGCAGCAGTTCCACTCCTTCATCATGGACAATGGTTCTTCCGAGCAGAGGCATTCTGTTGTTTTCATTGGTAGAACTCAGCCTGAAATGCATCACTGATTTGGCAGGATTGCCGGGTGTAATAATTCTTTCCAATGAAGAATTAAGAGGTTCATCGGCCATTACACATACTCCCATCTTCGTCAGATTGGCAGTCTGGCTGAAGCTTAGACGTATTGCCCTGTAATCGCACCGTGCATTTTCCTGATGACAATGCGCACAGTTGATATCTAAATAAGATCTAAGACGGATATCCAAAGGCTTACTTGTATCTTTGTAATTTACAGTAGAAACGATATTGGATGGATAACTCTGAAGATATCCTTCATCTACGAACTTCTGTAACTGATTTTTAATTCCGTTGGGATAATTGTATGTACCATTTATATTCTGGGGTTTCAGACCGATAGGAATAGGTTTATTGTCTAATTTATGGCAGGCCAGACATTCCGTTTCTGAAGGGATCCTGTAATCGGTGGTGATAATCTCACCATTATCTTTTTTGAAAGTAATGTTCTTAGAACTGCCGCTAGCAAAGTTGGCTCCGGTAACCAATTCGGCCTCAGTCTGGGCATCATTCCAGAGGTATTCTGCAAAAATCCAACCTGTTGATTTTTTGATCATTAAGCGGGTTTCAAGAATTTTTGTCGTATTCCCGGGTTGTATGGTATTGTAATAGAAATTTTTGATTAACACGGTTCCGACGGGAAAATTTAATACTTTATCATCAGTATCATAGCTTGCCTTTACCCCTCCCGGCATCCAGATGAATCTCTTTTTCAACGCATAATCTGTAAAGAGTGAACTGCCCGGCTCGTAAGGAATAACCTTGGTGTTAGGCTGCAGGTTTTTCAATTCCCCCGTAAAAAACATGTAAGTCGATAATTTTGAATACGGAACTGCATCAATATTAAAATTAACAAAAGAACTCTCCGTTTCTATACTTTCAATTTTCTCGTCATTTTTACAGGAAAACAGCACTAAAAAGCAAAATAAAGTCAGTAAGTAGATTTTTCTCATTCATTACGATTTAACGAAAACGAATTTAATCATTTAAATCATATAAAATAGAATAATCATCAATAAAAATAACAATATCATTGAAATAACTTAAAATTTACTAAAATAACACACATTAAACCTGTTAAAATCTGATAAAATAGATACACATTGGAAAATATAAAATAAAAAAAATATTATTAAAAAAATTACAATAACATAATATTTTTAAAATGTTTGAATTGATTATTTGGCTTTATCGTACGCTTTTCGAAGATATCGTTCAACATTTTTTCTATCCGGAATAGTAGTTATTTCCTTCGTCAGAGCTATTTCAAATTCATCTTTTGCTTTAGCATATTCTTTTTTATTAAAATAATACTTTCCGGATTGATAATATACGAACCAGAAATCCGGGTTTAAGGATTGATAATCTGCCAGAAGACCTTCCGTTAACAACGTTTCGCCTTCAATTCCTTTTTTTACTTCCTCGTTCATGAGTTTGTAATGTTCATAATTTTCAAATTCCTTAGAATCGAGAAAAGGATCTTTCGCAATATTCATTTCGGACCTTGCAAAATCACCATTCTTCAGTTTTTTCTCAGAAAAAATTTCATTAAGATCATAGCACACAAATTCACCGAGCTGATAAGGATTTGCCGAAACCCACGCCAATTTTTTCTGAGGTGAAAAGATGACAGCGTGATGCGCAATAAGCTGGTTGATCGCTTTCTCGTTTCCGTAACCTATTTTCTTGCCTTTCAGCCCGGATTTATCCCTTAAAATGACAGCCATTCTTTCAGGATTCAGTTTTTTATTTTCTTCTAAAAGTTCCTGAAGCTTTTCGTAACGGTATTCGGAATGGCTTTCTGCAATGTGTTTCTGATTTCTTTTATCATTTTTATAGGCTTCCGACTGGAAATGATTGGTACAGAAAACACGGCTTGTATTATTAACCTTATACACACCGAAATTATCCGGCGATACTTCGATGATAACAGCGTTTTTATCATTTGCACTTCCCACAAGAATGGATTCCGAGACAAAAACTTTCCGCTTTTTTGCAATAGCTAGCGCTTCATCAATATTTTTTGCGTACTGCAAAATTTCCCTTGTAACCAAAGAAATCGGGGTTTTTGCAGTTAGCGGAATTTTAGACTTTCCGGCATTAATCGTTACTGTAAGACCCTCTTTATTCATTCCGGAAACCACACCGATCATTCCCGGCCAGCTCACAGACATATAAGGAATTCCGTCTTCTGGTTCTACAAATTCTACGACCTTATTTTTTGCAAAATCATCACCCACATAAAAATCGAAGTTTCTTCCGATCAGCAAATCACCGTCTTCCGTATTTTCGTTCCAGACGGCCAGAGAAGTACATCCCACCATCATGAGATCCTGCATCGCATGACCGATGTCGTGAGCACCGTGCAGGTAAAGATTCCTAAGGTATTTCGGAGCTATAAAATTGTATTCATCGGAAGAATATTGAGACAAACCATACAATTCTGCCTGAAAATCTTCCCGAACATTGAGATACATTTTCCGATTGTACCATTTCAGGAATCCGCGCAGGATATTTTGTTTAAATTTTGAGGGAACAAAGCCTTCCACTTTTGAAAAGAAGACCTTCTCCTGCCTCTGCATCAGATTCTGTGTTAAAGCTCCATTGTTATAGCCCAGCTGCAAGGGATTTCCTTTAATGTACAGTTCCCAGATCTGCTGCTTGTTTTTCGTTAAATAATTTTGGTTAAAACTAAAAGTTGAATCGTTTATTTTGTTAACCTTAGGGATTTCAAGGGAATATTGCCTTACATCAGGAATATGGTGTACAGATTTCCGGATTCCGCAAGATGTCAGGATAAAAATAAGGCTGAAACTTAGAAACAACATGAAACATCCTGCATTACGACGAAAAAAGAAAATCATTTTTAGTATAGATTCTTCATGACGTTTTTCTTTATCCGGAATGACGACCCGTAAATTACTGTTCCTTTTATTCTCCACTTTTATTCTCATTAATAAAATGCGTTAATCTATTATCAATCAATTCTTTGCCAAGAATTTCCGCACAGGTATTAAATGCTCCGATCGTACAGCCTAAAATGCCATGCATATTCACCGACTGGCCGGTCAGAAAAAGATTATCGATTTTTGTTCTTGGGGAAACCATTGTTCTCAGAGGATTTTCCGAACTTTTGCTGTAGCCGTACATATTTCCGTTATAACTTCCGATATAATCCCGGTAAGACAATGGTGATGAGGTATAGTACCTTTTAATATTTTTTCTCAAACCCGGAATTTTTTTTTCTAAAGCATCAATCATTTTTTCAGCTTTTTCCACTTTAAATCTTTCATATGCTTTTCCTCTTTCAGATTCTTCTGCAACGGTATTGAATGTATTTTGCCATTCTTCCACCTCATCAAAATCCATATAGGAAATTGCGGTAAGACTTTCTGCAAAACCGGGATCATGCTTTGATTCTGTTGAAGAAAGCATATATGTTTCAGGCCAGGATCCTTTTTGATATTGATAAGCATTCCACACCATTTCTTCGTTGGAATAATGGTAAATATTATAATTAAAATCCGGGATTGCTTGAGGTTTAAGGACCAGATATACGCTGAAGCAGGAAGAAACCGGTTGCCAGCTCATGATTCTATTTAAAAATGACTTTTTCAGCCGCGCTTCACCAATCAATTGAATGGCAGAGCGGATTTCTATATTGGAAATGAATTTCTCTGCAAAATATTCTTTTCCTGCTGAAGTCCTCACTCCGGTTATCGCATTATTTTCATTAAATATAAATTCAGAAACTTCAGTGTGCTTGTATACTTCGGCACCGTATTCACGAAGTCTTCGGATCAGCAGTTTTGAAATCTGGCTTCCTCCTTTCACACATTTGTAAGCGCTCTGGATATAAGAATTGACCGTAAGCGCATGAACATAAAACGGAATATTTTCGGAGTCTCCGGCGTATAAAAAATTTGAACCTAATAAAACCGACTGCAGTTTTTTATTTGTGGTAATAGACTCAATAAATCTTTTGGTATTTAAGTGAAGTACCTCTTCATTATAATTTTCTTTGCCTACTACATTGTATCTTGGAAACTGACTGCACACCCGCTGGATTTCTTCACAGTAATCTTGTAAATTCCCCTTTTCTTCCGGAAAATATTTTGACAGCTGCTCGACAAAATTTTCATAGCCCTGCGCATGCGGATACTCGGTTTCATCATCCCCGAAGGTGATTTTATCATAACCCTGCTCATTCATTTTTCTGAGCTGAAGCTCATCCATTATTCCGAGATATGAAAAAAACTGATACAGATTCTGCCCTTCCGACAAACCTCCTAAATAATGAACTCCGGTATCGAAAACAACCTTATCCCGGGAAAAGGTCTGTAAATTTCCTCCATACTGATTGTTTTTCTCCAGGACACAGACTTTCATGCCTTCTTTCGCCAGAATAAGTGCCGAAACAAGACCGCCCAATCCACTGCCGATGACGAGTATGTCGTGTGTTTTTTTCAAGGAGATTAATTTTTTATCAGTTTTTTGGAAGCTTTGCCAACGTTTTTGCTGAGTTATTTGCAGCCCGGCTTGAGCGGAAATCCTTTTTTTGCGAAAGCGAAAAAAGATTGGGAGCGGAAGACGGAAAAGCTGCCCTAAAAATATTGAAATTAATTAATATCGTCCCAAAAATCAAAATAATTGAACCATTGAAGCGGATATTTCCTGATCATAGATTCCAAGTTTCGGGTATAGGAGTTGAGAAGCCCCTGTGCATCGCGTTTTTTGACGTTTTCGGCAACTCTTGCATAAAGGTGATAATGAAGATTTTTTTCTTTCATCACATACACATAGACCACGGGAACGCCCAATCGTGAAGCAATAAGAAAAGGTCCGGCAGGAAATTTTGCCGTTTTTCCGAGCAATTCTCCTTCTAAGAATTTTGAGCCTTCAAAATAACGGTCGCCCGTAAAACAGATCAGCTCGTTTTTGGATAATGCTTCATTGATGTCGAAAATATGGGACATATCTTCTTTGACATAGATAAATTTGATATTGCTTTTTTTAACGGAAACACTCTCAAGATATTCCTTAATAACGGTAACTTCCTGATCTGTTGTCACCAAATTGATCTGACAGTCAAAATCGATATCTGCAAAAAAGTGTTCTGCAATCTCAAAATTGCCGATGTGAGCGCTGATGAGGACGCCTCCTTTTTTTTCCGCTAAAAGGTTCCTGAGGTTTTCAATCCCGTCAAATTCGTAGGTATATTTGTCCCGTAATCCGGCTGAAATAGCTGTTTTATCAATGAGAACCGTTCCGAAAGTGAAGTAGCTTTTAAATAAAGAAACTTTTGTTTTCCAATACCCGTAATTGAGTCTTTTCCCGAAATAATATCTGTAATACCTGTTGCTGTTTTTCTCGAACAAAAAGTAATAGAAAGCAACAAAATAAAGCACAACATATGAACTTCTGACCCCGATATTTCTAATGCACCAGACGAAAATTTTATAGCCTAAAATCGTCCCTTTAGATTTACCCTTCCACTTGTTCATAGCCGTAATTGATGAATGTAAAAATGTAACAGTGTAACAATTATTCGATCATACATTGGTAAACTGTTATATTGCTACATTATAAGTTATATATTTTTTTCTGCGATTTTGTGTTCGATAGTAGAATAGAAATCGTCAAAAGTCACGATGCTTTTAAAATCAGCTTCGCCTAATTTCACTCCGAAATTAGATTCTATCACTACTACAAGGTCAATATAATCTAAGCTGTCCAGGCCTAAGGTTTTTTTAAAGTTGGCATCGTTGCTGATTTCGTCGCCGTCTACTTCAAATTCGTTGACTAAAAAGTCATTGGCAATCGCAACAATTTTTTCCCTTTCCATGTTTTTAATTAAATTTTTTAACGATTAATGCAGAATTGGTTCCACCAAATCCGAAAGAATTCGACAAAAATACGTCAATTTTTTGACTTTTTGTTTCGGCAATCAAATTTATCCTTTTTGCTTCGTCATCAGGATTTTCCAGATTGATATTCGGTGCTATGAAATCGTTCTGCATCATCAGAATAGAATAAATAACTTCACTTGCACCTGCCATCCAGCATTCGTGACCGGTCATTGATTTCGTAGAGCTTACCGGAACTTGACTTCCGAAAATTTCGTAAATCGCCTTGGCTTCATTGGCATCACCAATTGGTGTGGAAGTCGCATGAGCATTAATATAATGAATATCTTTTGCCGATAATCCGGATTGTTTCAGGGCTCTGTCCATTGCTAAAGCAGGTCCGTCTACATTAGGTGTGGAGATGTGCCCTCCATTGGAAGAAAAACCATACCCGACAATTTCTGCAATGATATTGGCTCCTCTTTTCTGGGCAGATTCTAAACTTTCAACAATTAAAGTTGCTGCTCCTCCACTCGGAATTAATCCGTCTCTGTCTTTATCAAAAGGTCTTGATGCTTTTGTGGGCTCATTTTCGCGTACTGAAAAGACACCTAATCCATCAAAACTCGCCATTGAATACTTGTTGGTTTCCTGCGCTCCTCCACAAATAATCATTTCTTGGAACCCGTTTTTAATCATCATATAAGCCAATCCCAGAGAATGAGAACCGCTTGCACAGGCTGCGCTGATGGTTAAATTGATTCCTCTCAATTTAAAAATGGTCGAAAGGTTCATGGTTACTGTGGAATTCATGGATTTAAAAATCGCTCCCGAACCCATTAAAGTCGTATCTTTTTTCTCTCTTGCAATATCAATAGATTCTACCACCGCCTTGGAAACGCTATCGTTTCCGTATAAAATTCCGACCTCGTTATTGTCTAAAAAATCCTGGTCGATATCTGCCTGTTTCAGGGCATCAAGCGTTGCAATATATGCATATTCGCTTTCTTCGCCCATGCTTACACGCTGTCTGCGGTTGAGAAGATTTTTAAGATCAGGTTTCGGAACAACGCCTGTTAATCCGGATCTGAAGCCAAACTCCTTTCTTTCATCCACTAAAAAAATCCCGGATTTTCCCTGAAATAAAGATTCTTTCACCTCTTCCAAAGAAGTTCCGATGCAGGAATAAATTCCCATTCCGGTAATGACAACCCTATTTTCCATGTTAAAAAATGTAACAGTTTATCAATTTAACAGTGTAACAATTTCAAATTCGCAACCATGATGCATTCTGTCATTCTGAACGAAATAAAGAATCTCCATTATTGGTACATTGTTAAATTATTACATTGCTAAATTATTATGAGTAGATTCCTCCGTTGATGTTAATAACTTCACCTGTAATGTACGATGATTTTTTAGAAGCTAAAAACGCAACTAAATCTGCCACCTCTTCTGCTTCCCCGAATCGGTTTGCAGGAATCATCGCTTTTAATTCGTCTTCGTTAAACTCCTGGGTCATATCTGTTTTAATGAATCCCGGCGCCACTGCGTTTACCGTAATATTTCTTTTTGCTACTTCCTGAGCCAAAGCTTTTGTAGCTCCTACCAAAGCTCCTTTTGCAGCAGAGTAGTTTGTCTGTCCTGCTGTCCCTTTCACTCCGGAAACTGACACCATATTGATGATTCTTCCGTATTTATTACGCAACAGTTTCTGAATAAAGAAATTCGTCACATTGAAAAAACCATTTAAACTGGTATTAATCACCACGTTCCAGTCCTCACTCGGCATCCACATGAACAGTCCGTCTCGTGTAATTCCGGCATTATTTATGATAACCTCAACGGTAGCATCAGAATTATTTTCCTGCCATTCCGTTAAAATTTTCTGGGTTTCTTCTGCGTTTCCTACATCAAATTTCAGGATCTCACCTGTAGATCCAAGTTCTTCAACTTTAGCCAGAGTTTCCTTTGCTGCGGCCTCGTTCGAAGTGTAGTTAATTAAAATATGGTAATTCTTTTCCTCAGCCAGTTTTATACAGATGGCCCTTCCAATTCCTCTTGAGCCTCCTGTGACGATTGCACATTTCATGTGTTACTTTGTAGTGTTAGTTTTTAAAGTATATTTTATTTCCTTATTAAAGACAATTAATTTCATTAAAAAATTACACTGTCTTCAAATATTTCTTCACCTCTTCCAGATAAGGATACATCACCATATCATCCGAAAATGCGGGAATAATTTTTCTAATTTCGTCATACAGCTCTTTAGTTGCTGATGAAATTTTATCCTGAAAACCAAGATATTCAATGGCCTGAACAATAGTAATGGCCTCAATCGTCAATACCTCGAAAGCATTTTCAATAACCTTTCTGCAGATAACGGCAGCGTTTGTTCCCATGCTTACAATATCCTGATTATCATTATTATTAGGAATACTGTGAACATACATCGGATTCGACAGCATTTGGCTTTCTGCCGTTGTAGACGTAGCCGTAAACTGAACACCCTGCATCCCGAAATTGAATCCTAATTTACCCAAATTAACAAACGGAGGTAAGATCTCATTAATTTTGGAATTCAGTAAATAATTCAACTGTCTTTCGGCAAGCATGGTCAGTTTTGTTACTACAATTTTCAGCTTATCCATTTCCAAAGAGATGTAATCTCCGTGAAAATTTCCACCGTGATAAACATGCTGATCTTCAACATTGATGATCGGATTATCATTCGCTGAATTGATTTCGTTTTCCAATACTTTTTCAGTGTATTCCAGAGTATCCAAAACAGGTCCTAAAATCTGCGGAACACATCGTAAAGAGTAATATTCCTGAACTTTTTCTTTGAAAACTTTTTCCTGCTCTTCAAAATGAGTATATAAATGATCTGCTCTTTTTCTGATCAATTTACTGTCGGACAAATGAGTCCTCATTTTTTCTGCAATTTTCTGCTGTCCTTCATGAAGTTTTGTTCCGTTCAGTGCTTCTGATAAATGATCGTCGTACGCCTGAACAATTTCGTTGATCGCACAAGATAATTTGATTGAAATATCCGTTAACTGATTCGCTTTATGCGCATTAACAACACCAATTCCGGACATCACGGAAGTTCCGTTCATTAAAGCCAAACCTTCACGGATTTCTACCTGAATCGGCTGTAAGTTTTCAATTTCAAAAACTTCCTTTGTTGATTTTCTTTCTCCTTTATAAAAAACTTCACCTTCCCCTATCAACACCAAAGCAAGATGCGCTAACTGAACCAAATCTCCACTCGCTCCAACACCTCCATGTTCAAAAATAAGCGGTGTAACATCTCTGTTGATTAATTCTTTAAGTAAATTTACTACAGACTCATGAACACCTGATTTCCCGAGGGACAATGTATTTAATCTCGCCAACATGCAGGCTTTTGCTTCGTCTGCCGGAAGCGGATTTCCGATTCCTGAAGAATGGCTTCTGATGAGATTGTATTGAAGCTGATGTGTATCTTCGTCACTGATCTTAAATTGTGCCATTGGTCCGAAGCCTGTGTTCACACCATATATTACTTTATTTTTTGAAAATTCCTTTAAGAACTGAAAGCTTTCATTTACTCTGGCAAGAAGTGCTTCGTCCAGTTCTATTTTCTTATTCTCATTGATGATTTTTTTAAAATCGCTCAGTTCTAAAAAGTTATTTATTTTCATTTATTGAAAGTAATAATATGATAATTTTGTAATTATTAATTAATTGTTATTAATTTGCGGCAAAGATAGAAGTTATTATTAAAATAAAAAATCAAAGATGAGCAAAGAATTTGTTGACGTTCTTGTAATCGGAGCCGGCCCGTCCGGATGCGTATCTTCTTCATACTTAAAGAAGAACAACGTCAACGTAAAAGTTGTTGAAAAGACGAAATTCCCAAGACTGGTTGTCGGAGAAAGCCTCATTCCAAGGGTAATGGATCATTTTGATGAAGCAGGCTTATTTCCCGCACTCAATAAGATGGGTTTTGAAAAAAAACTGGGCGCCAGGTTTCTGAGAGGAAAAGAAGTCTGTATTTTTGATTTCAGCAATAAGTTCGGAGAAGGCTGGGACTGGACGTGGCAGGTTCCCAGAGCAGATTTTGACAATGTTCTGGCTCAGGAAGTTATTAATAAAGGAATTGATCTGGAATTCGAAACGGAAGTTATCGGGATTGAATTCAACGGAACAGATTCTGTGACCACTGTAAAAAATAAAAATGGCGAAACAAAAGAAATCCACGCCAAATTTGTCATCGACTCCAGCGGTTACGGAAGAGTTTTACCGAGACTTCTTGATTTAGAAAAACCTTCAAAACTTTCTCCCCACTCTGCTATTTTTTCTCATGTTAAAGATATTAACAGAGAAGAAGGCACCGAAGGAACTTTGATTTCTTTTGATATTATAGAAACAGAAGTCTGGCTTTGGGTAATTCCTTTTTCCAATGGAAATACGAGCGTAGGAATTGTAGGACCTACTGAATATATCGATCGACTTTCTGAAAACGGCGATACCACAGAAGCTTTGAGAAAAGCGATTTCTCTTTCGGATTATTATGTAAAACGTTTCGGGGATGTAGATTTTCTTTTCGAACCTAAACATCTGAAAGATTATTCGTGCTCGGTAAAAAAATTATTTGGAGATGGATTTGCTTTAACAGGAAATGCTTCGGAATTTCTGGACCCCGTTTTCTCTTCAGGAATGGCTTTTGCCACGGAAGGCGGAATGACGGCGGCAAAATTAGCATTGAGACAGCTGAATGGTGAGAAAGTTGACTGGCAAAAAGAATTTGCAGACTATATTCTTTATGGTGTTGACGTTTTTACCACGTACGTAAAAGAATGGTACACCGGAAATCTCCAGGAATTATTTTTCCACCAGCCGGAAAATCCCGATGTGAAAAGAAAAATCTGTGCAGTTCTCGCAGGTTATGTATGGGACAAAAAAAACACTTTTGTACGAATACATGATACAGCGATCAAGAATCTCGCGGAATTCATTAAAAAAGAAAAGCAACAAGCATAAAAAACGGCCTGAGATTTCAGGCCGTTTTGTTATCTTAAATCGATAAACGTAATTGGCTTTCTGCTGTTCGGGTTAAAAACTGTTTTAGATAAAATACCAAATTCAACAAGCTCAATTTTCGGACTTACTCTCAGCTTTGCCCGGAAATGATCTCTTACCTCACTTACAAAACCTTCGGAATCACTGTCTGTACTTATTTTAATAATAATTTCATCCAACCCGATTTCATTCGACTGAATAACAATCTGGTAACACAGAATACCATCGAAATCATTCAGAATATCATTCATCGCGGGCGGATACAATGTAGTTCCTTTATATTTGATCATCTGCTGCTTCCTGCCGATCACCGGACCGAGTCTCATTGTATTTCTTCCGCACGCACAAGGTTCATCATGTGCTTTTACAATATCTCCCGTTTTGAATCTTAATAACGGAATGGCCTCAACACCTAAAGTTGTAATGGTTAATTCCCCGCTTTCACCTTCTTTTACCGGATTCCCATCGTCGTCAAGAATCTCGGTAATGATTAGCTCCGGATGATGATGTCCGCCGATCTGTTCTTCACACTCTGTAAAAGCGGTGCTCATCTCTGTGGAAGCGTAGGTTGAGAATAATTTAATATCCCATTTTTCTTTAATTTTCTGGGATAAAATATTATCTGTAAAGTCCTGATTTTTGATACTCTCCCCGATACAAACTGCACCGTAAACACTAGAGTTTTTATAATCAATTCCGTGTTTTTCGGCATAATCGATCATTTTTAATAAAAATGAAGGAACAGTAATTAAATATTTCGGCCTGTATCTGAAAATAGAATCCCACTGAAGTTCAGGAATTCCCGGTCCCATTCTGACAACACTCGCACCCATTTTTCTTAAGCCTAAAAAATAAGCAAGTCCGGCCATGAATCTTTTATCGATGGTTGTAATCATCTGTACAACATCTCCTTTTTGAATTCCGGCACAGGCGAAAGAAATCGCTTCATTATAAGCCAATCTTTCAAGGTCTTTATCTGACAATCCGAAGGTTACGGGGTCACCCAGTGTTCCTGAAGTTGTGCTGTAATCCACAATTTTATCCGGAGTTACACAGAAAAAATCATCATTATGCTGCTGAATATCGTTTTTTGTGGTGATCGGGATTTTCTGCAGATCTTCCAAAGTCTGAATATCAGAAATGTTGATATTGTTTTCCCTGAATAATTTTTGGTAAAAAGGTGAGTTTTTTTCAAGATAAGTTAAAAGCTCCTGAAGTTTTTGCTCCTGAAACCTTTTGATTTCGCGAATGTCTGATCTTTCGATGGATGGATAGAAGTCCAATAGATTTATTTTTAAAGGACAAATTTATTTAATTAAAATTAATTTTCTCGTGAAGATTTTATTGCCCACAGATTTCCATTGCTATCGTATTTTAGTTCTTTGATCGTTCTTGAAAATCTCTTGACATCAATTTTACGCAAAATTTTTATTCTAAATTTATTTTCAGAGGGCAAAGGCAAATAAATTTGCTGCGCGAAGCGTGAAAAAAGGTTCATCAAATCAACTTGTTGATTGACTTTTTGCTTCTTAAATTATGAAGAAATTTAAATAGATTTGCGTTTAAAATCTCAAAGAAAAATTAAGTTTTGGTTAAAACCAATTTGCAGCCTTATATTTGAAAGCGGGCTAAAGCCCGCCCCTATTAATCCCATCAGAATCCGCAATGCTTGTGAAACATTCGTGTCATTTGTGTTTAAACTTCTTCAAAAGTTTACAATCTACTCCTGACTGTTGACAAAAATTAATACTTCTATTTTATCTTTCTGAAACAGAAATTTTTATTGCAAATATGAAAATAAAACATATATTATAAACCGGTAAATTTTAGTAAATTTGCCAACTTAATTAATCAACGATATTGATATATTACAATGAGCCAATTTAAAGAGTACAAAAACCTCAACCTTATTGACGTAGCCGAGAATGTAGCGGAATTCTGGAAACAGAATAAAACTTTCAATAAGAGTGTTGAGATTCGTGAGGGGCAATCTGAGTTTGTTTTTTATGAAGGTCCTCCTTCTGCAAACGGTATGCCCGGAATTCACCACGTAATGGCCAGAGCGTTAAAGGATATTTTCTGTCGTTACCAGACCCAGAACGGAAAGCAGGTTTTTCGTAAAGCGGGATGGGATACACACGGACTTCCGGTAGAGCTTGGCGTGGAAAAAGAATTAGGAATCACTAAAGAAGATATTGGCACTAAGATTTCAATTGAAGATTACAATAAAGCTTGTCGTGAAGCCGTAATGCGTTACACAGATGTCTGGAACAATCTTACCGAAAAAATCGGATATTGGGTTGATCTTGACAATCCGTATATCACGTACAAGTCTAAATATATGGAAACCGTTTGGTGGTTGCTGAAACAACTGTATGACAAAGGGTTATTATACAAAGGCTACACCATTCAGCCGTACTCTCCGAAAGCGGGAACCGGACTTTCTTCGCACGAAGTAAACCAGCCGGGAGCTTACCGTGATGTTTCAGATACAACAGTGGTGGCACAGTTTAAAACATTACCGGAAACATTGCCTTCATTTTTACAGGGATTTGGCGATGTGCATTTCTTAGCCTGGACAACAACTCCTTGGACACTGCCTTCAAACACTGCTTTAACAGTAGGTCCGAAAATCGATTATATTTTAGTTAAAACATTCAATCAATACACTTTTGAGCAGGTAAATGTTGTTTTAGCCAAAGCTTTATTTTCGAAACAATTCGGGAAAAAATACAGTGAAGGTACAGAAGAAGATTTCGCAAATTATACTTCAGAAAGTAAAGTTATTCCTTATCAGATTTTAGCAGAATTCAAAGGTGCTGATCTTGTTGGAATCAAATATGAGCAGCTTTTACCTTATGCACTTCCACACCAAAATCCGGAAAATGCGTTCAGGGTAATCTCAGGAAACTTTGTAACGACGGAAGACGGAACCGGTATCGTTCATACTGCGCCAACGTTTGGTGCTGATGATGCCAAAGTGGCCAAAGAAGCCACTCCTGAAGTTCCGCCAATGCTTGTTTTGGATAAAAACGGAAATCCTGTGCCGCTGGTAGATTTACAGGGAAGATTTTTACCTCAGGTAAACGACGAAATCTACGGTTTTGCCAATGAATATGTAAAAGGAGAATACCTGAGTGAAGCAGAAAAAGAAGAGGAATTCAAAATTCAAAAAGAAAACCTCAAGTCTATTATTTCCGATTTGAAGGCATATCTTTCTGTAGATGAAAGAATTGCTTTAAAATTAAGAAAAGAAAACAAGGCTTTTAAAGTAGAAAAATACGTTCACTCGTATCCGCACAGCTGGAGAACAGATGAACCATTATTATATTACCCGCTGGATTCCTGGTTTGTAAAAATGACCGCCGTGAAAGACAGACTGGTAGATTTAAACAAAGAAATCAACTGGAAGCCGAAATCAACGGGAGAAGGACGTTTCGCCAACTGGCTGGAAAATGTAAACGACTGGAATCTTTCCCGCTCAAGATATTGGGGAATTCCGTTGCCGATCTGGAGAACAGACCCATCGACAGGCTCAGGGCAGGCAGAAGAAAAAATCATCGGTTCTGTAGAAGAATTATATAATGAAATAGAAAAATCGATTGAAGCAGGATTTATGAAAGAAAATCCGTTCAAAGGTTTTATCATCGGAAATATGTCCGAATCCAATTATGAACTTGTTGACCTGCACAAAAATGTGGTTGATAAAGTGATTTTAGTATCGGATTCAGGACAAGCCATGAAACGCGAAAGTGACCTGATTGATGTTTGGTTCGATTCGGGAGCAATGCCTTATGCACAGCTTCATTATCCTTTTGAAAATAAAGAATTAATTGATACCAATAAAGCCTTCCCGGCAGATTTTATTGCGGAAGGTGTTGATCAGACAAGAGGATGGTTCTACACACTTCACGCGATCGGAACGGCAGTTTTTGATTCCGTTGCTTATAAAAATGTAATGAGTAACGGACTTGTTCTCGATAAAGAAGGACAAAAAATGTCAAAACGATTAGGAAATGCAGTTGATCCGTTTGAAACCTTAGCCATTTATGGTCCGGATGCAACGCGTTGGTACATGATTTCCAATGCCAATCCATGGGAGAATCTTAAGTTTGATATTGCGGGAATTGATGAAATCAGAAGAAAGTTCTTCGGAACCTTGTACAATACGTATTCGTTTTTTGCATTGTATGCGAATGTTGACGGATTTAAATTCGCTGAACCCTCTGTTCAAAACAGGCCTGAAATCGACCGATGGATTTTGTCCGAATTAAATTTACTGATCAAAGAAGTAAAAGCTTTCTACGAAGATTATGAACCGACCAGAGTAGCGAGAGCCATCAGTACTTTTGTGAATGATAATTTATCCAACTGGTACGTAAGATTGTGCAGAAGACGTTTCTGGAAGGGAGATTATTCTGAAGATAAAATCTCAGCTTACCAGACTTTATATACCTGTCTTGAAACAGTTGCCAAAATTTCTGCACCCATTGCCCCATTTTTTATGGATCAATTGTACCAGGATCTTAATAAAGCCACAGGAAAAGAAAACTTTGAATCTGTACATTTAACAGATTTCCCGGTTGCGGATGAAAGCCTTATCGATGAAGAGCTGGTTGAAAAGACGCATCTGGCACAGAACATTACAAGTATGGTTTTCTCTTTGAGAAAGAAAGAAAATGTAAAAGTTCGCCAACCGTTGCAAAAAGTATTGATTCCTGTTTTGGATTCTAAAACGGAAGAACAGATTTCAGCGGTCTCAGAATTGATCAAGCAGGAAGTAAATGTTAAGGAAATCCAACTGATCAACGCGGAAGAAGCAGCACATCTTATTGTAAAACAGATCAAACCGAATTTCAAAGCTTTAGGTCCTAAATTAGGAAAAGACATGAAAACGGTTGGAGGTGAGATTGCCAATTTCAATGCAGAACAGATTTCACAACTTGAAAAAGAGGGAAAACTAGATGTTCAGGGTTATGAAATTACACTCGATGATGTAGAGATTTCCACAAAAGATATCCCGGGATGGACGGTAACTTCCGATGGGAAAACAACTGTGGCATTAGATTTGACGTTGACAGAAGAATTAAAATCTGAAGGTATCGCAAGAGAATTCATCAATAGGGTTCAGAACCTGCGAAAAGATAAAGATTTCGATTTGACAGACAGGATTGTGATCTCTCTGGAAGAGCATTCGCCCTTCATAGATGACATCAGAAAAAACGAAGAATATATTTCATCCGAAGTCTTGTCAAATAAAATAGAAATTGTATCTTCACTTTCAAATTTTAACGAAATCGAAATAGATGAAGTTAATTTTAAGATAAATGTTGAAAAAAATTAACATATAGTTATTGTTTTTCAAATTCCATTTCATAATTTTATTAAAAAAGAGAAAAGAACCATGTCAGACGAAAGAGTAAGATACAGTGATGCTGATCTACAAGAATTTAAGGCAATCATTAAGGAAAAAATAGAAAAAGCGGAAAACGACCTGAAACTGATCAGAGAAAGTTTCATCAACGACCAGAATAATGGTACGGATGATACTTCACCAACGTTTAAAGCCTTTGAGGAAGGTGCTGAAACACTAAGCAAAGAACAGAATTCTATTTTGGCCGGAAGACAGGAAAAATTTGTACGTGATCTTAAAAACGCTCTGATAAGAATTGAAAACAAAACTTACGGCGTTTGCAGAGTAACCGGAAAATTAATTCCTAAAGAAAGACTTCTGGCTGTTCCTCATGCAACGCTGAGCATCGAAGCGAAAAATATGCAGAAATAACCTAAGAAGGTTGATTAAAAATAAATTTGGGTTTATATTGTATTGTATGATACTTTATAAACCTAATTTTTAGTTTATATCCATGAGCGACTTATTTATTTTAATCATTATCATCATTGTCATCCTGGCCTTTGTGTACAGAGACCGGATCAGGAACCGTCTTTTTCCTGAAAGAAACAAAAATCTTACGATTGATGACCGGTTTAATTCGGATAAACGCGAAAGGGAAAAAGAAATAGACCGGCTTTTAAGCAAAATGGGCAAAAACGGCATCAACGATCTTTCGCCCAAAGACAGAAAAAGGCTTGATGAGCTGTCCAAAAAATAATTTAAATTAGAAAAAAACGTGGAATCCATTATTGTACATCCAAAAAATGCAATGGAACTCAGTGCGCTGAAAAGTGTCTTAAAAGAAATGAACATTAAGTTCGAAAAATTCCATACCAAGAACATGCATCACAATCAGAAAACGATAAAAAAAATCGTTGACAGAAAGAACGAGAAAACAGGAAAACCAACAAAACCTAAAGGATTATAATGAAAAAGATAGTATTGGTGACCTTTCTTATTCTTTTGATTGATCAGGCATCAAAAATTTATGTGAAAACACATTTTAACCTTGACGACAGCGTTTCTGTGCTTCCGGGCTTTAAGCTTACTTTTGTAGAAAATCCGGGAATGGCTTACGGTCTTCATTTCGGAGGCGTTATCGGAAAATATTTCCTTGTTTTGGTAAGGATTATCCTGATCGGGGGAATGATTTATTTATTTAAAAAATGGTTGCAGCGCGGAGAATCCAATTATCTTCTGATTCCGATGGCCATGATCTTTGCCGGGGCAATCGGTAACCTGATAGACGGAATGTTTTACGGACTGATTTTCGACAGCGGAACTGTATACGACGCAAGTATTGACCGATGGATCGGCTATGGCGGGATTTCTAAATTCTCCTCTTTTGGCGAAGGATATTCTACCTTTATGAGAGGTTGTGTAGTGGATATGCTGCATTTCCCACTGGTAGACTGGAACGTTCCTGAAAGCTGGCCATTGATAGGCGGGAAACACATCGAGTTTTTTAAATATATTTTTAATGTAGCGGATTCTGCAATTACTGTAGGTGCAGCTTTACTATTAATTTTCAGAAAAAAAGCTTTCCCGAACGGCTTGGAATTTTAAGGAATTTTATACACGATGAAAATATTCAAGAAATTATGTAAGATTTTCCTGCTTCTTCTGGTTGCAGGAATTCTTTTTATTGCCTGGGCGAATTACAGCATTAAAAAGAACAGTGATCCTTACCTTTTTTATAAAACTATGTACATTCCCAAAACAAAAACGGCATTGCTGTTGGGTACAAGCAAAAACTTAAATAACGGAGCTCCGAATGCTTATTTCTACAACCGCATCGATGCCGCTGTGGAATTGTATAAAACCGGAAAAATACAATACATCATTGTAAGCGGCGACAACAGCACGAAAGATTATAACGAACCTGAAGATATGCAGCTCGCCTTAATGGAGCGCGGAATTCCTCAGGACAGAATTTTTCTCGACTTTGCGGGCTTCAGGACATTGGATTCAGTCGTGAGAGCAAAAGAAATTTTCGGACAAAAAAAGCTGGTTATTATTTCCCAAAAGTTTCATAATGAAAGAGCTGTGTTTCTGGCAAGGCAAAACGGAATGGAATCATTCGGGTTTAATGCTGAAGATGTGAATAAATATGCAGGCTTCAAAACCAATATAAGAGAATATCTTGCAAAAACAAAAGTGTATTGGGATTTGATTTTTGGCGTTGAGCCTAAGTTTGGTGGTGATAAAGTTTTGATTCCTTAATTTTTCCAGCGTGTATTTTTTAACGCAAAGTTTACATTAAATGATAAAAATTCAAGTAGGCAGAGAATGAATCAACAAGTTGATTGATGAAGCTTCGGGCAGCAAATATATTTGCCTTTGCTCTCTGATATTAAAAGTACAATCTTAAATCTTTGCGTTTAATAGAGCTTAACTAACCTATATTTTAGAGAATTAATTAAATTTGCAATTCATTAATTTTAAATATAAATTTTAAACAATGTCAAGAATTCTTACCGGCATTCAAGCCACCGGAACACCGCACCTGGGAAACCTGTTGGGTGCTATTATTCCTGCGATTGAGCTATCAAAACAGGAAGGAAACGAATCTTTTTTATTCATAGCGAATCTTCATTCTTTAACCCAGATTAAAGATGCGGAAGAGCTTAAACAAAATACCTACGAGATTGCTGCGGCTTGGCTTGCTTGTGGGCTGGATACTGAAAAAACTTTTTTTTACAGACAAAGTGACATCCCTGAAACCTGTGAACTTTCTTGGCATTTATCATGTTTTTTTCCGTATCAGAGATTAACGTTAGCACATTCCTTCAAAGATAAGGCAGACCGGTTACAAGACGTGAACGCAGGATTGTTTACCTACCCTATCCTGATGGCTGCAGACATTTTATTGTATGATGCCGAAATCGTTCCGGTTGGAAAAGATCAGCTGCAGCATTTGGAAATTGCAAGAGATGTTGCTTCAAGATTTAATAATCAAATGGGTGAAGTTTTTGTACTTCCTCAATCTGAGCTCCAGGAGAATACCAAATATGTTCCCGGTATCGACGGACACAAAATGTCTAAATCAAGAGGAAATATCATCAATATTTTCTTGCCTGAAAAAGAACTGAAAAAGCAGGTAATGAGTATTGAAACCGATTCCAAATCGTTGGAAGAACCGAAAGATCCTGAAACCGACAAGGTTTTTGCGATTTATCAGCTGATTGCAACTTCCGAACAGACTGAATCATTAAGAGCCAAATATCTAGCAGGAAACTTCGGTTATGGTCATGCTAAAAAAGAGCTTCTGGATTTAATTTTAACAAGATTTGAAAAAGAAAGAGCGCTTTTCTCTTACTATATGAACAATCTTGAGGAACTGGAGGCCAAACTGCAGGAGGGAGCAGCCAAAACAAGAGTTATTGCTACGGAAACCATTACAAGAGTAAGAAAAAGTTTAGGGCTTTAATGTTTTAAACCTTATGATATAGTTTCGGCGGCACCAAAGGTGCCGCCGAACTTTTTATAAATACTCTTTAATCTGCAAAAGATGCTTAATGACTTTCAAATCTTTTTCCTGTTTATTTTCATTTAAAACATTGAAGAAAATAACGTCCATCCCGAAATTTTGTGCTCCGACAATATCAGCGATCCAATCGTCACCGATGAGAACACTTTCCTCTTTTGATGCACCAGCAAACTTCAGGGAGTGCTCAAAAATTTCCGGTCGCGGCTTTCTGATGCCAACTGTATCTGCACTGGTAATGGTCTGAAAATAGGGAGCTATTCCCGATAAAATACACTTCCTTTCCGTTACCTCTTTGAAACCGTTGGAAATGATGTGCAGCGTATATTTTTTGGCTTTAAGATAATCTAAGATGTACGCTGCACCTTCGACCAGTTCATTATAATTCAGAATTTTGTCGAGGAAGTGTTCCTCAAAATACAAGGACAATTGTTCATCATCAACATTAAAACTTCTGAACGTATCGTAAAAACGATGTTTCCGCAAATACTCTTTATCAATAATTCCGTCCCGGATATCTTCCCAAAGTTTTTCATTGATTTCGTGATAAACGGAATGAAACTCTTCAAAGTCAATTCCGTATTTCAGGGCAATTTCCTCTTTTTCAAAAAGCTGTTTAATGGTAAGGTAAGCATTTCTGCGGTGATCCCACAGGGTATTGTCGAGATCAAAAAAAATGTGCTGAATTTTCATACAGCACAAAATTAATTTTAATTTTTGGAAATCGGATAATTCTTGTTCTTGGTTTTTACAACATCAAGATTCTTCGAAAAATTGAGTAAAAACTCAATCGTTTGCTTTTTTGGTTTCAAAGTTTTCACTTTTAAGGAATCATTTTTTCTCATAGGCGGTTAAATGTTTTCCTTAAAACGAGAATTTTCCGATATTATTATCTATCGTGTCAAGATAATATGATTTTCATCCATGATTTTTCTCAGGTTTATCAATGCATATCTCACCCGTCCCAATGTGGTATTGATGCTCATCTCAGTATGATCTGCAATTTCCTTAAAGCTAAGCCCGTCAAAAAATCTTAATTTTATTACTTCCTGCTGATTCTCAGGAAGAAACTGGAGCATTCTTAAAAGATCCTCCTGAATCTGGTTGGTTACCAGCTGATCTTCAATATTTTCGGAAGGTTCTCTCAACAGGTCGAAGATAGAATACTCTTCTGTCTCAAAAGTTGTTTCTGAAACTTTAATATTCTTAGCTTTAGCCCTGAAATGATCGATAATTAAATTATGGGCAATTCTTTTCGCCCAAAGAATGAATTTTCCTTCTTCGTTATAGCGTCCTTCCTTCAGCATAACAATGATTTTCATGAATGTATCCTGAAAAACATCATTTGCCAGATCTTCATCATTAATTTTGTAAAAAATGAATGTAAACAGTTCTCTCTGATGGCGGTGAATAAGGGTCGACAACGCCTCTTCGTCTCCTTTTTGATAAAGGGAAATAAGTAAACTATCCGATTTTGATTTCATAACTTCTCTCAATACTATTTTTGCTGAAAAAACACTTTCCAGATTTTTCATCTGGTTTCAGCTGTAAATACAAAACAATTCTTCAGAGTAAAGTCTTATCAATAGGCGGATACAATTTTTAATGATGTAAATATAATAATTTTTTAATAACTGTTAACCTATTATTAAATTTTTAAGAGAAAAATTTAAAAAAAATCATTTAAACATGTCGTGAATGAATACAGTAGGGATATTTAGTGTAAAATTAATATTCAGTCCTTTCAGCTCTTTGCCGTTTATTCCGCTGTTTCCTATAGGAAAAGCATATCCTCCCGTAAGATCAAGCATTCCGAAAAGCGTAAAACCAACTTTCGGAGCAATATATTTATTCGTTCCTTCTGCGCCGATCAGGAAATAATACGAATGATAAAAATCTACATCTTTCTGAAAATTCAGCAGCACATCAGCAGAAACCTTAGGCATGATGGCAAACTTTGAATTTGCAGATCCCATTAATGCAGAACCTCCAAGCCTGTAGATAACATCATCGCTCTTCAGAAACAGCAACTTCCCTCCCACTTCGCCAAAACTTTGATTTTGATACGTATATCCTACACTTACCATTTTATGTACGGTAAGCTGGGCTTTAGCAAAAGTGCTGAGAAAAAAAACGGTAAGGAAAGCAATAACGAATTGTGATTTGTTCATGTTCTGTTCTATTTACATGTAAAATTAAAAAAAACTGCCTTACCTGAAAGATAAAGCAGCTATTCATTTGTTTATTATTGTGAAAATTAAATTCCGAAAGCGGATTTAATTTCATCTACTTTGTCTAATTTCTCCCATGTAAAGAACTCTAAACCAGTAAGCGTAAGCTCATTTTTCTGTCCTTTGTTGAAGGTTTTATCAGCCACATAATGTTCTTTACCCATATGTCCGTAAGAAGCAGTTTCCTGATAAATAGGGTTTCTAAGTTTCAGGTTTTGCTCAATAGCGTAAGGTCTAAGATCGAATATTTCAGAAACTTTTTTTGCGATAGCTCCGTCGTGAAGATCAACTTTCGCAGTTCCGTACGTATTGATGTATAAACCACAAGGCTCCGCAACACCGATTGCATAAGAAACCTGTACCAATACTTCATCAGCAACACCTGCAGCCACAAGGTTTTTAGCGATATGTCTTGTCGCGTAGGCAGCACTTCTGTCAACTTTTGACGGATCTTTCCCGGAGAAAGCACCACCTCCGTGAGCACCTTTACCTCCGTAGGTATCTACAATAATCTTTCTTCCCGTAAGTCCTGTATCTCCGTGAGGACCACCGATTACGAATTTTCCGGTAGGATTGATATGATATTTGATCTGATCATTAAATAAAGCCTTAATCTCATCAGACTGCAACGCTACCACTCTAGGAATCAGAATATTTTTAATATCTTCTCTGATTTTAGTCAGCATTTCTTCTTCAGTTCCAAAATCATCATGCTGTGTAGAGACAACAATAGAATCGATTCTGATAGGTCTGTGATCGTCAGAATATTCGATCGTTACCTGGCTTTTTGCATCAGGACGAAGATATTTGATTTCCGAGTCTTCTCTTCTGATTGCTGAAAGTTCTTTAAGAATAGTGTGGGCAAGGTCCAGTGCCAAAGGCATGTAATTGGCTGTTTCATTGGTTGCGTAACCAAACATCATTCCCTGATCTCCGGCTCCCTGTGCATTTGCCTTAGCTTCGAAAGACTCATCTTCTACCGCTCTGTCAACACCCTGATTGATATCCGGCGACTGCTCGTGGATGGCTGAAATTACACCGCAGGAATCACCATTAAACATATATTCTCCTTTTGTATAGCCTATTCCGTTGATTACTTCTCTGGCAATCGTCTGTACATCAAGATACGCATCAGACTTCACTTCACCGGCAAGTACTACCTGCCCTGTGGTAACAAGCGTTTCACAAGCTACCTTAGAATTTTTATCGTATGCTAAAAAATGGTCGATTAATGCATCAGAAATCTGATCGGCAATTTTATCCGGATGTCCTTCTGAAACGGATTCAGACGTAAATAAATAAGACATATTACTCTATTTGTTTTTAGATTAAAATTGACGAAGAAAAATAAGAATAATTGTCGGTACGGCTAAAAAGAAATACTGTTTTAGCATTTTTTTATAGAGGTTGCAATCAGGACAAATTTTTCCTCGTTCGTAAACGTGGGCAAATTTAAGTACTATTTTTTTAATACTCAAATTTTTGCCCTGTTATTATAAATTTCGTGAAATTAGCAGCTTATCAGCCTTTTACTAATAAAAACCTATTGAGGTTTAATGCTTACGAATTCTTTTGGATTTTCGTGATAATTAAGCTTTTTCTCCAGCGAGGTTCTTATTGAATGTGATAATTCGTCAATAATTTTTTGTTTGAAGGTTGGCTTATAATAAATAATGCTGATCTCTCTGTATGGAAAAGGTTTTTTGAATCTGAAAACATTTTCTTTCTGCTGATCTGAAAGCTGACTTAATGCAAGCTCCGGCAGAATACTGATTCCTCCCACTTTATCAACCATATGCACTAAAGTCTGAATATTAGAAGCAAGGAAGTCTAAGTTTTTAGGCTTTAATGTATTTTCTTTCAGGTGGCAAATGTTTTCAAACTGATTTCTCAGGCAATTTCCTTCCTCAAGCAGCCATACTTTTTCCACATTCAGCTCTTCGGGAACTACGTAGGAATTTTTCTTATTGGCTTCCGTATCGGAACTGTAAATCATCAATTCTTCGTTGAACAGGAAATCCTGATAGAATTCATCTGCAGAATCATAAGGTGTAGAAATAATTCCGGCATCAAGTTCCCCTGCTTTTAGAGCCTTAACGATATTGTCAGTTGTCATTTCCTTTACATTCATCTGGATTTTAGGATTATCTTCAAGAAATTTAAAAATCTCTGTGGGAAGGATAAAAGAAGAAACGGTAGGGATGATTCCGATGTTGATGGTACCTCCTAAAATATTGTTTAAAAGATTGGCTTTATTTTTCAGTTCATTGACAGATTCTATAATCACTTTCGCCTGATCAATGATTTGAAGCCCCACATCTGTGGTACGTATCGGATGTGTAGTCCTGTCGAAAACCTTTACATCCAGTTCATCTTCAAATTTTTGTATCATTGCACTTAACGTGGGCTGCGTAATGAAGCATGCCTGAGCTGCTTTACCAAAATGTTTATACTTATCTACAGCGATAAGATACTCCAGTTGCTGAATGTTCATCTGATTAATATTATCTATGACAAAGATAAAATGTTTTTGCCATTTGTAATTAAAAATTAAAGTAAATTTGATATTTTAATAAGTCATTACAGACAGCTATCATTATAGACCCGCAAGCAAATCATAAGTATATGGATTCTAAAAAATTAACACTAAGCAACGGTGCTCCTTATTATGAGCATCAGGACTCACAGACAGTAGGCCCAAGAGGCCCGGTTTTATTGCAGGATTTCGTTTTACAGGAAAATCTTGCCCATTTTGTAAGAGAGAGAATCCCCGAAAGAATTGTTCATGCCAAAGGTACCGGCGCATACGGAACATTTACAGTAACACACGACATCAGTCAATATACAAAAGCCAAACTATTTTCTAAAGTAGGAAACTCATGCAGAATGTTTGCCCGTTTTTCTACGGTAGGAGGCGAAAAAGGAAGCGCAGACACGGCCAGAGACCCAAGAGGTTTTGCCCTGAAATTTTATACGGAAGACGGGAACTGGGATCTTGTTGGGAATAACACCCCGGTTTTCTTTATTAAAGATGCCAAAAAATTCCCCGACTTTATCCACACCCAAAAAAGAGTTCCGAAAACCAATCTTAAAAGCGCAACAATGATGTGGGACTTCTGGAGCCTTAACCCGGAATCTCTTCATCAGGTTCTTATTTTAATGTCAGACAGAGGAACACCATACGGATATCGCCATATGCACGGTTTCGGGTCTCATACTTTTTCGATGATCAACGATAAGAATGAAAGGGTATGGGTAAAATTCCACCTGAAAACAAAACAGGGAATCAAGAACTTTACCGATGCGGACGCTGTAAAAATGGCCGGTGAAAATCCCGATTTTGCACAGGAAGATCTTTGCAATGCCATAGAAGAAGGAAACTTTCCAAAATGGACGATGTATATTCAGGTGATGACGGAAGAGCAGGCAAGAGACTTCAGATGGAATCCTTTCGACATCACGAAAGTATGGTTCCAGGGAGATTTCCCGTTAATTGAGGTTGGTGAAATGGAACTGAATGAAATTCCTGCGAATTATTTTGCCCACGTGGAGCAATCAACTTTTTCGCCAAGCAATCTGATCAATGGCATCAGTTTTTCTCCCGACAGAATGCTTCAGGGAAGGCTGTTTTCTTATCCAGATGCACACCGCTACAGAGTCGGCGTTAATGCACACCAGCTTGAAGTGAACAGATGCCCTTTCGCAGTGAACAATTATCAGCGTGACGGCTTTATGGCAGACTCCAGCTATTATCAGGACAAGCCGAACTATCACCCGAACAGTTTTGATGACATTAAACCCGATTCATCCTATAAAAATTACGAATACGAACTGGACAGCGCTCATGTATCTAATTATAACCGGAATGAAAATGACGCCGATCATTACACACAGCCTGGATTGCTTTATTCTAAAGCCATGAGCCCGGAAGACAGACATAATCTCATTAACAATATTGTGGGGAGCATGAAGGGCATTACAGGCCCTAAAAGAGATGAAATCATCAACCGCCAGCTTTGCCACTTTTTCAGAGCAAATATTGAGTTGGGAATGAAGGTAGCAACGCAGCTTAATGTTGTTATTGATGCCAATATGATGAATCATTCTATATAGAATTCTAATCAATAATTTAACAGAAAGGAAAAAATATTGACTTTTTTTCCTTTTTTTTATAAAAAATTTATAATTTGCACAGAATAATATTTTATAAGTTGAAAAATGGGTTACGAAAATATATTATTAGATAAACAAGATAAAATATCTACTATTATTATCAACCGTCCTGAAAGTCTGAACGCATTAAATGCCAAAACGATCAGTGAACTAAGTTCAGCACTGGAAGAATTAAACGCTGATGCAGATTGCAGAGTGATTATTCTTACAGGAAGCGGCGAAAAATCTTTCGTTGCCGGAGCAGATATAAAAGAATTCAGTGATTTCGGGCAGGAAAAAGCAGAAGAGCTTGCCAGAAACGGTCAAAACTCATTATTCAATAAAATAGAAAACATGACCAAGCCCGTAATTGCAGCAGTAAACGGCTTCGCATTGGGTGGTGGTCTTGAGCTTGCCATGGCATGCCACATTCGATATGCATCGGAAAATGCAAAGCTGGGATTACCTGAAGTAACACTGGGATTAATTCCGGGTTACGGAGGAACCCAAAGGCTTCCGAAGCTTGTAGGAAAAGGTATTGCCAACGAAATGATCTTCTCTGCCAAAATGGTTCCGGCTCAGAGAGCAAAGGAAATCGGACTGGTAAATGAAGTGTACCCTATTGAAGATTTATTAACCAAAACAAAAGAACTGGCCAACGTTATTGCCAATAATTCCCCAATGGCAATATCCAAAGCTATTCATGCTGTCAATTTATCAGATACGGACAAAGGTTTTGAGACCGAGATTAAGTATTTCGGAGAGCTTTTTGACCTTGATGATAAAAAAGAAGGAGTTTCTGCATTTCTGGAAAAAAGAAAGCCCAGCTTCTAAATTTACCCTTAATAAAAATTATTTCGAAAAAAACGATGCTGCTGTATGAATAAGTTTGACAAAGCTTATCTAAAAATGGCTCAGGAATGGGCACAACTTTCCTACTGTAAACGAAAGCAGGTAGGAGCTCTTATCGTAAAAGATAGGATGATTATTTCAGATGGTTACAATGGTACCCCGTCAGGTTTTGAAAACTGCTGTGAGGATGAGGAAGGCAAAACACACTGGTATGTGCTTCATGCAGAAGCCAATGCCATTTTAAAGCTGGCCGCTTCCACACAATCTGCAAAAGGAGCCACGTTATATTTGACGCTCTCCCCATGCAAAGAATGCAGTAAACTCATTTTACAGGCCGGAATTAACAGGCTTGTGTACATCAATGAGTACTCGGACGATGATGGAATATCATTTTTAAAGAACCATGGCATTGAAATAATACAAATTTCGGAATATGAATTAAAAAAATAACACACATGACTTGGGATGAAAAAATTAAGGATTTTGAAATTTTTCTTCGTTTCGAAAGAAATTTTTCAGAAAATACTCTTGATGCGTACATTAGGGATATCAAAAAACTAAAAGAATACGCGGAAGAAGATTTAGAGAATATGGGACCTGATACCATTCAGTACGAAAACCTGCAGGAATATATCTTTAACCTTTCCAAAAAAAAATTCAGCGAACGCTCACAGGCAAGATGGATATCGTCTATAAAGGCTTTCTTCAAATATCTTGTTGAGGATGAGTATCGTAAAGACAATCCTGCAACTTTATTAGAAGGCCCAAAACTGGGGCTTTATCTGCCGGACACTTTAAGCCTTCCGGACATCAATAAAATCATCAGTGCCATTGAACTGGATTCTGATCTTGGCAAAAGAAATCAGTGCATTATTGAGGTACTATACGGATGCGGACTCCGGGTATCGGAGCTTATAGAGCTGAAAATCTCCAACATTAATTTCCGTGAGCATTATATCAAAGTGCTGGGTAAAGGAAACAAAACCCGTTTTGTTCCGCTTGCTGATTACACCGCAGCATTACTGCTAAGCTATATTTCTGATATCCGTTCTAAAATTAAGGTCAGCAAAAGATATGAAGACACCCTGTTTTTGAACAGCAGAGGTACATCTATGTCCAGAGTGATCGTATTTTTAATTATAAAAGAACTTACGGATAAGGCAGGGGTAAGCAAGAAAATTTCACCACATACCTTTAGACACTCTTTCGCAACACATTTATTGCAGAATGGTGCAGATCTCCGTTATATCCAGGAAATGCTGGGCCATTCGAGTATTACTACAACAGAAATTTACACTCATCTAAAAACAGAAGAACTTCGGGATGTTATTTTAAATTATCATCCGAGAAATATGAATATTGTCCAATGAAAATATTGAAATATTGCCCAAGTTGCGGCAAAGAATCTCTGAACTGGGACGGCGAAAAGAAATGGAGCTGCCCCGAATGTAATTTCACTCTTTATAATAATGTAGCCGGAGCAGTAGCTGTGGTTATACGATTTGAAAATGAAATTTACCTTACCAAAAGGAACAGAGATCCAAAAAAAGGAAAGCTTGACCTTCCGGGAGGTTTTGTAGACCCTCGTGAAAGTGCAGAAGAGACCTGCAAAAGAGAGCTTTTCGAAGAACTGCAGCTTGAGGTGGATATTTCAAATTTAAAGTATCTCACAAGTCTTCCGAATGTATATCAGTATAAAGAAATAGACTATAATACAATTGATCTTTTTTACGAATATAAGGTTCAGGAAAAGTTTCAGGTAAAACTTGATATTTCTGAAATTTCAGAAGCGGTCTGGATTTCTTTACAGGAGTTAAATCCTGAAGATCTTGCTTTTGATTCGCAAAAAAAGTTTTTCGCTGATTACATTCGGAAGATTTAACTAAAGACATCACAATTCAAAAGTACAGTAATTTTTTTGTGCCAGTGAATAATTTATAAAGTTTATAAAGATAAGTGGATTAAATATACGGCCAATAAAAATTTCTATACGAATGATACAATAAACATTCGTATATATTATCTTATAGCAAAATTATAGTAACTAACGTATTGTATTAGAATGAAAAAAATATTATTAGCTATTTTAGGAAACTTCTTCTTTTTATCAAATTCCCAAAAATTATACTCCAAAATAGATCATGCAGAAATTAATCCCACAAGACTGTCGATTGGAAAGAGTTTTATAGAAACATTTTTAGATAAATGTTACAAAAACAATAGTACTACACTTAAAAATTTTAAAGTTGATAAAAGGATTGAAAAATCCATGATTTCGAATTTTGAAAAAGAATGTCAAAAAAACAAAGAGAACTATGGCAATATTGAAATTCTAGAATTAAACTCAGCTTATAAAAATAAGCGTCTTAAAAGTTTTGACCCTGTTGATTTATTTATTTTCAACATTAAAACGGAAAAAGTTTCTCCCGCTAAGTTTTTAAGTGTTTGGGTTTATGAAGATAGCAATGTAATAGGAGGAATATGGATATCTAAAAAGAAACCATTAGAATAAGAAGAAAAATCAAGAAATAATAAATAGAAATGATATAAAATTTGTTTCTAATCTTTAAATTCAAGCTTACATGTATATAGCAAAGATGAATTGAAAAATTGAAAATTCTTAAACTATTGAATACAAACTATAATTTATACAGTTTATTCATTCACAATCTAAATTAGAAATTAATCAATATGTTTTTGACTTCAGTATCGTTTCAAAATACTGAACCAACAATACACGTTCTGCTTCAGATAAATTGGCCTCTTTGTGATACACCACATAACCGGGCATAGGCATGGTTTTATTTTGTATGGTCTGAACGGCCTTCTCCAGCATACTCTTTTTTAAATCCTCATTATATTTCCCCCAAACGGAAAAATTCAAATGTTCTCGGCCTTCATTGACATGACTTTTTACGGACCACGAAACCGGAGCCACATAGGCATAGTCAGGATATACCGTTTCATCTGAGTGACAGTCGTAACAGGCACCTTTAATGAGCTGCGATATCTTCTGAGGTGTTCTTTTGATATCTATAAAATTTACCTGATGATCAACCGGTTTATTCACCTTATCTGTTGGGATAAACTGAATCAGGGCAAAACCAATCAGAAACCAAAAAAGTATTCTTTTAAATGTTTTCATGATTATCTTGTCGGCTTTATCAAAGTTCTGTCGCTTTTCAGCTCAGGTCTGGTCCCTGTATTTGGTGTAACTGAGTTAGAAGAAGGCGTTGGAGCGGTACTGTTATTCGGCTTTGGAGTATCGAGCTTGGATGTATCCAGAACTCTTGTATCCTTCAGATCCCATTTTTCGTTGCTGTCCCACAGAGGCCTTACAATTACCGTTTTATAATAAATATAAGAATCTTCTGCAAAAATATCATTCTGGAAATCGGCCTCATCCCAATATTTATTTTCATTGTTATCTACCAGTATCCGTACAATATATTCTGCCGGTTTAAGAATATCAAACTTCACATCGGTACCTTTGGTATACTTCTGATAAAGAACTTTTTCTGAGCTGTCTACCAATTGAATCCAATAGCTTGACGTAGGAGCATTTTCCAGCTTAAAGGTCAGGCTTCCGTAATTCTCCACCTTATCAACCTCAAAATCAAAACGTTTTGACTGATAATTTTTAGCATAAAAAGATGAAACCGTTTCCTTAGGTACCGTAAGCTGATACTTTTTGCCCGAAACAAAATCCGCATTTACAATAATCTGGTAAGGATTTGTTTCCGAGATTCTTGCGGTGAAGGGAAGTGTATTCAGGCTGTCTCCTGCTGCCTTGAAGATCCATTTGTCTGTGCTTAGTTTATTAATATAGTAGTTTGAACTGATTTTAAAGTTTTCTTTTGGAGCAAGCATTCCACCGCCATTATCACTGTTTATATCCATTGCATTCTTGGTATTGTAACGGTAAAACAAAGAAGCATTATAAAGAGTATCTTTTTTAACTCCGGCATTATATCCGAACTTTACGTTTTCGACTGTGGTTTGCCCGAGATTGCTTTTCACCGCATCAAACCATATTCTGACCGAATCCGATTTAGGAGCATGGGTCACCTTGTAATCTGTAAGCTTTTCGTTTTGAGACTGTACCCTCACGCTGTCGGGCCGGCCTTCGAAAGTCATTAAAACACCGCCCGGCACTTCTTTCATTTCAAGATATTTCACCGGCTTCTTAGACGGATAAAGCTTTACATTCAATCCTGAGATTGACTTTTCAACTACAACAGGTTCTTTCTGAAAACCTACTTTCTCCTTTCCGGGATCGTATATAGAGTTTCCGTTTTCATCTTCAAAAGCGATAATTCTATATTTTCCGGGCGCAAGATAATTCAGCTCATAATAGCCGTCATCGTCAACCTTGGTGATATAATAAGGTTTCTGCTTATAATCAATGGTATCTTTTACCGGATAAAGTCCTACGACAAATTTGTTTTCAGAAGCTTTTTTGAGCGATAACGCATCTTTTATTTCTCCGCTGATATAGAGATCATCCAGCTTTTCACCGGTAGAAAAAGCGAAGTTGAAATATCTCAGAATATTATTTTCGTTGTTATCGGAAATAGCGTTTCCGAAGTTGAAATTGTACGTTGTATTGGCCTGCAGGGTATCTTTCCATTGGATAAGAACAAATTTATTGGCGATACTGGAGGGGATAATTCTGGTAATATTTTTAATCGGTGGCGATATGCTTAGATTCTTATTGATGTCTTTCAGGGTCACGTATTCGTCGAAATCAAGGCGCAGCTCTTTAATGTCCCTGGGAACATTAATTCTCGCCGAATCAATATTAGAGCCTAAAAATTTTGGTGCTAACGTATCTTTCGGGCCTCCTACAGGTGATCCTACTCTCGCACAGGACTGCAAAAGAAAACCAATAACAAATAATACAAGAAGTCTTTTCATGAAGATGTTTACGCAAAAATAAACATTATTCTCCATAAACTTCACCATGTCCTTTTAATGTATCTTTATCATCACTCATTACACTGTGAAGTTTATCTTTTTGTGCCGGAAAATCTTCAAATAATCCCGATAATGCAAGTGCCGTATAAACTTTTCCGGAATACCTGTTACCAATGGCCACAATGGTTACTTTTGATTTTAATAAATGCGCAAATACAGAGTTGGTACCGTGCCACCATCCGTTATGGTACGTGAGTTTTTCTCCGTTGTCAAAAATTTTCATCCTGAAACCCAATCCGTAATTATTGGTTCCGAATTTTTCATTGCTGTATGGTGTAAAAACCTGCTCCATAAGCTCAGGTTTTAAAAAATCTTTCGAAAACATGGCTTTAGAAAAATTATAAAGGTCTCTTGGGGTGGTATATACATTTTTATCTCCGTAAATCAGATCCAGCCTGTCCAACGGATAAAGCCTTTTGCCGCCATAATAAAATGACTGGGATGCTGTTGGAATATCTTTTTCCTGGAAGATAAAAGTATTTTTCATTTTAAGAGGGTCAAACACCATCTCTTTCATGGCCTGCGGAAAAGGAGTATTGGTGATCTTTTCGATCAGCAGCGCAAGCATGGCAAAATTGGTATTACAGTACATGAATCCCGTATCTGTATCTCTCGCCAGGTCAGGTTTGTACTTAATAATCATATTTAAAATATCCTGGTTTGTGATGAACGCTTTGGAAAGCTCAGCAGGAGCAGGCTGTATTTTAGTGATGAAATATTCATATTTCGGAAGACCGCTTCTTTGGTCGAGCAAAGTTTTAACAGTAACATTCGGATAAGGGAATCCTGGAAAAAATTTAGTAAGATGATCGTCCAGATTTATTTTACCAGCTTCCACCAGCTTAAGCATTCCCATTGCCGTAAGTGTTTTTGATACCGAGGCAACATGAAGGGGTGTATTCCTGTCGATAGGATTCTGATTGCCTTCTCTTGCAAAACCTCTGTAGTTTTCGTACAGAATATCGTCACCTTTCGCAACCAGGATTCCGCCACTGAGGTCGCCACGTTCCCATACTCTTTTGTAGTACTGATCGATATATCTTGAAAGCGATGCCTTATCAGGGATCTGACTGTCTTCTTTTGTAAAAACTTTACGTAAATCTACGTTTCCGTAATTCGGGAGATTAGTCGTGCTTTCGGTGGCATTCTCCTGATTTTCAGTCTTGTTTTTACAGGCAAAAAGAGCTATACAGGCAGTGATAATAAGTACAAGATTACGCATCCTCATGAATTTCAAAAATGAGCGGCAATTTAATAAAACTGAAAATAATTATTAACTCCTGACTGTACATTATGAATTATTTAACATAAAAAATCTGTTGCCAAACTCAGAAAATTAATGAATCGACTGAAAATTACCTGAAAATTGCGCAAGAATTTTATCCACGATTACTTGGGCTAGTTTTTCCTTGCTTTGGATAGTCCATCCAGCGATATGTGGTGTCACAATCACTTTTTCAGATTCGAGCAAAAACTGCAGGTCTTCATTTTCTGATTCCAGCTTTTCGAAAGAAGACTTTTCATATTCCAGAACGTCGAGACATGCTCCTTTTACTTTTCCTGATTTAATAGCTTCAACAAGACTTTTGGTTTCCACGTTTTTTCCACGTGCAGTATTGACGAAATAAAAATCATTTTTCATTTCTGAAATAAAAGGTCCGTCTACGAGATAATATGAATCTTCCGTCAACGGAATATGTAAGCTCAAAACTTCTGCTTTTTCCTTAAGTTCATGCAGGGGAACCTGAGTGGCATATTCATCGGAGAGGCCAGGCAGAATATCATGGAAAATTACTTTGCATCCGAACCCTGAAAGCCTTTTGGCAGTCGCTTTTCCCATATTTCCATATCCGATGAGGCCTACCGTTTTTCCCAACAGCTCGTCACCTCTGTTTTCTTCCCTGAGCCAAATGCCTTTTTTTACCTCCTGGGAGGCTATAAAAAGCCTGTTCATAAGGATCAGCAGCATTCCTACCACATGTTCTGCAACGGAATCCCGGTTTCCTTCCGGGGAGTTGATCAGCTGAATTCCCAATTTTTGTGCTACAGGAATATCAATATTTTCCATTCCTGCTCCTACTCTCGCGATAAATTTCAGGTTTTTAGCTTGCTCCAGAAAATTCCTGTCTAAAGGAATTCTGCTCCGGATGATGACACCATCATAGTTTTTTATTTTACGGCAGACCTCATTATAGGAAGAGGTAAAATCTTCTTCCAAAATAAAGTTTTTTGCAAGAAGCTGTTCGGTAATCAGGGGATGGTTTTTATCTAAAAGAAGTATTTTCATATTATCTAAACACTAATGACACTAATTGTTTTGCACAAATGGCACAACCGAAATTACGTTAATAATTTTATATATTTGTTTTGCAAAGGTAGTTACAAAGATTCAGAAACGGCTTTTGTAAAATTGAATTTTTTAGTTTTCTATGAAACCACCTAAGATTATTTTCGGCATTTCCGTATTGCTGCTTCTTGTTTATATTATTGTTCTGTCAGTGCAATTTTCTTCCATACAGGAAACTATTCCCATTCACTATTCCGGAGACGGAGCAGACGGTTTTGGAAACAAGAACTTTTTATGGCTTGAAGTAGGCCTTAACATTTTGCTATTAGGTCTTTTAGCATTACCTATATTCTTTCCTGAAAAAATGTTTGGAAAAAACGGTGATTATTTAGAATCTTCTGCTGAAACAGCAATAAAAAACCGACAGGTATTTTTGTCGGTTCTATCTGTACTCGTTACAGTAATTTTTTGTGGTCTTTCGTTGAAAGCAATTATTTAGTTTAAAATAAGATAAATATCAATATACTTAAATCTCCCGCAGATGATGCTGATTTAGCAGATCACAACATTCTTTTAAGTTTACTTGTTACTATTTTTTCCGGTTCAAATTATTTAGGTTCTTCCCCGAAAAGCTTTTTAAGTTCAATTGATTCTGATGGCTTCATTCTTCCGGAAAGGATGAGTGAAAGTTCTTTTCTTCTGAGTGCGGCTGCGTATCTTTCTTTTTCAAGATCGGTTTCAGGTTCCATTTCAGGGATCGGGATGGGCCTGTTGAACTCATCAACTGCTACGAAAGTATAGATTCCTTTATTGGTCTGAATTTTTTTGTGGTTAATAGGGTCGTCCAGCCACACGTCAACATAAATTTCCATGGAGGTAGAGAAAGCCCTGGAAACTTTGGATTCCATCACAACAATTCCTCCTTCCGGAATTGGATGATCAAATGAAACGTGATTCACGGAAGCCGTTACTACTCGTCTTTCGCAGTGTCTTGTTGCGGAGATGGATGCACATCGGTCCATTCTTGCCAAGAGCTCGCCTCCGAAAAGATTCCTCAGCTGATTGGTATCATTGGGAAGTACAATGTTCGTCATTACCGTCAGGGATTCTGACGCCTTCTTTATTTTTGCCATTTCTTCTTAGTGTTATGTGTAGGAGCCGGATTGTTTACAGCTTTCTGTATTGCCGGCTGAATATTCTGCGTTACCACAGTATCTTTTTTCAGAGAATCTGATGGTACAACCGGGGGTGCAATCTTTTGCACTTTTGCAGTCTCTTTTTCAATGATCCGGTGAGTTCTGGTCTGCACAGAAGGATTGGTGCTTCCAAAAGACTTTTCACCAAAAAGAAGTTCCTGTTGTGTATATGCCACATATAGAATTCCCAAAACAGGAATAATGATCAGGAAAATCCAAAGAATTGATTTATTAAAGCGGTAATCTTTTCCGGAATTTTTGGAAACGGTTTTTGGAGATTCGTTATTATGGATGTCCGAAATTTTAATTTCTTCCAGCCCATAAAAATCGGGATGATCCGACTGAAGCCTGTTTCCTTTGAAATGCGTTTCGCCTTCCTCGATATAAATAGTACCAAGTCCCTGAATCTCCAGCATCTGATCTGCCTGCAGTTTCTTCTTCCAGAAATCGGTCTGGATCTGCAGATCTGTTTTGGACGCTTCTGTGGTCATCTGTTTGTGACCGGCAATAAAAGCAGCCAGCTCATCAGATTTTACCCTATAATCCGGGCTGTATACAATTTTACTTGCAGGAGGAAGGATGCTCCCATTTTCGGAATTGATAATGGCTTTGGAGTTTTCAAGTGAAAACACCCCAAAATCCGGAACCGTAACGGTACCGAATTGTTTCAAATATTCTAAAATGTAAGCTGAAATATTCATTTGGCAGCAAATTTATGACTTTTTCGTGACTTTTGTTATATAAGAATTGTTCAGTATTAAGTTTAAAATATGCAGATCTGATTTTAGAAATCCTGTCCCTGTTATAAGCTTTGGCTAAAGCCAATCGATGTTTATTTTTTCTAAAGCAGGCTAAAGCCCGCTCCTATTGATGAGCTGTCAGGATTTAGACAATAAGTTTTAGCTTGAAACCTACATTGATTTTTGGAACAAATGTTAATAATCAACTGTCTCCCTAGCCGCGATTGAAGCAATTGTCTGAGCTCATTTCTTTATTATCCGGGGCGCGGCGGCTTCGCCGCCGCGCCCCGGATAATAAAGAAATAGCGAGTGCGGAAAGCGGGGAAAAGCTCCTAAAAAATAATTCTGATAGAATTCAAGAAAAAAGGCCGCCGAAGCAGCCTTAATCTAACTTTACTTTTTACTATAATTATTTCAATATAGCCTGATGGTTACTGTATTTTCCAGCTGATGCCGAACATGAAATTGGTTCCTGCCTGTGAAAAATAATAGGGCTCACTGTCCCATACCGCTCCGTTATTAACGTATTTTCTGTTAAATATATTATTAACAAGAAGCTTGAGCGCAATATCGTTGTTTTTGATTTTAAACTGGTACTGTGCATTAAAATCGGTAAGGAAATAATCGTTCAGCTGGAGGTTGCGATCTTCCGAATTATCCAGATACTGTTTTCCGACATACTGATTAAGTAAAGCAAACTGGAAATTTTTATTTGGGTTGAATTTCACTGAAAGATTGGCAATCACGTCCGGAGAGAAGGAAATCTGTGTATTCCCAAGATCCTGAACGCCGTTTTCATTTTCTACTTTAAAATCCAAATTCCTGTTGTTACTGAAACTTACATTTCCGTTAAGTTCCCACTGTTTTGAAATTTTAGCCAATGCTCCGAGCTCGATCCCGCTTCGGAAACTTTTCCCGGAATTGGTTCTGATGAATGCACCTACATTGTTTAGCTCGCCATTTAGAACAAGTTGATTGACATAATACATATAGTAGAGATTGGCGGTGAAAGATACAGGCCCAAACTGTTTTTCGAGACCGGCTTCAAAATCGTGAAGCTTTTCGGCTTTTACGTCATTATTTGCGAGAAGATCGTCTCTGTTGGGTTCGCGGTGAGCGTGTGCATAGGAAACGAAAACTTTTCCTGCCGGAATTTTATAATTGATTCCCGCTTTTGGATTGAAGAACAGCCAGTTTTTGTTTAAATCTGCTCCTTCCCCATCTCCTGAAGTAATGATTTTTGTATCGTAATCTACATTTCTCAATTGCAGGTCTCCGAAAAATTCGAAATCGTTTACTCGTACCAATGCTTTTGCAAAACCTGCCACTTCATTTTTCACGGAGCGGTTTCTGTAATACTCGTGTTCATCAATCTGGGGAATGAAAACGCCTGTTACATTTCCGAAATGCCTTCCGTAGTACTGATTGGCGACCGCACCGAAGTTTACATCAACCGTTCCCAGTTTTCCGTAAAGCGTTGATACGATTCCGTAGAAATCATTATTCAGCCACTTTTTCCTGATAAAATCAGAATATTCTTCACTTCCAACATCAGGTAAGTTATATCTGGCGAATGGATCACCCTGCTTATAATTTTCGTAATATCCTTTCCCTTTGGTATAATGTATGGTTGTTTCGAGGTTCCATTTATCATTAAATTTCTGTTCCCAAAGCAACTGATAATGATTTTGTTGGTAATTGTCGGTCTCGTTATCATAAAAGCCTACAATATTTTCCCAATTTGCATCATAAATTGCTCCGGAATAATTGAATTTAGGATCGGTTTCCCAGGTTTTTCTATCGATTCCATTCCAGGCCTGATAGGTTTTTTCTTTACCTCCGAAAGCCATTAAACGGATTCTGGTGTTTCCTTCTTCGTATAAAGCCGTGAAATTATAGGAATGCAGTTTTGAAAAAGCCCTGTCTATATATCCGTCTGAATTGATATGGGTGTATCTTCCCATTAATGAAAGCCGGTTTCCCCAGAATTTTCCGGATCCGATTTCGGCAGAATATTTATAGGTATTAAATGATCCGTAGCTGTCATCTGTTTTTACATAAAACTTTTCTTCAGGATCTTTTGAAAGCACATTAATGCTTGCTCCGAAAGCGGCAGCCCCGTTGTTGGATGTTCCCACTCCTCGCTGAATCAGAATCTGGGAAGCAGAACTGGTAAGATCCGGAACGTTGACGAAGAATGTACCCTGACTTTCCGAATCATTGTATGGAACACCGTTCATCATAACATTGATTCCGCTTCCGGAAACACCCCTGATTCTGAAACCTGTATAGCCCACTCCATTCCCGGCATCTGATGTAGATATAACGGAAGTCTGATTTTTAAGGAGAATCGGAAGATCCTGCCCGAGATTCCTGCTGTCCAGATCTTTCTGAACATTAATGATTTCTTTGGCTACGGGAAGTCTTCTGGTAAAATTAACGGCTTCAATTTCCTTTATTTTTAAGGAATCGGTATTTTGTGCCTGGATAAAGGCAGCTGCGCCTACAGTAAGGCCTAAAAAAAATAATCCTTTCATTCTATAAATTTTAACATTTAATGAATAAAAGGGGCAGATTATCTATAAATGATTAATGATGATTGATTTTTATTTTTTGCTAATAAAATTATCAATAATCATCTATCAATTATTTACATGTTTCCCTAAACGGCATTACCCGTTCCAGGTTCATTGGGTATAATCTCAGCTTGTGACAGCACCCCTTTTTATCTGCCGCAAAATTACAAAAATATTACAAGATATAGGTTAAAAGGGTAAATTTTACATTTGAAAAATATTTTCCATCATAAAACCTATGTTTTTAAAGGGGTTAAACTTAATATGTCGCATTATTTGAATCAATATAATAGTAATTTTTACCATCTTTTGATACATCAAACATTTTACCGAGCTTCCAGCTGAAATTTCGTTTGATGTCGCTGTATTCAAAAGGAATAACCACTTTGTTATGCACATCAATCACCCCAAACATATCATTCTTTGAAGCAACAATCATCGGATTGGCAACATCATCACCTTCAAGTATAAAGAGGTATTCATATTGCGGATAGATCTGGAACTGCCTGTAATCCGCCGGATCTTTAAAAGTAGCTTTTTCAATAATTCCGTAAAAACCATTTAAAACATAAGCCTGATACAGCTGCTGAACATATTCTTTATGAACACACTTTCCCAGATCTTCCTGTCGGAAACGATATACTCTTTTGCCTTTTTTATCGACCCTGTATGAGATTTCATCTTTTTCTACCGTTGCATAGTCTGCAGTCCCGAATTTCCGAAGCTTTTCATTCGGAGAATTCAGAAGGGTGCAGTCCTCATAAAAGAAAACCGCAATATGATATTCCGGCGGGATGATAAATTTACCTTTCTGATTAACGTATCCGAAGTTTCCGTCTTTTTTCTTTGGAATCAATACTGGAAGATCCTGATTGACAACAGGCAATACTTCATTTTTTGCAACAGCTACCGTCTTCTTTTTTACAGGTACTTTTTTCGGAGCCGATTTCTGAGAAAAAACAGCTGCCGAAATCAAAACACTTAAAACCTGAATTATCTTTTTTAAACCCATAGTATCTGCAAAAATACAATGAAAATAGATATTATAAAACTCATATTTATAAAGAATCTAAATAATATAACTCCCATAAAATATTAAAATTTCGTAATTTTGGGAACATTTATAATTGTTTGATAATTTTAAAACGTTTTTGAGATATGACATTTGATATCGATATGATCAAAAAAGTGTACGAGCGTTACCCTGAAAGGATTGCAGCAGCAAGACAGATAGTGGGAAAACCTCTTACATTATCAGAAAAAATATTATACACTCACCTTTGGGAAGGAAATGCTACACAGGCTTATGAAAGAGGAAATTCTTATGTAGATTTTGCACCGGACAGAGTAGCAATGCAAGATGCAACCGCACAGATGGCGCTGTTGCAGTTTATGCAGGCAGGTAAAGCGAAAGTAGCTGTTCCTTCAACGGCTCACGCAGATCACCTTATCCAGGCCAAGGTAGGTGCTGATAAAGATTTACAGGAAGGTATCAATAAAAACTCGGAAGTTTTCAATTTTTTGAGTTCTGTTTGCGATAAATACGGAATCGGTTTCTGGAAACCGGGAGCCGGAATCATTCACCAGGTGGTATTGGAAAACTATGCTTTCCCTGGCGGTATGATGATCGGTACCGATTCTCACACGGTAAATGCAGGAGGTTTAGGAATGGTGGCAATTGGTGTAGGAGGTGCTGATGCAGTAGATGTAATGGCAGGTATGGCATGGGAACTTAAAATGCCAAAACTGATCGGGGTAAAACTTACCGGAAAAATGTCCGGATGGACTTCTGCAAAAGACGTTATCCTTAAAGTAGCAGGAATCCTTACCGTAAAAGGAGGTACAGGATGCATCGTAGAATATTTCGGAGAAGGAGCAGAATCTCTTTCCGCAACAGGAAAAGGAACAATCTGTAACATGGGTGCTGAAATCGGTGCTACGACTTCTACCTTCGGATATGACGATTCCATGAGAAGATATCTTGCTTCTACAGGAAGACAGGATGTAGTAGATGCTGCAGACAAGATTGCCGAGCACTTAACTGGTGATGCTGAAGTATATGCAAACCCTGAACAGTATTTCGACCAACTGATAGAAATCAACCTTTCTGAATTGACCCCTCACTTAAACGGACCTTTCACTCCGGATTTGGCAACACCTGTTTCTGAATTCAGAGCAAAAGCAGAAGCCAACGGATGGCCGCTTGAGGTTGAATGGGCTTTGATCGGATCTTGTACCAACTCTTCTTACGAAGATTTATCAAGAGCTGCTTCTATCGTGGAAGACGCCGTTGCAAAAGGTGTTAAGCCTAAAGCAATCTTAGGGATCAACCCAGGTTCTGAACAGGTAAAATATACTGCTGAAAGAGACGGATTCTTAGACTCTTTCAGAAAATTCGAAAACGCAAGAATCTTTACCAATGCCTGCGGACCATGTATCGGGCAGTGGGACAGAGAAGGTGCTGAAAAAGGAGAGAAAAACTCTATCATTCACTCTTTCAACAGAAACTTCGCGAAAAGAGCAGACGGTAACCCGAATACACACGCTTTCGTAGCTTCTCCTGAAATGGTAGCTGCAGTAGCAATCTCAGGAAGATTAGACTTCAACCCGATTACAGATACTTTAACCAACGAAGCAGGTGAGCAGATTAAATTAGACGAGCCAAAAGGTTCTGAATTGCCATCTAAAGGATTCGCAGTTGAAGACAACGGTTACCAGGCTCCATCTGAAGACGGTTCTCACGTGTCCGTAAATGTAAGCCCAACCTCAGATAGACTTCAGCTATTAGAAGAGTTCCCGGCTTGGGACGGTAAAAACATCTCTGGTGCTAAAGTTTTGATCAAGGCATTCGGAAAATGTACAACCGACCACATTTCCATGGCAGGACCATGGTTGAAATACAGAGGTCACTTAGATAATATTTCCAACAACATGCTGATCGGAGCGGTAAACGCTTACAACATGGAAACCAACAAAGTGAAAAACCAGCTTACCGGTGAATACGGTGAAGTTCCTGCTGTACAGAGAGCTTATAAGGCTGCAGGAATTCCGTCTATCGTTGTTGGTGACCAGAATTACGGAGAAGGTTCTTCAAGAGAGCATGCAGCCATGGAACCAAGACACCTTGGGGTAAAAGCGGTATTGGTAAAATCATTCGCAAGAATCCACGAAACAAATCTTAAAAAACAAGGGATGTTAGGATTAACCTTTGCTAATGAAGCCGATTATGATAAAATTCAGGAGGACGATACAGTGAATTTCCTTGATCTTGAGCAGTTTGCTCCGGGAAAACAACTTACATTAGAATTCGTTCATGCTGACGGATCTAAAGACATCGTTATGGCAAACCATACCTACAACGATCAGCAGATCGATTGGTTTAAGGCCGGTTCTGCATTAAACCTGATTAAGCAACAAGAAAATTAATTGTTAGATTTAATTAATAATAGAAAAAGCAACTTCAAATTGAGGTTGCTTTTTTACTTGATGCGATTTAGAAAATTCATCTTGTAGCTCTCTCCTATAGGAATCTCATGTTCCGGATGGACGATGATCTTTTTAGCTCCGATAGTTTTAATATGATTGAGGTTAACGATAAAAGATTTATGAATCCTGATAAAGGAGTTTTCAGGAAGCTGCTGCTCCATTGACTTCAGAGTATCTAAAACAATAAACTCTTCTTTTGCAGTTTTGACATTTACATAATCTCTGATGCTCTCAACATATAAAATATCTTCAAAGCAGATTCTGTGCTGCTGCCCGGAAGATTTTACGAAGAAGTGCTTTTGTTCCGGCGTATTTAAGGGGAAACGTACCTGTGCCTTTTCAACACTTTTAGAAAAACGTTCGAATGAAATCGGCTTCAGGAGATAGTCGACAATATTATGGTCATATCCTTCCAAAGCGTATTCTGAATAGGCTGTTGTTAAAATATATTTCATTTTATCGCCCACAATTTTCATAAAATTAATCCCTGAAAGTTCCGGCATCTGAATATCCAGAAAGATGAGATCTGCAGTATTGTTCCGGATATATTCTAACGCATCAACCGGATTTTCAGCTGAGAATATCAGTTCAAGAGAAGGCATTTTCCGGATATAATTTTCCAGCAAAGAGACAGCCAGCGGCTCATCATCAACAATGATACATTTAATGGTCTTCATTCCGTAAATCAATTTTTAAATCAACAATAAATTCCGTTTCAGAATCTTTGATATCCAATGAGTATTTTTTAGGATATAAAATTTCCAGCCTTTTTCTCACATTTTCAATACCAATTCCTGATATAAAATCTTTTATCTTCTCTTTTTTATAATTTAAAAGATAAAATTGCAGTATTTTGTTTTCATCAGAAATTTTCACATTAAAACCTTTGTCGCGGAAATCACCATGCTTGAAAGCATTTTCAACAAACGGAACCAAAATCATCGGCGAAATGCTAAGATCCGGATGAAGAATTTTCTTTTCAATGACCAGCAGTTCGGGATTTTTAATCCTAAGTTTTTCCAAAGCTATGAGACTTTCGATATAGCCTATTTCTTTCTCCAAAGCAATTCGGTCTTCGCCGAGATCTTTTGTACTGTATCGCAGCAGGCGGCTCAGCCCTTCAATAGCGGGCAATGCATTATCTGATTTCTGATATACGAGCGAGTAGATATTATTTAAAGAATTAAAAATAAAATGAGGATTGATCTGGGTTTTCAGCGCCTGTAACTCTGCGGTTTTCCGGGCTTCAATAAGCTGAGACTTTTCTTCTTCTGCAATAATGGAATATTTAAAAAACCAAAAGGTAGTACTGATAAAGATCGTGGTACTGCTGTAAAAAATATTATCGAAGAAATAAAAGACAAAACCTGTTTCTTCTGCATAATTCCTTATCCCGAAAAACGTCGGCAAAAACCATTCTTCCGCAAAATATCTCACCAATACAAAAGAACTTACACTAAGAAAAAAAGCGAAAAAAGATTTATAAATTTTGTCGGCATCAAAAAACCTCGGAACTACAATAAAATAGTTGACATAAAAGCAAGTGATACTGGTTATAAAGAAGGTTATATTAAAAATCGTATTCTTAGAATGAAATACAAAATAGGGAATGAGAACCGCCCCGGTACTATAAATTGTCCAAAAGAAAATATGCAGATAAAGCAGCTTACTGGTTTTCATACAACAAAAATAGATTATCTATGAAGATTTATCCTCTTTTTTCGATAAACAGTTATTTTTTCCCGACAAATTCATTTTACACTTGTTTAAATGTGGTTGGTCGAAATGGCAGCAGTCTTTCTGATGGCAAACAATAATTTTGCAAAAAAACAGTACAGATTATCATTTTAAATGATATCATCATTTATTTATTAACCTCAATCAATTATTCATGAAAACATTAGTATGCACATTTTTGATTTGTTTATCAACAATTATTACCGCTCAGAAAAAACCGGCGGAATATTTTCCCGGTGCCAAAACAAAAGTACTCGTCGTAGGGTCCTTCCATTTTGATTATCCTAATCTCGATGCACACAAGACTGAAAAAGGCGATCAGGTGGATGTTCTTTCGCCAAAAACGGCAAAAGAAGTCACTGCGCTTGTAGAGTATATTAAAAAGTTCAAGCCGACCAAAATTGCTATCGAAGCATTTCCTGAATGGAATGCCAACCAGAAACTAAAAGAATACAAGGAAGGGAAGTATGCCGATAAAAGGGATGAGCGGTATCAGCTGGCCATGCGTATTGCGAAAGAGCTTAAGATAAACGAGCTGTACAGCATAGATGCAAATTCGGTGCTGGATGATCTGCAGGAAAAATTTGCCAAGACCGATTCGCTATATTTCAAAAACCTGACTGCAGAATACGACTTTCAAAGCGATGATCCTGTTTCAAAACAGTACAATACTTTCTTTAAAAGTTCGGAACCCAAAAACTTCAGATCACTGCTGGATCTTTTCAAATATACGAACGGAAAAGAATACCATCAGTATGAATACGGGGCATACCTGAGCGGCGATTTTAAGCTAAGAGAAAATGACGGTGCCGATATGCTGGCGTTGTATTGGTACGACAGAAACCTGAGAATGTTCAGAAATATTCAAAATATTCCGCATCAACCGGAAGACAGATTGCTGGTAATTGTAGGCAATGGGCACGCCTCTGTTCTGAGACAGCTATTCACATCATCCCCTAATTTCGATTATACAGAATTCGATTCTTTGAAATAAGAATTTACTTTACTCATTATTACCATGAAAACAATATATTTTACCACGTTCTTTCTTGCCTTTGCAGCTTCTTTGAAGGCCCAGACGTTTAAGTTTAAAGATAAATTTGATGATGCCGTTCCTGTTTTAAATATCGCCACCTTTCACATGGGCAATACTTCTGATGCAAACACTACCCAATTTGATGAGCACAACGCAGAAAATAAAAGAAGGATCCATGAAATCGCCTCAGAGATTGCCACATTCAGGCCGACCATTATCGTGGTGGAAGATCTTCCCGAAAACAACACTGCTCTTCAGGAAGACTACCTGGAATATCTTCAAAATCCGGAAAAACAATACCAAAACCCAGGTGAGATCGAACTTCTTGCTTTTGAAATCGGAAGACTTTCGCACGCATCTAAAATTTTCGGTATAGATTATAAGGAAGGATACGACTACAGCCTCTACTATCATCTCAAGAACAAACGGGATGATGCCACCTATGAGAGATATGGCGCACTGGTGGATGCCGCTGAGAGAAAATACCCGGAGGATAAAATGACTTTCCGCGAACTGTTTAAACTCAACAATCATCCTCAAATGCTCGATATGCTGATTAACATTAATGCAGATTTGCTGACTTATGTCTCCACAAAAGACAGGAACGAAGGGGCCGACGAGGCTGCTAAAATGTATCATAGGAATCTGGTAATGTTCTCCAATTTCAATAAAATCAACATCAACAAAAATGACCGCATCGTACTGCTGATGGGAGGTACCCATACCGCATTTTTCATGGATTTTCTGAAGAGAAGTCCCAAATACAGACCCGAATCTGTTTTAAAGTATATAAAATAAAGCCTTACCCTGTAACAAAAATGAAATTACTTCGTCTAACCTGGTAGTAGGAAATATTATGAAAAAAACAATAACTGCTTTATCATTACTGAGTACTGTCCTGATATTCGCTCAGGAAAAGTCTAATAGCCAGGTAAAGGAAAAACAAATTGAAGGGGTAACCATCACCAAAACTAAAAAAGCCGTTGAGCAAAAAGCTGACCGAACAATCTTCGATTTCTCCGAGCAGCCGCAACTCAATAACGGAAATGTATTGGAAGGTATCAAAAAGCTTCCGGGGCTTGTTTCCACTGATATTGCAGGAATGATGTATCAGGAAAAGTGCTGGATGTGTTCCTTAACGGAAGGCCTTTAAATATAACCTCCAACGAACTGAATTCTTTCCTCGAGGGTATGCCTGCCAATTCCGTAGACCGAATTGAAGTGATCACCCAGCCAGGCGCCGAATTTCCGGCGACTTCCGGAGGAGCCATCATGAATATCATTACCAATAAAAATGCTAATAAATATTTAACGGCAACCTATTCCGGCAACTACTCTTTTACAAATTACGATAAATACAGAAGCAGAACGAGCAATTCCCTCAATTTAAATGCAAGAAATAAAATCTTCGGATGGCAATTAAATATCGGTCAAAATTATCGTGAAAGTATGCTGAGCGGCAAGCAGGATAATCTTTTAACAAGTAATACCGACAGATTCGGAAGAGGTTATTTTGCAAAATCGGGACTGACTTTTGACTTGGGACAGGACCGGTTGCTTGTAAATTATGATATTTACCATAATAATAATGACAATTATACATTAAGTGACGGAGACGGGCAGGAAGCCAAACCGATTCCTAACACGAATCCGCAACAATTTACGTACAGAGATTTTAGTTTTGACGCATCCGATGCTGCCCATACGCTTACCACGAGACAGGAAGCAGTGGTTACTTACCAAAAGCGCTTCTCAGATAAGGCACAAAAACTGGATTTCCAGTTTGGCTATACAAAATCCGACAGTAAGTTTGTGCAGGATAATATTTTCAGAGATAAAAAATATGCCGATACCAGTTCATGGGAACCAAGAGTCTCTTTGGGAAATGTTCTGGATAATACCTCTGATATGAGAGTCGCTAATTTTAAAGTAGACTATTCTCAACCGCTGAATCTTCTTGACGGCGGAAAAGTAAGCCTGGGCGGTTTGTATGAGCATCAGGAATTCGACACGGAAAGCAAAGGAATCACCAACCTGGATTATACAAGACAAACAACTGCAACTTATCTGGAATTCCAGGCGAAACTCAAAAAATTTGATTTTATATTGGGAACCCGTGCAGAAAATTATGATATCTCCGGTATTACAAGATATAACGATCAAACCAATACCCTTATTGAAGCAGATCTTATTCCTTTTAATAAATTTAAATTATTTCCGAATGCCAGTGTTCAGTACAATCTGATGAACCAGGTCTATGTAGCGGCGAATTACAATAAGAAAATAAACCTGCCAAGCATTTCCGCACTGAATCCTAATAACGTGACCTTTCAGGGACCGAATACGCAGGTGACCGGTAACCCTAACCTTCAGCCTACTATTTTTGATAATTATGAACTGAAGATTTCCGCGTTTGATTATGCATTCATCGGATATAGTGTGAGTTCAGCTAAAAATCAGGTGGCACAGATTATCAGAAAAGACGGGAAAAACTTATTTAATGAGCAGATCAATATTTCAGACATGAGAATTCACAATTTCAATGTCGGACTGCCTGTTCCGTTTATGATCTTCAGCAAACCTCTGAGCGAGATTATGAAGTTTAATTTTAACCCTGATAAAATTAATTTCATGTACATTTATGCCGGATACCAGAAACATGACATTGATAATCTGAATAACAGAGGCTTCTGGATTTTCAATCTCATGACGCAGATTATTTTACCGAAAGAAATAAAGCTGACGGCAAATTATAGTTATTTAACTCCTAAAGCTGGTTATTTCTACTTCACAGCAGAAAAGCCTTTCAACAATTCTTTTGACCTTACGTTAACAAAAAAGTTCATGGACAATCGTCTGACGGTTTCTGTCTTCGCTAATGATATTTTCAACGGACAGGTAATGCAGGTACGCTCGAACCCGCCATCAGGAGAATCTGTATTTATAAGAAGTAAATATGATACAAGAAACTTCGGATTATCCGTAAATTATAAAATTCCAACGAAAAACAAACTGGCTAAAGAAGATGCCAATATCCTGAATCAGACGAAAAAAGAAGACAACGGTGGTGTGATGCCGCAGGGACAATAAATTTAAAAGGTATTTTTATCCATTGGAGCGGACTTTAGTCCGCTTTTTTTATTTTACTTCTTACCGGCTTTAGCCAAACTTACAAAAACAATATTTACCTGTACCATCGTGAAATATTGAAATTTTTGTTTAAAAATCAATGGTCTGAAAACGCCAATTTAGCGTGTCAATTAACGTCAACTGATTCAGCTGCAATGGCAGATCTGTAATGATCTTTAATGTTAGATTTGCCATCATGCTTCCAACAATTCCCGGTAATGGGCCTAGAACACCAAGCCTGTCGCAATCCGGAAAATCTTCATCAACAGGAGGCTCCGGAAAAATATCTCTTAAATTTTTGCTTCCACGATGATTAAAAATAGCAACCTGACCGGAAAACCCGAGAATACTTCCATACACCAGAGGTTTTTGAAGTTTTACGCAAATATCATTAACCAAATATCTCGTTGTAAAATTATCGGAACCGTCAACAACAATATCAAATTCGGAAATCATGTCTTCAGCGTTTGTTTCATCAATTTTTTGTTCAATGCCAATATATTGAATCTGGTGATTTAAGGTTCTGACAAAATTTTCAGCACTTTTTACTTTAGACATCCCAACCGTCTTCTCATTGTGAACAATCTGTCGGTTTAAATTGTGAAGTTCTACCTTATCAAAATCTGCAACACCCAGAGTGCCTACTCCCGCAGCAGCCAGATATTGTATGACCGGATTGCCTAAACCACCGGCTCCAATGACTAAAACTCTGGCATTTATTATTTTTCGCTGACCTTCCAAACCGATTTCTTCGATAAAGATCTGTCGGCTGTAGCGGGCAAAGGTGTCTTCGCTTTTCATTAATAATTTATTGTTGATTTTTTAACGCAGAGAACGCAAGTAACTTCAAAATTATTCTGAATATTTTTTCGTTCACAAGGCCATTTCATTCAGCAAATGATAGATGCTATTTTTTTTAAGTTTTTAGGCTCCACTGTAAACCGAGTCCCAGTCTTTCATTACGGGATCGTAGCCTGCTTTTTTAATAATATTTTTAATTTCATCCATACTTCTTTCATCGCTGGTCTCAAACTGTTCCAGAGATTCTTTATCTACGGAATAGCCTCCCGGATTAGTTTTAGAAGCCGCACTCATTGTTGTTGCCCCTAATGAAATAATGTGATTCCTGAATTTTTCATTCTCTCTTGTCGAAATTGAAATTTCCAGATCTTCATTCCAGATTCTGTACGCGCAGATCAGCTGAAGCAGGTCTTTATCTTCCATAATGAAATTAGGTTCAATGATCCCTTCGGCAGGCCGCAGTCTCGGAAATGAAACGGAATATTTGCTTTTCCAATAATTTTTCTGAAGATAATCAATGTGCAATGCATTAAAAAAACTATCGATTCTCCAGTCTTCCAGTCCCAGTAAAACTCCCAGTCCTATTTTGTGAATTCCGGCACTTCCTATTCTGTCCGGTGTTTCCAGACGGAAGCCAAAGTTTGATTTTTTTCCTTTAGGATGATATTTCTTATACACTTCCTGATGATAGGTTTCCTGGTAAACCAAAACCGCATTTACTCCTGCTTCATGAAGCTTTCGGTACTCTTCTTCCGATAAGGGCTGTACTTCAATCGAAATATTGGCAAAATGTGGTTTCAAAAGCTGTATGGCATTCAGGAAATAATCAACTCCAACCGTCTTATTGGCTTCACCGCTTACCAGCAAAACATGATTGACACCCATTGATTTTAAAACGGCGGCTTCTATCATCAGTTCCGTATCGGAAAGTGTTTTTCTTTTAATGGAATTATCCAGACTGAAACCGCAGTAGGTACAAATATTCTGGCATTCATTGCTGAGATACAGCGGCGCATATAACTGAATGGTTTTACCAAATCGCTTCTGAGTTAATTGCTGTGCCATTTTTGCCATTACTTCCAGTTTCTGAGAGGCAACAGGTGAAATAAAATGTAAAAAATCATCTATCGTTTTATTTTTTTTCTGAAGACTTTTTTCAACATCATGTAGCGTTACTTTCTCAAGTCTTACTTTCACCTCATCCCATTGATGTTTTTCAAAAAAATGCTTAAAACTCTTCATCATATTTAAATTTAATCAAATAAAAATGCAGTCAGCGGGCTTGAAGCTTCAGCATGCTGTGCTATTGCTCCTAATCCGGATTCAAAAGCTCTTCTTCCGGCAATAACGCCTTCTTTAAAAGCCAATGCCATATTTACAGGATTCTGGGCTACTGCAATTGCTGTATTCACCAAAACCGCATCAGCACCCATTTCTATGGCTTTTGCCGCATCGGATGGTGCCCCAATTCCTGCATCTACTACGACGGGAACATTACTCTGGCTGATGATAATTTCTAAAAAATCCAGTGTTCTCAATCCTTTGTTGGTTCCGATCGGTGCCCCCAACGGCATGACAACCGCAGTTCCGGCATCTTCCAGGCGTTTGCATAAAACAGGATCAGCATGAATGTATGGCATTACGATAAATCCTAATTTTGCAAGTTCTTCCGTAGCATATAATGTTTCGATAGGATCCGGAAGCAGGTATTTAGGATCGGGATGAATTTCAAGTTTTACCCAATTGGTTTCCAGAGCTTCCCTTGCAAGCTGTGCAGCCAAAACTGCTTCTTTAGCTGTTCTTGCTCCTGAAGTATTCGGCAAAAGATGAACTCCTGTCGGCTGTATGGCGTTAAGCAGATTGTCTTCTGAAGATTGTGAATCGATTCGCTTGAGTGCCATGGTTACCATTTCGCTTCCCGATGCCATGATGGAACTGGTCATTTCTGCAAGATTCCCGAATTTTCCTGTTCCCAGAAATAATCTTGATCCGAAGGTTCTGTCTGCAATTGTTAAGTGTTGATTATTCATTGTAAAGCTGTTTTAAATTTGGTAATGATAGAAGGCTGCTCCGTGATCTGCCCCGAAACGGCTACTCCGTAAATTCCGATCTGCTGTAGTAATTCTATATCGTTCAATACCACACCGCCGATGGCAAAAATTTTAGGAATTTCAAGTGATTTGTCATGTAATTCCTGAATGATGTTCTGATATCCTCTGAATCCTAAAACCGGACTCAGCTGTTCTTTAGTTGTTGTAAATCTGAGAGGACCAAGTCCAATATAATCACACGATTCTACCATTCGCTGATGAACGTTCTGAAATGTATTGGCCGTCCCTCCGATAATTTTATCTTCTCCTAAAATAAGTCTCGCTATTTCAACTGACATATCATTGAGCCCTACATGAACGCCGTCTGCATCAATATCTTTTGCAATCTGAACGTGATCGTTAATGATGCAAACAGCGTGATGATCTGAGCATAATGTTTTTGAAATTTCACAGAGCTTAATGAATTCTCTTTCCGGAGCTTTTTTCCAGCGTACCTGAATCCAGTTTACGCCATTATCGAGCGCTTTCCGGATATTCCTTTCCTGTTCTTCTATTGTGATACCCTGAGAGATGTATTGTAATTTTTCCATTTATTTTTTAACACAAAGGCGCTAAGTTTTTTTATTATTTTTAATTTATAAGTGTATTCATTCAGCAAAGCGTAAAGTTTAATGATCCATTCGAGAATGAAACCCTAATAAAGCAGGTGTGCTTGTTAAAAATTTTTCGATGTATAATTTTCCGCTTCGGCATGCTTGTTCTATGTCTTTTCCTAATGCTAAACAACCGGCAATCGCTGAAGAAAGCACACATCCGGAACCGTGTTTTGGATAAAAACCAGAAAACGTATCACTCGGTTCAATAAATATTTCTTTTCCATTTTGAATTAAAATATCTGTTCCGATTTTATCTTCCCGATGCCCCCCTTTCATTAATATTGAACATAAATTATGCGGCTCTTCAAAAAGGCCTGCTTCTTTCAGAATATTGTATTCATTATAATTTGGAGTGATTAAATTGATTTGTTGGATTATATGTTTTAATGGTGAAATGGTATTCAGATCAAAAAAAGAGAATTCAGAGGTGCTCTTCAAAACGGGGTCCCAAACTATTTTAGTTTCTGAATTAATTAATTTAATAGTTTTTATTATTTCATTTAAAAATTCCGCGTTTTTTATCACCCCTATTTTTACGGCTTTCACATCATAGTTTTTCATTAAACAATGAATCGAGTTTAAAATTTCTTCTAAAGGTTGCCACTGCATTCCAAAAAATTCAGATTCTGTTTGTAAAGTCATTGCCGTACAGACAGCCAATCCCTGAACTTTTAACTGTTCAAATGTTTTAACATCCGCCAACAAACCCGCTCCACCGCTTGGATCGAAGCCGGCAATACTCATAACGAAAGGACTTGCTGTCTGCATTTTCTGTAAACATTTAAAGGTTGGTCACTTTCCCACACTGCTCCTAGCAAGGCCACTCCATCAACATTATCGTTTAAAGCTTCATTGATGTTATTTTCATGAATTCCTCCCAGCGCAATTAGTTTTACATTTGAATTATCTCTTTTTTGTATATCATTTAAAATTTCTGAATCTTTTCCATATCCTTTTTTAGAAATACTCGGAAAAACAGGACTGATAAAAGCATATTCCCAATTCTCACTTAGTTCGTTAAAAGTTTCAATATCATGAACAGAAGTAGAAATCGTTTTATCTGTGAAAGGTTTATACAACTCATTCTGCCTGTTAATTTCTCTGAAATGAAGTCTTGAAATATTACACCTTTCAGTCAAATCATAATGACTGTGCAAAACCAAGCGATGATGAAATTCAGAATTTATCTTTTGAATAAAATTTTTCATTTCTTCTAAATTCATGAACGGTTTTCTGATATGAAGCAGATCTAAACCTTCCTGAAATAATTCGTTGATGACTTCAGTTTCATTAGGAACAATTTTTTCAGGAGTGATAATGATGATCATATATAAATTTCCTTCCCTTTTTCAATGAATTCCTGTGATTTATCAAGCATTCCTTTTTCTGCAGATTCACGGATTTCCTGTGTGATTTTCATAGAACAGAATTTTGGTCCGCACATTGAACAGAAATGGGCGACCTTAGCTCCGTCTGCCGGAAGCGTTTCATCATGATATGATCTTGCCGTATCCGGATCAAGAGAAAGGTTGAACTGATCTTCCCACCGGAATTCAAATCTGGCTTTACTCAACGCATTATCCCTGTATTGAGCGCCGGGATGCCCTTTCGCTAAGTCCGCTGCGTGGGCCGCCAGTTTATAGGTAATCACTCCTACTTTCACATCTTCTTTATTTGGAAGTCCCAGATGTTCTTTCGGTGTTACATAACACAACATGGCACATCCGAACCAACCGATCATTGCCGCTCCTATTCCTGAAGTGATGTGGTCGTAGCCTGGTGCAATATCCGTCGTCAAAGGTCCTAGCGTGTAAAAAGGAGCTTCATCACATACTTCCAGTTGCTTTTCCATATTTTCTTTAATCATGTGCATCGGAACGTGGCCGGGACCTTCAATCATCACCTGAACATTGTGCTTCCATGCGATTTTTGTTAATTCTCCCAAAGTTTCGAGTTCGGCAAACTGTGCTTCATCATTGGCATCAGCAATAGAACCCGGACGAAGGCCGTCGCCTAAAGAAAAGGCAACATCATACTTTTTCATGATTTCGCAGATTTCCTCGAAATGGGAGTACAAAAAGTTTTCCTTGTGATGAAAAAGACACCATTTTGCCATAATCGAACCGCCTCTGGAGACAATTCCCGTAACTCGTTTTGCCGTTAAATGAATATATCTCAATAAGACACCGGCGTGAATCGTGAAGTAGGAAACGCCCTGTTCCGCCTGTTCGATCAGCGTATCTTTAAAAATTTCCCATGTTAAATCTTCTGCTACGCCTTTTACTTTTTCCAGTGCCTGATAAATCGGGACGGTACCAATAGGAACCGGACTGTTTCTGATGATCCATTCTCTGGTTTCGTGAATATTTTTTCCGGTAGACAAATCCATAATCGTATCTGCTCCCCAACGGCAGGCCCAAACTGCTTTTTCCACCTCTTCTTCAATGCTTGATGAAACGGCACTGTTTCCGATGTTGGCATTAATTTTAACAAGAAAATTACGTCCGATAATCATCGGTTCGCTTTCCGGGTGATTGATGTTGTTGGGAATAATGGCTCTTCCGGCAGCGATCTCGTCTCTTACAAATTCAGGTGTGATTTTATTTTTCGGAGTTTTTGCACCGAAGCTATTTCCCTGATGCTGAAAAGCCATTTCTTTTGTAACGGAATCCAACTGCTCGATTCTTTGATTTTCCCTGATGGCAATGTATTCCATTTCGGGAGTAATGATGCCCTGTTTTGCGTAATATAATTGTGTAACCTGTTTTCCTTCTTTTGCTACTTTGGGTTTGTGGTTATAAGAAAATCTCAATTCATCTAATTTTGAATCTGCAAGGCGGGCTTTTCCGTACTCTGAGGTGATTCCGTCAAGGATGTCTACATCATTTCGGTCTAAAATCCACTGTTCACGGATTCTTGGCAGTCCTTTTTCGATGTTGATTTCAGAATTTTCATCGGTATAGAGTCCTGACGTGTCATACACTGTAACCGGCGGATTATGTTCTAATGCTCCGTTGGAAAGCTTTGTCGGACTTAATTCTATTTCACGCATTGCTACATTGATCGGGTGTATTTTTCCTTCAACATAGATTTTTTTAGAGTTCGGAAACGGCGAACGGGTGATGTTATGAGCCATAATAATTGATATTGTGAGTTAACCGCCCTGTGTGGCAGTGATGATTAAAATTGAATCTTTATCGTTGAGGAATGTTTCCGGCCAGGATGACTGCGGAATAATACGGTTGTTGAGTGCTACGGCAATTCCTTTTCTTTTGTGGGGAATCTCTATAGCAAGTAATGCCTCCAGTGTCTTTGGAAGTATTTCAAAATTTCTTACAGTGTGGTTTATTGTGAGTTCCATTCCTAAATTTTTTATATACTTTAGGAATGTCCGTCATTGTACAATAGAATGTACAGCAAAAGTCATCTCACTTTTCCCTACGCTAGTATGATCTAGAAATCAGGTTCAAAGGGTAAAATCTCAGCCTGTTCATAAACAGACACCCCTAAAGTTTGGAACGAAGGTAGACATTTTTTTGAAATGGGCAAAATTTTTTGTGAAGGAGGAAGTCGGAAGTTTTTGATTTTGCTAATGATAAAGAGATTTTGGTTTTAGCGCAAAGAATTCTTATTCAGGTTCCTTATTTTAGTAAGCAAGGCAAATATATTTGCTGCGCGAAGCTTGAAAATATTCTTTTATGAATTGATTTTTAATTTTATATCCCGCAGATTTTGCGGATGATGCAGATGTTTGGTTTTAACTCAAAGAGTTCCCATTTAGGCTTCTTATTTTAGTAAGCAGAGACAAATGGATTTGCTTCGCGAAGCTTGATGAAATTTTATTGGTTTATGATTGTTTCTTTTGATCTCCCGCAGATTTCGGAAATGACACAGATTTAATTTTCGCTTCATTTTATTGATAATCAATATTTTTTATATTTTTCCAATATTGAAATGAGTGACCGCTACCCTAGCCCCGATTGAGCGGCTTGTCTGAGCTTTATTAGATTTCGGCGGCGGCTTTGCCGCCGCCGAAATCTAATAAAGCGAGTAGCGATAGCGGGAAAAAGCTCCTAAAAAATAAAGACTATTTTCAGTCTGAAGATAGTCTGTTACAATTAAAGGAAATACTGCAATCCTGATTTATACCGGTTCAGCCTGTCTGGCAAACCGTTATAACCGCCATTGATTGTTTTTGTGATTTTTTTAAATACAACAAGATTATTTCCGGTATCTATATTTTTGGTGATATTGATCTGATCTGCCAGTGCATTCAAATTCTTACTGTTCCAGAACCACCCTGCACTTTCCACAGCATTTTTTAACTGGACCTCATTACACCTTGTCACATTCTTTCCGCCTAAAAATGTAGGATTTGTAATAAAATCAGTTCCCAGAGCAAGCGATACTGCTTTATAGTTTGCTCTTCCGGTAATCTGAATTAATCCTCTTCCCTTAAATCTCACCCCATCACCTTTCTGAGTATTTCCCAAATCTTTTCTTCCTTCATAAGCGCTTCCGCTGGCCAACTCTTCCGTGTAGAATAAGCCGCCGCTTTCGTGGCCTACCTGTGCCAGGAAATTAAGTATTCTTGAAGGGGTATTGATTGAAAACCTGTCGCATGTTTCAATAACATACGGTAAAAATTTTAAGGCGTATGCTGATTTGGCGCAGGTTGCTTCTTTAAGTTGTCCCAGTGTAAGCATGATTATTGTTCTTTAGTTTGATGATGTAAAACTATCTCTAAAAAACAAAATTCATCACCGGGAATTTACTGTTTTAAGCTCAGTATTTTTACGGAATTAAACATAATTATTCTTCACAAGCTCTCCATACGGCATCATTCTGAGGCACGGGTGCGGTAATTTCGATATTTTCTTTGGTTACGGGATGAACAAATTCCAGTTTGCGGGCGTGAAGGTTTATTCCTCCGTCCGGATTCGATCTTGGAGATCCGTATTTAAGATCACCTTTTATCGGGACGCCAATCTTTGAAAGCTGGGCCCTGATCTGGTGATGTCGTCCCGTCTCTAAATCTATTTCCAACAGAAGATAATTATCGAGACTTTTAATAACATGGTAAGTAAGAATCGCTTCTTTAGCACCGTCCGTAGCTTTTGGAAAAACAATGGCTTTGTTATTTTTTTCGTTTTTCTTTAAAAAATGTATCAGCCTCTGGGTCTGCGGAATCATTTCTTTTGCAACAACCGCCCAATATGTTTTTTTTATCTCTCGGTTTTTAACCATCTGCGTGAGTCGTGACAATGCTTTGGAAGTTTTAGCATAAATCACAAGCCCTGAAGTAGGCCGGTCGATACGGTGAACCAGACCAAGAAATACATTCCCCGGTTTATTATCCCTTTTTTTTATAAAGTTTTTAATCAGTTCCAGTAAAGAGTCGTCTCCTGTTTTATCACCCTGTACCAGCTGCCCTACTTTTTTGTTGATCACCAGAAGATGGTTGTCTTCATACATAATCTGTTCCTCCATTTTTACTTACGATAATTGGGTCTGTTTGAAAATGAAAGAATAATGCCTCCGAGAAGGCCTAATGTTTTAATTCCGGAAATTTTCCAGTCTACCGGAAAAAGCGCTCCTACAATACATAATCCTGCTGCTGCATACATGGCGTACATGAAATTTTTTGTCGTCATAAAAGGAGCCTGAAGAAAAAAGCTTATTCCGATAAGTACGTAAAATACTCTTCGGGAAAGCAATATATTGATGTCTGGAGAAAAAAGATCAAACCAGCCTACTACAAGACATAATAGCGCTACGATAGAAATTACTCCCTGGGTTGTCTGTTGATTATTCATGAATTAATAGCTTTCACTGTCGTTAGGGAAATTCTGACTTTTTACATCATTTACATATTGTGCTACAGCACCTGTGATTTCAGTATAAAGATCAAGATACCTTCTTAAAAATTTAGGACTGAAACCTTTGTTCATTCCTACCATATCATGATATACCAAAACCTGTCCGTCGCAGTGCGGCCCTGCACCGATACCGATCGTCGGGATTGAAATAGATTCTGTTACTTTTTTAGCCAGATCTGCAGGAATTTTTTCAAGCACCACCGAAAAGCAGCCCAGCTCTTCCAGCAGTTGGGCATCAGCAATTAATTTTTCTGCTTCGGCTTCTTCTTTTGCCCTTACTTTATAAGTCCCGAATTTATAGATTGACTGAGGTGTTAACCCTAAATGTCCCATTACAGGAATTCCGGCATTGATGATTTTTTTGATGGATTTTGAAATTTCTTTTCCCCCTTCAATTTTTACGGCATGAGCACCTCCTTCCTTCATCATTCTTACCGCGGATTCCAAAGCTTTTTCCGGGTTGCTCTGATAAGTACCGAAAGGAAGATCGGCAACGACTAAAGCCCTGTCTGTTCCACGTACTACACTTTGCGAATGATAAATCATCTGATCCAGCGTAATGGGAAGTGTGGTTTCAAAACCTGCCATGACATTGGCTGCAGAGTCACCGATAAGAACCGCATCAATTCCTCCGGCATCCACCATCTTTGCAGTAGTATAATCGTATGCGGTGAGCATGGTTATCTTTTCCTTGTCAAATTTCATTTTGCGCAAGGTTTCCGTTGTAACTTTCTTTATTTCAGAATGAACAGACATAATGTATCTATTTTAAAAGTTAAAAAGTCGGCGCTGGGCCGACTTGAAGTTTGTATGATTTTTATAAAACTACGTGACCGAGTTTCATTAGTTTGTCGTGGTTGAGAATCTTGATATTCCTTCCGTCTACTTCAATGAGATTGTCTCCCTTGAATTCGGAAATAAGGCGGATGGCACTTTCGGTGGCCGTTCCTATAATATTGGCGATTTCTTCTCTTGTCAAAGATATTTTGATAAAGCCTTCAGGATCTACACCCAGTTTTTGCTCAAGCAGGAGTAAAATTTCCGCAAGTCTTTCTCTTACCGTTTTTTGGGCAAGAAAAGTGATCGTATTGGAAGATTCTCCCAATTCATAGGAAATCTTCTGAAGCATAACGAATGACAGTTGAGGATCTATTTCCAACAGGTACATAAAAACATCGGCCGGCAGAAAAGTTGCTTCAATATCTGTCATAGCTTCTGCTTTTGCCTGGAAATTTTCCCCGCACAGCAGCGATCGATAACCGATAATATCACCTTCTTTGATAAATCTTAAGATCTGGTCTTTCCCGAAAGCTCCCGATTTTGATAATTTCGCAGCTCCTTTCTCCAGAACAAAAACTCCTTTTGGAGCTTCTCCGTCTTCGAAAATCGTATCATGTTTCTGGAAACTCAGTTTCTTTTTGGCATTGATATATTTTTCGAAATCAGCACTGGAAAGTCTCTCCTTAAATGATTTATCATTAAAAACTCTGGCGAACCTTTCTTCGATGGCAACCTGTTGTTCCTGCGACATTTTATATGACATTTATCACAAAAATAGAACTTTTTAACTCGATAAACAAAAAAATTTGTTATAATTTTGTAGTTCAATAATTTATGGAGGTGAGCGAGAACTGTTTTCATTGTGGCCAAGGCATCGAAAAAGAGAGAATTTTATTTGACGAAAAGACTTTCTGCTGTAACGGTTGTAAATCGGTTTATGAAATTCTTAATGCTAATAATTTAAATAATTTCTACGAGCTTAATAAGAGAGCAGGAATTCGTCCGGGTGATGAAAATTCCGGGCAGTTCGATTATCTTGACACCCCGGAAATATTTGAAAAAGTAACTGATTTTTCCGAAGGAAGCACCAGTCTCGTTACATTTAAAATTCCTGTAATCCATTGTTCCTCCTGCATCTGGTTGCTGGAAAGCCTTCATACATTAAATTCAAATATAAAATATTCTCAGGTTAATTTTACCAGAAAGACGCTGCAGATCTCATTCAATCATAATGAATTAAAATTAAGCGAATTAGCCAATTTCCTTACCAATCTGGGCTACAAGCCGGTAATCAGTCTTGAAACAGCCGATAAAAATGTTGAACATCTCGATAAATCACTTCTGGTAAAATTTGCTATTGCTGCTTTTGCTTTCGGAAACGGAATGTTTCTCGCATTTCCCGAATATATCGGCGGTGAAGATTACTGGATGGAACATTACAAAGGACTCTTTAGGGCTTTGATGTGTCTTCTGGCAATTCCGGTAGTGGTATATTCTGCCTCAGATTACTACAAATCTGCATGGTACGGGTTAAAAAATAAAATTGTAAATATTGATGTTCCTATCGTCCTGGGAATTATCGTTCTTTTCGGGCGAAGTCTTTATGAAGTGGCAACCAACTATGGTCCCGGATATTTTGACACCCTGTGCGGACTTTTATTCTTCATGCTTTTGGGTAAAATTTTCCAGAAGAGAACCTACAATGCACTTTCGTATGACCGCGATTATAAATCATTCTACCCTATTGCTGTTACTAAAGTGGATTTTGAAGGCAAACAGGATAATATTCTGCTTTCAGAAATTAAAATAGGAGACCGTATTTTAGTAAGAAATCAGGAAATCATTCCTGTTGATGCCATCCTCATTAACGGTGAAGGAAATATAGACAACAGTTTTATTACAGGTGAAAGCGCCACCATTAGTAAACAGCCGGGAGATAAAATTTTTGCAGGCGGAAAACAAATCGGTTCTTCACTTGAATTGGAAGTGATTAAAAATGTTGACCAAAGTTACCTTACCCAACTTTGGAACAAAGAAGCTTTTAAAAAGCACGAAACCGGACTAGACACCTTAACCAATAATGTGAGCAAGTATTTCACTTTCATTATTTTAGGCATTGCTTTAATCTCAGGTATTTACTGGTATTTTATTGATCTTGACAAGATGTTCCAGGTAATTTCTGCCATTTTGATTATTGCCTGCCCTTGTGCGCTTGCCCTGTCGGCTCCTTTTACTTTCGGACACATTATGAGGATTTTAGGCCGAAATAAGTTTTATGTAAAAGATACGATCACAATTGAGAAAATTGCTAAACTTGATACAATTGTTTTTGATAAGACAGGAACCATCACCCACAGAAAAAAATCCAATATCACCTATGAAGGATTTGAGATTAAAGACTTTGACCTGCTGAATATCAAAACACTTTTAAAGAACTCCAATCACCCACTTTCAAAATCGCTGTATGATTTTATTGAAATCAATGATGATTACTATCAGGTAGAACATTTTAAAGAAATTTCAGGGAAAGGTTATGAAGCGATGGTAAGAGGCAATCTTTATAAAATCGGTTCAGCGAGATATAATAATCAGGAGTCAAAAAACCTGGAAACGGCAGTTTACATCAGCAAAAATAATGAGTTTATCGGGAAATTTATTTTTAAAAATGAATATCGCGAAAACCTGAAAAACCTCTTTAAAAAACTTACAGGTTACCATGTTTTCATTCTTAGCGGTGATAATTCTTCGGAAGAAAACCAACTTAAAGAACTGATTCCTTCATACAAAGGAATGGCGTTTAACCAAAGTCCCGAAGACAAGCTGAATTACATCAAAAACCTTCAGGATCAAAACTTTAGAGTAGCCATGCTTGGAGACGGACTTAACGATGCCGGAGCGTTAAAGCAAAGTAATGTAGGTATAGCGATTGCTGACGACACCAATAGTTTTACCCCTTCTTCCGATGTCATTATGGACGGTGAAAAAGTGGTACTTCTCGATAAATACCTGAATGTCTGCAAAGGCTCGATGACGATTGTGAAGATGACATTCATAATCAGTTTTCTTTACAATGTTGTAGGCTTAAGTTACGCAGTTACAGGACATATGCATCCTCTCTTCGCTGCTCTGATTATGCCGGCAAGTTCCATCACAGTGGTTTCTTTCACCACTCTTTCAACCTGGATATTGGGCAGGAAATATTTCAAAAAACACGCTTAAACGCCCTTATTTAGACTGGTTTTAAATTAGACAAAAGCCGTATTTCGTGACGAATATCATTATTTTTCACTAAATTTGAACCCCGAAAATAGGTTAATTTTGTTGTCTAATGGATATTCTATATTTAATGATCTTATGCAGTGTTTCTTTGGCTGCAGTTTTCCTGGTCGTGTTTATAGTGTACGCCAGAAAAGGGCAGTTTGAGGACGATGAGTCCCCTGCTGTAAGAATTCTTTTCGACTCTGATGAAATCAAGGAAAAGAATGAACCTGGCAACAAAGAAAACGATGATGAAAAAGGAGAAAGTAAAAAAATTGAAGAAAAAAGTGAATAGTTGATATGGAAACACAAAAGTTTAGTTATGACAACAGTATTGTCCGGGCATTTCTTTATGCGACCGTAGTTTTCGGGATCATAGGGTTTTTGTTTGGGCTTACAGCTGCATTAATGCTTTTCTACCCTGAGCTTCCGGAATTTTTATTCGGAACTGACGATACAACCATCAAGAGTGTCGGTGGCGGTATAGAAGGGCTGATAAATACGCATGGTGCGTTTGGATTCGGAAGAATCAGAATGCTGCATACATCTACCGTTATTTTCGCATTCGTAATGAATGTTGTTTATGTAGGGGTATATTATTCTTTGCAGCGATTACTGAAAACAAGAATGTACAGTGATACCCTGTCTTGGATCCATTTCTGGACATGGCAGATCATGATCATTGTAACGTATATTACGTTCTTTATGGGGATTAACACTTCTAAAGAATATGCAGAGCATGAATGGCCAATCGATATTTTAATTACCATTTCATGGGTGATTTTCGGGGCGAATATGTTCTTAACGATAGCTAAAAGAAGAGTTAGGCATTTATATGTTGCCATCTGGTTCTATATCGGAACCTGGATTGCCGTAGCAATGCTTCACATCTTTAATAACCTGGAGGTTCCTTTATCTTTCACAGGCTGGAAATCTTATTCGGCTTATGCGGGGGTAAAAGATGCTATTGTACAATGGTGGTACGGTCACAATGCTGTTGCATTCGTATTGACAACACCGGTTTTAGGTTTGATGTATTACTTCCTACCTAAAGCTGCAGACAGACCGGTATTTTCTTATAAACTATCGATTATTCACTTCTGGTCATTAATCTTCGTTTATATCTGGGCTGGTCCTCACCACCTTCAGTATACCGCTTTACCGGCTTGGGCTCAGGCAGTGGGAACAGGTTTCTCGATTATGCTTATTGCACCATCTTGGGGAGGTATGCTAAACGGGCTTTTAACATTAAGAGGAGCCTGGGATAAAGTAAGAGAAAATCCTATTCTTAAATTCTTCGTTGTTGCGGTAACCTGTTATGGTATGGCAACGTTTGAAGGGCCGTTATTGGCAACTAAAAATATTAATAAAATCGGTCACTTTACAGACTGGGTAATCGGTCACGTACATTTAGGTGCACTTGGATGGAATGGTTTCATGGCATTCGGTGTAATCTATTACCTGATCCCAATCTTATGGAGAACGAAATTATATTCTACAAGACTTGCCAACTGGCATTTCTGGCTGGGAACACTGGGAATCATTTTCTATGCGGTACCAATGTATATCTCAGGTTTCACACAAGGATTAATGTGGAAGCAGTTTAACCCGGACGGAACATTGGTTTGGAAAAACTGGCTTGATACCGTAACGGCAATTATTCCTTACTTTAAAATGAGATTCTTCGGTGGATTCTTATATCTTTCAGGGGCAATCTTAATGGTCATCAACCTTATTGCTACCGTAAGAAAAGGATCTTTCCAGAAAGATGTACCTGCAGAAGCTCCGGCTTTAGCCAACATCACCGGAAAACGTAAGGAGGGAGAAGGCACTCACCTTTGGTTGGAAAGAACTCCTGCATTAATGGGTATTTTGTCTTTACTGGCTATCTCAATAGGTAGTATGGTGGAGATTATCCCTACGCTATCTCTTAAGAAAAGTGTACCTACGATTTCAGCAGTGAAGCCATATTCTCCACTTGAATTAGAAGGTAGAGATATTTATATCAGAGAAGGATGTAACGCATGTCACTCCCAGATGGTAAGACCATTCAGAGATGAGATCGTAAGATTCAACGGTAAAAACGGACAGTACTCCAAGGCAGGTGAATTCGTATATGACAGACCATTCCTTTGGGGATCTAAGAGAACCGGGCCGGATTTACATAGAGAAGGTGGTAAAAACCCAAGTTCATGGCATTACAAGCACATGTACAACCCAAGATCTACGTCAGCAGGTTCTATCATGCCTCGTTACCCTTGGTTAATTGCTACCGATCTTGACAGATCTAAAATGGTTGATAAAATGAAGTTGATGAAGAGTGCATTTGAGGTGCCTTACACCAAAGCTGAAATTGATTCTGCAAACTCTTGGGCAGATAACCAGGCTACTAAAATTGTAAGGGATATATTCTCTGAAGCTACCGACCTGAAAGATGCGTATGCAAAGAGACCTAAAGGTGAACTGGAGAAAAAAGAAATCGTAGCTCTGATCTCTTATCTTCAGAGATTAGGAACGGATATCAAAACGACTGAAATCAAAACAGCAAGTAATAACTAACATTAAAAAGTTCCATCATGATACCTCAGAACTTTAAAGACATATTATCCAATACGGACAATGCTGGTTTTTACCAGACCTTGGCTCTGATTTTCTTTATGCTGTTCTTCGTAGCACTTGTAATATATGTTTTTAGCAGACCTAAAAAGTTTTACAAGGAAGAAGAAGAGGCGCCTCTGAGTGACGATCAGGATGATGATTTTAATTTAAAAAATTAACCTACTTATTATGAAACAAAGAACACCGGTTTTTGTAAACATCCTAATAATAATCGGACTTTTAATAGTTTTTTATTATCTGTTTGTACAGAGTTATGAGTTTTTGGGCTCACCTTACTTCTGGGGAACTGTAGTGATTGGCGGTATTTTGGCATACATTCACAGTGCTATCGGAGATCTTATTGAGAATAACAAATTCAAAAAACTATCTCCTGAAGAGAAGGCAGCTTATCTGGCAGAGAAGAAAGTTCCTTATTTAACAAGGTTATATCAGGCTGCATTTAAAAAACAGTCTGCTGCTGAAGAGAAGGACATCCTTATCGACCATGGTTTCGACGGGATTATGGAATTGGACAACCAATTGCCGAAATGGTGGGTAGGTTTGTTCTATTTTGGGACCGCTTTTTGTATTGTGTATGTTGCAGCATATTCTTTCACCGATTTTGCTCATCCATTAACGGAATATGAAAAAGAATATAAAGAGCAGTTGGCCAGCATTGAAGAATATCAGAAGACACAACCTCCTGTAACTATTGAAACAGCTAAGTATTCAGCTGATAATATTGCAGAAGGTAAAGAACTCTTTAAAACGAACTGTGCATCTTGTCACAAGGAAGACGGTGGTGGTGGTATCGGTCCGAACCTTACGGATAATTACTGGATCAACCAGCCGGAAAAAACATTATTTAAAAATGTATTCCACATGGACTGGAACGGATCTCCTACCAATCCTGCGATGAGAGCGTTCGGTAAGAACGGAGAGGTTTCCGGTGCTGAAATTGAAAAGATTGCAGCGTATGTATATCACATCAACCAGGAATTACCTCCGGTAACACCGGCTCAGGGTGGCGCAGCTCCTCAGGGAACTGAAGCGCATTGGGAGAAAGAATAATTTTAACAAAAAAATTAGAAACATATGAAAAACATAATTTGTTATTACCTTAAAAATAGTAACGAATTATGTTTTTTCTTTTTTAAATACTAGTACATATGTCAGACATAGAAGAAATAGAAGCACGGGGCGGACAGGGCCAGGTTCTGGACCCTGAAACTTACAGAGATTCTATAGGCACGATGGATCAGTCCGGAAAAAGAAAATGGGTATATCCCAGAAAGCCTAGAGGAAAGTATACCAACTACAGGTATCTTGTAAGCTGTATTTTATTATTAATTTATTTCTCGGTACCATTTATCAAAATCAATGGCAATCCGCTTATCTTATTTAATGTAATTGATAGAGAGTTTTTCATTTTTGGACAGCCTTTCTATCCTCAGGATTTTTTCATCCTTACATTGGGAGCCATTGCTTCTCTTATTTTTATTATTGTATTTACGATTGCTTTCGGTAGAATTTTCTGCGGGTGGATATGCCCTCAGACAATTTTCCTTGAAATGATTTTCCGTAAAATAGAATATGCAATTGAGGGAGACAGAAACAAGCAGATGAAGCTGGACAGACAGGAATGGAATACTGAGAAAATCTGGAAAAGGGGTTTGAAATGGACCGTTTATATTATCATTTCCTTAATCATCACCCATTTCATGTTTATGTATATCGTAGGATATGAGGAGGTTTTCAGAATCGTTTCGGAAGGACCATTTGCTCATCCTACCAATTTCATTGTCATGATTTTGCTTACAGCCGCATTTTATTTTGTATTTGCATGGTTCAGAGAACAGGTTTGCACGTTGGTTTGTCCTTACGGAAGACTACAAGGTGTTCTTATTGATAAAGATACCGTTAACGTTTTCTACGATTTTAAAAGAGGAGAAAACAGAGCAAAATGGAGAAAAGGAGAAGATCGTAAAGCAGCAGGAAAAGGCGATTGTATCGACTGTCATCAGTGCGTGGTGGTTTGCCCTACCGGAATTGATATCAGAGATGGACAGCAGCTGGAATGCGTAAACTGTACAGCCTGTATTGATGCCTGCGACGAGGTAATGGAAAAAGTTGGGCTTCCAAAAGGGCTCATTCGATATGCTACAGAAAACGAGATAGAAAAAGAAACCAAGTTTAAATTTACAGGAAGAATGAAAGGATTTGCCTTGATTCTTGTATTGCTAACCGGTTTTCTGGGATATCTTCTGTATAACCGTGGCGAGATGGAAGCTAAATTCATTAAGCCTGCCGGAAGTACATTCTTTGTAAGAGACGGTAAAATTACCAATACCTACAATTATACTTTCCTTAATAAGACTAATGAGAAGAAGGTTGTAACCATTAAAGTAATTGAGCCAAAACATGGAGAAGTTATCTACAGCGCGTCAAGCAAAATTACGGTTGACCGAGATAAGATTACTAAAGGAACCGTTAATATTAGCTTCCCGGAAAGTGAAATGAATCTTTCCAAACAGAACATCACGATCGGTGTGTATGATATGAGCGGAAAACTGGTAGATTCTTACCAGACTTATTTTGAAGGACCTTTTAAACTACAATTCTAATATCACAGCCTCAATATATCTGTATTGAGCAGAATTGAGGCTTTTAAAATATATCAATTTCGAAATGAAAAAATTCACTTGGGGACACGGTGTTGTAATAGCATTAGCTGCTTTCATGATCTTTATACTTTCCATGTTATTCCTTTTTCCGAACGGACAGAAAAACTCCGAAATGGTAACGGATAATTATTATGAAGAAGAATTAAAATATCAGGATGTTATCGATGCCAAAAAAAGAGCCGATACTTTACAGGAAAAGCCTGTCTACAGCCAAGACAAAAACGGGATCAAAATTACATTCCCGAAAGATTATGATAACTCCAATACAACGGTAAAATTTGTTTTAAACAGAACCGACGATCAGAATTTAGATATACACAAATCTGTGCAGATAGACGCCAACAAATCATTTATTATCCCGGCTCAGGTGCTGAAAATGGGAAATTACACCTTACGATTGAATTGGACCAAAGACAAAACAGATTACAGAATGGATTATGATGTGATATGGAAATAGCACTTATTGTATCGGCTATAGGATTGGGATTTGCTTCCGGTTTTCATTGTATCGGCATGTGCGGCCCTATTGCTCTTTCAATGGGATTAACAAAACAGCAGGCTACCAATTATTATCTCCAGAATCTCACCTATCAGTTTGGTAGAATTTTTACCTACTCTCTTTTGGGAGCAATTCTGGGAATTATCGGGGAGGGCTTTGAGATGGCGGGTATCCAAAAATACCTTACCATTGCTGTAGGGATACTGTTGATTATAATGGCTGTATTTTCATTCGGAGGAAAAGACTTTGCTTCAAAAGTTCCTTTTTTTTCTAAATTTTTATTCAAAGTAAAATCAAATTTGGGCAAACTGTTGCAGAAAGCTGATTACCGCTCAAGATTTACAACCGGAATACTAAATGGCTTTCTACCATGCGGAATGGTTTACATGGCTTTGACAGCAAGCCTTGCGAGCGGCGGAATATGGCAGGGAGCTTCATATATGGCCTTATTTGGTTTGGGAACACTTCCATTCATGTTTGCGATAGTTTTGGTCGGAAATCTCATGAATCAGGCTTTTCGGATAAAAGTACTGAAGGTAATCCCGTTGGTAATGATTATCCTGGGAGGACTATTTATTGTAAGAGGCCTTGAGTTGGGTATTCCTTATCTCTCTCCAAGAGCAGAAGCGATGACGATCTCTAAGGAAAATCAGGGTGACTGTCATTTACCGGGAGATCATAGTACGCACAATCATTCTAATACAAATTGCCATTAATAATTTAATTAAATAATAAGAGAGGCCGCCCCCATTAGGAACAGCCTCTTTTTTTGTATAATATAATTTTAATTAATCATATCAAATCTTGCATACTCTGCAATTTTCTTCGGAAGCTTAATCCCTTCCTCGGTCTGATTATTCTCCAGCAAAGCTGCCATAATTCTCGGCAGTGCCATTGCAGAACCGTTTAAGGTGTGTACAAGCTGAGATTTTCCGTCTGTTTTGTAACGGCATTTTAATCTGTTAGCCTGGAATGTTTCAAAATTAGAGACAGAACTTACCTCCAGCCATTTCTCCTGGGCTGCGCTCCATACCTCGAAATCGTAGGTCATGGCAGAAGCAAACCCTGTATCTCCGCCACAAAGTCTTAATACGCGGTACGGAAGTTCAAGATCACTCAGAATTTCTTTGATATGCTCGACCATTTCTTCCAGAACAGCATAAGAATTCTCAGGTTTTTCAATTCTTACAATTTCTACTTTTTCAAACTGATGAAGACGGTTCAGCCCTCTTACGTGAGCACCGTAACTTCCCGCTTCCCTTCTATAGCACTGAGAGAACGCCGTATTCATAATCGGAAGATCTTTTTCCTCAAGTAAAACATCACGATAAAGATTGGTAACCGGCACTTCTGCTGTAGGAATTAGATAAAGATTATCTTCGTTAATATAATACATCTGTCCTTCTTTATCCGGCAGCTGCCCGGTTCCGTATCCTGAAGCTTCGTTCACAACATGTGGCGGGTTAACTTCCATATATCCTTTTTCAACGTTTTTATCAAGGAAATACTGAACCAAAGCTCTCTGAAGTCTTGCCCCTTTTCCTAAATATACAGGAAATCCCGCACCGGCAATTTTTACGCCCAGTTCAAAGTCGATAAGGTTGTATTTTTTCGCCAGCTCCCAGTGAGGAATAGCTCCTTCTCCAAGACCTTCCACATCGTGAGATTGATAAATGATTTCATTATCATCTGCTGAAGCTCCGCTTTTTACCTTTTCGTGAGGAATGTTCGGAAGCTGATATAAAATATTGATGAGTTCCTTTTCTTTAACATCTAACTGGGATTTCAATTCCGAAGTCGATTCTTTAAGCTGTGCTGTTTTAGATTTTGCAGATTCGGCTTCTTCTTTTTTTCCTTCTTTCATCAAAAGCCCGATTTCCTTGGAAATTTTGTTGCTCTCGGCAAGCTGTGAATCCAATTCAAACTGAATTTTCCTTCTTTCATCGTCGGTAGCAATAGCTTCGTCTACCAACTCAGGATTCCTGAATTGTCTTTTTTTAAGACCTTCTAAAACGCGCTCTTTATTATCGCGCAAAAAATTGACTTGTAACATTTTATTTAGATGTTAGTTATTAGAATGTTGAACATCAGAATGTCAACAGTTTTGCAAATGTATAAATTATTTTACGATTGTAACGACATTGGGCGAACCTGCCTGTTTTGTGAATCTTAAGGTATCGTTATAATATACTTTCGAGACTTCGAACAGGGACGGCGTCATCCTGTACTCGATTTTGAGATTTTCTTGAATCGTATCTAAAATCGTATTGTTAAGTCTCTTGATGAGCGTCACCTTAATGTCAGAACGGTAAATTTTATTATCGGGATTTAATGAGTCAACCCCTACTCTTTTAGCTCCTGCGATATATTCTATAAAAAGTGTAGAATCAGCTGTTGCCCGAAGGCTGCTGTTTACCGGTGAAACATCCTTATCTCCATTAATGTCATTAAAGGAATAGGTGAAGTAGGTAAAATCTTTCTTCTGATGAAAAAGATCTCTCCCGGCTTTGTTTTTCATATAAATATTCAGGATCTGATCTATATTCTGCACATCATCGTCACCTGTCCTGCAACTGAGGAAGGCACAAAAAATAATCAGAATTCCGAAAAAAATATTCTTCATGTACCGCAAAGATAAAAACTTATTTTTAATATTTCTCCTGATTTATTGACGTTCAGGATTATTTAACAGCATTATAAAAGGCGGCATTTCAACTTTACTTTTTCACAAGCTTCCTCATCAACACGTTGATTTCGGCTTTGGAAAGGATAAAATCACTAATGCGAAACTCAGTTATCCGGTAAAAGCTCCAGAATAATACGCCTGAGGAAAGGCAGTATGAAGCGGAATTTACGATACAGGCTCCCCTTATTCCCCATCTCGGAATAATATAAAACGATGAAATAATGGTAAGCAGGAGTCCGACCAAAGATTTAATATTTAAAATTCTTAATTTATTGATGCCTGCAAAATAATATCCGATAATATTGCTTACGGCAATGGCCAGAATTCCGGGTGAAAGCAACAGAACAATTTCTTTTGTCTGGCTAAAATCTTTTCCAAAAATCATGGCATACCAGTTCGCAGGAATTATCAGCATCATACCAATAAACAGCAGGGTAATGAGAAAGCTGATTCGTAATGATATTTTTGTTTTCTCCAGGGCATCATTAGAATTGGTATTATTGATGACATCGGCGTAAAGAACGACCGACAGACTCCGGCTTACCGTCCAGACAGCTTCAGAAAAGGCAATTCCTACAGAAAAAATCCCCACGCTTACAATTCCCTTAAAATATTCAAGAAAATAAAATGAAAGTCTGTTATTCAGGAACTGCAGAAATGTGCTTAGCTGTATTTTCCATCCATAACTGAACATTTGAAACGCTATTTTTTTTGAAAGCAAAATCCCTTTAAAATGAGCTTTTCTTGTTGACTGAACGGCACTGGTTATAAACAAAAGTGTAAAGCAGCTTATCTGAGCAATAAAATAAGCATTTACGGAAGTAATTTTAACAAAATAAACAATGATTATGATGAATATAATATGCACAACCTGTTGTAAAACCGTATATACATTAAACATTTTGATATTCTGCTGCCCTACAAACAAATTGATGTTAGCTGTAAGTAGTGAAGACATTACAGAGAGCGCAATAAGATAGCCGGAATATTCAGAAGCGTGGCTAAAACTGAACAGAACAGGAATCATAATACCTGTAATAACTGCCCAAAGATAGGCGAAAAGCAGCATTTCTTCCGTCCTGATCTTTTTTGCAAAATAGCTCATACTGCTTCCTACAAAAACGTTGGCAAAAAAGCTGATGATGGTGAGATCAGCAATAATAATTGATATCAATCCCTTTCCGCTGCTTCCCCAGATATTGGTGGAGTAAATGACCAATCCAAAATTAAGGATGAGAATTAAAAACCGGGAAACAAAAGTTTTAAAAATGGTATTCTGCTTCATCTTATGGAATTGATTTTTTGATGAAGTTGAGAAAAGTATCTCTAATCATGTTCCAGTTATATTTCGTTTCATACTCCTTTCTTGCGTTCCGGGCATGTTCCGAGTATAGTTCCGGATTATTAATATAATTCAATATAAGTTCCGAAATTCTTTCTGAGTTTTCAGGGTCCACCAGAAATCCGAACTTCGAAATATCCACATGCTGCCGGATTGCTTTTAAATCAGTATAGATTACAGGTTTTCCCGAAGCTGCGTAATAGAAAATCTTAATCGGCAGACAGTGATGGTTTTCATAATTGAGTGTTCTCAAATCGAAGCAGATATCGGCATCAGCATAAGCTTCCGTAAAGGTCTCGAAGGAAGCAGGTTTTTCTATCCTGATATTTTCGAAACGATATTTTTTAACCAGTTCAGAAAAATATTTCTCATCCTTTTCTTTTCTGGAGCTTCCTATTAAAAGAATTGAGATGGTAAGACCAGGCACCTTTTCCCTCAGGCTGTCAGCAGCTGCAAAAAAATTACCGATTCCTTTCTCTTCAGAAAACTGTCCGGTATAGCAGAGGGTTATTTTTCCAGATTCAAGAGATTTGATATTTTTATGAATATAAACATGATCAGGATAATAAGGAATTATAACACTCTTTTTAAAAGGAAAAAAATAGGCTAACGGGAATTTTTTAGTTTCTTCTCCAAAAATATAATGCGTACTGATAAACCCGGCGTACAATTGTATAAGAAAAAACTTCACAGCATGAATGATATTGAACGGAAAGGAAAACCTTTCTACCATCCGCATAGACGGGTACCATTCGGTAATATCATAAATAATGCTTGCCTTTTTCTTTTTTCTGATATTTTTTGCGGCAATTACGGCCAAAGGTTCTGAACAGATAATGACGTCAGGCTGATAATCATTACAGACTTTTTCTAAAATCCGCTTTTTGTCCTGTATGCTTTTTTCAAGAACATTATAAGATTCTATCTCAACCCCATTTATCGTTCCCTGAAACTCCGATGAAAGACTGCTTATTTTAACCTCGTATCCCTGCTCTTTCAAAGCTTTCGCCTGATGATAGAATATTCTGTCATCATCATATCGGTGAGCGGTTGTTAAAAAAAGGAGTTTAGATATTTTCATCCAATAATCATTAATCTGAATATGTTTCCAGAATTTTTCACAAATATAACTAAAGCAAAAAAAGTGGAAGAGTTCCACTTTTTATTTATTTAATTGATAGGACTATTATTTAATAGATGCGGCCCAGCTTCTTTCAAAAGGCAGAAGGAAGTTTCCTAAAAACTCCAGATACGTATTTTTTGAAAAGTCAAAAACCTGGATATCTTTAGAAAGTTCACCGTTTCTTACTTTCGATTTGAAATCGATAAGCTTCAGGGTTTTTACCTCTCCGTTTTCGATAAAGCTCGCTTTCATTCTGTCAAAAAGACCAAGCTTATATTCTTCATCAATCTCTCTCATTACTTTGCCTAATGCATCAATGCTGCATCCGGAAGCCATTTCTTTTTCTTCATCAACACAAATAATAATAAACTGATTTTTTTCAATCTTAAAAGAAGATGAAAGCGGTTTACCATGTGCGGCCCAGGTTGCCAGAAAATCAAAAAGTTTCTCTGTGACGGCCTTCGCTTCTTTTGTTTCAAAAGGTCTTGATGCAGGATATATGATTACTCTGTAGTCGCTGGTTTCTACTATATTTGATTCTTCGATCTTCATGTCTGATACATTTTTAAAGTTCAAAATTACGCAATTTTCCTGAGTTTGAAACCATTGTATTTTTTGCTTAATACAGATAAAAATACAAGAAGCAGCAGTAGTATATACCCAAAGAAAAACCTGAGTCCCGATGCATGCGGGAAAAATAAAAACTTAATGTAAATGTTCAGCAATATAAATACGGAAAAAATCCGGACCCATAAATCTTTCGAAAAATAAAATATAAGCGCTAAAAGCCCAAAAGCTGTTACCGTAACCCTTTTAAAATATATGCCCTTCGAATATAAAATTCCCAGATAGTCTCGAACGCTGAAATCTGGCGGTGCCTCGGATATAATGGGACGCCGGTAAATAAAAGTATCATAAAAAAGATGTTTCCATCCCGGATAATGATAAAATTTAACAATGAAAAAATATAAAACAAAAAGAATGAGTCCCTGAAATATAAGACTGTAATCTATCTGTCTGTTTTTAAAATAATGAGATAATCCTAAGGCTGCAAGATAGCTTAGAGTAAAAGGGATGTAATCCGGTCTGATGAATATAATCGTAAAAAGCACGACAAACATTATCCATTTACCCCAATTTTTCAGAAATCCTATGATAAAGACTAAAAGAAACTGCAAAATGAATATATCCGGTGTAGATACTCGAGACATATACGTCATCGGCGGCAGAACCATAATTCCGACAGTTAAAAGAATGCCAATGATATAGTTATTCGGAAAGATATTTTTTAAAATAAAAAAAATAAGAATTCCTGAAATAAAGTATGCAATAATACTTAAGAATGTTACCGCATCTGCTGAAGAAAATCCCAGTTCATATAAAATTAAAATGGCCATATTATAGCCAACTTTTATTCTATAATACGGCAGCTGTTCACTGAAAGATTTTGTATTATTGGCAAAGGACTGACGGGCTTTGTCACCGGACTTATATATTCCCAGTATATCACGATACTCATGATCGGGAGCTTTCTTCCTGATTTCCTGGTAGGTAAGTTTACGGACCTTATCAGGATAATCAGGATATTTCAAGCTATACAGGCAACCAATGTAACCTGGCATATCCCAATCATAAACCCGGTTTTTATAATTCCAGAAGCTCAGTGCAGTAATAAGGATGACAATGAGAAAAAAGGAAATTCTCCATTTTAATTTCATGGAATGTATTCGTTTAACTTTTGCTAAATATTTTTATAAATCTTCCGCTTCAGCTAAAAGTTCCACAATATCTTTTACAGCGACTTCGTGATTTTTATTAAAATGTTTTACACCATCCGTCATCATGGTATTGCAGAACGGGCATCCCGTTGCGATTACTTTAGGCTCAAAAGACAATGCTTCCTCAGTACGCTCAATATTGATGTCTTTATTACCTTTTTCCGGCTCTTTAAACATTTGGGCACCTCCTGCACCGCAGCACAATCCGTTTGTTTTGCAGCGTTTCATTTCTACAAGCTCGGCATCCAGCTTTTCCAGCAAAGCTCTTGGCGCTTCATATTCATTATTGGCTCTTCCCAGGTAACACGGATCATGGAAAGTAATCTTTTTACCTCTGAAAGCGCCTCCTTCAATTTTCAGTCTTCCTTCTTCCATCAGGTTTCTTAGGAACTGGGTATGGTGAATAACTTCATACTTACCTCCTAAGCTCGGATACTCGTTTTTAAGAGTATTGAAGCAGTGCGGACAAGCCGTCACAATTTTCTTTACTTCATAAGCATTCAGTACCTCTATATTCGTTAACGCCATCATCTGGAACACGAATTCATTTCCTGCACGTTTTGCGGGATCTCCCGTGCAGCTTTCTTCCTGTCCTAAAACAGCGAATTCTACACCGATTTTATTTAATATTTTGCAAAATGCTTTCGTAATCTTTTTGGCACGGTCGTCGAAACTTCCGGCGCAGCCCACCCAGAAAAGAACTTCCGGTGATTTTCCTTCGGCAGCATATTCTGCCATTGTTTTTATATTGAAATCCATTCTATTACGTTATTTGGATTATAAAAGAGACTTTATCATTTTAATATCACATCGGGCATATTCCGATTTTTCAACGGGAATCTCCATAAAACCGAATTTTTTATAGAGGTGAATGGCTGGAGATAATTTGGTATTGGAATACAAAATAAGATCTTTCACTCCCATTTCCTTTGCTTTGTGTATACAATGCTGAATCAGCAGATTGCCATATCCTTTTCCCTGTGCAGATTCATCGACTCCCATTTTGGTAAGTTCAAGCTCACCATATTCATTATTCATTAAGGCTACTGCACCTTTCGGAATACCCTCTTCTGCTACAAAATAAATATTTCCGCCTTTATCCAGAATATATTTTTCGGGATTGTAAAGCACTTCTACATCATAGGGTTCAGCAATAAAATATTTTTCGAGCCAGTTGATATTGATTTGCTTAAAATACGGAGCTAAATCTTTTCGGTATTCAATTATTTCAGCCATGTTTTAATTTCATCAGTCATTTGCCCAATTCAGACGGTCCGCCTGGTTATACTGCCAGGGAGCGGCGTTATTTTCTACGTTGGCCATCATCAGATTCAGTTCCTGAGGTGCAGCAGACTGCTCCATCACAAGGAATCTTCTCATATCAAAGATAATGGAAAGCGGATCAAGCAACACCGGACATGCTTCTGTACAAGCATTACAAGTAGTACATGCCCAAAGTTCTTCCTTGGTAATATAGTCATTCAACAGCTTTTTACCGTCATCTTCAAACTTCCCGTTTTTATCGATGTTTCTTCCTACTTCTTCAAGACGGTCCCGTGTTTTCATCAGAATTAATCTCGGAGAGAGTTTCTTGCCGGTAATATTTGCCGGACAAACAGCAGTACAACGGCCACATTCCGTACAGGAATAGGCATTAAGAAGCTGTACCTGATTCAGATCAAAAATATCTTCTGCCCCGAATTTTGAAGGAGCTTCTGCATCACCTGCAGCCGGAGCGGCATACGGGTCTGCATTAGGATCCATCATCAGCTTAATTTCTTTAGTAACAGAATCAAGATTGTTGAATTTTCCTTTCTTTTCCAGATTGGCGTACCATGTACTCGGAAAAGCTAAGATGATATGTAAATGCTTTGAATAATAAAGGTAATTCATAAAGAACAGGATTCCTGCGAAGTGAAACCACCATGCCGCTCTTTCTATTCCGAATAAAAATCCGTTATCAAAACTGAAAACTTCCAGAAAAGGTACAAATGTGAGATCACTGATCGGGAAAGATCCCAGGCGTGCAAAATGGTCATAGCCTCTTTCCTGAAGAATAGAGTCTGAGGCATTCATGGTAAAGAAGGCCACCATAAGGGCAAACTCAATGATAAGAATCCAGTTGGCATCTTCTTTAGGCCATCCGAAAAGTTCTTTCATCGTAAGCCTTTTTACCCCGTAGAAATTTCTTCTGATAAAGAACGTTACTACTCCTATTACAACTAATAGTGCCAACACTTCAAGGGTAGCTGTAAAATAGCTGTAGAAAGTATTTCCAAGTATAATAGCCAGGAATCTGTGGGTTCCAAAAATTCCGTCTACAACGATTTCTAAAAGTTCGATGTTGATGATAATAAAACCGACATATACGAAAAGGTGTAAAATTCCGGCTACCGGACGTTTTACCATTTTGCTTTGTCCCATGGCTACTCGCGCCATAGTTTCCCAGCGCTCTCCTTTTCTGTCGCTTCGGTTTATTTCACGTCCCAATCTGATATTTCTATATATCTTTTGCAGGCTTTTTGCAAACAGTCCGAAGCCTACAATCAATAAGATTAGAAAAATAATATTATCGATATATTGCATGGATTATTTATTAGTCTTTACTATTCTTTCCAAATACTGAGAAATTGACGTATCTCTTAGGATTGGCCTTAACGTCTTCAATTAAAGAGTTCAGGTTTGTGGATGCAGAGTTCAGGTTGTTATATAATTCTTCATCTTTCATAAGCTTCCCTAAACTTCCCTGCCCGTTATTAACTCCGGCTACTACCTCATTAAGTTTACCTACGGTAGCATCAAGATTGGCAATGGTCGCATTCAGCCTCTTGGTATCGATGCTTTCTGCCAAATTCCCGTATTTGTCTAAAGTCACTTTACCGCTTTGCATCGTAAGACTGGCATCGTCCAAAACTTTTTGAAGCTTAGGATCGTTATGACCTACCAGGCTGTTTACACTTCCGGCAGTAGTTTGTAAGGCCGCCACTGTTTTATTCAGATTAGCCAAAAGCAATCTTATTTCTTCTCTGTTCTGTGCATTGACCACTTGGTTAGCATTAGACATCAAAGAATCTACTCTGTATAAAACGGTTTGTAGCTGATCTTTTACAGGACCTACCTGAGAAGAAAGACTTCCTAACGTACCCAGTTTAAAGGCTCCTTTCAGGGTGTCTCCGTCTTTAGCAGTGGGACCTCCATACATCAGGTTGATTCTCATTTCCTTTCCGGACATTAATCCAGGTTCAAAAATTTCCAGCGTTGAGTTTTTTGAGAACTCAAAATTATCGTCAACTGTTATTTTTACAAGGAAATCAATTTTCCCGTCTTTGGAGGTGTGCGGAATAATCTTGTCCACCTGGCCTACTTTTAATCCGTTAATGGAAACGGGAGCAGACTGGGCCAATCCTTCCACATTATTATATTTTGCGTAAAATATATTATCGGTAGTAAAAAGGCTCCTGCCTTTCATAAATTGGAAGAGTATCACAAAGCCTACAATGGCTATCAATGCGATCAATCCCGCTTTTAATTCTTTACTGAACTTCACTTGCTAAATTTTTTCTAATGAGCAAATATAATACATTTAAATGAATGTTTTTCTCTATTGCTCTGCGTTAAACACAAAAGAAGCGGCAAAAACTTTGCCGCTTTTTATCTTTATGAAAATAATTCTATTGTTGCTGAGAACCTAATTTATTCCAGATCTCAATTCTGTAGTCATCGATATCAGCATTGTCCTGTAAGCTTTTCAGCCAAGCCTGTCCGAACATTCCTGAATTTCTCTGCGAAATAGATTCTGTGAACTGCTTAAGGTCTCCAGGCTGTTTGTTTACGGTTTCATTCTTTTTCACTAAAACATAAACTCCTGTTCCGCCTTCAACCGGATTAGAAAGTTTGCCTTTCGCTACTCCAAATGCCGCTCCTGCAACTTTCGGTTCCATAGAACCGGCCACTGAAGGATTTAATAAGTTAACCTGTGCAGACTGTTTTGTTGTTCCGAACTGTTTTGCAATCTGATCTAAGCTTCCGGCTTTTCCGATTTTCTCAGAAATCTGTTTTGCAGCAAGCTTATTTTTTACCACTACTTCAATCTGATCTCTTACTGATTCAGGATCTGCAGAACCTTTTGCCTGCTTGCCATTCAGATACACTACAATTTTATCTCCTGTTCCGTCTACTGTAAATAGTTCAGTATCTCCTTTTTCTCTCTTTTTATCGAATGCCCAAGCAAGAATTTCAGGATCTTTTTCTGTTCCTAGACCTTGTAGCTGACCGTCAAATCTTTTAGCCTGCTTAGGATTTGAGAACTGATAGTTTGCTTTTTTAGCAATGTTTACAAAGTCGTTGAATGATTTACCCTGAACCTGCTGAACGAATCTGCTGGCTTTTTTGTTCACCTCTGCTTCCGTAGCATCAGAAGGTTTTACTGCTTTTACAAGATTGGCAACTTTGTAGCTCATTGCACCCGGTTTTTTATCTTCAATATTGATGATGTGATATCCGAACTGAGTTTCTACAACACCTGTTGCACCTTTAGGATTATTTGCCAGATAAGTTAAGAACTCAGGCACGAAAGGAGTTTCCGGAGTTGTCCATCCAAGGCTTCCACCCTGAGCTGCAGAATTCGGATCGTTTGATAATTTCAGGAATTCTGTAAATTTCCCAGGATTGGCTTTTACGATAGCTCCGATAGAATCTGCCAATTTTTTAGCCTGCTCTTTGGATCTTGTAACACCTTCTCCTGCCGGGCTTCCTTTGAAAGCAATAAGAATATGTCTTGATAATGTAGAGTCTGAGGTCTTTTTATCTAAAAGTTTAGATACTACATAGAAGTTCTGTTCTTTATAAGGACCGAAAGTCTGCCCAACGGCAGCAGATGGAATCTGAGCCTGAATGGTCTGTGGCAACTGATTCGGCTTCACATACTGAGGATTGAAAGGCATATCAGAATTAGCCATCAAAAACATGGAGTCGTTTTTGGTATTCTGGAAATTTTCTGTTCCGCCGCTTGCATCAGTTCCTGCAGAGAATAATTTATTGATTTCTTTCAGCGTGGCAGCATCATCCGCGGCACTTGGCTGAGAAGGGAAATAAACGATTCCGATATTTCTGCTTTCTTCAGCTTTGAACATTACAGGATGTTGCTTGATGTAGTTAGCAAGATCTTCAGTAGTAACTTTAATATTGTTTTTCTGAAGATAGGTTGCATAGTCAATTTTTACGAAGTCGATATCAGCCAGCTGATCTCTCTGCTTCATTAATTCTTCAGCTTCTTTTTTACCGGTTGTGATACCCTGGGAAATATTTGCAAAAACCTGTCTTGCCATCAATCGGTATTCAATTGATTTTCTGGTTTTCAACCACTGGTTGTATCCCTCCGGCGAACCTGCCTTCATATCTTCGATCTGTTTCTTAAGCTCCTGGGTTTTGAAGTTACCTTTCTCATCGAAAAACTGCTTCTGCTGAGCAAACATCTGATCATACTGAAGCTGATTCCAGAAATAATCTTCCGTCATTTCGAAGCCCATTTTTTCGAATTGCTGCTTGATCAGTTTAGACTGTACGAGCAACTGCCAAGCCTGTTCCTCAAGACCAGCCTTCGGCTGACCCTGCTGCTCTGCCTGCTGCTGCAGTACGAAAAGCTGATCATTAAATTCTTCACGGGTAATTTTCTCACCATTTACTTTTCCTAAAACATCAGGATTTTTACCGAAAACCTTATCGATACTATCGGGGTTTACAAGGAACGCCAAAAGCGCCAGTGCAATTACTCCCATCAAAAGCCAAGGCCTACTCCTAATTTGTCCTAAAATTGCCATTATATAAATTATAGTTTTTTATCAGGTTGCGAAAATACACATTTTTAAGAAATTACGGAAATACAAGTCCTTTATTTTAATTTTTAAAATTTAATTTTTCTGAAAAAGGAAATTTTGACCGTATTTCTTAGCAAAAAACAAATGGCATAGGTCTTGTGTCATTAAAGCACAATATATATGTAATACGATTTTTGATACATATTGTTAAGTTTACGCTAACGAATTAAAACGGCAATGACAATTTGTCATTCGATATACTATGACAGAGTTTGAAGATATAAGTTTAGAAGAAATGATAAGTGATGGATTTGATATTGTAGCTGAAGAGATCAATCTTTCCGATCTTTCTGAAACAGAGAAAAATTCCGAACAGAAGATATTCCCCATTCTTCCGGTAAGAAATATGGTGATGTTCCCCAACGTGGTCATCCCTATTACTGCAGGAAGAAAGACTTCCATCCAGCTTCTTGAGGAAGCACAGAAAAACGGTGATTTTATAGGAATTGTGAGCCAGAAAAATTCTGACCTGGAACAACCGTCCGAAAAAGATATTTTCCAGGTAGGTACCCTGGCCAAAATTATTAAAATCATAAAGCTCCCAGAAGGAAATATTACGGCTATTACGAAAGGATTTCACCGCTTTAAGGTTAAAAAAATCGTCGAAAAACAGCCTTATTTTAAAGCTGAGATTTCAAAACTGAAAGAATCTAAGCCTAAGAATAAAGAAGAATACGAAGCGTTGCTGGAAAATGTGAAAGATCTTGCCTTGAAAATCATCGAGCTCGACCCGAATATTCCGAACGCTGCTAATTTTGCTATTAAAAACATCAACAATAATGATGATCTGCTGAACTTCATCTGCACCAACGCCAACTTTCCTTCTTCTGAAAAGCAAAAACTTCTCGAAGAAAAAAACCTGATGGAAAGAGCAAATAAATGCTATGAAATGATGCATGAAGATTTCAGGAAACTGGAACTGAGAAATCAGATTCACCAGAAAACTTCGAAAGATCTGGATAAACAACAGAGAGAATATTTTCTTAACCAGCAGATAAGGACCATCCAGGAAGAACTGGGAGGCGGTCCTGAAAGTGACGTGGAAGAGCTCATTGTGAAGGCAAAAAATAAAAAATGGAGCCAGGAGGTTGAAGAGCATTTCCAAAAAGAAATCAACCGTCTACAGAGACAAAACCCTAATTCTCCGGATTATAATGTACAGAGAAATTATCTTGATTTCTTCACTGATCTTCCCTGGGACACGTTCACTAAAGATACCTTTGATATTGAAAGAGCCCAGAAGATTTTGGATAAGGCACACTTCGGACTGGAAGATATTAAGAAAAGAATTTTGGAGCACATGGCTGTTTTAAAGCTTAAAAACAACATGAAATCTCCTATTCTTCTTTTGGTAGGACCTCCCGGAGTTGGAAAAACATCGCTTGGCAAATCCGTTGCCGATGCACTGGGAAGAAAATATGTAAGAGTCTCTTTGGGAGGATTGCATGATGAAAGCGAAATCCGCGGTCACAGGAAAACCTATATCGGAGCGATGGCCGGGAGAATTCTTCAGTCAATCAAAAAATCAGGAACATCCAATCCGGTAATTGTTTTAGATGAGATTGACAAAGTAGGAAAAGGCATGCATGGCGATCCAAGTTCTGCACTGTTAGAGGTTCTTGATCCTGAACAGAACAAATCTTTCTACGACAATTTTCTTGAAATGGGCTATGATTTGTCCAAAGTAATGTTTATCGCAACAGCAAATTCCTTGTCTACCATTCAGACACCTTTGCTGGACAGGATGGAAATTATCCAGATTGCAGGGTATACTCTGGAAGAAAAAATTGAAATTGCCAAAAGACATTTAATCAAAAAACAACAGGAAGAGAACGGTCTGGATTCCAAATCATTCAAGCTGGGAAATAATGAACTGAAACACATTATTGAAGCCCACACTTCTGAAAGCGGTGTAAGAACTCTTGAAAAAAGACTTGCTGCAATAGCTCGTTGGGCAGCATTACAAACTGCTTTGGTTAAAGAATACGATCCGAAAATTTCCATTGAAAAAATTGATGAGATTTTAGGTGTTCCAAGACCCAAAAGCCTTTCCGAGCTTACCGATGTCCCGGGAGTAGTTACAGGACTTGCCTGGACAAGTGTTGGAGGCGATATTCTTTTCATTGAGAGCATCATCAGCAACGGAAAAGGAATGTTGACCATGACGGGTAACCTGGGAACGGTTATGAAGGAATCTGCAACTATTGCGCTGGAATATATTAAGGCTAAACACGATGATCTGGGAATTTCGCAGGATGATATCGAAAAGAAAAACATCCACGTTCACGTTCCTGAAGGAGCAACTCCTAAGGATGGTCCTTCCGCGGGTATTGCGATGCTTACTTCCATGGTTTCTTCGTTTAAGAATAAAAAAGTAAAACCTCATCTTGCCATGACCGGTGAGATCACACTGAGAGGAAAAGTACTTCCTGTAGGCGGAATTAAGGAAAAGCTTCTGGCTGCAACCAGAGCAGGAATTAAAGAAGTAATTCTTTGTGAAGCCAACAGAAAAGACGTTGAAGAGATCAAAAGAGATTACCTGAAAAACCTTAAGGTTCATTATGTAAACTGGATGAACGAGGTACTGGAACTGGCTTTGGAAAAATAAGGTACTCGATACATCCTAAATATATCAACACATCTTACGGGATGTGTTTTTTTATTAATATCTCAGGATTAAATTGGGCATGGAATTTTCTTATCCTAATCACCAAATAATTACTTGTAAAAAACCTTCAATTCGAAGTGTTTTTATTAATTTTATGCAACAGAAAGAATTATGAATTTACTTCGCCTCCCTTTTCTTGTAAAGCTCACGCTTGTTGTCGTTTCCATTATTGGTCTCGGCTATCTTCTGGCTTTAGGACAGAGCATTCTGGCTCCTTTTTTTCTGGCTTTTTTAATGGCGATGCTGTTTCTGCCATTTGCCAACTTTATGGAAAGAAAACTAAAATTTCCGAGATCTTTTTCCACTATTTTTTCGGTGATGATTTTAATGATCGTTATTACGGGACTTATCTTTTTCTTTGGATCTCAGATTTCCAGCTTTAGCAGGGATATTCCCCAGCTTACCAGCCAGGCAACCCATGTTTTTCATGATCTTCAGAAGTGGGTATCTAAGACATTTAATGTAAAAATTGATGAGCAGTTTACGTATTTAGACGAAGGCTTAAAGAAACTTCTTTCTTCGACGGGAATTATTTTAGGCTTTACTCTCGGGATTTTCTCTACCAGCCTTGGCTTTTTGGCATTCTTCATTCTGTTTTTTATCTTCATTTTAAATTACAGAAGAATTTTAAACAACTTTATCGTCAATGTTTTTACCGAAAAGCATAAGGCCAGTGTGCAGGAAGTGGTTTCTGAAGTGAGGATCATGACCAAAAGATATATTACGGGACTTTGTCTTCAGATTATTATTGTCTCTATTCTTACTTCAACTGTTTTGACTATTTTGGGAGTAAAATATGCCATTCTTCTAGGAGTTCTTACCGGTTTGCTGAACGTAATCCCCTATATCGGCATTTTTATTTCACTTCTTATTTCCTGTTTTATTGCATTTGCAACGACTACTCCAATCACTTGTGTGTACGTAGCAATAGGCTATGTGATTGTACATGCTATTGATGGAAATATTATACTTCCTTTTGTGGTTGGATCTAAGGTAAAAATCAACGCTTTGTTTTCTTTTATCGGAATTCTTGTTGGAGAACATCTTTGGGGAATTGCAGGAATGTTTCTTTGCATTCCGGCTATTGCCATTATTAAAATTATTTTTGAACGGGTCGAAGGGCTTCAGCCTTGGGGGAAATTACTTGGTGAAGAAGAAAAGCCTGATAAGAAAAAGAAAAGATATAAAATCTCTAAAAATATTACTTTAAAGGAGATGGATTAAATTTACAGTTCTGATTACAAGTAATGATAAAAACAAAGCCTTCATATTCTGAAGGCTTTCTTTATTAGGCCTGAATGGCACAAAGAGGATTTCTTTTGTTCGGACAAAGCTCATCACAAGGAATGTACGTCTGGCTGTCCGGACAGTATCCGATATCCGTAGTATTTCCTCCTTTGATCCCTTTCAATTTGTTCCGGTTTAATTTCTGAAGATTTTTCATAATATGATTTAGTTTGGTTGACAAACAAATATATAAAATCGCGCAATACGAACCTAAAATATTTCCCAATAAAGAGATTTTTAAAATTTAATGTCTTTTTAATCAACAGATTATAATTTTATTTACCTTTAATAAAAAATAATATTTATGAAAACTGTAAAATTTATTCTGTCTCTTCTTTTCGGATTAATGTTTATTAATGCCGGATTAAACAAATTCTTCAATTACATGCCTATGGAAAAACCTACACCAGAGCAAATGAAAGTATTCACTGCTTTTGGTGAGATCGCATGGCTTATGCCTCTTGTAGGTGCTGTTGAAATTATTGGCGGATTGCTTTTCATTTTTCCGAAAACGAGAGCATTGGGAGCCATTGTCATTCTGCCGGTTATGGTAGGAATTGTAGTTCATGTATTTACCTTAGACAAATCAACTAATACAATGGCGATTGCCGGAGTAATGTTTCTTATCAACCTCTGGATGATTATCGACAATAAAGAAAAATACAAGCATCTGATAAGCTAAAAAAATGATGAATGGTCAATCGTGAAATTTGTTACACAAGTACTTTAAAAACTGACTTGAAAACGAATTGACAATTGACCATTCACTAATATTATACAAACGCACTGAAACCGGTAATAGATCTCCCTACGATCAATGAATTAATTTCTTTTGTTCCTTCATAAGAATAAATTGCTTCTGCATCTGCCACGAACCTGGCCACATCATATTCTAGCAGAATACCGTTTCCGCCCATTACTTCCCGTGCCCTCGATACGACATCTCGTGTTCTCATTGTACAGAAGACTTTTGCAAGAGAAGCGTGTTCATCTTTTAAAATTCCTTCATCCTGCATTTCAGAAAGTCTGAAAACCATCGTCTGCATCGCCGTAAGATTAGACAGCATTTCTACCAAATGTCCCTGAATCATCTGGAATGAGGCGATGGGTTTACCGAACTGTTCTCTTTTTCTGGTGTAGTCTAATGCACTCTCATAAGCTCCTCTGGCGCAACCTGTCGCCATCCAGGCAACTCCTGCCCTGGTCATCTGCAAAACTTTTGCGGTATCTTTGAAGGAGTTGGCATTCTTCAGTCGGTTTTCTTCAGTAATCAGGCAATCTTTTAAGGTAATTAATCCATTCTGAACGATTCGCAATGCCATTTTTCCTTTAATCTTTTCTACAGAATATCCGGGATTATCTTTTTCAACAATAAATCCTTTTACTTCACCATCATCAAGATCTCTGGCCCAGATAATAATAACATCAGCAAACGTTGCATTCCCGATCCATTTTTTCTGTCCGTTCAAAATCCATCCTTCAGGTGTTTTTTTACAGGTCACGGTTAAACCACCTGCTGCTCCTGAACCGACTTCAGGTTCCGTTAAGCCAAACGCTCCAATTTTTTCGAATTTCTGCATTTGGGGAAGCCACTTTTGTTTTTGTTCCTCAGAACCGCAGATATAGATCGATCCCATCGAAAGGCCGGATTGTACTCCAAAAAAAGTTGCAATAGAAGCGTCTACTCTCGCCATTTCCATGGCCAGAACACCCTCCATTAAGAAAGGTAATCCCGGACAGCCATATCCTTCATAAGTGACACCACAAATATTCAGCTTTTGGAATTTTGGAATTAATTCGTGGGGAAACTCATCCCTGAGCCAGTAATGATTTACCAAAGGTTTAACTTCTTTTTCCATAAACGCCCTGACTTTAAGCTGAATCTCCCGCTGCTCCGGACTTAAGGTATGATAGATATCGTAAAAATCGCCGTCAATTGCAGGAAGTTCTTTTTTCTTTCGGTGGGGATCGAGCATTTTCATCATTCCGTTAAGCTGCTTATCATCCAGCTTAGAGAAATTTTCCATCAGCTTGGGAAGATTTACCTTTTGTGAAATGGCACTCAGCTGGTCAAAGTCTATGGATCGGAATAACTCTATTGCATTTCTGATTTTGGAAAAAGTATTTGACATAATTCTTTGTGTGTTTGATTTGTAAAAAGACAAGCAAAAATTAATCCGAAAATGAGGTACCTGAATAGCCTCTATTTTACAAATATTTAATTATCAAATATTTAAAAAGTAATTTCTGTTTACAAATTGTTTACTCCTCATTTCCAACCATTACAAAAGATTCAGCCTGAACTTTGGATTAAGCAAACATTAAAAATCAATATTATGAAAACAACCTACATCAGATTATCATTGGCAGCCGCGTTATTATTGGGAATATATTCCTGCAAAAAAGGAGAAGTCGCATCGAGCGATCTTGAGGCGTACGCGAATACAGACAGTGCAGCAGAAATGGTTTCAGACAGCATTTCTTCCGTTGCTACGATGAAAGTAAAAGATAAGCAATTCATTAAAACTGCGATGTAAACATGGAAGTGAAAGATGTTTATGAAACAACGGTTTCTATCGAAAAATCGGTGCAGGAACTTGGAGGCTTTGTTACACACAGCAACCTGCAAAGTAATGTCGTTTCGGAAAACACGTATAACACGTCAGATGAAAATGCTGTACTCGTTAAGAAATATCAGACAGAAAACAGGATGCAGCTAAGAGTTCCTACTGAACGGCTGGGTGAACTTCTTACGCTCATCAATGATAAAAAACTGTTTCTCAATTCAAGGCAGATTAATGCGGAAGATGTAACCTCAAGCATCAAATACGCAAAGCTCGAAAGCAAAAGAATTGAAAAAAACAGCAAAAATATCTCCGCACTGAAAGCCGATAAAGATAAAGTAAAGCTCGACAATGAAAATATGGCCGAAGGAAATCAGCAGCAGCTGGCAAATATGGGTGTTACTGATAACCTGAAATACAGTACCGTTGATATTTACATCAAAGAACCGAAAATCAGGATCGCTGAAATTGCCATTACTAATACTAAGAGTATTGATGATAAATATAAATTTGATTTTCTGTACAGTGCAAAATCTGCTTTTGTAGAAGGATATTATTTAATTCAGAAAATTTTTGTGGGGTTAATCACGATCTGGCCGATACTATTAATCGGAGCTGCAATTCTATATTTTGCAAGAAAACGAAAAACTGTTAAAAAGCACCCGAAAACAGAAGCATAGCCATCCTAATCTACGGATTATCTATATATTTAAAATTTTACAGGCTTTTATTTTATCGCGAGGGTTTATCAGTTAACATTTCCTAAAAACAAAAGTAACTTTTGCATTAAATAAAACAAGCTTTTCAGCAAAAAAGAAATCTCCAGCCAAACTGGAGATTTTTATGTCTAAAACGTTCTCTTTAAAATTTCAGGTTTAGTTTTATAAAGATGAACAATCAGCTCTCCAAAAAGTGTATTGGCCCATGCAAACCAGGACCTTGTGAAATCTTTAGGATTATCAACATCAAAAGACTCATGGATAAATCCTGTTCCGGCATGAGTTGCTTTCAGCATTTTTAAACAGGAAATAATTTCCTCATCGTTGTCCGTTGTCAAAGCCTGCATAATCAGACCAAGCGGCCAGATTTTATGTTCTCCGATGTGTGGTCCGCCGATTCCTTTGGCAAATTTCCCCTCGCTAAACCATGGGTTTGCTTTACTTAAAGAAAACTTGCGGGTATTTTTATATATTTCATCTTCTTTCGATCGGTATCCCAGATACGGAATTGACAAGAGATTAGGAACATTCGCATCATCCATAAATAAAGCATTTCCGAAACCGTCGATTTCCAACGCATAAATTTTACCCGCTTCAGGATGATTCAAAATTGCATATTTCTGAATCGCTTCATCCACTTCTTCAGCTAAATTTTTAAATTGCTCAGAAGATTTTTCATCTCTAAAAATCTTTGAGAAAATTTCTGCAGTTTCCCGTAAAGAAACTACAGCAAACATATTCGAAGAAATCAAAAACGGATAAAAAGTAGCATCATCCGACGGACGGAACATAGAATGAATCAAACCTATTTTCTTTGTTGGATTTCCGTATCCTCCGGCAAATTGTGTGTCTAAAGGATTTCCATTGGACCGCTGGAATCTGTATGGACCTTTTGAGTCTTTTCTCTGCTGCTCTTTAAAAGTCTGCAAAATTAAAAACATTGCTTTTTTCCAATCTGCATCAAATACAGAATCGTCGCCTGTTGTTTTCCAGTAGTTGTAAGACAATCTCATGACATAACACAAGGAATCAATTTCCCACTTCCGTTCATGAATTCCGGGTTTCATTTGTGTGGAATCATCTTTCCATTCACTTATTTTCGCTTTATCATCAAAAAATGCATTAGCATAAGGATCTAGAATAACGCATTCAACCTGTTTATTAATAACCCCTTTCAGAAGATTTTTCAACTCTTTATCTTCATTAGCAAGACCTAAATACGGGTAAACCTGCGCCGAAGAATCGCGAAGCCACATCGCATCAATGTCGCCTGTGATTACATACGTGTAAGGTTTATTGTTCTTCAGGTAAAATTTTACGGTTGTATCCAAAGTATTCGGAAAACAGTTTTCGAACATCCACGCCAATTCTTCATCAGCTATTGATTTTTTGATGGTCTTAATTGTTTTCTCAACAGCCTCAGAAGTGAATTTTCTTTGGGAAATTGCCGGTCGTTTAGAAATATACTCTTCTGCATAAATAAATTTTGCAGAAGCCGGCAAAGCAAAAAAGCCCAACCCTAATGATGATTTTTTTATAAAATTGCGTCTGGTGATCATCAGTTAAATTTGACTTAAAAATACTGATTTTAAGCGTAACCTTAACTTATGAGCTGATTTTTAATCATCCATTAACATCATTGAACTAAAATTCCGTAAATTTGCAAATCAATATTTTTGCATGAGGATTTGGCATTCAAAATCCTGAATCCCAAAATCACAAAACCCTAATTTCTAAATATATGCTATCAAAAATAAATCCTACTCAAACCAATAGCTGGAAAGCATTAGACGAGCAATTTGCCAACAATGATTTTGATTTGAGAAGTCTTTTCCAATATAATTCCAATCGTTTCAATGAATTTTCAATCAAAAGATCTAATTTTTTGTTTGATTATTCTAAAAACCTAATCGATTCCAAAACAAAAAACCTTCTTTTAGATCTTGCAGAAGAATGTGAGTTAAAAGACGCGATTACCAAGATGTTTTCAGGAGACAAGATCAACGAAACAGAGGGAAGAGCCGTTCTGCATACTGCTCTGAGAGATTTTTCAGATAAGGAAATTTTAGTAGACGGAGAAAATATCAAACCTCAGATCAGAAGAGTTCTGGACCATATGAAATCTTTTTCCGAAAGTATTATTTCAGGTGAACATAAAGGATTTAGCGGTAAAGAAATTACCGACGTGGTGAACATCGGGATCGGAGGTTCAGATTTGGGACCAGTAATGGTGGTTTCGGCTTTAAAACATTTTAAAACAAGGTTAAACGTTCATTTTGTTTCTAATGTAGACGGAAATCATATTGCAGAAGTTGTAAAAAACCTGAATCCTGAAACTACGCTGTTCATCATTGCTTCTAAAACGTTTACTACCCAGGAAACAATGACAAATGCCCACTCGGCAAAAGACTGGTTTTTAAAGGCAGGAAAACAGGAAGATGTAGCGAAACACTTTGTAGCTTTATCTACTAACGTTCAAGCTGTTAAAGACTTCGGAATTGCAGAAGAAAACATCTTCGAATTCTGGGACTGGGTTGGCGGAAGATACTCTTTATGGAGTGCCATCGGCTTAAGTATTGTTCTTGCCGTAGGCTACGAAAACTTTGAGCAACTGCTGAAAGGAGCTTACGATACTGACCAACACTTCCAGACTGCAGATTTCGCTGAAAATATTCCTGTTTTAATGGGTCTTTTAGGAATATGGTACCGTAATTTTTATGCTGCAACAACATATGCTATTCTTCCGTATTCTCAGTATTTAGACCGTTTTCCGGCGTATTTCCAGCAGGGAGATATGGAAAGTAACGGAAAATGTGTAGACAGAAATGGTGAATTTGTAGAGTATGAGACAGGACCGATTATCTGGGGAGAACCGGGAACCAACGGACAGCATGCCTTTTATCAGTTGATTCATCAGGGAACAGAGCTGATTCCTGCAGACTTTATTGCATATGCAAAAAGCCCAAACAAAGTTTCTGATCATCAGGATAAATTATTAGCCAATTTCTTCGCTCAGACTGAAGCACTTGCCTTCGGAAAAACGGAAGAAGAAGTAGAAGCAGAACTAAAAGCTTCAGGAAAATCTGATGAAGAAATTGATTTCCTTTTAAATTATAAAGTTTTTCACGGAAATACGCCAACCAACTCCATCATATTCAACGAATTAACTCCTTTTTCATTAGGTCAGTTAATTGCTCTGTACGAGCATAAAATTTTCGTTCAGGGTGTGATCTGGAATATTTTCAGTTTCGACCAGTTCGGGGTTGAATTGGGGAAAGTTTTAGCGAACAAAATATTACCGGAACTTGAAAATAATGAGACTGTTAGTGCTCATGATTCTTCAACAAACGGACTGATTAATTATTATAAGGCAAACAAATAAATGTTGCTGATTTTCATTAATTTTGATAAAAAATAAAAGATATGAGTACCATTACAATACATCTGAAAAATAAAGAAGAAGAAACTTTAATGGAAAATCTTTTGAAAAAAATGAAGATCAGCTTTGAAAAAAATGAGGATGATTTTGAATTGACGGATGAAATGAAAAGAGTGATTGATGAAGCTTTAAAACAAGACAGATTACAATCGGTAGATGCATTCGAATCGTTAAAGAGAATTTCCGAAAAGTATGGCATTTAAAATTTTAGTTTCTCCTATTGCAAACAATAATATTGATGATGCCATTAAATATTATAAACTGCAATCTCAATCTGCAGCTAAAAGTTTTAAGAAAAAATTATTTGATGTAGATGAAAAAGAAAAAATCGTAAATATCCTCTCCGTTTTCTGCACTCATCAGAATCCGGAAAAATATCCCTAATCTAATAAAAAGTAATAAAGTAAAAATGGCAGAAATTCTTGACGGATTAAAAGTATCCAAAGAAATAAAACAGGAAATCAAAGCTGAAGTTGAAAAAATCATTGCAAGTAAAAGAAGAGCGCCGCACTTGGTAGCCATTCTTGTTGGAAACAACGGAGCAAGCAAGGCATACGTTAATGCGAAGGTGAAAGATTGTGAAGAAGTTGGTTTTCAATCAAGCTTAGTGAAGTTTCCAAGCACGGTTTCTGAATCTGAATTATTGGAAAAAATCGATGAATTAAATAAATCAAAAGCCATTGACGGATTTATCGTTCAATTGCCTTTGCCGGATCAGATCGATCAGGAAAAAATCATTAATGCGATCGATCCAAGAAAAGATGTAGATGGTTTCCACCCGGAAAACTTCGGGAAAATGGCTTTGGAAATGGATACATTCTTACCTGCGACACCATTCGGAATTTTAACATTATTGGAAAGATATAATATTGAAACGAAAGGTAAAGACTGCGTCATCATCGGAAGAAGTAAGATCGTCGGAAGACCGATGAGTATCCTGATGGGAAGAAAAGATTTCCCTGGAAATTCTACCGTTACTTTAACGCACTCTTACACAAAAGATATCGAAGAATATACAAAAAAAGCAGACATTGTGATCACGGCATTGGGCGATCCCCACTTCCTGAAAGGAGATATGATTAAAGAAGGTGCAGTGATTGTTGACGTAGGAATTACAAGAGTAGACAACGATTCTCCAAAAGGATATTACCTGGCAGGCGACGTTGATTTCGATAGCTGTGCCGCAAAAGCCAGCTGGATCACGCCAGTTCCGGGAGGAGTTGGCCCTATGACAAGAGCAATGTTGATGAAAAACACCATCATTGCTTACAAAACTTCGGTCTATAACGACTAATTTTAAAATGGATTTAGTAGAAGATATATTATTAAAAGAAGGTAAAATGCTCCCTGTAATGGAACATTTTTACACTCTTCAGGGAGAAGGGGCATACACAGGGAAAGCGGCTTATTTTATAAGACTGGGAGGCTGCGATGTCGGGTGCCATTGGTGTGATGTAAAGGAAAGCTGGGACCCGAATTTACATCCGTTGATGAATGCAGAGGAAATTGCGGAAACCGCAGCAAAACACTGTAAGACAATTGTCCTGACGGGAGGAGAGCCATTGATGTGGAATCTTGATGTTTTAACAGGAAAACTAAAAGCTTTAGGATGCTCCATCCATATTGAAACATCCGGTGCTTATCCGCTGAGCGGACAGATCGACTGGATCACTTTATCCCCTAAAAAAACAGGATTGCCAAAAGAAGAAATCTACCAGAAAGCACATGAACTGAAAGTGATTGTGTTTAATAATAACGACTTTAAATTTGCCCAGGAACAGGCCGCAAAAGTATCTGAAAACTGTACGCTATACCTTCAGAGCGAATGGAGCAAAAGGGATGAAATGTATCCTAAAATCACAGACTTTATTCTTCAGCATCCGGAATGGAGAGCTTCAGTACAGACCCATAAATATCTGAATATTCCGTAAAAATATGTAAATTAGCTTCCGTATCCGTTAATCCCGATAGATGCAGAGAATACGATATTCCAGATATGTGAAATCGATCATTGTTTTGCTTGACCTTATGGTTATTGCATCTATCTTCATATTCTTTTTTTTAACAAGGAACGAGAATCTGAAATACAATGAGGAAACCTGGTATCAGAATTTATTTTCTCTAATGTTATTATTTTTGTTCTGGATGCTCCTGAGCAGCAGAACAAGAATCTACAACATTCCGAGAAACCTTACCTACACTTTGTTTCTGGAAAGAATCCTGATCCATTTTTTATTATTCATTCTCGGGGTACTGCTGATTGGGAAAGTGAGCTATAATGTTTTTTTTAATTCGGATATCTACTGGCTCTCCTTTTATCTTTTCTTCTTTATATTTTTAGTAAGGTCACTGATATTTTTTGGAATTAAATATGCCCGAAGTCTGGGGATCAACCACCGGAATGTCATGTTTATCCATGAAAACAGTTCTACGGAAGTACTAAAAAATATATTAAAGGAGAGAAAAGATTATGGTTACAAGATTTTCGAATTCCAAAATAAAGAAATAGAGATAGATAAACTGATAGAATTCTGGAAGAAAAACGGAATTCACACTCTGTTTATTCCTTTGGAAAATTCTTATACACCCACCACGGAAGAAGAAATTTTTAAACTGGCAGAAGCCAATAAAGTACACATTTCGCTGATCCCGAACATTACGCAAAGTGATTTTTTCCTTTATGATATGGGTTATATCCAGACACAGCCGGTTCTTAACCAGTCAAAGTATCCACTGGAATATTATTCCAATTATTTACTAAAAAGAACTTTTGATATTGTATTTTCTATTGTAGTCATGATAGGAATATGTTCCTGGCTCTTTCCTATTATTGCTGTTTTAATTAAAATAACTTCAAAAGGGCCGGTGTTTTTTATTCAGGAGAGGTATGGGTTTCATGAAGAGGTTTTTAAATGCATTAAATTCCGTACGATGGTTGTTAATGATGAGTCTTCAACAAAAACAACACAGGAAAATGATGTAAGAATTACGCCTTTCGGAAAGTTTTTAAGGAAAACCAGTCTTGATGAAATGCCGCAGTTTCTGAATGTTTTAAAAGGCGACATGTCTATTGTGGGGCCGAGACCTCATATGCTTGCGGTAGATAATTATTACAAGCCGAAAATAGGTCGCTACAGCCTCAGAAGTATGGTAACGCCGGGAATTACAGGTCTCGCCCAGGTAAACGGGCTGCGTGGTGATGCAGGCGATGTAGAGGTAGAAATGAACAAAAGAGTTTTAGCCGATTCTTTTTACGTTAGAAACTGGAGCTTCATGCTGGATCTGGTCATCATTCTGAAAACAGTTTTGCTGGTAATTGGCGGAGATAAAAATGCAAAATAAAGATTTTGGTCTACATTATGATATAATGAATATGATAGACCCTGGTCTTGCCTCATTCTATAATTAATAAATAAAAAAAGTCTAATTTAGCAGAATGTTAAAAAAGTTTTTTACAGCAGTCGGAGAATATATCATCCTTCTCGGTAAATCTATGCAGAAGCCACAGAAAATGAAAGTTTTCTGGAAACTTCTCATGAGAGAAATAAATGACCTGGGCGTCAATTCATTTGGGCTTGTTATTTTTACTTCTATATTCGTAGGAGCAGTTGTGGCCATCCAGATGTTCAATAATTTTGATGCTTCATCATTCCCTATACCCCCTTCATTTGTAGGATATGCTACAAAAGCTGTTCTCGTTCTTGAATTTTCACCAACTATCATAAGTCTTATTCTGGCTGGTAAAGTAGGTTCTTATATCGCGTCCAGTATCGGAACCATGAGGGTTTCCGAACAGATTGACGCCTTGGATATTATGGGCGTAAACTCTCCCAATTTTCTTATTTTCCCCAAAATCGTTGCATGCGTTATTTTTAACCCGTTACTAATTGCCATCAGTATCGTTTTCGGTATCGGTGGAGGGTATATAGCAGGAATTTTAACGGGAAACTGGACCACCAATGATTATATTGTAGGTATCCAGATGTATATGCCGAACCTGTTTATTTATTATGCATTTACAAAAACGATTGTTTTCGCTTTTATTATCGCAACAGTCCCTTCATATTTCGGATATAATGTAAAAGGAGGATCTTTAGAAGTTGGTAGAGCAAGTACACAGGCCGTAGTCTGGACAATGGTATTCATTATCCTTTCAGAATTACTATTAACCCAATTAATATTAAGCTAAATGATTGAGGTAAAAGATCTTAAAAAAAGTTTTGATGAAGTTGAAGTACTTAAAGGCATTTCAACCAGTTTCGATAAAGGAAAGGTAAACCTCATCATAGGGCAGAGTGGATCCGGAAAAACGGTATTTCTTAAAAGTCTGCTGAATGTATACCAACCTACCTCAGGAGAAATACTTTTTGACGGTAAAGACATCAATGTTATGTCAAGAGAAGAGAAACAGCATCTTCGCTCCGAGATTGGAACGGTTTTCCAGGGAAGTGCCTTGTTTGATTCTTTGACGGTGGAAGAAAATATCATGTTCCCGCTCGATATGTTTACCAATTTAACATTCAGGGAAAAGAAAAGAAGGGTTTTTGAGGTTATCGGAAGAGTACATCTTGATAAAGCCAACAGAAAATTTCCTTCAGAAATTTCCGGAGGTATGCAGAAGCGTGTAGCAATTGCCAGAGCAATTGTGAATAATCCCAAATATCTTTTTTGTGATGAACCGAATTCCGGGCTGGATCCGTACACTTCTAATGTGATTGATGATCTTTTGCTCGAAATTACGCAGGAATACAACACTACGACCATCATCAATACCCACGATATGAACTCTGTAATGACAATTGGCGAGAAAATTGTATATCTGAGATTAGGAATCAAAGAGTGGGAAGGTAATAAAGACATTCTGATTACTGCAGGCAATAAAAATCTCATCGATTTCGTATATTCATCAGAATTATTTAAAGAACTGAGAGAGTATTTGCTTGAAAACAACAAAACTATTGATAATACAATTACAAAAATAGAAGATAATGAATAAGATTCTTAGTACGGCATTTTTAGGATTTTCCCTATTTGCTTCTGCACAGATCTCTCTGGCAGGTAAGGCGAATTTAATATTCCCAACAGGATCACCTTCGTGGCAGAATATTAAAGGTACGGTAAACCAAGCCATTGAAGGCGAAGGTAAAAACAATGCAGGTTTCAACGTAGGTCTTTCATTGAAAGTGGGGTTGCCCACCTCATTTTTCCTGATGCCCGAATTGTACTATACCAACTTTAAAAATGAATTTACAGCAGCTAATACAACTTTTGATATTAAAAGCAGCAGACTCGACTTGCCTGTTCTTGTAGGATATAATATCTTAGGAAATACGCTGGGCGTTTTTGTAGGTCCTGTAGCCAGTTATAATTTAGCGAAAGAGGATACTTTTAATGATTTCAGAGAAAATGCAAGAGATAATTTTACTGTAGGATATCAGTTTGGTGCCCAGGTTGAAATCTCTAAACTGATCCTGAATGCCAGATATGAAGGTGCCTTCAGCAAAGATTCCAGAAACTTTATCAACAGAGTTTCGGGGGAAGAAATACGATATGACAACAGACCCAACCTATTTATGGTAGGTGTTGGTTATAAATTTTAAGTAAATATCAAAAAATAACAGAATCCTCAGTTCGTCAGATCTGAGGATTTTGATTTCTGAGATCCAGCTCCGCTTCACGTCTGGCAATTTCTGCAGCTCTTTTTTCAAGATCTTCTTTCTCCTGTTGCAGCTGTTTGAATTCTCTCCTTTTCTGTTCCGCTTTTATAGCACTTCCTTTGCTTACGTAGCCTACCATTCCTCCAATAATCAACCCGATTCCGATACCGCCTAAAATACCCATAATATGAGGCATTCCCAAATCATTCAGGGTGAAATTATTAGCCGTAAGATAAAAAAGAAGAATTGATAAAGCCAAAAGAATAAGTCCTGTAATCGTTAAATTTTTCATAGTGTTGTGCTTAAATAGATTTAAAAATTAAAATGGCCTTACCAAATTAATAAAAATTCAATAAGGCCTACTCAAGATTAAATTTCTTTTTGTAATATTTTACATTTTCCCACCTGCTGCTTTGTAATATTCCAAAGCTTTCGGTAAGTTTTTATTGATATCAGAAATTCTGGTTTCAGGATTCGGGTGGGTAGATAAGAATTCCGGCTGTCTTGCTCCTTTGGAAGCGGCTTCCATTCTTTCCCAGAAAGGAATTGCCTCTCTCGGATCGTAACCTGCCATTCCCATGATATAAAGTCCCATCTGATCTGCTTCGGATTCCTGGTTTCTTCCATATTTTAATAAAGCAACCTGTGAACCTATAGGATATACTGCTTCAAAAACGTTTGCCCACTGTGCATTAGAGATGCTTCCTCCTAAAATGGCACCTCCGTATTGAGCAACCATAGCCTGCGAAATTCTCTCATTGCCATGTCCTGCCAAGGCATGTGATACCTCGTGTCCCATCACTACAGCCAATCCGCTTTCCGTTTTTGTGATAGGAAGAATTCCTGTATAAACGGCAACTTTTCCACCAGGCATACACCATGCATTAAGCTCATTGCTTTGGATCAGGTTAAACTCCCATTTGTAGTTGGCCAGATCTCCGGAACGGCCAATAGACTGATAGTATCTTTCTGCTGCAGATTTTATTCTCGATCCTACATTTACTACTTTTTTCGCATCTGCTGTTCCTGTTATTACTTTGGATTTTCCTAATGTTGATCTGTACTCCTGCGCAGACATCGTCAGGATTTCTGAATTATTTGCCAGCTGTAATGAAGACCGCCCCGTGATTGGATTGGTAGTACAAGCTGTAACGGTAAGAGCCACTGCTCCTATTCCTAATAAATTTATAAATTTCATAGTTCGAGTGTTATTAGTTCAACCTTTACAATTTTTATTCCAAATTAATTTCAGGGATCATATATTTGCATACAATTTGCTATTTACGTAAATATATTAATTATTATGAAAAAGTTCATCTCTATTATATGCATGCTTGGATTTGTGTTTTTCTTTGAAAACTGTTCTTCTCAGAGCAATATGGATCCCCAAGCCGTAACCGCTTTAGTAAATTCTCAGGATTTTTCCTTTCATGCACAAAGAGCTAACCCAACCAATTATGATGTTATTAATGTTATGACTTCAATGCCTAATGCACCCGGAACAAGAATTCTTGATCTTACGGGAGGAAACTACAGCATTGATCTCAGACCCAATAATCTGGAAGTGGCGCTGCCTTATTTTGGCAGAGTTTTCAATCCTACGTATGGAAATCCTTCAGGTAACAGCTACAGATTCACTTCAAAAGATTTTACGGTAAATAAAAGCCAGAATAAAAAAGGAACTTGGATTGTAAGGATTAAACCCAATGATGTAAGAACAGTTGACGAAATTATCATTGAAGTTTCAAAATCCGGAAAAGCATTTACCTCTATAAGAAGCAATGACAGGCAGCCTATTTCGTATGACGGATATATTACAAAAAATGAAGAACAAAAAGTTGTTCAGCCTTAAGGCTTAATTTTCAGATAAAAATTTTTCTACAAATAATTTTGCTTCAGTACTTGGATTAAAAACAAGTGCTGAAGCATTTTTTTTATGCTGAAGATAAGCTTCTTCCAACGAATTATTTTTTTTCATTGCCGACAAAATGTATTCCTGAACCCAGTATTCATAACGTTTTTCTGCCTGCTGTTTCCTCACTTCTTCAAATCTGTGGGTCTTCTTTTTAAGACTTATAAATTCATTGATTTTCTGAAAAACCTCATCAAGACCTTCATTGCTCAGGGCAGAACCAAACAAAACCGAAACTTTCCAGCCTTTTTCTTTTGGAGGAATAAAATCCAGCGCCCGCTTCAGTTCGAGTCTGGTGTTTTTGGCTTTTTGAAGGTTATCCTTATCGACTTTATTAATAAAAATGAGATCGACCATTTCCATGATTCCTCTTTTGATCCCCTGAAGTTCATCTCCGCCGCCAATAATTTTTAAAAATAGAAATACATCCGTTATATCGGCAACCAGCACTTCGGACTGTCCTACTCCAACGGTTTCGATAAGAATATAATCGTAACCTGCCGCTTCGCAGATCATCATGGTTTCAAAAGTAGTATTGGCAACTCCTCCCAAAAATCCTGAACTTGGAGAAGGCCGTATAAATGCGTTTTCTTCTTTTGCCAGTTCTTCCATTCTGGTTTTATCACCCAGAATACTTCCTTTATTAATGGCCGAGCTGGGATCAATAGCCAGAACCGCTACTTTTTTCCCGTTGGCAATAGCCAGTCTCCCGAAATTTTCGATAAAGGTTGATTTTCCTGCGCCCGGAACTCCGGTTACTCCTACTCTGACTGAGTTTCCGGTAAAGGGCATGAGCTCTTTCAGCAATTCTTCCGCCTGCCGGCGATGTTCTTCTTTTTTACTTTCCACTAAAGTAATGGCTTTTGCAATCAGGCGTTTGTTCCCTGACCGTATTCCTTCCATTAACTCTTGTGTAGAAAATTTCATTGATTCAAAAATAGACAAATAAAAGTCAATGGTCAAGAGGATTGGTTTATTTAAATACGATTTCATTTAATTTATCATGACAAAATTGTGGGTACTTTGTTTTTTTGCTGCTAAAGCATAGAAATGACGTGTTGATGTTCTAGTTTCTAATGAAAAGGCCTATACCCTAGCCCAGATCGAACGGTATGTTTGAGCTCTTTTGTTATTTCGGGGTTGCGGCGGCAAAGCCGCCGCAACCCCGAAATAACAAAAAGCGAGTAGTGAGAGCTGGAAAAGCTCCTAAAAATGCTTTATTTGTATTTCTTCTAAATTATCATACGTTTCATCGATGGAAAAGGGAAATCCCTACATTTGTTTTATTCAAATAATTGACAACATGAAAAAAATCATTGCTGTAGCATCTTTTGCAGCCGTTTTATTGGCTTCTTGTACACCAAAAGCAACTACTGCAGCCACTCCTGCAGTCACTGTTTCTACAGCCGAACAAATCGCACAGGGAAAAACCATTTTTGAAAACTCCTGCGGAAGATGTCATAAGCTTCCGGATCCTACGTCGCGAACATCTGTACAATGGGTAGGCATCATGAATTCTATGGCGCCGAAAGCCAAGCTTACCGATGAACAGCACCAATGGGTATACGATTATATTGTTTCCGTGAAAAAATAATCACTACAAAAATATTATTATGAAAAAACTGATAGTAAGCACGATAGGCTTTTCTGCATTGCTGGTATCGTGTGGACCAAAAAGCACCGCGGTAACGGGTCCTAAGTATACTTCATCCGGGCAACTGGCGCAGGGAAAGACGATTTTTGAAAATTCCTGTAACAAATGCCACGCTCTTCCTAATCCGGAAAAGCACGACGACCAGGGATGGCTAAAGACACTGAGCAGGATGGCACCGAAAGCTAAACTGAACGACGAGCAGCATCAAATGGTATACGACTATCTGATTTCCGTAAACAAGAAATAAGCAGACGGAAAGTTCTACCCAAAAATTATTACAATACAAAAGGAGACTTATTTTGTCTCCTTTTTTGTTTTCTTTTTCTTCGGCATTTTGGATTTAATGAATTTCTTACGGTCTTTCACCACATCCAGACTGTATTTTGTAAAGCAGTACTTTGCGGTTTCATCTAAAAATTTCAGTGCATTCACAAAACTGCCGCGTTTTTCGGAAAGTAAAGACCTGTAAAACCATAAGGTTGCTTTATCAATCCCCTTGATTTTCAAAGAATAATCAATCAGTTTTTCGGCTTCGTGATAATCTTCGTTATCAATAAGACAGCTGATGTAATATTGAGGGACATTCAGGTTCGTAACATCACACTGCATCGCTTCCTCAAAGTACAGCTTTGCCTTTTCATAATCGGATAACATTTCACTGTAAATTCTTCCCATGAGACAAAGACTGTCTGCATCTTCCGGATCATAGGACAGAGCATAATTGAGTGCTTCCAGACAATCCGGCAGATTGTAAGGATAATTATCCAGTGCCTCAAAGTAATATTTATTTTTAGTTAAGGTCATTGTTGTAATTTTTTAATTCATTTTTCAGTTGGCCTCTGTGTTTCTTGAAAGATTTTTCCTGATAATTCTTTTTAAAATCCGTTCCCGAAAATGTACGGATGGGATTTCCCCTTTGTACCTGCAAATGATTGTTCCAGGTTTCCTGCATTCTTTTTTGAAGCTGAATGATATTCTGCTCCAGCACTTTCTCTTTGAGTCTTACAATGGAAAGCTTCTTATTTTCCAGCTGCAAACGGGAATCCTGCACGAAAACACTGTGGCCGGTCGGAAGGTATGTGGCCCGAACTGCCGTGTTTACTTTATTTACATTTTGTCCGCCGCTTCCCTGGCTTCTGGCTGTCTGAAAACGAATATCCTTTTCATTGAAGCTGATTTTCGTATTGTCTTCCAGTTCAAAAATCCCTATGAACCAGTTGCTTCTTTTATGCAGCTTCCGGAAGGTACTCTTCCCGATCCAGCAAATGCTTCCCAACCAGGTATCTAAAAATTCATTAAGATTTTTTGACTGTAAAAGCAAAGTCACCGATTTTAAAGTGAGGTTTTCATCGCCATTTTCACGGTGAATGATTTTGTAATCTATATCGTTATTTTTTACCTCTTCAAGAAAAACCTTCAGAATTTTTGCAACCACCCATTGGCATTCTAAAGGTCCTCTTCCTGAGGTTATTTGTATGAGTTTTTCCATTTTTGTAAAATTTTTAAAATTGCCTCTCTGTTTTTGGCTTCTTTAATAAATGTTGGTAATCTTTCTACCATCCGCATTCTGTACGGCAGTCTTGTTCTTAAATCTGATGAAACATAATTTTCCATTTCCAACAGATGCTCCCTGTTTCTCGCCCAGAATAATTTCCCTTTAAAATCTGCCTGAAAATAATACGGACAACCGAAAACAGGATCGTGAATTAAACCCTCTTCTTTGGGAAAAGAATTCAGATACTTTTCAGTTTTTGGCTGAATTTGAAACTGAGAATCACAAGCATCACATTTTACATTACTGATTTTAGGCTTCTCTTTTAAGTTACCTTGCTCATAACGAATGGGATGTACACAAATCGGACAGTAAAGGTTGACAAAAGCCTTGTAAACCACAAGATCTGATGCATTCTTCTGTAAATCGCAATGTCTGCATTTCAGAATTGCCTGTTTATAATTGTGTTCATTTTCTACAACAGCATCTTCACCACAATCCGGACAGACTACAAGAAGGTTTTCATAATATCTGAAATGTTCCTGTTTGTATATCTTTTTCATTTTGTTTAATTATTTCTAAAATGAGTGGGATAAATAAGATCTGAAAACAGACAATCAAAAACAGTCGGATCATCATTACAATCTGTAGAAACTGACTCTACTTTTAACAGAGCCAATTCATCTTTAACTTCTTCATAACCGTTTTGTTCCAATACTTTTAAAATTGAACTGTATTTTTCTTTTTCATAAAGATCAACAATTATTAAAATGCGCTCTGTTTCATATTCTTCTTTTCTAATTATTTCAAAATTTTGGATATAATAAAGCTTTAAAAACCAGTTAATCCAAACCTTACAACAGTGAAGAGGCTTTCCTGATTCTAAATATCTATCAAAATCCCAATCCTCATAACCTTTACTTTTATCTACCTCATCAATATCTTTATTCAAATAAAAATTCCAGACATCTGAAATGTCTCCTACTTCTTCTTTCGAAAGCTTATCTGTTTCAGAAGATAAAGACTGAAAATGCACTACAATATTTAATTTTTCAAATTCATTTAAAAACACATTGGTTACATTAGGATTTTTCAAAAATTCGTTTGCTTTTTCTCTTAATAATTTTCTGTTATCCGAAAAATTATGATTTATAAATTCGAATATTTCTTTTTTAATCTCGTCTTCCATCTTAATTTATTTCGGCATTTCACTTAATTTCGGATGACCGACAGGATCAATTCCTTTTTCCAATAAATCTTTTGCTGCCATAACGGCCCAGCATTTATCACTGGAATGAATGTTTCTGTAAAATGAAAGCAAAAGATCCGGTTTGACTACGGTAAATCCATTCGCATCAACAGTTTCAAGATCGTTTCTTTCAAAAAAATCTATCGTTATTCTGTGAAATTTTCCGTTTTCCATTTCCAGCGTTTTTTCATACCTGCGGAAGTTTTCCTGACTTGGCAGATGATCGTATCTGGTCCAGACCTTTTGAAAACCTTCCTGCTGAAGAATCATAACAGCTTCGGCAACATGTTCTTTCTTTACAAAAACATCAATATCCTTATGGTCATGAGCGTGCTTGTATTCCGTATGCCCTACTTCAGACATAAAATGCCAGGCCCATCCTCCTGAAATAATGACTTTATTTTTTAATTTTTCTAAAATTTCAAGTCCGCTTTGAATTCTGAATTCCGGCCAGACTTCACCGTATCTTTTTATATTATGTGGTGCTCCCATGTTGTTTGCTTTTACTATTAATAAAACCTTTAAGATTTTTAACCCCTGAAGGTTTATTTTAAACTATTTATCCATCCTTACAATCCGCGGCTGAAAAGTGCCAAGAATATCAACCAGCTCCTGTTGCGCATTCATTACTTCATGAATGTCTTTATATGCCATCGGTGCTTCTTCTGCATTTCCACCCATTAAGGTGACGTTTTTCAGCTTTAACTCTTTTCTGATATCATTCTGAGTAAAAAGGCTCCTGCATGCTCCTCTGGAATGTTCTCTTCCCGCTCCATGAGATGCCGAGTTCAAAGAATCCGGATTCCCTTTTCCGCGAACGATAAAGCCTTTTGCTGTCATAGAGCCTGGAATCATTCCCAGTTCATTTTCATTGGCGGGGGTGGCTCCTTTTCTGTGAACAATCACTTCTTTTCCGCCATGGATTTCTTTCCATGCGAAATTATGATGGTTTTCAATTCTGGCTTTTACTCTTCCTCCGACAGCTCTCACCAGTCTTCTGTGGATATCGTCGTGACACGCTGAAGCATAGTCGCCTGCAAGATTCATTGCAGTCCAATATTCTAACCCGAGATGGGTATTGAGATCCAGCCATGCAAATTGTTGCGCTTCTTTCGGCAACGGACACTGCTCTACCGCTACTCTCGAATAGTATTGAGCGATTTCTGCTCCCATTCCACGGGAACCGCTGTGCGAAAGAATCCCGAGATATCTTCCTTTTGGAATCCCGATCTGTTCGTCTTCTTCCGTAATTTCCACTTCTCCGAATTCCACAAAGTGGTTTCCGCCGCCGGAAGTTCCCATCTGTTTGATAGCTTTTCCTTTCAGTCTTTTTAAAATCGGGATCATATCAAACGTATCTCTGTCGAAAATTTCATGGTCGACGTGAGATTTGTGGGTTTCGTACATTCCGAATTTGGTATGTTCTACAAGTGCTTTTTCATATTTATCTCTTGCTCCTTCAAGATATGAAATGGGCGTATCCAAAATACTGAGACTCATTCGGCAGCCAATATCCATCCCGACTCCGTAAGGAATTACAGCATTTTCTACAGCGAGAACGCCCCCGATCGGAAGTCCGTATCCGCTGTGTGCATCGGGCATCAAAGCTCCCTGTATTGAAACAGGCAGTTTCAAAGCGGTATACAATTGATTTTTTGCTTCATCTGAAATATTGTTTCCGAAAATGTTGAATGTCGCCCGATGTGTATTGAGCATCCTCTTTTCAGTTTTTTTGGATGAAAGCAAAGCTTCAGCAATCTGTCCGAAGGTTAAATCTTTTTCAAAATTTTCCGGATTCACCAGAATATCTTTTAAAATGGATTTGACGTGATGGATATTTTTAGTGGCAAAGTTCCTTTTCATCACTTCCAAAGCAATGTTCACGCTCTGGTTGTTCGGATAGCCTAATTTCAATATATCTTTTCCTTTAAGTTTTAAATTTCCCATTGTTTTTGTTTTAATTGTCTTCCCAAATGACAAGGCATTTCTTATCCTGCCAGAATTTTTCTAAGGTCATATTGGGATTTCCTGTTACTTTAATGGTAAGAGGACTAAGCCTTACACTGAGCTTATGAGATCTGCTTCCATACGTTCCGATGTCTACCATCTCATTGCCCAGAAGCGTAAGATTTTTGTTTTTTAAATATTTATAAATTGCAGGAACCTGTAAATCTGTTCCTCCCGTAATTTCTGCATGCGGATTCCGTAAAGCTTTGGCTGTATGAATAAGCTCTGATAAATCTTGCGGATGATTTTCGAAATGTTCTTCATAACTTTTGTAATAGATGATTTCCAAAGCATCTTCCTGTGCTACAAATTCATTGTTTATAAAATATCCGATCTGCCAGTTTTCACCATATTTACGGTTCCATTCCTGCTGTCTTTTCTGCTGCTGTTTTATATTTCCTGCTTTTCCTATTTTTCTTTCTGCAACTTTCCAGGTCATGCTTACATTTTGTTGTTTAATGATTTATCCGAAAAACTATAATTCTCCGTCTGTAAATATTTCTGCGAGCTCTTCTGCGGAGATCCTAAAATGAAAATATTTTCTCACTTTAGTTTTCCTTTTGTATTTATCCCTCCATTTATTGGGTTTCCCATAAATGTTTTTTTGAATAATTCCTATTACTTTGTGCTGATTTAAATAGGAGTCTAATGCATTATATTCTCTTTCTAAATCCTGATCTAAAGGTTTATAGTGGGTAATGATATTCGGTTTTACTCTCAATACGAATCTCCACGGCTCGATGAATTCATAATATTCTTTAATCAGTCTTTTGTTATGAGCGTAATATTCTCTTTTTACAAAATACTGCCTTTCGCGTTCCGATAAACCAAATTTCGGATTGTTCCATTCCCAGGGAAGAACATTTGCGGTTTTCTGTTCTTTTTCCACGTAAATTCTTCGTCCGAATTTTCTTTTCTTTTTTAAGAATTTCCGGGTATCGGAATACATTGCCGTATTGATTTTCTTTAAAAGATTTTCGAAGAAATCGCCGTCTTTAGAACGCTTTACATCATCTCTCACGACAAAAAATCTTACAAATCCTTTCTGATAAGGTTTTTCCAGCGGAATGAGCGGAATATTCCTTCTTAATTTCCAGACTTCTTTATGACTTTTATATTTTTTCCTGATCTGTTTTTCTACATCTTTTTTTATAATTCTTTTTCTGCTCCTAAGAGTTCTTATCCGGGAATACAGAAGGTTATCTTTTTCCATTAATTCAGCATTAGAAGAGAGGTTCAGAAATGTTATTTTCTAAACTTCATATTACATTTCGCCAGGCAAAATATTGGCTGACTTTATCTAAACCTCATAGGTTTTAAAAACCTATGAGGTTTCTTCAATGGATTTTTCTAGCCCAGATTGCAGCGGCATCCTTTTTTGTTGCGACCGGAGCGAGGCGTAGGTCGTAACAAAAAAGATACAGCGGAAAGCTGGAAATAGCTTCAAATAAAAATATTCTGCTATCTGAAAAAAATCCTAATTACTAAAAAAGATTTTCGGGGAAACTGTTTTGAGTTTGAAGTATTGCGCAATAAAAAACCCGAAATCTCTACGACTCCGGGTTTTGGTATTTCATTGTACTGTTGTTCTAAGAATGTACCCAACCACGAAGCCTTACCACCATAAGCGGTAATCCAACTGCAGAATGCTGATTAAATTTGAACATTGCTTCGTTTTTTAAAGGGTTAAACTTGATTTTCAGATGCAAATATAGGATAATTTTCTTTAGAAAGATTCTAAATTAAACAGCACCAATAAAATTATTTTACTAAAAAACATAAAAAGGTATAATTTTTGTCTTTGTGAGTTTACACATTAACCCTAAATATTATGAGAAATTTTTTAAAACCTTTACTCTTTTCCGGAATTGCAGTTATGTCGCTTTATTCGTGTGATGACAATGAAGATGTTATGATGGACTCTGAAATGACCGTCTATCAGAGAATATCTTCGGACAGTGACCTGAGCAATCTGAAAGCTGCTGTAGATAAAGCAGGTTTATCATCAACATTAGATCAATCGGGGACATTTACATTATTTGCTCCTACTAATTCTGCATTTACAACATTCTTGCAGGCAAACGGATACGCAAGTTTAAACGATGTTCCAACAGCTGCCCTGAAAACTTTATTGATGAATCACGTACTGGGAGCTGAAGTGAAAAGTTCCGGAATATCTACAGGATACGTTTCTACGCTTGCCATTGGCCCGGCTTCTACGACACGGCCAATCAGTATGTATATCAATACCAGCAGCGGTGTAAAAATCAATGGTACATCTACTGTTGTTGCTACTGATATTGATGTAAACAATGGTGTGATCCATAAGGTAAATGCTGTGATCGGATTGCCAACTGTTGTAACCCACGCAACGGCAAATCCGCAATTCAGCTCCCTTGTTTCTGCACTTACGAGAAGCGACATGCCTAACTTTGTGGGTATTCTCAGTGGTACCACCAATTCACCTTTCACGGTATTTGCACCAACAAATACTGCTTTCTCATCCCTCTTGACGGAACTGAATCTTGCAAATCTTGCTGCAATCCCAAAAACGACCTTGGAAAATACCCTAAAATACCATGTCGTAACGGGAGCTAATGTAGCTTCTACTAACCTGACTAACAATATGACGGTAACAACTTTCTTAGGAAGTACATTCAAGATTAACACTACCAGTGGCGCAAAAATTACTGATAACAATAACAGAGTATCTAATATTATTGCTACCGATGTACAATGCAGCAATGGAATCATCCACGCTATAGACAAAGTATTATTACCCTAAACCATACTATTAATTACAGTAAAGCCTGCCGGAGTTCCGGCAGGCTTTCTATTTTGAATTTTATGATCAGTCTTTTGAACCGAGACTGTCCATATCATCATCCATCCCTTTTACTTCGTTGGAGTGATATACCCTCTCCGATCCCAGGAAATAAATGTTGTGTCTCGCCTTGGCAATGATCCCATCATACTCCTGTTCAATCATTCCATCAGGAATATCTTTTTGGTTATCCGAAGGTTTTTTAAAGACTTCAAGAGCCCCATTTCTGTTTAAAATAGATTTTGCTGAGGCCGCTTCTTCAGCATTATTTGCATAAACGACAATATTGTTTCTTCCAATACTATGCTTGCGGTAGGCATCCAGCATTTCTGCATCATGAGCGAAAGTATATTCGAAAAAACCTTTCGTCTGCTCGTCTTCCTGATAATGATCTGCTGATAATCCGCTTTCGACACTTGATTTTGAAACAATAATATTTGCTTCATTAAAACCGTTTTCTTTTAAATTTTTTTTAATTTCCTCTGTATCTACAGTCACCGGAAATACTGAAACTACTGTATAAGCCATAATGAAAATTTTCATTAAACTATACAAAAGCTGTGCAACTTATTCTTTGTAATCGTTAATTTAATTTAAAAATTTCTCCAGAATATCTACCGCACACTTTGGAAGGTTGGTTCCGGGGCCAAAGATAAAGTCGGCTCCGTTAGCATATAAAAATTCGTAATCCTGCTGTGGAATAACGCCTCCCACAACAATAGTAATATCATCGGCTCCAAGTTTTTTTAATTCTTCCACAACCTGGGGAACCAATGTTTTGTGTCCTGCCGCCAGTGAAGACACCCCTAAAATATGAATATCATTTTCAACGGCCTGTTTTGCAACTTCTTCCGGAGTCTGGAACAATGGTGCAACATCTACATCAAATCCCATATCTGCAAATGCTGTTGCCACTACTTTTGCGCCTCTGTCATGCCCGTCCTGACCCATTTTTGCAACCATTAATCTTGGACGGCGGCCTTCTTCTTCCTCAAATTTCTGAGTAAGCTTAAGGGCTTTTTCAAAATATTCATTTTTTCCTGCATTCATGGCATATACACCTGATATTGTTCTGATATTAGCTTTATATCTTCCGAAACTTTCTTCCATTGCATCACTCATTTCTCCGAGGGTTACTCTTCGTCGTGCCGCCTCAATGCATAAAGCGAGAAGATTTCCTTTTCCTGTTTTTGCACATTCGCGGATTTCATTTAGAATCTGTTCTACAGCGTCTTGATTTCTTTTCGATTTTATGGCGTTTAATCTTTCGATCTGTTTTCTGCGGACTTCCGTATTGTCAATATCCAAGATCTCAATCTGATCTTGCTTTAACGCCGATCTGAAAGAGTTTACTCCGATAATAAATTCTTCTCCACTATCAATCTTGGCCTGTTTTCTGGCTGCCGCTTCTTCGATTCTCATTTTCGGAATTCCGGCCTCAATGGCTTTTGTCATCCCGCCTTCCTGTTCGACCTCATCGATGTATTTCATGGCTTCTTCGATCATCTGCTGGGTAAGACTTTCTACAAGATTACTTCCTCCCATCGGATCTACCACATCGCAGATGCCGCTTTCCTGCTGAAGAATAATCTGGGTATTTCTGGCAATTTTTGCAGAATAGTCCGTCGGCAATGCAATGGCTTCATCTAAAGCATTCGTATGAAGAGATTGGGTTCCTCCCAATGCTGAAGATAATGCTTCAATAGCTGTCCTGGTGATATTGTTGAAAGGTTCCTGTTCTGTAAGCGACCAGCCTGATGTTTGTGAGTGCGTTCTTAAGGCTAATGATTTAGGATTTTGAGGATTGAACTGTTTCAAAAGTGTTGCCCAGATGTATCTTGCCGCACGCATTTTAGCAATCTCCATAAAATGATTCATCCCGATTGCCCAGAAAAAGGATAGTCTGGGTGCGAAATCATCGACATTCATTCCTGCTTTTATTCCGGTTCTTACATATTCGAGGCCATCTGCCAAGGTGTAGGCCATCTCCAGTACAGGTGTTGCACCTGCCTCCTGCATATGATATCCGGAAATTGAAATGGAATTGAATTTTGGAATATATTTCGAAGTATATTCAAAAATATCGGCAATAATTTTCATGGATGGCGCAGGTGGATAAATATAAGTATTCCTTACCATGAATTCTTTTAAAATATCATTCTGAATAGTCCCTGAAAGCAGTTCCTGAGAAACGCCCTGCTCTTCTGCGGCTACAATATAAAACGATAAAATGGGAAGAACAGCCCCGTTCATGGTCATGGAAACAGAGATTTGATCCAACGGAATTTCGTTGAACAAGATCTTCATATCTTCCACAGAATCAATGGCTACTCCTGCCTTTCCTACATCCCCGACAACTCTTGCATGGTCAGAATCATAACCTCTGTGTGTTGCCAGGTCGAATGCAACGGAAAGCCCTTTTTGACCAGCCGCCAGGTTTCTTCTGTAAAAAGCATTAGATTCTTCCGCAGTTGAAAACCCTGCATACTGACGGATCGTCCACGGTTTCTGAACATACATGGTGGAATACGGACCTCTTAAATAAGGCTCTATCCCGGGCGCTGTATGAATCAATTCTTTATTTTGAATGTCTTCTGCTGTATAAGAAGACTTTAACTGTAATCCGTCTTTTTCAAAACTGTAGATTTCCGTGTGCTTTTCGGATATATTAAATTGAGGAGTTTTATTCTGAACTTCTCTTCTCATATTTTCAGATTTATTGATGGCTAAAATTAAGCATTTTTGAGATAATAAGTTTGTGCTAATTTTTTATCGAAAATAATTTAGAAAGGATTGATTAATTCAAAAATGAATGTAATTTTTTTCTCCCGCGGATTTTCAGATAAGTGCCGGATGTTTTCGTAGAAAGTATCTTGTTAATTGTCGTTTACCTATATTTTAGCTAAAGCTTTTGGATAGACTTAAATCGAAAAAACGGGCTAAAGCCCGTTCCTATTGATATTGATTATTTAAAGTTAATTGAGACAAAAATTATTTTCCTAATTTTTTAATTCCCATTTCGAAAAGCGCAAAGGAAATAAGGTCTGCATTTTCACCGATTACCTGATCTGTAGATCTCCCGGCACCGTGTCCTGCATTTTTCTCAATTCTTAATAAAACAGGATGATCACATGCCTGCTTTTCCTGCAGCTCTGCTCCGAATTTGAATGAATGCGCCGGAACCACCCTGTCATCATGATCACTGGTAATAATCATCGTAGAAGGATAGCAAGTTCCAGCTTTTACATTATGCACCGGTGAGTATGATTTTAGATATTCAAACATTTCTTTGCTGTCTTCGGCTGTTCCGTAATCATACGACCAACCTGCTCCGGCTGTGAATTTATTATATCTCAACATATCAAGAACTCCAACTCCAGGAAATGCTACTCTTGCCAGATCCGGACGCATGGTCATGGTAGCTCCCACGAGAAGCCCTCCGTTTGACCTTCCGGAAAGTGCCATAAACTGTTTTGAAGTGTATCCTTTTTGCTGCAGGTATTCTCCTGCCGCAATGAAATCCTCAAATACGTTCTTCTTTTGCATTTTAGTTCCGGCATCATGCCATTTTTTACCGTATTCTCCACCACCGCGAATATTCGGAACGGCGTAGATACCTCCATTTTCCATCCAGATGGCATTAACCACAGAAAAAGCAGGCTGTAAGCTGATATTAAAACCTCCATACGAATACAAAATCGTAGGATTGTTGCCATCCAGCTTTGTTCCCTTTTTATAATTGATCATCATCGGAACTTTTGTACCGTCTTTTGAAGTATAGAATACCTGTTCAGAAACATAATCTTCAGGATTGAATTTTACTTTCGGCTTTTGGTACACTTCGGATTTTCCCGTATCGGCATTGAATTTATAGGTTGTTCCCGGCGTGATATAGTTGGTGAATGAATAGTAAAGTTCTTTCTCTTTTTCTTTTCCTCCAAAGCCTGAAACGTTTCCTTTTCCGGGAAGTGTAATTTCACGGACTACTTTACCGGTTCTGTCATATTGTGTCACCTTATCAATGGCGTCGATCATGTAGGTTGCAAAGAAATATCCCCCACCTGTTGTAATGCCTAACACATTTTCCGTTTGCGGAATAACATCTTTCCAGGTTTCAGGAGCAGGATTTTTAATGGTTGTTTTCACCAAACGCATATTCGGAGCATCTTTATCGGTGAAAATATACAAATCGTCTCCCTGAGTATCTACGATACTGGCGTTGATATCAAACCCTTTATTAATTTGTACAAAATCGCCCCCGTTTTTGAGATCTTTTATATATAATTCATTTCCGTTTGTCGCATTGGCTGCTGAAATAATCAAATACCGCTGATCTTCGGAAACACCACCTCCAATATATCTTCTCGGAGTTTTATCACCTCCGAAAATTAACTGGTCTTCAGATTGTTTTGTTCCTAATTTATGAAAATATACTTTGTGTTTATCCGTCATTCCTGAAAGTACGGTTCCTTCCTTCGGCTTATCATAGCTGGAATAATAAAACCCTTCATCGCCCTGCCATGAAATACCGCTGAACTTTACATCAATGAGTGTTTCATCAATCTGTTTTTTTGAAACAGCATCGATGATAATGATTTTATTCCAGTCGCTTCCTCCTTCCGAAATGGAGTATGCTGCCAGATTTCCTTTTTTATTAAACGATAACTGTGAAAGTGACGTTGTTCCTTTATCTGAAAATTTATTCGGATCTAAAAATACTTCCGTTGCCTTCGTTTTATGATGAGTTCTGTATAAAACGGATTGTGCCTGCAAGCCATTGTTTTTATAGTAATAGGTATACTCTCCTTCCTTGAAAGGTGCTGAAATTTTTTCGTAGTTCCAGATATCCGTCAGTTGTTTTCTGATTTCTTCCCTGAAAGGGATTTTTGAAAGATAATCCTGGCTGTGTTTTACTTCTTCATCTACCCATTTTCTGGTGGCTTCGGAATCATTTTCAAGATCTCTGAACGGATCTGCAACAGCAGTTCCGAAATAATTATCGGTTTGATTGCCTTTTAGAGCTTTAGGATACATCATTTTTTGTGAATAGAATGTTGCCGAAAACAGGACGCCGGCTGTTAGTAATAATGGTCTGAATTTCATATTAGCTATTTTCCCAAAAATAAGGAATCTATATGAAATTCTTCACAGCAAAAAAGTTATAGCTGATCTAAAATAAAAATCTCCGGAAAACCGGAGATTTAACAAAGATTTTATGATAAAGATTTTATAAATTTTCTTCTTCGCCTTTCATTTTTTCAGCATTTTCTGCCATGATAACAGCATCGATCATTTCGGAAATATCACCGTTCATGTAAGCATCCAGATTATACATGGATTTGTTGATTCGGTGATCCGTTACTCTTCCCTGAGGATAATTGTAAGTTTTGATCTTGGCCGAACGGTCTCCTGTAGAAACCATTGTTTTTCTTTGTGCCGCGATATCACCCTGAACTTCCTGCAATTTTATATCATATAATTTCGCACGAAGCATTTCCATGGCTAGTTCACGGTTAGCCAGCTGGGAACGTGCCTGCTGACAAACGACAACGATTCCTGAAGGCTTGTGGGTAAGCTGAACTTTCGTTTCAACTTTGTTTACGTTCTGTCCTCCTGCTCCACCTGAACGGGACGTCTGCATTTCGATATCGGCAGGGTTGATTTCTACGTCCACTTCTTCTGCTTCAGGTAAAACGGCAATGGTAATTGCAGAAGTATGAACCCTTCCCTGAGATTCGGTTTCGGGAACGCGCTGTACACGATGTACACCAGATTCAAATTTCATGATTCCGTACACACCTTCTCCTTCCACTTTCATAATGAGCTCTTTGTAACCTTTTGCCGCTTCATTAGAATCCGTCACTTCATGTTTCCAGCCTTTTGTTTTGAAATACATGGAGTACATCCTGTAGATATCTTCAACAAAAATCGCTGCTTCATCCCCTCCTGTTCCTGCACGAAGTTCCACGATAATATTTTTATCATCTGCAGGATCTTTAGGAATTAATAATACTTTCAGCTCTTCTTCCAGACCCGGAATTTTTGCCTGGGCTTCCAGCTTTTCTTCTTTCGCAAGCTCTACCAGATCCCTGTCTGATCCATCGGCTATTATTTCATCAGACTCTGCAATAGAATCCAGTGCGCCTTTATATTGATCGTAAACTCTTACAATTTTCCCCAAATCACTATATTCTTTGTTCAGAGAAGAATATCTTTTCTGATCTGAAATAACATCAGGCTGAATAATAAGGTCTGCTACCTCATTATATCTTTGTTTTATAGCTTCTAATTTTGGAATTAAACTCTTAGACATAGTAAAAATTTAGTTTGCAAAGATACGGATTGATTTGTAGATGTGCTAATTTCGGGAGGAAATGACTGCCTGATCTCTGCATTCAGGTACATAACTTATATTTTCACATAAAAAAAGACCGCTTTTCAGCGGCCTCCGTTTATTTTATAATCATTTTCTGAATCGCTATTCCGGAATCTGATTTCAAATGAACCAGATAAGTTCCCGGTGCATAATTAGCTTTTAATTCATAAGTTCCGTCTTCATTTTTAAGCTTAAAGCTATCCACTCTTTTTCCACTCATATCATAGATTGCAATTTCTCCGTTTTTGGCTTTGTGATACATTAATTTTGCCAAGCCGTTTTTCACTGGATTATCCGCAATCTGCAGCGATAATTTGTAAGCTGCTGTTTCATCGATTGTTGACAAGGTGCCAACATAGTTTCCGAAAATTCTGAACTCTCCCGGCTGCAAAGTGATGGCTGCCGTTGTAGAAGTGATATTGGAGATAGAGTTATCCATCAGATTCTGCCATTGCCCCGTGTAAGGGAAATACGGAACTACATTCTGTGCTGTTGTGTTGTAGTTTGCAATGACCACAATATTTTTCACTCCATTTGTAATAGAAGTATCGTAAACATAGATTCTTGTAATCAATCCGTTCGGATCATTGGTAAGGTTATTAGATTCTACAGTATATGTTTTTGATCTGAAAACTGGATATGTATTTCTGATATCGATAATCTTAGCCCAGGTATCATATACCGCTTTTCTATTAACGTTGGTGTCATATCCAAGAGTAAATGCGATTGGCTTTTCATCTGTTCTACATCCAGGGTTAATAGAGCCATCGCCGCATCTGTTAATGCTGAACTCGTATCCCAACTCACCAAACTGCCATATCATTTTAGGGCCAGGAATAGTGAAGAAAGTTGCCCCGAACGTTTTCATTCTGTCTAAAGCAGTATTAAGATTTTTCACATCGTAGCTGCCATTTACGGCACCATAAGCGAGATTTTTAAACATTAATCTTTCTTCATCGTGACTTTCGCCAAAACCTACTGCATGCATATTTGTAAAGCCATGAAGTGCGTGGTTCATTCTGTCGTAACTGCTGTTTTGCACATATCCCATTGTATTCTGGTTATAAGGATCTGTCTGCTTATTCCAAAGCATAACTCCTTTTCCTTCTGCTATTCTGTAATTAGCCCACTGCTGTTCTTCGGCATCGGTTCCTAAATGCTCAAAAATCATGTAGGAATTCGGGTCGATCGCCCATTGTCTGTCGGCATAATATTTCAAAATATCCACCCTGTCCTGTTGATACGCATTGGTACACGTTTCATCATTTTCAGAACAGTTTTGGGTAAATCCTTTGGTAAGATCCCAACGGAACCCGTCGATACGATACTCGGTAAGCCATTGCTGAAGACATCTTTCAACGTAATATTTCGTTGAAGAACTTGAGTGATTGAAATCATTAAAAACATTATACGAATGTTTAGGTACCGTATTAAAATAAGGGTTATTGGCGGCTACATCTCCATAACCGTCACCATCAGGGTCCACATTCCATAATCTAACCAGTGGTGAACGGCCTGTAGCGTGGTTGAAAGCGATATCTAAAATTACAGCAATACCATTCTGATGGCAGATATCAACAAATTCTTTGAATTTTTCCGGTGTTCCGTAAGCTTTGTCTAATGCATAATGGAAAGAAGTATTGTATCCCCATGAAAGATTTCCTTCAAATTCCATAATAGGCATTAGCTCAATTGCATTAATCTTTAGATTTTTTAAGTAAGTAATCTTGTTGATCAATGACTGCCAGGTTTTTTCCTGCGTGAAGTCTCTCAGCAATAGCTCATAAATTACAAGGTTATCTTTAGAAGGACGCTGAAAATTGGTAACCTGCCAGTTATAAGAAGCCTGCCCGGTTTTGAACATAGAAACTTCAAAATCCTGTCCTGCAGGGAATGCCGGTAGGTTCGGATAAGTAGATGATGTAATCCACTGATCATCATAGGATGATAAAATCTGTGGAGAATACGGATCTGCCACTTTTCTAAGATCATTGGTTCTGTATTGGAATGTATAGAGCTGCTGTGGCGTAAGGCCGCTTAATTCAATCCAGTACAGATCAGGATTGGTGGTATCTCTTTTCATTAAGTAGGTGTCATTTACCGTCCAGTTATTAAAACTTCCGATAACATGTACAAAACTTTTAGACGGCGCATATAATGCCAACCCCACTTTTGTCTGATCGGTAGGATGGTAGTTTATTCCTTGTTTGATCCAGCTTGGAATGGCTTCAGAAACTACATTTCTCGGAACCTGAACAATAAACGTTTTATTTTTAATATTGGAATTGGCATCTGTTGCAATCAACTCCATATTAGCATCTCCGGTTACAGTATAACTGTACGAGTAAGAAGTTGAAGGCGTTGAGGTAGAATGCACTACGCTCCCGTTGGCCTTGAGCTGGAATGTAGCATTAACATTGGTAGTTGCAGTAATATTTATTGAATTACCTGAAGGAACTGATGTGAGGCTGTTGGCAGCCGGATTGGTAAGGTTTAAATTCAGAACTCCTACATTGACAAAGATGTCCGGAGAGGTCTGGTTTGTTCCTGTTTTAGTTTTTAGCAAAAACCCGAACCTTCCTATTCCTGTTCTTGAAAAAAAAGTTGTAGGTGTAAAGGTTAAAGAATAAGTGTCGGTAGTCGAATTATAATTTAGCCTGTTCAGCTCATTAGAATTGGTCCAGCTACCGTTAGTAGGACAGTCCTGGCTGTTCTGATAGTTTGTATCCAGAGACCATGACCAGATATAGATCGCATTGTTGCTAACGCCCCATGCTGCTTCATTTATCTGATTACCAGGAACCGTTAAAGTAATTGCATCCGTTTCATTAAAAGGATTGGGTGTGATGGTATAGCTTATTTGCCCAAACATACAGGCTACCATAAGCAATAGTATACCGGAATAAAATTTCTTCATAACGTTTCTTTTAGTTACACGAAAGTAATTTCTTTTTTTGAAAACTAATTATGTATTATGAAAAAAATGACAAATTTTAACATATCACCACGTAAGCTTTTCAGCTAAATAATTTTATAATCAAACACAATCGGCAAGAAAATTTAGAATTCTATATTGTTATAATTATTTATTATAGCTTTATAATGATTGTTTTTATTTTATTTTTCAGGAAAAAACATTGTACTAAAATTGATTTTAGATAATTTCAGAAATTAAAATTTAATAAAATGATTTAGTTCTAGTGTGGTTAACAAGTTATCTGATCATAGAAGAAGCGGCAACAATTACCCTAGGAGATTGTAATTTGAATAAAAGAAAAACCACTTACCGAAATAAGTGGTTTTAGTATATGTTGTTTTGCTTTGATATTGCTTTCCCGGAATTCATGTGGGAAAACAATGACAATCAATTAATGATGTCCGTGGCTGTCGTGGCTGTGGTCATGAATGAAAGGACCATGGCCTTTTGGCTCGTTGTAGATTACCTCCGCACCATTCTGTTCGTATACCATTTTGCTTCTGATATCTTCCGGGTCGAACGGTTTTACCTTACCAAAATATTCTTTCAGGCCTTCAGTTAACCACAAAGGAATTACAAATCCGAAGAACATGAAAATACACCAGAATCCTACAAGGAACATAATTATGAAAAATACAGTCCAAAGGAACTGGTAAAACGGCCAAAATGCTGATAAAATCGTTATCATTTCTCTTAAAGATTTTAGGCAAAAATAGGACATTTTATTTTTTTACACAAAAGAATGCGACTTATTTTTGTTATTTATTTTGATTTTAATTTAAAAGACGAAAAGATAATAGACAAATAGATCATAAACATGCGTCGTTAAATCTTAATTTGTCCCTTTTTCATCAGTCTGTTATCTGTCTTTCTTTTATATTTTAATGTGCCAGATCTGCAAAGAAGTCGTTTCCTTTATCATCGGTAATAATAAATGCAGGGAAATCTTTAACCTCTATTTTTCTTACAGCTTCCATTCCCAATTCGGGAAAATCTACCACCTCAACAGAAAGAATATTGTCTTGAGCCAGAATAGCAGCCGGACCTCCGATAGAACCCAGGTAGAATCCTCCGTATTTTCCACAGGCATTGGTAACGTCTTTACTTCTGTTGCCTTTGGCAAGCATAATCATGCTTCCGCTGTGGCTTTGGAACTCGTCTACATAGACATCCATTCTTCCTGCCGTAGTAGGTCCGAAACTTCCCGAAGCCATTCCTTCCGGAGTTTTCGCCGGTCCTGCATAATAAATCGGGTGATTTTTAAAATATTCAGGCATCGGTTTTCCGCTGTCGATAATCTCTTTGATTTTAGCGTGGGCAATGTCTCTTGCTACAATTAAGGTTCCGTTTAGTTTTAATCTTGTTTTAATAGGATATTTTGACAGCTCGGCAAGAATTTCCGGCATTGGTTTGTTCAGATTAATCTCAACGGCTTCCTCAAGATGCGGCGGCGTATCAGGTAAGAATCTTTTCGGATTTTCTTCCAGTTGCTCCAGGAAGATCCCTTCTTTTGTAATTCTCCCTTTAATATTTCTGTCTGCTGAACAGGAAACACCCATTCCTACCGGGCATGAAGCGGCGTGACGGGGAAGTCTGATCACTCTGACGTCATGAGTAAGATATTTTCCGCCAAACTGAGCTCCAATCGCACTTTCCTGGCATATTTTCTGAACTTTCGCTTCCCACTCCAGATCTCTGAACGCCTGTCCGGCTTCATTGCCTTCAGTAGGCAGATGATCATAATATTTTGCAGAAGCTTTTTTCACGGCAGCAAGATTCGCTTCAGCAGAAGTTCCACCAATTACCAGCGCGAGGTGATAAGGCGGACATGCGGCTGTTCCAAGATCAGAAATTTTCTCTTTAATAAATTCTTCAAGGGATTTTTCGTTTAATAAAGATTTTGTTTTCTGATAAAGAAACGTTTTGTTGGCAGAACCTCCTCCTTTTGTTAAGAATAAAAACTCGTAATAATCTCCTTTTTTAGCATAAATATCGATCTGCGCCGGAAGATTGGACCCCGAATTTTTCTCATCAAACATTGTTAAAGGTACAACCTGCGAGTACCTCAGGTTTCTTTTCTGATAGGTATTATAAATTCCTTTGCTTAAATATTCTCCATCATCAACGCCCGTGTATACATTTTCGCCTTTTTTGCCCATTACAATCGCCGTTCCCGTATCCTGACAGGAAGGTAATGCTCCTTCTGCTGCCACTGCTGCATTTTGCAACAGGTTATAGGCTACAAATCTGTCATTATCAGTTGCTTCAGGATCGTCAATGATCCTTCTCAAGCTTTCCAAATGCGAAGAACGAAGCATGAAAGAAACGTCTGCCATTGCTTCTTCTGCAAGCAGCTCCAATCCTTTCGGATCTATGGTCAAAATTTCCCTGTCTCCTAATTTTTCAACTTTTACGTAATCTGAGGTGAGCTTCTTGTACACCGTATCATCTTTCTGAATCGGATACGGATCCTGATATCTAAATTCCATTCTTCTTTTTCTTTGGGTGCAAAAATAAAACATCGCGAAAAAAACATGAGTAAAATCAGAGACTTGGATTGATATTTATAATGATTATAAATTGTGAGTGTTTTTATTTATATGTAATTTTATAGAATCAGGCTAAGATTAAACAGAGACTGAAATTTCTTAACCTAAGCCTTAACCTGAATATAATAAAACTTCAATCACAATGAATTACAGAATAGAAAAAGACACCATGGGTGAAGTGCAGGTACCTGCAGACAAGTTCTGGGGCGCACAAACCGAAAGATCCAGAAACAACTTCAAAATTGGTCCGGAAGGGTCTATGCCCCACGAAATTATCGAAGCATTTGCCTATCTGAAAAAAGCGGCAGCTTATACCAACGCTGATCTGGGCGTTCTGCCTGCTGAAAAAAGAGATATGATTGCAAAAGTATGTGATGAAATTCTTGATGGAAAACTGAATGACCAATTTCCTTTGGTTATCTGGCAAACCGGATCCGGAACACAGTCTAATATGAATGTGAATGAGGTAATCTCCAACAGAGCTCACGTCAATAACGGAGGAACCCTCGGCGAAAAATCAGAAATCCACCCGAATGATGACGTCAACAAATCCCAGTCTTCTAACGACACTTATCCTACGGCAATGCACATTGCAGCCTACCGTAAAGTTGTGGAAGTTACTATTCCTGCGGTTGAAAAATTACGGGATACTTTAGCTGAAAAATCAGAAGCTTTCAAAGATATCGTTAAAATCGGCAGAACGCATTTAATGGATGCAACACCATTAACATTGGGACAGGAATTTTCCGGCTATGCTGCCCAGCTGAATTACGGTTTAAAAGCTTTAAAAAACACCCTCCCGCATCTTTCTGAGCTTGCGTTGGGAGGAACCGCAGTAGGAACCGGACTGAATACTCCGAAAGGTTATGATGTAAAAGTAGCTGAATATATTGCTAAATTTACCAATCATCCATTTGTAACTGCAGAAAATAAATTTGAAGCTTTAGCAGCTCACGATGCAATTGTGGAGTCTCATGGCGCTTTAAAGCAACTGGCAGTTTCACTATTCAAAATTGCTCAGGATATCAGACTATTGGCTTCTGGGCCGCGTTCCGGGATCGGGGAAATCCATATTCCTGAGAATGAACCGGGATCTTCCATCATGCCTGGAAAAGTAAATCCTACGCAAAATGAAGCGATGACGATGGTTTGTGCACAGGTGCTAGGAAATGACACGACTATTTCTTTTGCCGGAACACAGGGAAATTATGAGCTGAATGTTTTCAAACCGGTAATGGCTTTCAACTTTCTACAGTCGGCCCAGCTAATTGCTGACGCATGTATTTCCTTTAATGATCATTGTGCAGTGGGAATCGAACCTAATCATGAAAGAATCAAAGAGCTTGTTGATAAGTCATTAATGCTTGTTACCGCTTTGAACACCCATATAGGTTATGAAAATGCAGCAAAAATTGCTAAAACAGCCCATAAAAACGGAACCACATTAAAAGAAGAAGCCGTAAACCTTGGGCTTTTAACGGCCGAACAGTTTGACGAATGGGTGAAACCTGAAGATATGGTAGGAAGTTTAAAATAGAATTAATAAGTTAATATTGTAAAACACGCCGGGAAATTTTCCTGGCGTGTTTGTTTATATGAATGTTTGCATTACCACCAAAGTGCTACTCCGAAAGTTAAAGCTTTATCGTTTTCAAAGGTTCCGCTTTTAAAGAAATTTCCGAAATCTTTTTTAACAAAGATGCTGAAATCATCATAAGAAACTGTAAACTGCCCTCCGTAAATAAAAGGACTTACCCGATAGTCGCTTCTGTCTCTGTCACTTATTCCGTCACCTTTGATAATATTATTGGTAGACATTTTTACTCCTCCGTAGATATTGGCGCCCACTTTAAATCCATGTGAATAATCTCTGTACTCGACATCCAGACCTGCATTTTTAAGCTTTGAAAAATTATACTGCAATCCCAGCGGAACGATAATATAGCCTGTTCTGAGCTTACTTTTACTCAATCCTTTCTCATAATTTGCCAAATATACATTGGAATTGGCATCTTTTGTCACAAACATATTGTTATCAATACTCAATGTTCTCCAGGAAAATCCAATTCCGGAAATTAATCCCCATGGACTTGTTCTGCTGAACTGGTAATTGAATTTAAGCCCAAATTCAAAATTTCCGGCATAACGCAAATTGTTGTCCAAAATATTATCCGCCTTATCGTTTGTAAGATTCATAATAGAATAAGAGATATACGGAGAAAGCTCTTTTGTTGGTCTGAATTTTTTCAACAGCTTTTCCTTCAATTCCTCATTAGAAGTTACATCAGAATTAAGGAGAGAATACCGTACCTGTTTTTGAATAACGGCATCCATATCAAATCCTAATTCTTCAATTCTCTGATCTATCTTCTCAGAATACTTACTGGCAATCAATGATTTTTGTTCATTGAATTCTGCTTTAGAAAGATTTTTAGACTGAAGCTCAGTTAACTCGACTTCCATCAGTTTTTTTTCCTCCTTAATGATCGTGTCAATCTTTTTTGCATATTCGTCCACCTTTTCTTTTACAATTGGACTTACTTCGGTGTCTTCTTTTGGCTGAAGACTGAATACCGGCTTTTTTTGAGCGAATATCGCTGTAGACAATAGGCATAGCCCACCCATCATGATAAATTTCCTGATCATATTATAATAGTTTTTTATTGTTTAAAATTGATTTATTTTTCGTTCAGATCAATGCTTGCCACATTGCTTTTTCCTTTTGTTTTTTCAATAACATCTTTATGTTCGACTGAAAAGAGCAGGGTTGAAGGATCCACATATCTCTTTCTTCTGGCAGGTGTTTTTGCAGAATCAGATTGAGCAATGATTTTTTCCGGCTCAACGCTGGAAATATTGGCCATCATTTCCGGTGCTTTTTCCATAGGCAACGGCAATTGCTTTTCCTTTGTATCAATCTGTAAATCAGCAGTCTTTTTCGTTTCTTCCAAAGCGACATTCCCTATTGCAACAGATTCTACCTTCTTTTGTTGTGATAATTTCTGCGTTTTAACTATTACTGATTCGCTTTCCTTATTTTCTTCTTTTTTATCCCCACCGGCAATATTTGATTTCAGATTCTGTGGGTTTTCTTTATTAAAAAACAGGACCATACTGAGACTGAATGCCAAAACAAGACAGGCTGCTACCAAAAACCAATTCACCTTTGTTCTTGAATACTCAGCAGGCTGATGAGCCTGAATTTCGGACCACAGATCCCGGGAAGGCGTGATTTCTCTTTCACTGATCTGTTTTTTAATATGATATTCTATATTATTTTTAGAACTGTTCATTTTTCAAGGCTTTTTGTTGTTGAAAGTAAATTTTTCTCATTTTTTCTTTGGCTCTGAATAGCTGCGTTTTGCTTACCGCAGTTGAAATCTGCAGCATATCAGCAATTTCCTGGTGCGAATAATCTTCAAAAACATACAGGTTAAAAACCATTCGGTAAGCATCCGGAAGCTGATCAAGAAGTTCCTGCGCATTAAAATCAAAAGTAACTTCCTCATCGTACATTTCTTCCAGATAAGATTCACTGATATCGTCAAGATAGAAAACTGTTTTATTACTTTTGATAAAGTTTAAACATTCATTTACAACGATTCTTCTTGCCCAGCCATCGAAGCTTCCCTCTCCGCGAAAGCTGTCCATATTTTTGAAAATTTTACAGAATGCTTTAATGACGCAATCTTCCGCCTGGTAAAGATCATTAATGTAACTCCTGCTGATGCTCAGGTACTTCTTTACATTCTGATCATAAAAAACTTTCTGCGCTGCCGGATCATGCTTTTTAAGCCGGCTAAGCAAATCATCTTTTTTATTGCTGAACAAAATCTTCATAATTATCTGTTTCTGATAGTAAGACAAGAAAAAATCGAAAAGGTTACACAGATCTTAATTTTCTTTGGATAAATATAAAATTTCTGGTAGAAAGAAAGAATTTCCAATTTTGATTTTAATTATATTATTATTTTTCATAACTTAGTGAAATAATTACAAATAACTAAATTATAATATATTATGAAAAAACTAAGAAAACTTCAAAGAGAAAACTTAAAGCAGGTTTTGGGTGGTCACACCTGTCCTGCCAACACTTATCACATTACTTATAATGGTTACCACGCCTGCTGCCTGCAAATTCCTACGGGAAATCCATGCACGTCAACCAGCTGTCTGGTACCTATTGAAATGTGCGAATCCGGTCTTAATTAAAATTGCTGATAATTAAAACAGGCCCGGGCGGAAAAATTTCCGCCCGGGTTTTTTATCGAAAGAAAATTCAGAGATTAGCTGAGCATTCTCTGCGCTTTTTTCACACCTTCTACAAGAAGATCAATTTCATTAAAATCATTATAAACGGCAAAACTTGCTCTCACGGTTCCCGCAATATTGAAAAAGCTCATAATGGGCTGGGTGCAGTGATGCCCGGTTCTTACGGCAATACCCAGTTTATCGAGAATCATACCAACATCAGAAGCAATTCCTACTCCTTCCAGATTAAAGGAAACTACACCGGTTCTGTTAGCTTTTTCGCCATAAATTTTTATACCATCCAATTCTAAAAGTTTTCTCTGGGCATATTCCAGCAATGCATTTTCATGATTCTGAATATTCTGCTGCCCTACTTTCAGGATAAAATCCACCGCTGCGCCCAAGGCAATATTTCCTCCCACATTCGGTGTTCCCGCTTCGTATTTAAAAGGCAATGGTGCATAGGTGGTCCCATCGAATGAACAGGTGGCAATCATTTCACCTCCTCCATGAAACGGCGGCAGTTCTTCAAGAATATTTTCTTTACCGTAGAGAATTCCTGTACCCATTGGCGCATACATCTTATGTCCTGAAAAAACGTAGAAATCACAGTCCATTTTCTGTACATCAATTACGAAATGCGGCGCAGACTGGGCTCCGTCGATTACAATATAGGCGTCTGTATTTTTTCTTGTTTTCTCTATGATTTGCTCAATAGGATTTACAATACCCAACGCATTGGAAACATGATTTACTGAAACCACTTTTGTTTTTTCACTTAAAAATTCATCCAGTATATCCAGCTGAAGTACTCCGTTCTCGTCAATAGGAATAACTCTCAGTTTCGCTCCGGTCCTTTCACAAAGTAGTTGCCAAGGCACTATATTGGAATGATGTTCCAGATAAGAGATAATAATCTCATCGTCTTTTTTAAGTTTTTGTGTTAAAATATAAGCAATAAGATTTAACCCCTCTGTTGTTCCTTTGGTAAAGATGACTTCGTAATCTTGCTTTGCATTGATAAATTTCTGAATCTTCCTTCTGGAAAGTTCCATTTCCTCGGTTGCCAACTGACTTAGGGTATGAATTCCACGGTGCACATTGGCGTTAATTTCTTTATAATATTGAGTCCAGACATCTAAAACGGAGTCCGGTTTTTGTGATGTCGCTGCATTGTCGAGATAAACCAACGGCTTACCATTCACCTTCTGATCTAATATAGAAAACTGACTTCTGATTTCCTGAATGTCAAACATTTATTAAAAATTTAAATTAAAACGTTCTTATTTAGAACTCTTCAAATTTACGGCTTTTTTTCGGATTGGGTTGATGGTTAATAGGTAGTGATTGATAGAAAGATTCAATCAAATGTATTAAATGTAAAATGCTCCTCTCCTTTAACGCTAAAAATCAGAAAGAATAGATATTTTTATGGATATTTTTTTGTTCTCAAGGGCGTTGTAGTCAGTAATGATAACAATGTTATCAAAATTATAAAAGCTTAAAGTCTGAAGACGATGATCACGAAGTTTTTGATTACTTCATGCCTTTAATTTAAGTTCACAAAGCCGTTTCACTTATAGAAGATTACAAAGAATATTGTTAAAATAGCGCTACTTTCCTTTAGTTCCTAATTTTTAGTCATAAAAAAACCTGCCAAAAGTTGACAGGTTTTATATAATCTGGATAAGTAAATCTTATTCTGCTGAAGCTTCTTCTGCTGCCGGAGCTGCTCCTTCTTCAGTTGCAACTTCTTCTTCATCTTCATCATCCATTGCTGCAGCACCACCTTTCATTGCATTTCTAGACATCTTAACAGCCACAACAACTGCATTGTCAGGGTGCATGAAAGTGTATCCTTCAGTTTTGATTCCACCGATGTAAAGTTTGTTCCCGATTCTTAGCGGGGTAACATCTACAACGATTTCGTCAGGTAAGTTAGCAGGGATAGCTTTTACCTTCAGTTTTCTGAAAGACTGACGTAAAACACCACCGGCAACAACACCTTTAGAACGACCCGTAATTCTTACAGGAACTTCCATAATAACTGGTTTATCATCAGCTAACTGATAGAAATCTGCGTGAAGAATTTTGTCTGTAATCGGGTGAAACTGAATATCCTGAAGAACAGCCGGAATTGTTTGACCATCAACCTCAATAGATACCGTGTGTGCTTCAGGAGTATATACCAAACCTTTGAATGCTTTCTCTTCTGCAGAGAAGTTCAATGGCTCACCACCTCCGTAAACAACACAAGGAACTAATTCAGCATCACGTAAAGCTTTTGTAGACTTTTTGCCCACGCTTTCTCTTTTTGTACCTTGAATTGTAATAGATTTCATTTATAAAAATTTAAAAAATTGTTTTAAAGTTTAACTTACAAACTATTGAATATCAATTAAATAATAAACTTACTACTGATTGATTGATGCTCGTGAACCATCTTCATAACGTCTGCAAATAATGGGGCGCAAGATAGCACTTTTATTTTAGATGACAAATTATTTTTCACAGGAATTGAGTCAGTTACAATAACTTCCAAAAGTTTTGAGTTTTCAATATTGTCATACGCTTTTCCTGAAAGCACTCCATGTGTTGCCATTGCTCTTACCGTTTTTGCACCTTTCTCCATAAGGATATCCGCAGCTTTACAGAGTGTACCCGCCGTATCAATCATGTCATCAATAAGGATTACATTTTTTCCTACTACATCCCCGATAAGGAACATTTCTTCTACAACGTTTGCTTTTTTTCTTTCCTTGTAAGCAATTACAACGTCTGCACCCAGGTGGCCCGCATAGTTTTTTGCTCTTTTAGCACCACCCATATCCGGAGAAGCAATAGTAAGATTCTCAAGGTTAAGGTCTCTGATGTAGTCTACGAAAATTGTTGAGGCATATAAATGATCCACCGGAATTTCAAAGAATCCCTGGATCTGATCGGCATGAAGATCCATCGTCATTACTCTGGTTGCTCCTGCAGCCGTTAAAAGATTTGCTACAAGCTTTGCACCGATTGGCGCTCTGGGTTTGTCCTTTCTGTCTTGTCTTGCAAGTCCGAAATAAGGAAGTACTACGGTAATGCTTTTTGCAGAGGCTCTTTTTGCCGCGTCAATCATTAGAAGAAGTTCTAAAAGATTGTCCGCCGGAGGGAATGTAGATCCGATCAGGAAAACTCTTCCTCCTCTTACAGATTCGTCCAAAACCGGTTCAAATTCTCCGTCACTGAACTCCTGAAAGTTGATTTTTCCTAATTCTTTCCCGTAATGCTGGGCAATTTTCTCTGCCAAGTCCTTGCTCGTCCTTGTACAAAATAGATAACTTAACTGATGGGCCATTTTTACTTTTTAAAAGATTTTGCAAATTTAAAAAAAAACCACAAGAATCTGTCTTGTGGTTTCTAAGTTTTTATTTTTATAGAAATTACGGGAAAGTAACTCCTGAATATTTATTGGCATCAACCTGCGGCAGATTAGATCTGTATTTCTTATTGATTGATTGAATAAACTCGTTGGCAACAATAGCATATCCTCTTCCGGTAAGGTGTACCCCGTCAAGAGAGAACGCTCCTCCGCTTACAAATTTTGCCGAATATTTAACACCATCATAGGTAATCCCGGATTTGCCATTAAGTTCAACCATCTTAGTATTTGCATCTACAAAAGCAAGACCGTAAGAATCTGCCATAGACCGGATGGATGTATTATAGGCATCAATTGCAGTTTTTACATATCCAGCTTCTGTTTTGGTTAAAACATGCTGATTCTGCAGAGGGTAAGAAATCCCGTAAATGTTCACCGGAGCAGGAGCTCCCGGCGCTACACTTGCAATTACAGAACTTGAAGTAAGCAGAATATAATCTTCTGATGTAGCCTGTCTTGCCTGCCCAAATATCTGTCCGAAAGCAGTAGCTGTCGGCAATCCTAGTGAAGGAGTTAAAGCAGCAGTAAGCTGTGCCGAAAGATTGGTAAGCGACTCGTCTTTAATAAGAACAGGATTATTGGATGTAGCAGAAAGCAGATTAATTCTGTTACCGGCTCCGAAAGCAGTAAGGGCTTGTTTTAAAGGCCCGTATAAGCTTGTATTAAGCGTTGTCAGATTCGTTCCTAAAGCAGCAGGCGTTAGAGGGTTATAAGGAACTGTTGTAAAATAAGGTATTGAAGTAACGTAAGGTACGTTTGCAATAACTCCTTTTGTAGCTCCTACACTTTTAAGACCGTCTAAAACTCCTTTAATAGAAGCAGCAACGACATTCGGATGTGAAATATCATTTGACTTGTAGATTGCAGGGCTCGCCGTTTCGGGCTGAACTGTTGCCGCAGTATATGTTGTAACCCCTCCTACTGTCTGAGAGTTCGTTCCTCCGCTTGTTGCGTAGAGCAGTACATCATTACTTCCTATCCAAAGAGAGAAGAATGTAGGAGTCTGGGACATTGCATCTGCCAAAACAGAAGTTGTAGAAGATGATGCAAATCTTACAAAATAAGGATTCGCGGTTGCTGTTGCCAATCCTGCTGGGTTTCCGTATCCTGGTGCTACAAGATGATATGATTTCGCTCCCGGTACACCCATATTTTGATAAGGTCTTCCTGCAGCTACATTATCAAGAGCACCTCCTGCAGCACTCGGAACAGGAGTTAAAGATCCGTTTACCACCTGAAGCGTAAGTTTCCCAGCAAAGCCCGGAAGGTTATTGAAACCTCCGACATTATTAGGCATCAATGGCTGCTTAAAATCTCCGCCGCCTGCCAGTTTCATTTGCTGAGCAATCATGGAAGGGTAAGACTCATTTTGCCCTCCTGAATACAAAGCACCATCTCTATACCCTGAGGTTAATGAGTTTCCTAATGCTATATATTTAGAAAAGTTAGCTTCACCACTGGTTACCACAACATCTTTTACATCTGTATCAAAATCATCCTCGCAGCTCGTTGTAAATAAAAGTGCGGAAATCGCGAATGTAGAAATTATAATTTTTTTCATAGTCTTCAATTAAAAAGGATTGTAAGATAAACCTAAACCGAAATAGTACGCAGTTGCTTTAGCCTGTCCGTAGAATCCAAGGGTTTTATTATTTACACTTCGGGACTGAGGCATTGCATACCCCCCTGCAATATCTACCCCAAACTGTTTCAGCTTAAATCCTACACCCCCCGTTACAACATAAGTGTTGAAAGATGGTGTTTCAGGAATGAAATGGTCGTCAGAATAAGGGGATTCATCATAGTACGCTCCAAGACGTCCATAGATCATATTGCTAAATGCATATTGAGTTCCCAAACGGAATGTTTTGGCATTTCTGAAATTTTTAGGGGCAACCACAACGGTTGGATCTGCATTTCCCGTAGCCAAAGGAGCACTTGCAAAATCAAGCGTAAGCTGGCTATATCTGGACCATCCGTGATAATTGAAATCTGCTGAAATCAACCATTTCGGAGTTACTTTGTATGTTAAACCCACTGTATATTCCTCAACTAAAGGCAGCGTTGCCGTAAAGCCGTCCGTTCCGGAAGAATTCAGCCCTAATAAAGGGTAAATTGATGTAGACGGGAATTTGAAAGTTGCTGTACCGTCTTTCGCTTTCATATCAACAGGAGAACGGTAGGCAACACTTACGTCCACTTTAGGATCCGGTCTGAAATAAAAGCCGAAACTATATCCGTGACCGCTCGCTTTACTGTCGAGATTAAGCTGTCCTCCAAATTGAGTAATTGCTCTATCCCAGTTTACCGTTCCTCTTGCATAGATATAACTCGCTCCGAAAGCCAGCCAATCATTAAATTTATAAGAAACCATAGGCTGGAAATAGTAGCTTTTCAGTTCAAGTTTCTGAACCATTTCTTTTCCTTCCCAGTCATTTGGCCACTCTATAGTACTACCAAAGGGGGTTGTAAAGCTGAAACCAACAGTCAGCTTTTCAATAGGCCTGTAGGTAACGGCAGCATAAATAGGCGTTCCTAAGGGATTATCCGTCTCTGTGCTCTGTAATGTATTCAGATTTTGGAATGTAACCTTATTGCTTGCACCGAATCCACCGGCTACAATACTTAATTTCGAGGGAATAAATGACATACCTGCTGGATTAAAGAATGCCACACTCGCATCTTCAGCATGGGCACTGGTGTGTGCCATTGCCAATTGCTTTACCCCTTGCAGAGAAACCCTGAAGCCGCCTGCATAAGATAAAACACCTGCCAATAATGCAGTTGATACTAATATTTTTTTCATAGACTATTATTATATAACCCAAATATAAAATTATTTTACTTACGTCTGTTAATAAATCATAAAATTTTAAACAATAAAACCAAATAAAACTATGTTTAAAATAATACTTTCTTAGCATTTCATCTTAAACAATAGATTATAAGAAACTTAACCCTAACTAAATCACTGCTTTTGGAGTCTTGTTTAAAACTAAACACCTATGTTTCTGAATATTTGATTATTTTAGACCTCATAAAGATAAAAATCATAAATTTGCAAATTAAATATATTATATATGAGTTGTGGATGTAAAACATCCGGCGATTCTGCACATTCTTGCGGACCCAAGAAGACCGCGAATGGCTGTGAAAATGTAAATACCTGTGGTAATAGTTATAAATTAAGTGTTTTTGACTGGCTTTCCAACATCAACAATCCCGCACCAAACAGATGTGACTTTGTTGAAGTTAGATTTAAAAATGACAGAAAATCGTTTTATAAAAATGTAAATAATATTCCCTTACACATAGGTAGTGTAGTAACAGTAGAATCAAGTCCCGGACATGATGTAGGTGTGATAAGTCTCACCGGCGAACTGGTAAAGATTCAGATGAAAAAGAAAAAATTCTCTGAAGAATCTGTACAGAAAATATACAGGCTGGCCAACCAGAAAGACCTTGAGGTTTGGCAGGAAGCCCGAAAAAAAGAGGAAAACGTAAAGATAGAAGCCCGGAAAATTGCCCATCGGCTTGGTCTTGAAATGAAAATCACCGATGTGGAATATCAGGGTGATGCTTCAAAAGTAACATTTTATTACACTGCTGATAATCGCGTAGATTTCAGACAGTTAATTAAAGAATACGCAGGAGCATTCCGTACAAAAATCGATATGAAACAGATCGGTTTCAGACAGGAAGCAGCAAAAGTCGGAGGAATAGGATCTTGCGGAAGAGAATTGTGCTGCTCGACATGGCTTACGGATTTCAGATCGGTAAACACCAATGTGGCCCGATACCAGCAGTTAAGTATCAATCCTCAGAAACTGGCAGGACAATGCGGTAAGCTTAAATGTTGTTTGAATTACGAACTGGACAGTTACCTTGACGCACTAAGTAATTTCCCGTCTTCTTCCACCACACTGGATACTGAAAAAGGAAGAGCATTCTGTATAAAGATTGACGTTTTTAAGAAGAAAATGTGGTTTGCGTACGTTGAAAACTCTATTGCCTGGTACGACTTCGATATTGATTTGGTTAAAAAACTGATTGCAAAAAACAAACGTGGCGAAAAGACCCTTCCGCTGGAAGACCTGAAGCAGCCTGAAACGCCGTTTGCAAGCATAGACCTGATTCAGGAAAATAATGTTGACCGTTTTGAAAAGAAAGGGAGAACAAACAATAAAAACCGGAATCAGAACAGACAAAACAACAATCAGAACAACCAGAATCAGGGGCAGAAAAAGAGCAACATCAAACCCGAGAGACAGGAACGTTCTGAAAGATCAGACAGACCTCAGAGACAGGAAAAGCAGCAAAACCAGAATCCGAATAATCAGCAGAAACAACAGAAAAACAGCCAACAGCCAAAACCTCAGTTGGAAAAAGTAGAAGCTGCTGCAGATTCTCAGGCTGATAAAAAGCCTAACCCGAATAAGAAAAAATTTAAAAAGAAGTTTCCTCCTAAAAAAGACAACAATGCGTAAAATCTTAGGATTATTCTCGCTTATCCTTTTCTTCAGCTGCAATTCTTCTTCAACAGAAGAAGTCATCATGAATTCCGTTAATAACAAATGGAATAAGAAAAGCGAACAGAAATTTAATCTTGAAGTTTCGGATCCGCAAAATCCTAAAAATATTATATTTGTTGTAAGAAACAATAACGAGTATCCTTACAGTAATATCAGGTTTATTGTAAAGTTTACCGATCTGCAGACTAAAAAAAAGCAGACCGACACGCTGAATTATGTTTTGGCAAAGCCTAACGGCGAATGGCTTGGAACGGGCTTCGGTGACACAAAGGAAACTTTATTTCAGTACAGACTGAATTACAGATTTCCGGCAAAAGGAAAATATGAAATCGGGCTTACACAGGCCATGCGAAATGACATCCTTCCGGGAATTGAAGATATTGGAGTAAAAATAGAAACGGCTAAACCGTAATCATAAATGGAAGTGAACAAACAAAATACAGGAAATAAAGGGAAAACATTCCCTCTTCCTCCTAAGAAGAAAAATACCGGCTGGAAAAAGTGGGTGAAATTTATCTGGGTCGGACTTATTGCTGTAGTATTAGGAATTTCAGGACTTTTCTTTGCTGTTTCCCAAGGTTTTCTAGGGGAAATGCCGGATGTAAAGGAACTTGAAAATCCGGATATTTATGTAGCCTCCGAGATCTATTCTTCGGACGGTGTTTTGCTGGGTAAATTTGAAAAAGAAAAAACCCAGCCTATCATTTATAAAGATCTTCCTCCTTATCTGGTTTATGCCTTACAGGCGAAAGAAGACGAACGTTTTAAAGAACACTCAGGGATCGATTTACAATCGGTTGCCAGAGCAGTTGTGTTTCGTGGAGGAAGAGGTGGAGGTTCCACTATTACTCAACAGTTAGCGAAATTGCTTTTCACAGGAAAAAGAGCCGACAATAAAATTAAAGCTGTTTTCCAGAAATTAAAAGAATGGGTTGTTGCCGTAAGCCTTGAAAAGCGATATACCAAAGAAGAAATCGTTACTTTATATTTTAATAAATTCGATTTTCTTTATAACGCCAACGGTATTGAAATGGCATCCAAGATCTATTTTAATAAAAAAACATCAGAGCTTACTTTACCGGAAGCAGCTATGTTTGTGGCAATGCTGGAAAATCCTGTGAAAAACAACCCGATGAGAAATCCTGAAAAAGCAAAAGCAAGAAGGGATGTCGTTTTGGAGCAAATGTTAAAAACAGGATACATTGATCAGGCTACTTATGATAAAGCAATTGCAACTCCTATTACTTTAGATTATCACCCGATCAAAAACATCAATGATGATTATTCCGCTTATTATAAGTTTTATTTAAAAAAGGAAATTGACGCTTATCTTAAGGATTATGAAAAAGAAAACGGGAAAAAGCTGAATCTTTTTAAAGACGGCTTAAAAATCTACGTTACTCTGGATTCTAAGATGCAGAAATATGCCGAAGAAGCAATCAGAGAGCATTTAACTGACCTTCAGAAAAGATTTGATGCTGAACAAAGAGGCAGAAAAGACTGGCCGTTCTATTACCTTAACAGCAAACAGATCAACGACCTGATGCTTCAGGCAATGAAAAGAACCGGACGATACAAGCAGCTGAAAGCAGCTGGAGTTTCCGAAGATTCTATCATGATGGAATTCAAAAAGCCTATTAAAACATCACGTTTCACATGGGCCGGAGAAGAAGAGGTGGAAATGTCACCTTGGGATTCTATCAGATGGCATAAAAAAGTAGCTCAGGCAGGATTAATGTCAATGGTTCCTGGAACCGGAGAAATAAAAGCTTGGGTAGGAGGAATCGACTGGCAGCACTTCCAGTATGATCATATCAAACAAGGAAAAAGACAGGTTGGATCTACCTTTAAACCTTTCGTATATGCTACTGCTATTATGAAATTGGGGATGACTCCATGTTCTACCGTTTCTAATGCAAGCTTTAATAAAGGAACTTATCATGTAGTAGGAAGAGGCGGAATGCTCACTTTGAAAGATGCTTTAGCACACTCTCAGAACCCTGTGGCATTAAGACTTGCTGAAATGACGACTACACAGAGTGTTATTCAGACCGCAAGAGATCTTGGGGTAACGGAAGAAATTTCCACGAGTCTTCCGATGGCATTAGGTTCATCTGATATTACAATCTACGAGATGGTGGGTGCTTACAGTACTTTTGCCAACTATGGTAACTACAACAAACCTGAGATGATCTGGAGAATTGAAGATGCCAACGGAAGAGTAATTAAGGAAGTAAATGTGGAGCCTAAAGAAGTAATGAACCCGCTGTATGCTTATACGATGATTGAGTTAATGAAAGGTGTGGCGCAGTACGGTACCGCTTCGGGAGAATTAGGAAGAAAAGGAATTTCAAAAGATATAGAAATTGCAGGTAAAACCGGTACAACCCAGAATAATTCAGACGGATGGTTCATGGGTATCGTTCCGAAACTGGCAACAGGTGCCTGGGTTGGCTGGGAAGACAGAGCGACGCACTTCTACGGAACCGGTGAAGGCCAGGGAGCTAAAATGGCGCTTCCGATATGGGCTATTTTCATGAAGAAAGTATGGGCAGATAAAAGCCTCGGAGTTTCTCCGGACGATAAGTTTGTGAAACCTTCCGAATGGAAAGACGGCTGTTCCAACCTTAAAGGTTTAGGATCCGGATATGGAGACGACGGCGGACTACAAACCCTGGACGAAATCAAAAACCCAAAACCGATAGAACCTTCAGGGCCAAAAACACCGGGCAAAAAAGAAGAAAACGTAAACGAGAATCTTAACAGCAGTGAAGATATAGACTTCAATAATAAATAAATTCTCTTTTAGTTATATACAGGACCTTTCAATGATTTGGAAGGTCTTTTATTTTTTAATTAATACCTTTGAGTTATGAATATTGAAAACATACAGCAACCCTTTATAAAAAAGTTTCCTGGAGATTTTTCCGGTAATACCATGCAGAGAAATACCCCGAAAGTGCTATTTTCAACAGTAAGCCCAGCAGGTTTCGACCATCCTGAGCTTATTGCTTTTAATGAAAAACTTTCCGAAGAAATTGGTTTGGGAAAATTTGACGAAAAAGATCTTAGCTTTTTAGTTGGGAATAACCTTCCTGAAGACATGAAAACCTACTCTACTGCTTACGCAGGACATCAGTTTGGAAACTGGGCCGGACAGCTGGGTGATGGCAGAGCGATACTTGCCGGAGAGATCACCAACAAAACAGGACAAAAAAATGAGATCCAATGGAAAGGCGCCGGAGCAACTCCTTATTCCAGACATGCAGACGGAAGAGCCGTATTGAGGTCTTCTTTACGTGAATATCTGATGAGTGAGGCGATGCACAATCTCAATATTCCTACAACCCGAGCATTAAGCTTAGCATTTACAGGAGAAGATGTTGTAAGAGACATCATGTATAACGGAAATCCTCAAAATGAAAAAGGTGCAGTGGTTATCAGAACAGCAGAAAGCTTTTTACGTTTCGGACATTTCGAACTGATGTCTGCCCAACAGGAATATACTTCCTTGAAGGAGTTGGCCGACTTTACTATTGAAAATTATTTTAAAGAAATCCAGGCGGAAGGACAGCAGAAATACAAAGATTTTTTTGAAAACATCTGCAGAAGAACAGCAGATCTCATGGTAGAATGGTATCGTGTGGGATTTGTTCATGGTGTGATGAACACGGACAACATGTCGATTTTAGGCCTCACGATTGATTATGGTCCCTATTCCATGATGGATGAGTACAATCTTAATTTCACACCCAATACCACCGATCTTCCCGGACGAAGATATGCTTTCGGTAAACAGGCGCAAATTTCCCAATGGAATCTCTGGCAGCTAGCTAATGCATTGCATCCTTTAATAAAAGATGAGAAATTTTTGGAAGATTTATTAAATGATTATGGAAGTTATTTCTGGGAGTCTCATGATAAAATGCTTTGTAAAAAATTCGGTTTTGATCAGTTATTGGATAATGATGAAAAATTCTTCACCAACTGGCAAAGTCTGATGCAGGATCTTCAAATGGATTATACTTTATTTTTTAATGAACTTGAAAAGTATGATGAACAGAAAGATCTAAGGCAACAGTTTGAAAACGTTTCTTATACATTTTTAAGTGAGGAAAAAATTTCCAGATTATCAGATTTTATAAGAGAATATAAGTCAAGATTGGAAAAAAACGGTATTTCAAGAGAAGAATCTCTGGAGATTATGCATAAGACAAACCCAAAATTCATTTTAAGAAATTACCTTTTGTACCAGTGTATCGAAGAAATCAGCGAAGGAAAAACAGATATACTGCACAAATTACTCCACGCCCTTGAAAATCCTTACCATACCATTTACCCCGAATTTTCAGCAAAAAGACCATCTGGTTATGATGATGTTTCCGGATGTTCCATGCTTTCTTGCAGTTCGTAATTTTTTTTATAAAAATAAAATTATATATCGTTAATATATTATTTTTTAATAACTTAACAAAAAAATTTTATGAAAAAAACTTTACTTATAGCATCTCTAATATTAGGGATTATTGGAAATGCACAGACCATATTGTCTGAAACATTTGAAGGAAGCACTTTCCCACCGACAGGATGGACAAGATCAAACACTAATGCAACAAGAGCGTGGGATTTCACAAACGTAAATTTCACAAGTGGCTCAACATTGGAAACTACTTTTAAAATAACCGGAACAAAATCTGCCTGTGTCGATTGGATTTCTTCTACAAATACAGCAATTTTAGCAAGTCCAACATTTAGTTTGGCCACTGCTTCCAACCCGGTTTTAAAATTCAATGTAAAAGTTGGATGGTCTTATATGATTAATCAAAATGCCGGAAATTTAACGGCACAAGTATCAACCAATGGAACGACGTGGACAAATATCTGGACCGAAGATACTGAGCCTGGATTTATTGATGACGGTGATAGTAACGCGGACACGGATTTATATAATACAGTTCTTGTTCAGAAAAGTTTAGCAACTTACATAGGACAGTCAAATGTTCAAATAAGATTTCGATATACCGGAGCTGATGCAGATGCTGTTTCCATTGACGATGTGCAAGTTTTAGGATCTGTTTTGGCAACAGATGAGGTTACTGCAAGACCAAAAGCTAATATTTATCCTAATCCAACAAAAGGCGAATTTACAATTCAAGGGGATAAAAAAATAAAATCATCCACTATTTATGATGTATTAGGAAAACAAATTATTAAATTTAATACTGAAAAGGTAGATATCAGCAATTTGCCAAAAGGAACATATTTTGTTGCTATCGATTTCATTGATGGAACATCTGTTGCTAAAAAGGTAATAAAAGAATAATTAACTCATTTCAACACACTATAAACTCACCAATATGGTGAGTTTTTTATTTACTTTTGCAGAAAGTTTAGCCAGTGACAAAATTCAAAACAAAATTCATCCATTTTTTTAAATTGCTATTCCCTTCTTCAGGAACTGAACTGGTGGTTTTCCTATTTTTCCTGGTCGTTTACGGGTATTTAGGATCTTTTATTGCAATACACTATAAGATTATTTTCGACTCCAGAATTCCATGGGATGCTTATTTCAGCTTTGATAACAAATCCATCGTAATGACTGGCGGAAGTTTCGAAAGACATCCCCTGTCCTATTACTTTTTCAATTGGATCCGCGAGCTGGCACTGCTTTTCTCAGATGGCAAAATGAATGGGGACTTCCGGTTTATACTCGCTTGGTTCAGTAATATTGCCGTAAGTCTGAGCGTGCTTCAGGTTTTCAAATACCTGAAAAACATCATAGGACTTCCTTTAATCCTTAGTCTTTTGCTGGTTTTATTTTTCGGAGCTTTTTCAACAACAATCCTACTTTCTTTCACTCCCGAAAACTTTACCTATACACTTTTTTTACTGACTTTATTCAATCATTATGCTGCTATAAAACTTAAAAAGGAGGAAAAAATTCCAGCTTTGGCGCTGGCTTTTTCAGGAATTACAATTGGAGGTTTAACAGTCACTAATATTGCTAAAGTTTTTATTCCTGTTGCGTTTGAAAAAGGACTTTTCAAAAGCTGGAAAAAACTTGGAAATGCTGCTTTCAGAGGGGCATTTACCATTATTTGTTTTGTTTTATTGTACCTGAACCGAATTGATTTTAAGTACGAGAATATCTTCAGTAAGACCAACGAGCAATATGAAAAATTCTCCAATGTCAATTCTACGCCAACTTGGGATATGATTCTTTCTTATTTTTTTGGTGGAAATGTTTTATTTTCAGATTTCATAATCCGGGACAAGCACAATATGATGGGATATCATTATAAAGGTTTGGTAATGACTGTTTATTCATCATGGATTCCTTACCTTTTTATTATTGCCTTGTTGATTCTTATTATTTGGAGTTATTACAAAAATTTTAAAAACAAGCTGGTGCAGGTTCTCATGATTTCATTTTTATTTGATATAATCATTCACTGCATCATGAGATTCGGACTGCATACCTCGTATATTTACGGCGGGCATTTTGCTTTTATATATCCTTTATTGCTGGGATGGCTTTTTTATTGTTATAGAGATGCTCCGAAAATGTTATCTTTTTTAACGGTTGTCATAAGCGTTTTACTTGTATATCTTGCAACAAATAATTACTTGAGAATGACAGAATTTTTCTGGTTTCTAAACACATATTATTAACAGGACAACATTAATTTTCAGATATTTAACTATACTAAAAATAAAAAAGCTGAGACTTATTTTCTCAGCTTTTAACGTATATATTAAAACTTAATTTATTTTGCTTCCGCACAGAAAATTCTGTATTGAACAGCTATCGCCGATTTGAAATATTCTCTTATTTTGGAGAGATCTGATGCAGCACTTTGTTTTGTGAAATAGCTTCCTGCAAGAATTTTATAATTTGGTCTTAAAGACGCATCGGTTTCAACCTTTAAGTTTGGGAATCTTTTTCTGAAGTATGCTTTCACTTCATTGGCCTCTTCATTACTTTTTACAGTTGTGATCTGAATCTTATAACCTAAGATTCTTGGATTCCTTCTGCATATCTCCGCATTGGTAAGTTCCCGGTTGGGTACATAAATTTTTGTTGGCCTTGAGGAACCGGAGTCATCATCAGCATCGTTGGAAACGACCGTGTTAGAAGTTCTTGAGCATTTATCTTCAATGCCTTCCAACGCAGCATTTACCTTAGAATCCATAGTCATAACCAATTCTGTCCCTGCCAAGGTGTCTTTTTTCACAATTTGTTGGGCATCAAGAGTATAAAATCCACCGAACAACAGTATCGAAAATATTTTAATCAAATTTTTCATTTAAACTTGTTTCCGCAAATTTAGACAAATTAAAAAATTATACCAAATAGAGTTATTTAGAATCAATACAAATTAAACGTAAATGATATTTTCCCCTTTCTATATACCGTTAAATTCCTGTTAAATATATTATTTTTGCCGAATTGATTGAATGTTCAATATTTTACTAACATAAGATAATTTAAATGATTAGTTGGAGAAAGCATTATAGACAAACGTTGATCGCAATAGGCTTATTGTTATCAACCAGTGCTTCAATTTACGGGCAAGACGGCGATCCTAAGAATGGTGAGAAACTTTTCAAAGCAAATTGTACTGCATGTCACGCACTAGACAAACAAGTTGTAGGACCGCCTTTGAAGGGGGTTGTAGAACGGGTGAAAACAGAGGGTGGTGTAGACAAAGACTGGCTTCACAAGTGGATCAAGAACAACAAGGAGCTTAGAGCTTCTGGAGACAAGTACGCCAATGAAATTTTTGAAAAGTACAACAAGACTGAGATGCAGGTCTTTCCTAATCTTACCGATAAGGATATTGACGACATCTTAGCTTACACAACTAATCCTCCGGCTCCGGAAGAGAAAAAATCAGATGCAGCACCTGCTGCAGATACAGCTCAAGCCGCTCCGGCGAACAGCTCTACTACTACCAACGTAGTAATTATTTCACTTTTAGCGATTGCAGGTCTATTGGTTTGGATCCTCTTGAAACTAAGACAATTGGTGAAATTAGGGCAGTCTGAAGAATTAGCCGGACTTAACGAAACAAGAGTAAAATCTTTCCGTGAAATATACGAGAAATACCACTATATCGGTAAAGGACTTATCGCTATTCTTGCCTTACTGGCAGCATACGGCGTATGGAACTGGATCATGTGGATCGGGGTTTACAAAGGGTATAAGCCTGAACAGCCTATCTATTTCTCACATAAAATCCACGCAGGAGAGCAGAAGATCGACTGTCAGCTATGTCACTCCAGTGCCAAATATGGTAAAGTATCTGAAATTCCTTCTATGAACGTTTGTATGAACTGTCACAGAACAATTTCAGAATACAATGCAGAGCACTACATGGAGCCAGGAAAAGATAAAGCTTTCTATGATGGAGAAATCAAGAAAATCTACGCTGCTACAGGTTGGGATCCTGAAAAACAACAGTATACAGGAAAAACCCAGCCGGTTGAATGGACAAGAATCCACAACATGCCGGATTTCGTTTACTTTAACCACTCTCAGCACGTTGTAGCAGGTGAGCAGGCAATCATTAATTCTTTCAACAAAAAGAATCCAAACAACAAAATCGATGTTGTATGTAAAGCTTGTCACGGTAAAATTGACACAATGAATGTTGTTCAGATGGCTAATGACTTCACAATGGGATGGTGTATCGAGTGCCACAGAACTACTGAAGTTGATATGAACAACGGTTATAATAAAGAATACTTCAAGAATCTACATGACAAGTTGAAAAAACAATACCCTAAAGATGGTGGTAAGATTACTGTAGATGCAATTGGAGGTCTTGAGTGTGGTAAATGTCATTATTAATAACTAAAAATTAGAAGTATAAATGGCTTCAAACAAAATACAATTTAGAAGTATTCACGAACTTAAAGATCCGGCTTTAAACAACAAGCTGGCTCAGAAAGAGTTCCAGGAAGAAATTCCGGTAGAAGATTTCCTTGGAGATGCTGAAAAGAACGGATCCAGTACTTCAAGAAGAGATTTCTTAAAACTATTAGGATTCTCTACTGCAGCAGTTACATTAGCTGCATGTGAAGCTCCGGTAATCAAAACAATTCCTTATGTGGTAAAACCGCATGACATCATTCCGGGGATTCCAAACTATTACGCTTCAACATATTTCGATGGTTTTGACTTTGCGAGTGTTTTAGTAAAGACAAGAGAAGGAAGACCTATTAAAATCGAACCAAACCCTATAGCAGGAGACTTGGGAAAAACAAGTGCAAGAGCACAGGCAAGCGTACTTTCTCTTTATGATAACGATAAAGTAAAACAGCCTAAATTTGAAGGTAAAGACGAAACTTTCGATAAAGTAGACAGCTTCGTTATCAAAGGGCTGGAAGAAGCTAACGCAGCAGGAAAAAGAATCGTGTTATTATCACATTCTTTCGCCTCACCTACTTTCAAAAAATTATTCGCTGAGTTTAAAGCAAAATATCCTACAGCAGAATTAGTAACATACGATGCTTATCCATACGCAGCAGCATTAGATGCAGCCCAGGAAGTTTTCGGAACAAGAGCATTACCTGTTTATGACCTTAGAGGAACCGAATTGGTAGTTTCTTTCCAGGCAGATTTCTTAGGAGATTACAACGGCGGAGGATTAGAATCTTCTTATGCCGCTGCAAGAAAGCCGGGGCAAAATATGTTGAGACACATTCAGGTGGAATCAAACATGTCATTAACCGGTGCCAATGCAGATTCAAGAGTTAGATTAAAGCCAAGCCTGGTAAACAAAACTTTAGTTGAAGTATACAATGCGATCGTTGGTGGCGGAACTTCAGATAAAACAGCTTCTGAAATCGCTAAAGAACTACAGGCTAAAGGAAATAAAGCGGTAGTTTTCGCAGACGGTTCAAAAGGAGCTCAGGTTTTAGCACACCTTATCAACCAAAAGCTTGCTTCCGTGGCTTTCACAGGTAAAGCAAACTTATTAAAAGAATTTGACAAAGCAAGATTCCAGGAATTCCTTGGATGGGTAAATGCAGGTCAGGTTGGTGTATTGATCGCCAATAATGTAGACCCTATTTATTCTTATCACAAAGGAGAAGATTTTAAAAAATCTTTAGCAAAAGTTCCTTATGTAATTGCTGTTGCTGATAAGAAAAATGAAATGTACAAAGCAGCGAAAGCTGTAATTCCTGTAGCCAACTGGCTGGAATCATGGGGTGATATAGAGCCTCAGACAGGAGTATATTCATTAATGCAGCCAACCATCCAGAAAATTTACAAATCAAGACAGATTGAAGAATCTTTATTGGTTTGGAAAAATGGAAAGAACAACGCTGCCAACAACTACTACGATTATTTAAAAGCAAATGCTTCTTCCGTACTAGGAGGAACTTCATTCAACAAAGCTTTATATAACGGATTTAATACTTCTGTAAATGCTACAGCATTATCTTACACAGGAGGAAATGCCGCTCAGGCAGTTGCTGAATTAGGAAGTTTCAAAACTTCTGATTTAGAATTGGTATTATACACTAAAACAGCAATGGGAGACGGTACTCAGGCCAACAACCCTTGGCTTCAGGAATTACCGGATCCTATTACAAGAATGTCTTGGGATAACTACCTGACAATTTCTCCGAAAGATGCGGAAAGATTAGGTATAGAAAACGATCTTAATGCAAGAATGCAGCTGGACGGTTCTATTGTAAACCTTACGGTAAACGGCGTTACTATAAAAGATGTTCCTGTATTCATTCAGCCGGGACAAGCAGAAGGATCGGTAGGTCTTGCGCTTGGATATGGTAAGAAAAATTCAGGGGCGACAGCTGATACAGGAGTAAATGCATATCCTTTATTTGATGGATCTAACTTAGTGGTATCTAATGTCAAATTAGAGAAAACAGGAGAAGATCATGAATTTGCGGGAATCCAGCTTCAAAATACATTAATGGGACGTTACGAAATTGCTAAAGAAGTTCCTTTGGCAGATTTCTTAAACGTAGCATTTGATGATGAGCACAAAGGATGGAATAAGCCTTTGGAATATCACACCATCAGCGGAGCGCTTCCTGCAAGAAAGATTGACCTTTGGGATGCTTTCGATGATACGGACGGACCTCACTTCAACATGTCTATCGACCTTAACTCTTGTACAGGCTGCGGATCTTGTATCATTGCCTGTCAGGCAGAGAACAACGTTCCTGTAGTAGGAAAAGAAGAGATCAGGATGTCAAGAGATATGTACTGGTTAAGAATCGACCGTTACTATTCTTCAAGACAGAAAGTGGAAGTATATGAAGGGTTAAAAGAAGGAATGGCAGTTCCTGAATTATATGGTACTGCATTTGGCGACGGAGGTGCACTGAACCACCCTGCTGATAATCCTGACGTGATCTTCCAACCTGTAATGTGTCAGCACTGTAACCATGCACCTTGTGAAACAGTATGTCCGGTAGCGGCTACATCACATGGTTCTCAGGGACAAAACCATATGGCTTACAACAGATGTATCGGTACAAGATATTGTGCAAACAACTGTCCGTACAAAGTAAGACGTTTTAACTGGTTTACCTACAACCTGAATGACAAGTTCGATTTCAACATGAACAACGATCTTGGAAGAATGGTACTGAACCCAGACGTAGTTGTAAGAACAAGAGGGGTAATGGAGAAATGTTCTTTATGTATCCAGATGACTCAGACCACTATTCTTGAAGCTAAAAAGGAGAATAGAATCGTGAAAGACGGAGAATTCCAGACAGCTTGTTCAAAAGCTTGTACTACAGGATCCATCCAGTTCGGAGACATGAATGACAAAGCATCTGAAGTCAGAAAGTTATACGCTGGCAACAGAAGATATTATTTACTTGAAGAGATCGGAACCAAGCCAAACGTGTTCTATCATACTAAAGTAAGAAACAGAGTAGAAAAATAAAGTTTAAATAATAAATAGGTAAAAAATGTCAGGACATTACGAAGCTCCGATAAGGGAACCTCTGATTATTGGTCACAAAACTTATCACGATATCACGGAAGATATTGCACGACCTATCGAAGAAAGAGCAGGGAAATTATGGTGGATCTCATTATATGCAGCCTTGGTTCTATTCATCTATGGATTTGGGTGTATCGCTTATACTATCGGAACAGGTATTGGAGCATGGGGGCTTAACAGAACTATTAACTGGGGTTGGGATATTACCAACTTCGTATGGTGGGTAGGTATCGGTCACGCCGGAACCCTAATCTCAGCGGTATTATTATTATTTAGACAGAGATGGAGAATGTCTGTAAACAGATCTGCAGAAGCAATGACGATCTTCGCGGTAGTACAGGCAGCAATCTTCCCGGTAATTCACATGGGTAGAGTTTGGGTAGGATATTGGGTATTCCCTTTACCAAACCAGTTCGGTTCTCTTTGGGGGAACTTCAACTCCCCTCTACTTTGGGACGTATTTGCAATCTCTACATATTTCTCGGTATCAACAGTATTCTGGTTCATGGGTCTTATCCCTGACTTTGCAATGATCAGAGACAGAGCTAAAACGCCTTGGACTAAGAAAATTTATACATTCCTTGCATTCGGATGGGGAGGTAAAGCAAAACACTGGCAGAGATTCGAAGAGCTTTCTTTGGTTCTTGCAGGGTTGGCAACGCCGCTTGTATTCTCGGTACACACCACCGTATCCTTTGACTTCGCAACTTCGGTTATTAAAGGATGGCACTCTACAATCTATCCTCCTTACTTCGTGGCCGGTGCGATCTTCTCAGGATTTGCAATGGTACAGACCCTATTGTTAGTAGCAAGAAAAGTTTGTCACCTTGAAGATTACATCACTATGTATCATATTGAAATTATGAACATCGTAATCATCTTAACAGGAGGTATGGTAACGGTAGCTTATGCCACTGAATATTTTATCGGATGGTATTCCGGATCAAGATTTGAAGACTTTACTTATCTTTCTCCTGGTGCTGCTGTGGGACCTTACTGGTGGGCTTTCTGGGCGTTAATCACTTGTAACCTTATTATTCCTGCATTATTCTGGTTCAAGAAAGTAAGAACAAATATTATTGCGACTTTTATTATTGCATTAATCATCAACATCGGTATGTGGTTTGAGCGTTTCGATATCATCGTAATCAACCTTTCAAGAGATTACTTACCTGGTTCTTGGACGATGTTTAAGCCAACGATCATTGATGTGGGCGTATATTTAGGAACAATCGGATTCTTCTCTGTATTATTCTTATTATATGCAAGAACATTCCCTGTAATTGCACAGGCAGAATTAAAATCGATTTTGAAAATCTCAGGTGAAACTTATAAAGCAAAAGAAGGAGATGAGCACCACTAAAATTGTATACGGACTTTATGCTGACGACGACGATTTAATGAACGGCGTTAAAGCATTCAACGATAAAGGAATCGCAATTAACGAAGTTTATACTCCGTTCCCGGTTCACGGACTAGACAAAGCTTTAGGGTTAAAGAAAACAAGAATTTCTGATGCTGCCTTTCTTTATGCTCTTTACGGAGTTACGATCGGTGCTACCTTAACCTGGTATGTAATGAATCATGACTGGCCTCAGAATATCGGTGGTAAACCGGCTTTCGACTGGGGACATAACATGCCTGCATTTGTAGTGCCAATGTTCGAGCTTATGGTATTCTGCGCAGCGCACATGATGTCATTAACTTTCCTGGTAAGAAACAAAATGTATCCCGGAGCGCCTGCACAAAACCCGGACCCGAGAACAACGGACGATAAATTTATGATGGAATTTGTAACTGATGATGTAGAATCTGTAAAGCAGTTGCTTATTGAAACCGGAGTTGAAGAAATAACTGTTAAAGATGCTTAAAATGAAAAAGAATGTATTAAAAATTACAGCGGTTTTAGGTTTAACAACAGTTTTACTTAACTCTTGCGGACCGAAAGAAAATACACCGCTGGTATATTTCCCGGACATGTATTTTCCTGTAGCTTACGATCCATTAATGAAAGCTCAGGATGCTTATTCTGATCATGAAAATGAAATTCCTGCTTTTGTAAAAAATAATGGAGCAACAGGCCTTACTCCTGTAGAAGGATCTGTTCCTCAAAATAAAGACGGTATTTTTGAAGAAGGATTACTTCCTAAAACTGTTGACGAGTACAATGCCGGATATGATGCTTCAAAAAGTATGACCGCTTCTCCTTTAAATCCTGCAAACGCTGCAAAGGATCTGGAAAGAGGAAAAATATTATTTGAACATACCTGTGCGGCTTGTCATGGTGTAGGTGGAGACGGACAGGGTCCTATCGTACAGTCCGGAGCCTTTTCCGGTGTACCAAACTATGCCGACAGAGAAATTACTGTAGGATCTGTTCATTATGTAATCACAAACGGTAGAAATGCTATGGGATCTTATGCAGGGCAACTAAACGCTGGAGACAGATGGAGAGTGGCTATGTATGTGATGAATGCCTTCAAAAAAGGAGCAGCTGCACCGGCCGCCGCAACACCGGCAGCTACGGCTACTGCGACACCGGCACCTGCAACAACTGAAACTAAGACTACCGAAACTAAAAAATAAGAAAAGAAATGTATAGTTTTTCACCAAAATTAAAATCAACTTCTATAATCCTTCTTGTTGTAGGTTTAGTTCTGTTTGGTATTGGTTTCTTCTTAAATAAAGGAATCACTGCTGAGAAAATAGAACACATGATGGAAGCTGTTAATGCTTCTGGTCATACTGCTCCTACACATTCTAGTGAAATGGTTGGTCCTCAGGATCACGCTGCTCATCTCGAGCACGCGACTCTTCAGGTACACAACCAGCCTTTAGCGGCAATACATTTTGTAGCTGTATTTTTCTTCGGAGTAAGCTGCTGCGTATTATTCTTCTATTCTATTCAGCATGCAGCACATGCAGGATGGCCGATCATCATTACAAGAGTAATGGAAGCTATTGCTTCTTATATCCCTTACGGTGGTGCTATCTTAATCATCCTGATGCTTTTAAACATCACTCATCAAGGACACCTCTTCCACTGGATGGACCCTGAATTGACAGACCCGAATTCTGCTCATTTTGATGTGATCTTATTTGAAAAAAGAATTTTCTTAAACATACCTTTCTATGCCGTAAGAACATTCATCTATGTACTAGGTGCTTCTTTCTTCGCTTGGAAACTAAAGGCTCAGTCTAAAAAAGTAGATGAAACCAAATCAAAAGTAGATTATCAAATGCTTTACAGATGGGCAGTAGGATATATCGCATTCTTCGGATTTGCTTCTGCTGCTTGGGCTTGGGACTGGTTGATGTCTATTGACCCTCACTGGTATTCTACCATGTATATCTGGTATTCTATGGTAAGCTGCCTATCAAGTGGTATCGCGGTTATCATCCTGCTAAGTGTTTATTTAAAGAAAAACGGATTCCTTCCACAGTTCAATGATAACCACTTACATGATTTAGGAGTATTCCTTTTCGCTACAAGTATGCTTTGGACGTATACATGGTTTGCACAATTTATGCTATATTGGTATGCAAACATTCCGGAAGAGGTTAATTACTTCTTCGGAAGATTCCAGCACTACTCTCCTACTTTCTTACCAATGCTTATTGTAAACTTCTTATTACCACTATTGGTATTAGTGAGCAGCAGCATCAAGAGAAACTATAAAGTTGTTACAACAATGGCTGTAGTAGTGATCTTCGGACACATTTTAGATTACTTCAACATGGTAATGCCGGGAACAGTAGGACCATACTGGAAAACTCCTGAAGTATTCTTATTAATCGTAGGAGCAATTCTATTCGTAGTGGGTCTGTTTATGTTTACAGTGCTTTCAGCATTATCTAAACTTAAATTAATCCCTACAGGAAACCCTTACCTGCACGAATCTGAAATTTATGAATATCCTTTCTAAGGAATTTATAATAAGATAAAACCAAAAGACTGATTGTAATGATCAGTCTTTTTTGTTTTAATTCAAAAAAAAACAAAAGTTCATGCAACCTTTTTTAATTTTTGTTGTCTTATAGGTAGAAGTCAGATTTTAATTATTAATAAAATTAACCATGAAGAAAAGTCTCTTATTATTACTTTTAACATTTGCTGTCTATTTTTTTAATGCACAAACCATTACTTTCATCTCTGAAAAAACCAATAAGCCCCTTCCCAAAGTTTCTGTATTCGGAAAAGATGGAAGCATTGTTGCGTATTCAGATATAGATGGTAAGATTGACAAAAACTTAATAAAACCAGACAAGGAAAAATTCCAGCTGGTGTATGACAATATTTCAGTAGCAACCCTGTCTTATTCAGATTTTAATCAGGATATCATTAAAATTAATGATCGTATAAAAGATATCGAGGCGGTTGTCATTAAAAATAATAAGCCTGCAAAATACATTTTTGTAAAAGGAAACTTCAATGCCTATGTTACCGTTAATAATAAACTTAATTGCTACACAGACGGAATCGTTACCTATATTTTCGATAACAAAACAAAAAAGCTGAAATCAGCCAATGTAGAACAATACCGTATTTTCAGGCTGGAAGACGCAACTTTTGAGAAAAAGCAAACCGGAATGTGGGATTATCAGGCCATGCTGAGACTTCCTGAAATGAAAGAAGTAGGAAATATTTTGGAGTACAAGAAAAAGAATTCTGTAATTAAAGAACTAAAAGGCCAGCAGAAAGATCAGATCGAGATCACCGGTGAAGCATTACAGGAAAAAGAATTTGCGCTTTTCGGATATCGGTTCTTTGATGTAAGAACAATTATCAACGCTGCCTACGGGAAAGATACCTCAAAAACACTTAGAGATTTATTAGAATATAATGAAATTGCTTTTCTAAAACTTAAACATAAAAGTGAGCCCGAATACAACCAGCTAATTGTTTACAGAAACTTCTATCCTACAGAGTTAGATTTTAAAAACGAAAATGATACAGAAAAAAATAAATTTGACATTAAAAACAGCAGCTACTCCACAAATTATTGGGAAAGTCCGGATTTCCCGAATATGCAGTCCGTTTTCAGTTCCTTTTTCAAAGATGATTTAAAAGAAAAACAAAATATAAAATAAAATCCTCTATTAATAAACGTTTTACTAAATTTGTGTCAAACGGAAAAAAATGAAAAAGTTGTCTTTTCTGCTAATTCTCAGTTTGTTGCTTTTTACAGCATGCAAAAAAGATTCGGTAGATGCCACCAACACGAAAACTTTACAGTCGAGCATCAATGATATGACGGCAAGTCTTCCAACCATTAAACAGATTAAGTTTAATGAAGCACTTTATATTTTAAAGACCTTCGGTGTGGAAGCCGATGGTGATGTTGCAGAATTAAAAGCGCTGGGCCAGCTGATTAATGGTAAAAAAGTTCCTGAGATCATGGCAATGGCAGACCAGGTAGCACAGAAAAATGGTATCGAATGGGCCAGTAATGCCCCTCCTTCATTAGGTGAAATGAATATTTTCGGCGACGATAAAGCAAAAGAAAGTGATCCTAACGACGTAAAAGCCAACTCACTCAGCATTACTACACGACCAACAGGTGATGACGGGACAGGCTCACCAACCGCTATCCAGATTGTTCCCCGACTTGTGGATAATGCCGGAAACCCCGTTTCTTTTACAGGAGCAGGATTGGAAGCTACTCTTGAGATTTTCAGCAATGGGGTAAAGCTTTCTACAGCCAAAAACCTGATGCAGGATAACAATTTTAAAGGATTTAATTTAAAATTCTTATCCATCCCTGCAGCTAAAGTCGTTGATAATAAAATTGACATCACAGTATCGGTAAAAACAACGGCTAAAACGTTCAAGATGACAAAAATAGGGTTAGATGTAAACCCTTCATTACTGAAAGTGCCGGCTCCTGTAGTAGTAGACTCAATGGCTGTAACTCAGGATCCCGCTGTTATCGATCCGAATAATCCTGGTGCGACAGTACCATCCACAGACCCAAATGCAGCACCAACCACCCCTGCAACGCCAAAACAACCGGCTGCAGATCCTAAGAACGTGGTTTCAGGATTTTTAAACAATGTAAGCTCTCAAAACTTAAAAGCTGCCTACAACTCTTCCAGCAACCCAAGCTGGGGAAGCTACGAATCGTTCTCCAATCCTACTTCAGGTTTCGGATCCGTGAAAACCGTGAGTGTAAAAAATATCACCACGAACCTTTCCAACCCTAATGTCGCAAGCGTCAATGCAACCTACGACGTTACCGATAAAAACGGAAGAACAACTTCTTTAAAGGCAACTTTCGGATTAAAAAATGTAAACGGCGAATGGAAAATTTCCAGCTATAAAATAAACCCTTAGAAATGGCTTCACAAGAACTCATCAGGAGACTGGAAGAAACGATAGAAAATGTGCCCGACTTTCCTATTCCGGGAATTCAGTTTAAGGACATTTCTCCTATTTTTTTAGACCCTAAATTGTATGAAGATGTAATCGCAGATCTTGTTGCGTTCAGTAAAGGAAAAGTAGATGCTGTCTGCGGGATCGAAAGCCGGGGTTATCTTTTCGGGATTGCCATCGCTGTCGCCCTTGAAGTTCCTTTTATTTTAATAAGAAAATCCGGCAAACTTCCTCCGCCTGTTATTTCAGAAAAGTATGACCTTGAGTACGGAAGTGCCGTCATCGAAACGCGTGAAGGACAAATAAAGCCGGGACAAAAAGTCCTTATCCATGACGATCTGCTGGCAACCGGAGGAACGACGGAAGCAGCAGCAAAACTTGTCGAAAAGCAGGGAGCAACTGTTTCCCAGTTCAGCTTTCTGATTGGTTTAAAGGATTTAAACGGAGAAGAAAAATTAAAAAAATTCAATGCGGAGGTATATCATATATTAGAATATTAATCCAAAATATTGATGCTTCGACAAGTTCAGCATGACAGTTCTGATACGATATGTATTACTATAACGGTAAATTGTTAGCACTGTCAAACTGAATTGTCGGACATTTTTTTAATCAAATAACACCTGAGAATTTACATTTCCTTTTTTTGATTAAATAAAAATCAACAATACGCACAAAGTATTTTGTAAATCATTCAGAAACAATTAAATTTGCATTTCAATTTTTAACAATTTATGGCAAAAATTACAAAGAATGCTCAAAATGAGCAAGAAGGTAAAGAAACAGTGGAGTTTTTTAAGGATCTTGACAGAGAAGCTTTAAACACCGAAAGATTTATAGAAAGATATTCAAAACCATTGGGTATTGTTTTCGGGGTGCTTGTTTTAGGCGTTCTGGGATTCTTCGCTTACAAGCAGTTTGTAGTGACTCCTAAAAATGCTGAAGCTGTAAAAAGTTTCCTTGCCGCTCAGAAAAATCTTACTGAAGGAAAAGAAAAAGAGGCACTTGGCGGTAAATCTGCTGCAAATCCAGGTTTCTTGGGAACGTATAATGAATATTCCGCAACCAATGTTGGTAAGCTTTCTGCTTACAATGCCGGAATCCTTAAGTTTAAGGAAGGAAAATTCCAGGAAGCATACGATCTTTTGGATAAATTTTCATCAGACAACAAAACGTTGATGGCAATGAAATACGGTGCAATGGCAGATGCACAATCTGGTCTTAATAAAAATGAAGACGCATTGCAATTGCTGGATAAAGCAGCTTCTGCTTCAGACGATCCGTATACAACCTATTATTTCACAAGAAAAGCAGGTATTGTGGCTTTAGGATTAAACAAAAAAGCCGATGCTAAAAAATATTTTGCTACAATTGACGAAAAATATCAGGACTATGACAACGGAATGTCTGACTCTTATATTGAAATGACTAAATATTACTAAAAAATGGCAACAGTTAATCTTTCTGATTATAAGCCACTTCATATAACCAATGCCGATGAATTTTCTATCGGCATTGTTTTTTCTGAGTGGAATGACTTTGTAACCTATAATCTTCGCGACGCAGCATTGGAAATCCTTCAAAAAGAAGGTGTTAAGCCTGAAAACATCAAGCTTTTCCCGGTTCCGGGTGCCTTCGAACTCAACTATGCAAGCATGCAGCTTTGTAAAGAACGTAAATATGATGCCGTAATTTCTATCGGCTGTGTAATCCGTGGAGAAACGCCTCATTTTGATTACGTATGTTCAGCGGTTGCCCAAGGTATTAAAGACTGTAATATACTTACAGACACACCGACTATTTTCTGCGTTCTTACGGACGATACGAAAGAACAATCCATTGCAAGAAGCGGTGGAGATCTGGGAAATAAAGGTGTTGAAGCAGCAGTTACCGCATTAAGAATGATCGATTTCAGGAAAAATCTATCCGGTAAAAAGGGAAATATAGGATTTGGCCATTCATAAATAAGCCTATAGCTTTTAAATATTTGAGGACTGTTTAACAACAGTCCTTTTTTTTTATCAATGTAAATAAAAAACACATGATAAACCGCCCGATAATGGTATATTCTTAATGTTATTTTAAATAATTATAAATTTTACAAATATTCCTAAATTTTAAGATTTTATATTGAAGAATTTCATTCAATAGCTACATTTGCAGGAATTAACGTTTAATTAATAAATGATGTTTATCCAAAAAATTAAACCCTTTCTATACTTAGGTATTTTTTATCTGACAATCTCATTTCTTGTGAGAATGATATTTGTATTTCATCCTATTACAACCGCAGATTTCAACTTTTTGGAGGTAATTAAAATACTGATGATCGGAGTTGTGAATGATATTTTTGTGTTCATTCTCACATGCCCTTTTCTGGCCGTATATTTCCTGTTTTTATCCAACTCAAAATATCAGAAGCCTTACGGATACATTATTCTGGGATTATTATGTGCTTTCTTTTTATACATTCTTCTCATCCCGGATAATATTTTCAAGCAGTATGGCGGCTCAGCCGCTGAAATAGCATTGGCATTCATAGGCCTCAAGATCATTATATTCAGCCTTATGCTTTTCCTGCCGGAAAAACGTTTACAAATTAGGAATATAATGTACTTCATTACTGTTTTCCTGTACGTTCTTCTTATCATTTTTAATGCCGTAAGCGAGTATTTTTTCTATAATGAATTTGGATTGCGATATAATTTCATCGCGGTAGATTACCTGATCTATACCAATGAAGTTATCGGCAACATTATGGAAAGTTATCCTGTAGTTCCTTTATTTCTGGCGATATTTGCCGTTGCCACAGCGTTTACCTTCTACATTTATAAAAAGACCAAAACAGAACTTTTATTTCTCCCAAATCTAAAACAGAAAGCCATTTTATTAACTTCATTCTGCATTTTAGTAGCCGTAAGTCTTTTAGGATTAAGTTTCACCACAAAATTAAAATCTGACAACGTTTTTGAAGATGAGATCCAGGCCAACGGATTGCCAAAATTTTACTGGGCATTTACGCATAATGAACTGGATTATTTTCAGTTTTATCCTCAGATTAACCAGCAGATCGCAGAAAAGACTTTCCTAAGCCAATACACCCCGCCAGTTTTAAAAAGAACTATCCAGTCTGAAAAACCGGAATTAAACAAAAATGTGGTTTTGATTTCCATTGAAAGTTTATCTGCAGACTTTATGGCGCATTATGGAAACACACAGAAAATCACCCCTTTTCTGGACAGCCTTGCAGATAAGTCACTCATGTTTACCAACCTTTATGCTACCGGAAACAGAACGGTTCGCGGCCTTGAAGCTCTTACGCTTTGTATTCCGCCAACTGCCGGAGAAAGCATTATTAAAAGGGAAAATAATAAAAATAAATTCACCACGGGAAGCGTTTTCAAATCAAAAGGTTATGATGTAAAGTTCCTGTATGGCGGTTACAGCTATTTCGATAATATGAAAGACTTTTACGAAGGTAATGGATACGAAATTGTTGACCGAAATAATTTCAAGCCGGAGGAGATCTCCTTTGCCAACGTTTGGGGCGTAGCAGATGAAGATATGGCGAAAAAAGCAATTCAGACCATGAATGCCGAAGCAAAATCCGGAAAACCGTTTTTTAACCATTGGATGACCGTTTCCAACCACCGCCCTTTTACCTATCCTAACGGGAAAATTGATATTCCCGGAGATGCAAAATCAAGAGAAGGCGGCGTAAAATATACCGATTATTCCCTAAGAAAATTCTTTGAAATGGCTAAAAAACAAGACTGGTATTCAAACACTGTTTTTGTGATTATTGCCGACCATTGTGCCTCAAGCGCAGGAGACACGGAACTTCCGATGGATAAATATAAAATTCCTGCAATGATTTTTTCGGAAGGATTTATTCAGCCTCAGAAATTTACACAAATCATGTCGCAGATTGACGTGATGCCAACGCTTTTAGGACTGCTTAATTTCAATTATCAGACTAAATTTTTGGGACAGGACGTGTTCTCAAAAGAGTTTCAGCCTAAAGCTTATGTAGCCACCTATCAGGATCTCGGGTTCATTAAAGATAATTATTTAACTGTTATTTCTCCGCTAAAAAAAGTTAAACAATATGCTTTAACACAGCAAAAAAACAGCCTTTCTCCGGAATTTAATCTGTATTATGATGAAAAATATGTAAAGGGAGATCTTCAGAATAAAAAACTTATCGAACAGACTATCTCCGCATATCAGTCAACCTCATACTGGCTGAAGAAAAACCAACTTAACCGATAATTGCTAAAATATTTTGCCATCCATAAAGAAATTAGATTTTAAATTTCTAAATTTATATATCACAAAATAATACAACTATGAGATGGACTGACGACAGAGGCGGCAACGTAGAAGACAGGCGTGGACTAGGCGGCGGAGCCGTTGTAGGGGGCGGATTGGGAACTTTGATTATTGCTGCCATCGTTTTTTTTCTGGGAGGAGACCCTTCTTCCATACTTTCTTCCGGAAACAGTTCCGGTACAGCACAAACCGAGCAGAGAGAACTCTCAGCGGAAGAAAGAAAAATCGGAGAAATGGTAGACATGATGGGAAAATGGAATACCAATACCTGGGAGCAGGTTTTTACTGAAAACGGAATGACCTACGAACCTCCGAAAATCGTACTTTTTGAAAGCACAACACGATCCGGCTGCGGAACTGCACAGGCAGCAATGGGACCTTTTTACTGCCCCGCAGATCAGTCCGTTTATATGGATATGAGCTTCTTTAATGAATTGCAGAAACAATTCGGAGCAGAAGTAACAGAATTTACAGTTGCCTATGTTCTTGCACACGAAGTCGGCCATCATGTTCAGACCCTTTTGGGAACTACGCAAAAAGTAGACGAAATGCGAAGAAGCGGGCAATATAGCGAAGCAGAAATGAACAGGATTTCCGTAGCAACAGAATTACAGGCAGATTTTTATGCAGGACTTTGGGCAAAAAGGACGGATGCTGAAAAACATATTCTGGAGCCGGGAGACATTCAATCTGCGATTGATGCTGCAGAAGCTGTTGGAGATGATAATATCCAGAAAAGATCTCAGGGATATGTGAATCAGGAAAGCTTTACCCACGGTTCTTCTGCACAGCGTAAAGAATGGTTTATGAAAGGATACAACACCGGAGATATCAGACAGGGCGATACCTTCAACCAACTTTTAAGATAGAATTTAAATCAACTTTAAAACAAAACCCCCGAAGATTCTCTTCGGGGGTTGATTTATTGCAGTTCGATTGGATTACTGTTTTTCTTAGCCTCTTCTTTTACTCGATCTTCCATTCTCTTTCGCATTTCTGCAGGATTTCCGCCGCCTCCACGGTTACCGCCACCGATTCTCATTGTCCCACCACCTTGTGACATGAAAGCCATAGGATCTTCCATGAATTTTTTCTGCTGCTTTACATAATCGGTTCTTTTTACTTTAATGGTATTTCCGAACTGATTTAATGCAGGAAAATCAGCAATTTTATAATTTTTCATCAGATCGAAAGAATATTCTCCTTTATCATCTTCCACTTTTACGATAAGCCCCGGAAGTCCTCCGAATTTGTACGGCCCGTCCTGATAAGGCAAGTCTGTGGTGAACCATGCGGTCCATTTTCTTCCTCCAAAATCAGTTTCAGCTTTTTGCACCTTATACTCTCCTATTTTTGTGGTCTCAGGAAATATTTTCCAGCTGATAGGCCTGTCTTCTTCATACGTGTAAACATCTCTCCCTATTCTGTCCTTAAAAATAGTCTTCTGACTTTTTTTATCTTTTTCTACAGAGTAATTAATATTAGATCTCAAATTTTCCATTTGGTCTCTGTTAAAACCCCTTGCTCCACCACTTTGTATGGTAGCCTGTATTACAGAATCTCTCTTAATCCTGTTTTCAGAATAGAATACCGACTTTTCCTGAGAAATATCAAGATATGCGTTTTCTGTTTTAGTATCATTTTTATTAGATGCGTCCGGCTTCATGGTGACCTGATACACAAATCTGTTAGTCTGGGCAAAAAGAGTCTGCACGAATAATGATAAAGCGATGATGCCTAGTTTTTTCATTAAGGTAAATTTATAGTTTGGATTTTAAAATCTTTACAAAGTTAAAGCCATCAATAATAAAAATCGATAAAATAAAATCGCTAATTTTTATATACTAATTATTGTTCGTATTTTTGCATTATTAAATCATTCTAAATAAATACAATGATAAAAGTATCAGATCAAGCAAAGGCAAAAGCCGTCCAGCTGATGACAGAGGAAGGCTTTAACCCTGTTGAAGACTATATAAGAGTGGGGGTGAAAAGCGGAGGATGTTCTGGTTTAGAATATGTTTTGAGATTTGACAACCAAAAAACAGACACTGATCAAATTTTTGAGGACAATAACATTAAAATTGTTGTCGACAAAAAGTCTATCTTATACCTCGCAGGAACAACTCTTGAATATTCAGGAGGTTTAAACGGAAAAGGATTTGTTTTTAACAATCCTAATGCATCCAGAACATGCGGATGCGGAGAAAGTTTTTCTTTATAGAACAAGACATTGAAAGTGCAGTTTTTAATGCAGGCTAGCCTTTCGAAATCTTAATAAAAAATAATGAATAAATATACTGAAGACGATTTACGCGTCGATTTAGAAAATAAAAAATACGAATTCGGCTGGGAAACGAAAATCGATTACGAAGATTTCCCTACCGGGTTAAATGAAGATATCATCCGCGCTATTTCTGCAAAGAAAGAAGAACCGGAATGGATGACGGAATGGCGTCTGGAGTCTTTCAGAATCTGGCTTAAAATGGTTGAGCCGGAATGGGCCAATATTAAATATGAAAAGCCGGATTTCCAGGCTATTAAATATTACGCCGCTCCAAAGGTAAAACCAGAACTGGCAAGTCTTGATGAGGTAGATCCGGAATTGATCAAAACTTTTGAAAAATTGGGTATCAACATCGAAGAGCAGAAAAGACTCTCCGGTGTTGCCGTAGACATCGTAATGGACTCTGTTTCCGTGAAAACAACTTTCCAGGACACGCTGATGGAAAAAGGAATTATTTTCTGCTCCATTTCAGAAGCGATCAAAAATCACCCGGATCTGGTAAGAAAATATCTTGGGAAAGTAGTTCCGAGAGGAGACAACTTCTATGCAGCTTTAAATTCCGCAGTATTTTCTGACGGAAGCTTCTGCTATATTCCTAAAGGCGTACGATGCCCGATGGAGCTTTCCACCTACTTCCGAATTAACCAGGCAGGAACAGGCCAGTTTGAAAGAACCCTGGTAATTGCTGACGAAGGAAGTTATGTTTCTTATCTGGAAGGATGTACCGCTCCCTCAAGAGATGAAAATCAGCTTCACGCGGCCGTTGTTGAGCTTATTGCATTAGACAATGCTGAAATTAAATATTCTACCGTACAGAATTGGTACCCGGGAAATGAAGAAGGAAAAGGAGGAGTATTCAATTTTGTAACAAAAAGAGGGCTTTGTGAAAAGAATGCAAAAATCTCATGGACACAGGTGGAAACAGGTTCTGCGGTAACTTGGAAATACCCTTCATGTATTCTGAAAGGAGACGGATCTATCGGTGAATTCTATTCTATTGCTGTAACCAACAATCACCAGTATGCAGATACCGGTACGAAAATGATCCACATCGGTAAGAATACAAGGTCTACGATTATTTCGAAAGGTATTTCTGCCGGAAAATCTCAGAATTCATACAGAGGTCTGGTGAAAGTAATGCCCTCTGCAAAGGGAGCCAGAAACTTCTCGCAATGTGATTCGCTGTTAATGGGCAATGAATGTGGAGCACATACGTTCCCATATATTGAAATCAAAGACCCTTCTGCACAATTGGAGCATGAAGCGACAACTTCAAAAATCGGGGAAGACCAGATTTTCTACTGTAACCAGAGAGGAATTGACACAGAAAGAGCAATTGCTTTGATCGTAAACGGTTTCAGTAAAGAAGTTTTAAATAAACTGCCGATGGAATTTGCCATTGAAGCCCAGAAATTACTGGAGATTTCTTTGGAAGGTTCTGTAGGATAGCCTTCTTTAAACATTAAGAAATTAAGTTAAATTTACAGCAATAGCTTAATCAACTTAATTTAAAATCAATTTTATTGGTTTGCTTAAAAAAAATGATGCATTAAGACTTTAAACTTAAATTCTTAATGTTTAAAAATAAAAAAAAGAATTGTATTTCATTGATAAGCGTTAGCGCCTTTGTTTATCCTAGAAAAGCAAAGGAAGATTAAAAATCTTAGTCTAGCCTTGCGATAAATTTAAATGTATGTTAGAGATAAAAAACTTGCACGCCAGAATTGAAGACGGCGCAGAAATTTTAAAAGGAATTAATCTTGAGATAAAACCAGGTGAAGTTCATGCCATCATGGGACCGAACGGAGCCGGAAAATCCACCCTCTCTTCCGTAATCGCAGGAAAAGAAGATTACGAAGTTACAGACGGAGAAATCCTTTTCGGGGGTGAAAACATCATTGAAGATGCTCCTGAGGAAAGAGCACACAAAGGGATTTTCCTTTCTTTCCAGTATCCGGTAGAAATTCCGGGGGTTTCTGTAACCAACTTCATCAAAGCAGCAATGAACGAAAACAGAAAAGCAAACGGATTGGGAGAAATGCCGGCCAAAGAAATGCTTTCAATGATTCGTGAGAAATCTGAAAAATTGGGTATTAAAAAAGACTTTCTTTCAAGATCACTTAATGAAGGCTTTTCCGGCGGTGAAAAGAAAAGAAACGAAATCTTCCAGATGATGATGCTGAATCCGAAACTGGCCATTCTTGATGAAACCGATTCCGGATTAGATATTGATGCATTAAGAATTGTTGCAGACGGTGTAAATGCCTTTAAAAATGAAGGAAATGCAGTTCTTCTGATTACCCATTATCAGAGATTGCTTAATTATATCCAGCCTGATTTTGTTCATGTATTAGCCAACGGAAAAATCATCAAAACAGGTGATAAATCCCTTGCGCTGGAACTGGAAGAAAAAGGGTACGACTGGCTTTTAAATTAATTAAAAGATAAGAATTCGGAGATTCATCTCTTAGTTGAACAACTCAGCCAAACAAAAAAAACAAAAATGGTGCAAACCACAGATATACCAGTAATGGCATTAAAAGAACAGATTACAGAAAATCATAACGAATTTTTGGAGAGCCTTCGTCACAGATTTATGGACGAAGATCGAAAAGCAGCTCTTCAAAGGTTTGAAAGAGCAGGTTTTCCGACAAAAAAAGACGAAGAATATAAATATACCAGTTTAAAAGAGATTACGGAAAAAGCTTACAACTTTTTCCCGAAAGAAAGCCACAATATCACCAAGGAACAGCTGGATCAGTTGCATTTGGGCGAAGAAAATTTCGACTGGATCACTTTTGTAAACGGTAAGCTTCATAAAGAATTATCAAAAGTCTCTATTGAAAATGTTGAGTTTCTTTCATTCAATTATGCATTGAATGACGAAAAGCACAGAGATGTTTTTGAGAAATACTTTAATACAATCGCTGCTGATAAATCTGCTTTTACCAATTTAAACCAGGCTTACTGCAAGTATGGTTTCTTTTTAAAGGTTCCTAAAAATGTAGTAATTGAAAAACCGATTCATATTTTCTACATTTCTCAGAATCAGGAAGAAAACACCTTCTATAATACAAGAAATCTTTTAATTGTAGAAGAAGGCGCGAAAGTGGAGATCATTGAAAGCCATCATAATTATGACAGCACCTACGTGCTGACGAATTCGGTAACGGAAATTTTCACATATCCGAATGCAAAAGCAGACTGGCACAAGCTTCAGAATGATAACGATACTTCGTATCTCATTGACAATACTTTTGCAAGACAGGAAAAAGACAGCTTAACAACCGTAAATACTTTTTCTTTCGGAGGAAAACTGGTAAGAAACAACCTTGATTTTATTCATAACGGATCCAATATCAATTCGTTTATGAACGGGATTACCATTATCGGAAAAGATCAGCTGGTAGACCATCACACGGCGGTTCACCACAATTTTCCGAACTGTGAAAGTTATCAGAACTACAAAGGTATTTTTAACGGGAAATCTCACGGAGTATTCAACGGAAAAGTATTTGTAGACAAAATTGCCCAGAAAACCAACGCATATCAGCAGAACAATAATGTATTGCTGAGCGAAGGTGCAATCATTGATACAAAACCCCAGCTGGAGATTTTTGCAGATGATGTGAAGTGTTCTCACGGATGTACCGTAGGACAGCTGAACGAAGATGCCCTGTTCTACTTAAGAGCAAGAGGTATTTCCAAAAAAGAAGCTCAGGCTTTACTGCTGTACGCTTTCGCAAATGATGCGATGCAGAATATAGACATTGAGCCTTTGAAAGAAAAAATTTCTAAGCTTTTGGCCGAGAAACTGGAAGTTGATATAGAATTTAGTAATATATAATTGATAATAGTAAGCACTTCATATTTGGAGTGCTTTTTTGTTTTATAATTTGGCTAAAGCCCCAGATTTGCTTTTAAAAAAGCGGGCTAAAGCCCGCTCCTATCGTTTTAGTTTAATTATTTTTTAATCCACCATTGGCTGTCTTTTCGGTCAGAACGTTTAACACCGTTATCCAGCGTATAAGCAAAGCCTACCCCGAGTGTTTGTTTAAGCTGTGTTTTTTTAATCTGATTATGGTCATACATCAAATCCACCGTAATATTCGACGAGATGAATTTATTAACCTTTAAATTCAATATCATTCCATAGGCGAGAACCAATCTATCAGGATGGTCAAGATAATTGGAGAAAACAGACGCAGTATTGGTAACGTTCACATTCTCCATTAATTTAAATTTATATAAAGCAGTGCCAAGAAAACCGTATTGCAGTAAAGTATTATCCCCATCAGCTTTCAATCCGTATGTTCCTTCGGTCTGAAGATCCTCATCCAGAACGAAGGTCCACCTGGCATTCGATGGCCGTAAAGTAACATTCAGATTATCATTGGGCCGGTAAGTGATCCCCATCCCGACATTCAGATAACCGGGAGCCATAAAATTGGAAATTTTCTTGGCTTCAGGATTATTTCCATCCTCATAACCTGTAGAAAACTGGGATTGTAAGCCTGCGCCCACAGAAAGGTACCAGCTTTTGGAGACTTTTCGTCCATAATTAGTCGAAACATTGATCACATCCTGGGTTTTTCTTACTCCAATACCCTGGGTATCATTTTGTCCGTAATTTAAAAGAATAATATTTTCCCAAAGATCTTTATCATTTTCATACCTGATATTATAGTCGGCTCCCAAAAGCCAGCCTACATTATTGGCACCGCCGCCCACCCAATTGGAAAAGGCTGCCTGATTAATCATTAAAGACTGCTTGCCTACAACAGACCAGTGTTTAATGGTATCTACTTTAACAGAAGCAGTGTCAAGAATTACCTGCGCATTGATAAAAATTCCTGCGGAAAAGGAAAGAATTAATAAAAACTTCTTCATGAGTTCAGGGTTTCATTATACAAAATTCCAAACAAAAATATTAAATATAAATTTGATGAACTCTCAATACAACGTTAAATCTCAGCATTTTCATCTCTAAATGTACGCAGCGACGAGATTTAATGACAGATACGATCCTTAAAAAAAGAGATTATTTTTAAAAAATTACTTTTTGTCTGAAATAAAAAATAAAGATTCTTATTCATCGCCAAATTTTCCGAAATTTATCATTGGCTTTTCATTTGACATATATCCTGCATGCTAAAAAACAAAGTAATTTCTAAAAAAGCTATTGTAAATCCATTGCTGATGCTTTCAGCCATGTGGTTAGGATATTTTCTTCAGCTTCACGGCTTTTTTGAAAGTTGTTTTGGAGCGATTATCCCATTATTACCTGAAGGTCTGTTGGGAATTATCACTTCTCCTCTATTGCATGGCAATCTGGATCATATTGTAGGCAACTCCATTCCTATTGCGATCCTGATGTTTCTTCTGTATCAGTTTTATCCTTTGGTGGCCAACAAAGTATTTATCCTGGGATGGCTCGCTACAGGCCTTCTGGTGTGGCTGCTGCCGCCAATCGATATTATGACCGGGGATTATCTTTATACCTGTACTATCGGAGCAAGTGGTGTCGTATATGTTCTTGCCTTTTTCCTGTTTTTTAGCGGTATTTTTAAATGGAATGTAAAACTGCTTACCATCTCATTACTTGTTGTACTGTATTATGGAAGTCTTGTATGGGGCATGCTGCCGGAGGAGTTGTTCTATAACCTTCAGGAACCAAGCAAAATTGCATGGCAGGCACATATTGCAGGTGCTGTAGTAGGAGTAATCCTCGCTTTTATGTTTAAAAAAGTAGGCGAAAAAAAGAAAAGATATATCTGGGAGTTTCCTAACTATTACAGTGAAAAAGATGATAAATTATGGCAGGAATATAAAGAAAACCATCCTGAAGATTTCCTGGAGCTACCTTATAAAAAGAAGGATGACATCTGGAAACATCTGGATGAACTGAGAAGAAAATAAGTTTGAATAAGATATAAGATGTCTTACTGAAAATTAACGCCAAATTCAATACATTTGCCAAAACAACACAAATGTATTCTGAAGAACATCTCTATTCTATCGCGCTCCGCGAATGCAGTTTAATCGGTGATATCAATTTTTACAAGCTTGTGCGTGCTTTCGGAAGTGCCAAAAATGCATGGCTTCATACAAGGAAAGAATACAAAAAAATTGACGGCTTAGGATATAAAATGGTAGCTGACATCGGAAACCCTGTGCATCTGAAATTTGCTGAAGCTGAACTGAAATTCTGCGAAAAGAACAAGATCAAAATTAACCTCAGACACCTTGGTGACCTTCCGTCCTTGCTCAACGAATGTAACGATGCTCCCGCAATTCTTTACCAAAAAGGCGTTTTTGATGACCAAAAGCAGCGGTTAAGCATTGTCGGAACGAGAAATATGACATCTTACGGACAACAGTTTCTCCATGATTTTTTTGAAGAAACCCATTCCTGCAATTATATTTCTGTGAGCGGGCTGGCTTTGGGTGTCGATAAGGAGGTCCATGAACAGTCTCTTCATAAAGAAATTCAGACAGCAGCAGTTCTTGCGCACGGCTTTCATATCATTTATCCTTCAAAAAATCGAAAACTTTCCGAAAAAATACTGCAAGAAGGCGGTGCGTTATTTACGGAATTTAATTCTTCCCGCAAACCTGACCGCGAGAATTTTATTCAGAGAAACAGAATTGTAGCGGGCATGTCCCCCGCAACCATTGTTGTAGAAACCGCTTTTGGCGGAGGATCGGTAAGCACGGCAACCTTTGCCAATCAATACAATCGCGAGGTTTTTGCATTGCCCGGAAAGATCACCGATAAACAGAGTCAGGGCTGCAATCATCTCATTTTTCAAAATAAAGCCGCGCCTATTTCTACGATTAAAGACCTGATTGATTATTTAGGACTTAAAAAGCCTAAAGTAAAAATGGATGAGCTGTTTTCCAGAAGTGAAATCAATATTCAATTGACTGAAAACCAGCAATTCATATTCAATTTTATATCAGATAATCCACAGATTTCGTTAGATGATCTTATAGAGAAAACAGGACTCGCCTCTCATAAAATTTTACCCGTAATTCTGGATTTGGAGCTTTTGGGGAAAGTAAAATCACTTTCAGGGAGACAATTTGTAGCAATATGAGATTTAACCATTTCTTAATATTGCATTATTTTAAAGATAACATTTAATTTTTAATAAAATTAACGTATAAATTATCAACTTAATAATATTAAGTGTTTATATTATTAAACTTTCAACAATCATTCATTAAGGTGTTGTGAATCTTGAAAAAAAAATTAAATTTGTTGGCAATAATATTCAACCCTAATATATGGAACAATATAATATTGACCAGAAAATCCAAGAGTTTATAGCAAAAATTGAGGCCAAAAACCCTAATGAGCCAGAATTTTTACAAGCCGTAAAAGAAGTTGCTGTTACAGTAATTCCGTTTATCATGACTAAGAAGGAATATACGGGCATGAAGCTTCTTGAAAGAATGGCGGAAGCTGAAAGAATCATCATCTTCAGAGTTCCGTGGGTTGACGATAAAGGGGAAATCCAGGTAAACAGAGGTTTCAGAATTCAAATGAACTCTGCTATCGGACCATATAAAGGCGGAATCCGTTTTCATCCTACCGTAAATCTTTCGGTTCTTAAATTCTTAGCATTCGAGCAGGTATTCAAAAACTCTCTTACTACCCTTCCGATGGGAGGAGGAAAAGGAGGTTCAGATTTTGATCCGCAAGGAAAATCTGATATGGAGGTAATGCGTTTTTGCCAGGCTTTCATGACAGAATTGTGTAAGCACGTGGGTCCTGAAACTGACGTTCCTGCTGGAGATATCGGGGTAGGTGCAAGAGAAATCGGTTATCTGTTCGGGCAGTATAAAAAAATCAGAAATGAATTTACAGGAGTACTTACCGGTAAAGGTCTTGCTTACGGTGGTTCATTGATTCGTCCTGAAGCTACGGGATACGGTGTGGTATACTTCGCAGAGCAGATGCTTAAAACAATCGGACAAACGTTTAAAGATAAAACCGTAACGGTTTCAGGTTTCGGAAACGTAGCCTGGGGTGTGATCAAGAAAGTTTCCGAACTTGGAGGTAAAGTAGTAACAATCTCCGGACCGGATGGATATGTATACGATAAAGACGGAATCGATGGCGAAAAAATCGATTATCTGTTAGAATTAAGATCTTCAGGTAACAACAGAGCTGAAGATTATGCTAAAAAATATCCTTCTGCACAGTTTTTTGCAGGGAAGCGTCCTTGGGAAGTGAAATGTGATGTTGCCATCCCTTCTGCAACTCAAAATGAGCTTGATCTTGAAGATGCAAAACTTCTTGTTGAAAACGGATGTGTATGTGTAACGGAAGCAGCCAACATGCCTTCAACATTGGATGCCATCAATTATTTCCTTGATAATAAGGTATTATTCTCTCCGGGGAAAGCTTCCAACGCAGGAGGTGTAGCAACTTCCGGTTTAGAAATGACGCAAAACTCTATCCGTCTGAACTGGACTTCTGAAGAAGTTGACGCCAGACTGAAAGAGATTATGATTGGAATTCATAAAGCATGCAGAGACTACGGTAAAGAAGAAGATGGCTATGTAAACTACGTGAAAGGGGCAAATATCGCCGGTTTCGTGAAAGTAGCAGAAGCAATGCTAGCACAAGGAGTCGTATAAAATACAAGGTTGGGAAATTTTCCCGACCTTTTTTCATATAACCTGTTCCCGGGATTATAAATGGGATAAAAGTAAAAGTGAAAGGAGAAAGCGTTGATGATTCAGCGCTTTTTTATTTGTAGTATGAGATTAACAAATTCAAAAATGTTTCCTGTTTGATGAGGCATTCTTATAAATTTCTTACATTTAAATATGAAAAACACTTTTGAAAATATAGACGCGTACATTTTTTTATTTCCTGAAATAGAAGACACATTAAAAGAATTACGAAAAATCATTCATGCTCAAAATTCTGAAATTGAAGAATATATTGGCTATCAGATGCCTGCTTTCAGATATAAAAATAAGCCTCTGGTTTATTTTGCAGGCTATAAAAAGCATATCGGCTTCTATCCCGGAGCTGAAGGAATTAAGAACTTTGAAGACGAATTTAAAATAAAAAAATACAAATTTTCTAAAGGTGCCGTTCAGTTTCCCTTAAAAGAAGAACTTCCTGCAGAACTGATCAGGAAAATTGTTCAGTTCCGGATGGATGAAATTGAAAATAAAAAATCCTGAAAAATTTCAGGATTTCTTTATTGCATTATCTACTTATTTTTCTTTTTCATTTTTCTATCGCCTGTGGTTGCATCTCTGTTTTTCCAGCTGGCGGTATCGGTTTTAGATTTATCCCAATTGTTATTGGAATTGTTGGTGCCGGTGTTATTCATTGTACCGGTGGTTCCGTTATTCATTTCCTTGTTTCTGGTAGTATCTGTTCTCATACTATCAGTTGATGTCTTCTGTGGTGTTGTTTGTGCCGATACTGCGATCGTACCAAACATTGCGAATGCTGTCGCTAAAATTAAATTTTTCATAATATTAATGATTTAAAGTGGTGTGTTATATTACGTACAATAATCGTACAAAGGATACTTTATAAAAATGTTTTAACTTGATTTATAATAAATTAAGACAAATTACATTATAAAGCCGGGAATAAAAATCCTGAAATATAAAATTTCAGGATTCCATTTCTACTTTACTAAATTTAAATACTTACTTCGACTTTTTCTTTTTAGATTTCTTTTCTTCTTTAGTCGCTTCGTCATTAGGTTTGGTAGCATCTGCATTTGGATCTGCTGTTACACTGGCTGAAGCATCAGTTGCAGTGGTTGCTGCTGCCGCATCTGTGGTAGAAGCTGCATTGGTATTCTGAGTTTGGGCTGTTCCGGCGGAGTTTGTGCCCCATTCCGAAGTAGCCTGTGTACCCTGTTGAGGTTGAGTTGTCGTTTGGTTATTAGGATTTTGAGTTTGAGACGGGTTCTGTTGTGTAGTGTCCGTCTGAGCTGATACTGCGATTACTCCGACTAATGTAAACGCTGCTGTTAAAACTAACTTCTTCATAATAATTAATATTTTATTTATTAAATGGTTGTTTAACTTAAACGTCACTTTTTATCCTGATATTATCCCAGAAGTCTTTATTTAACGGACTTTATAATTATTTAAGAATGATTTTGAATTATAAGTTATTTTGCTAAATTTTTCATAATTCGCTCCACAAACTCGTATGCAGCGGGACATATCAGCGTATTTTTCATAGTAAGATTGTTAATCTGATAGATCTTTTTCCGGTCTGTATGCGGATATTCTCGGCAGGCTTTAGGTCGTACCTCATAGATAGAACAGGTATTGTCGCTGTTCAAAAAGAAACAAGGAAGGTTCTGAAGCACTTTGTCGTTATCTTCATCAGTGCGCAGGAATTTGGCCTCAAAATCGGCCGGTTTCATTCGCAAATGTTTCGCTATCCTTTCAATATCCTTCTCCGTATAAAGAGGACCTGTAGTTTTACAGCAATTGGCGCACTGAAGACAGTCTATCTTTTCGAAAACTTCATCATGGGTTTCCTGAACCACATAATCAAGATTTTTAGGCGGCTTCTTTTTGATACCGTCCAGGAATTTTTTATGTTCTTTCTGCTTTTGTAAAGCCTGTTTTTTATAGAGATCTAAATTCATTATTCATTTTCCTCCTGAAATATCGGGAGATCTGCTTGTTGATAATGGTTGATTTTATCGAGATTCAGCACGGTAGACTGGTTATCTTTATCCGGATAATACATCGGGATAAATTTGGCCCCGTATATAATTTCATCAGAAACATAAGAGGTACGCTGTACAACCGTATTGGAAAATACTTCATCAAATGCCCGAACATGAACAATGATTTCGATATGCGTATTTTTAAAATCCTCATCAGAAAAACCGAAAAACGGAGAATCTTCATCAATCTGATGAACAATGGTCCAGTTCAGAGCCAGCGTATTAATCTTACTGAGCTGAGTTTTCAGGGTATAAAAATTGCTTTTCGGAACACTGTTTTCGATGACTTCGATGGCTGCGGATACAATAACATCAGCATCCGTTAAAGAATTATTTTTATAAGGGGCAAGCCTGAACATCAGCGCCGTTTTATTCTTGAAAGGGGCAATCAATGCTATATCCGAAAATTTAAGGTATGCTCTTGGTCTGGAAAACCTTCCGTAGAAAAGTCCTGTTGCAATGGCAAAAGTAAGCAATCCCAGGAATGCTTCAAATGTAGCCACCAGACTTGCCATAAAACCTACTGGTGCAATTCTCCCGTATCCTACCGTGGTAAAGGTTTGGGAGCTGAAGAAAAAAACATCAATAAATTCACTTACCGGATCGCTTTTGTCAATCCCGGTAAGGTGCTCGACTCCGATAAGATAATAGATCAAAGCGAAAAACAAATTTACCAGAATATACGCAATAACCAGATAAGAAAGGAAGTTAAATGTCGACAGCTCCAGCATGGTATGGTACCAGCTGAATCGATTGAAAACGTTTACTCCTTTCCTGTTAACATTCGGAAGTCCGTTTTTATTGATAAATCTTCCGGACGCACTGTCCCCGAAACCGCTGTTATCGGTATTCTTCTGGCGAATTTTTTGCCTGAATTCTTTTGCCATTTTACAATCATTTTGTTTTTAATTTATCTAATCTGAAGCATGCAAACTGCTTTTAATTTGAATAAAAATAACATGCAAAGATAGAATATTGTTTTCATGAAATTTATCAACTCCAAATATTAAATTTAAGAACGAATTTACCTTAATTTTGAATTATGAAAAAACTGGAATCACGAGAAGACATAGAATATCTTGTTAATGCTTTTTATGCGAAAGTCATTAAGGATGAAACGATAAGCTTCTTCTTTACCGATATTGCCAAAGTAGACTGGGATAAGCATTTACCAAAAATGTATTCATTCTGGGAATCAATTTTATTCGGACAGATGACATACAAGGGAAATCCTATGGGCGCCCACTTCCCGATCAATGAGATTCAGGCGATGGAACAAAAACATTTTAACCGTTGGCTCGAATTTTGGAAAGCCACGATTGAAGAAAATTTTGCCGGGGAGAATGCTGATATGGCCATTTACAAATCCGAGAATATTGCCAGACTGATGGCATTCAAAATGGATCTAGCGAGAAGACTATAATTAATTGATTCCGGTTAAAACTTTTACTTATTTATCACGAGCTGTACAATTTCTATGGCACAATTACCGTAAAAATATACGCTGCCAGATTGACCAGCAATACCGTTCCGTAAAGAATATTGGTTTTGCCGCGACTCAGGGAAAGCATGACAATGAAGACTGATAATGAAAGTAGAATGATATCTTTCTTGTCTAGTCCCAACACCAAAGGAATATCGTACAGGATACACACCACGGAAACTGCCGGTATTGTAAGGCCGATGCTCGCCAAAGCAGAGCCTAACGCCAGATTAAGACTCGACTGGATCTGATTGCTCCGTGCTGCACGAATAGCAGCCATACCTTCCGGTAATAAAACCATCCCGGCAATAATAACTCCCACCAGTGATTTCGGCGCTCCCAGACTCTGAACCATATTTTCAATGGTAGAAGAAAGTCCTTTTGCCATCAATACAACAATAGCCAGGCAGATAACGAGAAAAATAAAGCTGATCACCGTTTTTTGAAACGACGGAATATAATGTTCTTCAGGGTGCTCCTCAGGAACAATAAAATAATTTCGGTGTCTTACCGTCTGCACCATCAGGAAAATACCATAAATGACAAGACAGGCAATAGAAACAAATATTAGCTGCGCCTGATTATAAAAAGGTCCGTTGACACTTGACGTGAAATTCGGGAGAACGAGGGTAAGAATCAGGATGGATACGATGCTTACAAGATATGTTGTCGCCGAGGTCCTAGCAAAAAACTGTTCGTAATATTTCACACCGCCAACCAAAATACAGATTCCTAAAATACCGTTAAGAATCAGCATCACAGCTGCAAATACCGTATCTCTGGCAAGGGTAATGGCCTGGTCGCCGCCGGCCACCATCAGTGAGATGATGAGTGCAACTTCCAGTATGGTTATGCAGAGCGCAAGAATTATTGTTCCGAAAGGCTCCCCTACTTTATGGGCTACCACTTCTGCGTGGTGAACAGCAGAGATCACACTTCCTGTCAATAAAATTCCGGCAATTACATCAAAAACAATCCCGGTACCCATGAAACCGGAAAAATAATATCCTACGGCCAGAATCGGGAAAATGTACGTATAATGTAAAAGTTCTTTTATATTCATAAGCGTCTACAAAATACAAAAAATCTATGGTTTTTAAAATATTAAAAGAAAATATTAATGTTATTTAATGACTCCAGCAATAAAAATCCTGCAGGTCTGTAATCATATGGAACAGCAATCCTATCCCGACAATTCGTATATTCCCTTTAAAAAAGAGCATCAAAAAATACACCGCAATGGCATAATAAGAGTGTAAAAAATGAAATCCCACGCTTCCTCTGTCAGGGTCAAAAATAGGATTCGCAAAAAGATGATCGAGATCCACAAGCATGGTTGCCAGAAGGATAAGATAGGTCTTCTTCCAGGTTTTGCGGTAAAACATCAAAGCAATAAAAACCGGAAAAACAAAATGCAGAAAGTAATGCACAAAAGTCCTGATTAGAGCAATATCTGAATTTTCCATACCTTTAAAATTAATCGTTTCTCCATCTCAGCACCAGTGGCAGGCTTCTTTTTTTGAATTGCAGTTGTATATAATATTCCTGCCTTTTATTCGCGTAAAAAATATAGTCTATATCTGAGACTATTCTTTTTTCTTTTGAAGTTAATGATTTTAAAACTGAAAACAGTAATGCATTATTTTTAATAAAAATATAGTTTTCATTCAGCGTGGTGAAGGGGCTAATTGAATTTCTTGTTGATCGGATCTCAATACGATTTGTTTTTTTCTCAATTATATTGGGCTGGAAGGGAATAGCCGTGAATTGATTCTCTGCGTTAATCCATTTTTTATTCTGAAAATACTGCAAAGTTTTTTCTGGCATTGATGTTTTCAATGAAATAAAATAATTAGGCTGTATGATTTTCTGAATCTTTTTCTTTTCAACTTCATTAAAATCATCATCGTACCCATAGGTGATAATCGTGTCATTTACCTGTTGCAGCTCTGCTGTTGCCTGCAAATAATTAACCTGTACAGAATCTGAAATGCTGTTTTTAAATATTGAAGTAATTTTTTGAATATTGTCCTTATTGAGTTCTGAATCAATAAAATGATTTCTTTTCTGAAGCTTGGAAATAAGTGAAGAAAAATCTTTATTTTCTCCATTGCTTATCTCAATATTATCTGAATTTAACCGCACAGGAAAATTCCGGATGTTACCTTTTGTAATCAATGAAATGCTTCCTAACGAGCCATGAATAAACTGATCTGAACTGAAATTCGTTTTTTGGGAAAACGTGGGAAACTGGCGTTTTATATTTTCGAAAGCTAAGTTAGAGGTGCCGGCAATGCAATAATCTTCTTCTATTTTAATAAAGAGATGATCTTTTTGAAAGAGATTATTTTCTTTTTCTGCAAAACTGCTCTGTTTTAGATAGGCCAGGAATCTGGATTTATCTTTAAGCTCCAGAATGCAGTACCAATCTGAAAAACGTGTATTTTCCAAGTGGAAGACCTGTAAAAAATCGGGAATTTTCACCCCCGATTGCTGCATGGAAATTGTATTTCCGTTTTTATTTTTTGTTTTAAACCATTCTGAAGGATGTGATATAAAGCTTACCAGATAATGCCTCACTGCTTTTTTAGTATCAACCAAAACAATGGCATCTGCATTACGCGGAATATACTTTAATTCCTTATCCCGATGATAAAGAATAAAATATCCGCAGATGAACAGGAACAGCAATATGAAAGCAATTATTTTCTTTTTCATTACAGAACCGGCGGTTTTTTATCGGCTTCATTTAATTTGTATATTTCGTCAAAAAGATCGAAGAAATACATGAGGCTGTTTTCCGAAGATCCTTTAATTGAATAATCGATTTCGGTTTGGATCGTATTTCCTTTGGATTCTGATTTAAAATACACGTCGCCTACGTTTTTTCTCACCAGATCCAGCATTTTTCTTTCGGAACTGCTTTTAAATTCTTTTTCCAGCCCGGTCAACAGTTTCTGCACATCAAATCTTCCGGACGCAGGATATTTTGTGGAATCTTTCGTCCACGCTTTGGATATTTGCCCCTGATTTTCAACATGTAAACTATTCACCGAAGTCGTGACGTACACAATCCCGTCTTTAACAGTAAAGAACAGCTCATCCATAAATCCCGCATTATGATCTTCTTTAAAAGAATATACGTTTCCGTTTTTAGAAAAGTTTTTTGCCGTTTTTTTATTGGTCGCCAGCAAATTGAAAATACGGTTCCAGTATCCTTCATTTTCAGTAGCAAAAGCGAAAACAAAATCAGGAGCAGCCACTTCCTTTGTTTTCTTTACCTCTTTTTCATTATACGCATCATCATATTCGTATTCCGTGTACTCAACGGTTTTGGATTTTAGTTCATTAAGGACAAAAATTCCGTTTCCGGGTGCAATTTTTGAGATCGCTTCTTCATCCAGCACAATTTTCACGGTTTCCATGATGAGTTCGGTTTCTTTCTGATACCCGGTATCGCCTGCATTCTTCATTAATGCATACATCATGTCGAAGTATTTGCTGCTATTAACGTTAATTGCATAATAGCCGATGCTTTTATCATTAATAAGACGGGCAAGCTTTTTATTTTTACGGCCATTGTAAATTCCCTCGACGCTTTTCTGAACTTCCTCATTTTTATGCTGGTAATTGTTTACCAGTCTAACCCTATCTTTATCAAAATACAGATTGTATGATGAGTCGGAGTTATATATTGAATTTAAAAGACTTCCGTATTCGTACATTCTCATCATTTTACCGTACACCCCGTTATTAACAAGGCTTCCATAGTTGGTATAAACGAAAACATCCGAACCGGCATCCCGGGAAGCGGTCATTTCAGCCGGAACATCAAGCTCAAGATTAGAGTTAAAGTACTGATCGAAAGATTCTTCTGCAAGCTTTCTGTGCATTTTGAATTTTTCCGTTTTCAGAGAATCCATTTCTTTTTTAAAATCATCAGATTCAGGAATTTGTAAGTCTTCCATATCTTCTTCCGGAGCAGGCAAAGGTTCAGTTTCTACAATGGGTTCCTCATATTTTTTATCTGCTGAACCTTTCTTTTCTTCAGGATATTGGTGATGTTTTTCCAAGTATTTGATGTCTTTCTGAATTTTTTCAATTTCAGCCGTATTCTCCTTGATGCTTTCTTTTAGATATTTAATATCATCTTTCAGATATTGTATTTCTTCCTTGTAATCGAAAGGCTTTTCCGGTGTATCCGCATAGGCACTATCTACGGCTACACTGTCTACAACAGCGGCCGCTACAGTATCTATAGCTGCGGCTGCACTATCGGCAACAGCTGCTTCATCCCAATTGTCTTTATAAGGCTTATCATAGCTTATCATCTTAAGAACAGCACGGCTGCCATTCCAGGCAACGAAAATATCATCATCCAGGCTTACGTATGAGTAGTTGTTTTTACGGGAATTTTCCAGTCCTTTTTTCTTAATGGAATTGACGAATTCCTGAAATTTTTCTTTGTTATCAATGATAAAATGTGCCGTGTAAGCCTTTACAGAATCATTGAAAGAAGCATAATGATATTGAGGGGCGTCATATTTTATTCCCGTTTTGGAATAATCGGTCCAGGAGAGCTTTTCTTTTCTCTTTTTGGTTACTTCCTGCAGAATCGGATTAAATTTTTCCCAATTAATCTTTTTATCGAGCTGTTTCCCATTGATTTCCATATAGAAAAGGACATCTGCGGGCAGTTTCATACGCTGCTGTGCAAAAGAAAGGGAAAAGCAGAGCAATAAGAGGATCACCTGCATTTTTTGTAGTATAGATTTCATGGTGTGTGATTGATGTTACTGAAACAGAATATTATTTTGCAATTGTTTTTTCTGAATGATGAGGTCGATAATATTGGCTTCCAGCTTCACCGCTTTTTTGTTCGGGGAAAGAGAATAGGCAGCATTCGACTGTGATTTTACCGTGTTTTCAAACTGCAGCACGGAAATATAGCGGGCATCATTGAAGATCTCTTTGTCGGCCTTGCTCATTTTATCGTAATCGCTTTTGAAAGTATTGACCTTGTTTCTGATGAATATTTTCTTAGCAAGATTTTGACTGTAAATCTGTGTAGGAATCATTTTGCCGATGATGTTTCTGGCTTTTAACTGTTCCAGCCCTGCATTGATGTTTTCAATTTTACTGAAATGACAGCTCAGCCTGATGATATAATTGTCAAAATCCATTGAAGTCTTTACGTTTGAAATTCCCGGAGTGGCTTTAAAAATTCTGGCAGCTTCGTTGATTTTCGCTTCAATCTCAGATCTTTTCGGGACTTTCTTCCCATTGATCGTTTCCATTTTTGAAATGGAAGCCAGCCTGGTCTTGCTTTTACTGGCATTGAGAATAAGGGAGTACTCTCCGCTGCCGTCAGCTTTTACATTTACTTTATCCAAAATATCAAAACAGCTTGTAAGCAGCAGTAAAGAGGTTACGACAAAGAATAATTTTATTTTCTTCATGAGTGGGTTTTAAATTTATATTCTTCCTTTCAGATAATCCTGACGAGTCGGCTCGTCTAATTTTTCAATGGCATATCTCAGGCAGGTTCTCGGCATTTCTTTATAATACTTGTTTAAATAAGCGATCAGGTCCTGCTGATTTTTCTGACCCATTTCCCGCAGCATCCAGCCATTTGCTTTATGCATCAGATCATGCGGGTGCCTTAGATTTTCAGTAACAAATTCTTTAGTAAGATTAAAAATACCTTTTTTGATATAATACAGGGTTCCAACTACGGCAATTCTTTTGTGCCACATTTCTTCAGAAGCCGAAAGCCTTCTTAAGATCTCTTCTTTCTGATATTCAAAGCAATATCTGCCAAGAATTTTATAACAGCTTGAATCTACAAGGTCCCAATTGTTGATATACCTTAAATGGTTCAGATAAAATGTTACAATTTCATCTTTTATGTTTTTATCCTTTGTTTTTTCAAATTTTAAAACCAGTATGAGCAAGGCCGTGAGACGGTGCTCATGATATTCTGACGAAAGCAGCGCGCCAAGATCCGTAAAAGAAATCCGAGAATAATATTCTTTGGCAACCGAACGCTGATCCGGAACGGTTACGCCCAAAAACAAATCACCTTCTCCGTATTCACCTTTCCCTGTTTTGAAAAACTTCGGAAAAAACGCCGCTTTTTCGGGAATCGAAAGATCATTTAAAGCTTCTAAAATCTGACGGTATGTTTCCATGACTAAAAATTAAAACAGCCAATACATTTAACGAATAAGCTGGCTCCCCCATTAGAATATTCCGTAAGTATTGAACTCTTGTCAGTTTTCAGATCTTTTTGTTTAAAATCTCTTCCCCTCATTATAACAGGCTTGGCAAAGGTCATCATATCTCCTGCGGTAATCACACAAATTGGCGAATTTTCGCTTCGCCCGGTTCCGCTCTCATCAATTATTTTAATAATCGTATTATTCTGCAATATACATCGTTCTGCTTTTGTTTTTTCTCCGGTCGCCAGATAAATATTTACCATGGAAACCAGAATTTCCATATTCAGAGGATTTTTATTGTAGGCAGCTTCAGCTGCCGTCAGAATTTTTTCTGCCTTTGCTTTTGATAATCCTTTTCTCGAAGCAATTTTCCAGATTTTCTCATAATCATCATTATAATCTTTGATATTGTATTCTGACCTTACAAAACGGCTTCCGTAATACATTTGGTTCAGATCCTGCTGATTAAGTTTCGAAGGATCTTGTTTAAAGATTTCTAAATATTTGTAAAAATATTCCTGTGGGTTTTCAACAGCGTTTTTTTCAATTTCCTCAACATTAATCTGAGCAAAGCTGACACCAAATACCAATAAGATTAATACTGTAATAATTTTTTTTATTTGCATTTTGATTTACAATTTTTTAACCAATATCATTTAAAGTGTTTTCCTGCTCCTCTTCTTCTTTGGCAATTTTATTAGGATTGGCAATTTTACCAATGGTAAGTCCCTGAACAATAATTGAAAACACAACTACACAATAGGTAATACTTAAAACAGCAGTACTGTATTCGTTTTTGGGGATCGACAGAGCCAAAGCAATAGAAACACCACCCCGGATTCCTCCCCAAACCAGCACTTTTACTGTTTGCGGACTGAAAGTTCTTGTCATAAACTTCGTCGGACCGTAGATGGAAACGAGCCTTGCCAATAATACGACAACAATCGCGACAAGCCCCGGAATCATGAAATGGCTGAGATCTTTTATCAGCAAAAGCTCAAATCCTATGAAAAGGAACAGTACGGCATTCAGGATTTCGTCAATCAGTTCCCAGAATTTAATCAGATAATCCTGGGTGACGGATTTCATTTTAAATTTAACATTAAAATTACCCATAAACAATCCCGCGGCAACCATCGTTAAAGGCCCTGAAATATGCATCTGCCTTGCGATGAGATATCCACCCATAACAACAGAAAGAGTTACCAGCACGGAAATAATATAGTCATCTACTTCACGCATCAGTCGGGAAGTTACCCATCCGAGTATCACTCCCAGCAATAGCCCTCCACCTGCTTCTTTAAGCAGGAGCAGCCCGATACTTTCCACACCGAGATCGACTTCATTACCAATAGCCAGCTGAAGCACAACCGTAAAAACCACTACGGCCATACCGTCATTAAACAAAGATTCACCTGCAACTTTTGTTTCCAGTGATTTAGAAACGTTCGCCTGTTTCAGGATACTTAATACTGCGACAGGATCGGTTGGCGAAATAAGCGCCCCAAAGAGAAGACAGTAAATAAAAGGAAGCTCAATTCCCAGAAAAGGAAGAATATAAAACATTCCGAAGCCCACTACAAAAGTGGATATTACCACTCCCAAGGTTGAGAATATAAGCACCGGGCGCAGCTGTTCTTTAAGGTCGTTTATATTAATGTGGATTCCTCCCGCAAAAAGGAGGAAATTCAGCATAGCTCCCATCAATACTTCCGTAAAATCGATGCTGTTCATCAGGTTATGAAGATGGCCGAAAGTTCTCGGCAATACGGTTTCCCCGAAAGAAACCAGAAATATGGAAACAACAATGGCAATCACCATGATCCCAATGGTACTGGGAAGTTTAAGGAATCTGTAGTTAAGATATGAGAATATGGATGCTAAAACGATTAAAGCTGAAAATGAATAGTATAACTCCACTAAGCTGTGTTTTTAAATTTAATTTTTTTTGTTAGAAATCGATATAAAGTACTTTTATATAAACTGTATTACTGTCTTTTTGCCATAGGTCGAACATTCCGTCTTTTCCGGGCTTTGAAACCCGCGTATAGTCCTGTCCGAGATTCAGAATATTCAGGAGAATGTATTCATCTCCCACTGAATTGACGAGATATGCGGTCTTTTCGGACTTCCCGTCACCGGAACTTCTGACTGCATCAGTGAGGGTACGAAACTGATTAAGATGATGTATAAAATTGCTTCCATCCTTTTTAGAATCATAAGCCCTCAATAAAATCAGAAGAACATCCAAGTTGGTAGGATCTTTTTCGTAAAGGACTTTTCCTTTTTTAATACACTCGTCAAAATCTCCATTCTTGAAAGATTCTGCCAGCAGTTTAAAATCTTCATCCATTGTAGAAACGAGATCATTTCTGAAATTCCTGCCGTAATACAGATGTTGGGATTCTATTGTATCAAGAGATTTAGGATAAGCCTTATATTTAAAAATGAGCTTCTCATAATTGTACGGAGATTTGTCATTTTTAAGATCTTTCCTGATCATCTTCAGATCAACTGCCGATTTCTGGCCGAAGCTGAAAACCGAAAACAAAAGGAATAAAAGCAAAATGTAATGTCTCATTATTCTGTGTGGCTGTTTTCTTCCTCGTCGTTATCAAAGTACTCGAAAAGGAAATCGTTGTAAGGAAATCTTGAGATATGGATTTTCATAACCTCATCATAGATCATCTTCTTCATTTCCGGAAAATTTTCCTTGGTAAGTGCAGAAATAAATACGGTTGGATATTTTGATTTGGCCATCCAGGTATTTTTCCATTCTTCCAGCGAAACATTCTTTCTTGTAGAAGGGGTAAGATCGTCTTCATCTTTTTTCTCATAGCTGAAATCATCGATCTTATTGAAAACCATAATCATCGGTTTCTGATGCGCATTAATTTCCATTAAAATCTGATTAACAGAATCAATATGATCTTCAAAACTTTCATGAGAAATATCCACTACATGAATCAGAAGATCGGCTTCGCGCACCTCATCCAGAGTAGACTTAAATGATTCGACCAGCTGTGTAGGAAGCTTCCTGATAAACCCTACGGTATCCGTAAGCAAAAACGGAAGGTTTCCGATCACCACTTTTCTTACTGTAGTATCTAAGGTTGCAAATAATTTATTTTCAGCAAAAACCTCCGATTTGGAAAGTGCATTCATCAATGTTGACTTTCCGACATTGGTATATCCTACCAATGCTGCTCTTACGACTTTCCCTCTGTTATTTCTTTGGGTAGCCATTTGTTTATCAATGGTTTTCAGCTTATCTTTTAATAATGAAATTCTGTCACGGATGATACGTCTGTCGGTTTCAATTTCTGTTTCCCCGGGGCCTCTCATTCCAATTCCCCCTTTCTGACGTTCAAGGTGGGTCCACATTCTTGTCAGCCGCGGTAAAAGGTACTGATATTGTGCCAGTTCCACCTGAGTTCTTGCGTATGATGTTGTGGCCCGTTGGGCAAAAATATCAAGGATCAGGTTGGTTCTGTCCAATATTTTCACTTCCATTTCTCTTTCCAGGTTTTTAAGCTGGGACGGAGAAAGTTCATCATCAAAAATGACGGTTCCTATTTCGTTTTCTTTTACGTAATCTCTGATTTCCTGAGCTTTGCCGCTTCCGATAAATGTTTTGGAATCCGGCTGTGTCAATTTTTGGGTAAAACGTCTGTCTACGGTGGCCCCTGCGGTATACGCCAAAAACTCCAGCTCATCCATATATTCCTGAAGTTTATCTTCATCCTGATGCTGCGTAACAACACCTACCAAAACGGCCTTCTCGTAATTGTGTTCTTTCTTTTCTAGCATTAAATTCTATCTGTATTTGTAAGATTTACAAGATAGCATTTTTCGGCAAAAAAACCAAGATGAATTTTTGTGGTACGTATTAACAACATACCCTTTTTAAAACATAAAGAATATCATCCCTGCAGCCCGTTTCATTTACAGCTTAATAATGGAATTCTTTTTTAGATTGACCTCAAAGTGATCTGCCGGATCTCCGTTGGAAAGGAGCGACAGAATTTTAAAGACTTTTTTAAGATTTGTAATCAATGAATCTCGTCCCTGACAAGCTGAAAAAAGCTCTTCGATGGTTTTATACTGCTGAAGTCTTTCAGGGGGTATATCTTTTTTGGCCAGTTCGTCGGCCGACTGAAATTTGTAGAGATCCAGAAGAAGATCTTCCATTTTCCATTTTCTGTAAGCCTGCTGATCTACTTTCATTTTCAACAGCTGATCTTTTGTCTGTATAAGCAGCAGCAGATCTTCACCAGTAAATTTTTTTGTTTTTTCTATAAAGTCTTTAGGCCATTCCTCTGGAATCATCCTTAGCCGTACGAGCTCTTTAAGATGAAAGAGCATAAAATCGTGATAAGATGAGGATTCTAGAATATCTTTATTCCAGAGCTTTTTATTTCCATCTTTTGCTAAAACATTATATTCTTTCTCATAAAGCGGGAACAATTCGTTAAAGCGCGGGACGTCGTTTAAAACTTCCGTTTGTACCTCAAATCTGTCGGAAGAATGTATGGTAAGAACTTTATAAGCAGGAATATAAGCCGCCAGCGATGGCACCTGAACATTGACCAGCATACTTCCATCAATATTCCTGATTCCGGTATCGTTGATATGCATGTGCCCGGCAAAATGAATCTGCAAACCCGCTTCCGCAAAAGCCTTCGCCACATCCTCTTCCGGTACTCGTTCCATTTGCCATTTTTTTTCACCAAGCAGGCTTTTTAATTCCGGTGTTGCGCCGTCATTGAAATCAATCATGGGATAATGGGTAAATGCAATGACGATTTTATCATTTTTTTTCGCTTCGTCCATGGTTCTTTTTACCCAGTCAATCAGGTGTTTTTTGTGAGTGAGTACATTATTATAACCGATACTTGCACCATTATAATTTCCGGGATTGCGAAAAGTTTCGTGTAAGTTTTTAGGAATATACGTATTTCCGTCAATTGCCATCAGCCAGATCCCTTGTGCCGGTTCGGCAACATAACTGAGATCCGGAACGGGAAAGCCTTCGGTGACATTGTACATTCTTTGGGTATAATCTGCATCCAGCAACGCTTTTTCGTAAGAATACTCTTTTGGTGAATATTTGGTGAAGGGTGTTCCCCAAAACAGGTCTTTCTTTTTAGGATAAAACCCAAAGTCTTTCAGTTCATCAAGAATTTCAAGATATCCTGATTCTGCGATATCCTGGGTAATAATATGGTTATTGATTTTCTTTGTAACTCCCTTACTGTAAATTCCTAAGGGACTACCATATTGACCGAGAAAATCATTCTTTCCTCCATCCTGCCGGAACGGACCTATCGGATCGTGGTTTCCGGTTGTCATGTAAAATTCAATTCCATATTGCTGATGATACTGATTCAGAATGTTGTGCAATCCGCGGAGATTATAAGCTTGTCCGTCGTCCGAAAAATCGCCGGGCATGGCTACGATCTTAATTCCTTTTCCGGCAATATCATCCAACGCTTTCAGGAGCGCAAAATAGTTTTCATTGAAAATCCGGGTAGAATGCAGTTGTGCATCCATGGTTCTTAGAATGGTCGGCTTACCGGTTTTCGGATTGATAATTCCTTTAAAATCGTTATCGGAAAAGCTTCCGTACAAATCCTGGAAATGAATATCCGAGAGAAAGGCAATCTGCACCGGCTTCTGCTGTGCAGAAAATATTGAGAAAGCCAAGATTAAAAATGAAAATATTCCTTTACACATCTTAAAAAGACGAAGATAAAGGAATATCTTGGGAAGGAGTTTAATGGAGTTTTAAATAATTGTGAAGGAATTATTCTTCAAGTTCTAAAGAATCTATGTGATTTCCTGAATATTTTGAAATCATATGTTCAGAAGCCAATTTTAATTCTTTCCCATTATCTGGGTTTATGCCGTCCATCGTAAAAAAATCGACTTCATTATTCCATTTTGAACACCAGACTTTCCCTAATGAATTTTCAACCGTCATCGTGTCTTTTCTTGTAATTTTTCTGAAATGGCCTAATTCATTTACATTTGCGGCGATCACTTTATATATAGGGCTTATATAACTGCTGTCTGTTGCAATATACCTTTCACCATTCCAATACATATATTTCTTTTCCTGATTTCCCAGTAATGAAAATACGAAGGAATTTTTAGAACCTGGCGAATTACTTTTAGTGTTTGGGAAAACGACTCCTCCGGTAACAAATATTAATAAAAGAGTCATCTCTAAAATCCCTAATCCATTTTTCTTAATGAATTCCGGCACTTTAAAATGCTGTTCATTAGTTATGTTGATGATAATTTTCGAAAGTTTTTCCGTTAAAGATTCTTCGTCATGATCGACACTTATTTTCACTGTTGTTTTGTTGGCTTCCTCTTCCTTTTTCACAAATGTTCTTGAGAACTCTGCGAAATTTTTGTACCCGATATATTGGCTTAATTTATCCAAGGTATCCGGATCCGGATTAGTCTCATTTTTTATACCTGTAACAAAAGAGTCATAATATCTGCTAAAGGTTTTCTCATCAAGGAAAAGTTTGAAAGTTTCTAAATGTACTTTTAAATACATAGCCAAACCATTTTTTGAAGTTTTATCAGATTCTCTTTTGGCTTGTTCAAATACTTCAGTGAATAATAGTTTTTTCTTGGACATAATTAGTTTTTAAGGGTATTACAAAATAGGTGATTTTCTACCATGCCGCATTACGGGATTCCGTAACAATTCTTGTCCATTGATGTCCATGTTTTGTCTAACACCTGCGTGAGTCTTTGCCGCATCTTTGCTTCAGAAATCAGTTGAGAAACACAACATTAAAACAAAAATAAGAAAAAATAGACTTTCAAAACTGATTTCAAAAATCGCCGGATAAAGCGGAAGAAAACTCCGGGTTGGGAAGCAGATGTTTCTCTTCCGTTTTTGAAGGTTCACTTCCCAAAAAATTTAAGAAGCGCTTCGAAATTTTTACCGTGTAACACTGTCTGCGATCGGTTTCGCAGAGAAGAACACGAATGCTTTAACAATTAAATTTTTTGACACAATGTTACAATTTATATTAATGCTATTAGGTTTAGCATTCGGACACAATAATGCCCATACAGCAACATGCAACGACAATAATAACGGACAGCCAATCACTCAATATTCTCCCACCGATGGAACGGACCCAGGAACAGGATCTGACCCGGGGACGGGAGACGATGGAACAGGCGGACCAGTCGGTGGAAATACCGGACAAACTCCACCTCCATTTACACATCCATAATTTTTTATCAGGACAGATTGCATAAATCTGTCCTTTTTGTTACTTTGCACTGAAAACTAATCTACTATGAAAAAAATAATACTAATCATATTATGTTTGTTTATAAATTCTTGTAAAAAAGAAAATAATATTCAAAAAATTAATAATTCTGGCCTTACAACTAATCCGTTCCTTGAAAAAGCAAAACTATTTCAGAGCAAAAAATTTTCAGATTCAGCCTTTATATATTTCAATTTAGCTAAAAATTCATTTTTAGAAAATAATGATTCTTTAGGAGCTGGACGCGCGTTAGTAAATATGGCAATCATTCAAACAGAAAATAATGACTTTTTAGGAGGAATTGAAACTTCTTTAGAAGCACAAAAATATATTAAACAAAAAAAAGACAGCAATGTTTTAAAAACTTTAGCAGCAAATTATAACAATTTGGGTATATCTTCTAATTATCTCAAAAATTATGATCAGTCTGTAAAATATTACAATGAAGCAATAAAAAATGCTCTTGATAAAGAAAACAAATATGTTTATTACAATAATATTGGCGATATATTAACCACCCAGGGAAGATATAAGGAAGCAATACCATATTTAGAAAAAGCTGTACTGGCAGACAGTACTATCAATTATGCAAGAGCGCTAAATAATCTTGCAAAAGCAAAATACCTTTTAAATAAAGACTATAACCCTGTTCCGGAATTTTATAAGGCATTAGAAATAAGAAAAAGAATAAATGATGGAGAAGGCCAAAACTCCAGCTATGAAACCTTATCCACCTATTATTTAAATAAAGATAAAACACGTTCTCTAAATTTTGCCAAAATGATGCTTAAGGCAGCTACATATAATAAGAGTCCTGATGATCAAATTTTAGCACTGCAGAGAATTATTTCATTAGAACCGGCTACTTATTTGGAGAACTTTAACAGGTTAAATACAATTAGTGACAATGTTCAAACTGAAAGAAATCGGAATAAAAACCAATTTGCTATTGTAAGATATGATTTGGAGGGCGAACGAGCAAAAAATCAGACTTTAAAAGCAGAAAGCGCACAACAAGACAACCAAATTCTTCTTCTTTTGATGGCTTTAGTTCTATCATTTGCTATTATTATATGGTTCAGGAAAAGACAAATACGTTTAAAACAAGAAAAAGAACTCGAAATCAAAAACACACAGCTCAAAATTTCCAAAAAAGTTCATGATGTGGTGGCCAACGGTATTTACCAGGTAATGACGAAAATTGAAAATCAGGAGCATTTCGATAAAGAAAAAGCGCTGGATGAGCTGGAATTTGTGTATGAAAAGTCGAGGGACATTTCTTACGAAAAAACACATGAAGGTCAGGAATTCGGTCAGAAAATTTCGGAGCTCATCGCCTCATTTAATAATGCTACGGTTAAAACTTTTACCGCAGGAAATACAACTGAAATTTGGAAGGATCTGTCACCGGATGTCCAAGAGGAAATTTATCAAATCATTCGTGAGTTGATGGTAAATATGAAAAAACACAGTCAAGCTACTCATGTAGCACTTAGGTTTGAAAAAACCAGCCAATCCCTTGAAATCCAATACAAAGACAATGGTGTGGGGGTTTCCGGCGAATTCATTTATAATAATGGATTACGGAATACGGCTTCCCGCATGGAATCAATAGGCGGAAGAATTACTTTTGACACGAAAACAGACAAAGGGCTTAAGGCAAACCTTTCAATCCCTGTTTCTTAAAACTCTGCTCATGTTTAAGAAAATTTTAATCGTAGAAGACCAGCAAATTCAAAATTTGGGTGTTAGAAACACGCTCCAGGAAATGGATATTCAATATTTTGATTTTGATTACTACTGTGACCAGGCATTATTAAAAATCAAAACAGCTTTCTCAGAAGGTCAGCCGTATGATCTACTAATTGCAGATCTGTCTTTTGACGGAGATACTATTTCCCAGCATATCGTTTCAGGGCAGGAACTCATAAGTGAAGTAAAAAAAATCCAGCCTGAAATGAAAGTGGTCGTATTTTCTGTAGAAAAAAATCCTAAAATTATTAATGATCTTTATAATGTATATAATATTAACGGATTTGTGAGCAAGGGAAGACACGATGGCAAGCTATTAACAAGTACACTACAGAAGGTTTTTAATGGAGAAACGGTTATTCCGCAACATATTTTAAATGCGATAAGACATTTTCCTTTTGAGTTTAGCAAATATGATATAAAATTATTGGATCTGCTTTCCAAAGGCTATAAACAATATGAGATGGAAAATATTCTGAAACAATATGAACTCAAGCCCTATAGCACCCGGTCCATCGAAAAAAGACTGAGTGAACTTAGAGATGTTGTAGGCGCTAAAACCAATATTGAAATGATCGTGATCTGTAAAGATATTGGTATAATATAATCGAAACTTTTGAAAATTCTCAGCCTTTACGTGAAACCGTAAGGAATAAATAACTAAGCGGTCTACTTTTGAAGCGTTAAACAAAAATCTTATTAACGATGAAAAAGCCATTAGGTACCAAAGCAAAAACAGGAGAAAGCTGTCCTGAATCAGGAGTGTGGAAAGTAGTAGGAACTACATCTACAACCGCTCCGATCTCAAAAGGAAACAAAATGCCTCCTTACAATGGTCAAGCAGTTACTTGGGAATTAATCCAGTATGCTTAATTAATCCGGTGATTGGCTTTGGCCAATCACCGGATTACATCTTCCATTGAAATCCTATCTATTATTTTGATTTTTAATTCTAAGGAAATAAGATATTTGCAATATCCATTTATTCCTGCTCAAAACAAATTAACCATGTTCAAAAAAATTTTAATTGCGGAAGACCATGAAAGCATCAGTATTTCCGTGCAAAAGACACTGGAGGACCTTCATATTCCGATTGTAGACTATGTATATTATTGTGATGATGCCTTGGCAAAAGTTCAGAAATCAATACGCGAACAACAGCCTTACGACCTTTTGATTACGGATCTTTATTACGAAGAAGATCATCATCCCCAACAGATTAAAGACGGGAGAGAACTGATTGAGAAGATCAGGGAAATTCAGCCCTCTTTAAAGGTAATCGTCTTTTCTGCCGAGCACAAATCCGGAATTATTGATTCTCTTTTTAAAGATTATCATATCAACGGTTATGTGCGGAAAGCAAGAAACGATTCTAAAGAGCTGAAAAAGTCCATTGCTTCGGTGTATATCAATGAAAATTATCTGTCACTTGATTTAAAACAGGATGTTAAAAAGCTGAACAGCTACGAGTTTTCGGCATATGACATTGCATTGGTCTCTCTTCTTTCAAAAGGCATTCTGCAGAAAAATATTCCGACTCATCTTCAGGAAAAAAATATGAAGCCCAACAGCCTGAGCAGTGTAGAGAAAAAACTCAACAGCCTGAAGGAAGACCTTGAAGTAACGAGCAACGAACAGCTGGTGGCTTTCTGTAAGGACATCGGGATTATCTGATCATCATTTTTTTTCATCCATATTTTAATAAAGCCTTTCAATTTTTTGAAAGGTTTTTTTGTTTTTTTCTTGTTTTACGGATTCCCGTAAGATTTGGTTTTGAAAGGTTTATACTTTTGGAATGTTAAACAAATAAATCATGGAACATAAAGTAATACCATTTGTTGCCACTGCAAATCAACAAAATATGAGTGCAAAAAATATTGCAGAACAATTAGATAATTTAATAAAAGTTCAATCTGAGCAAGGCTGGAGATATGTAAGACTGGAAAGTGTTTCTACATACATTCAACCAGTTGATGGCTGTTTTGGTTCAGGACAAAAACCAGGATATATGACCTCTTATCAAATGGCAGTATTCATAAAAGAAGAAAATGAAATATCTACTGATAATCCCGATTAAAATTTATTGGCTGATAATTCCTGCTTCTAAAAGAAGAAAGTGCATTTTCAGAACCAGCTGCTCTAAGCATGTGTATGAAAAAACAATACATGAAGGATTAATTTCAGGATTGAAAGCTTTTAAATATCGCTTAAAAAACTGCAAATCAGCTTACATTATAGAAAACCCTTTAGGAAAGATACAAATTATTTTGCCTAATCAGGAGATTCTTAACGAAACAGAAATTTCAGAGAGATTTATTAAATATAAAAATCATTAACCATGGGAAAATTCATTATCACTCAGAGAGTAAACAACGAGTATCAGTTTAACCTACAAGCCGGAAACGGTGAAATTATTTTGACGAGTGAAGGCTACGTTCAGAAAGCGTCCTGCCAAAAAGGAATAGAATCCGTTCGGGTCAATTCACAGGACGATTCCAGATATGACCGAAGAGTGGCCGTGAACGGCAAAGATTACTTCGTGCTGAAAGCCAGAAATGGAGAAATTATCGGAAAAAGCCAGATGTATTACACGAGATCCGGAATGGAAAACGGAATCGCTTCGGTAAAATTCAACGCTCCCACGGCACAAATTGTTGAGCAAACTCTTAAATAACAACCAATGGATCTTAAAATTAAACTTGAACAGCTTCATCAGAAAGTGATCGGACTGAAAGATCAGATCGGGACCGAAGAAGCGACAAAGAATGCTTTTGTCATGCCTTTTATCCAGATTTTAGGCTACGATATTTTTAACCCGACAGAAGTTGTTCCCGAACATGTGTGCGATATCGGAACCAAAAAAGGAGAAAAAGTTGATTACGTAATCCGCAACAATGATGAGCCTATTTTCATTATCGAATGCAAACACTGGAAAGAAAGTGCCGACGCCCACAATTCGCAGCTGCACCGGTATTATCATGTTTCCAAAACACGATTTGGCGTATTGACGAACGGAATTGTTTACAATTTCTATACAGATCTTGAAAAACCCAATATCATGGATGAAAAGCCATTTTTCACGATTAATATTGAAGACCTGAAAGACAGTTCCATTAAAATCCTTGAGAAATTTACCAAGAAAGACTATAACCTGGAAAGTATTCTGGATTCTGCAGAAGCTTTAAAATACATCAAAGCCATCAGGAAAGAATTTGAAAAAGAAATTGAAAATCCTTCCGATGAAATGGTAAAACTCTTGGTCGGTCGTTTTTTCGAAAAACCATTAACCGCCAACAGAATGGTTTCCTTTAAAGAATATACGAAAAAGGCACTGGCAACATCGATTAATGAATCCATCAGCTTCAGGCTGAAATCGGCATTGAGCATTAATGAGCAGATTGAGAAAAGAGAAGAAGATGTAAAAACTTCTCAACCGATCGACAGTAATAATGATTCTAAAATCGTAACCACGGAAGAAGAGTTGGAAGGCTTCCAGATTGTAAAAGCGATCTTAAGGGAAAAAATTCCTTCTTCGCGTATTGCGTACAGAGACACACTATCCTATTTCGGGATTCTGCTTGATGACAACAACCGAAAACCGCTGTGCAGGTTGCATTTCAACACGACGAATAAATATTTGGAAACATTCCACAACGGTAAGGAAGCGGGAGAAAAGATTTTACTGAATAATCTTGATGAGATTTATAATTACAGAAATCAACTACATCAAACTTTAGAAAATTATAATTAAATAAATCAACCATGAAAAAACTAATGCCTTTCATCATACTCACTTTCAGTTTATTTCTATTGCATTCCTGTGTAAAAGCCAATGACAGCATAGGACACGACGGAAGATGCACAGGTGCGGCCAATTGTACAGCCTGTACCAACTGCTCAAGGTGCGGACATTGCGGAAGCGGTGGAACCTGCGGCGTCTGCAGCGGAAGCTCTTCAGGCAGAAGTACATCTTCCGGAACTCACAAAAAAAATAAGCCTAAAAAACACAAAACTTCGGATTCTTATAAGTCTTCAAAAAGTACAACAAGTAAAGCCCCAAAGATTGAGCTGAACGTAAATGTACATTCCAATAACAGGTACATCGCAGGAATTAGCGGTACTAATATTTATGAGAAACCTTCCTTTAAATCTGATATTGTAACCACCGTTTCTAAAAACGCCAAACTGATCCAGCTTTCAAAAGAAGGCCTCTGGATTAAAGTAAAGGTAAAATCGAGCGGAAAGAAAGGATATGTTTATGCTAAGAATATAAAATGAACATTTGCGGATTAAGAATAACGGTATCATTTCTTCCTGTAATACTGGGCGGTTCTATTTATATTATTTTCAGAACGGAAAGACTTATTATGTTTCGCTGGTTCAGATATATCGAACTTATTGACACGGTCAATTCTTTACAGAAAATCAGCACTCTATATACTTTTCCGGATTGGTTTAAATACAGTCTGCCGGACGGATTATGGATCTATTCTTATACAGCCATTTCAACAGAAATCTGGGGCCATTTCATAACAAAACAAAATGTTTTCTGGATTTTAAGTGTACCCGCAGTTGCTATTTTATCGGAGGTTCTCCAGCTGCTTAAAGTTGTTCCGGGTACTTTTGATTGTACCGACCTTACGTTTTATCTCATGGGTTTACTGATTCCATTTTTAACATCGAAAAACAATTTTTTAACACTAATACATATGAAAAACATTAAACACGTCATTTCAGCGGTTTTATTCCTATTCTTTATATTCATTGCTTTTGGAAGTATGGATGACAAAAAAACCAAAGCATCCTCTTATCACAGTCTGCAAAACTTAGAAAGTGATGGCGTACATCCTCAGGAGATTGAAGCAGAACATTCGGATCCTAAAAAAGAAGCCATCATTATACAGCTAAAAGAGAAGGCAAAACAGGACTGGCCGAATGATTATTCCACACAAGAATTCTGGATCAATCAGCAGATCGAAGCATACGATTATATGGAAACTATTGATGATAATTCCATAAAGAAACAGGCACAAAGAGACTGGCCATTGGATTTCAGCACTCAGAAATACTGGTACGAGCAACAAGTTGAAGCCAAAAAAAGATTAGAATGAATCCCCTGAAAGCCTTCCTCACGTTTTGTGCCTTATGTTGTTTCATCGGTATTTTCAGGCTTCCTATAGAATATTTTACTTTCCTCAGAATTCTTGTTTCTGTTGCCGCGTTACTGGTTCTGTACATTACCGTAAAAGCACAGCAACATTATTTCAGCATCTTATTTCTCGTTGTTCTTATCCTTTTCAATCCCGTTTTTCCTATTTATCTATACCGGAAAAGCTTATGGATTCCCCTTGATACGCTTACAGGAATATTATTTCTGCTCATCACCTTCGTAGATAAGCTGGAGCTGAAAAAGGAAGAAAACATTACCGAAGAAACAACACATCATATCGCAAACCTCAGCGCTCCTTCGCGGGACCGAATTATTAACCCTAAAAAACCAAAAGAAGAACAAACTCATGGAAAACAATCAGATAACGGAAAATCTTAAAGCTCATTTCCTCAGACTATATCAAATGGCAATCTGTGATGATGACTTTAGTGCCCTGGAACTGAAAATGCTGTACCGATGTGCCGAAGAAAGAGGCATTTCTTCCAAAAACCTGGATGAAATTCTTTTAAATCCGATCAATTTAAAATCAATTGTTCCACAAACAATCGAAGAAAAAGTAGATTATCTGTATGACCTTACGGTAATGATCTGGGCAGACGGCATTGTTTCTCCCAATGAATATTCTGCCATGCAGAAATACGTATTGATGTTCGGATTTCTGGAAGAAAACGTAACGGCCATTGTAGACTATCTCATTGAAGCCGTAAAAATAGGAAAGAACAAACATGAAATTTTATATGAACTTAAAAACTAACCTGCCATGGATACCACCAGCATAAAAAACTTATTCAAACTAAAATCTGCTCCTATGGAAAAACACGAGGAACAGCTACCTAAAACTGAAATCAGCGCTTCAGAAGAATCCTCAGACGAGAGCCGGAAAAGAACGTATCATGAAGCGGGATACCGGGACAGCTCGCGCACCAGCGGAAATCATTCCACCCTTTCCATTTGTCTTGATGCTGTCTATTCCAAATTTCAGAATGAAGAGAAAGAAATGATTGAAAAACAAAAGAAACTTAAAGAATCTTACATCAATGAGCAAAAAAATCGGGAAACGGAAATCAAAGCCTTAACCGTTTCACAGGAAACAAAGGAAGAACAACTTAAAGAAAAGAATAAAGAAATTGAAACGCATCAGAATAGTATTGACAATTTAAAAGCGGAGATTCTGGATCTGCCCAGAAATCCGGAAAAGTATAATGTAAAAGCCACAAAAGGGGCCTCCGCCAAATTCTGGATCGGGTTGATCCTTCTGGTTCCCATTACTTTGTATTTGGCTACATTTTATATCTCTACATCTTATTCTGCTTTCTTTAAAAGTTTTGATGCAAGAAGTACGGTTATTCAGAGCGTCCTAGATGCCAATGCGTGGATGAAAGCCTGGAATGACGGATTTATCGAAGTCGCTTTTGTAACCCTGATACCATTTGTATTTCTCGGTTTAGGATTTCTGATCCATATGTTTGGAGAAAACAAAACCAAAGCAAATTATGTAAAACTGGCGATGCTATTTATCGTTACCTTCATTTTCGATTCCATTTTAGCCTACGAAATTGAATCCAAATTATATGAATTGAATAAAACGTTTGATTCTCCGCCATTCGATCTTAAGATTGCATTTACCAAAATTCAGTTTTGGGGAATTATTTTCGCTGGCTTTATTGTTTACATTATCTGGGGACTGGTCTTTGATTTTGTGATGAAAGAGCACAAGGAAAAAGACAGAATAAAAAGCGAACAGGAAATCAGGCAGAAAAGAATACTTTCTTTATCGGATAAAATTGCTGCCTTAAAAAATGAAATTGAACAGATTACGGCAAGTATCGGGAGCATTAAAGAGATCATCATTAAAACCCGCGGCAGGATTGAAGAACTTCAAAATATCATAGACGGTGTGATTATTCCTACCAAAGATTATAAGCTGTACGCTTCAGAGTATGTTCAGGGCTGGATTACGTTTATCGGAGAAAAAATAGCCGTTTCCAAAACAGAAAAGCAAACCATGATCGACAGCTGTATCGAAACCTACAATATGAATCTCGAAAATGTAGGAGCCAGTTCGGATAATCAGAATCTTGTGTATTTATCAGCTTTATAAAATTCAGCCTTATGAAAAAAATAGTGTATCTGCTAATGATTATATCTTTGATATCATGCAAAAAAACTTCCGAACCACCTTGCCTTCCTTGTCCACCAAAAGCTGACCCTAACAACATCAACGTCAGCATTCTTATTGACCTTTCAGACAGGATAGATCCCGCCACTAGCCCGAATTCAACAATGCCTTATTTCCAAAGAGATGTGGAGTATATCAAAGCCATTGAGAAAGGATTTTTAAATCATATAAAATCTAAAAGAATTATTACGTATGACGATCAGATGCAGGTATTTTTCAATCCCGAACCTTCTGATCCGAAAATCAATGATTTTACCAAAGAGCTGAAAGTTTCATTCGATAAAAATACGCCAAAAAGCTATTTTGATGAGGTTGATAAAAAATATTCGGAATTGCCATTGCATATTTATCAGTCTGCCATAAAAGACGGAAACTATGTAGGCTCGGATATTTGGGAGTTTTTCAGAAATAAGGTTAAAGACTATTGCATAAAAAATGACAGAAGAAATATCCTTTTTATTTTGACTGATGGTTATATGTATCATGAAGATTCTAAATTTTCCCAGGATAATAAAACCTCGTATTTAACTTCAAAACTGATAAAATCCAACAATCTTACAACCACCGATTTTAAGGCGGTTATAGAAAAAAATAAGTTCGGTTTTGTAAAAGCCAATGATAATCTCAGCAACCTGGAGGTGGTCGTTTTAGGAATCAATCCGGAAAAAGGAAATCCTTTTGAAGAGGCCGTTATCAAAGAATACTGGGAGAACTGGTTCAAAGAAATGAAAATCAAAAATTATCAGATTAAATCTGCAGATCTGCCTTCCAACCTCGAGCCTCTTATTCTGAAAGCAATGTCAGCTAAAAACTAAAAACACAATCAACATAGTAATTTTTAACATTAAGGATTAAGATTTATAAGTATAGCTATATTATAATTTTAACTTCTCAGTGGTAATATAATACATTCAACTAAATCATTAAAAAAGCGAAGAAAATATTTCTCCGCTTTTATTTTAGTCCCAGTCGGCTGCAATAAATTCCATTTGATTTCCGTCACCATCAGAAAGTGTAAGAAAATGTCCTTTTACAGAATATTTTGTCATATTCCTGAACGCTTTTGAGAAATCCATTTCCAGTTTCATATCCTGGCAGGCTTTCAGAGTAGAACCGATCTCTGATATTTCTACACCGCCATCATTCTTAAACTCAGAAGTAAAGAACATACTGTTGCAGCCCATGAAGGCTGTCCCTCTGATTTTCCCATTTTCCGGCTTTTCCGTAAGATTGACTTTTGCATCTTTTGCGATCAGATCAGCTTTGGAATAGGATCCGAAAGCAATAAGCATCCATTCCCTCTGAACCTGGGAATTCTGGTGGGTGTTTTGCGAAGTATTGCTGTTTGCGGCATTACAATTCAGCAATAGTAATGAACACAAAACAGACAAAACAGAAATGAATATTGTTTTCATAGCCGATTGAAATCCAATTTCATACCATTGGGAGCCCAGAGTACGGTAAAAATTAGTAAATTAGCGACACAAAAATTATTTTATAAAATGAAAAGAATACTTCTACTATTCACTTTCCTTTTAAGTTTTGCGCAAATGAGGGCAGACGAAGGAATGTGGTTGTTAATGCTTGTTAAAAGACTTAATGGTGTCGATATGCAAAAAGAAGGCTTGCATCTTACACCGGAAGAAATTTATTCCGTAAACAATTCAAGCTTAAAAGATGCGATCGTAAGCTTCGGAGGATTCTGTACGGGAGAGATTGTTTCCGGGCAGGGCCTTATCTTCACCAACCACCACTGTGGTTACGGCGCGGTAGCGGCAGCTTCCACTCCGGAAAAAGATTATTTAAAGAACGGATTCTGGGCAATGAAACAGAAAGACGAATTCAACGCTAAAGATCTTTATGTGAGATTCTTAGTAAGAATGGATGACGCTACGCAAAGAATCAATTCAAAACTCAACAACAACATGTCTGCTGCAGAAAGAAAGGCCGTGATCGACGCTGAAACCAAGGCGATCCAGTCTGAAAATTCTGAAAACGGAAAATATACAGTAGTCGTAAGAGATTTCTTCAACGGAAATGAGTTTTATTATTTCGTGTACCAGGATTATAAAGATATCAGATTGGTAGGAGCTCCGCCTTCCGCATTAGGAAAATTCGGTGGTGATACCGACAACTGGGAGTGGCCGAGACATACTGCAGATTTCACGGTTTTCAGAGTATATGCAGATGCTGCCGGAAACCCTGCAGAATATTCTCCAAGCAACGTTCCGTTAAAACCTAAACATTTCCTTCCTGTTTCTTTGAAAGGAGTAAAGCCGGGAGATTTCTCCATGATCTTAGGATATCCTGGAAGAACAAACCGTTACCTGACTTCTTACGGAATCCAGCAGATGGTTAACAAAGATTATCCGGCTTGGGTTGAAGCCTCTAAATTAGCCATGGACGTAATGAAGAAGTACATGGATAAAGATAAAGGAACCCAGCTGAATTATGCTTCTCAATATGCTTCTGTAGCCAACTACTGGAAGAACAGACAGGGAACTATTGATGCCGTTATTAAAAACGGAACCATCACAGACAAGCAAAAAGTAGAAGAAAAATTCAAAACATGGGCGGTAAGACCTGAAAACATTGCCGAATACGAAACGGTTTTAGAAGATATCGGGATTTATTACAAGCAGACTTCAGACAGAAACGTAGAGAGAATGTATATGTCGCAGCTTTCAAGAAATGCCAAGTATTTTACTTTAGCATTGCAGGTAGGAAGCGTTCTTAAAGCGTATGCAGATCAGGATATGAAAGGAAGGCTTGCGATGAAGCCAAAAGTAGATGCTGCTTTGAAAAGCGCTTACGAAAATATCAACACCAAGCTTGAGGGCGAAATGCTGAACTCTATGGTAAACCTTTATCAGACGAGAGTCAACAAAGATGTGGCTTCTGAAACCATCATGGGACTTGATGCCAAAAATCTTTCTAATGTTGCCTATTCTTCAATCTTCGCCAACAAAACATCTGCTACCAACTTCGTGCTGAATCCGGATAAATTGAAACTGGATGCCGATCCGCTTTGGAAAATTGCCAACGGACTTGTTGCAGACCAGAAAGCTTCTGCAGAAAGATTCGTGAAAATTGATGATAATTTTGCTAAAAACAACAGATTATTCTTAGCAGGATTGATGAAGGCCATGCCTGAAAAGAAATTCTACCCGGATGCCAACTCTACGATGAGACTTACTTACGGAACAGTAGATACATTACCTATCAGAACTGACAGAAACTATTTCGGTATTACAGATAACTATTATACCGATATGACCGGTCTTGTAGGAAAATATAAAAAAGGGGACGAAGAATTTGACCTTCCACAGAGAGTAATTGACCTTTACAACCTTAAAGATTTCGGTCAGTATGCCGATGCTAAAGGATACATGCCGGTTAACTTCCTTTCCAATAATGATATTACAGGAGGTAACTCTGGTTCACCGGTTATCGACGGCGACGGGAACCTTATCGGTATCGCATTCGACGGTAACAGTGAAGCACTAAGCGGTGACATCGTTTTCGAACCGGAATGGCAGAAAACCATCAACGTAGACGTTCGTTTCGTTCTTTGGACGATTGACAAATACGCCGGTGCAAGAAGATTAATCGACGAACTGCAATTGGTAAGAGACGCAAACACACCTGCAGATACCAAAACAAAAATGCCTAAAGCAACACCTGCTAAAGGAAAAAGAAAATAATCTTCATTGATATAATTTTTAAAACCGCGAAAGTTTCTTTTGCGGTTTTTTGTTTTTAATGAATAAATTAGCTCTAAAATTTTATTCCTGATGAAACCTCAGCCTATTCAATTCAAAGCAATTATTAAGCAGCACGAAACCATGAATGCCGCTTTTGTGGAATTTCCTTTTTCTACGGAAGAATTGTTTAACAAAAAAGGACAGGTGAAAATCAAAGCCGTCTTCGATGACAAAGTAGAATACCGCGGAAGCCTTGCCAAAATGAAAGCTGATTGCCACATCTTAGGCCTTACCCAAGAGATAAGGAAACAGATGGAAAAAACTTTTGGTGATGAAATTTTTGTCAGCCTCACTGAAGATTTAGAAGAAAGAACCGTGGAAATAGCCGATGATATTCTTACCGTTTTTCAAGAAAATCCCGAAGCAAAGGCTCTTTTCGACAAGATGAGCTATACGCACCGTAAAGAATACATCCGCTGGATCAACGAAGCCAAAAAACCTGAAACCCGCGAAAACAGAAAGGTCAAAATGATACAGATGATTTTGGAGGGAAAGAAGGGAGTTTAGAACCGAATAAAATTTGTTGTTTTATCTCTTCAGGTTGATGGATAAAATCTTGTTCAGACTGCAATAATGTTCATGTTTTGGTTTAAAAGTAAAAAGATTGACTTTACCAATTTGGTAAAACCAATCTTTTATAATGTATATTGATTTTAAGCTATAAACTGTCAATTGAAGAAATAGGTTATACCAATTCTATAAACATCTCTACGCGCTTGATAATAAGTTAAAATTAAATCATCATACTGCTTGGTGAACCCTTTAGAAAAGCTTCCTTCAACTGTAAAATGGTTAGAGATTTTATAATCAACCCCGACATCCCCACTGATTCCTAATCTTTTCCTAAAATAATAAGAGTTATTATTCTGTACATCAGGTATATAATTTAATTTTGGCCCAATAAAAAAATAAAAATTCTTGTAGAAATTATTTTTGTAATAAATTGGTAATTCTAAAAAGTTTATGGACTCTGTAAAAGAAAACAAAATACCCGTTTTAAAATATGATTTGGCAGTAAACTGTTTTTCTAAAACTACACCTCCGTACACTTCATCAATAATATCACTTATATATCCTGATGGATCGCCTTTTTCGTCAATGCCATTCACATTAGAATAATTCCATCCCGCTTCGATACCATATTTAATCGGATATTGCTGCGAATAAATAGAAATGGAGAAAGCTAGGAATAACAAACTATAAATATTCTTATTGATAAATTTCTTTTGTATATACATTTCGTGATTGTTTATGAATACTGAATAACTTATTCGGCTGTAATTTATGTATTTGATAACTTGTCTGTTCTGGAATGACTTTCGTGTGCTTCAATCTTTTTCTTTTTCTTTCTTTTTCATCATTTACAGCAACGTCACTGTAGCAATTTGAATATACTGTTCCTGACATACCTGCTGCTATTGTAGCTCTATATTTTTTCCATCTTCCATTTTTCTTTCTAAAAGATTTCGTAACAGATTTGATCTTAACTCCCACACCACCGCTTGCAAGTGACTGTAATCTTCTAAATTTATTTTTCCATCTAATTCTCCTATCAGAACTGAAGATTTCTTCCCCTTTTTCTTTTGCATTTTCTTTACAAGAACTTGGTTGGCTTTGCACCGGAGGAACAGTAACCGTTAAAGTATATCTAATAGGCTCTTGAGAGGCTAAAATATCAGTAACTTGGTTCTGTGTTGCCCCTGCAATGTTAAATGGTTGTTGAGTTGGATTAGTAATGTTATTCAATGCTGTTAATACATTAGTTGTAGTTCCTATATCAGTAATCGGAAAACTTACATATCCCCAATCATACATTTTGTATAATGTATAACCTGTTTTACAGTCTCCCACAATAAACTCAGAACCTAAACTTAATAAAGCTCTTTCTGTTTCATCATCAATATAATATTCATCAGGAGAAGTATTTAAATTCCATGCTCCGTCTCCTTGCTGGTCTAGCCAAGCATCCTCAAGTTCAATAATGTGTTGTCTTAACGAACAAAACTTAAGATCTTTTTCAAAATCTGTTAATGGTTGATCTTCGTCAAATCCGATTTCATCCGCATAATCATCTGCTTCCAGATCCGTCATATTAGCGGTTTGTTGATCAAAAGCATCATTGTAGTCTTCAATCATTTGGTCAAGTTTTATAATCGAATTCTCATAATCTTGTAGTGTTGGAAAAATTAATATGTTATTATCGCAATTTATTGGAATTCCGTTGTCAAGATTTATAGCTTTTACACCAGGTATAATTGTGCTTTCAATGGCAGAATTAAAATATTCACATGATGATTTTCTTGAAACTAATTGGACTGAATTTTTCTTTGACGTTAGTTGTTTACTTTCTGTCTCAAGCTCAGATGTACATGAATGTAACAATGATACTGCAATAAAACTCATTGCTCTAAGGAAATGTTTTTTTCTCATAAAAATGAAATGTGTTTAATCTTATTAAATAATATTTTTGTGTTTAGCTTGTGTTTTTTAGCAGATAATTACCAAGCTCGAAATTATCTGCTTTTTCATGCAAGAGTTTCACGGTTTTATTTTTTGTAAATTTAAAAATTAAATTATTTGAGACATTTTTTTCACATTAAAAAGATTTATTAAAACTAGTTCTCATATTAACTATCACATTAACTTGAACATAATATCAAAACTTGACGTATTATACATAATAAAAAATCTTTACCCATTCCAAAACTCCCTATCCAAACTCCTGTACTGTATCGCTTCCGAGACGTGATACGAAAGTATGCTTTCAGATTCTTCCAGATCTGCTATGGTTCGCGCTACTTTAAGGATACGATCGTAAGCTCTGGCTGAAAGGTTCAGTTTTTCCATGGCCGTTTTTATCAGACTGAAGGAAGTTTCATCCAGATTACAGTACTGTTCAATTTCTTTGGGACCTATTTGAGCGTTGTAGCTTATTTTCAAATCTTTATAGCGTTCTCTCTGGATTTCACGGGCTACCAGCACACGCTTTCTGATATCTTCACTCTTTTCGCCTTTTCTTCGCTCCGCCAGTTGTTCAAATTCCACTTTCTGCACCTCAATATGAATGTCAATCCTGTCCAGAAGAGGTCCGGAAAGCTTATTCATATACCGCTGCATTTCGTAGACGGTAGAAGTATTATTAGGGTCATCAGGAAAAAATCCGCTGGGGCTGGGATTCATGGAGGCGACCAACATAAAGCTTGCGGGATAATTCACCGTAAATCTGGCTCTTGAGATTGTTACTTCACGGTCTTCCAGAGGCTGCCGCATTACTTCGAGTACGGTTCTTTTAAATTCCGGCATTTCATCTAGAAACAATACTCCGTTGTGTGCCAACGAGATTTCTCCGGGTTGCGGATAGCCTCCCCCGCCAACAAGTGCCACATCTGAAATCGTATGATGCGGTGCACGAAACGGACGAACCGTCATCAGTGAAGTTTCCGTGCCCATTTTTCCCGCGACAGAATGGATCTTTGTGGTTTCCAATGCTTCCTTTAAACTAAGTGGAGGCAAAATACTGGGAACCCTTTTCGCAAGCATTGTTTTTCCACTTCCGGGAGGTCCGATCAAAATAATATTATGTCCCCCTGCTGCTGCAACTTCCATTGCCCGTTTGGCAGTCTCCTGCCCCTTCACTTCTGAAAAATCAAATGGGAAATCATTAACTTTTTCCTGAAATTCTTTTCTTGTATCGATTTCAATTTTCTCAAGCGGCTTTCCTTCATTAAAGAAATCAATCACCTCTATTATATTTTCAGCGGCAAAAACATCAAGATTGTTCACAATCGCAGCTTCACGGGTATTCTGCTTTGGAAGAATAATTCCTTTAAATCCTTCTTCTCTCGCCTGTATGGCAATCGGCAATACACCCTTCACCGGCTGTAAGGTCCCGTCGAGAGAAAGCTCTCCCATAATGATATAATCCTGGATATTTTCGGCAAGAATCTGATCGGAGGCCGCAAGAATTCCGATGGCAATACTCAGATCGTACGCAGCGCCTTCTTTGCGGAGATCGGCGGGAGCCATATTAATGGTGATTTTTTTTCCGGGAATTTTATAACCGACATTTTTCAGTGCAGCGGAGATCCTGTAACTGCTTTCTTTGATGGCATTATCGGGAAGACCTACGAGGTGATACCCTACTCCTCCGGTGTCTACATTAACTTCAATGGTGATGGTTTGCACCGAGACGCCATGTATTGCACTTCCATAAATTTTGATCAGCATTGTCTGTGTTTTGATGCAAAAATAACAATTTTTATTACCATTAAATAAAATTACGACAAGTTTTGTCGTTGGCTACTTTTAGATTTGCGGTACAAAATTATTTAAAAATTAAAAAAATGAAACAAATCCAAATTATTGATCCTACAACATTAGAGACAGTAAACTATATTGAAACAAATGTGTGGCATGACGGAACTCCTATTACTCCAGAAAAATGTGATAATGTTCTTTACAGAGAATTCGAATGTGGTGTTTTTTATAAACGTCAAATTTCTGATATCATAAGAATCTCATGGTATCGACACCTCATGATAAATGATGATGATGATGCAAGTGAAATTATAAATTCTGCAATTAACTGCGCACCCTCCAATACCATATTAGATGGAGAAAACGGTTTTTTTAATGTCCATTCAATTTGGCTAAAGTCTGATATTTCTTTTGTAAATTTTAACCTTAAATCCATTGGAACAGATGAAACTGATATTAGCGTTTTATGCATAGGAAATGATATTGACCCTGCATCAATACAAAATCCCTCTTCACCTTTAAAATCGAAATATGCTAAAAGAGTTTTTGATAAACATAATATTGGGGAGACGAATATAACTATTGAAAACGTAAAAATCAATGGAAACAGAGAAGCACATACAATGCTGGCTTACAAAGATGGAGGAAGACATGGTATAAGTATTAAAGGAAAAGTTTCCAGAATAAGAATTAAAAATTGCTCGGCACAATTCTGTGCTACAGATGGACTTCAAATTTATAGTGGCTTAGCTTATGCTATAAATGATGACGCTCTTTTCGCGGCAACAGATATTCAGATTGAGAATTTAATTTGTGAGTGGAACAGAAGACATGGTGCAAGTGGAGACAGTATCACTATTCTAAGTGTACAGAATTCCAAATTTAATAGGAACGGAAGAGATATTAATGGAGGACTCGTTGAAGGAAATGAAGGCTGTAAAAATTCAAATAATGTGTTATTTGGAAATGGCTGGGACATGGAAGGATATGGTGTAGGCTCAAATGTTCATGATATAAATTTTAATAATTGTGAATTCATTGAAAATATAAAAGCAGGATTACTATTATATGAAGCAGCAACAGGACAGGAACTTACTTTTGTTAAGAGAAGCAATATTTACATCAATTTCTGTAAGTTCGATTGTGGAATAATAAATTCTGAATTTACCGCTGTTGATATTACCGGATCACAAGCTAATTTAGATGTCGGGATTTATCTTTATGATCACATTATCTTTGATAATTGTTATTTTATGGGTCGTTTTCTAGGAAAATCAATTAAAAATATTACACTGAGAAATTGCTATCATGTATATTCTCCTACTGACACATTTACCACAAGAGGATTATTCGATAATGTAGAACTGGCAATAGTAAGGAATATTCAGACTAAAAGATATTTATGGAGTGGCCAACACTTTAATCTCATAAGTGATGATATATTAGCAAAAAGTGTAGACGTGAATTTTGGACAAATAGATGCAGGTACGCTACAAACGATTGATATCCCTTTTCCAGAAGCAGAATTTGGAGATATCGTTACCGTCACTCTAAATACGCTTAATGAAATTCGTTTCAGAGAATTTACTTTAGAAGGTTTAGTTGCTTTTCCCGGAAATAAAGTTCTAGTAACAATCAAAAACAACTCAAATAATAATGAAATTGTTGCATCAGGTAAAATGCACATTTTTGTAGAAAAAAAATATGTTAGTAAATAAACATTTAATTGGCGCAAAGAAATATTTGCGCCAATTATTATAATTTAGTTAATTAATTCTGTAATCTATTTCTTAATAAATTTATTTTTGTACACCTTTCCATCCACAGATTTAGATACGATAAAATACGTTCCCGGAACAATTGCACTTACATCAATAGCCTCAGAAAACTGGTGATCCTTCTTTTGCAGGATCAGCTTTCCGGACATATCAATGATGGAAACTTCAGGATATTTTTTATCAGATTCTTTTCCGATATAAATCACCTGTGAAGCAGGATTCGGATAAACGCTGAGGTTGTTTTCTTTAGGTTTGGTTTCTCCCGTCCCGAGATTGGAGCAGAAGCTGAAGTTTCCGAAATTTAAGGTGATAAAAGCAAAATCGCTCAGCATCTCGCACTGATCCGGGCAATATTGCGTACAGGCATAAAACCCGAAAGTCCCGGAATTGGTTGCGGTATACGAATCTCCTGTTTCTCCTGCAATGATACAAGGATCTGAAGGTAAAGGAGGATTGCTCCCCGGAATACATTTAAACCACGTATGCGTTCCGTATACCTGCGGAAAACCGTCATTGAGCTGTACCGAAGTGCCGTCACAAACATTATAGACTCCGGGTGCGGTCTCTTCAAAAGTTCCGGGCTGGAAGTCTGCCATCATAAAAGGAAGACCGTAGGCGTAGCCGTCTGCCAGAACTGGAGCACTTTGTGCTGTACAGTCATTTTGTGTTACCTCAACTTTGAAATAGTACAGCATATCATCGGTTCCGTTGATCGTTAACGTCTGGGATGTTGCACCGGGAATCGCTACCCACGGATTGTTATTTGGCGTTTGCCAGTCCCACTGCTGTTTGTACCATTGATACGTTCCGTACGTTTGGGTCGTAGAAAGTGTTTCTGTCTCCGTATTACAAAAGAGAATTCTTTCTGCAAACATGCCGCTCAGTCTCGGACTGGTAATTTCTGGGGTACATTGCTGTGCGTTCAGCTTTAAAAAGCTTAATAATAAAATACTTAAAAAAATTAGTTTTGTTTTCATATACAATTATTTTGTGATTCGATAATTTCTTTAATCCAATAGTATTCTGACCCCGAACTTTAGATTAAAATTCAGCGGCTTTTCTTTGTAAATGGTTTTGAGCGAACTGTTGTCATTAAAATGATAGCCAATACCCGGTTCTGCATAAATTCCGATATGTTTTATCACCCTGAACTGAACACCCACAGCCGAATTTACCGAAACCTGAACCGGTTTCTCGCCGATCTCTTCTTTAGTTTCCTGCTTTACCGCGCCATCTACAATGTATTTTGTCCTGATATTGCCGGAAACGGCTTTTTCAACAGTTCCACCTCCGGTAACATATCCTGTAAAAGGTCCTTTCTGAATAACATTATAGTTTATCTGAACCGGAATTCCCACATAATGAATATTCTGTTCACTGCTGATAAAATCGGAAGGACTGCCGGAGGTAAGTTCTGCAGAAAGCCTGGTATAATTAACTCCTGTCCCGAGGCTCCATTTTTTGCCTAAATTTTTGTAAACAGAAGCACCAATAGTAACAGGGGTTCTATGTCTTATGGTGGCATCAACTTTTTTATCCTGATTGGCGAGAAGAATCTGCATCAGCGGATCTTCTCCGGATCCCAGACTCCACATTTCAGGAAGGCTGGGCGTTGCACCATTGAGCGAGGCATAACCGGGAAACTGATCAGTGGTATTTGAAGAGGTATTACCCGTTCCCAAACCAAGCATCCATTTACTTTTCGTTTTGGCAAACGCCAGAGCTTTCATTTTTTCCGCTCCTTCTTTCTTTTTTCTCTCCTCTTTTGTCGTCAAGGCATATGTTTCCGGTTCTTCAAAAGCCGGTTTTGCCGGTATACTTTCTACATCTTCTTTTTGAGCTGATTTGTTTTCAGTAAAAACTTCATTTTGCGAAGAAATTTCTAATCTCTCACCCTGATTAATTCCTGGTAAAAAATATATCTTGATCAAAGACTTTTTAAGATATTCAGGTATCGAATTCTTCTTCCTGTCTTCTTTTTGGTTAACGCTAAAAAACTGATTTCCAATGTCTTTTCCGGAATAATCTCCTGCTGGCTTAGATATAGGTTTTCCCTGAAAGGTATCTTTTACAGTGTATTGTTTTTTAATTTCAGGCTGATGTTTATTTCCGTTAAAATAAAATAGCCCGCCCAGAATAAAGAATACAGCAATAGCCGCAGCAACACCGCAAATACGGTACAGTAACGGCAGATTAAATATAACAGTCTTCTGCGCTTTCAGATCATTCGGAACGGGACCGGGAATACTTTCGGTCTCGTCCTCCACAAATAATTCTTCACTGATATTTCTCCACAATCCATCAGGAACATCTTCTGTGTGATCTTCCATTTTCCTGCGCAGCTCATTTAACCATTCATTACTCATATTGCGCTGTTTTAGACATTTTATATTCTTTTATTTTCCGGGCAAGCATTGATTTGGCCCTGTGAAACTGTGATGCTGAAGAATTTTCTGCAATTCCCAGTATTTCGGCTATTTCTTTATGGCTTCTTTCCTCAAAAACAAACAGGTTAAAAACCGTTCTGTAACCATCAGGAAGCGTCCGGATCATTTCCATAATTTCCTGCTGTGAAATTTCATCCAGATCAGGATCATCTTCTGTTTCTGTATCCGTGATATCAGCTTCATTGGTCATGATTTTAAAATCGGCATTTTGTTTAATGTGCTTTAAAGATTCATTAACAGTAATTCTGGTGCTCCATGCCCTCAGCGAACCATTTCCTCTGTATTCAAAAGATTCTATAGAGCGAAACATACGGATAAAGCTGTTCTGCAAAACATCATTTACCTGATCCCTGTCAATGATATATCTTGAACAGACATAGGCAAGACTACCTGAATAAGCTTCAAAGAGCTCCTTCCAGGCCGTTTCTTCTTTCTGTAGAAGACGGTTTACCAAAATCTGTTCGCTATTTTTCTTCATTAACTTTACGGCATCATTCCGGACTGTCATTCATTTAACATAATACAAAGATAGGTTGCCTCTAATTGAAGCCGGCCTATCTGCCAATAACCATTATTTAATTTTTAATACTGATCGGGATTTCATATTTTATGGTTTGGTAAGGAGCTATATCTACCCCTCCAACGTTTATTTTTTCTGCTTCCCATCCAAATCTCAGGGATGTATCATACCCGACATAAAAGCCTTTCTGCTTGGCTGTCATTGTTATGGCAACATTTTTTGATACTCCGTCAATTGGAATTTGAAAAGCCATTATCTGAGGTTCTAAAGCAAGTTCTATCACGTTCTGATCTACATTCAGTTTGGTCTTAAACTTTATTTTATATTCAACTTTCCCTAAATGGGCTAAAACCGTATCGGCTTTCACAGGATCTGCCACGATTGTTTTCACAATTTCTCTTACCGGAAAATCCTTAAAAGTAATCAGGCTGTCTTTTGCATTAAAGTCAATGATTTTTTCATTCACATTTATTCCTTTGGAAGTTACCAGCCGTGCTCTGTAATTCCCGTTGACATCGCTGATTTTTACGGGAACAGGTACATACTGATCATCCATACACGATATTAATGACATTCCGGATACGGCAATTGCGGCAAGCATCAGGAAACGAAGTACTTTTTTTATCTTCATTATCTTAAATTTTAGCATTACACATTATTATTGAGTACTCGTTAGGTAAATCCCGTTTTAGGCAAATCTTGCACAGGATGGCTGAAAAAAATATTAAAAACTCATAATGGCCTGAGTTTTAAGTATGAAATTTTATATCACAACATCATGTAAGTTTCATTATTTTAATACTTTTGTTATAAGATGCATAAAAGAAGACTGAAACAGAATAATAAATCAATACATCATGACCATTAAACCTGAAATCTCATGGGCAGATTTTGAAAAAATTGATATCAGATGCGGAACCATTATTTCAGCCGATGATTTCGAAAAAGCCAGAAACCCTTCTTACCAACTGGAAATAGATTTTGGAGATTTAGGGATTAAAAAGTCATCGGCACAGATTACGTCATTATACAGTAAAGAAGAATTGATTGGCCTGCAGGTTCTTGCCGTCGTTAATTTCCCTAAAAAGCAGATTGCCAACTTTTTCAGCGAATGCCTTGTGCTGGGCGTTTATGGTGAAGATAAAAAAGATGTTACTTTACTTACGCCTTCATTACCTGTGAAAAACGGAATGCAGGTAGGATAAAATAAAAACAAATGATACAACACATTCCTTTAGAAAGAATTTTATTTATTGATATTGAAACAGTTCCGGGATCCGGATCGTGGGAAGACCTATCGGAATCCGAACAGATGCTTTGGGATAAAAAAACGAAGTACCAGAGAAAAGATGAAATCTCTGCACCGGATTTTTATTCGGAAAAGGCAGGAATTATGGCCGAATTCGGAAAAATTATCTGCATTACAATCGGGATGCTCGAAAAAAATGACACTTTAAAAATCAAAAGCTTCGCAGGGCATGACGAAAAAAAGATTTTGCTGGAATTTGGCGAAATATTTAACAGTCCGCGGCTTCGGGAAGTAATACTCTGTGCCCATAACGGTAAAGAGTTTGATTTTCCGTGGATTGCCAGAAGGTTTCTGATTAACGGCATAATGCCTCCCGTACCGTTTCAGATGTTTGGGAAAAAACCCTGGGAAATTCCTCATATCGATACGATGGAACTTTGGAAATTCGGGGATTATAAAAGTTTCGTTTCGCTGGAATTACTGGCGCATCTTTTCGGAATTCCTACGCCGAAAGACGATATCGACGGCTCAATGGTTTCATCAATCTACTACATAGAGAAAGACTTGCAAAGAATAATAGACTATTGTGAAAAAGATGTCTTAACTTTGGCAAACATTTTCCGGCGCATGCGTCAGGAAGATTTGTTGAAAAGGTATATCAATTTAGATTAAAAAATGAAATTTACAGACGATCAGATTGCTGACATTGGTGAAGAGATCATCAACGTCTTAAAAACCGTATATGACCCTGAAATTCCGGTAGATATCTATGAACTTGGGCTGGTTTACGATGTTCAGATTTCCGATGATGCGGATGTTAAGATCATCATGACTCTCACTACTCCCAACTGTCCGGTTGCGGAAACATTGCCTCAGGAAGTAAAGGACAAAGTAGCAGAAGTAGAGAACGTAAAAAGCGTTGATCTGGAGCTTACCTTCGAACCAAGCTGGAATAAGGATATGATGAGTGAGGAAGCCAAATTTGAGCTGGGTATGCTTTAATCAGGTATAAGCCTAGGGTTACAATGTATTAACTTTACATTATCTAAAAATAATAGCTGTTTCATTTTGAGACAGCTTTTTTTATTTCCGTTTATTCCCCATATATATTTCGTAAAAACACTGACAAACAGATAATTACACTATCATACCTTTGGTTCAGAAATCAAGAGTATGAAAACCAATACAATCATAGTATCATTTACCAACGGAAGTGTCCCGCCACAGTATGCTTACCGATATCAGATTATTTTCTCCGGAGAGGACAGAAATGCCGAGCTTAAACTTTTCAAAGGATATGATACGGATGAAAAAATGATTGTATCTGAACGAAAGAAATTCAATGTCGAAATTTTTCTCAAGCTTCTTTCTTTACTAAACACAAAAGAGATTTCTCTAAAAAACCAGGTCATGGTTGGAGGAAGCGAAAGAAGTATTGAAGTTAATTCAAAGAAAATGATCATCTACCCTGATGATGATTTCGGGATTTCCGTGTTCAACCGATTTTTAGAACTGTACAGCGCTGATTTTTTAAACCAAATTAATAATAACCTTAATCTTTAAAACCAATTATCATGGACCAAGCACCTAAAGAAATGTTTGTAGGAGTAATTAACCCTTACGCATTAACCGAAGCCATTACCGGAAGAAAATTCGACTGGAAAGATGCAAAATCTTACCAAATCCTTGAAGAAACTCTGGAAACCAATTATGCAGAACTTTTCGACATCAAATTTAATTCACCTCTGTATGCCGGACTGGAACTGATGAAAGACAACACAGTACGCGCTCTGAAAACTGACGAAGTTAAAATAAGAGCAACCGATAAGCTGGAATCTGTAAACCTTTCAAACATCAGAACACTTAATGATCTTTCCACCACAGGAGTAAAAGACCTTAATGCCATTTCCGTCAAAAATGCCAGACTGGACAAAGGTGATGTAAAAATGGTACTGAATATTCCAAAACTGAACAATACGATTACTAACAAACTCATCACTCCATCCATTAAAAACATCATTTTCGGACAGGGAAACGCGAACGGATGGACGCCTGCAGGAACTTCGTGGAGCGACAGAGGAAATTTCTTCAATGATGTTACCGAATACAATGACCCGATTCAGGGAGCGGTAGCCAACTGTTATTTTATTGCAGCGATTTCTGCCATTGCCTGGGCAACACCTTATACTATTGAACATAAAGTACGGGCAACAGGAACCGGAGAAACAGACCGCACCAATGCGATTCAGTTCTTTACAAAAGGAGGAGGAAAAGATGCGGCCACAAGACTCGTAGAAGTTACTGATAATACCATTGTTAACTCTTCTAACAGCCCTGTGTACTGCAGAAGTAATGACGCCGGAGAGATTTGGCCTGCTGTTTATGAAAAAGCATTTGCAAAATGGATTACGAATGTGAATGATGACAAACCGGATATTTCCCAAACCGCTTATGGAGATCCTGCAAAAGCCGTTGCACAGCTCACCAACAAAACGCCTTATTATTATTATACCTCATCAAGAACCGGGCTTGATCTTTTCGGGATAGTAAGAGAAAATTCGATGAGTTATAAAACCATCAATCCGATGGTTGCCTGGACGTACGGATCAGGAAAAGACTACAGCGGATCCAATATTGTAGGAAACCACGCCTATACTGTTTTGGGATGGTCTACTTTCAACGGTAAAAACTATATCATCCTGAGAAATCCGTGGGGAGTTACGGAGCCGAACGGCTTAAATTCTTATCAGGGGTTGATCAGCTTTTTTGACGGAAGTTTCTGGAGACCGATTAATATGATTGGAAATGATGGTGTTTTTGCACTGGAAGTCAATGCATTCCAATATTATTTTGCCGCTCTTGCAGTTACAAAATAACTGATAACCAATAATTAACTAACCTTAAGCTTTCACAGATCTTATCTGTGAAAGTTTTTATATCTCCTTGGCAATTTCCTTACCTTCCCTCCTGCTCCATTCACTCCAGGAACCTACGTACAAAGACGGAATTTCAAAACCGGCATATTCCAACGCTAAAATCGTATGACAGGCAGTCACTCCGGAACCACAGTGAATGATAAGATTCCCGGCTTTACCTTCCAGTAATTTTGAATATTTATCTTTTAATATTTCAGGAGAAAGGAAGTTTCCGTTTTCATCGAGATTTTCAGAAAAAGGAATATTGATGGCTCCCGGAATATGGCCTGCAACCAAATCAATCGGTTCAGATTCTCCTCTGTAACGATATGCATCACGAACATCTATCACTGTTGATCCATTACTTCTTAGTTCATTTTCAACATCTTCTATGGTTGATAATGCAAGCAGCCATTTATCTATTTTGATAATTTCAGCTTTTTCAAATCCTTCTTCACCTGATGAGAATTCCAGATCATATTTTTCAGCATTCTGAAAGCCTCCATCCAAAACCTGAACATTTTCAAACCCGAAAGCTTTCAGCATCCACCAAGCTCTTGCTGCAGCATTTGCGCCGTTTTTATCATCATAAATAACAATATGTGATTTTTCAGAAATTCCAAGTTCTGAAAGTGTTTCCGCAAATTTTTCAATAGCAGGAAGAGGATGCCTTCCGCCAAATGCTGCATCTTCACCAATTTCAGCTAAATTCTTATCCAAATTAATAAACCTTGCTCCTTTAATATGCTTATTCAGATAATTTTGATGAGCATCTTTTCCTGCTCTTGCATCAAGGATAATAAGATTTTCTGTTGGAAGATTTTTTAGTTCTGAAGGTGAGATGATGGATTGCATATTTGTTGTTTAATTATTTTCGAAAGAAGCCGCAACTCTGTATTTATTATTAAGAACGTCCGTAATTTCCTTTCTCAGATCTTCCAAAGTAAAACTGGCATCTTTAAAACCGATCGGATAAGTGGAATGTCCGCTTTTCGTTTCTTCACAAATGACGAATTGTGGATCTGTCTTTTCAACCTGAAGCGTTTTTTCAATTTTGAATTTACGCTCCACTTTGTCTCCTTTTTCATTAATTAAATACAAAACATACAAAGGCTGAAGCATCTCTTTTGGCTTTTCAAAATATTTATGGATATTCACAACCTGATTTTTCCAGTTGAACTGATCCACATTAAGGTTTTTAAACTTCATTTCATCCTCCGGAAGCTCTTTATTTTCATAGAAAGTTCTCATTTTCTCAAAATAGGAATCTGCCTCTGAAAATTTGTTCTGAACATTTAAGGATTTTATCAGCTTGGTGTACAGTTCATATTCTTTTGGTAAAGATAAAATAGCATCTTTATAAACTTTTTCAGATTTTTTATAATCCTTCTGGCTATAATAAAAACCTCCTGCAAATAAAACTATTTTCAAATACCAACTATCCTTCTCTCCCGATTTTTGGAGTGCCTCTAAAAAAGTTTTTTCCTGGTTAACAGAATCCTCCAAGATGCTGTAAATCCGTAACTTTTCAAAATAAAACTCAGCAAGAGGTTGAGAGTCAAGGCCTAAATTTATATTCTTCAAAGCCTCATCGTATTTTTTCTGATACATATTAGAAAGGCCGATGTGATAATATACAAGAGCATTATCAAAGCCTTTTTGTAAAGCTTTATTATAATATTCAATTGCTTTTTCGTCATTTTCCTGCCTGAAAAATGCAAAGCCTAAGTAATACAATTCCTCGCCGGTAAACGAAGAGCTTTCTTTTTCAAGCGCCGTTAATTCTTCAAATTTCTCTTCATTAAAGAGTTTCTCTACCTTTTGCGCAAAAATTCCTGAAGAAAAGATAATAAGAATGGTGATAAAAAACTTTTTCATATTTAAAAATGAAAAATATCTTTCGCTTTATTATAAGAACTTTCAAAGTTCAGCAGGTTCAGTTTATGTTCAGCTTTTTCCACGCTCATAAAGTTGATTACCTGTTCAGTAGGCATGTTTCCAACAAGGTCATCTTTTGCCATCGGACAGCCGCCGATTCCTTTAATGGCACTGTCGAACCTTCTGCAACCCTGATCGTATGCTGCCTTTAATTTAGAGTAAGAATCTTCATACCGGTTGTGAAAATGTGCTCCGAAATTAATTTCGGGATATTTTGCAGGAATTTTTCCAAACAAAAGAGAAATGGTTTCCGGTGTTGCAACTCCCGTAGTATCAGAGAGTAAAATATCTTTAACTCCTATTTCCGAAAAACGCTGTGCCCAAAAATCTACATCTTCCCACTTCCACATTTCGCCGTAAGGATTTCCAAAAGCCATTGAAAAATAGACATTCAGCTGCCGGTTTTCACTTTTTACCAGTTTCAGCATTCTGATAATTTCGTCAAAAGCTTCTTCTTGGTTTTTATTGGTATTCCTGTGCTGAAAAGTCTCAGAAATAGAAAACGGAAACCCTATAATATCTACCGATTGGTGTTTAAGGGCTTTTTCTGCGCCGCGGTAATTCCCGATAATGGCAGAAACTTTCGTATTGGATCGGGATTTATCAATATTCTCGGCAACCTCAGCAGAGTCGGCCATCTGCGGAATTGCTTTCGGAGATACAAAGCTCAGGCAATCCAGCACATCAAAGCCAACATCCATCAGGGAGTTGATATAGTCTATTTTTTTATCTGTGGGGATGAATTCTCCCCAACCCTGCATTGCATCACGCGGACATTCAGTAAGGAACATTTTTGACTTTTAGATTTTCTCAAATATAATAAAACTAAACTATTTAGTTTCATCTTCCACAAATCTACCATTATTTTGATTCTCAAATATTTATATCTCATTTATAATTTCGATGGTGTATATCAGCTTACAAATAAATCATTCTGAGGTTCAAATTCCTTAACTTTGCCCACAAATTTATACTAATAATGAGCGCAATAGAATTCAACCCGTTATGGAAAGAAAAATTACTGAACCGTTTTCTTACTTATGTAAAAATATATTCAACCAGTGATGCTGAAAGCGAAACCACTCCTTCTACAGAAAGACAGTGGAATATCGCCAACTATATCGCGGAAGAGCTGAAAACGATCGGTCTTGAGGAGGTATCAATTGATGGAAACGGGTATATCATGGGATATGTTCCTTCAAATCTGGAAAATAATGATCTCCCGACGATCGGATTTATATCACATTATGATACATCTCCGGATTTTATCGGAGAAAATGTAAACCCTCAGGTTTGGGAAAACTATGACGGAAATGATCTTGTTTTAAATCAGACAACAGGATTTACTTTATCCCCTTCAAAATTTGAAAGCTTAAAAAAATACATCGGCCAGACGTTGATTACGACGGACGGAAATACATTATTGGGAGCAGATGACAAAGCCGGATGTGCGGAAATCGTAACCGCTGCGGAATATCTGGTTGCACATCCTGAAATCAAGCATGGAAAAATTGCCGTAGGATTTACGCCTGATGAAGAAATAGGAAGAGGAGCTCACAAATTTGATGTGGAAAAATTCGGGGCGGAATTCGCTTATACGATGGATGGCGGAGAAGTTGGTGAACTGGAATATGAAAACTTCAATGCAGCCGGAGCGGTAGTAAAAATTCACGGGCTGAGTGTACACCCAGGTTATGCTTACGGTAAAATGGTAAATGCTGCTTTACTGGCTTGCGAATTCGCACAAATGCTTCCGGCGAACGAAACGCCTGCAACTACAAAAGGTTTTGACGGCTTTTATCATTTAATGGATCTGAATGCTGATATTTCTGAAGCTAAATTACAGTACATCATCCGTGATCACGATGCCGACAAATTTGAGGCAAGAAAGAAAGTAATGGAAGAAAAAGTGACCGAATTTAATCAAAAACACGGTGAGGGTACTGCCGAAATTGAGATTAAAGAGCAATACAGAAACATGAAGCAGCAGTTTGAAGGTAAAATGTACATCATCGACCGTGCAGCTGCCGCCATGAAAGAAGCAGGAATCGAGCCTAAAATCAAAGCCATCCGAGGAGGGACAGACGGCGCACAACTGTCTTATATGGGACTTCCTTGTCCGAATATTTTCGCAGGTGGAATCAATTTCCACGGACCGTATGAATATGTAGCCTTGGAAAGCATGCAAAAAGCAATGGAAGTAATTTTGAATATTGTAAAGGCTTAGCCGTTTATTTTACATAGGTTAAAAGACTGTCTCTAAGGCAGTCTTTATCATTTATCAGTCTTCCGTCTCTGAACGAAAACTCAAAACACAAACATTTTTGCAAACTGCTAAAAAATAATGGCCTGATTTTTGCAAAAAAAAATCAAAAACATTCTTATAAATGAAAAAGAAATTATATTCAGCAGCATTGATTCTTTTATTGGGAATCGGTGTATCTGCACAAAAAACGAATCCTGTAAAGCAGGAAGTAAAAAAAGATGCCAAAAAAGTAGGAACTGCCGTTAAAGACGGTGCAGAATGGACAGCCAAAACCACAGAAAAAGGTTACGATGAAACCAAAAAAGGCGTTAAAAATGCCACAAAATGGACAAAAAAAACGGCTAAAAAAGGTTCAGATGCGGTAGATAGATCCTATCAAGATGTAAAAGCAAATATTAAGAAAGATTAATTAAAAAAACCACTGCGATAGCGGTGGTTTTTTAGTATCTAAAGAATAATATAATCTATTATTGCTGATTTCCCAAAAAAGCATCCCAACCCTGTGCAGTCAAAGCAATCAATTGGTTTGAACCTCTTGCCACCATAAAATTTCCATCTTCTTTTTCAACGGCATGACCAATGATGGTAAAGTCCGGATGATTTTTAATTTTATCAAAATCGTTCGCAGAAATAGTGAATAACAATTCATAATCTTCTCCTCCGCTTAAAGCCGTTACCACAGGATTTAAATTAAACTCGTCTGCGGTGGAAATGGTAAGGCTGTCCATCGGAATTTTTTCTTCATATAACCTGAACCCCACTCCGGATTGATCCGAAAGATGAAGAATTTCCGAAGCCAGGCCGTCCGAAACGTCAATCATAGAGGTCGGTTTAATATCCAGCTGTTCCAGAATGCCTTTTACATCGGTTCTCGCTTCCGGTTTCAGCTGTCTTTCCAGAATATAATCGTAACCTTCCATTTCCGGCTGCATATTAGGATCGGCGAGGAAAACGGCATGTTCTCTTTCCAGGATCTGGAGGCCCATATAAGCTCCTCCAAGATCACCGGTTACCACCAACAGATCATTCGGTTTTGCACCGCTCCTTTTCACAAGATTTTCTTCAGTTTCTAATCCGACTGCGGTAATGCTCATGACAAGACCGGCATTAGAACTCGTCGTATCTCCGCCAATTAAGTCAACTTTATATCTTGAACAAGCTGCCTGAATTCCAGCATAAACTTCTTCCAGCGCTTCTACCGGAAAACGGTTGGAAACAGCCAAAGAAACGAGAATCTGAGTAGGCTTGGCGTTCATTGCTGCAATATCGCTCAGGTTTACAACCACCGCTTTATAACCCAGATGTTTCAACGGAACGTATCCCAAATTAAAATGTACGCCTTCAGCCAGCACATCTGTCGTAAGAACTACTTTTTTATTTTCTGGATTAATGACTGCAGCATCATCTCCTACTCCAAGTTCAGAAGAACTGTTAGATAAAGAAAATTGCTCTGTCAAATGCTTTATGAGACCGAATTCTCCTAATTTGGAGATGGGGGTCAATTCCTGTGATTTATCTTCAAACATATTTTTAATATAAGTAATGAATAATTAGTAATGAGTAATTTAAGCTTGAACTCAAAACTTTTAAACCGTAAATTCTGACGGATCAATATTATGCGGATGGAAAGGGAATTTTTTAAAGTCTTCTTTCGAGAGCACAACGGTGTCCGGAGTTTTATATTTGTTCATGGCCTCCACAACATCATCCGGCGGAGTAGTCATTTTTCTGAGCATCATATCGATCCAGACTCCGGTAGCTTCTGAAGTGGCGCAATGTACTCCGTCCGGGGTATAAAATTTATGAAGGAATCTGTAAATGGAAGAATCTTCCGAACATCCGTCGATTTCCACGCTTACAATTACCGTCTGATCGGCGTAAATTTCTTTGAAAAAAGAATACCGCTCGTGAAGGATCACCGGCCCGATTCCCCATCTGCTCAATTGGGTAACACCCATTTTTTCTTTGGTCATAAATGCCATTCTTGCCTGTGCACAGTATTGTACATATGATGAATTGGCTAAATGTTTATTGGCGTCAAGATCGCTCCAGCGTACTTCGAATTTGTGGTAGAATATCATTTAAACTTTGTTTATAAGATGAACTTTAATTTAATTAACCGTGCCATTTTATTAAAGATTGATTTATTATGACAGCTTTTTCGGTTAATAATTTTCACTTTTAAAAGTGAAAAAATTACATTTCTCAAAATTACTCAAATAAGATGGTTTATAAAAATTGTAGTTTTGCAAAAATAATCCTGAGCATAGGATTACAAGGAATATGAAACAAATCATCATTATCGGGGGCGGCGCTGCAGGATTCTTCTGTGCTGCCAACCTGGACGCCACGCAATATAAAGTTACCATTCTCGAACAGAATTCGGATGTTCTTCAGAAAGTAAAAATTTCCGGAGGAGGCCGCTGCAATGTTACCCATGCCTGTTTCGATCCCAGAGAGCTGGTTCAGTTTTATCCGCGAGGCAATAAGGAATTGCTGAGTGTCTTCACTCGTTTTCAGCCGGGAGATACAATGGAATGGTTTGAAAACCGAAAAGTTTCGTTAAAGATTGAAGGCGATAACCGTGTTTTCCCGGAAAGCAATTCTTCACAGACGATTATTAATGCGATGCTAAAAGAAATTCAAAATAAAAATATTGAAGTAAAGACCAAATGCTCCGTTAAAGAAATTGAAAAACAGGATGAAAAATATGTGGTAAAAACCAGTCTGGGAGATTTTGAGGCTGATTATATTATTTATACCACGGGAAGTTCTCCAAAGTCTTTAAAAATAATTCAAAATTTAGGACACAAAATTGTTGATTTAGTTCCTTCACTATTTACTTTTAATATTAAAGATGATTTGCTGAAGGATTTGGCGGGAACAAGCTTTGAAATGGCAGAAACCTCCATTCCAAAATTAAAAACGGAAGAAAGCGGGCCTTTGCTGATCACGCATTGGGGGCTTTCAGGACCGGCAATTCTCAAAATTTCTGCGTGGGAGGCAGTGAACCTTGCGAACATGAAGTACAATTTTGAAATTGAAGTGAACTTTGTTTCTAAGTCTTTAGACGAAGCAGAACAGCTTTTTCAGAATTTTAAACAGTTAAATCCCAAAAAAACAATCGGACAGTCGAAAATTTTTGACATAACGAATCGTTTCTGGCAACGAGTCCTGGAAGTATCAAACATTGATCTTAATAAACAGGCAGCCAACATTTCAAAAAAAGAAATGGACAGAATTATTGAAAATCTCTGCAAAAAGAAATTTCAGGTTACCGGAAAATCAACCTTTAAAGATGAGTTTGTAACTGCTGGTGGCGTTGATTTAAAGGAAATTAACTTTAAAAATATGTCCTCTAAAATTTTACCTAATTTTTATATTGCAGGAGAAGTTCTGAATATTGATGCCGTAACCGGAGGTTTTAATTTTCAGGCATGCTGGAGTGAAGCCTGGCTGATTGCGCAGGATTTGAATAATTTATAATTAATATACTATGAAAAAAATAATTGCGTGCGTTGCCTTATTAACTTTTACGACAATATGTGCGCAAGAAATCTCTCATCCCAGAGAACCTATTGGAAAAGAAATCGTTATTAATGAATTCAATAAACCTGCTGAATATCAAGGAAGTGTTAATGGCTTTCGAAATGAGTTTATGAAACTGTTCAGAGGACAGAAAATACATGCACAAGGAAAAGTACAATCTGAAGCCTTACTTACAATTTCTGAAGAGGGTAATGTTACAGATATTAAAATTGTAGGAGATAATCCTTCCATGAATAAAGAGATGGAACGCGTAATAAAAATTATGTCCAAAAATAAATGGACTCCTGCACTGTTTGACGGAAAACCTATAAAATCTAAGTTTAGATTACCTATAAGTATGATTGTGGAAAATTAAATATGTAATGCTTTCACTCAAAAAAAATATTCCTAATTTTTTAAAGATCCTTTTGATATTAGGATTCGGATATTTCTTTTGGCTGATGCTGAAAATCACGCTGGAATATATTCCGGTGAAAACCGATACAAGTTTTCTGATGATCAAACAAACGGAAGTTTCCGAAAGACCGGAATATTTATATTTCTTCTATTCCCATGTGTACACCAGTATTTTTGTATTGCTTAGCGGGTTTTTAGCAATTCTCAGAAAAGATTTCGGAATAAAAAACTTCCATAAAAATATCGGAAAAGCATACATTTTCCTAATTCTCGTCTTTGCAGCGCCGTCAGGAATTTATATGGGAATATTTGCCAATGGCGGCATCTATTCTAAAATTTCATTTGTACTGTTGGGTTTTTTATGGTGGATTTCAACTTTTAAGGCGTATCAATTAGCCCGGCAGAAAAAATTTAAGCAACACCGGCAATTGATGTGTCGGAGTTTTGCCCTTTCATTTTCTGCAGTGACGTTGAGAATGTGGAAAGTAATTATTGTACATTTATTTCACCCGAACCCGATGGATGTATATCAGATTATTGCGTGGTTGGGCTGGATTCCGAACCTTTTATTTATTGAATATTTAATTGCTAAAAAATATATCTAATTGTATTAACTCACCATCAACAACAATTGTATATGAAAATTTTAAAATTATTTTTGACAGCTTCCGTGCTGATAAGTTTTACAGGCTGTAAAAAGGAAGCAGAAACCACGAATACTACCAAAGACAGCTTAACCGCAAAAAGAGATTCTGTCATTATACCTGAAATCCACAAAGAATACTATGGAATTTACATGGGAGATTTTGCCGGAAAAGAGATCATTACCCCTGAAATCGGAGAAGATTACGAAGGTGATGTTTATAAAAGAATTGCTCTGAAAATCAACAGGATTACGAAAGACAGCGTGTACGGACAAAGCATTGTAGACGGAAACCAGCGTCCTTTCCGCGGAGTTTTTAATGAAGCTGCAAAATCTTTCATCCTTGATGAACCCGGAAACGATAAAACCGACGGAAGATTCGAAGTGAAGCTCAGCAACGACAGCCTTACCGGAACCTGGAATGCATTTAATAAAACCGCCGTAAAAGCACCCTTGAAAACATTAAAGCTTGTAAAAAAAGAGTTTGTTTACAATCCTAATTTTATGCTGAGCCCGGACAACGACCTCATCGACTGGGAAAATCCGAAAAACTTTGTAGAAAAATACACCGATGAAGAAACAGGGAAAACGGAAACTTATACTGCTTCAAAAAACCGGATTGCTTCTGATGCCGTATTTAAGATAAATGCTTCCAAACAAAAATTATCGGAAAAAGACCTTAAAAATCTTCGCAAGCTGGATATGGAAATCATTAAAAATTCCGTGTTTGCGCGGCATGGCTATTCATTTAAAAAAGCAACCTACCGCAATTTTTTTGAACAGACCGACTGGTATATTCCTGTCTCTGATAACGTAGACAACGATCTTTCGCCACTGGAAAAAGAAAATGTAGCATTACTGAGCCGTTTCATCAAGTATGCAGAGGATAAGTACGACAGTTTCGGAAGATAATTCTGCTTATTTTTTGGGAATTAAGAGAAACAGCAACAGGCATCCCGCCGCGTAGCACAGGATATCAATCCACGAAAAAGAATTTCCAACGATAATATAGAGGATGCTTCCAGGCTGTAAACCCATTTTTTCGGCAATGTGGAAATATTGACCCCACTCCACCATACAGGAAAACAGGAAAATTCCCAATGTGAGGTTGTGATTGTTTTTAATAACAAAAAAAGATTTAACAAGGGTAAAGAGCAGTATTACTACTATAACATCCCCAAGATAAGCCCTAACGAAGAATATATTGCTGAAGACCGTGGCAATCAACACTTCAGTGATGAAAATGAATATGCTGATGAGAAAATAAGTGAGGTTAAATTTTAATTTGATCATCCGGATGATTATTTGCTGCAATGATATTGAATTTTTCAGGATTTAAGAGTTTTCGATCTTTTTTTATTTGTTGAACGTCTTTATTGTGGTTGCTTTGTTTCGGTTCGGCGCCTTCGGCGCCGAACCAAAACAAAGCCATTCAAAATTAATATTTCTTATTCCGCCATATACCGTCTTCGGTGTTATTTTTGCTGTCCTGATTTATCAAATATTACAGAACATGAAGAAGATCTTATTAGCTTTAACGCTGTTTTTCAGCACTTTTTTATTTTCACAGACAGAGTACACTTCCGTTTCACAGCTTCCGGATTATGAAATTTTAAAAAAGAAAATGAAGCTTGATGATGTCGTAACCAAAGCAGATACCCCACCCGAATTCCCCGGAGGTATGGAAAATTTCAAAAGACAGTTTGCAGAAAAGATGGATATTATCAATGTAAAATCCAAAAGCATTGATACAAGAGTGTATTTCATTGTTGAAAAAAACGGATATGTACGTTTCGTAACCGCAACAGGAAGCGACAAAAAACATTCGGATGCCGCAGAAACAGCCGTGAGAAGATTATTTGTAAAATGGAAACCCGCAACAGTGAACAGCGAACCGGTGCGTTATCTTTACACTTTTCCTTTAACCCTGAAAAAATCTTAAATAAAGTTTAATATTTATATTTGCCGATTAATGACTAATATAATAACACTTTTAGGATTATTTTTGAGCTTTCTCACTTTTGCTCAGGAACAGCAGGTCCAAACAACTCAGCTTAATGAGCTCCTGATGGTTGAAAAAAACGGCAGAACAAAAATCGACGCTGAAAAACCGGCAGTTTTCCCACTCGGAGTAACTGCATTCAAAAATAGAGTGAGTGAAAATTTCAGGATGCGAAAAATTATAAGCAATGCTGAAAAAGAATCTTGCGAAATCCTTTTTATTGTTGATAAGGAGGGTTCTATGGTAGATGTGAAAGCTTCCGGAAGCAATGAAAGTTTTAACAGAGAGGCAGAAAGAGCCGTTTCAAAAATTAAAGATAAGTGGATTCCCGCTGAACTGAATGGCGAAAAAGTCCGCTACAAATTTCGTTTGCCTTTAACCATTACTTTCAGTAAAAAATAGGTTAATCTACCCACCAATCATTTTTTTAATGGAATTCAGTTTCATTAATGCTTCAATCGGCGTCAAAGTATTAATGTCAATTTTCGTAAGCTCTTCACGGATATTTTCCAGAACGGGATCATCCAGCTGGAAAAAGGAAAGCTGCATATTTTCTTCCGTTACCCGTTTGATACTTTCTGACGAGCTTCCCTGCGTACGGCTGGCTTCCAGTGTTTTCAGGATTTCATTAGCTCTGTTGACCACTTTAGCTGGCATTCCCGCCAGTTTCGCCACGTGAATCCCGAAGCTGTGCTCGCTTCCGCCCGGAATCAGTTTTCTTAAAAAAATGATATTGCCTTTATTTTCCTGAATCGAAACGTGGAAATTTTTCACCCGTTCAAAATTCACCGTCATTTCGTTTAATTCATGATAATGGGTGGCAAATAAAGTTTTGGCTTGGGTAGGATGCTGATGGAGATATTCTGCAATGGCCCAGGCAATGGAAACACCGTCATAAGTGGAAGTTCCGCGCCCGATTTCATCTAAAAGAATAAGGCTGCGTTCGGAAATATTATTTAAAATATTAGCAGCTTCATTCATCTCTACCATAAAGGTTGATTCCCCTGCCGAAATATTATCCGTTGCCCCGACTCTGGTAAAGATTTTATCCAGAATTCCGATCTCCGCATGTTTAGCCGGAACAAAGCTTCCGATCTGCGCCATCAGGCAGACAATCGCGGTCTGACGGAGAATGGCTGATTTACCGGCCATATTCGGTCCGGTAACCATGATAATCTGTTGGGAATCTTTATCCAGATAAATATCATTCGGAATATATTTTTCGCCTAAAGGAAGTGCGTTTTCAATGATCGGATGACGCGCTTCTTTTAAATCGATTGCAAAACTTTCATTTAAAACAGGTTTTGTATAGCTTTCAGAAACAGCAAGTTCTGACAATCCAACCGCCACATCAAGCTGCGCAATAATATGTGAATTTTCCTGAATCTGATCCATATAAATCATGGTATCTCCACAAACTTTCCTGTACAGCTCATTTTCAAGGATGCCTATTTTTTCTTCTGCACCCAGAATCTGGCTTTCGTATTCTTTCAGCTCTTCGGTGATGTACCGCTCGGCATTGACTAACGTCTGCTTTCTGAGCCAGTCTGCCGGAACTTTATCTTTATGGGTATTTCTTACTTCAATATAATACCCGAAAACGTTATTAAAATCAATCTTAAGACTGGAAATTCCGGTTCTTTCAATTTCCCGCTGGCACATTTCATCAAGAAAACCGCGGCCTTTCGACTGCAATCCTCTTAATCGGTCCAGTTCTTCTGATATTCCTTCTTTAATCACATTTCCTTTGGCAAGATTCACCGGTAATTCATCGTTCAGGTGATTCTGAAGGCATTTGATTAATTCTTCCTGGTCATACAGCGGATCAAGCCACGCCAGTACATCGGCATGAGGATGCAGCAACCCTTTGATTTTATGAATATTAATAAGGCTTTGACGAAGATATCCCAATTCTTTCGGACAGATTTTTTCCGCCGCCAGCTTTCCCATCAATCGGTCCAGATCCGATATGGATTTCAACAGCTGGGAAATTTCATATTTAAGATGATCATTTTCATTTAAAAAGTCAATTAAAGAAAGCCTTCTGTTGATTTCGTTAACAGACTTCAGCGGTAAAATAATCCTTCTTCTCAAGAGCCTTCCACCCATCGGTGTAGAGGTTCTGTCGATAATATCGAGTAAAGATTTTCCCTGCGCATTGCTTGGATAAACAATTTCGAGATTTCTCAGTGTGAAATTATCCATCATCAGAAAATCTTCCTGAGGAATAATCTGAATTTTGGTAATGTGGGACAACAAATTGTGATGCGTATCTTCAACCAGATAAGCAAAAATAGCTCCTGCCGCAGTAATGGCCAACTGCTGGTTTTCAATCCCGAATCCTTTTAATGAATTGGTCTTAAAATGATTCGTAAGTTTTTCGTAGGCAAAATTATATTGATAAGCCCAGTCTTCCAGCTTGAAAGCACTTCTGTTTTTGAGCTGCTCCGGAATCTGAATGCTTCTTTGATAAATGATTTCACTCGGATCAAAAGTATGAACAATATGAAGCAGCTTTTCAAGATTTCCTTCACTTAAGAGAAATTCACCGGTAGAAATATCCACCAGCGCAATCCCGAATTTTTCTTTTTCTTTATGCAGCGAAAGCAGAAAGTTATTTTTCTTTGAATTGAGAACCTGATCGTTGAAGGTAACCCCCGGAGTAACCAGTTCCGTAACACCTCTTTTTACAATTCCTTTGACCATTTTCGGGTCTTCCAGCTGATCGCAGATAGCGACTCTCATCCCGGCTCTTACCAGTTTCGGCAAATAAGAATCTACAGAATGGTGCGGAAATCCTGCCAGTTCGATATGTCCTTCCCCATTGGCTCTTTTGGTGAGAACAATTCCTAAAATCTGAGATGTTTTAATGGCATCCTGGCCAAACGTTTCATAAAAATCTCCCACTCTGAATAGTAAAAGCGCATCAGGGTATTTTGCCTTGATGGTATTATACTGTGTCATTAACGGAGTTTCTTTCTTCGCTGCCTTTGCCATTAAAATGCTGTCTTAAAATTGGTCGGTAAAAATAGGAAATAAAATATTAGCAGTAAAGTGCTTTATGATTTCGCATTAGATCGCACAGATCACATAAATAATTGAATTTTTTTGCGTTAAAGAATATAAAATTCTGTGAAAATCCGCGGGAAAAATTAACCGTTATGCTTGGCCAAAGCCATAGAGCTCTTCTCATAAGCCCATTTCTTCTTGTAATTCACCCATTTCGCTTTAAAAAGTTTTCTCATAAGCTTGTCTGTATACCGCATAATAAATACATGATACAGCATATTAGCAAAGACGGCCGGCTTATTGGGCAATGCACGAAGCGACATAGAAAATCCGGGTTCCAGATACCTGTTGAAATGCCAAAACCCACCGGGAATAAAAAGGGCGTCCCCATGCTCCATAAAAATTTCATAACCCTTTGCATGTTTCAACGCCGGAAATTTCTCATAATCAGGATTCTCATAATCTACCTCATAGATCGTATGAACCGATAAAGGTACTTTATATAAATAAGGAGACTGCTTCTGATCAAACAGCAGAATTCTTTTTCTTCCCTCAAAATGAATATGCAAAAAATCGCCGAGATCCACGTCATAATGCATCAGCACATGTGCTTCGCTGCCTCCGAAAAACAGCGTTGGAAGCCTTTTGAAAAACTTCATCCCCAAATCAGGATAGGTGAAGTTTTTAAGCAGCTCCGGAAGACGGTCGGTAATGATATAAAAGAAAATACGCAGATCGGAAGGTTTATTTCTGATGGTATCAATATAATCCTTCATTTTCATGTGGGTAACAGGAGCATCGGAACTTTTGGATGCATCTGCCGGTTTATTATCATAAAGAGGAACTTCCTGCCCGCCGGCTTTTTCACGGATAAAATCAAAATTCCATTTGTGGAAAGCGTCCCATCTGCCAGCAAAATTCTTGATGAGCAGAGGTCTATGCTTTTTAAAATAATTATTCTGAAATTCTTCTTTGCTGATATCAGTGACAATGTCTACATTTCCAAGGATCATTTGGTGGTGTTTTTAATTTCGAAATAAAAGTACTGCTTTTTTAAATTTCGTAAAAATTTTAACCGATATCAGACATCATTTTCATCAATTTTATTTCAGCAACCAAATTAAAAAGGAAATTATTCCTCCGAGAAACAAAATGGCGCATCCCTGAGGCGAGCTGTTTTTTCTTCTTTTTCTTCCAAAGGTGCTTACATAGTGTCCACTTACCCATTTTCCGTCTCTTCTGAAATGTCCTTTTCGATAATATCCCATAGTAATTTGTTTTTACAAAGAAAAAATGAATCACAAGATAAAATTTATGGTTTTCCGTAAAACAAAAGTAAAAGTGAAATTTTATATTTGTACGGTCAACCAATCTTATGAGAGTTTACAATACCAAACATTTCCTGAAAATCCTATTCAGTCTTCATAAAAGCGATACGCTGAAAATTCTTTTTCCGACTATGATCCTGATAGGGCTCTATTCCTGGGGAATTCAATATCTTGAAGTAGAATATCTTCATCTTTCTTCCAAATCTCCCATCAGCAATGTGAGCATGATTCATTCTCTTTTGGGTTTTGTGCTTTCTTTATTATTGGTTTTCAGAACAAATACGGCATATGACCGATGGTGGGAAGGAAGAAAACTCTGGGGCAAACTTGTGAATGATTCAAGGAATTTTGCTATTAAAATCAATACCATTCTTGGCGATGACAGAAAAAATGCCGATCAGATCGCACGGTACCTGAAGTTTTTTCCGCATTTCCTGGCTAAGCATCTTTCGAAAGAATCTACGAGACTGGCTTTAGACGAAGATTATTCCGAAATTGAAGAATATATCAAACATCATGGTCCCAGCGAAATTGTTATTCTGCTTACGCACAAGCTTAACCAACTAAAAAAAGAAGGTAAAATAACCGATGTGGAAATGCTGTATCTCGACACACAGCTGTCCGGTTTTCTGGATGTATGCGGCGGCTGTGAACGTATTAAAAATACACCGATCCCCTACTCTTACTCTTCTTTCGTTAAAAAATTTATCATTTTATATGTATTAGCTTTGCCCGTGGCGTATGTGATCTCTATCGGCCTTTTCATGATTCCGCTTACGGTTTTTGTCTATTATGTTTTAATGAGCCTTGAGATGATCGCCGAAGAAATTGAAGACCCGTTCAATAATGATGAAAATGATATTCCGATGGAGACGATTGCCCAGAATATCGAACGAAGCGTACACCAGATCATGTGTTCTGGAAAATGATTAAATCTGAAATGATTGGAAAATCGTACATATTTATAAACCATTAATAAAACTATACAATTGGTACAGAAATTAAAACTGGAAGAACTTAACAGAATAGATGTAGAAACTTTTAAGACGGTTGAAAAGATTCCGTTAATTGTTGTTCTGGACAACATCAGAAGCATGCATAATGTAGGCGCTACCTTCAGAACGGCAGACGCTTTTCTGGTCCAAAAGATTATTCTTTGCGGGATTACTCCCCAGCCGCCGCACCGTGAAATTCACAAAGCTGCACTAGGAGCAACAGAAAGTGTTGACTGGAAATATGAAAATGATATTATTACCGTTATTAATGAGTTAAAAGCCGATGGATTTGAAGTAATCGGCATTGAGCAGACTACAAACAGTAAAATGATTACGGACTTTACCATTGATCAATCTAAGAAATATGCCGTGATCTTAGGAAATGAAGTGGAGGGAATCAGTGATGAAGCATTGCCTCATATTGATTTTTTTATTGAAATTCCACAGCTGGGAACCAAGCATTCCCTGAACGTGAGTGTTTGTGGCGGAATTATAATGTGGGAGTTTGCAAAAGCCCTGAAATGAAAAAACTGCATATGCCTAATAGACAGTGCAGTTTGAAATAAATCTAATAAAAAGTAAAAATGAAAGGCGACAAAGATACCTATTTTTTTGTCACAAACAAATTTTACATTCATTTTTTTATTCTCTACGGAAAAAAAGTTTGACATTCGAAAAAAGTTTCGTTTAATTTTTTATAAATTAGCACAATGTTTATCAAGGAATATATCTCAAAAGACTATCCGTGTTTTAGCCTTTCTGACTCTATAGAATCAGCGAGAGATACGCTGGAAGCGTTTGGATATTCTCACATTTTTATCAAAAAATCCAATCAGTTTTACGGTGCCCTTGCGGAGGATTTTCTTTATGAAGAAGAAGGTACTTTAAAGGACCTCGAACACCAGATCGAGCGCTTCGCGATTCTTGAAGACAACAATATTATGGACAGCATCAGGCTTTTTTACACCTTCAATGCCAACATCATCCCTGTCATTAACAAGAATGAGAAATACCTTGGTTACATAAGCTGTGAAGACATCTTTCAGGATCTGTCAAAATATCCTCTGTTTTCAGAATCAGGAGCCATTCTTACGGTTGAGACGTCGGCAAGAAAATATTCAATGACCGAGATCGCCAATATTGTGGAAAGCAACAACTCTAAATTTTACGGAGCCTTTATCAGCCATATGTCCGAAGATACGATTCAGGTAACGATCAAGATCAGCAACGAAAATCTGAGCTCCATTGATGAAACATTCGACCGGTACGATTATCGTATTGTACAAAAATATTATTCTGATGAAAAATCGGACTTGTTTCAGGACAGGTTCGGGTTTTTCCAAAAATTTATAGAAATATAAAAAACAATGAAGGCAGCCATATATTCCCAGAAAAAAGATTTAGATACCTTTTTATATTTAAGCAAATTCATTTCCGAGCTTGAAAACAGAGGCGTAAAATCGGTTTTGTATGACGAAATGGCTGAGGCACTTCAGTTTTCAAAAATTTTCGAAACCTTCAACTGTAAGCAGGATCTGCTGGATAAAGAAGTGGATCTTTTCTTTACTTTCGGAGGTGATGGAACCATTGTTAATTCTTTAACGTTTATTGAAGATCTTGAAATTCCGATTGTTGGGGTAAATACAGGCAGGCTCGGTTTTCTGGCCAGCTTTACCAAAGAAGAAGCCTTCAACGCGCTGGATTCTATCTTAAAAGGCGATGTAAAGACCAGCCGCCGATCAGTGATCCAAGTAGTGTCACCGGAAATAGAAGACTTTTTCCCGTATGCTCTTAACGACGTGACGATTTCCAGGAAAGAAACCACCTCCATGATTACGGTAGATTCTTATATTAATAATGAATTTCTCAATATTTTCTGGGGAGACGGCGTCATTGTCTCCACGCCTACCGGTTCTACGGCTTATTCATTGAGCAGTGGGGGACCGATTATTTCTCCGAATAACGAAAACTTTGTCATTACGCCTATTGCTCCTCACAATCTCAATGTAAGGCCACTTGTAGTAAATGATAAGGTGGAAATAAAATTCAAAGTGGAAAGCCGGGTGCCGCAGTTTTCTCTGTCGCTGGACTCCAGGTTGATACACATCGAAACAGACAAGGAGATCATCATAAAAAAGGCCGATTTCCAGATCCTTCTTGTACAGCCGAATAATCTCAGCTTTTACGAAACCATCCGTCAGAAGCTGCTTTGGGGAAGAGACAAAAGAAATTAAGAATTAAGCAAAAATGATTACCTTTACAGGAATTTTACAAACCCTAATAATTTATATTAAAAAGTAAAACATGAGCAGAATTTTCCCGGCAGGAGTTGCCACAGGTCAATTAGTTACTGATATTTTTCAGCATGCTAAAGAAAACAAATTTGCATTACCAGCAGTAAACGTAATTGGTTCAAGCAACGTAAACGCGGTTATGGAAACTGCAGCAAAACTAAACTCACCTGTTATTATTCAGTTCTCTAATGGAGGGGCTGCTTACAATGCAGGAAAAGGATTAAGCAATGACGGTCAGAAAGCTGCCATCTTGGGAGCAATCGCCGGAGCAAAACATATTCATACCCTTGCAGAAGCTTACGGAGCAACTGTAATCCTTCATACCGACCACTGTGCGAAAAAATTATTGCCTTGGATCGACGGATTAATGGATGCCAACGAAGAATTCTACAAGCAGACCGGAAAATCCCTTTATTCTTCTCACATGCTGGATCTTTCTGAAGAATCTTTAGAAGAAAACCTTGAAACTTCTGCGCAATATTTCGAAAGAATGGCGAAAATGCAGATGACGCTTGAAGTGGAAATCGGTGTTACCGGAGGTGAGGAAGACGGCGTTGACAATTCTGATGTTGACAATTCAAAATTGTATACCCAACCTGAAGATGTAGCTTATACATATGAAAAGCTGAAAGCGATCTCCGAAAACTTTACGATTGCTGCCGCTTTCGGAAATGTACACGGGGTTTACAAGCCAGGAAACGTGGTTCTTACTCCTAAAATCTTGGATAACTCTCAGAAATATGTTCAGGAGAAATTCGGAACTGCTGCCAAGCCTGTAAATTTCGTATTCCACGGAGGTTCAGGGTCTACTCTGGAAGAAATCAGAGAGGCAATCGATTATGGAGTAATTAAAATGAACATTGACACGGATCTTCAGTTTGCTTATACAGAAGGTATCAGAGATTATATGATTAACAATATCGACTACCTGAGAGCTCAAATCGGTAATCCGGAAGGAGAAGAAAAACCTAACAAGAAATTCTATGACCCGAGAGTTTGGGTAAGAAAAGGAGAAGAAACATTCTCGAAGAGACTTGTTCAGGCATTTGAAGATTTAAATAACGTTAATACGCTTAAATAAATTATTATAATTGATAAAAGATGAATGATAATCCGCTGTTCATCTTTTATTATTTATCACACATCAATTATATTTAGAATATGGCATTCGAGTGGTTTAAGAGAAAAGCACAAAATATTACGACCTCAACTGATCAGAAAAAAGACGTCCCTAAAGGTCTTTGGCATCAGACACCGTCAGGAAAAATTGTAGAACACGACGAACTGAGAAGAAACAATTATGTTTCTCCTGAAGATGGCTTTCACGTTAGAATAGGAAGTGCAGAATTCTTTGAAATCCTTTTCGATGAAGGTAAATTCACAGAACTGGACGCTAATGTTGAAAGTATCGATATTCTTAATTTTAAAGATACAAAACCATACGCAGACCGTCTGAAAGAGGTAAAAGCTAAGACCAAACTTACCGACTCCATCAGAAATGCCGTAGGAACCGTAAAAGGAACCGAAATGGTAGTTTCCTGTATGGATTTCGCTTTCATCGGAGGTTCTTTAGGCTCCGTAATGGGCGAAAAAATCAGAAGAGCGATAGACTATTGTATTCAGAAAAAACTTCCGTATATGATCATCTGCCAATCGGGAGGTGCAAGAATGCAGGAAGCAACTTACTCTCTGATGCAGCTGGCAAAAGTTCAGGCGAAGCTGGCCCAGCTTTCGGAAGCCGGCCTTTTGTACATTGCTTATCTTTGCGATCCTACTTTTGGAGGTATTACCGCTTCTTTTGCTATGACAGCTGATATTATCATGGCTGAACCAGGCGCATTGATCGGGTTTGCAGGACCAAGAGTAATCCGTGAAACCATCGGAAGAGATCTGCCGGAAGGTTTCCAGACGTCAGAATTCCTTCAGGAAAAAGGATTCGTTGATTTTATCGTGAAAAGAACGGAAATTAAAGATACCGTTTCTAAAACCATAAATCTGTTAACTGTAAAAGCTTAATTTTAATAAAAATACAGCAATCTCTCTCTGAACAGGAGAGAGATTTTTTATTGATGAGAACGTTCAGCATATTTTTCAATACAATCCGGAGCATGAGCCTTAAAAAAATCATGCGCCTTTTATCACTTGCTCTTTCTCACCCTCTTTTTTCTTTATTAAGCTTCCATGCTACATTACAGGCTTACTCTATTGCACAGAAAAAATTTCCTGATACGGCATCTACCAACGGTATCGGAAATGCATTCAGACATGCATTCTGGTGCTGTCTCATCATGATGTACTGCTGTAAGATTTCTTCACCCGAAAAAGCCCTAGCTTTCTGTAAACGCATGACCGATCTTCATGAAGAACTATTTCCCAATAAACCGCTGGAAACCAAAATGGATCTCCACAACAACAAATTCGGAATGGATTATTTTATGGAGCTGCTTCCAGGGATTCACCGCCAGTTTTTTGAAAAAAGCTTTTTCATAGACGGCCTTGAAAAGAAAATGAAAGAAGCCAAAGTCCTGAAGAACCTGAATGATGATTTTGAAGGTTTTTTGGTTTATTTGGATGAAAAATAAATTTCTTCATTTTACAATGACTTGTTGTGATTTTTAAGCTTTGGCTAAAGCCAATTTGATTTTTATAATCATAAAGCGGGCTAAAGCCCGCTCCTATTGATCTCTAAACATTAGGAATTCCCCTCCTTTGGAGGGGTGGCTAAATTTTCAGGGAAAATTTAGCCGGGGTGGTTACAAAAAAAGAAGCTGGATCATAAAAATTGCTCATTCACGCCAAGAAATTCACGATTGTTTTTTTTAGCCCAGATAGACGCGGTTACCCCACAGCAAGCCAGGACAAAAACGGTGGCGCGAGGAGTATGAGCAGATAGCTGGAAATAGCTTCAAATAATTTTACGGAAAAATCTTTCGGGAGATCGCTTTGTCGCGTCAGAATTTCTGTCTGTCATAAATAGCTTAAAAACATGGCTTGCCTTTGTCATCTGAAGTTTTTTTGATAAGTTTAACCCATATTAATTTAATCAAATGGTTCTCAGCAGAATTTGGTCGGCTTTTATCATTGTGGCCATTGCCATTGCCAGCATAAAATACATTTCGTCAAGCCATTACAAAACTATATTTAATGATATGGTAGTGGGCAAAGGTGGAGATACGGTACAGATTGCTACTCAGAAAATGAACATGCTTTCCCCAATTGTAAGAGACAGTCTTACTAAAAAACCGGATTTCATAGACAGCAGGATTCATTATAAGACAGATTCTTTGCAGCAGGACGTAAAAGTCTACCGTATTCAGGAAGCAGACGGAGTGATCGGAACTTCTGAAACGGCCGTAAAGATCTGCCTTGGACTGATTGGGATCATGACCTTGTTTATGGGATTTATGAGCATCGCTGAAAAGGCAGGCGGAATCAATCTTCTGAGTCGTTTGATACAGCCGTTTTTCTCAAGACTTTTCCCTGAAATTCCAAAAAATCATCCGGCTTTCGGGCATATGCTGATGAATTTCAGCGCCAATCTTCTGGGTCTTGATAACGCGGCAACGCCTTTCGGTTTAAAAGCCATGGAAAGTTTACAAAGTTTAAATCCCAATAAAGATACCGCGAGCAATTCCCAAATTATGTTTTTGTGTCTCCACGCCGGTGGAATGACGCTGATTCCGGTTTCAATCATTGCAATACGGGCTTCTATGGGTTCAAAAACCCCGACGGATATTTTCCTTCCGTGTATGATTGCAACATTTGCTGCAACGCTTGCTGCCATGATTGTAGTATCTCTCTATCAAAAAATCAATCTGTTACGACCTGTAGTCATTGCCTATCTTGGAGGAATTTCAGCGATTATAGCGTTATTGGTTTTGTATCTTGTACAGCTTAGTAAAGATCAGCTCGATGATTTCAGTAAAGTATTGAGCAACGGATTAATTCTCTTTATTTTTCTTGCGATTGTTTTGGGTGCTGTGTATAAAAAAATTAACGTTTTTGATGCCTTTATTGAAGGAGCAAAAGAAGGTTTTACGACCTGTGTAAAAATTATCCCATATTTGGTGGGTATGCTGATCGCGATTTCTTTGTTGAGAACTTCCGGCGTTTTTGATGTCATTATTGACGGAATGAAATGGGTAGCCTATCATGCAAACCTTGATGCGAGATTTGTCGACGGACTTCCGACAGCTTTAATAAAACCTTTGTCTGGTTCAGGTGCAAGAGGAATGATGGTGGATACGATGGCCACTTTCGGAGCCGACAGCTTCCAGGGTAAACTGGCTGCTGTACTTCAGGGAAGCTCAGATACGACGTTTTATGTAATTGCCGTTTATTTCGGAGCTGTAGCCGTGAAAAACACAAGATACACGGTAATTGCCATGCTTCTGGCCGATCTGGTGGGAATTATCACTTCTATTGCGCTGGCGTATTTATTTTTTGCATAAATATAATGGTGGCTTCGAGCACCTCAGCCACCAATGGTGTATACAATAACAGATTAATTATAAAATATGGTTGGTGATTTCGAGAGCCTCAATCACCATTTTAAATAGAACCTAAACTTTAAACTTATTATGATTACAGATAAAGAATTTACGTTAAGATTAATACGTCAGCTAAGCCAGGCACTGGAAAAGCTGATCCTGGACAAACCTGAAGAAAGTTTAATGCAGAAAGACCTGGATTTCGATTCTTTAATGAGAGATATTTTTAAGATGAGCTTCACAGAAGTTTCTTCGAAAACAAAAGAACAATTAATTGAAATTGTGAACGATAGACAGGAAAGAGACCATAAAGATTATTATGAAATGCTGGGAAACCTTTTTTATTTTAAAGGAAAAACAGAGGCTAATAATGATTTTCTGAGCAAAGCAAAAACTTTTTACGAACTGTATCTTCAATCGAGCGGAATTTTTGCTCTTCCGATTATCAACAGAATATCAGAAATAAAAAAAGCACTTGAATAAAGTGCTTTTGTATGTTTAGAAAGTAATTTTGTACGTTCCGGTGGAAGAAACACTGGCTTTCTCTGCCTTTACATATTTCTTTACCCATGAAATGGCATTTGAGGTAATACACGGATCAGATGTTCCGCCTGCTCTTCTTGCAGACACTACATTTCCGGCTTTATCAACGGTATAGGATATGGTAATTGTTCCGCTTGCCGTACAGCTGTTGGCCGGTTGGGCACCTCCTCTTCCCATTGTTCCCGGAATAAATCCTACCAGTTTTCTATCGATTCCTACTCTACTGTCGCCGTTTCCGTCGCCTCCCAAAGGATCTCCTGCATTTCCGATGCCGCTTCCGTCTCCCTGGCTTCCTGCTTTAGTTCCTCTTCCTCTGATAAGATTTCCGATGGCTGCGGTTCCTTTTCCGTCACCATTCCCGGTTTTTGAATTGGAGGTTGTTGCTCCCGATTTTTTGGTATTCTTGGTAGCACTGGTACTTGCTGCGGACTTTTTGGTTTCTGCTTTGGATTCTTCTTTTTTCGGAACACTGATTTTTGAATTGTTTCCGGTGATGATTTTTTCTTTAGCCTCCGACTTTTGAGTTTCCGGTTGCGGCTCAGGTTTTAATACTGTTTTAGTTTCCGGAACAGCGGCTTCTGCAGGATCAGTAACGTTTTCTGTCGCTGCAGCCAGGCTTCCAGGCTGATCGGCTGGTTCTTCCACACCGTTTCCGTTCCGGTTGTCCCCGAAATTTACCAGCATAGTGGTTATTATTTCCGGCTCCTGATCCAGCTCCGGTTTCAGCTTATATAAAAAAACAAAAAGCAGGATGGCAGACCAGATCAGGATAGAAAGCAATGCGCTTTTTACCCGGTCTTTATTTTGCTCGTTTCTGCTTATAATATCGCTTCTCATTTTAAAAAGATCTTTCCGGTGGATTCCGGATTGTTATTTATCCTTCACTGTCGCAATGGCTATATTGAATTTATACTTTTCAGCAATTTCCATTGCAAAGACAACATCTTTATGCATGGTATTTTCATCAGCCCGGATCGTAAAGGATTTATTGGTCTGATTGGCCAGTTTATTAACGATTGTCTGCTCAAGCTGTGCTTTTTCTACAGGACTGTCGTCTACAAAATAAGACCCGTCCGGCTTGATACTTACTGTTAAAGGATTTGGTATATTGTCTTCAACAGCTCCCGTTTTAGGCAGCTTTACATCAATGGCACTTTGATTGGCCGCTGATGATGTCACCATGAAGAAGATCAGCATCAAAAGGATAACATCGGTCATCGCTGCGAGACTGAACTCGGGATTTGCTTTATTTCTTCTCTGAATTTTCATCTGTTTACTTTGTTAATTTTTAATGATCAGACGGAACCTTGCGGTTTCACATGAAGATTATAAAGGTTTGTTGATAAGATCTAAAAATTCGCCGGACATATTCTGTGCCTTCAATACAAATTTATCAATTCTTGTTAATAATAAATTGTAAAAGAAATTAGCCGGAATTGCTACTGCAAGACCAACCGCAGTTTGTCCCAACGCCGTATAAATACCTTCAGATAATGTTTTGGGAGAAAAAGATCCGCTTGCATGAGAAAGATTAAAGAAAGCAATGATCATCCCGATTACCGTTCCCAAAAGTCCCAGCATCGGAGCAATACTCGGAACAACAGCCAAAAGGTTCAGATTTTTTTCCATATTGGCAACTTCAACCTGTGCCTGCGACTCCATTGCGCTTACGATATCGGAAACCGGTCTTCCCAATCTTGAAATTCCTTTTTCAAGAATACGGCCTTCAGGAGAGTTCTGTCTTTTACAGTAGTCCAGTGCAGATTCCATTTTTCCTTCTTTAATAAAATCTTCAATATTATCCATGAAGTTGGCATCCGTTTTAGAAGTAAGCCTTTTAATAAAGAAAAAACGTTCAAAGAAGAGGTAAACGGAAAATACACCCAACAGGAGCACAGTCACCATTACTATTTTGGCAAAAGCTCCCCCGTGAAACATGATCTTCCAAAATGAAAATTCTAAATCGTCTGCCCCAACTGCAGGTGCAGCAACCTGTGCAAATAAAATCTGAGTAAGTTCCGTTATCAGCATTAATCTGTATTTTTATAAGAGTTGTAACGACAAATGTAGTGGAATATTATGAATTGGTATCTTAAAAAAAGCTTAAAACAAATTAAAATCTGTTATTTTCCACGACAGCAAATATCCTTCCAAAAAATCGAAAGAATCTGATATTAAAGTTCGTTGAAGAAAAGAAGATTAAAATTAATCTTCGTCTACTTCGATTTCATCCTGCTTAAATTCACATTTGAGCCTGAAAGGAATGGGATTTCCGGAACCTGTGTAAAAATCATCAATGGTCCCTTTCCATATCACCTGCAGCTCGCCTTCTTCATTTCTGTCAAATTGCAGCTCGTTATCGTAGATAAAAGCGTCCTCATCATCAAAAAGATCCACTTCGGTAAAAGTATCTTCTTCGGAATCATTAATGGTGATTGTTTTTCCTTCTATTTCCGCAGATTCGATAGGGAAATCAAAAACTTCAAGTGAAAGCTGAGGAAAGTTGTACTGGAGAGAATCATCTTCTACGTGATCCAGACCATCATCCGTGATAATCTCAACCTCTAAAAAATGCTGCTGGTTGCTGTAAACCGCTTTACAATAAGTGTTTCTGATATTGTACTTTAGCGTTTCATCCGGATGGTAAATTTTTAAAATCCCTTTCATTTTTTCTTAAAAAAGAGCTGTAATAATATGATTGTTAAACGTTTTCAACAAAGATAAAAAATAGATTGAACGTGAAAAATTTTTTGAAAATTATTTTTAAAAATTTGGCTTTATTTAATTTTAATGAAGCATTTAAGGCTAATTCATTTATAAAACCTTTTCTCTTTTGATTTTTTGGTGTTTTTCAATGTTGATGATAAAATCAATCATTTTAATATTTACATTTGTTTTTATAAAGAATTCTGAAGAATGAAAAACATTTTATCAAAAAGTATTGTCGGCCTTAGCCTTGCCATAAGCCTGGTTTCCTGCAAAAAAACTGATTCCCCTTTAACCAAAGTCACGCCCTCCAATATCGATTCTATTGCTTCCAATTATTATGAGCAGTACCTGAAGCTTTACCCGCTCGATGCCACGGCTCAGGGAGATCTGAGATATAATGACCAGCTTCCGATCACCATTGATAAGGATTTTATTTCGGGAGAAGTCGCTTTTTATCGCTCTGTAGAAAAACAGCTTGAAAATGTGGACTATAAAAGTCTTTCAGATGAAAAGAAGGTGGTTTATGATGTCCTTGATTTTACGCTGAAAGATAAAATTGATGCCTATAACTATCATCCGGAGTACATTCCTTTCACGCAGTTTGGAGGACTCCCGCTGAATTTTCCCCTGTATGGAAGCGGAGAAGGAAGCCAGCCTTTTAAAACAGAAAAAGACTACAGCGACTGGCTCAAAAGAATGGAGAAGTTTCCCGACTGGATGAATGCCGCAACGGATAATTTCCGCGAAGGGATCAGCAATAAGATGGTTTTGCCTAAAAAACTGGTCGTAAAAATGATCCCACAGATGAGAGCTGAAGAAATTACCTCAACTGACCTGGAGAAGAATATTTTTTATGGCCCGATCAGGAAATTCCCTACAAATTTCACAAACGAGCAGAAAGAAAAATTCTCAAAACTGTACAAAGATGCTATTACACAAAAGATCATCCCTGCTTATACAAAAATGGGAGATTTTTTAGAAAAAGAATACCTGCCTAAAGCAAGAGATACAGACGGTTACAACAGTCTGCCCAACGGAAAAGAAATTTACCAGTATTACGCAAAAAGCTGGACCACTACCAATAAAACGCCAGAAGAAATCAATAAAATCGGGCTGCAGCAGGTTGCCATGCTTCGTGCCGAAATGGAAAAGGTAAAACAGCAGGTTGGTTTTACCGGAACACTGGAAGAATTCATCAGTTATGTAAAAACAGATCCGAAGGCGATGCCTTACAAGACATCAAAAGAAGTGCTCGGTGCTTTCAATGGGATTTTAACAAAGATCACTCCTAAGTTGAAAACCATGTTCTCAGTAACACCAAAGACCAAGTTTGAGATCAGACAGACGGAAAAATTCAGGGAAGCGAGCGCAAGTGCGGAATATATTCAGGGTACACCGGATGGAAAAAGACCGGGAATTTTCTACGTTCCCCTTCCTGATCCTTCAAAATTCAATGTAACTTCCGGAATGGAATCCTTGTTTTTGCATGAAGCTATTCCGGGACATCATTACCAGGTTTCTCTTCAGCAGGAAAATACAAAGCTTCCGAAATTTATGAGATTTGGTTGGTTTGGAGCGTATGGTGAAGGCTGGGCGCACTATTGTGAAACTTTAGGCCCGGAATTTGGCTTATACACAGACCCTTACCAGAAAATGGGTTATCTGAGCGATCAGATGTTGAGAGCCGTAAGGTTAGTTGTTGATACCGGTTTGCATACCGGAAAAATGACGAGAGAAGAAGCTATAAAATATTTTCTGAGCAATATTTCTTACGATGAAGCCGGCGCCACCGCCGAAGTAGAAAGATATATGGCAATGCCCGGACAGGCTTTAGGTTATAAAATTGGTTCTTTGAGAATTCGTGAGCTGAGGGAAAAATATCAGAAAGAACTGGGAAGTAAATTCAGTCTGGCGAAATTCCATGATGAAGTGTTGAATCAAGGCTGTCTTCCTTTGGATGTCCTGAACCGGAAAATGGAATTGTGGGCGAAGAATCAGAAATAATTTAATTTTTACCGCAAAAGAAACAAAGATTTAGATAGTTTTTTTGAGAAAATTAGATAGAATTTAAAAGAAAGCAAGCCTTTAAAAATTTTAATTGATTTTATTTAAAATTCTGTTGTCTCTTTTGCGGTAAAAATCCAGCTAATAAAAAATGCAAATAAATGTTTACTGTAGAACAAATTGAACATGCGCACAGCAAAGTACAGTCGGGTGCCGATTTTCCGAATTACATCAAAGAAATAAAAGAATTCGGTGTACGGTCTTTCGAAACCTGGGTAAAAGATAGCCATACAGAATATTTCGGAGAGAACGGCTACACCACAACATCTCAGCCTCAATATGATGTGCTAGCCATTGAAAACAAGGTTAATAAAGAATTATTTATCAACCAATTAAAACGTCATCAGCGTGGTGAAACGGACTATATGAAATTCTGCGAAGACTGTGCCCAAACAGGAATTGAAAAATGGATCGTGGATTTGAATAAATTTACCTGTATTTATTATGATAAAGCAGGTAATACAATTCTTACGGAGGATATTCCTCATTAAAAATCAAAGTCACAAATTTTTGTGGCTTTTTATTTAGATTAATGCTCAAAATGAAATATGATAAAACCGATATACTTAATTATAATATTCTTTATAGGGCTGTTTCTTATAAGCTGTAAATTTGAAAAAAATAAAATTCAAGGGTTTGAAAGATTTAAAATTGATAAAAATCTAAATAAAAATGACACATTCAATATCCTTTCAAAACTTCCGGAACTTAAGCTATATAACAGCGAAAAAATCGAATCCATGACTAGGACCGCTTACATTATCCAGACATCAAGTTATTCTGCCGGATCTTATGGCTCCCAACAAGCTAGTTTTAAAGATTATAAATGCTAAGCAGATTATGAGCAAGACACACTCAAAGTTCTGCTTAACAATAATAATGGATATTTTGGAAATGGTATTTTGATAAAGGTTTTTAACAATCAATTTCTAATTAAAGATATTAATCCCAAAACATTGAGAGGTGAAATGAAATTTATAAATTCTTCTCTTATTTATCAGAAACTTATTCTTAACAAGTTTAAATTTCAAAAAGGAGACAGTATTTATGGTTCTATAAAGTACGAAGCTAAAATTGATTCGTCTGTTATCAAACATTTTCAAGGATATTTCAGAACAAAAATCAAATAATATGATACAAAACCTACAATCCCTTTTCACAAGAGATTTAAATAAATTAAAAACAGAAATCGAATCTTATCAAAACGAAGAAAACATCTGGAAAACTGATAAAAATATTTCTAATTCAGCGGGGAACCTTAGTCTTCATCTGGTGGGAAACCTTAATCATTATATTGGAGCTACACTTGGAAATTCAGACTATATAAGAAACAGGGAGCTTGAATTTTCATTAAAGGGCATTCCGAGAACTGAACTGATTCAGCAGATTGAGAAGACTATAGAAACGGTGGATCTTGTGTTTAAAAATTTATCCGCCGAAGATCTTCAGAAAGCATATCCTTCCGAACCTTTGGGCTATACCATGACAACAGAATATTTCCTGATTCACCTGTTCGGGCATTTAAGCTATCATTTGGGACAGATTAATTATCACAGAAGATTATTGGATAATTTTTAACTATATATTCTTGACCATCCGTCAATGATTCTTCGGATTTTCGCCGCCCCTCCAAAGGAGGAATTTTGCGATGATTTTATTTTTCAAACAACATTTTCGTAATAAAATCTTTCTCTCCTCTTCCTCTTGCAGGAGCATATTCCCTTCCGTAGAAAATAATCTGAAGATGAAGCTTATTCCATACGCTTTCCGGCCATAATTTTTTTGCGTCTTTTTCGGTTTCTACGACGTTTTTCCCGGAAGTAAGTTTCCATTGCGTCATCAGTCTGTGGATGTGTGTATCGACGGGAAAAGCAGGAAATCCGAACCCCTGACTCATAACCACAGAGGCTGTTTTGTGACCAACTCCAGGCAATGCTTCCAGCTCTTCATAGGTTTGTGGCACTACTCCATTATGCCTTTCCAGAAGAAGTTCTGCCATTCTTTTAAGGTTTTTAGCTTTTGTATTTGCCAATCCTATCTCTTTTATAAGTTCTTTGATCTCAAACACTTCCAGTTTTGCCATTCTTTGTGGTGTTCCTGCTACAGCGAAAAGATCAGGCGTTACCTGATTCACTTTTTTGTCGGTTGTCTGTGCAGAAAGCGCTACCGCAACCATTAAAGTATAAGGATCGGTGTGGTCCAACGGAATCGGAACCTGAGGATATAATTTTTCTAATTCTATCTGAACGAGCTCGGCTCTTTGCTTTTTTGTCATTTAACAATTAAATTTGAACAAAATTAAATCATTATGTTGAAAGTTGGAGATAAATTACCACCATTTGAAGGACTCAATCAGGATGGACAAACAATAAATTCGGAAAAATTAATCGGCAAAAAACTGGTCATTTTCTTTTACCCTCAGGCTAATACGCCAACCTGTACTGTAGAAGCGTGCAATCTCAGCGACAATTATTCGAAGCTTGAAAAGGCCGGATTTCAACTGTTGGGAATAAGCGGAGATTCTGTAAAGAAGCAAAAAAATTTCCACAGTAAATTTGCTTTTCCTTATGATCTTATTGCAGATGAAAGTCATGAAATTCTTGAGAAATTCGGAGTTTGGCAGGAAAAAACAACCTTCGGAAAAACCTATATGGGAATTGTAAGAACAACCTTTATTTTCGATGAAAAAGGAATCTGCGAAAGAGTTATTGAAAAAGTGACATCAAAAACTGCAGCCGAACAGATTCTGGAAGGATAGTTAATCTAAGTTTATGCTGAAAGCATCTAATTGCAAATCCATACTATTTTCTAATACTATACTAGGATGCTTTCAGCATGACAAACGTGGTTCAAGACACGAACCATAAAATTATTCTGTTTCATAGTACATCAGTTCTTCGGGATCGTTCGGAATTTTTACAAAACGCTGAAATTTTAAACCTAACTTTTCAATCAATTTTTGAGAAGATATATTTTCTTTTGTCGTGATGGCAGACAATTTTGTTAATCCAAAATCATTCATTCCGACAGATTTTATTTTTAATGCAGCTTCATAAGCATATCCTTTTCCTTCAAATTCTTCAAGGAGGGAAAAACCGATATCTACAACATCAAGACCATCTCTTTCAAATATTCCTACGCCCCCGATCTTGTGATGCCCGTCTTTTGTAAGCATAAGATAATTTCCAAAGCCAAGCTTTTCAAACTGAGGAAGAAATCTTTTTTGAATATAATTTTCTGCGTCAGAAATCGTCCTTATATAACGGTCTCCTATATACTGTATAAATTTAGGGCTGTTATACAGATCAAGAATAAATTCCGCATCCTCTAAATTCATAGGGCGCAAAATCAGACGTTCCGTTTCGTAAAATTTATTTTCGTCTTGTAAGTTTTGATTTTTTAGGCTCATCTTTAGGTTCTTCTTTTTTCTCAAGTTTCAGCAACCTCGGATTATTGGTGCATTTTTTATTATAAAGTTCAATATAAGATCCGTTATCTTTTGTATTTAAAATCGTTTCTCCGGATTTGGGAATGGTTAAAGTAAAATGCTTTTTCTGATACGGGCATTCTGTTGAAGTCAGCTTTCCCAAATCAAGGTAATAATTGGATTTGTCCTGATAATAATTGGCCGCCAAATCTCTGAACTCTTCATCAATAATATAGCCTTCAGCTGCCGCAAAAACTGCCGCATCATAGATATTATCCACCTTACCAACAAATTTTCTGAGTGTCGTGAGATCTGTTATATATTCGGGTTTACCTGTAGAAAAATCCACGATATAGTAAAATGCATCTTCATCTGCAATTCCGATATTGAATCCCGAAGATTGAGATTCGTACTCTTTTACCGTTGACTGCTTTACAATATTGTCTTTGCCGTAACTTTTATGAACGAGAATCCATGAATCCGTTTTTGTATTGGGAACGATGTTCTGCAAAACTGCCGAGACATTGGGAAATTGTTTTTTCTCCTGAGCAGATAAAGTGATTCCGGATACAATACAAATGAATGTAACAAGTCTGCATGTAAATTTTACCATATTTTAAGAACGTTAATCAACAGGAATTATTTTACATGAATTTGTCTCCCTTTTTAAGGTTTTTCAAATCCAGCACATAATCTTTAATTAACTGATCGTGCTCTTTAGGACAGATGAGCAGAACTTTGTCTGTGTCTACAACAATATAATCTTTCAGAGAATCTACAATAACGGCTTTGTTGCTGTTTTTTATATTGATGATATTGCCTTCCGAATTATAGGTTAAAATATGCTTTTGTTGAGTGGCATTGCGGTTTTCATCTTTTTCGGTATTTTCAAATACAGAGGTCCATGTTCCAAGATCACTCCATCCCAGATCGGCGGGGATTACATACACATTTTTTGCTTTTTCCAGAATACCATTGTCAATGGATATTTTCTGTACTTTAGGATAAATAAGTTCAATACAGCCCTGTTCGCTTTCTGCATTATATTCGCAGGCCATGAAGTGTTGCGTCATTTCCGGGAGAAATTTTTCAAAAGCATTCTGGATGCTTTTGGCATTCCATATAAAAATTCCGGCATTCCATAGGAAGTCTCCGCTTTCCAGAAAACTCTTTGCGATTTCCAGAATCGGTTTTTCTGTAAAGGTCTTTACTTTATAATAATCAGAGTCATTTTTATCAACAAACTGAATGTATCCATATCCGGTATCCGGCCTTGTAGGAGTAATACCGAGGGTTACGAGATAATCATTTTCAGAAGCAAGATCAAAAGCCAGTTCTACTTTTTGCAGAAAGGTTTCTTCTTTCAAAATAAGATGATCTGCCGGCAGGACGATCATTGTTGCATCGGGATCAATCTGAGCAATTTTGTTTGCCATGTAAAGATTGCACGGCGCGGTATTTTTCAGGAGGGGTTCTCCTACAATATTTTCCTGGGGAATTTCCGGCAGCTGCTGATGAGAAAGCTCTACATATTCTTTATTGGTGATCACAAATATATTTTCATCAGGAATAAGCTTGCTTATCCTGTCATATGTCTGCTGGATCATTGTGCGTCCCACGCCTAAAATATCATGAAACTGTTTCGGAAATTTCTGCGTACTTAAAGGCCAGAATCTACTGCCGATTCCTCCCGCCATAATCACGCAATATCTATTTGATTTTGACATTATTAAGTGCATTTTTCTACCCTTGCCAAAGGTTTGAAAGAGTACTTTCTTCCCGTAGCCAGGTTCTTACAAAGATAGTTTTTTTTAATAAGACCTTCCAATAAATACTTTTCATTCCGGTAAATAAAGAAATCTCCCATTTGCAGTTTTTCGATAAATACATGAGTATCATCCTGTTTTTCAATATGAAAATACTTAACCAGATCCGGGCTCGACATGAAGTTGGCTTTAGGAGATCTGGAGAATTTTATTATAATCGGTTTCAGGTTCTCACTGTAAACATCAATACTCTGTAAGAGCATTTGTCCGAAGGTTTCTTTCCATTCATTGCCATGCGGAGAAATTCTTCTGCCGTATTTTTCAAAGGCGAGAAGATGGGCAAGTTCGTGGGTAAGTACAAAGAAAAAAAGTTCCGGGACCAACGTAGAATTGATCGTGATTTCATGCGAATTATCGTGAAGTTTGCGATAATCTCCCAGCTTTGAATTTCTGTTCCTTGTAATCTTTATATGAATATAATAATCTGCAAACCAGATTTTTAAATATTGTAACGTGTTTTCGGGTAAATATTTTTCTAACGATTGAATAGACATTTTACAAACTTAGTGGAATTCCTGCATAGAAATTCAACAATTTAAGACTGAAAAGATAATTGTATTTGGCCTGAGCCACAGATCCCTGTGCATTGGCGTAGTTATTTCTCGCAATATTGACATCGTAGATTGTTGATCTGCCTGCAGCATAGCTTTTATCGGCAAAATCAAGGGCAAGCTTTGTGCTTTTTTCGGCCTGAAGGGCAGATAAATAAATTTCATAGTTGGCATCTACGTCAAACTGGGCTTTCTGAACATTTTCGCGGACGACCTGTTTTTGCTGCTGCAGCGTTGTTTTTGCAATGCTTTCCTGAAGCTTAGACTGCTCTACCTGAAGTTTAGTAATGCCTTTGTTGAAAATCGGAATATTTACTGAAATTCCCAGATTCTGCCCAAAATTATCTTTATACTGATTAAAGAAAGTAGGCTCAGCAATAGGATTTCCAAACTGATCATAGCCTGTAGTTCTTGTATTCAGTAGATTGTTATAAAACGTCCCTATCCCGGCGCTTGCCGTTACGGTAGGCCAGAAAGCGGTTCTGGTGACTTCGGTCTGAGCTTCTGCCGATTTTATTCTGCTTTCTGCGGCTTTTACCTGAGGCTGGGTTTCATACGCTGTTGTTAAAACCTCATCGACTGATATTAATTGAGGTGCCAATTGATCCGGTACAGTTACATCTTCAACATCAAAATTTTTATAGTCCTGAAGTTGCAGCAGCTGGGCTAGTGCAAAAAGACTTCTTCCCACATTTATTTCAGCTGTTTTAAGATTCTGTTTTTCCCTTGCAAGTCCGGCTTCTGCTTCTGCCAGCACTGTTTGGGCAGTGGTTCCGACTTCCGTGGTGATCTTTGATCGGTCGAATTGTTTTTGGGCATTTTCAACGGCTGCCTGAGAAATTTTTACAATTTCTTTATTCAATAAAGTCGTTAGGTACTGCTGTGCAATCTGAAGCGAAATATCATTTTTAATAGTTTCGATATCGTATTGGCTTGCTTCTACATCAAATTCAGTTTTTCTGATGGTTTTCTCAAGCCTGCCATTGTTATACACAAGCATGTCTGCTCCAAGATTGGCATTATTACTGAATCTGTCATTTCTGATACTTCCCGTACCTAAAGAAGCCTGCCCGAAACTCACGCTGTTTCCCATATTTGCAGATACGGAAGGAAGATAATTTTTTCTCGCAATTTTCAGGTTAAGATCCTGTATTTGTTTCGAATATTCATTTTGGATTACCTGAAGATTATTTTTTGTTGCATAATCCACACACTCCCGCAAAGACCACTTTTTCTGGGCACCGACAGCCAGGCAAGATAATCCCAAAATAATAGTCAAAACTTTTTTCATAATTCCGATTTTTCCCTATTAGACGACCTAAAGATAAAAAAGTTACAGATTCGGAAAATTATTGTTTTATTTTAATTAAACTTTTGAGAATTTTGCATCATGACAACGGAACAATACCAGGAAGCTGTAGAATGGCTGTTCGTACAGGCTCCAAATTATCAGATTGATGGGCAAAAGGCTTATAAACCGGGATTGGACAATATCAGGAGGCTTTGTGATTTCTTCGGAAATCCCCAGGAAAAAATAAAATGCATCCACATTGGAGGAACCAACGGGAAAGGATCTACGAGCAATATGCTGGCTTCTGTCCTTCAGGAGTCAGGGTATAAAACGGGACTTTATAATTCTCCTCACCTTATCGATTTCACGGAACGTATCAAAATCAATGGCAAAAACTGCGATAAGGAATTTGTCTACCATTTTATTCAAAAGCTTAAAGGCCTGCCTGCAGACATACAACCTTCGTTCTTTGAGTTTACCACTATCATGGCTTTTGAATATTTTTATCAGCAGCAGGTTGATATAGCCATCATTGAAGTGGGTTTAGGCGGAAGGCTGGATTCTACCAACATTATTCTGCCGCTTGTTTCTGCCATTACTAATGTTCAGCTTGATCATCAGAATATTTTAGGAGATACCCTTGAAGAAATTGCTTTTGAAAAGGCCGGAATTATAAAATCACATATTCCGATTATTTCCGGAGACGAAAATGAAGTGGTGAAAAAGATCATTAAAGATAAAGCAGACGAAGAGAATTCATCTTTTATAGATGCAACTGTAGTAGAAACGGACTTAATGTCTGATCTTAAGGGAAATTATCAGAAGAAGAATATCAGGGTTGTTTTAGCTTTAACAGAAGAATTACGCAAATTGAATTTCATTATTTCCGAAAAAAATTTAGAATGCGGACTTTTGAATGTACATCGCAACACAGGCTTTATCGGCCGTTGGTTTGAGTTTTCCAAAAATCCTCTTACCATTTGTGATACAGCCCATAATCAGGCCGGACTGGAATATGTTTTTGCTCAGCTAAACGCTATTGATAAGCATAAGCATATTATTTTGGGATTTGTGAATGATAAAAAAATAGATGATGTCCTAAAAATTTTACCTGGAAATGCTGAGTTTTATTTTGCAAAGCCTTCTATCCAGAGAGGCAGATCTCCTCAGGAATATGAGGATTTACTGCTGGAAGCAAAAATTTCTTATAAAATTTTAGATTCGGTACAGGAAGCGTATCTCCTTACAAAAGAGAATTGTAGAAATGAGGAAATGATTTTTATCGGTGGGAGTAATTTTGTTGTGGGAGAATTTTTAGAAAAAAATTTGGAGATTTCCGAATAAGTCGTATATTTGCACCACTCTAATCGAGGAAACAACGATACAGAGGGTTCTTAGCTCAGTTGGTTCAGAGCATCTGGTTTACACCCAGAGGGTCGGGGGTTCGAATCCCTCAGGACCCACAGAAAAGGAACGAAACCTTTCAAAAAAATTCGGGTTCTTAGCTCAGTTGGTTCAGAGCATCTGGTTTACACCCAGAGGGTCGGGGGTTCGAATCCCTCAGGACCCACAGAAATCTCTCTTTTTCAAGGGAGATTTTTTATTTTCTATCACTTACCCATGCAATAAATTGATAAATAAAAACGCTCAGCAGACTGTGAACGTTATGATTTTATTACTTATTATGTCCCGGAGCATAATTTCTTGCAGACTTAGCTCCTGTTACCTTTTTCACCTGTCCCGGCGGCAATCCGCGGTTTCCGTTAGATTTTACTGCGACACAAGAGGTTACAAATATTGCTACAATAAACGCTATTCCTAATTTTTTATACAGTTTCATAATTTCTTTATTTGATAGTCAAATATAAATACTGTGCCAACAGCTATTATAAGCGATAATGATGAAAATATCTTTAGCAGGTTAGACTATCTTTTCAACAATCTTCTGTATATTAAGTTCACCCATACACGCCCAGTCGCCGCGGAAACATTCTTTATCACCGAAAACAGAACACGGTCTGCAGGTAAGATCTTTTACCTCAACCACATCTTCTTCGCTTTGTCCGAACCCTAAAAATCCTGCATAAGGATGAGTCTGTCCCCAAACGGAAATACATCTCGTTCCAACAAGACTGGCAAGATGCATATTTGCCGAATCCATAGAGATCATCAGTTCCAGTTCTGCAATTTTATTCAGCTCTTCTGTAAGGGTTAACTTTCCGGCGAGGCTGTGGGTATTAGGAATTTCTTTTTCCCATTGTTTCAGCAAGTCAGTTTCATTTTTTCCGCCACCAAAAAAATAAACGGTTCTTTCTTGTGATAAAATCCTGACCAGTTCATATGATTTTTCAAGAGGCAGCATTTTTCCCTTATGTTGTGCAAAAGGAGCAAAACCAATTCCGGATTTGTGTGTGTTTTTAGGTCTTAATGCATGAGAAAGCACCACCTTAAAGCCCATTGCACGAAAAACGTCGGCATATCGCTCCACTGTTTTTTTCAGCTGTACTTTATTAATATTCCAGATGTCGGTCAGATGTTCCTTTTCTTCCTTCCCTTTATTAATTTTAAAAACTTTAAATCTCTTAGCACTGTAGATTCTATCAAGAATTTTCGTCCTGATAACATCATGGAGATTGGCAATAAGATCGGGACGGAACTCTTGAATGAGTTCATTGGCGAGCCGGTTGAGTCCAAAGACACCCTTATAATCATCAAGGTTAACGCCTTTAAATATAAGATTCGGAATATCAGCAAACAAGGCTTCAAAATTACTTCTGGAAACCATAATAATTTCGACATCAGGGTTTTGTTCGAGGAACTCCCGGAACACCGGTGCTGTCATCGCAACATCACCAAAAGCGGAAAAACGATATGCTAAAATTCTTGTCACAATTACGACTTCAATTGATAGGCAACTGCGTAAAATTTAATTTGTTTGGTCATGGCCATTAATCCATTAGCCCTGGAGGGAGACAAAAACTCCTGCAACCCGATTTCTGAAATAAAATCAAAATCAGAGTCTAAAATTTCCTGGGTGGTATGCCCGCTGTAAATGCTTACTAAAAGAGAAACAATACCTTTTGGCAAAATCCCGTCGGAATCTGCACTGAAAAACAATCTTCCGTCTCTGAACTCGGCATCAATCCAGACTTTGCTCTGGCAACCTTTGATCAGGTTTTCATCTGTTTTCTTATCGTCAGCAAGGCCCTTCAGCTCTTTACCCAGATCTATGATGTACTCATATTTCTGCTCCCAGTCTTCAAGAAAAGCAAATTCATCGATTATTTCCTGCTGTTTTTCCTTAATGGTCATGTTGGTCTATTCTTTCTGCAAAGATAACCAATTTAAAAAGATTATTTTATTACTGGCCTCATATGAAAAGTAAATACAAGTTTTTCCTTTCCCATTTTTTGGTTTTATCGAAGTGTACTTATTTAATTCCGGAATTAATTAATTTGTCTCGAAAAACCATATTTATTTGAAGCTTTTCCCGCTTTCTGCTGTATCTTTTAGGTTTCGGGCGGAGCTTCGCTCCGCCCGAAACCTAAAAGGATGTCGCGACAATCGGGGCTAGGTTGCAGACACTCTTTGAATATTAAAAATTAATTAATAAAAGACGCTTTCTTTACAACTTCCAGCAATTTCAACTCCTCATTTTCCCAGCACAGCTGATTTGCTGCTTTTTCAAGTTCGGGCTGATAAAACGTTCTTCCTTTATTTAAAATAGCCTTAATAGCATGGGCAATGGTTTCCGGCTCATGATCTTTTATAATTTCCCCGATATTATATTGATTTTTGATCCGTCTCATTTCAGGAAGATCCGACAATATCAAAGGAACCCGTGACTGAATACAATCCAACACTTTATTCGGCAGTGAATAATAATAACTTTCTCCTCCATTTTCCTCTATACTCATCCCGCAGTCTGCCGTAAGGGTGATCTTACGAAGGTCTTCCGGCAAAAGTTTTCCTAAAAACAAAACCTTTTCCTGAAGGTTTTCTCTGATCACAAGCTTTTCATATTCTTCTCTTTTAGGTCCGTCACCTGCAATTTTAAAAATAATATGGTCCAGGTGGTGCATGGCCAGAATAGCCTTATCGATTCCGCGAAATGGATTAATAACACCCTGGTATAAAATAATTTTAGGATTGTTGTCAGGAATTTCAGACTTGAAATCCATTTTCCGGGGTGCATTTTGTACAACTGCCGCCTGAATTCCGTAGCGATTCTTAAACCAATCTGCATACCCTGAGCTTGCCGTAATCATGTGCTGAACCTCAGGAACCAGTCTTCTTTCCAGGTAGCGCCATAATTTTTGTGACATTTTGCCCTGAATTGCCGGCATTTCGGAAAAAATTTCATGACTGTCAAAAATAAGCGGAATCTGGTGTTTTTTAGCTATTAAATAATTGGGAAGCAATGCATCAAGATCATTGGCATAAAGAATAGTTTCCTCATCTGCTCTTTTCTTTAGTTCTCTATACAACTTCCAGTTGAATTCAAAATAAGCAGTCTTTAGGCTTTTAGAAATCAGCTGTATTCTCGAGACCTTGTAAGGTCGTGATAAATCATTATTTCCAGCCCAGGTATTGCCTATCAAATCAATATCATATCCGTTTTCGTGCAGTGTCCTGCATATCTTTTCGATACGCTGATCTGTATAGAGATTGCTGAAGGCAGAAACAATAACTCTTTTCCTGTTCATTTCTTGTCTTTATCAGCCAGAAGATGATAAACCTGTATAAAACAAATCAGCCCGTTCGGAATAATGACCGGCCAAAGCATACCGCTGAAAATACCATAAATGACAAAACAGATACATCCTATCATATTGACAATCCTGATTTTTCTCACATCTTTCAGGATGAAGCTCAGTACAATAAACAGAGATGCAGAATAGCCGATATAGGCAGCAGTTTCGGAGTTCATGATAGAATTTTAGAAGATCACAAACATAATCATTTTCAGGAAGATAATAAAATTTTTTCTGCCATAAAGTCATTTATTGGTTTTTGGTAAAATATTTGTAATTTAGATAATGAATAAATGGCAATGCTGCTTTTATTCTAATGAGATATATTATGGATTATAAGTTTTCACAAGGTTTGAGCCAGGTGTTCAAACAAAGCAAAAGCGAAGCGAAAAGGCTGAAAAGTGAATTTCTTAATACAGAACATCTACTTTTAGGTATTATAAAAACGGAAAACTCTGCAAAAGAAATCCTTCAAAACCTTAATGCGGATTTAACACAGATCAGAAGAAAAATTGAAACTTTAAATACAGCAAGTCTTAATCCTATATCTGAGGAGGTAACCAATATTTCTTTCACCAAAATGGCAGACCATGCCGTTAAACGTGCAGAACTTGAATGCAGACAGTATAAAAGCAATGAGATTAATACCGTTCATTTGCTTTTAGGCATTCTTTACAAATATGAGGATCCTACTTCAAATATTTTAGGTGCTTACGATATTGACTATGAAGGAGTTTCAAAGGAATATCAGACCATGCTTAAAAACTCTGGGCAGGCGCCACAAATGAGCGCTTATGACGATGATGATGAAAGAGAAGATTTTGAGCAGATGAGAAAGCCTACAGGAAATTTAGGCTCTGCAAAAAGTAAAACCCCTACCCTCGATAATTTCGGTAGAGATCTTACTTCTTTGGCTAGAGACGGAAAACTAGATCCTGTAATCGGCCGTGAGAAAGAAATTGAAAGAGTTTCCCAAATCTTATCCCGCAGAAAGAAAAATAACCCGCTCCTTATCGGAGAACCTGGAGTTGGTAAATCTGCGATTGCGGAAGGATTGGCTTTAAGAATTCAACAGAAAAAAGTATCGAGAGTTCTTTACAATAAAAGAGTGATCACTTTAGATTTGGCAAGTTTAGTTGCCGGAACGAAGTACCGTGGTCAGTTCGAGGAAAGAATGAAAGCGATTATGACCGAACTGGAAAAAAACAGGGACGTCATCTTATTCATCGATGAGCTTCATACCATCGTTGGTGCGGGAAGTTCTACAGGAAGTTTAGATGCCTCCAACATGTTCAAACCGGCTTTGGCAAGAGGTGAAATTCAATGCATTGGGGCTACTACTCTGGATGAATACCGTCAGTATATTGAAAAAGACGGTGCTTTGGAGAGAAGATTCCAGAAAGTAATGGTAGAACCTACTTCTATTGATGAAACAGTTCAGATTCTTAATCAGATTAAAGATAAGTATGAAGAGCATCACAATGTAGTTTATACAGATGAAGCCATTTTAGCTTGCGTTAATTTAACATCAAGATATATTACAGACCGTTTTCTACCGGATAAGGCGATCGATGCAATGGATGAAGCAGGATCTCGTGTGTATATCAAAAACATGAAAGTTCCTACCGAAATCATTGATTTCGAGAAGAAAATCGAAGAGATCAAAGAACTGAAACAAAAAGCGGTTAAAGCGCAGGATTATCTTGAAGCCAGAAAGCTAAAAGATGAAGAGGAAAGGCTTCAGATGGAGCTGAATGCTGCCCAGGAAAAATGGGACAAGGATGTGAAGGAGAAAAAAGAAACCGTAACAGAAGAAAATGTGGCAGAAGTGGTTTCTATGATGAGCGGCGTTCCTGTAACGAAAGTAGGTAAAAATGAACTTGACAAGCTTGCCGGAATGGACGGAAACCTGAACGGAAAAGTAATCGGTCAGGAAGACGCTGTGAAAAAGGTTGTTAAGGCAATCCAGAGAAACAGAGCCGGTCTTAAAGATCCAAACCGTCCGATTGGTACGTTTATTTTCTTAGGAACAACCGGTGTCGGTAAAACCGAGCTGGCGAAAGTAATGGCAAGAGAACTCTTCGATTCTGATGAAGCACTGATCAGAATTGATATGAGTGAATACATGGAGAAATTCGCCGTTTCAAGATTAGTAGGTGCGCCTCCGGGATATGTTGGATACGAAGAAGGTGGACAATTAACGGAAGCCGTAAGAAGAAAACCTTATGCTGTGGTACTTCTTGATGAGATCGAAAAAGCTCACCCGGATGTATTCAACATCTTGCTGCAGATTTTGGACGAAGGTCACGTTACCGACAGTTTAGGAAGAAAAATTGACTTCAGAAACACGATTATCATTTTAACTTCAAACATCGGAACAAGAGATCTTAAAGATTTCGGAGACGGTGTAGGATTTGGAACATCGGCTAAAAAGTCAAGTACGGATACAAGAGCCAGAAGTACGATTGAAAATGCCCTTAAAAAAGCATTTGCCCCTGAGTTCCTAAACAGAATTGATGACATTATTATCTTTAATTCTCTTGAGCAGACCGACATTAAGAAAATCATCGATCTTGAACTTGGTAAATTATACAGCCGTCTTGAAAAATTAGGATATAAAGTAGAATTAACCGAAACGGCCAAAGACTTTATTTCTGAAAAAGGATGGGATAAAGATTTCGGTGCAAGACCATTGAAACGTGCGATCCAGAAGTATATTGAAGATTTATTGGCCGAAATGCTGGTAAACAAACAATTGAACGAAGGAGAAACGGTAGTTCTTGACGTGAATGAAGCAAAAGACGGATTAACCGGGAAGACATCCAAACCAAAGAAATCGGCAGAAAAGTCTTCTTAATCGTAAATAAATAATTTAATTATAATAAAAAGCATCGGAATTACTTCTGATGCTTTTATTTTTTATTACTGTATAATTTATTTTTCTATGCAAAGATTATTCAATTAATACTTCATTAAGGGAGCAAGTTTTAAAATCAACAAGTTGATTTGACGAAGGGATATTCAAGCTTCGCGAAGCAATTTATTTGCCCTTGCTAACTAAAATTAACAATTAAATAATTACTGCTTTGCATTTAATTAAAAGCTTTTAAAATAATTTAATCTGCGAAATCTGTGCGATTCGCGGGAGAACAAATATTCTCTCACGCAAGTTTGCTCTGAATATAATGATCTTAAACCGCACCTTTCAGAATACAGATTAAAGCCCCACCACAAATCCGATATTCGGAACCAGACCGCTTGAGAAAATACTTGAATTTTCTTTCCACAGCACATTATACATTAAACCCAACTGCAGGTAAGAATTATTCCCGATTCGCTGCATATATCCACCTCCGAGATACAGTGCATCTTCATCCGTATTGGCTTTAAAATCATAAAATTTATCTTTATAATTGATGAAATAATGCTGATAATTGGCACTTATAAAAAAGGTTCTTGCGATATAATAATTCAGGAACGGCCCAACCCCAAACATGGTTGAACTATACGCATTGGATTTCTGCCACGAAACGCTTCCCAAAACTCCGCCTTCAAGATCATTAGTAAGCCTGTATCCTACTCTCGGAGCAGCAGAAAGGTTAAAATAATTGTTGCTTCCAAAACCAAAACCGATTCCGCCTCCAAAAGTCCAGCGGTTTGTATTTTCCGGTGTAGCTGTAATGGTCTGTTGGGAGAAAACTGAACCTGATATGAGGAGAAATAACGGAATAATAAACTTTTTCATAATAATATTGTTTTTGTCGATGGCTAAAATTATAACTTTTTTACGAATCTTTTTAATTGTATTTTTGCAGCGTCAAACTAAGAACTCCCGTTAAGAGTTTCGTAAAATTGAATAGAATGAAAATAGTAGTAGGCCTCTCAGGAGGTGTAGATTCCAGTGTTGCAGCCTATTTATTGCAACAGCAGGGCCATGAAGTGGTAGCCTTATTTATGAGAAACTGGAATGATGCTTCGGTAACGCTGGAAGATGAATGTCCGTGGATCGAAGACAGCAATGATGCCTTAATGGTGGCCCAAAAGCTTGGAATTCCGTTTCAGGTGATTGATATGAGCGATCTGTATAAGGAAAGAATTGTAGATTACATGTTCGATGAATATCAGAAAGGAAGAACCCCGAATCCTGATGTTCTGTGCAACAGAGAAGTAAAGTTCGATGTTTTTATGAAAACAGCAATGTCACTCGGAGCAGATAAAGTGGCAACCGGACATTACGCAAGAGTAGATTCTACCATTGATGAAAATGGAAAAGAGATTTTCCATCTTTTAGCCGGAAAAGACAACAATAAAGATCAGTCATACTTTTTATGCCAATTAAGTCAGGATCAATTATCTAAAGCTTTATTCCCAATCGGGGAATTGACAAAACCTCAGGTGAGGGAAATTGCCAAGGAAATAGGTTTGGTAACGGCTGATAAGAAAGATTCTCAGGGATTGTGTTTTATCGGGAAAGTAAGTCTTCCTCAGTTTTTACAACAGCAATTAGTTCCGAAAGAGGGAGAAATTGTGGAAATTTTCAAAGATTCACCTCTTTTTACCCAAGAAACGCCGAAATTTTCTTCAAAACAGGAAGAGCTTGAATTTTTAAGCCAAAAAATCAATTATAAAAAATCTGATGGAAAGGTAATCGGGAAGCATCAGGGTGCCCAGTTTTTCACCATCGGGCAAAGCAAAGGGCTTGGCATCGGCGGACATAAGGAAAGCTGTTTTATCATTTCCAGAGATATGGAAAACAATATTCTTTTCGTAGGAGAAGGACATCAATTCCCCGGATTGCTTAAAAAAGCTTTAAAGATTGATAATTCCGAATTGCACTGGGTTCGTAAAGATTTACAGCTGAAAAACGGAGAATCAATGGAAGTCATGGCTAGATTCCGTTACAGACAGCCTTTGCAGAAAGCAACGCTGTATCAGTTTGACAATGCTTTTTATATTGAATTTGAAGAGTTTCAGTCTGCTATTGCAGAGGGACAGTTTGCCGCGTGGTATGACGGAGAAGAATTATTGGGAAGCGGAGTAATTTCATAAAGAAAATTAATTATAATACATAAAACCCGGAGCATTTTGTTTCGGGTTTGTTTTTGGATAAATGATAATATTCCAATTTTAATTTTCAGGTTAAATAAGATCTTTTAAGAATCAGGAATACAATTAATTCAAGAATTAAAATCATGATTAAAAATCCGACAGGTTTTCCCAATATCATTCCAATAAATAGTTTGATGGTTCCTACTAAAAAAATCAAGCCTAAACAATAAAGCGTTGTTTCTGAAATCCTGTGTACGAAGTTCAGAACAAAAGTCAAAGTATAAAATCCAAAAATAAGAACCAGGTAAAATCTTAGGAAATCCGGGCCTTTCAAAGCAAATGGATTTGAAGTATGATTTTGGGTAAGCAGCCATAAAAAGCTGATTGCAAACGGAATGGCATGAATGAATATTCTTCTCATTGTTTGGAATTAATGATTAATCTCCACCGCCACATCCTCCGCAGCCTCCTCCACAACTGCTTCCACAAGAACTGCTGCACCCGGAAGAACTTCCTCCGTCTCCGTGAGAACTGTCGCTTCCGCAAGTGTAGAAAAATGTTCCGTCGCTTCCCTGATCTTTATTTGACTGATTGTTATTATTACTGAACGCTTTTATAATCAGTACAACGATTATGAAAAAGAAAATCAGGGTAAAAAATATTCCTAACCCGCCGTTGCTATTTTCTGTGCATGAGAAAATTATAAACATACTGCCCAATAAAAGAGCAATTTTACCGAAGTATGATTTATTTTGTTTGTTTGAAGGTTTTAAATCCTGTTTCCAGATCTCTTCCGGCGGTTCCTGCTCAAAGATTTCACGATAGCTTTTTAATGTTTCTTCAAACCAGCTTCTGTGCTTTTCATTTTCAGCTGGTCCTCCTGGTGACGGATGATGATGCAATTTCTTTTGGAGAATATCCGGGCAGAATTCTTCCCAGTAATTTTGGGTATAAATCAAGTGCATGTGCCATACTTTATCAATAATTTCACTGGGTGAAGCGCCATTAGGCAATGTACAGCATAGATAAACGAACTTCTTGTATTCTTCGATAGTTTTTTCGGTAAAAGAACTTGTCCAGTTTTCTTCTTTCGCCAGTTTTTTTGAAAAGGGAAAAGCAGCATTAGGATGGTCTAATGAAAAATTCTGAAGTCTTTTCCAAAGCGGATCATTCTGTAAGATGAGTTTTGTTTCCATTGTTTATATTTTGTTTCTACTCAAATATCGAAGGAAAAATAAATATAAAAGTCTTATGATAGTATTATTAAGCATTAAAATAATCTTATATTAGTCTTATATTTTAAACGAATGAAAAAAGAAGATTTGCTGCATTTAGAAAAACTGATGAACTTTTTGGCGATGCAATTTCTCAAAAAAAGCAGTTGGGAAGATGTTTCCAAAACAGAATGGTCTTATATTGTTGCTGAATTGAATGACCTGATCAATACTGAAAATCAGGAAAAAGGCATAAAGAAACAGCCTGATCTTCTGGGCTCTAATTATCTGTATGAACATGTGATCATTAACAAATTAAAAAAATTTTATCAGGATAAAAATGCTGTCATCAGCAAACCCAATCTTGCCAAGTTAAGCCAGATTGTAAAAGTATTGGGATATTCCAATTATATTGATTTTATTAATTCGAATACAGAATCATTTAATTTCAATGATCTTCGGATTGATATGAATAATGTAAAACCGAATACAGATTTGCTCGATAAGCTTGTCGGCTGCTGGTACTCCTACAACAGGAATCTTCCGGATAATCCTTTACAGGCCCGTGAAGAGCGCATCTGGAGATCGGCAACAGAGATCTATAAATCCGAAACTTCGGGTGAATATTTCATTGAAAGAAGCGGCGGCGACCGGCATAAGTATTTCGGCAAAGTGACGGCTTATTCTGATTATGTTTTTATTATCATGAACAGCAATACGTTTATTCGCCAGCGTCATTTTATCTCAAGGATAAAAGATATTAAGGAAAAGCTTAAAAATCCAGAATACAAGCTCCATGAATTGCATTTTATAAGTACATGTATTAGTTTTAACCAGGAGCCAATTGCTCTTTTCGAAATTTTTCAGAAAGCAGACCGGAAAACTTTTATTACGGATTCCATCAGCTTTCCCATTGACAGTGAAGAAATACCTCCAACCATTGTAAAACAACTTGAAGATACGGAAGCTAACCGGATTGATTACAAGTAGTTGTGGGTTTTTAGTTTAAAGTTCAAGGTTTAAAGTTTTGGGATATAAGAGAAAGTCTATCATCTTTTCTCTATTATCTTTTTATGAAATTAACTTACCAGCCAGTCTTTGAAATCCTTCACGCGGTCGCGGCTTACCGTAATTTCTTCTTTAGGCTGAAACTCCAGTTCAACTTTATAGTTGGGTGATGTATGGATATTTTTAATGTAATCCGAATTGATGATAAACTGTCGGTTTACCCTGAAAAATTTCCTGTCATCCAGAATATCTTCCAGCTCGTCCAGTGTAAAATCTGAAGGAAAAGCACGCTCCTGAGTCTGAAGATAAACAATTTTATTCTCGCTGTAAAAGCAGCTGACTTCATGTGTCTGCACAATTTTAAGATTGTACCCGATTTTCACCAAAATTCTGGAAAGCGTAGTCTTATCTTTTTTAATTAGCTGCTTTATTTCCTGTGAATTAACAGAATTATCCGAGGGAATAAATGACTTGAATTTTTCAATGGCCGCACCGAGATCTTCATCTAAGATAGGTTTTAAAAGATAGTCGATGCTGTTGAGCTTAAATGCTTTGAGAGTATACTGATCAAAAGCAGTGGTATAAATGATAAACCCTTTCGTCGGAACTTTTTCAAAGATATCGAATGACAGGCCGTCCCCCAGAACAATATCCGAAAAGATAAGCTGAGGATGTTCATTTTCAGAAAACCAGGAAATGCCTTCTTCTACAGATTCTATTTTGGCAACCAATTCTATATCAGGAAATTCGGCAAGCATTCTTTCTAATTTCCTTGAGGCCGGTTTTTCGTCTTCGATAATAACTGTTCTTATCATTTTAAGTTCCAGATTGAGTTTTAAAATCTAAAAATAATTAAAAGTTACCAGTTATTAAAACTGAATGGGGTCTTTTGTTTTTTTCATTTCTTTTTCAATGATGCCTCGCTCCCATTCTGCATCAAAGATGAATAGCTTTACGGCTTTTACCGTTAAAATAATTCCCCAGATAGCAAGAATGATGGATCCGTCCCAAAGTGAAAGATGAATTCCCTTTTTAAAAAAATCATCTGCAAAAATGATTGCGGCAACAATTCCGAACCATAGAAGGTTTTTATAGAATTTTTTTAAGTCGTGTACCCTTTGTTGTGCCTGATTGTAGTTCATTGTATTAATTTTTAAAGGTTATTATTAAAGCGTTTTTGTATTTTTTTTTCTTCGTCCATCAGCTGTCTGATCTTTTTTTCTTCCCAGTCTTTCCCGATTCCGAACGTATTGGCGGCATGGGCTACAATTCCTATTCCCCAACCTAACATCGGCCAAATGAACCATAGATATTCTCGTGATGTGATAAGATTTAATACTGCTAAAAAGGAAATAACAAGGCAGTATGAAGTAAGGTTTCCGTAAAATCCTTTCAGTTCTTTTACTCTTCTTGATGCTTTTTGGTAGGCTAATTCTTCTTTGTTGATGTACGTTTCCATAATTTTTATTTTTAAAGATTAATTGTTTGTTTTTGTTGAGACAAATGTAGTACGGAAACAAGCCTTAAATCAATTTAATATGACCGAACCGTAGAATATGCATCCTGAATTGTAAAAATCCCGACTCAACGGAGAATCAGGATTTTATTTTTCATTGATTATTTTTTCTCTTGCGGATTTTGCAGATTACGCTGATGGTAAATATCCATTCGCATTATGATGATTTAATTTAAAATGAATTATTGTAAATTCTTTGAGAATAACAAACAGGATTAAGAGTAAATGCAGGATCAATAAATAAACGGAATCAGTTTTTTTGTTTTTCTTCGGTATTCCAGATATTCTTCCCCGAATTGCTCGATTAAAGTTCTTTCTTCAACTGTAATCCTATAACTGAAAGCAATAAATGGAATCAAAAAAGCTAAAATCAACGAGAACCAATTGTTTAGATACAATCCCAAACCGAGCGACGTCAATAGCGAAAAAGCATATGAAGGATGTCTGATATATTTGTAGAATCCTTCTTTTTTAATTTTATGATCTTGACGTATCGTTACATCAACGGTAAAATATTTACCCAATGATCTGATGATGATAAACCTAAGAATAATTCCCACCCATACAAGAGCAACTCCGATGTAATAAATCCGGTCTTCATCAGAAATCGGTAGTCTTGTAAGATATGAAACACTGACAGATGATGCAATTGATAAAGGAATAGCCAGCCAAAGAATATTTAATGTAGACCGGTCCTTCCCTTTTTTGTCGTTCTCACCGGATTTTAAAATATTCTTGTAAAGAATTTCACTTAAAAACCATGCTCCCATGGAAACAGCAAACAAGATCTGTAGTATTTTCATGGTTTATTGTATTTATTCTGCGATGCTTTTTCTTCTTCCATCATCTTTTTAATTTTCTTTTCTTCCCAGTTTCTACCTAAAATAGCTCCAGGAACAAAAACATTGATCGCATAGCCGATAAGTCCTACTCCCCAGAATATGGGAAGCGAAAAGTACTTCAGATGCCAGATGGTTTCCCCTGGCTTTAATTGTTTATAATTCATTACCAGGATAAAAATATTTACCGCGAAATAAACGAATGCAAAAATGTAAAAGTTTTTAATTTTTTTAACACGTCTTTCCGCCTCCTTGTATCTTATGTCATCTTTGCTGATAGGATTCATGAATTTTAATTTTTAAAATTATTCTGTTTTTCTAAAATTTCCCTGATCTTTTTGTCTTCCCAGCCTTTCCCAATCGCAAATACACTTGCTCCGTGGGCAACAAGACCGATTCCCCATCCCAGCATTGGCCAGTAGAACCAGATATCGCGAGGCGAGGTAATCAGGTTAAGAATGATTAAAAAAGGAATGACAATACAATAAGAGATCAGGTTTCCATAAAAGCTTTTAAGTTCTTTTACTCTTTTTTGTGCTCTCTCATAAGCTTTATCTTCATCGGTCTCTTTTTCACTGACTACATTTGGTTTGATGGATAATACCGGAAGTTTTACTTTAAAATAATCTTCGGATTTTTCGATGAAAACATTTTTCTTTGTAAGAAGAGAATACCGCTGTACAATGTTTGCAAGTCCTATTCCGGAACTTTCCTTGATCTGTTCTCTTACCTGAAGGTTATTTACAATGCACAGCGTATCATTTTCTGAGTAAATTCTGATGATAAGCGGTTTTGATGATGTTGCAAAATTGTGCTTAATACAGTTTTCCAGCAACAGCTGAAGCGACAACGGAACCACAAACCTTTTGTAATCTTCTTTTTTAACATCAAAAACGAAATCCACACTGTCTTCAAATCTTGTTTTCAATAGTTCACAATAGGTTTTTGCAAATTCCAACTCATCTTCCACGGTTACCAATTCTTTATCTTTCTGTTCAAGTACATATCTGTAAATCTTTGACATTGAAGCCGTAAACTTTTGGGCCTGCCTGGGATTTTCATCAATAAGAGAACTTAAAACATTCAGCGAATTAAATAAAAAATGCGGGTCCAGCTGGTTTTTAAGACTTTCAAACTGAGCATTGGCAGATTTTGCAATAAGTTTCTGCTCCACCACTTCTTTTCTGGATGTTTTTTTGAGCTCTACCATGAAGCTTTTAGCATGGAGAAATGCGGATATAAGCAAAGCAATATTAATGGTAAACCAATTGATATAATTGTATTTACCGGTAAAATATTCTTCTGTGGTCGCACTTTTCTGGAAGACCACAAAATTCATGTAATTGCAGAAATAAACGAGGATGATATTCGCCAGTAAGATAGAGATAATGCTTATTACAGCCCTTTTGGTCGTAGCCTCAGACCAGGGAAACTTTTTGTTGAGAAAATCATTAATAAGACCGTTTCCTGCACCCAAAACAAAAGAGTACATGGAAGATATGGCAATGGTAAGCATAAAGTTCTCCAGATTTTTTTCATCGGTAAAGAAAAAAAAGAAAAACATGGATGTTGCCAGTGATATCCAGCATAAAGTTATAAAGTTCTTGCGTTTCATTTTCGGTTTTCCTGTCTCAAAATTAGGCTGTCTTAAAAGTATTAAAAATTATTTTTTGCCGAGCGACCATTTTTCTTTGTTGAGTGCATCAAAAACCTTCTCCGAAGAGAAGGCTTGTGAAATTATTTTGCCGCTCCGCTTAGAAAATATTCTGCTTCTGATTTTCCCCAGTTGGGATCTAAAGCGGTTTTGAGCTTAAAGTCATTGAATTTTACAAGTGCTGCTTTAAACTGTTCCAGTCCTTTTTCTTTGCTTCCGCCATATTGCTCCGGTGTAAAATAAGTATCTTCGGCTTTAATGAGCGCCACCCTTGGGTTGTTGGGATCAAGTGTTTCTGCCTTTTTCAGCTCTTCCATGGCTTTCATACCGTCGGTCATATACCGTTCTGCAGGATTTTCCATCATTCTCAGTGAATAGGCCATTTTTCTCAGCAGATGTATTTCAGAATTGTCTTTCCCGGCAATTGCTTCTGCCTGATCCAGATATTTATCGGCAATGTCCGCATTGATGGAAAGCTCGGACATTTTACCGGCCTGCATCTGCATTCTGCCTTTTTGAAGATAAGCCAATGCAGCATAATAAGATGGCAGCCATTGCTTTGTTTCTTTTTTCCCGATTCTGTCGAAATCATTGGCCAGCGCCTGGAATTCATCGGTTGATCTCGTAGCTTCCAGTTTCGCAATTTTTTCAGACATAATTTTTTCATAATCTGCCTGAGCAAAAGCTGTTAAACTCATCATACTTAAAGCGAAAGTTAAAAAATATTTTCTCATTTTTAAATTTTTTTAAAGTTAATAGTAATGTATTTAATGTAATTTTTATTATAAATTATTGTTGATGGCATCCTGTGTCTTATCGACTCCGAAACTGATGAAAGCTCCTATAAAAACAAAGGTGTTCACCGGTGGCACCACTGCAGTGCTTCTGCTTCCATCCATTGAAAAATTGTACCCGTACACGTTTTTTGAGCCTAATATATTCGATACGCTCAGTACCAGAACGGTAAATGCTTTAGCATCTTTCTTCCCTAAATTAGGGAGATAATTTATACTGAAATTCAAAGCATTATAATCTTTTAAGCGTCCTTCGTTTCTTACAAAATATTTCTGATCCCCATTCACATCCTGCGTTGCAATATCATAATACGGACGGCCTTTGGCATAAGTATAAGAAAGATTAAAACCTGTTTTCCATTTTGGTACAAATCTTTTTGCCACTGCTGAAAGCGTGTGTTCAGAAGCAAAATTAGGTTTCAGGCTTACCGGATAATTCATAAAATCTCTTTTTGAATCCAGATAAGAATAGCTGATCCAGTAATCGATGTTTTCAAAAGTCTTTTTATCTCTCCAGAACAGCTCCAATCCTTTTGCAAAACCATAGCCATTGTTGTTGTCAGCCGTCTGAATATACTGATTCTGTCCGTCAATATAACTCAGGTTTTTTACTTTGATCAGCTCATCATACTTTTTATAAAAAGCTTCCAGCCTAAGACTTCTTCCTTCTGTTGTTCTCTGTACCTGGAAGATAAAATGCTGCGCTTTCTGAAAATCAAGATCCGCTGGTGCATTAATGTATCTGCTTTCTGGATTCTGATAGAAAATACCGTACGCGAAAGAGGTTGTCCAGTCTTTTGCAAAACGGTAGGCTAAAGCCAGACGCGGAGCAATATTGCTTTTTTCAAGGTAAGACGAATATTCTGCTCTTACTCCAATTTTAGCGGATAATTGATTGCTGAATCCAAGGTCTGTTTCCACAAATGCGGAAGAAATCAGGTCTTTATAGTTTTTCTGAACAAATTCATCGAAGGTGAGTTTTTCGCTGGCTGAATTGAGTTCAAATCCACCACGCAATGCACTGATTTTATTAACTTTCCTTTCTAAAACGGTTTTGAAATTGATATAATTCCCATCAGTTAAAAGTTTAGTTTTTCCTGTTTCAACACCATCCTTTTCAGTTGAAAAATTAAGATCCGATCGGTTGAATGAATAGGAAGTTCCGGCATTCAGCAAATATTTTCCGAATTTCTGTTTAAATGATAAATTATGATAGGTGTTTTTTCCTTTTAATTTTACAAGAGACCAATCAGAATCTTCCGGTTCGAGACTTAGAGTCTTCACTCCCAATCTGTTAGAATCGTACATTCCGTAATATTTGAAGAAACCTCCTGATTTTGTTTTAATTCTGAAATTAAAATCACCGTTAAAGCTTTGGGGCGCTTCTGAAAAGTCAGTGTTGAAATTAATAACATCCTGCATCAGCTTTAAATTGGAATATCCTACGCTTGCTCCGAAAGAAGAGGTCTTATTTTCGCTTAGTTTCTGAAACCCAGCATTCAAAAATATTGGTGAAACTCCCAGGTCATAAGAACTCTGATCCGGAAGGTCAACACTTTCCAGCATCAGTGCCCCGGAAAGCGCCTGTCCGTACAGTGCAGAATATCCGCCGCTTGAGAATACATTTCCCTTGAAAAGAGAAGTATTAAAACGGTCCCTTCCCGCAATTCCCGGAACCGAATTCGAGAAATAATTGTTGATAAGGCTTCCATCCATGAAAATTCTGGACTCCGTTCCTGTTCCTCCACGGATGAAAAGGCCTTCTGTTTCGCCCACTTTCTGAACCCCGGGAAGATAGGTAAGAGCGGAAGATATTTGTCCGTCTGCTCCTGCTGTAGTATAAATATCAATCGGAGTGAGAAGCGCTGTTGCTCTTTTTTTGTCGCTGGCTTCAATAGATCCGGCTGATACCACAACAGCATCAATTTCGCTTATTTGCTCCTTCAGTTCAGCATTTACTGAAATTTCCTGATTTTCAATGGTTATTGATCTTTCAACATCCATGTATTTGGGGTGTGTAAATAGTAAGGTTCTGTTCCCTTTTTCCGAGGTTTCAAAAGAGAAATTCCCTTCTGCATCGGTGGTTGCTCCGTCATATGTATCTTTCAGGGTAACATTTACCTCTGCCACGCCTTTATTCTTATAGGTTACCCTTCCCGATATTTTTGTCTGTGCTATATTCAGAGTAAATGAAAGAAGAGAAATGAGAAATAATAGTTTTGTTTTCATAGCTTTATTTTCAGTTCAAAAATAGGATGAAATTTTAATGAAGATAAATTTTTGTTACCGAATGGTAGAATTTGAATTCTGAACCGTTGGTTTTAGTTTTAAAGTCGGGAGCAACTCTCTGTTATTATAAACAAGAAAGGCATAATGAAGAATTATGCCTGATTAAACCACCCTGTCAAAAATTTTCCTGAATTTTTGCCACCCCTCTAAGGGAGGGGAATTTCAACTAGCTGTTTTATTTTCAATTATGAAAGTTTATTATTCTTTAGAAAAGAATCTTTTACTGTTATTTTCAAAAAGATCTTAAAATCGTAAGGTATATCCGTAAATGTTTTTTTAAATTTATCCTATAATCACTTTAAATCATTTAAAAATGAAAGTTAAAACATTATCATTACTGGCAGCATGCACTTTGTTTGTTGTTTCTTGCGGAACGACAAAAACGTATCAGGTCATGTCTAAAAGCAACACACAGACCGGCGGAACGGCAAAATTTACCCAAAAGGGCGATGAAGTTGTGATGAAGCTGGATGTCACCAACCTTACTCCGGGAATCCATGCCGTACACATTCATGAAAAGGGAGACTGTTCTGCAGCTGACGGAACTTCAACCGGAGGACACTGGAATCCCGCCAAAGATGATCACGGAAAATGGGGTGCCGAACATTTCCATATGGGAGATATCGGCAATCTTACCGCCGATCAGAACGGAAACGCCATGCTGACTTTCAAAACCGACAAATGGTGCCTGGGATGTACAGATGAGTCTAAAAATATTATCGGAAAAGGAATGATCATTCATGCTTCTGCAGATGACTTCCATACGCAGCCTACGGGAAATGCCGGCGGAAGAGTGGGATGTATAGAAATTAAATAATTTTTTTATTTCAATAAAAAACCGTTGCCTTCGAACATGAGGCAACGGTTTTTTTGTTTCTTGTTACGGTCTTGCCGATTTTCAAGATAATTTTTATTTAAGACTTTACATTCATATCTCCAATGATGTTCATGGCTTCCTGAAGATAAAGGTCTTTTTTAAGATTTTTGATCCAGATTTCAGATTTCTTTTTGAATGCTTCATCTTTTTTCTCTCTTTCTATTTCATTAGGATACATAGAAAACTGAAGTCCGTTTTCAAATTTATTTAAAGATTTGAATTTTTCAATCTGTGCTTTTCTCTGTTTGGTAAGCTCATTAAACTTATCGATATTCAGCGTAATTGTTTCTTCTTTATCCAGCTTTTCTCTCCATTGTGCAGATTCCAGTAACAATTGGTATTTGGCATTTTTCGCCATTCTGTCGGCACTTGCTTTTTCCAGAGCCTGAATGTTGAAATAATTAAGCTTCTGGAAGTTGGTAGAAGGAATTTTATCCCAGGCTAAAGCATAGTCGTCATATCTTTCTCCAACTTCGGCATAGGTAAAGAAATCTTTCATTTCAATATCGGAAACAATTCCTTTTCTCTGGGTAGATTCACCGGTAATTCTGTAAAATTTCTGAATCGTAAGCTTTAGAGATCCGAAATCGTCTTCTGTATTTAAGAATCTGTTCAGATCCACGAAAGTCTGTACCGTCCCTTTTCCGAAAGACTGCGGAGATCCGATAATCATTGCTCTTCCGTAATCCTGCATTACCCCTGCAAGAATCTCAGATGCAGATGCAGAGAGTTCATTTTGCATAATTACTAATGGCCCTGTCCAGATCGGTGCTTCCTGCTTGTTTTTAAGGGTCTGGATTTTTCCGTTTCCGTCTTTTACCTGAACATAAGGTCCTGCATCCATGAAAAGTCCCATGATATCGCCTACTTCCGTAAGAGATCCTCCTCCATTGTTTCTAAGATCCAGAACAATCCCTTCGATATTCTGCTGTTTCAGCTTAATGATTTCATTTTTGATATCGTCTGAGGCATTTCTTCCGTTTGGATTTTCAAAATCTGCGTTGAAGCTCGGCAAATTAATGAAACCATATTTTTTACCGTTTGGAGAATTGATGACAATACTTCTTGCGAAGGTATCTTCAATCGCAACCTCTTCACGGATCATTGTTACGTCTTTAATCGTTCCGTCTTTTTTCTGAACAGTTAATGTAACAGGTGTTCCTTTTTCTCCTCTGATCAATCGTACCGCTTCGTCAGAAAGCATTCCTACAACATTTACGGCGTCTTCCTTCGGCTTAGATTTTACTTTTAATATTTTGTCTCCTTCAGAAAGCTGTTTGGATTTCCATGCCGGAGCACCAATTGTTAATGCTCCCAGATACAGATTTCCTTTTTTCTCCTGGATAATGGCACCGATCCCGATTACCTTTCCTGTAAAGTTGGTATCAAAGTCTTCTTTATCTTTTGGTGAATAATAGTTGGTGTGCGGATCGAAAACCTCGGTGTAAGCGTTCATATACACGGTAAACCAATCCATTTTCTTTCTTTTCTTGAATCTGGTGAATGTTTCTTTTACAAGATCTTTTACCTCATCGGTTGCCTTCTTAATCTTCTGATCCGGTGCAATAGGTTGGTACTTGATCGTATCTTTCAGCTTGTATTTCTGAACAGAATCTTTCTTTTCCTTCTGCGCTTCCTCTTTGCTGTTCATAGATTCAATTTCCTGAAGAATATTGTATTTAATGAATTTTTTCCACTCATTATACATCTCCTGTTTGTTTACAGGGGATTTTTTAAGTTTCGGCTCAAGAATCAGCGATTCATCTTCTTTAAGATCAATCGGCTTGCTGAAAATATCCTGCGTCATTTTATCAATTTCATCGGCACGCTGGTATAATCTGTCGACCGTAAGTTTGTAAAAAGTAAGATCTCCCAGGTTAATATAATCATCAAGCTTGGTTTCGTGCTTTGCAAATTCGTCCATATCCGACTGCAGGAAGTATCTTTTACCCGGATCTACCAATTCGAAGTAATGCTTGTAAACATCCTTAGAATACGCATCGTTAATAGGTTTTGGACTGTAATGTAAATAAGAAAGTGTGTTTTTTACGCTCACCATTATCGTCTGCATCTTTTCGTCATCATTTTTAGGCGAGTTGAAACAAAACATTAGACTTGTTAATGGAATGAGGAGTAAAAATTTATTTAGCTTAAAATTTTTCCACATAAATCGGTAATGTATTTTATTAATTTTTTTATAAAAGTATTTTAATGAGTAGTAATTTTTGATTTACTGTTACAAATTATCAAATTTAATACCTTCTTTACAAATATCGATTAGTTTTAAGTATTTTTGTTAAAATTAAATTTTAATATGGAAAGACCACTTATTCTGGTTACTAATGACGACGGGATTACGGCACCTGGTATCAGAAATCTTGTAAGTTTTATGAACGAAATCGGAGAAGTAGTTGTTGTAGCACCCAACTCTCCACAAAGCGGTAAAGGTCATGCGATTACCATCAATTCTACCCTAAGTTACGAAGAAGTACATCTGGAAGGCCCTCAAAAGGATTTTTCATGCAGCGGGACACCGGTAGACTGTGTTAAGATGGCGCTTGATAAAATATTGCCGAGAAGACCCGATATTGTAGTTTCGGGAATCAATCACGGGGCCAATTCATCTATCAATGTTATTTATTCCGGGACGATGTCTGCAGCGGTAGAAGCAGGTGTAGAGAATCTTCCGGCGATCGGATTTTCGTTACTGGATTTCAGCTGGGAAGCAGATTTTACACAGGCAAAAGAATATATTCAGAATATTGTTAAAAGAACCCTGGAAAACCCAATGCCTAAAGGGGTTGTTTTGAATGTGAATATCCCGAAACTTTCAAAGGAAGAAATAAAAGGAGTAAAAGTCTGCAAGCAGGCTCACGCCAAATGGGAAGAAAGCTTTGATGAAAGGGTAAATCCCCACGGAAAAAAATATTACTGGCTTACCGGATATTTCAACAATATGGATGAATCTGAAGATGCGGACGAAACAGCTCTGGCTAACGGCTACATTTCCATTGTTCCGGTAAAATTCGACCTTACGGCGTATGAGTATATGAATACGCTAAGTGAGGTGATGAAGTTTGATTAAATCTAAAATATTGAGGCGTAAATTTGTTTTACGCCTTATTTTTTGTCCTTTTGTCTTGAAACAAAAGAACGAAAAGTTCAAGACTTGGGAACTTTCGCTAAAAATTAATTCTATTCTCTAAAAATTCTAAAACTCGCGCGAATTTAAGATTTGTTCTTCGGTTCAAACAGTTATCTCGCGCTCAAACAGTAGAATTTTTTGACGTTCATAGAATTAATTTTCTTAACGCTCCATTTCCCTATGTCATATTAATTCATAAATAGCTGTCAAAATTTGTATAAATCTGTGAAGAAAAATTAAAATAAAACTCTATCCTCCTTCCTTAGCTCTTCCAGATATTTCTTTTTATCATCCCGATAAAATAGATTCATGGTTTCAAAAGGAATCATTTTCAGGTCCTTATTAACGATATGAACACAGGATTTCTTTACGGCCCGCACATCAAAATCGTGCGCATCCATAAAGTTCATGATGATAATTCTGAACAGGTTGTCATAATCCAGATTCGGTGCAGCAACTTCAGGAAGACAGCATAATAGCTGGTTGACCTTCGGTTTTACTTTATCCACAGAAATTCCGGTGCTGAAAATATCCAGCAGCTGCATTTGAAGGCCAGTATCCTGTTCGTAGACAATTGTGTTTTTCGTTTCATTGTTCAGGAGATCAGCAGGATTGATGTATCGTGTTAAAGGAATTGTTTCGCCTTCCAGTTTCAGAATGTATCCCATTGCCAATGCATCAGGATTACACGGAACCGGAATAATATCATCAGAATTCAGAAGCGGAACCTGGTTTAAAATCTCCTGTCTCACTTCCGTTAGGGTGATTTTTTCGTGTGCAGAGTCATCACGGTTTCTTCCGGCAATTTCTACGGGCTGAAAAGTGATTCCGCGGACACATTTTTGTTTTAAGGCAAAATCAATAATTTTCCCGATTTCATCAATATTCTTCCCTTTCTGAAGTACAATAACAAGTGTTGTGGAGAGGTTTAAGGCATTTAATTTCTCCAAAGCTTTCATTCTGACATCGGTAAGGTCTTTTCCTCTAAAATCTTCCAGAACTTCCGGTTTAAAGGAATCAAACTGAAGATAAATCTCAAATTCCGGTGCATAGGTTGCAAGCTTTTCAGCAAAACCAGGGTCATTGGCAATTCTTACACCGTTGGTATTCAGCATTAAATGTTTGATAGGTTTCGACTTCGCAATATCCATGATTTTAAAAAACTCAGGATGAATGGTTGGCTCCCCCCCACTGATCTGCACAACATCCGGTTCGCCTTCATTTTTAACGATAATATCGAACATCGCCTCAATCTCCTCCAGGCTTCTGTGGCTACCGTAGTGCGGCGATGACATGGCGTAACAGGTAGGACAGGTAAGGTTGCAACGGTCTGTTACTTCCACAATGGACAGGCAGCTATGTTGTTCATGATCAACACATAAACCACAATCGTAAGGACAGCCATATTCTACATCCGTTCCGAAATGAACCGGCATCTCTGAAGCTTTATTATAATTTCTAATATTTTTATAATACTGCACATCAGAAGCAATTTTTGTTTTGAAAAATCCGTGATCGGGGCATCTTTTGGTCATGAAAACTGCTTCATCCTCAATGATAATTTTAGCACCAATTCTTTTTAGGCATTCCGGGCAAAGGCTGATGGTATAGTCGTAATAGGTATAGTTTCTTACTGGCATATTGATTTTTATAAATTAAAGCCGCAAATGCAACCTCCTGCAATAAAAGTTAATACACCTATCAGAATTCCCATTAAAGGTGCTTTAAAATTATATTTCTTTTCCTTATTTGAAGCGGACATGATTCCCAAAATCAGAATTGCTAATATCGAAATAGCTATAATAATGATTCCTGCGATAAGAAAGAGCAATCCGAATCCAGCGAGCTGCCCTCCTAAGTTACCTACTTCTAATAATTTCATGTCTGTTCTTTTTTAATAGATAAATATAATAAATGATAATTGAAATACATACCAATTGTATGGTGCTTAATCCTAAAATAATATTGTATGTCGGTTTAATAAAATCAAGAAGAAACCTGAACGAGAAATAAGAAAGCATAAAAATCTGAAATAAAACTCCGGATTTATATGCATAATTTCTCTGAAAATATTTCAAAGAAATAAACAATATCAATAAGAATATCATTTCGTACAAAGCAACAGGATGTCTATTGATATGATCTCCCAGATCCATTCCAAGCATCGAACTTGTTGGTAATCCGTAAGTTTCTTCATAAATTCCGGTACAAAAACAGCCAATTCTGCCAATAAACACAGCTACAATTAACGGATAGACCATCCGGTCCCCTGTGCTTTCTTTTTTACCAATGATTTTTTTCATGATCTCAACTCCTATAAGGCCACCGGCCAAACCTCCTACAATGGTGTTATTCAACCAGATATACATCCACTTATCTGAAGCCTTTATAAGATCATCCGGTCTCTCTAATGAGCCAATGAGATGGGACCCGATCAAAGCCCCAAGAGTTGCAGCAATAAGAATCAACAAAGAATTGACATTGCTGAATTTTTCTTTATCATTTCTTTTTGAAAAAGTGTAATAGCGCATACCTACAAAAATTCCTACGGTTTCTGTGATGGGATGCAGTAAAATATCTTTGCCGAAAATATGAAAGGTTACAGGAAAATCCATGATTCCAAAAGTATCATTTTAAATTAGAAGTCAGATCACTTTTTTATAGTAAGGTGATTAAATATAGCCTGCATCCGGAATTGAAGTTAAATTATTTATAAAATGTTTAGTTTAAAAAATCCTATCAATCTTTTTCCTATTTTTATTTAAATATAAAATTTTCCAAATTATGAGAATAGAATATGATATAAAACTGGGTTTTAAAGATGTCATGTTTCGCCCGAAACGTTCCACCTTGAAGTCCCGTTCGGAAGTTGATCTGGAAAGAGAGTTTACCTTCAGGCATACCCAAAAAAAATGGAGCGGAGTTCCCATTATTGCCGCCAACATGGATACAGTGGGAACTTTTGAGATGGCTGTTGAGCTTGCGAAGGAGAAAATCATTACCGCTATCCACAAGCATTATACTCCTGAAGAATGGACTGCATTTCTGGATTCACAGCCTGAAAATATTCATCAGTATATTGCTTTAAGCACCGGAACTGGTAAGTCGGATGAAGAAAAAATCCGGACCATCCTCGAAAAGCACCCAAAAATAGAGTTTCTTTGTATTGATGTAGCCAATGGCTATTCGGAGCATTTTGTTGAATTTGTGAAGAAAGCAAGAGCTAATTTTCCCGATAAAATCATCATTGCCGGTAATGTAGTTACCGGAGAAATGGTAGAAGAGCTTCTTCTGGTAGGTGCAGATATTATAAAAGTAGGCATCGGTCCGGGATCTGTCTGTACAACACGGGTAAAAACGGGTGTCGGATATCCGCAGCTTTCGGCGATTATTGAATGCTCGGATGCAGCCCACGGATTAAAGGGACACATTATTGCAGACGGCGGCTGTAAAGTTCCCGGAGATGTAGCCAAAGCCTTTGGCGGCGGAGCAGATTTTGTCATGTTAGGAGGAATGTTTGCGGGTCATGACGAAAGTGGCGGTGAAATCGTGGAAGAAAATGGTAAAAAATACCGACTTTTCTACGGAATGAGTTCTAAAACAGCGATGGATAAACATTCCGGAGGTGTTGCAGAATATCGTGCCTCGGAAGGTAAAACCGTAAAAGTCCCTTATAAAGGTCCGGTTTCGGAAACGGTGAAAGATATTTTGGGCGGAGTGCGGTCTACCTGTACGTATGTAGGCGCATCAACGCTGAAAGAGCTGTCTAAGAGAACTACTTTTATTAGAGTTCAGGAGCAGGAAAATCAGGTATTTAAGGAGTAAAAGTGAATAAAATATTTAATATAACAATGGAGATTATCTCGCCGAAAAGTTAAAACAGACAACAATTTCAGGCGAGATAATAATCTGCAGAGAAGCTTTAGTTGCTGGCCCTTTACAAGCTGAGACTATAGATAAATTGTGGGATATCAGATCAGGATTTATCTCCAAAAATTATTTTGGTGAAAAGGAAGATTATTACCATAAGGTTGTTTCGGAATTTGAAAAGATTAAAAATATCCCCGAAAATTCTGAAGTGAATCTCTGGTTTGAATATGATCTCTTTTGTCAGGTCAACATGTGGTTTTGCCTGACTTTGGTTCCAAAGTGGAGAAATATAAAAATATACAGAGTTTTTCCAAAAAATTCATCAGAAAACAAGTGGGAAGGATTTTCAGATTCAAATGATGTGGATTTGCAGGAGGTCTGGAAATCGAAAATTTTATTTCATCAGAAAGACATTGATCTGGAATGCGATTTATGGAAAGCTTTTCAAAATAATGACAGAAATAAATTAAAGCAACTTTCTCGGCATGAATCAGACTGTTTTCATTTTTTGAGAGAACTGATCCGTGTTTATCAGAATGTTAATCCTGAAACTTTTGTCAGAGATTTAATGCATAACGGAACGATGAATTTCAATGCTGTTTTTGAAAAATTTCGAAATGAACTGGGAATTTTCGGGTTTGGAGATCTTCAGGTAAAACAGTTTTATGATAAAATTCTCGGAGAAAAATAAATATTATTTCGTCCTGATGTATTTCTTATTAAAATATTTTTCCAGCTGCATACTTACATAATCTCTTGGCTCATTTACTGATGACATTTCATCAAAATATAATACGGTAGGCACTGTTTTTATTTTATCTACAACAACAGAATCCGATGATGTTGTTTTCAAAGTATGAATTCTTTCGCTTATTTCACTGTCATAGGCTTTTAAATCTGTATACAATATCTCTTTAGCAATATTATTTATATTAAAACTGAGATTAAAATTCTTATACTTTTCGGGAAAAAAATCTGTTTGCGGCAGTAAAATAATAATCATACTAAAAATCCAGAATTTTTTGATCTCCCCAAACCTCATATATACTATCACCGATGAACTTAGCAGCCAGAAAAAGATAATATTCTCAAACTGTCTTCCGATACTGTTCATAATAAATCCTAAGAACAGTAAGGGCAAAAAAGAAATCAACCAGATTATTATTAGCTTTTTGAAATAATATCTGCGAGCGATTTCGGCTAGCTCTTTTTCAAAAACCTTAATAAATAATGGAATTAAAATAGCGGTTTTAATGACAATATACGTTGTATCAGCTCCAAAATATAGTATTCTCTTTACCCATTTTAAATAAAAGGCATCTTCAGATTCGGCCATTCTCAGAAAATTTCCGGGCGCAAGAAATGAGATTAAAATCCCCGACAATGCCACAATTAACATTATTCTCGCTTTGATTGATCCATCCTGAGTATTTAGATACACTATAATACCTAGTAAAATCAGTGCGAGAATTTCATTGGAGCCCATCAATATAAAGATGAGTATCAGAATTAAATTATACCATCTTATTTTACCTGTATCGTTATATTTTTTGAAGAAGAACAATAAAAATCCGGACAAAATAACAGGTAAAAAATAAACATTGGATCCTGTAAACCAAAAGAAATGCTCTGAAATGTTCGTTAAAATAACAGTATAAAAGAAAAATAAAACAAAGGCTTTAATAATCGCCTGAAGCCAGGAATACTTAAAAAACTCTTTAAAATTCAATGTTGAAATCCCTATAAAAGAAAGGATAAGAAAAACAGGATATATTTTAGGTAAAATATTTTCAGGATCATCTGAAAGGGGAACAAACATATTATAAGTATATCCGAAATACCGTCCTCCCCAATTCATATAAAATTCCTGCATATTTCCAAGAATACCGAATTTCTTGGTTGTGTATGCATAAATATAATCATCGGTCTGATATACATTGAAAAAAGCTATGTATACCAGACCGATGATAAGTATAATTGATAAAAATGCAGTAATATAATATACTGACTTCATTTTTTATGTTAATAAACCGCCGTCTACATTCAGTGTCTGACCTGTGATGTATGAAGCCATTTCACTTCCTAAAAATACACAAGCATTTGCAATATCTTTCGTTTGCCCCAACTTTTTCATAGGGATAGCATCGTTCCATTTGTCTTTTGCTTTATCGTCTAAAGCATCTGTCATTTCAGTCTGGATAAAGCCCGGAGCAATAGCATTACAACGGATATTTCTGGAGCCCAATTCAAGCGCTACAGACTTTGTAAATCCTATAACACCGGCTTTTGAGGCAGCGTAGTTGGCCTGTCCTGCATTTCCGCTGATTCCTACTACTGAAGTCATATTAATGATGGATCCTTCCTTTGCCTTCATCATCGGTTTGATTACTGCTTTTGTAAGATTAAAAACAGAATCAAGATTTACTTTGATTACCATATCCCAGTCTTCTTTAGACATTCTCAACAGCAGATTATCTTTTGTAATCCCGGCATTGTTGATCAGGATATCAATTTTTCCAAATTCATTGAGTACTTCGTCTACCAATGTTTGAGCAGCATCGAAATCCGATGCATCAGACTGGTATCCTTTAATTTGAGTTACAGAACTTAAAGTTGCTTCTAATTCCTTAGCTTTGTCAACAGATCCGGCATAGGTAAAAGCAATTTTTGCGCCCTGTTGAGCATACATTTCAGCGATTCCTTTTCCGATTCCTCTTGTAGCTCCCGTGATTAGCGCTACTTTTCCTTCTAATAGTTTCATATATGACAATTATTTTCTTTATAACTTATTAGCTTTTTGAAAGTCGGCTAATATACATTATTTATTTATAGAGATAAAACAGTGCGCAAAGATATTACAAAATGTTATTTATTGCATTTTAAATTTTATTTTTAGGAGAAATTATTATCTGTTTTTTATCATAATCATAATTATTCAATAAAATTCCTTTCATTCTGCTCACTAAAATAGATAAATTGTAATTCCTTTCCTTTGAAAAGCTTTATGCCCTTTTTGTCCTGAATATATCTATCAAAAATAACCTCTGCCAAAGGTTCATTCTTATGATTGGCGACCCCGTATTTGTTATCTTTTTTTACAATAAACTCATTGGCTCCCGAAAAAGTAATAATGTCATCATAGATAAATGGGACGATTTCTTTACCCTCCCCGCTAAGTATTCCGTAGAAATTATCTACATTCTTCCCTATCAGCATTGGGTACATTTCCAACGGCTTAATTTCTTTAAACCCTTTTAATTCGATGTATTGCCCATCCTTTGGTGAGAAACTGTAGTAAGCATTATCTTTACTTACAATAATCGTGTTGGGAAATATTTTTTCAATCTCGTAGTCTTCTTTTAAAATATTTTTTAAATTTTTATCTACTATAGTTTCCTCATCATTCTTTCGAAGATATATGTATTTTTCTCCGTCAATAGTAAGGCCTTCTATCCTGTCATATTCTTTGGGAAAGACAATTTCCCCTGTCAGACGCACAACGGCAGCTTTAGGATTATACTGATCCTGCGAAGTTTTAAACAAACCGTTAAAAATCGGGTTTACATAATGGTAATCAAGATGATATACCATCTTTTCCTTCTTTGAAAAAAGACTTACTTTATCATCCTTTGTAAGGTAAATATATTCCCGTCCGACAAAAGCCTGATCATAGATTTCATCAGCAACGACGTTTTCTTTCTCATCAATAATACCGTATCGGTTTTTGGAAGCATCAAGAGTTACGAGAAAAGGAAAAGCATTGATATTGTCGACATTATGGTTGTTAATGACCGTCAGAGTTTTACCGTTATTATCAATAATTTCTCCGGAATTCTCTCCGGTAGATATATAAGTACGGCCTTTATAAAAGCGGAGATCTGTTGAAAATGTTCTGTCTGAAACCTGTTTCCCGTCGAAGTCATAAATCATCCATACATCTCCTTTCTTCACAAAAAACCTGTTTTCACTGCCGAATTCTATTTTTTCAGAAAAAGGAATAATTTCTTTTCCGTTAAAATCATACACACATTCCCTTCCCTGTTTGGTGTAGATCAATCGGTCTTTATTCTCCCAAGTTCGAAACCTGAAGCTGTCTAAAGGAATAAGTTCTTTTCCTTTTTCATCAATAAGCGCTGTTTTTCCTGTGGAATTTCCTGATTTAACTTTAAGGATAAACCTGTCTTTCCAAAGCCTTGAAATCTCGCTTTTAAAGGGATAATTAAAAGTAATATTACCTAAAGAATCTACAATTCCGGAGTTTCCGGTCTTGGCATCGGTGATCATTCCGTAACCTTTGGTATAGGAACGCACTTCTTTGCCCAGCTTTTTTGTTAAAAGTATCTGTTTATACTGATCCGTCTGTCCGAGGCAAACCGACGAAAACAGTACGAAAATTAGCTTTTTCAATTAAATGGAATTATTTACGATGAGAACGATCTCACCTTTTAAGGTTTTGCTTTTAGAAAATTCAATGAGTTCAATAATTGTTCCGCGTTTGGTTTCTTCGAATTTCTTTGAAATTTCTCTGCTCAGGCTTACTTTTGTATTTTCCCCGAAGAATTCTTTGATCTGCTCCAGCGTTGTATTGATTTTATGAGGACTTTCATAGAGAACGATGGTCTTTTTTTCTTCAGCCAGCTGCTTCAGCTTGGTTTGTCTTCCTTTTTTCTGGGGCAGAAACCCAGCGAAAAGAAATTCATTATTCGGCAATCCGGAAACTACCAAAGCCGGAACAAAAGCTGTTGCCCCTGGAAGGCAGATCATATCAATATGATGATCGGCACCTGCTTTTGCTAATAAATAGCCGGGATCCGAGATTCCGGGAGTTCCTGCATCGGTAATAATGGCAATATTCTGACCGCTTTTAAGATCTGTGATTACCTTATCGGTTGTCTGATGTTCGTTATGGAGATGATAAGATTTTAAAGGCTTGGAAATCTCGAAATGCTTCAGAAGAATTCCGGAAGTTCTCGTATCTTCACATAATATGTAATCTACCTCTTTCAGCACATTTACTGCTCTGTAGGTCATATCTTCCAAGTTCCCGATGGGTGTGGGAACAAAATATAGAATTCCGCTCAAAATTACGTTATAAAAATTTGTTTTCGACCAATATCCAGAGTCTTTGGGCATATTCATCCACCTTACTCCATTTTTTGGCATAATAAAGATCGCTAAGATACTCTTTTGCCTCTTCGAGTGTTCTGAAGCTATTCAGATTATTTACCACCTCATTCAGTTCAGACTGGCTTCCTCCGAAAAGTGTTTTTGTAAAAGCAATACGATCATTTAAATCCAGTTTAAACTCGGGCTTTTTCTTTTCGGCTTCCATAAAATCTGTCGGAATATTAGTTTTTAAAATGCTTCCCGTATCTTCTTTCTTTTCCGTAGGTGTTATTATTTTTTCAGATGGAAGAGTTCTTTCCAGATGATCATCATCAAAAAGACTCTGTACAGCTTTTAAACCCTTGATGTGGGCCAATTTTATTTTTTTTTCCTGCTGATACGCTTCCAGATTTTCAAAGCTTTCATCAGAGGCCGGTTTATCTTTCTCTGTTTCCGAAGCAGGTCTGTCTATATCAACAATCTTTCTTCGGTCATTAATCTCTGCCAGTATTGTTTCCTGTTTTTCTTCAACAGCTGCTTCGTGTTTTATTTCTGTTACAATACTTTCTACATTTGTGGTATCGGAAGCCATCTCTCCATGCTCAATCATAGCTTCTGAAACCGAAAAATCGTCTTCATTTTCTTCAATCAGCAGGTCTTCATCAATAGGCTCCGTATCAAAAATACTCGGAATTGTTTCTGTAATTTCCTGCCTTTCATTTTTAACATTGGTATCAAAACGGTTCAGGATATTTTCTTCTTCATCAAAATCACTTACATTTCCCTGATCATCAGAAACTTCGTTTTCAAATTCATCAATTTCATTCAGTTGATTATTAAAAACAGCTTCTTCTTCTGTATTTTCCCTGCTGAACATACCTTCATCAATATCGTCATCACTTTCAGGCTCAGAATTGGCTAATATCCTTTCTTCATCTACAAAATTCAGTGCATCATCTGTATCAGGAATTTCCTGCTCATCAATTTCCTCCAGCTGTTCTCTGAAAATATCCTTGTTTGTTTCCAAAAAATTATCGGATTCATCGGTTATGGCAATTTCTGATGTTGTATTTTCTTCAACAAAGTTCACCAAAGTTTCATGAAGTTCTTCTTCTACGATTTCGTTGAGCTGATTATTGAAAATCGCTTCTTCTTCAGTAACCTGATTATTAGAATATTCTTCGTTTTCACCAATTTCATTAAGCTGATTGTTAAAAATCGCTTCTTCTTCAACTACTTCATGATTGGTTTCTAAAAATGGTTCAGACGAAAAGTTTTCGTCATTTCTTTCTACCGAAGGAAAATTTTCATTTCCGAAATCTTCTATGTTTTTTTCAAGCAACTTTAGGAATGAGATCCTGTTGGCAAGATCATCCACAAGATCATGCCGGGAAAGTAATTCGTCTACATTGCTTATTTTATCCAGAATAGCGATCATATTCTTGGATTCAAAAAAAATCTTTTCCTTTAAATCTTGGATGTTTTGCATATAAGAATCTTGTTAAAAAATTGCTTACTTTTGATGTTAAAAATATACGGCTAATTTAACAAATGTTTTTAGAAAATACAATTAATCATTCCAAACAAAGCGGTTGGATGGAAGTTATTTGTGGCTCAATGTTTTCCGGAAAAACCGAAGAGTTGATCAGAAGGCTGAGAAGGGCAGAAATGGCGGGGCAGAATGTGGAGATTTTTAAACCGAAACTGGATACACGGTATTCTGAAGAAGATGTGATTTCTCACAATCAAAATAAGATACGAAGTACACCGGTAGAAAATCCTAATGAAATTATTTTGCTGGCTTCCAATTGTGATGTGGTAGGAATTGATGAAGCACAGTTTTTTGATGAAGGCATTGTAGATGTAGCCAATCAATTGGCAGACAGTGGCATCCGTGTGGTTATTGCCGGTCTGGACATGGACTTTTTAGGAAGGCCGTTCGGGCCAATGCCTAATCTTATGGCTACTGCCGAGTATGTAACAAAGGTACATGCCATCTGTAAGAGAACCGGGAATCTTGCCAACTATTCCATGAGAATATCCAATGGAAACAATCTGGTAGAACTCGGAGAAACGGAAAGCTACGAAGCGGTAAGCCGCCGGGTTTTTATCGATGAAGTACTTTTAAAGAAGAAAAAACAGTAAATTAGGCAAAAAGAAGCCGGAAGCTTAAGCAATTATTGATCATGCCTTTGCTTATTTGTTTCCTGCTTACAATCAGCAGAACAGGCACCAATGAATTATACAGTACATCAGATTGCAGAAATCACCAATGCACAGGTTATTGGTGACGAAAAACTCTTGATAAAAAATATAGCTTTTGACAGCAGGATCATTTATTCCACCAAAAATACAGCATTCATTGCAATCAATACGCAGAAGAATTCAGGCGAAAAATTTATTGAAGCTGCCATTGACAGGGGTATAGAAATAATTATTTCAGAACATCACTATCCTCAATATGAAAATATTACCTGGATCATTGTCAGAAATTCTGTCGAGTTTCTCCAAAAACTTGCAAAATATCATTTTGAAAATGCCCACTTAAAATCCATAGGAATTACAGGAAGCAATGGTAAAACTATTTTAAAAGAATGGTTGTATCAATGTTTGTGGAATGAGTTCAGAACCGTAAAAAGTCCTAAAAGTTTTAATTCACAAATCGGTCTTCCTTTATCGCTGCTTCAGATTAACGATTCTCATGAATTGGGAATATTTGAGGTAGGCATTTCGAAACCTGATGAGATGGAAAAACAGGAAAATATTTTTCATCCTCAAATCGGATTGCTGACGCATATCGGAACTGCACACCTTGCCAATTTTATATCGGAAGAACAGTTAATTGACGAAAAAATAAAGTTGTTCAGAAATTCTGAGGTTATCATTTACAATGGAGATAATTCATTAGTATACAATAAAATAAATGAATTATATTCAACAAAAAAATTAATTACTTACGGCTATAAAGAAAGTAATGATGTATATTTCAAAAATACATCGAAAGACTCAGATGTCGTTGTACAATATTTCAATGAAGAGATAAGTTTCCCCGTTTATCAGAGAGACGAGGCGACATTAACGAATGCTCTTGCACTTTTAACGGTTCTAAAAGAGTTGGGAATAAGCAATGATAAAATTATTGAAAAAATCAATGCTCTGAAAGCTGTAGAGATGAGACTCGAGGCTATTGAAGGAATTAAAGAAAATATCATCATCAACGATTCTTTTAATCTGGACCTGGATTCTTTAAAGACAGCTTTGCAATTTTTAAACGAATACAACAAGCCAAGAAAGTCTCTTGTTCTAACGGATATTGTTGGGGTTAATTCAAATTCAAAAGAGCTCTACGAGGAAGTTTCCGAACTGGTAAACGAACAGAAATTCGATTCTGTTTTCCTGATTGGTCATGAAATTTCTAATTATAGTGAATTATTTAAATCTAAAACTTCAACTTATAATAATACTAAGGAATTAATTGACAGTAAACATCTTACAGAAATTGAAAATCAGATTATCCTCCTGAAAGGAGCAAGAAAATTTGAGATCGAAAAGCTTAAAGATATACTTGAACTCAGAAAGCATGATACTGTTCTTGAAATTAATTTAAATGCAATTCTTCACAATATCAATTACCATAAATCTTTACTGAAAGCGGAAACGAAAATGATGGCCATGGTAAAAGCAAATGCTTACGGCCTTGGAAGCTATGAAATTTCCGAATTTCTTCAGCATCATCACATTGATTATTTAGGTGTAGCTTTTGTTGATGAAGGGGTTGAACTGCGTAAAAAAGGAATAACCGTACCTATTGTTGTTATGAATCCCGAACAGCACAGTTACGAAACGGTGATTGCCTATAATCTTGAGCCGGAAATCTACAGCTTCCGGGTATTGGAGCAGTTTTACGAAGCAGTACAAAAATCAGGGTACGATAAGAAATATCCCATTCATATAAAACTGGAAACGGGAATGCACCGTCTTGGTTTTAAAGATGTTGAGCTGGATGAACTAAGCAGTACTTTAGCGCAGAAAAATCTAAAGGTACAGAGTATTTTCAGCCATCTTTCATCTTCAGATATGCCTTCAGAAAAAGAATTTACTTTACATCAGCTTGAAGTCTTTGAAAGAAATTCCAGCCAGCTGATTAAAAATCTGGGTTACACGCCTATCCGCCATATCCTGAATTCCTCAGGAATTACCAATTATCCAGATCAGCAGTACGATATGGTAAGAATCGGGATCGGAATGTTAGGAGAATCATCAAATAGTGAAATAAATAAACAGTTGCGTTCCGTAGTGAGTTTCAAAACAGTCATATCGCAGATATCAATGGTAGAAGATGGAGAATCAGTTGGCTACAGCAGAAGATTCAAAACAGATCACCCAACAAAAATAGCCACCATCCCGGTTGGCTATGCTGACGGTATTCCAAGACTAATCGGCAATCAGATAGGAAACGTTGGAATTCATAAAACACTGGCCCCGATTGTAGGAAATATATGTATGGATATGATGATGATTAACGTAGATCATATTCCGAATCTAAAAGAAGGTGATACCGTCACGATATTTAACGCAAAACCCACACTGAAAGAATTTGCAGAGTACTGCAAAACAATAACCTACGAAGTATTAACCTCCATTTCGCCCCGCGTGAAAAGGATTTATATAAAAGATTAACTATGAGAAAACTCCTGATCCTTTTAATGGCATTTCAACTGTTTTTGATTCAGTCCCAGGTAAAAAAAGATCTGGTGATTCCGAAAAATCCCAGGATTGGTTTGTCACTTGCAGGTGGAGGAGCTAAAGGATTTTCTCATGTGGGTGTGCTTAAAGTGCTGGATTCTTTGGGCGTTAAAGTAGATTATGTTGCCGGAACCAGTATGGGAGCGATTGTTGGTGGTTTATATGCTTCAGGGTATTCCGGTAAGGAAATTGAAAAAATCGTGATGGATACCGATTTCTATTCATTGATCATGGATCCTAAAGCAACAAGACAGGAAACCTCTTTTTTCAATAAATCAGTAGACAAATACCTCCTTACCATTCCTCTGAAAAACGGAAAGATTACCCTTCCCTCTTCCATCAGCACCGGACAGAAAAATGTGTATCTGTTGAAAGAGCTTTTCAAGAATGTTTCTAATATTAATGACTTTTCAAAGCTGCCCATTCCTTTCATGTGTGTTGCAACCAATCTGGAAAGCGGAAATATGGAAATCTTTGAAAAAGGAGATCTGGTACAGTCTATCATGGCGAGTTCGGCATTTCCTTCTTTAATGGACCCTGTAAAAATCGGCGACAGCATCTATATTGACGGGGCAATGACAGTAAATTATCCTTCAAAACCTTTAAAGGATAAAGGGATCGACATTGTGATTGGTGTAGATCTTAATCAGGATCTATCCAAAAGAGAAGATCTTGGAAATATCATTTCCATTCTGAATCAGGTGATTGATTTCGGTATTAAAAAAGATACCAGAAGACAGTATAAATATACTGATATCAATATCAAACCCAATCTCACCGGAATGACTGCTACAAGCTACGACGAAAAGAAAAAAATCCTTGATAGCGGCTATGCTGAAGGCATGAAATATTCCAAAATTCTGGACGAACTTCCAAAACGTCCGTTTGACCGCCTCAGACAGCGCATAAATCCCATTTATTCCAACGTTTATAAGATAGACAGCGTTGCGATAGAAGGAGGCCGCATTTACGGTAAAAACTATGTTCTCGGAAAAATGGGGCTACGGCTCCCATCTCTACAGACATACGGCAGCATTAATAAGAAAATTGATAAGCTGGTTTCAACCAACAATTATAAATTCATCAATTACGATATTATTTCAGAAAACGAAGCCAACTATCTCAAACTATACGTTACGGAAGATAACACTCGAAATTTTCTCAAATTCGGATTACACTATGATGAAATCTTCAAAACAGGCCTTCTTCTCAATTATTCTGCCAAACGTCTTTTATTCTTAAATTCAAATCTTTCCCTTGATGTTGTTGTAGGAGATAAACCGAGATATTATTTAAATTACTTCATCGATAACGGATATATTCCCGGATTCGGAATCTATTCATCCGGAATGAGCTTTAATATTAAAGACATCAACAATTACGAAATAGATAAGTGGACGTGGCTTCGTAATGAAGCTTATATCCAGTCTATCTGGAGAGATAAATTTGCGGTTGGAGCAGGAATCAGCCACGATTATTTCGAGGCAGAAGCCAATGGGAATAACCAAAGGTATAACCGTTTTTTAAATCCTTATGTATTTTTAAAGAGCGATACCCAGAATGATAAGGACTTCCCTACCCGCGGCATTTACATTAATGCAGAAGGTAAAGTAATTGACCTTATGAAATCAGAAGTCGACAAAAGACTGGTACAGGTAAAAGCAGATATCAGGATTAATATTCCGCTTTCAAAGCAGTTTGTGTACCGTCTTAATCTTTACGGAGGAATTACCATCGGAGAAAACCTTCCGCAGTACTATCAGTACAGGCTGGGCGGAATTTTTGAACAGAATATCGTTAACTTCAGAAGCTTTGCAGGATTTTACTTCGGGCAGCTGAACAGCAATAATGTGGTTCTGATCTGTAATGATCTTCAGTTCAAATTCAACAAAAACTATTTCATCAGCGGAAATTTTTCTTTCGCCAATCTCTCAGACGATATCAGTTTCGAAGATACTGTAAAACTCAACTACAGCTCTGTAGGACTTACAGCAGGGTACAAATCTCCGTTCGGACAGATTAAAATAAACTTCAGTCATTCACTCAAAAATAATCAAAAAGGCATATTCAGTGTAATTTTAGGACACTGGTTTTAATACGATGATACAATTCTTTTACGAAAACCTACCCGAAACAGTTAATACAGACTACAAACCCTGGCTGGAAGACATCGTTCTTTCAGAAGGCAAAAAGCTTGGCGAAATCAATTATATATTCTGTGACGACGAATATCTTCTCAAAGTAAATCAGGATTACCTGCAGCATGATTACTATACCGACATCATTACTTTCGACTATGTAAAAGGAAGAACGATAAGCGGAGAGATTTTCGTATCTTTGCAGCGCGTTTCAGATAACGCTTCTACTCTTTCAAAAGATTATGAAGAAGAACTGAGAAGAGTTTTAGCACATGGTGTTCTTCACCTTTCAGGATACAAGGATAAGTCGGAAGAAGAAGAACAGCTGATGCGAAGCAAAGAAGATTTTTATTTAGCAAAATACAGCAGTGAAAGTTAGACTATCAATAAATACCATTGATAATTAATTTTCCCAGGAGCTGAATCCCGCTCTCCGCACTCGCTATTTTCTTTTTTTAAAAAGAAAATGAGCTCAAACAATTGCTGCGATCGGGGCTAAAAGACGTATTACAGGCGATTTCAGGCTGTAATTCTACTTAATGTTTCACGTGAAACATTTATAAAAAAGATTAAAATTTGAAGCTTAAAACAAGCGAAAAAGATGATTTCAGAAATATATGATGTAATTGTAGTTGGTGCGGGTCATGCAGGATGCGAAGCTGCCGCTGCAGCAGCCAATCTCGGATCAAAAACACTGCTTATTACAATGAATATGCAGACGATCGGGCAAATGAGCTGCAACCCCGCAATGGGTGGGATTGCTAAAGGACAAATCGTTCGTGAAATTGATGCAATGGGAGGCTATTCCGGAATTGTAGCAGACAAATCTGCTATACAGTTTAAAATGCTTAACCTTTCGAAAGGTCCCGCCATGTGGTCTCCGAGAACACAAAACGACAGAATGCTTTTTGCAGAAGAATGGCGTCTCGCATTGGAAAATACTCCCAATCTGGACTTCTTTCAGGATATGGTAAAACAGCTTATCGTTGAAAATAACAAAGTAGCCGGAGTGGTTACTTCATTGGGAATCCAAATAAAAGCACATTCCGTGGTTCTTACCAACGGTACTTTCCTGAACGGATTAATTCATGTTGGAGACAAACAATTAGGAGGAGGAAGAATGGGCGAACCCAGAGCTTTCGGCATTACCGAACAGCTCGTTTCATTAGGTTTTGAGGCCGGAAGAATGAAAACCGGTACTCCACCCCGTGTAGACGGAAGAAGTCTTGATTATTCTAAAATGGAAGAACAAAAAGGGGACGAAAACCCTCAAAAATTCAGCTATTTAGACACTCCTAAATTAACCAAACAATTAAGCTGTCATATTGTTTATACCAATGAAACAGTACATGATATTTTACGTGAAGGATTCGACAGAAGCCCGATGTTCAACGGTACTATTCAGAGTTTAGGGCCAAGATACTGCCCAAGTATTGAAGATAAAATCAACCGTTTCGCAGAAAGAAACAGACACCAGCTGTTCGTAGAACCGGAAGGTTGGAAAACAGTAGAAATTTACGTTAACGGATTCAGTTCTTCCCTTCCGGAAGATGTACAGATTAAAGCCATGAAGCATATTCCGGGCTTTGAAAATGTAAAAGTATTCCGTCCCGGTTATGCTATTGAGTATGACTACTTCCCTCCTACCCAATTAAAGCATACTTTAGAAACAAAGCTAATCGATAATCTATATTTTGCAGGTCAGATCAACGGAACAACCGGCTATGAAGAAGCTGCCGGACAAGGTCTTATTGCGGGTATTAATGCTCATAATAAGGTACACGAAAAAGAAGAATTCATTCTTAACAGGGATGAAGCGTATATAGGAGTTCTAGTTGATGATCTTATTACCAAGGGTACCGAAGAGCCTTACAGAATGTTTACTTCCAGAGCAGAATACAGATTGCTATTAAGACAGGATAACGCCGACATCAGATTAACCAGAAAGGCGTTTGAATTAGGGCTTGCAAAAGAAGAACGACTAAAAAGAGTTGAAGAGAAAATCTCTAAAAGTGAAGAACTTGAAAGCTTTCTGCGCGAAACTTCTTTAAAACCGGGAATGATTAATCCTATTCTGGAAACTATTGAAAGCAGTCCTGTTGATCAGGCTTACAGAGCAGCACAAATCCTTACCAGACCAAATATGACTCTGGAAAAGCTTGAAAATATTGAAGCCATTAAAGAATATGCATTAAAATATGACGATGAAGTAAGAGAGCAGGCTGAAATCAATATCAAGTATAAAGGATACATCGAAAAAGAAAAAGAAAACGTAGCTAAGCTTAACCGCTTAGAAAATATTAAAATACCTGAAGACTTTGATTATACCAAAATATCAAGTCTATCTTCTGAAGCAAAACAAAAAATGTCTAATGTAAGACCGAAAACAATTGCTCAGGCAGGAAGAATCAGTGGTGTTTCACCGGCTGATATAAACGTTTTACTGGTCTATTTAGGACGTTAAATGATAAATGTTTCACGTGAAACATAATTATATTTAAAGTAAAAATTAAGGTGTTTTTAAGCCTCTAATAAGATTAAAAACACCTTAATTTTATTTATAAAAGAACCGCATTACAATGAAAATTAAAGATCATTTTCTTTCTCAGGAAATATTTGAAATCAAGGAAACAGAAACTAAAGGTGTTTATAAGACCTCCCCTATTCCATCTAACATTTCAAAATATTATGAAAGTGAAGATTATATTTCCCATCATCAGGATTCCGGAAGTTTGAAAGAAAAATTATATAAATTCTTGCAGTCTTTTAATCTGCAATATAAGAAAACAATTTTGCTGGACAGGATTCCTAAAAATTCACGAGTATTGGATTACGGTTGCGGTGCCGGCGAATTTGTAAAATATATAGAAAATGATTTTAATACATTCGGGTTTGAACCGGATGCGGATGCCAGAAATGCCGCAACAAATAAAATATCAAAAGCTGCTATTGTAGACGATATTAATAAAATTGAAGATCACAGCCTCGATGCTATTACCCTTTGGCATGTTTTCGAGCATATCGAAAATCAGGATGAAATGCTGGAAATTTTCAATAAAAAATTAAAAGAAAAAGGACTTCTTATTATTGCAGTTCCCAACCCTACTTCTTACGATGCAAAACATTATAAAGAATATTGGGCAGCTTATGATGTGCCGAGACATATTTACCATTTTTCAAAAAAAGGAATGGAAAATCTCATTTCGAAAAAACCAAATTGGAAATTGAGAAAAATTAAACCCTTGATACTTGATTCATATTACATCTCCATGTTGAGCGAAAAATACCAAAAATCTTCCTTATTTTGGCTAAAAGCGATGATCTACGGAACGATTTCGAACGTAAAAGCCCTTTTTTCTAATGAATTTTCGAGTTTGATATACATAATCGAAAAAAAGTAGAAAATGGAAATTTAACCTGTTTCTGAAGGTCGTTTTTCTAACATATTGCTGAAAATTTGTTAGTAAATAAGAAATTTAGAAAATATTTAGCTTTTTTAATCTTAATTAAAGTCGCTGAGAATCGCTTAAAAAATTTTTACTCAACCTTATTTAAGAATATACAAAATAAAACCCAGCAGATTTGCTGGGTTTTAATTTATGTAAAAAAAATTTCTTATTGATTAATTGCTGCAACTCCGGGAAGCTCCAAACCTTCAAGACTTTCAAGCATCGCACCACCACCAGTAGAAACATAGCTTACTTTTTCATCATACCCGAATTGCTTCACAAATGCAACACTGTCTCCTCCTCCAACTAATGAGAAAGCTCCCTGTCTTGTCGCTTCAGCAATACTGTCTCCTAAAGCAACAGTTCCTGCTGCAAAATTAGACATTTCAAAAACACCGATAGGTCCGTTCCAAAGAATCGTTCTTGAATCCAGCAGTACATCATTAAACTGATCTCTTGATTTCGGTCCTGCATCAAGACCCATCCATCCTTCAGGGATAGAATATATATCTGCTTCCTTTCTTTCGGCATCATTGCTGAAACTTTCTGCAATAATCGTATCCGAAGGTAGATAAACTTTCACTTTGTGTTCTTTGGCTTTACCTAAAATTTCCAGTGCTAAAGGTAGTTTGTCTTCTTCCACAAGAGAATTCCCTATCTTACCACCGAGTGCTTTAATAAATGTAAAAGCCATACCGCCACCGATAATTAAATTATCTACAGCCGGCAGTATATTTTCTATAATCGTAATTTTAGTCGAAACTTTAGATCCTCCAAGTACCGCGGTTACAGGTCGTTCCCCGGATTTTAATACTTTATCGATTGCCTGAAGTTCTTTAGCCATCAATAAACCGAAAAATTTAGTTGAATGGAAAAATTTAGCAATTACAGCTGTAGAAGCATGCGCTCTGTGTGCAGTTCCAAAAGCATCATTCACATACGCATCACCCAGTTTTGAAAGACTTTCAGCAAAAGCTTCATCCCCTTTTTCCTCTTCGTTATGAAAACGCAAATTCTCCAATAAAAGAATTTCTCCGGCTTTAAGATCGTTTGCAGCCTGCTCAGCTTTCTCTCCTACACATTCGTCAACGAATTTTACCTGGTGACCCAATACATTAGATACTTCCTCTACAATATGCTTTAGCGAAAATTCATCTTTCACTTCTCCTTTCGGTCTGCCAAGGTGCGCCATAAGGATCACGGAACCTCCGTCCTGAAGAATTTTATCGACTGTAGGCTTTACGGCTACTATACGGGTATTGTCTGTTACTTTCAGCTGGTCATCCTGAGGAACGTTGAAATCTACCCTTACCAGTGCTTTTTTACCGTTAAAATTGAAATCATTGATTGTTTTCATATGTACATTTATATTATTTCTTCGGTCATAGGCAGCCCACAGCACCTGCAGAATCTTTATACATCTGCGGCCAGCCGGCTCCAATCATATCGTTGAGTTTTTCTTTTCACAAATGTAAGATTTTAAAATTTTTGAATTGCCGCAACCCGACAAAAGTTTTCAGAAAAGTTTCCCGCAAACCCAACATACAACTATCAACAATTTTTTTTCTTCTTAAAAAAAGAATACGCTATTGTTGTTGAGTGTTGTGAATTTAGGGGATAAGTTTTCGTGATAATTTTCATAACAGGTAATCTTAGGTTCAATTCACATTTTATTTACATTGTAATATGTTGTAAATCTGATTTTTCACTGCGTTACTAACAATTATTGATAACTTTTCCCCAATTTCCTTTATGGATAACTGATTTATGGAAAAAGTCAACAATTCCTGCCAGAAAGTTTTTTGAAAATTTTAACATTTTTTTAGGTCGTACTTTCCATTACAAATTTTTTCAATGTTACGAAACATTTATTTTACCGGAGTTATCCACAGTTATTCACAATGCTTTTCACAATTTACCCCCGAAAGACTAACAAAGATTGTTATTATTCTTACCTTTGCTATGAAATAAATCTAATAAAGACTAAATAGATGGTTATGAAAAGAAAAATCGCCATTGCCGCAGACCATGCAGGCTTTGAATATAAAGAGATTGTTAAAAACTATTTATCAGAAAACTTTGAAGTTCAGGATTTTGGAACGTTTTCCACAGACAGTGTGGATTATCCTGACTTTGTACATCCGGCAGCAACTTCGGTTGAAAATGGCGAAAATGAGCTTGGAATTTTATTCTGCGGAAGCGGGAACGGTGTTCAGATTACTGCCAACAAGCACCAGAAAATACGCTGCGCACTTTGCTGGATGCCGGAAATTGCTTCACTGGCAAGACAGCATAACGACGCGAATATGATTTCCATTCCTGCAAGATTCATTTCCAAAGAACTGACCATAGAAATTGTTGACAGATTTCTCTCTACAGATTTCGAAGGCGGAAGACATCAGAACAGAGTTGACAAAATAGCATTCTGCTAAACGATAAAGGCTTGTAAATCAAATTACAAGCCTTATTTATTTTTTATTTTGTATATTTGCAGTGTCCGGCAGATTTACCATTCTGTCATTTCCACGAAACCAATTATCATTTTAAAAGATATTTATAAAAGGTTTTTCCATACACTTCTCCATTTTTGTATTAAATTTATACAAAACTAAAAGTTCCGTCACTGAAAAAGTTGGAAGGAAAATTGATGTTGCTGTGATAAAATGAGTTTAGCTTGTTTCTTCAGTCTGCATGTTAATCTTTCTTATCTGTAATAGATTAAATGCTTCAGGAAGATGCAACAGCTGTATACTCACAATTATAATTAAAATTTAAAAAATGCCAAAAAAAAGAAAATATATAAGTCAGAAAAATGATCATAAACTGCAGGAAATCGGGAGACTGATTCTGCGTTTTATGAATGAAAATTCAACGAAAGTCTATAATTATAAGCAGATTGCAGAAGGAATAGACTATAAAAATCCAAGACAGCGGGAGCTTGTAATCCAGGCACTCCACAAGCTGCAGGCTACTGAAAGAATAAAAGAAACCGAAAAAGGGAAATATATCGTTAACCTTAATATTAAAGGAACACTTACCGGAATCATCGATTTCAACCAGTCCGGAAATGCCTACGTTAATGTTGAAGGTCTGCAGGATGATATCTTTATTCACTCCAAAAATGTAAAAGATGCATTGCAGGGCGATAAAGTATTAATTGTTACCTATACCTATAAAGGCAAAAAACTCGAAGGTTCCGTTCTTGAAGTATTGGAAAGAGGAAGAACCGAGTTTGTGGGAACACTTCAGGTAGTTCCCCATAAAGATTTCGGATTTGTGGTTTGTGATAAAAAAACCATTAATACAGATATTTTTATTCCAAAAGGAAATTTCGGCGGAGCCAATGACGGCGACAAGGTTATTGTAAAAATGACCGAATGGAAGCCGGGTGACAAAAATCCGGAAGGTGAAATTATCCAGGTTTTGGGAGCTCCGGGAGAGCACGAAACAGAGATTCACTCTATTCTTGCTGAATATGGGCTGCCATACCAGTTTCCTGAAGAAGTAGAAAGAGATGCCGACAAAATAGACAGAAGTATTAATGAAGCTGAAGTGGCTAAACGCTGGGACATGCGTGGAATTACAACTTTTACCATCGACCCTAAAGATGCCAAAGATTTTGATGATGCGCTTTCTATCAGGAAAATGGAAAACGGAAACTGGGAAATCGGGGTTCATATTGCTGATGTTTCGCATTATGTAATTCCGGGAACTATGCTGGATGATGAAGCATACCAAAGAGCTACATCCGTTTACCTAGTAGACCGTGTGGTACCGATGCTTCCTGAAGTACTGAGTAATGACGTCTGTTCACTCCGACCGAATGAAGATAAATTCACGTTTTCAGCAGTTTTCGAATTGGATGATGACGCAAAAATTAAAAAGCAATGGTTCGGAAGAACGGTTATCCATTCCGACAGAAGATTTACCTATGAGGAAGCTCAGGAAAGAATCGAAACCAAACAGGGCGATTTGCAGGAAGAAATCAATGTATTGGACAGGCTTGCAAAAATAATGCGTGCAGAACGAATCAGAAAAGGTGCCATTACGTTTGACAGAAGCGAAGTAAGATTTAATCTTGATGAAAACAACGAACCTATTGGCGTGTACTTTAAAATTAGTAAAGATTCCAATCATCTTATTGAGGAATTCATGCTTCTTGCCAATAAAAAAGTTTCAGAATTTATATCCCTGAACAAAAAAGGAGATATTACCCAAAATACCTTTATTTACAGGGTTCACGATGATCCGGATCCAGCAAAACTGGAATCGTTGAGAGATTTTGTTTCGACTTTCGGTTATAAAATGGATCTGGCCAACAGTAAAAAAGTAGCCGAATCTCTGAATAAATTATTACACGACGTAAAAGGTAAAGGCGAAGAAAATATGATCGAAACCCTTGCTATGAGAAGCATGAGCAAAGCTGTCTATTCTACGGAACCGATTGGTCACTACGGTCTCGGTTTTGATTTTTATACCCACTTTACCTCTCCTATCCGTCGTTACCCGGATCTTATTGCCCACCGCTTGCTGCAGCATTATCTTGACGGAGGAAAATCTCCTAACAAAGCTGAACTTGAGGAAAAGGCAAAACACTGCAGTTCTATGGAGCGCCTCGCGGCAGATGCAGAAAGAGATTCCATTAAATTCATGCAGGTGAAATTTATGGAGAAACATCTGGGAGAAACGTTCACAGGAGTAATTTCCGGTGTTGCAGAATTTGGTTTCTGGGTTGAAATTCCTGAAAATGGCGCAGAAGGGTTAATTAAACTGAGAGATCTTGTAGACGACTCTTATTCGTATGATGCTAAAACTCACGCCGTATATGGTATGAGACATGGGAAACGCTATCAGCTGGGAGATCAGGTACAGATCAAAGTCGTAAAGGCTAATCTGATCCAAAAGCAACTTGATTTTAAGATTGTTGAGTAAAATTAAGTACCAAAAAAATTTTAATAAAAACTTCGTTTCAAATTAATGTGAAACGGAGTTTTGTTTTTATGAAAAAAAATATTCTAATATTTCCATTAAATATTTAAAATAATACTTTTCTTAAATCCAGAGTTATTGAATAATTAAATCATAAAGTTTAAATTTGTATAAATGAATGGAAGTTTCGCACTTTCATTTAAAAAATTACTTGATGTTTGAACTTATATTATCTGCAATCGTATTAGGATTCATGCTGAGCCTGGTTTTTATCGGACCAATATTTTTCCTTTTAATAGAAACCAGTTTTTCCAGAGGCCCAAAACATGCATTAGCTTTGGATATCGGAGTAATCTCTGCCGATCTTCTCTGTATACTGGCAGCTTATTATGCAAGTGCGGATATTGTAACTTTAATCGACAAACATCCCGGATTTTACAGAATTACCGCCATTCTCATCTTTGTGTACGGAATTGTAATGATGGTCACAAAAACCAAAATGCACATTCCCGGAGAAGAAAAATTCATTAATCAGAATTATTTTAAGACTTTTATCAACGGCTTTTTCTTTAATCTGCTTAACGTGGGAGTCATTCTTTTCTGGCTAGTAACGGTAATCTCTGTAAGAAATCAGTATCCCGATACCGGCAATTTTGTTTTATACATCGGCATTGTCATTGCCACATACCTGTGTATCGACCTGGCAAAGATTTTCCTCGCCAAACAGTTTCACGATAAACTTACGCAGAAATTAGCCAACAGAATCAGACGAATCGTCGGCGGAATTCTTATTATCTTCAGTTTCTTCATTTTTTTACAAAGCTTCAAAAAGTTTAATCAATTCGACAAGAGACTTGAAGAAGCCGAAAAAACCGAAGTAAAATATCAAAGAGAACAATGAAAAAAATAATTTTCCCGAAATCTTTAAAGAAAGGCGACAAAATAGCTGTTATCTCTCCTGCAGGCGCAGTAGAAGCTTCACAGCTTGAGAAAGGAATCGAAATGATTAGAAGCAAAGGATATGAGCCTATTTTGGGAGAGCATCTTTACACTACTTTCTCCCATGGCTACCAGTATGCGGGAACAGAAGCAGAAAGAATACAAGATATCAACTGGGCGTTGAATGATGATGAAATTTCAGCGGTTTGGGCCTCGAGAGGCGGTTATGGCTGCCAGCATCTGTTGGAAAACATTAATCTTAAAAATTTTTCTAAAAATCCGAAATGGTACATCGGGTATTCTGATAATACCGTCATACAAAATTATCTGCTTAAAAAAGGCTTCGCTTCCATACACGGGCAGACGGTGAAAACTTCGAGTTTCGGGGTAACAGAAGAAAGCTATGAACTGATTTTTGATATTCTGGAAGGAAAAACTCCACATTATAGCTTAAAATCACATCAATTTAATAAAACGGGTTCTTGCGAAGGGCAATTGCTTGGAGGTAATTTAGCCCTCGTTTATGCGCTTCTGGGAACCGATTATTCATTTAAGTTTAAAAATAGAATATTATTTATAGAAGATATTGGTGAAAACTTTTATGCTTTAGACAGAATGATGATGAGCCTTGAGCTGGCTGGTGTTTTTAAAAAGATCAGCGGATTAATTATCGGCGGTATGACCAATATGGGAACCGAAAAGGAAAATACTTCGTATAACGACAGTTTTGATAATTTCGCCTATCAGCTTATTTCGGAAAGAATTGCAAAGTATAGTTTTCCCGTTATTTTTGGTTTCCCGAATGGGCACATTAAAGACAACAGACCTTTGATTATTGGCGGAAATGTAAAATTAGAAGTTAAGGATCAGGTCAATATTGAATTTGAAAATTAAATTATGACTTATTTTAATATGTAATTCTCAAACCCTCAAACCCTCCACTGAAAATGGCAGAACACAATGATTTAGGAAAAAAAGCAGAAGAGCTTGCCGCCGGGTTTTTATTAAAAAACGGCTATAAGATCCTGGCAAGGAACTTCCGGTATCAGAAAGCAGAAATTGATATCATTGCGGAAAAAGATAATTTGATTATTATCTGCGAAGTAAAGGCACGCTCTACTGATGTCTTTAATCTTCCTCAGGAATCGGTGAATAAAAAGAAAATCAAGCTCCTGGTTTCTGCGGCGGATTATTACCTGAAGGAATTTAATGTAACGAAAGAAGTACGGTTTGATATTATCTCCATTCTTCCGGATAAAAAAGAAAACTTACTGATTGAGCATATTCAGGATGCGTTCGAAGCATTTGATGCCAATTAGAATAATATAAAAAATATACAATGTAAGATTATCAATATTTATACAACTGATTGTTAGACTGGGAGCTTGATACATGGTATATTTAAAATTAAAATTTTATGAAGACAATATTAATTACCGGGGCCACATCCGGAATAGGAAAATCTACAGCAGAATTACTGGCAAGACAGGGCAACAGAATTATTATCTGTGGAAGAAGATCAGAAGTTCTTGACTCAATTAAAACGGAACTTTCCCAATTCACCGAAATATTTAGTTTAAAGTTTGATGTACGGAATTTAGAAGAAGTTGAAACGGCAATAAATTCTCTCCCTTCCGAATGGAAGGAAATAGATGTGCTCATCAATAATGCAGGAAATGCGCACGGTCTGGATCCGATTTCAGCAGGGAAAACAGAAGACTGGGATGCTATGATCGACGGTAATGTAAAAGGATTGTTATACGTTTCGAAAATGATTATTCCCGGAATGAAGGAAAGAAATTCGGGACATATTGTAAATATCAGTTCCGTTGCGGCAAGACAGACTTATGCCAACGGCGTTGTATACTGTGCGACCAAAAAAGCCGTAGACGTCATTTCCGAAGGAATGAGACTCGAACTTACCGAATTCGGAATTAAAATCACCAACATTCAGCCCGGTGCGGTGGAAACATATTTTTCGGTGGTACGATTCAAAGGAGATAATGAAAGAGCCGCGACTGTTTATGCCGGATATGAGCCTCTGAAAGCGGAAGATATAGCAGATTCTATTGCGTATTGCATCAATGCACCAAAACACGTCTGTATTTCTGATATGACGATCTACCCTACTGCCCAGGCAGAACCGAGAACGATTTACAGAAAATAAATGAAAAGGGTTCTATTCTTCTTTCTGGTATTTTTTATTTCTCTATGGAATGGGCAAACGGTAAATAGTTTCTCAGAACCAAAGCTTGCAGAAAGTATTCAGCTTTTGGATCAGCTGATGGCCAATAATGATGAAAAGATGTTGGATATTCTCTGTACGGATGTTTCGTTTGGTCATTCAAATGGCTGGGTTCAGAATTTTGATGATTTCAAAAAGGATCTTGTTTCGCAAAAAGTGAAATACAGAAACATTGATCAGATTGAAATTTCAGAGCTTAAAAAAGAGAAAAAGATCTACTCGGTCAGAAGAAAAATAAAAGTTTCGGGACTGTACAAAAACCAGGACTTTGAAATGATATTGGGTCTGCTGGAAATATGGAAAAAGGAGAAATCCGTCTGGAAATTGTGGAGCCGCCAAAGTGTGGAAATAAAGCCATAAATTTGCATTATTAAAGCATATTTAAATTTAAAAAATGAAAATCCTATATCTCGAAACTTCCTCAAAAAACTGTTCGGTGGCGATTTCTGACAACGAAAAGCTATTATGTTTAACAGAAGAAGTTTCCGAAAACTATAAACAGTCTGAAAGCCTGCATACTTTTGTAGAATGGGCTTTGGAAGGAGCAGAAATTTCGCTTAAAGATATTGAAGCGGTTTCTCTCGGAAGAGGACCCGGCTCCTACACAGGATTAAGAATCGGAGCTTCCTCTGCAAAAGGATTCTGCTACGGATTAAAAGTCCCTCTCATCGCCGTTAATTCTATGGAAAGCATGATAGAGCCTTTTTTAGACGGTAATTATGAATTGATTATTCCATTGATCGATGCAAGGAGAATGGAGGTTTATACAGCAGTTTATGACGGCAAGAGCGGACAGGAACTCTCTGCTACCGAAGCAAAAATTTTAGATGAAAATTCTTTTGAGGAATTTAAAGATAAAAAAATACTATTTGTAGGAGACGGAGCCAAAAAAGCAAAAGAAATTCTGTGGCTTCCAAATGCTGATTTTAACGAGGACGTCTACCCTTCTGCTCAGTATCTCATTAGGAAAACCATTGAAAAATTAGAAAGAAAAGAATTTGAAGATATTGCTTATTTCGAACCTTTCTATCTGAAAGACTTCCATGGGGTAAAGAAAAAAAATAAAAGCGAAGAATGATCTTCGCTTTATTTTTTATTGAGGTTTCGCAGGAACAGTATTGGTAGGCTGCAGCTGCTGATTATTCTGTTTTTTCGGCGATTTGCTGCCGTTGTTATTCATTTGCTGATTCGGCTGGGAATTGTTCATAAAGTTGCTTCCCGGCTGGGAAGGAATTCCCGTTGCATTACTCTGCTGTATAGGCTGCTGTGGAACACCATTTGCCATATTTCCGGGATTTTGCGGAATTGTATTTCCTTTATTATCTGTTGCCTGGAAACTCAGATCACTTTTCAGATAATTTAGCATTTCTTTAGCCTTTTCTCCTTCAGGAGTTTTGCCGTAATTTAAAGCAATCTGCTCAAGCTGAAGAATCATCACCTCTTTCCCACTCGATTTTCCCGAATTAAAAGCATTTAGCAAATAAAGTTTCGGCACCAGAGCATCTTTAGGATATTGCTGAATGGTTCTTTCAATAAGATCTTTACTGTCAGCAAATTTTTCAGATTCATATAATGCAAAAGCCTGTTTATACTGACTTTCTACATCGGCTGAAGATTTTACGAAAGTACTGTTCTTAGGATTTCTTGCGAATTCTGCATACGAAGTATAAGGATAATCTCTCAGCAGTATTTGTTTTGCCCTTTCGGCAGCCTGTGGATTTTTCTCATGATTCATGGCAAATATCTCATACAGAGCCTGTAGCATTACTTTTTCTTCAGGTTTTACATCAACAAGATCATACAGTGTTTTTGTTGCCAAAGGGGTATTGGTAAAATAATTCTGATACATTACGCCCAGTCCTAATGAAGCCGTATCCCTGTCCTTTTTAAGCTGATCCAACTTGGCCAAGTCGGTAGGAATCTGCTCAATATAAAAAGCAGGTTCAAAACGTCTCGGGTTGGGCGCTGCAGTAGTTCCTAACGCATCGTTTTTCAGATCCTCAATGGTTGTCATTTTCTTCGAAAAACGCCAGTTGTCAATAAGAGCACGATCTCCCCATGTTTGTTTGAAGGTCTGTGTTCCTTTAGAAACAGTTCCTGTATTGCTGAAATAAAATCCTCTTGAAGCAACTCCAAAATCCTCGAAAGAATTTGAACTGTTGGCAAAAATTGATGTTGCGTTATAATCTCCGGTTTCAAAACCTTTATTTCTTTCGGCGCGTCTTTTTTCCAGTTCTTCTTTTTCTTCCTTCGCTTTGATTTTTGCAATGTATTTTGCAAAAAAGTCCGTTTTCTGCTCCGGGGACATTTTTGCAAGGTTCAGAATACTGTCGTTCTTCTTAATTAAGTAATAGTTTTTGGATATTTTTTTGATGTAAACAGACTGATCGGTAAGAAGAATTTTTGAAGGCGCATAGGTCATTACTGCCAATGCTGAATCATAATATGCTCCGGCACCGATATAATCATTTTTATCCAGGTATCCCTTCCCTATTTCATAATAAGCAAGACCGCGAATCTGTCCGTCGGAAACCTTTTCTTTCAGCGATTTTCTGAAATATTCCTGGGCTTCTTCTTTTTTTCCGGCTTTGTTGGCCATTAAACCCAAAGCATAATAAAATTCATTTTTTCTTGATCCGTAAGTCCCTTTCTTACTGATGTCTTCCAGGTATTTTCTTGCGCCGCTGTAATCTCCGTTTCCGTTAAAAGTTTTGGCGATCTCAATCTGTGATTTTACTTCAAATTCGAAATCATTGGCATATTTATAAGCTGCCATAAAACTTTCTCTGGCTTTTTCATTTTGATTGAGACCTTCCAGCACCTGCCCTCTCAGATAAGCAATTCTGCTTTTAAGTTTTCGGTTGCCGTTCAGTTCAAATGCATTATCAAGTTCCTTTACAGCTTCCTCTTTTTTTCCGGCATCCAAAAGAGATTCAGCATAATAAATACTTAAAAGCTTTCCGTATTCTTTACTTATTTTGTCACCTTTCAGCTTGGCAAAAGTTTCGTGGGCTTTATGGTAATTTTTAATCTGATCATAAGCAAGCCCCTGATAAATTCTTGCCAGAGGAATTCTTTTGTCATCCTTCATATGGGTGAAAACATAATTTAGGGCGTCAAGTGCATCCAATGATTTTCCACGGTAAATTCTTGCCTGAGCAAGGATCATATAAGCATCGAAAATTTGTTTATTCTGTTCTTCACCATGTTTGATCACAGAATATTTGTTGATTGCTTTTAAAGCTTTAGCTTCTGCAATTTCAAGTGTTGTAGCCCCTTTCTGTTCCGGCTGATCAGGATCATTAGCAGAAATCCCCGTTGCCCCGGACAATGAATTATTACCAGGCATTCCTGGCGGCATTCCAGGGGGGCCTCCTCTTTTATTATTATTATTATTATTATCAGAACGGTTTACTTCCGCCATTTTCATGGAATTTTCAGCGAAAGCGGCAGACTGGCCCAGATCACTTCCCAAAGGCTGATCTTCATAGGTAAGAATAGGAATATAAGGTGCATAAAAATTGTCTTTATGGGCCTTGTCTCTGGTTTCAAACTCATTATTTAAAGCATCTTTGGCGTTAAATAAAGTATTGTAGTATGTAGAAAATCCTTTCATGAACTTAGAACGCTGCTCCGGCTTTTTGGTTTTCGTAGCGCAGGAAGCAACAATACAAAGTGTTAAAAGGAATAAAATATTTTTTTTCATTATTTCAATATAACTCGCTAATCCGCTTTTTATTATAAAGCGGTTTGATAATTTTGTAAAAATAATAAAATTTTATCGTGAAACTCGTTATATTTCTCTCAAAATTTTGTAAACCAAATGAGTAGGAAGCCCCATAATGGTATAAAAGCTGCCATTGAGTCTCTTTATTTTTGCCATACCGAGCCATTCCTGGATCCCATAGCTTCCGGCCTTATCAAAAGGCTGATACTGATGGATATAATACTCAATTTCCTGGTCGGTAATATCATCAAATTCCACTTCTGCAACATCCGTTTCCGTAATGGTTTTTTCTGATGTTTTAATAGTAATTCCGGTATAGACCTGATGGGTTTTACCGGAAAGAAGCCTTAGCATTTTTTTGGCATCATCTTCATCTTCCGGTTTTCCCAAAAACTGGTTTTCGATAGCCACCACGGTGTCGGCTGTAAGCAGAACTTCCCCTTCTTCAAGAGAGCGGAATGCAGAAGCTTTGAGCTCAGACAGATAAGCTGCAGACTCCCCTACCTGTATATGTTCAGGAACAATTTCTTCGCAGTCTATTTTCACTACCTCAAAAGTAAAACCGAGATTTGACAGCAGTTCTTTTCGTCTTGGAGATTGTGAAGCGAGTAATAATTTCATTTAAAATGTTTTAAACAGATTGTGTATTATCATCATGCCATTTTCCCTGCGCTTTCATCACCTGCTCGATAACGTCGCGTACGGCGCCGCTCCCTCCTTTTGCCGGAGAAATATAAGCAGCGATTCCTTTAATTTCAGGAACGGCATTTTCGGGGCAGGCCGCAATGGCGGAATTTTTCATAATATGAAGATCAGGAATATCATCGCCCATGGTCAGGATTTCTTCATTTTTGAGCTGATGCTTATTTTTAAAATCTTCAAAATCAGCCATTTTATCATGGGATTTTGCATAATAATCTTCAATTCCGAGATAACTGATCCTGTGCTTTACCATCTCGTCGTTTCCACCTGTAATAACGCCGATTAAATAATTGTTTTTTAATGCTTTAACGACTGCGTAACCATCCAGAACATTCATTACACGGCACATGTTTCCTCCCGGAAGAAGATATACGCTTCCGTCGGTAAAAACGCCGTCTACATCAAATACGAATGCTTTAATATTCTTAAGCTGTTCTTTATAACTCATTATAAAATTTAAAATATTTTAATCTAATCAAGATTATAGGTAAGTCTTACCGTAATTCTTGCCGATTTTTCTTTACTTGTCGTATCAAAATTCCCTCCGTAGCTGTCTTCATCCGTAGATCCTTTTGCGGTAATCTGGAACACTCCCATGGAAGCATCTTTCAATTTTCCGAGATCTCCTTCTGCACTTTTTACAATTTTTTCAGCCCGTTGCCTTGCATCTTTGGCTCCTGATTCAATTAAGCTGTGTTTCAATGAGGCAAGATCAGAATATGTGTATTGCGGGGCAGATGGTTCAAACTGCACGCCGCTGTTGATGAGTTCCGCTGTTTTATCAATGATACTTTCAATCTTTTTCATAAGGGCAGGATTCTTTTTAGCCCTGAAAAAAACACTTTGGGTAGCCTTATATCCATCAAAAATATCTTCGGATTTTTCTGTCCCATCAGCATCTTTACTGGTAACCGTACGGTAAGATCTTGAGAAATTGACGCCGCCGAAAGTAAATTCGCCGGCTTTAAAACCTTTGCTGTAGAAAAAAGCTTTTACTTTTTCTTTGTCCTGTGATATTAGATTGTAAGCCTCTTTAGCATCAAATGCCGCTGCATCAAAACTGCCGCTCCAGCTTATTTCATCTGAAATAAAATCTTTGGATCCAAGGCCTGTAACGGATATGGTATCCTGCTTTAAATTTCTGTTTTTAAAACTTGAGCCTAAAATAAGTGCTGTAATAACGATTGCTGATCCGGTGATAAGCGAACGGATAATGTTGGTATTCATTTTTCGGTTTTTCTCAAAGTTAAAACTTTATGGCAAGTGGTACATCTTTTTAATGGAAAGATTCATTGTTTTATAGATCTCAAGACTTTCACCGTTCAGAAGCTGCTCGTGCAACTCCAGCACCCTCTTATCATTTCTTACTGCAGGGCCGGTTTGTGCAGATTTCGGATCTATTTCATAAATTTTCTGAACGGTTTCATCGATTAACGGTAAGAAATAATCAAAAGGAATTTCCTGTGAGTCTGAAATTTCCTTGGCTCTGGCAAAAAGATGGTTTACAAAATTGCAGGCAAAAACGGCCGTCAGATGAATATATTTTCTTTTTTCATACGTGCTTTCCATTACATTCTTCGAAATTTGGGAGGCGATGTTAAAAAGAATCTTGCGGTCTTCTTCATTTTCAGCTTCAATAAAAAAAGGAATTTTGGAATAATCCATCGCTTTCGACTTAGAAAAGGTCTGTAAAGGATAAAAGCTTGATTTTCTATATTTTCCCATTAAAATTTCTTTCGGAAGAGAGCCGGAAGTATGAGCAACCAGGCAGTCTTTTGCGGTAATAATTCCCGAAATATCTTCTACAGAATTATCACTTACACAAATGATATAAAGATCTGCTTCGTTCAGATTTTCAGTAGAATAGGGAATATTTAATTCTGTGGAGATCTTGTTCAGTTCTTTTTCATTCCTGCCAAAAATTTGTGTAAGGGGAATTTTATTCAGAACAAAAGCTTTTGCCAGATGAAAAGCAACATTTCCGGAACCGATAATTACTGTTTGCATGGAACAAAGATAATATTTTATGCAGGAAGATAGGAGAGAAGGGATCAGTTTTAGGGTTGACATTCCGGTGATGCAATTTTTTCTACTTATAAGATTTTACAGCTCTTTAAAACGAATCGTAAGTGAAAAATTTAATACCATCACTGTATCAATCATTTTCAGACAAAGTAAAATATTATAAATAATTGTTATATTGGACTAAAAATTGAATACTTAATTTAACTTTCTATTATTTTTGTAATCCAAAACAATGAAAGCATCTTATGAAGATTAAGGACGCGGAAATTATTTCGTTGATGCAACATCCACGAACTCAGGAAAAAGGAGTTCGCGCTTTGATGGATGCTTATCAAAGCAGATTGTATTGGCACATAAGAAGAATTATTGTGGACGGTGATCTTGCTCAGGACACTTTGCAGGAGACTTTTATTAAAGCTTATCAGAATTTTCATCAGTTTAAAAATGACAGCCAACTGTATACCTGGCTGTACAGAATTGCAACCAATGAAGCGCTGCAACAGGTAAATAAACTGAAAAAGATGCAGAAAACTGATGAAGATCCGGAGTACCACATGCAGAACCTGGTTGCCGATAACGCACAGGAAGATGCCGAAGAAATACAGATCCTGCTCCAGAACGCCATACAAAGCCTGCCTGAAAAGCAGAAACTGGTATTTATGATGCGGTATTATGATGATTTGCCTTACGAAGAAATATCTAAAATTGTAGATATGTCGGTAGGAACTTTAAAAACAAATTATCATTATGCCAAGCAAAAGATAGAAGAATATATTAAAGAAAATTACGAAAGATAATTTTTGAGAAAACTGAAATGAAAGAGTTCGACATAGAAAAATTAGAACGTAAAAATATTTACACAGTACCTGAAAACCTGTTTGAAAATATTCAGGGGAAAGTAATAAGCGGATTGAATGAATTTGACCTGGAAAAACTGGAACGTAAAAATATTTATACAGTTTCTGAGAGTATGTACGAGGATGTTCAGAATCACGTAATAAGCAAAGTGATCCTTCGTAAGCGGGCGCCGATTTTTAAACTTAACTGGGCGTATGCCGCTGCAGCATCTCTGGCCTTAATTTTTGGAGCGACTTTTGTTTACAATTCCGCGAATGAAGCAACAAAAGAAAATTCAAGTTCCAAAGTTGCTTATGTTGCAAACACAACTGAGCCAAAAACAGAGAGCGAAATTGCTTACGAAACATTGCAATCTGATTTAACTTCCATTGAAAATAATGATCAAACAGTTGTAAATCAGTCTGATAATAAAGTTTTTGCTCAGGAGAAACCAAAAAAAGAAAGAAAAACTGCAGTACATGCTGTAAAATCTACCAAGAAGCAGGAAACTCGGATGAACGAATATCTGGATTCATTTACAAGTTCTGAAATTTCAGAGCTGGCAAGTAATTCAACTCAGGACGTTTATTTGGATTTGTATAATTAAAAAGGAAAGATGAAAAAGATATTATTTATGCTTTTAATAATCTACGGTTTTGGTCTTAATGCCCAAAAAACTGATTATGACTGGAAGAAAATGGACCCCAAACAAAGAAAAGAGGTTATCAACAGTCTGTCTCCGGAAGAAAGAAAAGCACTTCTGACAAAATTCAGAAATAATATGGTGATGGATAATCTGGATATAGATCCCGGAGATAAAGATGAATTTACAGATATTTATAATGAATATCTTGAAAGCCAGAAGCAGATTAAAAGCCAGTTTAATTCTAATTTTAACCCTGATAACTTATCCGACGACGAAGCGAAAGCCAAGTTGCGACAAAGCTTTGAGGTAGGGCAGAAGCTGTTGGATAACAGAAAAAAATATGCTGATAAAATGCAGCAGGTAATTCCTTGCCAAAAGGTTTTGAAGCTATTTCAGACAGAGGGAATGATGAGGGAAAAGGTAAATGAAAGAAAGCCTCACGGAGATAACGCTCCAAGACAGAGATAAAACCATAATAGTTTATTTTTTTAATGTTGGACGACTCTTGCAATTTATTGTGAGAGTCGTTTAATTTTAAAGTTATTCGTAGTTTTGCAGGAAAATTAATCAATGAAAAAACTCATTCTGTTTCTCCTGTTTTCGGTTACTTTTTCTGCACAGAAAATTGAAACGATTGAATTCAAAGAAAATATCAGGGATAGAAAAGCACTTACAAAATCTCTTACGTTAATTGACGGACGAAAAGATAAAGTGATCGGGAAAATATCTAATAAAAAAGGAGAAGCAGAGATCAGGCTTCCGGAGGAAGATCTGAAAAATTTAATCGAAGGCTGGTTTGCAGAAGACAATAAAACAACAGGAAACAAGGACATCGTTCTGTATCTTGAGGAACTGAAGGTGTATGACGAGCAGGCACAGAATGACAAAGAAAAATATTCGAAAGCGAGAATAAAGATTTCAAGTTTCCTTAAAAGAAATGATAATTATTATTTTATTAACCGGTTTGATAATGTTATCGTATGTGATCCGAAAAGGACATCTACTGCCTCAAAATACCTTTCCCTCACCATCGGCGAAATCATTGCGGAATTTATAAAAAGTTCTTATACCAATACTGTTTCAGGGCAGTACATTCCTGAGAATGATATCGCAAATTATGATTCGTATATTGATAAAAACAACAAGTCTCTTAACGAAAAACTGAAAGACGGAGTGTATCTTAATTTCAAAAGTTTTACAGAACAAAAGCCTGCTGAAGGATATTTTTTTGAAAAAAACAAAAAAGGAAATGTGGTAAGAATTAAAAACAAAGAAGACCTGGCAATTTCTATCAACGATACCTTTTCTTACGTAGATGGAGGGGTAGCATACATTACGACACCAGATGGTTTTAAGGAAATGAAAAAAGATGGAAAAGGATATTACATCATCGCATCCAGAACTCAGCTTTTTACAGAGAAAGGAGGGAACGGAGTTCTTATTGGAGCCGTTGCAGGAGGTCTTGTAGGTGCGGCAATTGGTGCGGCCATTGATTCCGGATCACATAAGGCGGCAGTTAACGGAAAAGGTTTCAAATCTCCGGCTATGGAAAAAATATATATAGATTCTTTAACCGGTAATTTTAGTTTTCAATAATAATTAATTATAAGTCGGCTTCTCAAAACAATTATTGTTTTACCTGATTTTAATAGTACAAGATATATTTATGAGAAAAAGCGTTTTACTGGTATTGCTTATTATTTCGACATTGTTTGCGGCTCAGAAATCTGAACTGATTAAGCTTAATGAAAATATTAAAGACAAAAATTCCAGGACAAAATCAATAACTTTTATTGATAACAGAACGGACAAACATATTGGAATAATTACCGATAAAGATGAAAAAGCAGAAATAAAATTTGAGCATGAAGATCTGAAAGAGTATATAGAAAACAAATTTATCCGGGATAATAAGAAAGTAGGAACAAATGATATCATCATCATGCTTGAAGATCTGAAATTTTATGATGAACAGAATGATAATAAAGATTTTCCTTATGGTAAAGCAAAGATCAGAATTTCTGCTTTCCTTAAAAGAAATGACAGGTATTATTTTATCAACCGTTATGATAATGTGATTGTCAGCAATCCTAAAACAACAGCGCATCCACAAAGATTTCTGGCTTCAGAAACTTCTGATGTAATTACAGAATTTATCAAAGCTGCATATTTTCTGAATATCACCGGATCTTACATTCCTGAAAGCGAAATAAACAATTACGATGAATATCTGAACAAAGATTATAAAGCATTCAATAACCCGGAACTTAAGGACGGAGTTTATCTTAATTTTAAGAGCTTCCGTGAGCAGAATCCCAACCCGGACTATTATACAAAGAAAAATGGGCGAGGCGAAGTGGTAAGATTGATGTATAAAGATATTCAGACTTCAATATCACAGATGTACTGTTATGTAGAAGGAGGCAAAGCCTATAAGCTGACCCCTGTAGGTTTTGATGGAATGCGTAAAGACCAGAAAGGATTTTATATTCACACTTCAAGAGTCAATCTTTTTTTGCAGGCAAAAACCGGAGGTGTTTTTGTTGGCGCTATAGCGGGAGGCGTGGTAGGAGCACTTATCGGAGCAGCAATAGATTCGGCATCAAGCTCTAACGGCGGAGCTATGAACGGAATAGGGTACCGGTCTACTTTAGAAACCGATGTCTATATAGATTCTTTAACGGGAGGCTATGTTTTTACCAAATAAATTAGTTCGTTTTAATATGAAAATAATATTTTTCTTTTTAGTCTTTTCTGCATTATTTCAGGCACAGAAAACCGAAACGATTGACCTTTCCAGATCAATCAGAGACAGAAGCAATTCTATCAAAACATTTACAGTAATTGACCAAAGGCCAAGTAAGGAAATTGGATCTGTAATGTACCACAAAGATCAGGTAAATATTACCTTCGAAAACAGTGCGGATAAAGATATTCAGGATTGGTTTTATAAGGAAAACAAAGAAAGGGGAAAAGACGATTTCGTCGTATTGCTGGAAAATATAGAAATAACCGAAGACAAAAAGGAAAAATCTTCCATTGCTAAGCTTGAACTAAAGGCAAGTACCTTTATTAAAAAAGAAGATGGTTACCATTTCGTCTACAGAAAAGATACTGTAGCAACCGTTTCATCGCGCGTCACGCCTTATCTGGCTCAAAGCTTATCCAAAAAAGTCACGCTTATTTTGGCTGATTTAATTAAAACTTCCTATCAGAAAAAACCTTGGGAATATGGTCTTTCAGAAAGTGAGCTGAAAGATTATGCTGCTATATTGAAGGATAAGCTCGATATCTTAAAAACAGACAGTTTAAAAGATGGCATTTATAGAAGCTATTACAGCTTTTTCACTCATAATCCCGAACCTGGATTTGTGATACAAACAAATAAAAAAGGAGTTGTAACAACAGCTGTAAATGGAGAAAGTAAGATCTCTGTTATGAATTGTTATGCTTTTGTATATAACGGAATACCTTATAAGGTAATTCCTGTGGGATATGTTGAAATTTTTAGGGATGAAATGGGGCTTTTCATTGAGGTTAAAAAAGAAGAGCTTTTCCCTGAAAATTCTTCTGGTGTTTTGATAATGGGCGGAGGGGTAGCAGGATTGGTCGGAAGTATAGTAGGTACGATCGCAATGTCAGCCATTGATGCCAATGCAGCCAAAAAAAGAAGAGCAATAGCCGGAACTGAAGTTTCGCTGGACCCTCTTACGGGACATTATATTTTACCGGAAGGTTTTGAAAAAAAATAGCACAATAATGTCTGGTTTGAATCAGCCTTACAATGAACTCTTTAATACAAACATGCTTTAGTTAAAGTAAATTTTTGCACGCTGAAAATTAGAGTAAGGAATTATCCTGCATTTTCTTATCTTTGCAAATTACAAGATTCTTAAATGAAAAACATACGAAATTTTTGCATAATCGCTCATATTGACCACGGTAAAAGTACTTTGGCAGACCGTCTTTTGGAATATACCAATACGGTGACTCAAAGAGAATTACAGTCTCAGACACTGGATGATATGGATTTGGAGAAAGAACGCGGAATTACCATCAAGTCTCACGCGATCCAGATGGATTATGAATACAAAGGAGAAAAATATATCTTAAACCTTATTGATACACCGGGACACGTAGACTTTTCTTACGAGGTTTCCCGTTCCATAGCTGCCTGTGAAGGAGCGCTTCTTATTGTAGATGCTGCACAAAGTATCCAGGCACAAACAATCAGTAACTTATATTTGGCATTGGAAAATGATTTAACGATTATTCCGATTCTAAATAAAATCGATCTTCCTTCGGCAAATCCTGAAGAGGTAACCGATGAAATCATGAATCTTATCGGCTGCGAGTATGAAGACGTATTAAGAGTTTCAGGAAAAACAGGAGAAGGCGTTCATCATTTGCTTGAGCAAATCGTTGAAAGAATTCCGGCTCCGGTAGGAAATCCCGACGGTCCGCTTCAGGCACTGATTTTTGACTCGGTTTACAATCCTTTCAGAGGAATTGAGGCTTATTTTAAAGTGGTAAACGGAAGCATTTCCAAAAATGAAAAGGTTAAATTCTTTGCCACAGGAAAAGAATATGGAGCGGATGAAGTAGGGACTCTGAAATTGAAGCAGGTTCCGAAAAAAACCATCCAGTGCGGAGATGTAGGATATTTGATTTCGGGGATAAAAGATGCCCGTGAAGTAAAAGTGGGAGATACCATCACATCATTCGAAAATCCTGCAGATGGGCCGATCGAAGGGTTTGAAGAGGTAAAACCAATGGTTTTTGCCGGGATTTATCCTATTGATTCAGAAGATTTTGAAGAACTGAGATTCTCACTTGAGAAATTGAGACTAAATGACGCCTCACTTGTTTTTGAACCGGAAAGTTCAGCAGCATTAGGTTTCGGTTTCCGATGCGGGTTCTTGGGAATGCTTCACATGGAAATCGTTCAGGAAAGGCTTGACCGGGAGTTTAATATGAACGTTATCACAACGGTTCCCAACGTATCTTATTTCGGGTATTCCAAAAGAGAGCCGGAAGTTCCGATTTTGATCAATAACCCATCAGAAATGATGGATCCTACGATTATGGACAGAGTAGAAGAGCCTTTTATTAAAGCTTCCATCATTACAAAATCTGATTTTGTAGGTGCGGTAATGACTTTGTGTATAGAAAAAAGAGGTGAAATCGTTAACCAGAGCTACCTGACTTCAGAAAGAGTAGAGTTGGTTTTCAATATGCCTTTAGCAGAAGTGGTTTTCGACTTTTATGACCGCTTAAAATCAATTTCTAAGGGGTATGCTTCATTCGACTATCATCCTATCGGATTTAGAGCCTCTAAGCTCGTAAAAATGGATATCCTGATTAACGGAGATATGGTGGATGCTTTATCTTCCCTGATTCACGATTCAAACGCCTATCATATCGGGAAAAAAATGTGCGAAAAACTTCGTGAACTGATCCCGAGACAGCAGTTTGATATTGCCGTTCAGGCCGCGCTGGGAACGAAAGTTATTGCCAGGGAGACCATCAAAGCCTTAAGAAAAGACGTAACCGCAAAATGTTATGGAGGGGATATTTCCAGAAAAAGAAAACTTCTTGAAAAGCAGAAAGAAGGTAAAAAGAAAATGAAGCAGATTGGTAGGGTAGAAGTACCACAGTCAGCGTTTATGGCCGTTCTTAAGCTAAACGATTAATATAAAAAGGGCTGATAATAAAATAGTTATCAGTCCTTTTTATTTTATTAATTTACCGATTATTTATTTCTTACGGGTGTACTTTATTTCCATGGTTTTAAATTCTTTTCCCGTTTTGGAATCCGGACCGTACATTTCCATTTTTTGGGTGTTATCATCTACAAAAGTATAAACTTCCCGTACATTGCAATCTTTTCCCGGCCTTGAAGGATCTGTCATTTTTCCTTTAAATTCAATAGATTTTGTTGAGGCGTTCCAGGTTCCTTCTAAGTTCATGATTCCTGTTCCCATATTATCAATCCATGTGCTTACAAATTTCTTTTTTGAATTGTCGTATCCTGTAATGCTCAGTCCTTCGAAAGGCATTCCCATAAAATCTCCTTTATGCTCGCTTACCTGATAACGCCCGTCAAAAACCATTTTATTATTAGCCTCCGATGTACTATTCATCGGTTTTCCTCCTTCTTCCATCCACATTGTATTTTCACCATTCCAGAATCCGTCGGATTTTGCCAGCATGGTGTGCATTGCTCCGGGAGTTGAATAGTCCATCCAGGCTTTGGTAGCTGTTGCAGAATCTACGGGCTTCCACGTTTCATTTGCAGCAGAATCAGTTTTGTCGGAAGAAGTTTTTACATCCATTTTCACTTTATCGCATGCGATAACTAAAGATGCTGCAAAGACAGCAAGTAATAATTTTTTCATAATTAGTTCGTTTTAAGTTGTTTATAAATGTAATAAAAAATAATATGTAAATAATTTTTATTTTAATGCATGGAAATCCTTCTAAATTGTAATTTTGTGTATTCACAACGCAAATTAGCATATGAACACTCCAAAAAAGTTACAGGATATAAAAGTAGCGGTAGACGCAGTTGTTTTCGGATATTTTGATAAAAAGGATCTTCAGATTCTTCTCATTAAAAGGAATATTGAACCGTTTAAAGGAGGTTGGGCTCTTCCGGGAGGACTGGTTCTTGATGATGAAAACCTTGATGATGCCGTACGAAGAGAACTGTGTGAAGAAGCCGGCATTAAACCCGATTTTCTGGAACAGCTTTATACTTTTGGAAATGTAGGAAGAGATCCACGAAACAGGGTAGTTTCCGTTACCTATCTCGGACTGGTAAACCCTTCTTATCATCAGCTTGCAGCTGATTCTGATGCAGATGATGCCCAATGGTTCAGTGTAAATGAGCTTCCTGAACTTGCTTTTGATCACCAGATTATTATTGATACGGCTTTAAAAAGACTTCGTACCAAAATCCAGTATCAGCCGATAGGCTTTAATTTACTTAATGAAGAATTCCCCTTTTCAGACCTTGAAAATTTATATAAAACCATTGTAGGCAAGGAAATCGACCGCAGGAATTTTAGAAAGAAAATAATGAGTTATGGTCTGCTAAATGAAACTGAAAACGTAAAAAAAGAAGGCAGCGGCAGACCGGGTAAGCTTTTTACCTTTAATCAGGAGAAATATAAGGAATTGGAAGAACAGGGGTTTTATTTTGAAATTAAATAAGGTAATCATTTAAGTGATTATTGATCTTAAATCTAATCCATTTCAATACCTGAATAGACTGATAGTTTTTATATATTGAACAAAACTAAAGAATTGCTTAAATTTGTACCTGAATTAAAAACAAACATATGTATCCAACAGATTTAGTAATGCCTATGAAGGCTGAACTTACAGATAAAGGTTTTGAAGACCTGACAACTCCTGCGCAGGTAGAAGAAGCATTAAAACAAACAGGAACGACTCTTTTGGTAATTAATTCCGTTTGCGGATGCGCAGCTGGAGCAGCAAGACCGGGAGTAGTATATTCTTTAACAGGCGATAAAAAGCCGGATCATCTTACTACTGTTTTTGCAGGTTTCGATACTGAAGCCGTGGTAGAAGCAAGAAAGCATCTGGCTCCGTTTCCGCCAAGCTCACCTTGTGTAGCACTTTTCAAGGATGGAGAGCTGGTACACATGCTGGAAAGACATCACATCGAAGGAAATCCTGCAGGAGCTATTGCTGCAAATCTTCAGGCAGCTTATGATGAATACTGCTAGTAAAAAGATCATAAACATACAAACCGTTACTGTCAGTAACGGTTTTTTTATTTTAACATAATAAAATATTCCCTGAAAATGCAAATATTGTTATATTTGTTGGAATGGCAACGAAAGCACTTTTCAATACTGTGGTCAATTGGTTTATCCGTCAGAGAATAGACCAGATTCAGAATTTTATAGATCATCCTATTGAAACTCAAAAAGGAGTCTTATTTTCCCAGCTGTTTCATGCAGAAGATACGGAATACGGTAAAAAGTATGGCTTTAATTCTGTTTCCAGCTATCAGGACTTTAAAAATAAGGTTCCTATCGTTACTTACGAAGAAATTGAACCCTATATTGAAAAAGCAAGACAGGGCCAGAAAGACGTTACCTGGCCTGGTTATATTAAGCATTTTGCTAAATCTTCAGGAACGACCAATGCCAAAAGTAAGTTCATCCCCATTTCTGCGGAAAGCCTGGAATATTGTCACATGAAGGCAGGAAAAGATATGGTGTCTATCTATGCCAATAATCATCCTGAAAACCAGCTTTTTAATTACAAAAACCTAAGACTTGGCGGAAGCTCAGAACTATATGCGGATTTTAACACTAAATTCGGGGATCTTTCGGCCATCCTGATTGATAATCTTCCGTTCTGGGTTGAGGTAACCACAACGCCCAGCAAAAAGGTTTCCCTGATGGGAGAGTGGGAAAGCAAGCTGAAAGCCATTACCTCGGAAGTTAAAAATGAAGATGTAGGAAGTATTCTGGGAGTTCCGAGTTGGATGATGGTGCTGCTTCAGCGTGTCATAAAAGAAACCGATATAAATAATATTTCGGAACTATGGCCGAATCTGGAAGTTTTCTTTCATGGCGGAATCAGCTTTAAACCATATAGAGAACAATACAGGCAGATTATAGGGAAAAACATCAATTACTACGAAATTTACAATGCTTCCGAAGGATTTTTCGGAATTCAGGACAGATCAAACAGTGACGAAATGCTGCTGATGCTGGATTACGGGATTTTCTATGAATTTATTCCGATGGATCAGCTTCATCTTTCCAATCCGAAAGTGGTAAGCCTAGAAGATGTGGAAATCGGGAAAAACTATGCAATGGTTATTACCACAAACGGAGGCCTTTGGAGATACCTTATTGGCGATACAGTGGTGTTTACTTCCATCAGTCCGTTCAGGATAAAAATTACGGGAAGAACGAAGCACTATATCAATGCTTTTGGAGAAGAACTGATGATTACCAATGTAGAATCTGCGCTTACCAAAGCATGTGAAGAAACGAATGCTTCCGTTTCTGATTTTACGGGAGCTCCTGTTTTTATGAAAGAAAACGAAGGCGGGGCTCATGAATGGATTTTTGAATTCTGCAGAATGCCCGATAATCTGGAACGGTTTATTGATGTTTTTGATAATCATTTGAAAGCCATTAATTCGGACTACGAAGCGAAGCGCTATAATAATATGACCCTTAAAAGACCGATTGTACACATTGCAAAACCTAATCTTTTCTATTGCTGGCTGGAATCCAAAGGGAAGCTGGGAGGCCAGAATAAAGTGCCCAGACTGAGCAACGACAGAGAATATATTGATCCTTTACTGGAACTTAATAAATAGCTTTAAACATAACAACCGCAGCGGAAGCTGCGGTTGTTTTTATCTATGATGATATTATTTGCTTAAATCATCCTTGAGTTTTTTTGCACCTTCTTCTACCTTTCCGGCACCTTTTGCGGCAGCATCTTTTACATCGTTGCCTACTTTGTTTGCTCCGGTTTTAATGTCCTGCCCTGCCTTCTGAAGATTTTCTTTGGTTTTATCTGCTGTGGCATCAATCTTACTTTTTGCGTCTTCCGCGACATTATCTATTTTATCTCCTGCTTCATCAATCCTTGATTGTGTTTTTTCTTTTACTTCATTAATTTTTGCTGTATCAACTCCTATTTCACTTTCAGACACAGTAGTCGTGGAGGTAACGGTTCCGTCAGGGTTTTCTACCGTTTCTGTTTTTGATGTTGATTTGCTGCATGATATCACCAGTGCGGCAATCATTAATCCTGATAAAATGTTTTTTTTCATACGTATTGATATTTAATTAAAATTCAAATATTATTCCTGTTTAACTTCGTTAGTAGAAGCTTCAGCCGTTTTTTGTTTTTTCTCTTCTTCCGCTTTCTTTTTGTTTTCTTTTTCCAGTTCTTCTTTCATCTTTTTTTCCTGTTCCTGAAGTTTTACTGCCTCTTTAAGAGAGTCCTGATACTTTTGCGAAGACATTCTGATTTGCCGTACTACATCGACAGATGTAGCCCCTGCTGAAAAAGAATCTACTGCCATCGTATCGTAGCTTGGCTTCGGACTATCTGCAGGATAAAGATCCTGCGGTTCTTTTTTGGAACATGATACTGAAATTAATGAAACCAAAAGTATACAAAACAAATTTTTCATGAGAACTAATTTAGGAAATTCTGCAATTACAGGAATAAGCTGCGTGCTAATTTATCAGGGGGTATTCAATCTGAGAATAAGAAAGTTTATTCAGACTTATTTTCAATCTTAAAAGTTGCAATAATGGGAAAGTGGTCTGAAAGCTTCACAGAACGGTCAACTTTATAACTTATAGGTTTTACGGATTTTGAGGAAAAAATATAATCAATTCTTATCGGGAATTTATAATCGTGGAAGCTCGTGCCACTTCCTCTTCCTGTTTCTACAAAAGCATCCTGTAGACCTTCTGCCAAATGATAATATTCATAAGAATTGGGAACAGAGTTGAAATCTCCTGCCAGAATTACCGGATAAGGAGATTCATCGATGCTTTTTCTTATTGCGATGATCTGTTGCTGATGCATTTTAAAGGTAGGGATAAGTCTTTTAACCACATCTTTTACTTTTTGTTCATCTTCTTCACTGTCGCCATTAAGCTTTACCATACTTTTCTGAAACTTAAACGGCTGCAGGTATACATTGATAAACCGGTATATTTTTCCTTTTATTTCAATATCAGTATGAGATACATAGGCGTTGTTATAGCTGTAGTCACTCTCAATAAGCTGCTTATGTTCTACAATTTTATGTTTTGTAAAAATTGTAATCACATGACTCTGCGGACCTTCTTGTAGATTTTTGAATTGATATTTTTTGTGTGCTCCGTATTCCTGCAAAAGAACGACGTCCGGATTCTGACTGTTAATATAGGATTCTATATTCTCTTTTCCGTAAAAACCGCCTTTGGCATTTAATGAAATGATTTTCAGATCAGAAGTTTCATTTTTCTGAGGCGTATAATTGATCCATCGTATGACTGGTTTGAAGAACAGCAATCCGAAAAGCAAGAAAACAAATGCTCTTTTTTTCCAGCTGATAATCCAGAACAAAGTGAGCAGAATATATGCAATTATCAGTACAGGAAAACCTAAAGAAAGAAGATTGAACCACGGAAATGTTTTCGGGGGCACATACGCATTCAGAAGCGTTGCGGCCAGTAGGAAAGCGATTCCTACATGTACGATGAAAAATATAAGACGAATTATTTTCACGGAACCTTAATTGAATCTATACAAATGTTTTTTCCAGATTTTTGCCAGAATCCACCCTACTAATGCGCCTCCAACGTGAGCCAAATGGGCTATTCCTCCACCATTTCCAGAAACCCCAAGCCATACTGAGCCGATGATAATAATTGGTAATAGATATTTTACTTTCATAGGTATCGGAATAAACATGATTCCGATTCTTGAATCAGGATAGAGTGTCGCAAAGGCTGCCACAACCCCGAAAATAGCTCCGGATGCACCAACCATAGGTGATGTTAATGCCATATAGAGATTGTAAGCATCTTCATTATTTGTATAAGGAATAGGATTAAAATTAAATTTGCTGAGGTCTGCTTTCATAAAAATATCCGAAACATTGATATTGGCGTCGGTAAGTTTAACAGTAAGCTCCTGTACCTCATAAAAATTCCACAAATTAAACAGGAAAAAAGCACCTAATCCGCTTAAAAAATATAAAATCAAATATTTTTTTTCTCCCAAAGCCTGCTCCAAAACAGGTCCGAAACTCCACAGCGTAAGCATATTAAAAATAATATGAGCATATCCCCCATGCATAAACATATGGGTAATCACCTGCCACGATCTGAAGTTGGGTGAAAAAGGGTAAAATGCGGACAGGGAAGCATAAAATTGAGGAAATATAAAACCAACTGCAATAAATACAATTATATTGATGATGATAATATTTCTTGTAATCGGAGGGATACTGTTAAACATACTTTAAAATTTATTTTTAAAATCATTAAACGGAACTTCAAAGAAGCACCTTTTTCCGTTAGGTAAAAATTCAGGAAAGCCGAGTGCCGTAAAATCTCTGATGAGCTGTTCTGCATCTTTTTTATAGATAAAATCAAATCTTGACTTCGATTGCATTTTGTTCCACTGGTTCTGATAAAAATGCATGAACTCTTCTTCCGTTCTGTACTCGAGGATGTCGAAAAGATTCTCCAGGAATTTCATGACCTGCGTTTCCTTTAATCCTTCCGGAACAGCATCTATTCTAAGCACATTTTCGTGGGCAATGCTCATTTCAAATCCTAATTCAGGAAGAAATTTCTTGATAGATTTATATTTATTTTTCTCAATCTCGTTCATGTGGTACTCCAGGGAGAAAAGCAATGAATGGCTGTTTGTAGTTCCTTTCCGCAGCGGTTTTGTATTTTCCGAAACTACCAGTCTGTGCATTCTTCCAAGATCCAGCATTAAGGTTTTATCTCCTTTATTGAAGAGCCAATAGCCATTTGGAAGTCGCATCAGATCTTCATCAAAATCTTCATCTTCAAAAAGATTGATTTTTGAAGGTTCGGCTGAAATATTCTGGTGGTACATCTCAGCAAGATTCTGGATCTCTGCCTGCTTTACGCCTCTCTCTTCCAAAAACGGATTGTAGTCCTTGTCTACAATAATTTCCGGCATCTTGATGAATCCGCTTCCGCCTCCGTTGCTTTTGCTGGGGAATGTTTTCTGCATGATTTCATCTAACTGAGGGTCTCTTTCAAAATCAAGGCTTGGTGCAACATTATAAATTCCCAGAGATCTTTTGATCGTGGAGCGGAGCAATGCAAAAATAAGATGCTCATCTTCAAATTTTACTTCCGTTTTCTGGGGATGGATATTTACATCAATTTTTTCAGGATCTAACTCTAAGAAAAGAAAAAATGTAGGTATATATCCCGGCAGGAGCAATCCTTCAAATGCCTCCTGCACCGCTTTATTGAAATACGGGCTTTTAAAATACCTTCCGTTTACGAAGAGAAACTGTTCTCCTCTGGTTTTTTTTGCTCCTTCAGGTTTGGCTACAAATCCGTGAAGTTTACACCAGATAATATCTTCTTTAATCGGGATCAGCTGTGGCTGCAGTTTTCTTCCGAAAATATCTACAATGCGCTGCATCTGGCTTCCTTTTCTTAATCTGAAAACTGCTTCGTCATCATGAAAAAGAGAAAACTCAAGGTTTTCATGTGCCAGGGCAACTCGTTGAAATTCATCAATAACATGCCTGAATTCAATATTGTTGTTTTTAAGGAACTTTCTTCTCGCAGGAACGTTATAGAAGAGATTTTTTACTAAAAAATTGGAGCCGTCTGCGGTCTGAACAGGATCCTGGAACTGAAATACCCCACCTTCTATATAAATATTGGTTCCTATGGTTGCATCTTTCTGTTTGGTTCTTAATTCTACCTGAGAAACTGCTGCAATAGAAGCAAGTGCCTCTCCACGGAAGCCTTTTGTGACAATTTTAAAAATATCTTCCGTTCCCCTTATTTTAGAGGTAGCGTGTCTCTCAAATGCCATTCTTGCATCGGTCTCCGACATTCCTTTTCCGTCATCTACTACCTGGATCAGGTTTTTCCCTGCATCTCTTACAATCAGTTCAATTTTTGTAGCTTCAGCATCAATTGCATTTTCCAAAAGTTCCTTTACAATGGATGCAGGCCGCTGCACCACCTCTCCTGCCGCAATTTGATTGGCTACATGATCCGGTAAAAGCTGAATAATATCTGACATAAAAAGTAAATCAACTTACAAAAATAGGCATTCAGAATAAGAATTAAAACAATAAACCTCTGAATTAAAATTTAATTATCAACATATCAACACTCCTCCTTTATATTCACTTTAGTTCAAGCAAGCTTCAATAAAGCATTTCCGCCAAAATACAATCCCCCAATTGCAATATACAATTAGAGGATTGATTCACAGCTAGTTTACACAAAATTAATACTGATAGTATTGTCTTTAAATATGAAGTATTTTACAAGAACTTTATTCTTCAAAAATAAGTTTCCTCTTCTTTTCTCTTTCCTGCTTAATCTCAGTAGTTCCATGGATTTTGTCGTACAGAAAAGCTAAAAAGTTAGGTTTTCTATATATTTTGCTGTATCTGTATTGGGTGTTGTAATGTCTGAGATGAATTTTATAGGCATCATATCCGATTACGATTAATAAGCAAAGGCTGATTATATAAAATACCCTAAATTCCAGATAATAATACGTAAGTCCGGAAAATACCGCTCCCAACACATAAGCAAGCATGATGCTCATTAATAATTTGGCTCTGGCTACCAACTCACCGTTTTTCCTGAATTTTTTCTGGGTAAACATAGAAAACAGAATTCCAAGGTCGGTAGTAGTACCGGTAAGGTGTGTCGTTTTCACGGAAAAATTCGATATACTTGCCGTTAAACCATTCTGCAGCCCTGTTGCAAAAAGCATTAAAGCGACCAGGTATTCCGTTTCTTCCAGTGTTTTACGGTAGTAGAACTGTCCGTAAATACCTACGAAAAGAAGACAGGCAATTTCCAACACCAAAGGCATGGCATGCGCAAAGTATTTGCTCTTCTTATTAAAGTTGATAACCATAAAATTCGACACAAACCCTCCAAAGAAGAAGAGAAAAATCCAGCATCCCACTACAGCAACCTGTGACCAGTTAGCTTTACTGATTTCTGCTGCCAGAATGGCATAATGTCCTGTTACGTTGGACGTAAACGAGAGGAATATTAACAGAGAAGCAATATTTATAGTACCTGCCGTGAAGGCAGTCAGCGTTCCCAGTCTTATGTTGTCTCCCAACGTCCTGCTGTTACTATAATTCCTTAACATTTTTTAAAATTTTATTTCTAATTAAGCTTCCGCAAAGATTTCTGCCAGTTTTCCTTTCTCCGGAAGATGCTCCTGAGACGCTACGGAAATTTCATGCGAATCCAGGTCTTTACAATTTTTGATGTATTGGCTAAGATCGAACTTTCCGCCCCCTTTACTTTTAATTGACGCGGAATAATACGCTTCCTCAATATTTTCAGCTTTTACATAGTTGTTAAAAGTTCTTTGGAAGCTTCCCGTGAAAATATCGCACACGATTTTATTGATAAGGTGAGGATATTTATTTTTAATTATAGTGTACGCCTCACAAAATTCCTTTGGTCTCAGCTTATGGAAAATCGTACTTTTTGTATTGAATAGAAGATCTCTGATAGAATCTCCCGTATCATATCCCGAAACCAAAAGAATATTGTATTGATTAGGATCTTCCGAAGCATCTTTCTCCCTCATTACTTTTTTAAGGATGTTCAGAGATTCAAGAGAATAATCAGTAGCTATTAAAATTGTTCTGGTCATATTATTGAGATTTAGGTTCGTATTATCTTTTTCGATGATACAAAATTAAAATGACCGGATTAGAAGCTCTTTGGAATAGAATTAAAATGTGATTAACGAGATTAAAATCAGATTAAAATCAGAAGTTTAGAAAAGAAACATAAAAAAATTGTAACAAATTCAGTACACTGCCAACTAATACCAATAAACATTTTAAAACAATGAAAAATCTATTTTCAATATTTTTTATCGCTCTTTTTGCTTTTGCAGGCGCTCAGGATAAGGATTCTAAAGAAACCGCCAACCGTTTTTTTTATGAGCTTACCTTTAAACCGAAGAAAGATTCTGCAAAACTTGAAAAAGTTTTGACTGCACTTGATATCGCTAAAGACCGTTCTGTTTACAGAGATTATACTGTGATAGGACAGGACTCTATTATCAAAGTACAGATTGAGGCTATGCAAAAGTCGGGTGTATTCAAAGATTTGTCAAAAACTATCAGAATGCCGAAGTTTTCTGAAAAGATTGTAAAATATTATCCGGATATGAAAGTGCAGTATGTTGAAAGAATAGCAAGCGGGTTTACGCCAATGGGAATTGCATATACTGAAACCATAAAGTTCGACTGGAAAATTTCTAATGAAAAAGAGAAAATAGGTCCTTATAATGCTCAGAAAGCAACAGTAGATTTCGCAGGAAGAAAATGGACGGCATGGTTTAGCACAGATCTTCCCTTTCAGGATGGGCCGTATAAGTTTTCAGGCCTTCCGGGACTTATCGTAAAAATTGAAGATGAGGGCAAAAATTACTCATGGACGCTGCAGGGAAATAAAAAAGTTCAGAATTGGGAGGAGCTTTCTTATTCTGAAAAAATTTCCAATATGTCATTGAAAGTGACAGAAATGCCGAGAGAGAAATTTGAGAAAACGTTCAGCGACTTCAAAAAAGATCCGTTTGCAACGGCAAGACCTATGATGACTCAGGAAATCATGTCTAAAACAATACCGGGAATGGACGGAACCATTGGAGATATGATGAAGAAACAGGAGAAAATGTATAAGGATTTCTTTAACTCCAATGATAATCCTATTGAGCTTACTTCTTACACAACGGAAAAAAAGAAAAAATAGACATTCATATTTAACTAATTATATTTAAAAGCCCAGATATTATCTGGGTTTTTACGTAATTTTTTTTCGCCAAACTTGAAATTATGTTTATATAATTTACAAATTTTCTATAAAATCAATTGATTTGTAAGGTTTTTGTAAAAAGAATTCACTGTGCTTGGAATTTTCTTTTAGAGTTAATAATTTGGCAATTCAAAAAATTTAAAAAAATCTTATGAAAAAAATTCTTATTACGACTCTGTTGACAATGTCAACAGTTGCATTTGCAAAAACTGAAGAACCTAAAACTAAAACAGACTTACCAAAGAAGGAAGAAAAAGTTTTAGTGGCAAAAAAAACTATTGAAGGAGAAAAAAGAATAGAACAGCCTTCAATTATTTACATTTATAACCATCCGTGTGAAACTTTTCCTTGGGTCACAGATATTACTATAAAACTGGAATTAATGCAGAGGTGTTTTGGAATAACTCCTTAAAAAATAACAATTAATATATATAAGATAGACTGAATCGTAAGTATTCAGTCTTTTTTTAATAGCACAATGTTATTTAGATTAAATTTAAATAGCGTATATTTGCATACAAAATTTTGGCTTTGAAAGAGATGGGTTTACATAAATTAAGTGGATTTCCCAAAAACAGAATGGGAAAGATTTTAGGGTATGATAACGACAGCCTTAAAATGCCTAACAAAATTATTGAAATGGGGCTTCTTCCGGAAACCGCATTCAGAATTCTGTACCAGGCTCCTTTTAAAGGACCGATGTACGTAGAATTCGGTGAAGAAAAAAGCCGTATTGCACTCCGTGAAGAAGAGGGCAGATATATCATTGTTGAAGAATTGAATTGATGCAGGGAAATCATAAAAAGCAAATCCTGTTAGTAGGAAATCCGAATGTAGGAAAGTCTACGGTTTTTAATGCGCTTTGCAACAAAAAGCAGAAGACCGGAAACTATGCGGGGGTTACTGTAGCCAGCCATTCCGGATTTTATACCTACAAAAATGAAGAGGTAGAAGTGGTGGATCTGCCGGGATCCTACAGTATTTATCCAAGCTCGGAAGATGAGGCCATTTTCTCGAAGTTTGTGATGGACAATCAGAAAGATTACGCCGGAGTAATCTACATTCTTGAAGCGCTAAGCTTAAAAAGAGGCCTGCTTCTGTTTCAGCAAATTCAGGATCTCGGAATTCCGATGATTTTGGTAGTTAATCAGATCGATCAGGCGGAAAGAAGAGGAATTTCTATTGATATTGATAAGTTTTCAGAAGCTCTAGGTATAAAAATCATCCGCACCAATGCGAAAGAACAGATTGGTATTGAAGAGCTGAAAGAAGCTGTTTTACAAAATAAATTTCTGGAAACATCGGTGCAGACGTTTGAAGTACCGTCCGAACATAAGGATTTTATCCATAAAGTTGCGTTACACAAGGGTATCGATAATGAGTATAAAACTTGGCTTACACTGTCTCTTGGTACAGATTTAGGAAAAATAAATTCCGTTGTTGAGCAGATTAATGAGCCGGATTCCAAAAGTCTTGTCCCCAAAAGGCTACAGGTACAGGAAACGGTCAGACGTTACCAGAATATTGACGGTATTTTGTCGAACGTTATATCTAAAAAACCTCAGTTCAAAGAGTTACTAACCGAAAAATTAGATAAAATACTGGTTCACAAATTCTGGGGATATGTCGTTTTTATGATGATTTTATTAATCATCTTCCAAAGCGTTTTCTTCCTTGCAGAATATCCGATGAACTGGATTGATGATTTTTTTTCCTGGCTTTCCGCTTTTACGGGAGAGCATCTGCCGGAGGGGCCTCTGAACTCGCTGATCTCCAATGGAATCGTTCCGGGAATCGGAGGTATTGTTATCTTCGCACCACAGATTGGGATTTTATTGTATTTCCTTTATCTGCTGGAAGATTCCGGATACATGGCAAGAGTAGTTTTTCTGATGGACAGACTGCTTCGGCCTTTCGGTCTGAATGGCAAAAGTATTGTCCCATTGGTTTCCGGGACCGCTTGTGCGATTCCGGCTGTTATTTCCACAAGAAATATAGAAAATCTGAAGGAAAGACTGTTAACGATTCTGGTGACCCCCTTCATGACGTGCTCTGCAAGGCTTCCTGTTTACAGTATTATCATCGGGTTGATCATCTCGGACGGAACGTTTTTAGGAATAAAATATAAAGCACTTGTATTAATGGGAATGTATCTGTTGGGTTTTGTAGTCGCTTTATTTTCTGCTGCAGTTCTTAACAGATTTATTAAAAATAAAGGAAAAACCTATCTCGTAATGGATTTGCCAACCTATAAAAAACCTCTTTTTGGATATGATCTTAAAATGGTGTTGGGTAAAGTTTGGGACTTCATTACAGGAGCAGGGAAAATTATTTTCATCGTAAGCATCATTATTTGGTTTTTAAGCTATTTCGGACCTAAGCAAAAGCCGGATCAGTTTGTTGCAACTAATGTTGAACTCGATCACTCCTATCTTGCCAAAATGGGTAAAGGGATCGAGCCGGTAATCGCACCTCTGGGCTATGACTGGAAAATGGGGGTGGGGATTCTTACAAGCTTTGTCGCAAGAGAAGTTTTTGTTGGCACGATGTCCACACTGTATAGTCTTGAAGATGACGCTCCGGAAGTGAAGGTAATTGATAAAATGAGAAGAGATGTAAAACCGAATGGCGAAAAAGTTTTCAGCTTTGCAACAGGAGTTTCAGTTCTTCTATTTTACGCATTTGCAATGCAGTGTGTTTCTACACTTGCAGTAGTCTACAGAGAAACCAAAAGCTGGAAATGGACAGCTTTACAAGTGATCATGATGACAGGATTGGCATATTTTGTGTCCATGTTTGCATATCAAATCTTAAAATAATGGATTCTTCACTTATTTTACAATATATTGTTGTTCTGCTTATTGTAGCATTTGCCTGCTATTCGCTGTTCAGAATACTTAGAAAAAATTTCGCGCCGAAAAAGTTCAGCTCTAAGCGAACAAACTGTGATAAGGATTGCGGTTGTTCATAACTTTCTGATGTGGTGTGACAAATAATATTTAATTTTGCTTATAATTAAATTATTCAAAAATTAAACTATAAAACACCCATAATGTCACTAATAAAAAGTATTTCAGGAATCCGGGGAACCATCGGAGGTAAAGTAAACGATAACCTTACGCCGCTTGATGTGGTAAAATTTGCTTCCGCATTCGGAACCTGGCTCCAGAATAACAGCAATAAAAAAGATCTTACCCTCGTTATTGGTAGAGATGCAAGGATTTCCGGGCAGATGGTTTCTTCTCTCGTTACCGCTACATTACAAGGATTGGGAATCAACGTAATTGATCTGGGGCTTTCCACTACGCCAACCGTAGAAATAATGGTTCCGGAACTGAAAGCTGACGGAGGAATTATTCTAACGGCTTCTCATAACCCAAAACAATGGAATGCCCTGAAATTACTCAATAATAAAGGTGAATTCATCAGCGGAGAAAACGGAGCAGAAGTTTTAGCCCTTGCAGAAAGTGAAGATTTCAACTATGCGGAAGTAGATAATTTAGGAAAGTATGAAACAAGAGATGATGCTTTTGATATTCATATTCAGCAGATTCTGGATTTGCCGATGGTAGATGCAGAAGCTATTAAAGCCAAGAACTTTAAAGTTGTTCTGGATGCGGTTAATTCTACGGGAGGAATCGCCATTCCGATGCTTTTGGATAAACTGGGATGTGAAACGGTAAAATTATACTGTGAGCCAACCGGCCATTTTCCGCACAATCCTGAACCCTTGAAAGAGCATTTAGGAGATATTTGTGAGCTGGTAAAAAAAGAAGGCGCAGATTTCGGGGTTGTTGTAGATCCGGATGTAGACAGATTGGCCCTGATCGACGAGAAAGGTGAAATGTTCGGAGAAGAATATACCTTAGTTGCCGTTGCAGATTATTTATTGAAGAATAAAAACGGCGTTGCAATTTCAAACCTATCATCAAGCCGTGCATTAAGAGATGTCGCAAAAAGCCACAACTCAGAATATTTTGCAAGTGCAGTTGGGGAAGTGAATGTTGTGACCTTAATGAAGGAGAAAAATGCTGTTATCGGCGGTGAAGGAAACGGAGGAATTATCTATCCTGATCTTCATTACGGAAGAGACTCTCTGGTAGGAGTTGCTTTGTTTTTAACGCATCTTGCCAAAGAAAACAAAACCGTTTCTGAATTAAGAGCAGGCTATCCAAGTTATTTCATGGGTAAAAAGAAAATAGAGCTTACCCCGGAAATTAATGTAGATGATATTTTAACCAAAATGGAAAAAGAATATCAAAATGAAGAGGTCTCCACAATAGACGGAGTAAAAATAGATTTTGAAAACAATTGGGTTCATTTAAGAAAATCAAATACAGAACCTATTATCAGAATCTATACCGAGGCTAAATCGCAGGAAGAAGCCGACCGGTTAGGTGATGAAATGATAGCTAAAATCAATAGCTTGATTTAATAAAAGTTAACAACCTTTTCATCATTTTAATCGTATTTATTATTAAATTTAAAACTAAGATTTTCAGAAGCGAGTATTAGTATATCTCATATCTCTGGTCTTAAATCTTAAAACTGTTTTATATTGGAAGAATATTTTGGAAATGAACTTGTAAAAAAGTTCGAGGAAATGATGGAAAATAATGATGAATTCTACTTCGATACAGAAGAGCTTGAAGACATTATTGTTTATTATCTGGAGCTTGGAGACTTTAATTATGCAGATACTGCAGTCAATTACGGGCTTAAGCTGCACCCCAATTCCTTAGACATCAAGATCAAAAAACTTGAGATTCTTTTGGAATGGGAAGAGTATAATACAGCGAAGGAGCTGATCGATGAGCTGAAAGGTTCTTCTATGGAAAACACAGACTTTCTGGTCTGCTACGCGAAGTATTATTCGAATTTAGGAAACCCAAGAAAATCCATTGATATCTGTAAAAAAGCATTGGAACTGAAAGAAGAAGAAAACTTCCTTCACAACTTTATTGCAGATGAATATGTGAATCTCGGAGATCCTTTTAACGCCCTTAAACATTACAGGAAGGCTCTTAAAGAAGACCCGACTGATGATTATGCGTTGGAAAACTGTATGGTCTGCTTTTCCGACCTGAATAAGAGCGACGAGGCAATCGCCTTTTTGAATGAATATCTGGATGAATACGCTTATTCGGAAATTGCCTGGTTTGAATACGGACAGTTCTACTTCAACAGGAAAAATTACGAAGAAGCGATAAAAGGCTACGATTATTTACTGGCTATCAACTCAAGCTCCGTAGGAGTATATGCCAACAAGGCAGCATGTTATGAAGCTTTGGGAGATTATAAAAAAGCAATTGCCGTTTATGAAGAGATGCTCGAGCTGGAATACACAAAAGCATTTACTTTTTATAAAATAGGACTTTGCTATAAAGCCTTAAAACAACCGATTGTTGCTTTAAACGCTTTTCAGAAGTCATTACGGGAAGATCCACAGTTTTACCTGGCGATGATGGAGCAATCCTACATTTATGAAGAAATGGGCGGCATGACCGAAGCATTGCATTTTGCTAGAGAAGCCACTCACCTGAATGAAAATAATCTTGATTATCAGAAAAGACTGGCATTTTTATTTATTGATGCCGGAAAATTTGAAGAAAGCCTTACCTGTCTCAAAAAGCTGGTGGATGCAGAACCGTCAAGATTTTATAATTGGTATGCTTATTCTGAAGTATTGATGCTGCTGGGTGAATATGAAGAAGCGATTATTGTTTTAAATAAAGCCGTAAAAGCGCATCACAGAGCAGAATTGTTTTATCAGCTAAGCAATTGCTATTTCAACCTGAAAGACCAGGAAAAGGGCAAAGAAGTACTGCTTCAGGCTTTGGATCTTGATCCGTCTCTGGTTTCGGATATGCAGAAAAAATATCCTTTCATTAAAGATGAGGTGAAAAAAGCAAAAGCCAGAGTAAAAAAGAAAAATTCCGAAGGTTAATTTAAATTAATTTATCTATAAAGAATCCCGCAAAAAAGCGGGATTTATTTTTTTATAACATTAGGTTTAGTTCTCAGAAAGATAAGTCCCGCAATAATAACTCCGGCTCCTGCAAACTGTAATGCAGTAAGCTTTTCGCCGTCCAGGATGCCCCAAATAATAGCAACAATCGGCATTAAGAGAGTAACAGTAGAAGCAAACAGAGGAGAGGAAACTTTCAGCAGACGGTAATTCATCATCATTGCCAGTCCGGTTCCGAAAATCGACAGTAAGCTTACAAACATGAGTCCGGTGAGATGATCTTTATCAAGGCTAAATGTTGAAAAAAATCCCGTAAACGTAAGTGCAATCACGGAGGGCAAAAACAATACAAATGCAAAGACAAATGCAGATAAAACCGTAGAAGAGATCTCCATTAGTTTTGATTTTACCGTAGTTGTGCTTATTGCATAGCACAAAGTAGCCATTAACAGCAGCAAAATAGGAATCAGCTTAAAGGTTCCGCTTTCCGCATCTCCTCCAAAAGCCAGAAGACAAACGCCGGTAAAGCTGATTAAAGTTCCTGTAATTTGCCGTCTTGTAGTTCCGAACTTCCATACCAATGCTCCTACGATGATCACAAAAATCGGCATCATTGAATTCACGATTCCGGCAATACTGCTGCTGACTTCCGTTTCGGCGATGGGAAAAAGAAACATGGGAATAAAATTCCCTGTAAAAGCAGCCAGTAAAAGCCATTTCAGATGCTTCCTGGGAAAAAGTTTATACTTAGAGATGGCAATCGGCATCAAAATGATTCCGGCAATCAATACCCTTAAAGCACCCACCTGATAAGGGCTGAAATGTTCCAGTGATTTTTTTATTAAAATAAAAGAAGATCCCCAGATCATGCTCAGGAGGATCAGGAGAATCCATTTTTCTCTATCAGTATTCATTATTTCTTTGTAAAATTTTCAGGAATTCCTGTTTGGGAATCATTCTTGCACCAAGACTTTCCAGATGTTCTGTGTGGGATTGGCAGTCGATGAGTTCCAGCTTGTTTTTATAGGTTTGGGCAAAATGGATAAATCCTGCTTTTGAGGCATTACTAACTTTTGAAAACATACTTTCACCGCAGAAAACATTACCAATCTGAAGGCCGTAAAACCCGCCCACCAGCTCTTCATTTTGCCACACTTCTATGCTTTTTGCCAATCCGTAATCATGAAGTTTGATAAAAGATTCCATAAGCTCGTCAGAGAGCCAGGTTCCTGACTGTCCTTTACGGCTGATATCCTGGCAGTTTTTAATGACTTCTCGAAAGTTTGTATTTTCTGTGAAAGCGAAGACCTTCCGATCCAGTATTTTTTTCATGGATTTCGATACCTTTATTTCTTCAGGAAACAGTACAAATCTCGGATCGGGACACCACCAGAGAATTTCTTCGCCCGGATTAAACCAGGGAAAAATACCCAGCTGATATGCAAACCAGATTCTTTCTACAGACAGGTCTCCGCCAAAAGCAATTATACCTTCGTGGCCGTCATACAGTTCCGGATCCGGAAAAGAAATCTCATTTTCGTCTAGTCGAATCATTTTTCGGGAAAAAAAATCCCACTTGAGAAAGCAGGATTTGTATTTCAATTGTATTCTTTATTTAAAAAGGCAAATCATCGTCATCGTCTCCGGCGAAAGGGTTTTCATTGGAAACTGAAGATGCAGACTGGGAAGGTGAGGCCTGAGTCGGTTCTGAAGCATTGTCAGAAACTTTCTCCACCCTCCATCCTGTAATGGAATTGAAGTATTTTGTTTCACCCTGAGGAGAAACCCATTCTCTTCCTCTGATATTGATTCCTACTTTTACATTTTCGCCTTCTCTAAGATTATCTAATAAACTGATCTTATCAGACAAAAATTCTATGTTTATCGGCTGTGGATACTGCTCCTGGGTTAAAATAACCATTTCTCTTTTTTGGAAACCGCTCGCAAAAGTCTGAGCATCAAAAAGTTTCTTTACCGTTCCTTGTAATTCCATATCATATTAATTAACGATGTAAAAGTAATAAAATGAAATGTAATAAAACAGGTTGGGAATAAAAAATGTAAAAATTTTAATTTTTTCTGCGGAAAAGTTTGGAGATAAAAGAATTTATCCTATCTTTGCACCACTGAAAACGAGAGAAGATCATTAAAAATTCAGTAAAACAAAAACACGCGGATGTGGTGTAATTGGTAGCCACGCCAGACTTAGGATCTGGTGCCGAGAGGCGTGGGGGTTCGAGTCCCTTCATCCGCACAGTTTGCGAAAATAGCTCAGCTGGTAGAGCACAACCTTGCCAAGGTTGGGGTCGCGGGTTCGAATCCCGTTTTTCGCTCCACGCCTGCCCTGGTGGTGGAACTGGTAGACACGCAGGACTTAAAATCCTGTGCCTCTTTTGGCGTGCGGGTTCAAGTCCCGCCTGGGGTACTAGCTGAAAGATTCAGCGTACAGCTCTCTTTTTTAAGAGGGCTTTTTTTATGTCTATACATGACGATTTTAAACGAATAATTTAATACAATCAGTTAATCTTCTCTCTTTAAAAATTAGTTTAAAATCAAAAATTTTACAGTATGTTGAAATATTATATTTGCTAAAATTGCAAATATAAAACAAGGAATTTCAATCCTAACCTTATAGGCCTACTTACACTGAATTTTGCCCATAACGCTCACAAAGATGGCTGCGCCCGAAATGACAAAAAAGAATGTTCGGTGAAAGTCTTGTAGTGCAGAACATAAATCCTGTGATAAGAATCACAAAAACACAGAGAAAGCTTCTAAAACCAGAACTGCTAAAGTAAATAAAGCTTCTTAATTCACTAAGAAATACATATTACATCAATGTTATGAAAAGACCGGATTTAATTCTGGTCGTGGTCGGAAGATTTTTCTTCCGACTTTTTTATTTACAGGAGTTAAAGGTTTATAATTCAAATTGCTTATCTGGTATTTTCAAGTCATATTACATAATACCAATTTTTAAAGTAAGCGAAGCCGATTTTAATTATACAATTCTTCAGGCTAATTCATATTGTATTTAACAACTCTCAAACGGAAAACTAATATTAGTAAAACTCTATTTATAATTTATTCTGTTGACAATATTACACTTTTTGGTGAATGGTTTTTATTATAATTCAATAATAATTGTTTTTTTATGACATATAATAAACTATAATTATTTATAAAAAGACATTTAACAAATTGATTATCAGTTATTTAATTGTTGTTTTTGTAAAATATAATTGTTTAAATTAGTATTCCGATTTAGGTTTCCTAAGAATTAAGATAAAGTTAATTTGTTCTTTAATAAATGAGTAAAAGCATAAAAAAATTAAACAAATAACCTTTTTAAAAACGCCGCAGGTCGTAACCGCCCAAAATTTTGGGTTTCCTGACAACATTAATCATGGAAAATTTAAACAAAAAACAATTAGACAACAATGGAACAGCAATTGTTTCCGGTTTTAGAATTTCAAGAAACAACAGCACTTCAAAGTGTTTTATGCTGTTTTTTTTAGCCGCTCTGCTTTATTCCAACGCATCATTTGCCCAATGGACTTCGAAGGATGCCGGTAATAAACGAAGTGATTTTCCTTCTAGCTGGTGGCAAGCAGGTATTTCTTATGTAAGAGACATTTATCCTGTTGGTGATTGGGAAAGGAGAGGTTATGTGGGCATAGGAACGGATGCGCCAAAGGCAAAACTACACATAAAGGGATACAACGAAGCAGGTGACAATTCATTTCAGGATCAGCGTGACCCGGTGTTACTTCTGGAACCCGCCACTTGGGGTTCCGGTCGTTTTGGCAAAATTAAATTTGGGGATGTTGGAGATGATAACCATTATATTAAATCAGGTCACACTATTGGCATGGAAATAAAGGACGTAGATGGGATAAAGTTTACTGCTAATTCTTCTTCCTTCTTTTCTTTTACAGGTGGCAACGTTGGCATAGGCACTACCTCCCCTACAGCAAGGTTGGAAATAGCAGGAAACTTTAAAACAGTTGAATCAGGCGTAACTGCAGTGATTGGTGTATATAACGGTACTTTGAACGGTAATAATAAGGGTACATATCTCAATACCACATCCAATCACCCGCTTTATTTTTCCACCTATAATAACTATGCCCAGATGACACTTGCTACCACAGGTAATGTGGGCATCGGCACTACTAACCCGGGCTCTTACAAACTGGCAGTAGAAGGCACCATCGGAGCCCGGGAGGTGGAAGTTAAAACAGGTTCCTGGGCCGATTTTGTATTTGATAATGAGTATAAACTCAAAAGCCTTAAGGAAGTGGAGCATTATATAGCAACGCACAAGCACCTGCCGGATGTACCTTCTGAAGCGACGGTAAAAAAAGACGGCATAAACGTAGCGAAAATGGATGCTGTATTGTTACAGAAAATTGAAGAGCTTACCTTGTATCTAATTGAACAGAACAAGCAAATAGATAGCCTGAAAAAAGAAATTGAAACACTTAAAAGTAACAAGCCATGAAAAACATTTTTTTGCTAAAAATAATATTCCTGCAACTATTTGTTGCAGGAAACTATACCACTTTTGCCCAACCGAAAGAAGACGTGAGGATACTTGTGGTTTATACCAAAAAAGTTAAAGACACTTATGGCAGTGTGTATATAAATGCCTTTATAGACGTTAATATCGGAAAGATTAATGCTGCTTTTAACAATAGTGGTATCAATCATAGGGTGCTACTAGTCGGAAAAGAAGAAGTGAACTCCAACGAAGATGAGAAGGAGCGGTTTTATAATATACCTGGTTTGCCTAGCTCTAATGAGAATGAGGCTCCATATTTTACATATTATGGGAATTTCCTGTTTTTTCTTAAGTCAGCACACCCGGAATTTGTATATAAGGACGTTCCTAGTTTGATAAACACTACCCAAGCCGATATATGCATACTGCTTGTAACTGATTTGGATGTTGCTGGAGCAGCAGACAGATTAGGATATGACGATATAGAAATAGCCAAGGGCAAAGGTAATGATTCCAGAACTGCTTATGCTGTTTTTAAAGTGGATCCATATGCGATTTCCAGAATGACATTACCTCACGAAGTGGGGCATATCTATGGGTGCTACCACGAAATAGCCCAAGATCCTACTCCGGGCACTGCACATGGGTATGTATTGGCAGGAAAAGATGCACAAGGATATTATCTTCATGATATCATGGCTTATGGCAAAATAGCCAATGGAGGAGCTATTACTAATCCAATACCCTATTTTTCGGATCCAAATAAAACGTATAACGGGTACGCACTTGGAGACGCAAACTCCAATGCAGTGGAGCGAATAAACAATAAAGGATATAATGATTTAAAAGCCGGAAAAAGTATAGTGCAGGATTTTGTGATTAACTCCGACATTATTGATAAAAGTGGTGAATTCATTGAAATAACTGCAAAAAATACGATTGCCACTTCAAGTACTGCCACCATTGATGTAGATGCAGATGCTTCTTTAATTTTGTACGTTCCAGCAGAGGTTGGGCTTACCAAAAGCATAAAACTGAAACCCGGTTTTCATGCCGAGGCTGGCAGCAGTTTTCTTGCGACAACTAGTACTAACTGGATTCCCCCGACACCTACTTCAACAGCCAGAATGCTTAATGCGGAGCAAACCGTAACGGTGTCCAAATCCACTACCCAACTGGATCAAGCCAACAGCAAAATTTCCATCTATCCCAATCCCTTTACTGATAAAGTGACAATAAAATATACTTTAGACAAAGACCAGCCCGTAAATCTTATGTTCTATGATATTACAGGAAAGCAGGTGGGTCAGTCAATTATAAATAAAACTCAATCTAAGGGTAAGCATGAATTCATTTTTGACGGTTCGCTGCTACCCACAGGCATTTATATCTATAAGCTCACTGTAGATGGAATTATTAATTCCGGTAAGATTATAAAAGCAAAATAGTAATTGTGCTATTTTTAAAGAAAAGACTGATTTTTAGGGGTAGTGCTCGCTTTGAGTAAAGGCACATTAATCTGCTCAATCGGAAATTTTTTACATTTTAAAAAATCTTTAAATGAGTAACCCTTTGTTGAAAGATTCAGCGTACAGCTCTCTTTTTTAAGAGGGCTTTTTTTATGTCTGAAAGGGAAGAATTACATACTTAAATAAATCAAACTTCCGGATTTTTATATACACACATAGAAATATGGTTCCTAAGAAGACTTTATAAAGAGTAACTGCTCTCATAAGAGAACAGTTATTTATCTTTTATCGTGATTGATATTTATTCTAAAACCTGATATTTATCTTTTTGATAATATCTTTACTCGAAATTAAAACTGTATACGGTATATTCCTTTGGAATTGTACATACGTCTTTTTCGATTTTAATCCTATTCCTCCCATTCATACTTTTGCTCTACAGTAAATCTTTGATTTGTTGTAACTTTAGCATTAAAGTTTGTTTTGGGTAGATTATCTGTAATTTTTGCAAAAATTTTATTCATATGTGCTTCTTTTGCTGCGACATAATCTTTTAAACTTATTTTTTCTTTGTTTAGGAATTTTGGTTTAAAATACAATTGTGCTTTTATCATCAACATCTACGGATTCTGCTTTCCAAATTTCATGATCCATATTGTCTGCTCTGACATCTAAGATGAGACCTGGTAACCCATAAAACTTGAAAGGACCTGCAGAATATGGAAGTTCTTTTGCGAAATATGCAGTAATATTAGTTCCTCTAAATATTCCTTTAGCTTTTACGCATTTATATCCTGCGATTGTTTTGGTTTGATTTTCTTCTATTTTCCAGTCGATTTTGGGAACTTTATCATAAATAAAAAAATCACGACTATCCACATTTGAAGTAAAGAAGTAGTTTCTTTCCGGATCATTACTTATGTCTGAAACAAAATACTGTTTTTGTGGTTTTTTTCCATTATCCAAATTAACAGCCATAGTCCAAGAATCTGTTAGTTTATTATTAATTATAGTAGAATCTTGAATTGATAAAGTCTGATTATTTTTAATATACAGATCTTCATGAGAAGTTGTAAAAGAAGATAAAACACGAAGATACCTTACATGAATTTGTTGTGAGAAAAAAATTGTTGAAATTAACAGAAATATTAGCAAAATTATATTTTTCATAAAACGTCTTAAGAGATATTATTTTAACTTAAATTAAAAATAGCTAAAGTATTAAGTAAATATTTAAAATAAAAACCGCAAGTAAGCGGTTTTTATTTTATTAGAATTAAGCACAAGAAACTTGACAATCCGCAGAGCATAAGAACACTCCTAAAGTTGTTTCTTTACCGTAACAACCATTTGTCCTGTGACATTTTATAACACACTCTGCCGGTGTTTGTTCAAGTGAGTTACTTAGTTCTGACTGGCCTCCCAGTATTTTTTTTAAATTTTCAACTGTTGAAATATTTAAAGTTTTATCGTTTTCAGTGGCATAATACGTCGCAATTGGTTTTTCATTTTTATCAAAAACGATTTTGAAATAAAATCCCTCTCCTAAAGAATTCTCTTTATGAATTACGTAATAAAAAGCAGCATTTTTATTAGCGCACTCATTAATTATATTAAACTTTTTATTTTCAGGTTGTTCATTTTTTTTGAAAGATCTGAAATATTCTTTATCATGAGGGTTGATATTTGGAATTACATTTGCCTTTGTAATTGTAAAGGTGAATAGTAAAAGAAAAAGCTGTATTAGGATTTTGTTTTTCATGAATTTTAATTTTGTAGTTCAATTTTATTTTCTTTATTATAACCGTCTATCATCTTTTTTTGAGTTTCATTAAATAATTTTTTTAAATCGACAGTATTTCCATTAGCATCTTTTTTTTCATAGATTTGAGTAGAATTCATCAACTCAAACATTCTTTGTAAAGGAGCTTGAGCATGACTTTCCCGCATTTTCAAAAATTTAGGTCTTGTTGTTTCCACATATTTTCGTTTTGCAATTCTATCTTCTATTGATATTTTCTTTTGTTTAGAAATGCCTACTGCTAAAAAATGATGATCCATTTTTTCATCAAACAATTCAAGAATTAGCCCAGGTAACCCAAAAAATTTATAGGGTCCTTCTTGAATTGGAATGTCTTTGGTGAAATATGCTTTATAGTTTCTACCAGCATATTTTGTTGTAGCTAAATATACATTATATCCCATTATTGGTTTTTTCTCCTTAGTTATATCCCATTTGAAATTTGGTTTTTCTACATATTTAAATTCATTTTCATCAAATTCATCAGAATAATATGTAACTTCTTTTTTTGCTATCTTTTTCTGAATATAGCAACCAAGAAAGTCACTAGGCAAGCGTTTAAAATTAATTTTTTTTCCAAGCTTTTCATCAGAAGCAATTAAAGAGTCTGCTAAATATGGAGCTTCACTAAAGAATAAAGAACTTTCTTTATTAATATTTAAAAATGTATTTTGTTTGATAATCTTGGTACTGTCTTTTGCAATATGTTTTGAATATTCATATTGCACTACGAAAGATTGTGATTTTAGTATACAAAAATTACTTAAAAATATTAAAAGGATAATAAGATATTTTTTCATAATGGTTATTTAGCTAGTGCATTCAATTATACAATCTGAAGCACATAATAATACTCCTGCGTTAGTAGGCTGATTATAACAATCCCATTTTTTATTACAAGTAGATAAGCAACTTCCTGTAGAAGAAACAGGACTTATACTGGTTGTTGTCCCTACACCTTTTATAGAATTTATACTTGAAATAAAAATTTTAAATTTTTCATTCAATTTTTCTTTATTAGATAATAAAATATTGTATAATTTATTATCGTAATCATTCATGATTTCCAAATTGACTGAAGTGATCTTGCCTAAAAAATTTTCTCCAACACTTACTTTAATAGTATAAACTTTATTATCAAAAGTTTTATTAATTAATCTGGTGTTAACCTTTGCTTCTTTTAATTCAGTTTTATAAATTAAAATACTATTTGTACAATAGTGAAAACTAAAAATAAGAAGTGCTAAAAATAAAAGAACTTTCTTTTCCATAATAAATTAAAGTTTTAGATTAAGATTATTTGCCGTAAAACCCCGGCATAGGTTTTTGCTGATCAGCGGTTTTGATTTATACTTTTGCAGTGCGCACTTACAAAAAATAACATTTGTGTTTTTATTGAAGCAAAGATGCATGAGGTTTTCAGATGATACAAGAAGTACATCTCGAAATTGATAAATTCCGTCTTTTTTATTTTGGAAATTGATAAATTCGGGGATACAAATTAAAGGCAATCAGATATATAGATGATTAACTAAATTTTTTTATTTTTGTAACACAAAACCAAAGATGAAAAAACTTACGCTGTTTACGCTGTTCATTTTTCCTTTTATGATATGCTTTTCTCAAAGTATTAAAGGATTTCATATTCCGGACTCACTGAAAAATAAAAATTACTCTCAATTACAGAAGGCTTACGAAAAGATATTTCAAATCGATAATGATAAGGCCGAAGTGTATGCAAATACAATTCTTATTAAAGGTAAAAAGGATAAAAACGCTACTTATATATATGACGGCTACTATAAAATTGCCCATTCTAAAGGATTAAAACCGGAAAAAGGGCAGCCTTATGCGGACAGCTTAATCATACTAACTCAGGATATCAGCACCAGTGAATATCCTGCAAAGGCACATATTATAAAAGGAATATTGTTATATAAGGAATCTAAGTACAAAGAAGCCTTAAATCATTATATTAAAGCACAGGAACTGTCCAGAAATAAAAATGAAGATCAGTTTTATTATATAAAAAAACTTATTGGGATTTTAAAGACGGCTACTGAAGAAAATAAAGAAGCGCTTCCTCTCTTTTTAGAATATTATCATTATCAAAGAAAAAAGCTCAATACATCGGATAAAGATATCAAAAGTTATATCGGATCTATTTTCTCTGTTTCAAACGCTTACAGCAAGAATAAAAACTATAAACAAAGTAAGGTTTATAATAAAATGGGTATTGCAGAGTGTAAGAAATATAAGGATTATAGCCATTATACTTATTTTATAATGTCTGACGGAATAGCTGATTATTATCTAAAAAATTATTTATCAAGTGAAACCAATTTATTAAATGCTGAAAAAAAACTTTTAAAGAATCAGGATCGTGCTAACCTTGCAGTTTTATATTATTTTCTTGCTAAGGTAAATAATGATACAGGCAAAGAAAAACAGGCAATTCATTATTTTATAAAATCTGATTCTCTTTCATTTGTATCAAATGAGTTTATGCCTGTAACCAGAGACGGATATGAAATTTTGATAGACTATTACAAGAAAAAGGGAGATAAGGAGAGTCAGTTGAAATATATTAATAAGTTATTTTATGCAGACAGTATTATTAGTAATAATCAAAAATATCTATCCAAAGAAATTTATAAAAAATATGACACTCCCATACTATTAGAAAAAAAAGAAAAATTAATTAAAGACTTAAATAACAAAAATTCCCTAATGTATTGGTTATTGGGTACAGGCTTACTTATTATTATTGTTTTAGGATATTTTTATATCAAAAACAAAAGAAAAATAACACATTATAAAAAGCAGGCAGAACAATTATTGGAAAAGTACCAGGGAACTTTTGTACAAATACCGATTGCTAATCAGATAATCAACCCAAATAAAGAAGAAAAAACTAGGACACAATTATCGGATGATACATTGCAAGATATGAAAATTAAACTGGAACAGTTTGAAAACAATAAAGGATTTTTAAGAAAAAATATTACTGTAGACGCTTTGGCAAAAGAAAAGGAAACTAACCGGGACTACCTTTCAAAATCGGTGAATGAACTTAAAGAAAAAAGTTTTCCACAATATCTTAATGAACTGCGCATCAATTATATCATAGAAGAATTGAAGAATAATCAAAAGCTGAGAAAACATACGATTTCTGCTATTGCAGAAGATACTGGGTATAACAGTTCAGAATCATTTTCTAATGCTTTTAAAAAAATAACTGGGACATTACCATCTTACTATATAAAATTGTTGCAAGAAAAAAGTGAAAAATAGTGCTTTGAAAATGAAAATATTATATAATATTCAATACGAAATTTATCAATTTCGAGATCAATTTGTTTGAAGATTTTCTAAAAGAAAGTTACTTTGCTGCTAATTAATATTTAAACTTATTCAAATGAAAAAACAAACTGAAAAAAAATTATCATTAAAAAAACTCCAAGTAACCAAATTGAATCGGATAAGAGGAGGTAATGGAGATAATGATACAGTATTAGATAATACATATACTAAAAGTGGTGCTAAATGTAAAGATAAAACAGACGGGATTGATAATTAATAGTAAATATGCATAAATTCTTCCTCATATATTTTGTCTTTATTTTCCAATCTATTTATTGTCAGAAAATAGGTTTAAATGGAATTGATTTATCAAATAAAGAAAATATTGTAAAATATTTAGCAAATCAACTTATTGATAATTATAAGGATAAAGACTCTATTACTTACTATGATAATCTCTTCAGATTAAAAATGATTAATGAAAAGAATGATTTAGCTCTTTTTCACTTAAATTTACTAAGAAGCATTCTTACCAAGAAAAATCCTGCTTCATCTAATGCAACGGGCAGTCAATTTGAAATATACATCAACACAGTTAAAAAGATAAAAAAGGGCAATAGTAATTTTGACAAAGTATATGAGGAAGAATTTAACAAAAAATATGAGAAATTAACTGTAAAGGAACAAAATACACTTACTCAAAATTTTGATTTTGATTCCGAAAAGGCAGAGAAAGATATTGAAGAAATTCTTCTGAAAAAAATAAAAAATGATAGTATTGAAACGAAAGACGCAATACAACTATGCAGAAAATACAATTCCCTTAATGTTGCAAAAAAGACTTTTAATTTAGCCAAGCTATTACTAAAAAAACTAGACAAAGAAAACTTCACTATATACGATAGCATAAAACTTAATACAAAAGATTATGGGGATCTTACATTGAGTATAGTTATATATAATAAAATACCAAAGCCTCAAAGTAGTATTCTAATAAATACAATATATTCTGATGAAACAAATATAAATAAGGCTAAAGAGTATGCTTCTAAAGGCTATACTTGTGTTATTTTAAATACTCGCGGAAAGTATTTGAGCACCAGTAAAATTGAACCTTTTGAACATGAAGCAGAAGATATCAATGAAGTGATCAACTGGATTATAAAACAACCATGGAGTAACGGAAAAATAGGAATGATCGGTGGAAGCTATCTTGGATTTAGCCAATGGGCAGGAACAAAAAAATTACATCCCGCATTAAAAACAATAATACCCCAGGCTCCTGTAGGAATAGGAACAATGGATTTTCCTTTAAATAATAATGTTTTCACTTCCTATGCGCTAAGATGGCTAAACTATGTCACCAACAGTAAGATGACAAGCTATGAAGATTTTGATGAAGAAAAATGGAATCCTGTTTACAAAAAATGGTATGAAACAGGCAAACCGTTCAAAAGATTAGATTCTATTGGCGGAAAGACAAATGAAATTTTCCAAAGATGGCTTACACACCCGAGCTATGATAAATATTGGCAAAGTATGGTTCCTTATAAAAAAGAATTCTCTAAAATCAATATTCCGGTTCTTACCATAACAGGATATTACGATTCAGATCAGTTAGGAGCATTGTATTATTTTAGAGAACACTATAAATACAATAGGCATGCAGACCATTTTCTGATTATCGGGCCATATGATCACGCAGGGGCTCAGGGAAATATAAAAAAGCAACTGAAAGGTTATACAATAGATAAAACAGCCAATATTGATTTAAATAAAATCTGTATTGAATGGTTTGACTATGTGTTGAAAGGCAAAGAAAAACCGGCATTTATAAAGGATAAAATTAATTATCAGGTTATGGGAACTGACCAGTGGAAAAGCACAAATAATATTGATGATTTTGATAAAAATAAACTGAAATTTTTTTTAGAAAATACAAATCATAAATTGAATTTAGCGACTTCGAAGAATAAAAACACAAATTTTTCATCACTAAAAGTAGATTTTAAAGATAGAACTGATGCCGATGAATTGCTTGCATTAAAATATAACGTAATCGAAAACTCTCTCTATAATAAAAACAATTTAATATTTTCAACGGATTCTTTTGATAAAGCATTTGAATTCTCGGGAAATTTTACAGGTAAACTTACATTTACAATAAATAAAAAAGATGTAGATCTTTACGCTTATTTGTATGAGCTTATGCCTAATGGTAAATATTTTCTATTGTCAACTTATTTGGGAAGAGCAAGCTATTCAGAAAATAGTGGAGAAAGAAAATTAATTATATCGAATAAAAAAACGACATTATCTATTTATAACAACGAGTTTGTAAGTAAAAAAATAGAAAAGGGAAGCAAGCTTATTTTAGTAGTTGGTGTTAACAAAAGCCCTTTGTGGCAAATTAACTACGGAACAGGAAAAGACGTAAGCGAAGAAACCATGGCCGATGCCAAAGAACCTCTTGAAATAAATTGGTATAATGACAGCTATATAGAAATACCTGTTATGGAATAGAAAATAACTAATCCGATTATAACAAAATAAAACACAAAAAATTAACAATGCCCCGTTTCCCGTATCAATTTTTTGATGAGTTCGTAGTTCGTACTCCTTTATTTTCACGGAAAGACTTTCAGGAACAATGGAGCAGAAAAGAAATTTCTGATTCGGAATTAAAAGAAATTTGCGGAAATCCTGTTTTTCTGGAAGCGCTTTATCTCGCGTCACCAAACCTGCACGACGAAGCCTGCAAATGGATACGATCAGAAAAAGATTTTTCTTCTAAAGAATTTCAGAAACTAAAACAAACCCTGTTAAAATATTACAGCAGAATAAGCTGCCGGTGTACTCCTTTTGGGTTGTTTTCGGGAGTAGGGTTGGGATCCTTCGACAAGCTCAGGATGACAATTCCGGTTTCAGAAAAAGTCAGGGATACTAAACTGGACATGCATTTTTTGGTCTACCTTGCTCAGCATTTTGTACAGTTGCCGGAGATAAGAAAAAAGCTGTTGTTTTTTCCTAACAACAGTATTTATAAGATAGGCCGTAAAATTCGATATGTCGAATATCAGTACACTGAAGGAAAAAGAGAATATATTATTTCTTCGGCGCTACTCTCAGACGAACTGCAACAGGTATTGCATTTTTCAAAACAGGGAAGAACCATGAATCAAATTGCCGGAATTTTGTTGAATGAACAAATCTCTGAAATGGAAGCGGAAGAATTTGTGGAAGAGCTCATCAGCAATCAGGTACTGGTGAGCGAACTAGAGCCAAATGTTTCCGGAAATGATTTTTTAGATACAATCATTGCTGTTTTAAATAAGATAAAAGCTAATGATAAAGCCAAAATTTTAATTGCGATAAAAAATAAACTAAACGAACTGGATCAGAACATTGGAAATCCTGTTTCAAAATATACCGAAATCGAAGGACTGATTAAAAAATTCGATATCAGTTACGAACAAAAATATCTTTTCCAGACCGATCTGTATGATAAAGAACAATTTGTATTGCCCGGACAATGGAAAAAAGAACTCAAAAAAGGAATCAGCTTTCTTAATAAAATTACATTATCACAGAAGCAATCTCATTTAGAAGAATTTAAAAAAGCATTTTATGAACAATTTGAAACCAAGGAAATGCCTTTGGCTTACGTGCTTGACACCGAAATAGGAATAGGTTACAAACAGGACGTAGCATCAAAAGGAATTCACCCTTATCTGGAAGATCTATCTCTTTCAGATTCTCCTCAAAAGAATGTTCTTCATCTCAGCCTGAATCCTGTTCAGAAAATTCTCAATGAAAAGCTACAGGGAGCATTAGCTGAAAATCGGCAGGTAATCAGCCTTACTGATGAAGATTTTGAAGGGGTCATTGAAAATTGGGATGATCTGCCGGACACTGTTTCTTTTATGGCAGAAATAATTTCAGAAAGCGGAAATGAAAAAATATATATAGGAAACGGAGGCGGAAGCAGTGCGGCCAATCTCCTGGGGAGATTCTGCTCGGAAAAAGCAAATGTACATAACCTTACAAAAGCCATTACCCAGAAAGAAGAAATGCTTCGACAGGCAGAATATGGCAGTGATGAGATCCTAGCGGAAATTATCCATCTACCGGAAGCAAGAATAGGAAATATCATTCGCAGGCCCACAATACGATCGTACGAAATACCATATCTGGCGCAATCTATATTACCTGAAGAAAGCCAAATATCTGTTGACGATCTTTATATTTCTATTCGGGATAACAGAATTATTTTACGGTCGAAAGCGTTAAATAAAAAAGTGAGGCCTTATCTCACTAACGCCCATAACTACTTTACGAACACACTTCCTGTTTATCATTTCCTCTCCGAACTCAGTTCAGAAAATAAACGAAACGAGTTATATTTTGATTGGGGAAGTTTAAATCAAATTTACCATTTCTTACCAAGAATAGAATATAAAAACATTATTCTTTCAAAAGCACAATGGAAGATCAGTGAAAAAGAAATTGTCACAGTGGAAATGTCTGCGGATACAAACCAAGCTTTAACAAACTTTAAAAACTGGAGAGAAAAAAGAAAAATTCCGCAATGGATTCAATGGGTAAAATCTGATAACACATTAACCTTCAACCTTGAAAATTATGATATGGTACAGCTGTTTTTTAAAATTCTGAAAATACAAAATACGATCATTATTGAAGAATTCCTATACAATGAACACGACGATTTTAAACGTGAATTTATCTTCCCGATGTATAAAGCAAAATAAACACAAATATATGGTCAAACGAAAATTTCCTCCCGGAAGTGAATGGCTTTACCTTAAAATCTATACAGGAGTAAAAACAGCCGATATAATTTTGGAAGAAGCAATACATCCTTTGACAGAATGCTTTGAGAAAAACCACGATATTTCAAAATGGTTTTTCATCCGCTATAATGATCCCAAGCCGCATTTAAGGCTAAGATTACATTTAAATAATAGTAATGGGTACAACGAAATCCTTGGAAAGATTAACCAGTCATTTGAGGAATTCATCAACAGTGGGGAAATCTCAAATATTCAAATTGATATATATAATCGGGAAATAGAACGGTACGGCAAAAATACCATTGAAGAAGCGGAATCTTTATTCCATAAAAACAGCGAATTTACCCTGCAATGTTTGCATTATGATGATGAAGAGAAAATTATAATTAGTCTTTTTTATATTAATGAAATGCTAAATAAACTAGGACTTTCGATCAATGAAAAGCTGGTATGGATTAGAGGCTTTAATGATACTTTTAAGACTGAATTCCAAGCGGATAGAAAGCTTAATTCCAGTCTGGATAAAAAATACCGGCAGTTTAAACCCAAATATGTAGACTTTCTTCAATCAAAAGAGTTTTTAGATGAAAGAAATGCTATTATTTCCAGTATTGATAAAAGTAGCGTAGAATTACAAAATATTATTCAGCACAATGGAAACCAATCTTTAGAAATATCCTTTCAAAATTTCTTTCAAAGTATATTCCATATGAATATTAACAGGCTTTTTGTTTCCAGTCAAAGAATATTTGAAATGGTAATTTATGACTACTTGCTAAGATATTACAAATCAAAGATTTTTATGAAGGAAAATAAAATGTAAAATGCATTAAAAAAATACATTCGAATATGACATAATTCTATATGGTTTAAAAACGTAAGTTAACACAAACAGCAATCTTCACTTCCCGATCTTTTTTCTATTTTTGTATAATTCCTTATGCTTATGAAAAAGATTATTCTCATTGAAGACGAAACAAGCGTAGTATCCTTTATCAAAAAAGGGCTTCAGGAAAACGGGTATGAAGTTTCTGTGGCTTTTGACGGGAAAACAGGGGTACAGCTTGTACAATCCAATGATTTTGATCTGGTAATTCTGGATATCATGCTTCCCGAAATGAATGGACTCGATGTATGCAAAGAAATCCGGAAAACCAACCAGCATGTCCCTATTCTTTTTCTTACGGCTTTAGGAACTTCAGAAAATATTGTTCTGGGACTGGAAAGTGGTGGAGATGACTATCTTGTAAAACCGTTCAAATTCATTGAACTGGTTGCCCGAATAAAATCACTTCTACGCAGAAGTAATAACGGCAACACACCCGAAATTTCAGAACCAGAAGCAGACCAGGAATATATCTACCAGTTTTCTGACCTTATCCTCAATGATTATACCAAAAAAGTAACCCGAAGCGGAGAAGAAATTTCTCTTACCTCAACAGAATACAAACTATTGCTTTATTTTTTGAATAATCCCGAAAAAGTAATCTCCAGACCGGAAATCCTGGATGCAGTATGGGGAGTTAATTATGAGCTGGGAACCAATGTGGTAGATGTATACGTTAATTACCTCAGGAAAAAGCTGGATCATCAGGAAGATAACAAACTGATCCATACCGTTATTGGTATGGGATATGTTTTAAAAAAACCATAAACGGATGTTCAATAAAGTGATCACCAACCAAACCAAAACCATGGTGCTTTTAATGCTTGTTTTTACGGCTATTATTCTGCTGTTCAGTGGTCTGGTTTATTTTTCTATTGTTAATTTTTCGCATCAGAGATTTTATGAGCTATTGAAAATCCGGACAACTACCATCGTACAGGTGGAAAAAAGCAAAGATGATCTCGACCTTCCGGAAAACTACATTCTGAATGGCCTTAACGACGAAGAGCTGCCTATGGAAAGAGATTACGTTTTTGCAGTTCCCGTTGACACCAATTTCAGTAAAATATCCCAGGAAATTCATATTCCGGCATCTTTTTTCAGGAATATCGTCAAAAAGGGAGAGGCCAATTATAATGATAAGGAATTTTATTACATAGGCCAGACCTTCCGCCATGATGATAAAAGCTATATTGCCATTGCTTCGGCAAAAAACCACTATGTTGTTTACTATCTCGGGTTTCTCAAAAGAACATTGATAACCTGTATCGTACTGTCGCTGTTTTTCAGTATGATTTTTTCTTTTTATCTGTCTAAAACATTGTTTAAACCTATTCTTAAAATTACAGGAAAGGTAAAAGAAATAAGCTCCGAAAACCTTCATCTGAGGCTGGAACCTCAACCCGACAATAAAGAGCTGAATGAATTGGTGGATACCTTCAACGATATGCTGAACCGTATCGAAACCTCCTTTGAAACCCAGAATCATCTCATCGGAAATGTATCTCATGAACTGAGAACACCTTTGACTTCTATTATGGGAGAGGCAGATGTAGCTCTTTCTATCTCAAGAACCAATAATGAATATAAGGAAACACTTGGAATTATCCTGAATGAAGCTGAAAAGCTTGATAAAAAAATCAAAGCCTTGCTGATGATCGCTCAGACAGGATTTGACGGGAAAATCCAGAAAGTAGATAAGGTAAGGATGGATCAGCTTCTTTGGGATGTTATCGAGACATTACGGAAGATTGATTCAAGAAATAATATTTATCTTGACATCAGTATGCTTCCCGATAATCCGAAAAAATTAAAGGTTAAGGGCAATGAGCAGCTTCTTCACCTTGCCGTTACCAACATTATCCAGAACGGGTGTAAATATTCAGATTTTCAGCAGGTAAAAGTCTCTTTGGGTGCAACGGATACCGATGTTTATATCATCGTTAAAGATAACGGAATCGGTATTCCTCAGGAAGAAATGAATAAAATCTATGATCCTTTTTTCAGAGCCTCCAATACAAAGAATTATGAAGGCTACGGAATAGGTCTTCCTTTGGCAAGAAACATTGTAAGGATGCACCATGGCGAACTCATCGTAAGCTCCTATGAATACCAGGGAACAACCGTACAGCTTCGCTTTCCGAACTTCTACAGTAATTTACAGGAGAGCGATAGGGAAATTTAATAAGACTCTTTCATCATAAAAAAACCAATCTCACTGAGATTGGTTTTTACTTTTTATTTAAAGTTGAATTTTACGGTAAACATTACCTGACTTGGCCGGAGTTGTACTCTGGTATAAGAAATACTGTTTGTTGAACCATCAATATTATACGTCTCAAAAACCTTTCTGTTAGCAATATTTATCCATTTCAGTTCAAAGTCAATCTTCTTTTTAGCCCATGTAAATTGATAAGAAATATCATAAAAAGGGTTGTTATATTTTCTTGTTCCATCGGATGTATTTACCTGATCCCAATTGAAGCCAATAGTATGATTTTCTATAGGATAGAAGAACAGTGCCAAATTATGATTAAACCCTTTATTAGGTTTCAAAGCATCAGCGTTCACATTTAACCTTCCGTTGTCTGCTTTCGTTCTGCTAAATCTTAGATTGTAGTCTATACTCATCCAGCTGAAGTATGTGTTATTGAATTTAAATCCATAAGCCTGCGAATTATTTTTATTCTCAAAAAATTCATTATTTAAAAAAGCATCAGATTTTGTATCGCTGTTGCTATAGCTAACGGATGCATTCGTTTTGAATTTTGGAAAATATTTTCCTAACTCTGCGCTGAAACTGTTTGTTTTTACATGGTTGTCTCTTTCAATAAACTGTATTGATGTAAAACCAGTTTCAATATCTAAGGAAGGAGACGATACAAGATTTCTTTTAGTATCGGATAATCGATAATTTACATTAAAAAATAAGTTATTTAACGGGTTTCTATACTCAATTCTAGATCCAGCTGATTTCACATTATTTTCAGGAATTGGATTTGTGGACAGCATTGCATTTAGTGATGTTGGAGAAGTCAATAAATAACCTGCATAAGCCGAATTTACATCACCAAAATTATTACTGATATTACCATTTAACGATGCCTTCCAGAAAGAAGCAAATGTGTACTGTGCAAAAATGTTAGGCTCAAAGGTCAATTTATTAACAGACTTTGAAACATTTCTTATAGAATTTGGGTCCTCAGCTTTTATATTATTTGAGTTAATAGGAAGGCTGGAGTAAAGCATCCAAGAATCGTTTTTAAAGTTTACGCCTAGACTTGCATAAGGAATCGCAATAGAGTAGGTAAGATCATTATTATATATGTCTCCAAATCCCGAAACTGATCCTCCGGTTGTTTTATATAAATCTGTATTAAGGCTTGTTGATTTGAAATTAAACCCTACTTCCGGGGTGAACGTCCAACCTTTTGTAGAAAATCCGATATTGGCGGAATGATTCGCCTCAAAAGTTTTCAGAGATAAATTTTGCGTTACCATATCTGAAATAATATTAGCAGGAATATTGGGTACTTCAGTTAAGTATGATCCCGGAGAAATGTCTAACGTTTGTCTGTCAGTTTGATAGCTTATATATGACAATAGATTGACCATTTTTTCTTTCCACGGAATAATGGTACTCAGTGAGTTTTGTACAGATGTTGTTGGCGATTCTAATGCTTCATATCCTATTCTGTTTTCTCTTGTTGCAACGGCACGATCAGCGTTCCAGAATTGAGAGAAACTTGTTGTATTTTTAAAAAAGCCCTTTTTAGCATTTTTTGTAAAAATTAATTCCCCTTTAATTTTATCGGTAAAGAAATTATTTCTTGTACTGGTTAATACTGTCGAAGGTGTATTATTTCCTGAAGTTCCGAAATAAATGGTCTCTACATTGTCTTCCCTTTCTACCGCATTATTCGTATAATTGGCATTAGCTTTCAGTTCCCATTCCTTTTTCTTATCGATATTCGTGAGATAGTTGGCAGACAAATAATGCACGTTATTCATCAGATATCTTTTCACAGGAAGATTTGGGGTGCTTGCATTTTCCACATTCAGCCAGTCATTTTGGGAAGCATTGATTCTTCTTCCTTCAAATCTGTTTCCGAAAGCAAGAATGTTTCCTTCATTTTCTACCTGCTCACCCATGTTGTTGGTTTTATAATTAACCACCCACTGGCTTTTCTGCCCGAAGAACATGGGCGTAAGCTTTACATTCCAGAGCCAGGGATCTCCAAAGCCGGTACCTACTTCACCTCTTCCGGTCATGGTAACAGAATTTTTCAGCTTGATATTGATAGCCGCCTGATCGGAAGGCACCTTATCCTGAAGGATTTTTACAGGCTGGTGATTCTCAAGAACTTCAACTTTTTGTACGGCGTCTTTCGGAAGCGAGTTGTTGATGGTTCCGTAACCACCTTCCATGAGGTCTTTTCCGTTTACGTAAAACTTATTGATGGCATTACCCTGATAAAGAATAGTTCCGTCTGTATTTACTTCAATACCCGGAATTTTTTTCATAACATCCGCCAGTGTTCTGTCGCTTTTGCTGTCGAAGGCTTTAAGGTCATAGGCAATGGTGTCGCCCCTTGCTGTGATCATTTTGGTTTTCAGCTGTACCTCTTTGATTTCAGTAGCTTCCCCTTCCATCTTGAAATTCATGGTCTGATCGCTGTTGCTGATCTGCTTGGTTAATGGTCTTTGGTTGAATGCCTTTACTTTTAGGTCTACATTTGACTCTGCAGAAGTAAACGTCACTTTATATTCCCCTTTAGAATTGGTGATCGCATACGCAAGAATGGCATCCTTGCCGGGTTCTTCTATAGTAACACTTGCGCTGGGAATTGCCACGCCGTCTTCATCCGTGATTTTTCCCGAAACAGTTTTCTGTGCGAAAGAAAGTACGGAGAAAAAAATCATGACGAATAAAGTAATTTTCAATTTCATAATTTACTATTTGGCTAATTAGTTAGTCTTTAAAGCTTTTTGTTACACATTTAAAAGATTGATTTAAAAAACAAAAGTTAAAAATGATTTTATCACTACAAATATAGTTATATTTTTATAAAATTGATTTTTTAATACTTAAATTTTCCAAGCTTTTAATTTTGTTTAAAAAATTGTAGATCCATCCTGTTATATTACAGTACTGCAGAACGCTGATATGTCACGAAATTTTCATCTGTGTCATAAGAATAAGTTTTAATAATAAATGTGTAAGAAAACCAGTAAATTATGTCTTATTTATTAAGCGAAAAAAAAGTGCAAAATTTTTCATAAAAGAAAAATTTTATATAAAAGCAGAATTTATTGTTTTGTGATCTTAAGATCAGTTTGTTTTTGTAGGAAAATATGACTAAAATATTTGTTTTAATCATATTTTATCAACTTTTTATCAGTTAGCTTTGTCACATAAAGTTTTTATATTAGCAACGAGATGAATCTTTTTTGTTCATTATTGTGTTTTGCCCTGTATATCTTTACAGGGCGTTTTCGTTGTATAAAAATTTTATTTAGAATAAATAGGTAAAAGTGATTTGAATCATAGATTAAAAAAAGCTTAAATCTGTTAACATGTATTTTTATTTAATAATTTTGTAACATTAAATTTTAAACAAATGGGAATCAATTTAAAGCCTATTGATATTGTAGATGATATTACCCAGGAAGAATTCATTGAAAAATATCTTAAACCCAGAAAGCCTGTGGTAATTAAGAACATGGCGAGAAAGTGGCCTGCTTACCAAAAATGGACCATGGAGTATATGAAGGAAGTTGTAGGAGATGTGGAGGTTCCGTTATATGACAGCTCTAAGGCAGACCCCGCAGCTCCCATTAATGCTTCTGCTGCAAAAATGAAATTCACAGATTATGTAGATCTTATTCAGAGAGAACCCACTGATCTCAGAATTTTCTTTTTTGATCCTATAAAACATGCCAAAAAATTGCTCAAAGATTACATTTCCCCAAAAGATTTAATGGGGGGCTTTCTGGATAAATATCCATCCATGTTTTTCGGAGGAAAAGGGTCTGTAACATTCCTTCACTATGATATTGATATGGCGCATATCTTCCATACCCATTTCAACGGAAGAAAGCATGTTCTTCTTTTTGATTACAAATGGAAAGAAAGACTCTACAAAATTCCTTATGCAACCTATGCACTGGAAGATTATGATATTGAAAATCCTGATTTTACGAAATTTCCTGCATTGGATGGAGTAGAAGGAATCGAATGTTTCCTTGAACATGGTGATACCTTATTTATGCCAACCGGATGGTGGCACTGGATGAAGTATCTGGATGGAAGTTTCTCCATTTCCCTGAGAGCATGGGATAAATCATGGGCCGTAAAAGCACATTCTTTATGGAACCTTACCGTACAGAGAAAGTTTGATGATATCATGAAGAAAAATTTCAAGAAAAAATATATGGACTGGAAAGAAAAAGGAGCCATTAAAAGAGCGGAAATTGCCTTAAAAAAAGGATTGCCAAAATAAATAACTTAAGAGAGACTGCCTTAATAGACAGTCTCTTTTTATCTATTACTTAATATTGTATATATTGAGGATGAACAAATTCCGTAAGCCAGACATTATTTTCTGAAAGGTAAAATAAAATTCCGTCTTCATGCATTTTCCCTGTCATGATTATGAGAAGAACAGGCTTTCCGTGACGCATTCCGACTTTTTCGGCTGTATCTTTGTTGCTGCTTAAATGCACATGCTGCCGGTTTCTTTTTTCAATGCCTTTTTCCAGAATAGATTCCACATTCGTCTGAGCCGTACCGTGATAGAGAAATTCCGGTGGCTGTTGAGGTTTCAATTCCAGATCAATATCAATCGAATGTCCCTGGTTGGCTCTTATTTTAGTTTTATCCTCATTAAAAATAAAACGTTTCTTATCATTGGTTTCTACCATTTCATCGAGTTCTTCAAGGGTAAAAAGGATGTTGTTATTCGCACATTTTTCCTGCAGTTCTTCCACATCTGCCCAGCCATTTTCATCCAGGTTCAGGGTAATGATTTCAGGTTGATGCCTTAAAACAAGACTGAGGAATTTGCTTATTTTTTTATTGTTTTTTTCGTTCATTACTGTTGTTTAATTTTTCTTCTAATTTTTCGCAGAGCTTTTCAATGTCTTTCTTTCTTGCCAACACATCGATCCATTCTTTTGGAATGCTTTCGAAACCGTAATAAATTCCGGCAATTCCACCGGTGATAGCTCCTGTGGTGTCGGTGTCTTCGCCTAAATTAACGGCTTTTAAAACCGCTTCTGAATAATTTTCAGAATTAAGAAAACACCATAACGATGCTTCTAAACTGTGGACGACGTAACCACCTGAACAGATAGAATCTTCGGGAAATTTTGAAATGTCATCTTTCAAAATTCTGTCAAAAAGTTGGATTTCTTTAGGGTTGAAACCTTGAGCTTCCTTAAATTTCAAAGTTGTTTTCTGGGTATGTTGATAAGCTTCAGCCTTACTTTTTCCTTTGATTAATTCAATGGCAAAAATCACATAAACAAAACATGCAAATACAGAACGGAAATGGGCATGTGTAATACAAGACACTTCTTTTACTGTCTGATATATTTTATCAATATTTTCTTCATTTTCAAGATAAAAAGCTAACGGTAATGTTCTCATTAAAGAACCATTTCCATTATCTTCTTCAAAAATATTTCCCGAAAATTTTGCGCTTTCCCCTTTTATTAACCTTGCAATGGAATGCTTTGTCGTTCCCCCAATATCAAACAGTCTTCCGTGAGCGGTCCAGTGTCCGTATTTTACCCACTTTACAAAGCTTTGTCCAATCTTTTCCAGATCATAACTTTTCGCAAGTTCATCTGCAATACAAAGAGTTAATGAACTGTCGTCGCTCCATGTTCCTTTCGGTTGGTTCCATGATCCGAATTCCCGCATATTTTCAATGGGAAATCTTTTTAAAGTTTCCCGGCTAGTGAATTCTACCGGAACACCAAGCGCATCACCCACACAAACCCCGAAAATTCCCGCTTTTATCCTATTTTCCATCAGGCAAGATTTACCAGTTTGTCAAACAGCAATTTCATTCCCTGGGTTGCGGTTTCTTTCATGACGACCGCTCTCTGGCCGTAACCGAAACCTGTTTCGTTGGGATTAATGACGATTAAAAGACAGTTGTCTTTAATATCATGAAGTAATCCGGCTGCAGGATACACCTGTAATGATGTGCCGATCACCAGGAAAATATCGGCTTCTTTCGCCATTTTAGTCGCTTCTCTCATCAGCGGAACATCTTCTCCGAACCATACGATAAACGGCCGTAGCTGTGCCCCGTCTTCCGCTTTGTCCCCGATATTGATGTCGCCTTTATGCTCGTAAATCAGGCTTTTATCATTACACGAACACGATTTGAATAATTCTCCGTGCAAATGTAAAATGTTGGTAGAACCTGCTCTTTCATGAAGATCGTCAATATTCTGGGTAATGATCTGAACTTCAAAATATTTTTCCAGTTCTGCCAATAATCGGTGTGCATCATTGGGTTCTACTTCATGAAGCTGTCGGCGTCTCTGGTTGTAAAATTCAAGGACTAAAGCCCTGTCTTTTCTCCATCCTTCCGGACTTGCCACATCCGTGATGCTGTGGTTTTCCCAGAGGCCGTCTCCGTCTCTGAAGGTTTTTATTCCGCTTTCGGCACTGATTCCGGCACCGGTTAATATGGTTAGTTTTTTCATTTGTTTGTTATTTTGTTTTTTAACGCAAAGCTCACGAAGATTTTGTTTACTATTAACTGTTTTTTAAGTTCGCAAAGGCGTTTGACTCAGCAAATGAGCATTAGTTTATTCTTCTAATAATTTTCTATAAATCTCTTCGTTTTCATCATCAAAACAGACGAAAATAACTTTTTCTACGAGGTTTGATTTAAAATTTTTGACTTCATCAACAGCAATTTTTCCTGCCAATTCCTTTGGAAATCTGTAAACTCCTGTACTGATGTTGGGAAAAGCTATCGTTTTGAGACCAAGGCTTTCAGCCAGTTTCAACGAATTATAATAACAGCCTGCCAACAATTGTGAACATTTTTCTTCATCTGTATTCCAGACCGGACCAACGGTGTGGATCACATATTTTGCAGGGAGATTTCCGGCAGTAGTGACAACAGCTTCACCGGTTTTGCATTTTCCCTGTTTGTTCCTGATTTCAATGCACTCTTCCAAAATTTGTTTTCCTCCTGCCCGATGAATCGCGCCATCAACGCCGCCGCCTCCAAGTAAAGAAGAGTTGGCCGCGTTGACAATAGCATCTGCTTCAACCTTTGTAATATCTCCTTTTATTAATTCGATTTTCATATTTATATCTGTTAATTATTCTGATTCAATGAAGAGTCTTATAAGATTTCATTTACTACTAACTTTTAAATTTTGCAGAACGAAATTTGGCCGATTCCACTAAGATCAATCATAAAATGAGGCAAAAGCTTTTCGCTTTGCAAATTCACAGAGAATCTCAATTATGTGAAATCCAGAATATTGATTTTAACTGCAAAATGGCCTATTTCTTTTCGATACGTCTGATAGACAATAATTTTCTCCTCATCATACTGAGCCATGATATGATGACCTTTTTCCGGCCAATCCTTTAGCTGTTCTTTATATTTTTTTAAATTGATTTTCATGATATTTCTTCAAACGGCTTTATCATTTCCTCTTTTTTTGAAAGAATAGCAAAGACCACTCTTTTAAATTTATTTTTATACTTCCCAAGAAGATGCTTTTTGAATAATTCAGCAATTTCTTTCGGGTCATTTTTGAAAACTCCGCATCCCCAGGCTCCTAAAATTAAGGTTTCATTTCTTTTATTTAAAGCTAAAGCGAGCATTTTATCGGTTCTTACATCCATCGCTCCAAGAATTTCACCGGCCCTTTCCTGTTCCTGACGTTTTACAACGCCTGCGTTCACGGCGGGAGAGGTAATAAAATTGCAGAAAACGGGCTGATCCAGCAATTCTCCTTTATCTTTCCTGAAAACCGGAACTTTCGGGCTGTAAATCATCATATCTGTATAAAAGCATGATTCCATCGCACGGTGGGTTTCGTAATATTCCCAACCCTGAAGCAGACTGTCGTGAAGTCCGGAAGTTCTTGCCAGGCTTTCTTCCTGAGCTTCAGCTCCATTGATGAACCCTCCACCGGGATTTTTTGCCGATGCAAAATTCAGACACATGAGTTTCTCCTGATCTTCTTCTGCGGCTAACTGCAAAATAGCTTTCAGGGAACTGCATCTCCATACTTCAAATTGAGTCTTGAAATGAGTTTCCGGAAGTTCATTTTTTGTCATTTTAAATAATTCTTCCGAGGAATACAAAACGGTTTCTTTAATGCAAGTTTCCATTACGTTTTCTATGCTGATTTTTTCGTTGTTTTCGTTGATATAATATTTTTTAGCTAAGATTTCCAGTGTATCTTTCGCCATTCCTTTATTTGTCATTGTGAGTTTTTTAATGTTTAATGCTAAAATATTTGACCGAAAATCTTTACTCTTCGTATTCCCAATATTTGAAGTTAATCACATTAGTTCCATTTAGTTCAGCTTCAAAAAAGTCAATCTCATTTTTTTTCTTATACATCATCTTATATATTCTATTCTTAACTTCTTGCGGTGTATTAATTCCAAAATAAATTGCAGATAAAGCCTCAATAGGGTAATGTCTAATTCTTTCTTCTGGTAGCTTTTCTTTTTCAAAATTTATTTCAATTGCTCTCCATTCATTTTCATATTCCCAACTTTTTGTCTTACAAGAAAATAATGATTGTAATTCATAGGCATATTTATGAGTCCAAGATTTTGATAATTCGAGTAAGTCACAATCATATTCATTTTCAAATACAGGAGCAAAAGCGTAAAAATTTATAAATGGTTGATCTCTTTGATAAAATACTTTGTCTAATTTATTCCAATATATATGTGATTTCATATCCCATTCCGAAATCCTATTTTTATACTTTTCTACATCCATATTTCTATTTTGGATTTTTTCATAAGGAAATAAACCATGATTGTTTAAATTGAATTCTAAGCAAATTCCTGAATGCTTTGTAGCATAATGTGACCACATCAAAAAATTATTGCATGTTTCCGAAAAACATGAAACATAACTACTTTTTAAAAATTTACTAGTCAATCTATCAATTTCTTCTTTAAAAATATTGGAATCAAATGCAAGATTTTCAGCAAAATACTCCTAAAAATATTTATTATATCGTCACACCAAACATTCTTTTCTTTTTTAACAAAGAGGTCTAGTTTTTCCTTAACGCTTTTAATAATTTCCTTTATTTCCTTATCGTTATTGTTTAAAGAAATCCATTGTTTATTAACTATCGGTATATCAATATTTTCAGAAAACTTATATATCTGTGTTTTAACCATAAAATATATCAAATACTCAATTGCTTCAATATCATTTGTTGAGAAATCTATTCTTAAAAACAAATCTAAAGGATCATTCAATTCATTATATGAAGCAAAATATAACTCCTGATAAAAAAGTTCCTTAAATAGAAAATAGGAAAGAGGTCTGTATTTATATATTTTTTTCATCATCGGTATTTTTATTTTTTTTTATAGTTTTCATGGTTATTATTTGATTTAAAACCAAAACCGCTTCATCATCAGAAAGCCTTATTTCCGCTGTTGCGCCGCTGTTGAACTGCAGGAAATCCTGCTCGATTCCGTCGCTAAATATAAAACCATTATTCGGCATTAGTGATTCGATGATTAATTTGCTTCCTTTTCTTAATTTTCCGTTGCAGATATCGGTTTGCGTTCTGATGCTTTTGAAAGGTTCTCTTACTGCAAAATACAAATCTTCTTCATTCAGTTGCGGATATTTTAAGTCTGTTGCGCCTAAAATTCCGAATGCCATATTGAAAATCGAGCTCAGCCAGCCGGTACTTCCTGTTTTTGTGGAAACAATAATGCCGCTGGAAGAGTGGGTTTCTTCTTTGCCGTTCAGCATAATTTTATATCGTGCCGAACTGTGGGAGGAAATTCCTATGAAAAGATCATTCACTGCCAATAGTTTCTGTCCGTCATTGAGTACTGCTTCAGCGAATTTCATCTTTTTTGAACTAAAATTTTCGTTAATAACAGTATATACACCCTTCAAAAAATTTTTTGCAGTGAAGGGAAGTAAGACGCCGTCATACCTTTCGGGATCGGGATTCACCGCAATAATCGGGATGTGTCTCGAATATTTGGCGACATTTGCGACCAGACCGTCCTGTCCTACAACCACTATCAGATTATTATCAGAGAAAATGTAGGAAGGAATAAATTCTCTTTCAATGACTTTATTTTTAATAACCTTTGAAAGCTGTGTCTGCACTTCCAGAAATGACTGATAGAATTTCTCATGTTCATCCACATATTCCTGAAAGTTTCCTCCCGAACTTTCAATGTAAAACTTCGCCTGTGCTTTGGTATTGAATCTCTCCACCAAGGCTTCGAGTCTTGTTTTATTTTTGATGATGATGGCATATTCTATTTTCATTTTTTTATTTTTTAAAGAGAGACCAGAAGATTGTATTTACTGCTGACTGTTTTTCGGGTTCCAGACTTTTATTTGGTCAAAATACGATCAAGTAAGTCCGGACTTATATTTAAATTCCCGATTTTTCCGGCATTTTCGGCCAGTTCTCTGAATGCTAAAGCAATATTGTTTTTTGCATCCTGTTTTCCGCTCAAAGCAGTTAATACTTTCCAGTCGATTTCCCTGTACGGTTTCAGGGAAGCTTCGAGAATATAACCTTGTGTTTCTGCCTCTTTTCGGTCGTTTTCTGTTTTCTGGTCGATCAGCTTTTTCCTCTGGTTTTCAACGGAAATATCTGCTGCTATTTTCATTTCCCGGAGGATTCTGTTGTTTTCTTCCTGCTGCACTTCGGTTTCCATTCTTTTTTCTTCAATCTGCTTTTGTTTTTCTTCAACGGCAATTTCCGTATTCAGCTCAGATTCTTTGATTTTTCTTTCCTGTTCCACTGCAAAATTCCTTCTTTCGTAAATCGCTTCATCAGCCTGCTGCTGCAGTTTTTCTCTGGTTTCCGTTTCGAGCGCTCTCGCCATTTCAGGAGTTGTCTGAACGGCCAGGATATTTGCTCCGAGGATTTCTATTCCCATACTTTTTATCGATTCGGAATTCATCAATCCTTCCAGAATATTTTCTTCAATCTGTTTTGCAGAACGGATGGCATCTTTTAAATTAAGCTGATGGATAAATGATGAGGTTGCAGTCTGCGCGAGGTTAATAATTCGCTGGTTCAGCTTTTCAATATCATTTTTTTTGTAAACGCCCTGTTCGTCAACAGTAAAATCCAGCGTGTTGGAAAGTGCTTTGGGATCTGTAATCTTATAGCTGATCTGCCCCTGAATTTTCACGGTCTGATAATCATTGGTATTTTCATTAAATATAAACGGCAGGTCATTGCTTCCCAGCGGAATCGCAGCAATAGACGAATTGGGAGCGAAATAGAAGAATGATAATCCTCTTCCTTCTCTGGCGATTTTTCCATTTTTAAAATGAAGAACGTACGTCATAGAATCAAATTTGATGTGTGTAAATCCAAACATAGCTTTATGATTTTTAATTAAACAATCTTTTAATTTTCGCGTATTTTTTACGCAAATTAAAAGTAAAATTTTTTATACTTAATTTTACGAAAAGCAACATTTATTGATATTTAATGTTGTTCTTCTTATTCTGTTTATGGTCTTTATATTCTGTGTTTCCGCCTTAATTCATCTCTCACTTCCATTAAAGCAAATCCAAGCAGATTTTCGCCATTCCATTGTGCTGGATCTTTAGCCCGCGGGTCTGTTTCCAACATCCCGATTCCCCAAATCGTATCGTACGGACTTGCTTCTACCAAGATTTTATCATCCGTTGAGATCAGAAATTCTTTAAACCTTTCATTCTGGGAGAATTTGAGGAAATTTCCCTGCTTCACAATATTGTATTTATGTTCATCCCAGACTTCAGGATTAAAGTTTTTTACTTTTCTTCCTAAACTTTTTACCTGGTTGGGTGCTTTTGCTTTTAAAATCTTTTCTAAAATATCATTATCATGAAACAGCGTTGCTTTTCCGGCCATCATATAATGCTCTGCAGTTTTATAAACAGTTCCTTCTTCCTCGAAGTCAAAAGGAAACCACTGGCTGAAACAAGCCTTCGTAACTTCATCTTTAGCGGTATGCCCCCAAAAGAAAAGAAATTCTAATTCTGTATGTTTCTGAAAGATGTCAATAATATTATATAATGTATATTTCATGATTGCGTTATTATTACACAAATTTAAAATAATCCGGACTAAATCTCCAAATTAATTTGTGTTTATTTTACGCTAAATATTATATCTAATTGATTTACAGGTAATAAATTTTATATAAATCTTTGTTGCAATAAATATTAATTGGAGAATTGCTTAATAAGAACAACCTGATTAATGAATATTTTTATGTTAAAAATAATTTTGAAAGAAAATAAAACACCAAATAAATTAATTGGATTAAAATGTAACGCTTGTTTATATGAATTTAACTAAAAAAATATTTATCTTTGGAATAGATTCTGAAAACAATACCATGAAAAAAGTATTTTAGATCTTCCCTCAACATTATTGGTTCGATTCTCTTAAGATTGAGCCCTTACTAAGGAGAAAAAATAAATGAAGCCCGGAACTGAAAAGTTCCGGGCTTCTTAATCAAATCGATATGCAAAGGTTGAATATCCTTATAAAAAAGGTAGCCGTTTTGAATTGTTAGTGATGGCTTATATCATCAATTCACGACAATTAACATGTGTCTAGGAAAGCAGCTTTTTAGCCATTTCGGAAATACTTTTTCCGTCGGATTTTCCGGCTAAGGATTTCGATGCTATTCCCATTACTTTTCCCAAATCTTTCATAGATTCGGCACCGGTTTCGGCGATAATGTTTTTCATTTCTGCTTCCAGTTCTTCTGCAGAAAGCTGTTTCGGAAGAAACTGCTCAATTACTTTCATCTGGGCTTCTTCTACTTCCGCAAGATCATTTCTTCCCTGTGCAGTAAACTGTTCTGAAGAATCTTTACGCTGCTTTACCATTCTCTGAAGAATGGCAATTTCCTGCTCTGCGGTAACTTCTGCTCCTCTGGCTTCTGTTTTAAGCAATAATATTTGAGATTTTACGGCACGAAGAGAATCCAAAGCAACTTTGTCTTTCGCTCTCATAGCCGTTTTTATCGCTTCATTTATGGTGTTTTCTAAACTCATTTTATTTTGGCATTTAGCTGCTGGCAATTAGCTGCTGGCTCTTAAACCTGACTTTAGAGCCATTTGCAAGAAGCCAATCGCCAGTAGCAATTAATCTACGTCTTTATTCAAAAATCTGTTTTCTCTGATCTGCATGTTTCCATTGTTTTCAGACAGATACGTGTTGATATTCTGTTCTGAAGCATTGGTTCCTTCGATAGAGATATTCTTTCTTTTAAATGCCGGAACCGATTCAAACTCGCTGGAACTGTCGAAGCTCTGGTAACGAGAATTAAACTCTTTCAATTTATTTCTGCGTTCCATTACTCTTTCCTGATCAACCGTTTTATTCACGAAGGTGAACTCTTCTTCTGCCGGTTTCGGCGCCTGTGTTTCAGGTTGAGTTTCTGCAACAGGCTCTTCTTTCAGATGCTGAAAGAAATGCTCAACTTTCTGAAGAGGCTCTTCCGTTAGCTGGTTGACCTCGGTTGAAGAAGTAAATTCCGCTTTCGGCCCGAAATCAGATTTTGGATCCGTATTTGTTGATTCATTTACAAAAAAGCTGAACTCAACAGGTTTTTCCTCAGAATATGATCTGCCTGAAGCATTTCCGGTTTGCGGCTCCTCTTTTTTCTGATCAAAATCAAATTTGAAAGACTCTATTTCAAGATCATTCGGATCTTCCGGTTCTTCATCAAGAGAAAACAGGCTGAAAGACTCTTCTTCTTCGTTTCTCCAGTTGTGTTCCGGGGTATGAACCATATCTCCCTCTCTGTCAGTGAATTTTATTTCAGTTCTGGCAGGTTCTTCTTCAATGATCATTTTTTTTTCAGAAGATGAACTGAAGAATGGGGCATCATTATCTTCGTCATCAAGTCTGAAAAGGCTTTTCCCTCCAAAATCGTAAGACTGCTCCGGTGCGTCTTCTCTTTCCTGTCTTGTTTTGAATGGAGATTCTTTCGGTGTATCAAAGCTGTCGTTCAGACTGATCTTGATTTTCTCTGTAGGCCCGGAAAATTTTTTATTATCATTTGAAAAACCTGTGGCGATTACAAGAACGCTTACAGAGTCACCCAATTCTTCATCAGAACCCACCCCGAAAATGATATCTGCGGTATTTCCGGCTTCTTTTTGAATATGATCCATAATTACCCCGATCTCATCCATTGTTACTTCTTCCACACCGCTTCGGATCAATAAAAGAACGTTTTTAGCGCCGGTAATTTTATTATCATTCAACAATGGTGAATCCAATGCTTTTTTAACGGCTTCTTCGGCTTTATTTTCACCTGAAGCAACTCCGGTAGACATCAATGCCGTTCCAGAGTTCTGAAGCACGGATTTAGCATCTCTAAAGTCAATATTTACATCAAAGTATCCGGTGATTACCTCTGCCATCCCTTTGGCTGCATTGGTCAATACTTCATCGGCTTTTGAGAATCCTTGTTTGAAGCCAAGATTTCCGAACTGCTGTCTGAGTTTATCATTATTGATAACAATCAGGGAATCTACGTTATTTCTTAATTTATCAAGACCGTTTTCCGCCTGCTCCAGTCTTCTTTTTCCTTCGAAGCTGAAAGGAACGGTAACGATACCTACCGTAAGGATTCCCATATCTTTTGCCACTTTGGCAATTACGGGAGCAGCACCGGTACCTGTACCGCCACCCATTCCGGCAGTGATAAATACCATTTTTGTATTCTGGCCCATAGCCGCTTTGATATCCTCGATACTTTCGATAGCCGATTTTTCTCCTACTTCAGGATCGGCACCTGCTCCGAGTCCTTCTGTAATCGTTGTTCCCAGCTGTACTTTATTGGCAACCGGATTATTATCCAAAGTCTGGGCATCTGTATTGCAGATCACGAAGTCTACCCCGTGAATCCCTTTTTCGTACATGTGTTTCAGTGCGTTGTTTCCGCCACCTCCAACACCAATCACTTTTATTATTGATGAATTTCCTTTTGGCAAATCAAATGAAAACCCCTGTGTCCCTATATTTTCCATAACTATACTTTTATAATTGATAATTGATTGATGATCAATGACAAGGAAAAGATCATTATCGCTTATCATTTTATCATTTATATTTTATTCTACTTCTTCAAAGAATTTTTTTACTTTTTCCATGAGCGACTGCCCGAAAGTCAGTTTTGCTGCTCTTTTAGACTGCTGCTCGCTTACCGTATGCTCGGTTTGTGCAATTTCAGGCTGCTGTACGATGTTCTCCTGAGTCGTTTCTGCTGCGGGAGACTGTGTCTCGGTCTTTGTTTCGGCAGGCTGTTCAGGTTCCTGGAGTTCAGCATTCTGTTTTTTGTCCCTGATCTTTAAACTTTCCATTAATAACCCGATGGAAGTTGCAAATTCAGGTCCTTTAAGATACTGATTTTTATCATTCGCTATGTATTCGTTAGCAAAACCGATTCTGCTGTCAAATCCTGTGGTATAGTTCGCCAGCTGACGCAGATGCTTAAGGTTGGACCCGCCTCCTGTAAGCACGATTCCTGCAATAAGTTTTTTCTTCTGTTCGAATGCACCGTATGCTTTAAGTTCCGTATTCACCATTTCCAGGATTTCTTCTACTCTGGCATTAATGATCTGTGCCAAAGTTTTGAGTGAAATCTCTTTATCCGGTCTGCCGTGAAGTCCCGGAATGGTTACGTAGGTACTGTCTTTTTCAAGCTCAGGAACTGCTGAACCGAATTTTACTTTTAGCTGTTCCGCATGCTTTTCGATGATAGAACAGCCTTCTTTAATATCTTCGGTAATTATTCCGCCACCGTAAGGAATTACACAGGTGTGACGAATAATATTGTCTTTAAAAATAGCGATGTCGGTAGTTCCGCCCCCGATGTCTACGATGGCTACTCCTGCTTCTTTTTCTTCTTTGGTTAATACGGCTTCTGAAGATGCCAATGGTTCCAGGGTAAGGGCTTCCATTTCGAGACCTGCTTCACGTACACATCGTGCGATGTTACGGATGCTTCCCATCTGACCTACCACAACGTGGAAGTTGGCTTCCAGACGCTTTCCGTGCATGCCTACAGGCTCTTGGATTTCTCCTTCGGAGTCTACTTTATATTCCTGTGGAAGCACGTGGATAATTTCTTCACCGGGAAGCATGACCAGCTTCTTGACCTGATCTTTCAATGCTTCAATGTCATCATCTGTAATAAATTTGTCCGGATGTTCACGCATAATATAATCGGAGTGCTGCAGAGAACGGATGTGTTTTCCTGCAATTCCTACCGTTACCTTACGGATAGGAACTCCTGCGCTGGACTGTGCTTCAGACACAGCAGCCTTGATTGAATTAATGGTCTGTGAAATATTATTCACAATACCTTTGTGAACACCAAGACTCTTAGCCTTCCCTACACCGAGAACTTCTATTTTCCCGTGTGCATTCCTCCTTCCGACAATCGCGACAATTTTTGTCGTCCCGATGTCCAGACCTACTGAATACTCTTGATTTTCCATTTGTTTATATCGATTTGATTTTTTTATTCTATTTTAATTTTCGCCTTTGTTTTCGGCTTTACTGCCGTAGATTTCTTCTCTGTTTTTTTTGTTTCCTTTGGCTTTACTGTTTTTGGTTTTAATGAAGAGGAGGTTGGTTTATTAGTCTTTTTTATGTCATTTGGCTTTGGCTTATCATTAGTTTTATTTACAGGAACTAATGAAGCTTTTGCCAGTTCTTTATTTCTTACATTCAGAATGCTGTCATTTTCTTTAAAATAAGGATTTAAAGTGGTGACTATCTGGTTCTGATATTTCACCGACACCATTTTGTATTTTTCAGGATCCTGATAAACAAGATACTTTTCCACAAATGTTTTAAAGCCTTTTACCTTAAATTCAATATTGTCCAGATCGCCGATTTCAACTTTATAGTTTCCTTCGCTGGTGAGAAGGTTGTAGTCTCCTTTATCTTTAGAGATGCCGATAAAGTATTTTTTGCTGAATTCATCTTTATCAATTTTCTCCACAAGTTCTGCAAGCTTTTGATATTCATCTTTCTGCACATCTCCCGTTACCAGCATGCACGGATGAGAATATGTTTTAGATATCGGAAATTCTATGCCTTTTTGATCAACGTAGAAATCGCGTCCGTCCTTATTCAGTCTGAAAACAGGAACTCTTTGTTTGATATCCAGATTGAGTTTTCCGTTCAGATTAAGATATACATTGGCGCTGTCTACAGCAGGAAGGGCATTGATCTTCTTTTCGAGAGCAGGAATATTAAGATCTCCCACCTTTCCGGAAGGATTTTCTTTTTTTACAATTTCCCGAATGTCTTTTTCATCAATAAAATAAACAGGCGTTTTCTCGCTCATCTTTACAGAAATCCTATTGTCCGTAATCTTCTGGCCACTGAATTTCTTCAATGAGAAACTCAGCAGAAATCCTAGAATGATTACTGTAATGGCAATTTTTAATATTCTGTATTTATTTTTCATTTTTTTTGAACACGGAGTTCACAAAGGTTTTATTTATTAATTACTACTTTTAGTTTCACAAAGGCGCTTCGCTTACAAGAGCAGGCTTTGGTCTATATTATATATCCGTTTATAACTCTATTAATGCCATTTTTAAAAAGCTTAGAATTAAAATTTAGTAATAATCCTAATCTGTAATTTCCAAGTCTTAAATAATTTAATAATTGAGCGTTATGAAAACTATCCAATGTTTCCTGAGCTTTAATCTCTACAACGACTTTATTTTCAACTAATAAATCAATTTTGAATGCATTTGATACTTGAAGACTTTCATATTGTATTGAAATAAATTTTTGTCTTTCAACCGATAATTCTCTATTTTTCAACTCATATTCGAGACATTCTTCATAAACTTTTTCATATAGACCTTGTCCCAGAGTACGGTGTACTTTCAACCCTGCATCCACTATAATTTTCGCAATTTCATTTTCATTCATTTGTGTATTTATTTTGAACATAGAGTCCACAAAGTTTTTATTTAATATCGCTTATCTCTCAAATATCTTTTTATAAGCGAAGCGGCTTTGTGAACCTTTTTTTTAATAATTTAAAAATCTCTTGGTGCACTTTGTGTTCCTTTCATCCATTCACAGATAGGATCATACAGCGTATCGATATTCCCTGCGCCTACGGTGAGAAGGATGTCAAATTTTTTTCCTTTTATTTTACTGAAAGCATCACTTAATGTTGAAACTTCCTTTTTATCTAAAGTCACTTTTTCCAGGAGCCAGTCTGAAGTAATGCCTTCAAAATTTTCCTGAAGTTCTCTTGCCGGATAAATATCAAGCAGGATTAATTCATCGGCCTTACTAAGGCTTTCTGCAAAACCATCAGCAAAATCTCTTGTTCTGCTGAACAGGTGCGGCTGGAAAACTACCAGCAGTTTCTTTTCTGGGTAAAAAGTTCTGATTGAGCTCATTACCGCATTTATTTCAGTCGGGTGGTGAGCGTAATCGTCGATGTAAATTTTACCGTTCTCATATCTGTGTTTGGTATATCTTCTTTTAATACCTTTAAAATTGACAATTGCTTTTTTCAAAGTTTCAAAATCAATTCCCAGATTATGAAGGATTGCCAACGCCACGGTCGCATTTTCCACATTATGAATTCCCGGAATTTCCCAGGCAAAATCTTTTACTGTTTCTTCCGGAGTATGAAAATCAAAATAAATTGTATCATTCTCCATACGCAGGTTATCCGAATAATAATCTGCTGTTTCATTTACAGCATAGGTGAGGTGTGGCCTTCCGATGTCAATCCCTTTTCTTACAAAAAGCTGTTTATCGTTCGGAACCAATGCCGCAAACTGCCTGAATCCTTCTTCAATAGTGTTTTTATCTCCATAAATATCCAGATGGTCTGCATCGGTAGAGGTGATAACTGCCCAATCCGGAGAGAGATTCAGAAAGCTTCGGTCATATTCGTCTGCTTCTACCACAGAATATTGAGTCCCATTATACAGAAAGTTTGATCTGAAGTTCTCGGAAATTCCGCCCAAAAAGCATGAAAACGGCAGATCTGCTTCTTTGCACAAATGTGAAACCAGAGTAGAGGTTGTTGTTTTTCCGTGTGTGCCGGCAACAGCGATACAGTCTGTATTTTCTGTAATTAATCCCAATACTTTTGCACGTTTCAGAACTTCAAACTTATTATCATTGAAATAATCCAGAATTCCCAAAACTTTGATGGCAGGTGTATAAATTACCAAAGTATCATCTTTCTGAAGTGAGGTAATTCTTTCGTCAATAATATCATCAAAAACAATATCGATTCCTTCGTTCATAAGAGCCTGGGTAAGCTTGGTGTTGGTTTTATCATAGCCAGACACTTTTTTGCCCGAAGCATGGAAATACCGTGCCAGAGCGCTCATCCCAATACCTCCGATGCCAACGAAGTAAAAATTCTGATATGTATTTAAAATGTTCATTTTTAATATTTATTTAAATATCTGACAACAATCCAAAAAATAACTCCGATTATTGAACAGATTAATATATTCCTACCTTGTTTTCGGTCTTCTTCCTTATAGACATAAGCAGATTCTCCGTTTGATAAATTTCTCTTGTAAGACATTATGGTATACCCTATTATAATACCTAAAAAGCCTCCAACAAATGCAAAGAAATAACCTAAGTAAAACCACAGTTTCGGAACTTCAGCTTCTTTTGATAATTCCTCTAATCTTTGTTTTGAAATAACCGTAAGAACTTCCGGACTAATTTCTTTTCCTCTTTCTTTTAAAATTTTCTGAGCCAGCAAGTAATCAAATTTGCTCCACTCTTCCTTCTTTAATATAATTTCGATAAGCTCCTCATCAGAATATTCAAAAAGATAATAATCTCTTTCAACATTTTGCACATCATTTTCTACAAGCTTTTCCTCTAATTCTTCAACTTTATTAAAATCCTCTTTCTGGATTTTTAATTCAAATTCCTGATTGTTGACATCTGCTCCAAAGCTTGAATCTAATCTGGAGGAATTGTCCGCCAATTCATAATCAATATGATTAACTTCAAGAATTTTAATTAATTCTAAAGCATCATCCTTATAAATAAATTTTCTATATGTAGAAAGTGTGGCTGACATTATTCAATTATTTTTAAAATCTCATCTACAATTTCTTTAGCTGCATCTGGCTTGGCAAAATATTGCAGATTTTGAGACATTTCTTTTCTAATATTTTCATTTGCGCAGATTTCCGAAAGGGTATTCCAGAATTTTTCCTTCATCTCAAAGTCTTTTACCATTCTTGCGGCATTCTTTTCCACCAGATTCATCGCATTTTTGGTTTGATGATCCTCTGCTGCAAAGGGAAAAGGAACCAGCAAAACAGGTTTCTTTGCTACTGCCAGTTCTGAAATGGCAATGGCACCCGCTCTGGAAACAATAACATCTGCCGCAGAATATGCTGTTTCCATATCTTTAATAAATTCTTTGATCTGAATGGAAGCGGGAGGTTGCAGGCTTGAAGAAAGTTCTGCGTAATCCAGTTTTCCGGTCTGCCAGATCAATTGATACCCTTTTTGTTTCAGGTTTTCAAGATTTTCTTTCCATCCGTTATTTAATGTTCTTGAACCGAGAGAACCCCCGACTGAAAGAATCGTTAACTTTTCTTTATCAAGACCCATTTTTTCTTTTGCCTGGGCTGTTTGCTGCATTCCCGAAACAATATTTTCGCGGATAGGATTACCCAGAAAGTGTATTTTATCTGCCGGAAAGCCATCTACTTTAGGATACGCTGTAAAAACGGCTCTGGCTTTCTTGCTCAATATTTTATTGGTAACGCCTGCATGGGCATTCTGTTCCTGAATAAAAATCGGTATCCCCAGTTTACTGGCTTCATACAATGCCGGCCCACTGGCAAAACCTCCCGTCCCTATTGCGAAATCAGGAGCGAAACTTTTAATGATCTTTTTAGATTTAGATAAACTTTTTAAAATCTTAAAAGGCAATCCTAAGTTGGAAAGCATATTTCCCCGGTTGATTCCGGCAATATCAATTCCTTCTATTTTGTAGCCAGCCTGAGGAACTTTTTCCATTTCCATTTTGCCGTTAGCCCCAATGAACAAAAATTTTGCATCCGGAAATCTTTTTTTGATTTCGTCTGCAATAGCAATGGCCGGGAAGATATGTCCTCCTGTTCCGCCTCCTGATAATAAAACGCGGATGGCTTTCGGTTTCTGGCTATTGAATGATTGATTGTCCATTTTTATTTTATCTATTTAAATTTGACAGAATTCGCATCCTATCTTGATTTATGTCGTCCCTTCGGGACCCTTTTTTTATTTAAGCGATATCGTTTATTTCTGCAATGCTTTGTTTTTTGCCCAGTCCTTCTTCATCATAAATCTGGATTCGTGAGCTTATATTTAAAATTATTCCCAACTGTAAATAGGTTACCAGCATGGATGTTCCCCCATAACTGATCAAAGGCAATGGCTGACCGGTTACCGGGATCAGATTAACGGCTACCGCAATATTTACGGAAAGCTGTACAAAGATCATTACCCCGAGACTGAGCACGAGCAACGATCCGAAAAAAGCCGGCATTTTACTGGCGATCATCACGATCCTGATCATCATAATTAAATACATACTGATCAGAAAGGCTGCACCGATTACCCCATATTCTTCAACAATTACCGCAAAAATAAAGTCGGAGGCAGACTGCGGAAGCATTTGTTTTAATGCACTTTTTCCGGGTCCCATTCCTGTTATCCCACCGTGAACAATGGCTGCTTTAGCCTGCATCACCTGATAGTTTTTAGCTTTTACACTTTCGTCGTCTACATCGGCCGATTTGGCTTTGCTTGAAGTAAATGTTTCAATACGGCTCATCCAGGTGTGTACCCGGTTCCCGCCGATGAGATTTGTATTTAAGGCAATAATCAAAAATAAAACAATCGCAATAAATGATGCGGAGATGAATCCTGCAATATACTTCCAGTGAAGCTGCCCTATAATTAAGACAATAACCGAAACCATCAGGATCATTAATGCCGTAGATCCGTTATCTTTTGCAACAAGAACAAAGACAAGCAGAATAGGTCCGAAGATGTACATGATATTTTCAATCGGAAGCCTTTCTCTTGTGATTTTTTTGGTCAGATACCTGCAGAGATAAATGATCAGCATAAGAAATGCAAAGGAGGAGGGCTGAAACGAAATCGGTGTCCCCGGAATTTTCAACCATCTTGAGGCACTTGCTCCATCGATGGTTTGCCCCGTAAACATAGTGACAATCAGAAGAATAATCATTAGGCCAAGCAGAATGCTGCTGAGCTTTCCGATGTATTCATATTTTACCATTCCTACCACTCTCATGATGGCAAGACCTAAGACTACAAAGAACATATGCTTGATCACGTGACCTGTTGTAGTCCCGTTGTTTACAATATATTCCAGATTTGAGCTTGCAGAATATACAGGGAAAATAGAGAAGATGGAGATCACAAGAATGACCATCCAAAGTACTTTATCGCCCTTCAGGAATTCAAATCTGTTTTCTGTGTCTTGTTCGTTCATATCTTTGCTGTTGGCTTTTAGTTATTTGCCATTTGCTTTACTACCTGTTCCTTAAATTGTCTTCCTCTGTCTTCATAGCTTTTAAATAAATCAAAGCTTGCACAGCAGGGCGAAAGTAGAACGGTATCTCCTTTTTGGGCTAATGATTTTGAGATCTTTACGGCTTCTTCCATACTGGAGGTGTCATAAATAAACTCTTTTTTGTCTTTAAAGAAGTTTATAATTTTCTCATTATCAATTCCTAAGCATACAATTGCTTTTACTTTTCTTTTGACTAAATCTTCAATTTCGGTATAGTCATTTCCTTTGTCTACGCCTCCAACAATCCATACGGTTGGATTCTTCATGCTTTCCAAAGCGTAATAAGTAGCGTTGACGTTGGTTGCCTTACTGTCGTTGATGTATTTTACTCCTTCAATTTCTGAAACAAATTCCAGTCGGTGTTCAACGGCCTGAAATGTCATTAGTGAATTTCTAATACTTTCATTGTTGATTTCCAATATCTTACCCGCAATTGATGCGGCAAGGCTGTTGGCAACGTTATGGTTTCCTAAAAGTGATAGCTCATCAATTTTCATTGTGAAAGTATCGTTTAGATCTACCTCAATATGATCATCATTAATGAAACCTCCTTCAGACAGTTTTTCTTTCGTTGAAAAAGGAATCATTTTCGCTTTAATTTCTAATTTTTCGAGGATGTTTTTGCTCATTTCATCATCTTTATTGTAGATGAAGAAATTATCATTTTCCTGATTTTCCGTAATCCTGAATTTGGCCAGTGCATATTCTTCATAGTTGTAATTGTACTGATCCAGGTGATCCTGTGACAAATTCAGCAATAAAGAAATATACGGCCTGAAATTCTGAATATCATCCAGCTGGAACGAGCTTACTTCCAATACATAATATTCATAGTTTTCATCGGCAACCTGCTTGGCAAAACTATACCCGATGTTTCCGCCAAGGCCAACATTGAGTCCGTCGTTTTTCAGGATATAATAGATTAAAGATGTGGTGGTTGTTTTCCCGTTGCTTCCGGTAATGGCGATGATTTTGGCATCGGTAAATTCCGAGGCAAATTCAATTTCCGATGAAAGCCTGATTCCTTTTTCATGGATTTTATGGATGATATCTGCCTTTTTGGGAATTCCCGGGCTTTTTACAATCCAATCCGCGTTCAGGATCCTTTCTTCGCTATGGTTTTCTTCTTCAAATTCAATTTCATTATCCGTAAGAAACTGCTTATAGTGCTCTTTAATAGTTCCCTGGTCTGAAAGAAAAACTTCCAGGCCTTGTTTTTTAGCCAAATAAGCAGCACCGCAACCGCTTTCTCCTCCTCCTAAAACAACTATTTTCATATTTTTTTGATTTAATGATTGATGATTCGTACAATTCTAATTTTAAAATTCTTAAATCATTCAATTTTAAATTAACTTCTTATCTCATCTTCAATGTAATGAGACATACAATTGCCATCATAACACCAATGATTATCATTCTGTTAACGATTTTGCTTTCATGAAAACCGCCTTTCTGATAATGATGGTGAAGAGGTGACATCCTAAATAATCTATTGTTTTGGGCATATTCCAGCCCGTATTTTCTTTTTCTGTATTTGAAAACAATTACCTGAAGCATAACGGAAAGGTTTTCAATTAAAAAGATTCCGCACAGTACGGGAATCATGAGTTCTTTTCTTAGGATAATGGCTAAGACCGCAATAACGCCTCCCAACATTAAACTTCCTGTATCTCCCATGAAAACCTGGGCAGGATAGGTATTGTACCAGAAAAAACCGATGACGGCTCCCACCATGGCGACTACAAAAATGGTGGTTTCGCCCATGTTGGGCAGGAACATAATGTTCAGATAATCAGCGAATATGATGTTTCCTGAAAGATAAGCGAATAAGCCTAGTGTAAGTAAAATAACGGTGCTGGTTCCTGCAGCCAGACCGTCTATTCCATCAGTAATATTGGCACCGTTTGAAACGGCTGTTACGATGAAAATTACAATAGGGATGAAAACAACCCATGCCCATTCGTGGGCATCTTTATCATTCATCCAAAACAAAATCCCACTGTAGTCGAATTCATTATTTTTTGCAAAAGGAACGGTGGAAACGGCAATTTTTTCTGTTGGCATGAAGTTTTGCTCTACATTGTTCCGGTTTACCACCTTAGCGTCCAGATATTTTCTTTTTACGGTAATATCGGGGTGAAAGTACATCGTAACACCTACAATCAGACCCAATCCCACCTGGCCTACAATTTTAAATTTGCCACTGAGGCCGTCTTTGTTCTTTTTTATTTTTTTCAGGTAATCATCAAGGAAACCGATGGCGCCCATCCAAAGTACTGAGACGATGAGAAGAACAATATAAATATTGGTAATTTTTGTAAACAGCAATACAGGGATCAGCGTAGCCAGAATGATAATAAGCCCTCCCATGGTGGGAGTTCCTTCTTTCTGTTTTTGGCCGTCCAAACCAAGATCACGAACCAGTTCGCCCATCTGTTTTGCTCTCAGATAGTTAATGATTCTTTTTCCAAAAATAAGAGCGATCGTTAAGGAAAAGAGCACCGCCATTCCTGCGCGAAAGGAGATGTATTTCAGCAATCCAAGTCCGGGGACATGGATTCCGTGGTTGGTTAAATATTCGTATAGATAGTATAGCATTTTTTAATTATTGATGTTTGATAATTGATGATTGATATCTGACGGATATTAAATAATCTTACTCTTTAATTTGTTCTTATAAGTTGATGTCACTTTCAAAATCTCTAAAGACTCATTCATAAGTTCATCTATCATTACTTTTGAAGCTATATTAACTTCCTGAATTACTTCCAACCAAAATACTGTTTCATCTGCTTCCTCTACAACTATGCAGATTTTAGCATATTTTTCTTTGTCTGATCTGGCTCTGCACATTGCTCTATAATTAGCTGCAACAGAACCTGCCGAACGGAATATTTGTTTTCTGATTACTGATACTTTATCAGAATATGCCAAATCCGATGAACTATTAATTATATTTATTGCTAAAGTTTTGGTTCTTTTAGCAAAAGTCTGGTTGTAATTATTTTCCATCATTAATCAATTATCAATAATCATTTATATTTACTTGCTCATTAATTTCCAAAGCTCATTGATCGTTTCTTTATCGTCAAAATGATGTTTTACACCATTAATCTCCTGATAGGTTTCATGGCCTTTTCCGGCTACCAGCACAATATCTTTCGGTTCTGCAAATTTTATGGCCATTTTGATGGCTTCTTTTCTGTCCGGAATTGAAGTGTATTTGCTGAAGTTCTGGGGTTCAACGCCTGCTTCAATTTCTTTTATAATGGCTGCCGGATCTTCTGTTCGCGGGTTGTCTGAGGTGATAATCGCCAATGTGGATTTTTTAGTGGCAATATTTCCCATCTCGGGTCTTTTAGCGTGATCTCTATCGCCTCCGCATCCGAAAACGGTGATTAGTCTTTCGTTTTTTGTTCTGATATCATTGATGCTGTCCAGAATGTTTTCCAGGGCATCCGGAGTGTGAGCATAGTCTACGATAAAAATGATTCCGCCGTCTGATTTGAAAGTTTCAAACCTTCCGGAAACCCTTTTTAGCTGACTGATGGCCTGCAGAATTTCTTCCTGCTCAAAACCAAGCTCTGAAGCTACCCCAAACACCAGCAGTAAATTATAGACATTAAATTTTCCCGTCAGCGTTGTCCAGAATTCTTTTCCATTAAAATTCAGCAACATTCCGTTAAAATCGACTTCCAGTAATCTTCCGTGATAGTCTGCCATGGTTTTCAAAGCATAAGACTTTTTTGCTGCCTTTGTGTTTTGAAGCATGACGTTCCCGTTTTTATCATCAATATTGGTGATGGCAACGGCGGTTGCATCCAGCTCATCAAAAAATCTCTTTTTTGTTTTTAGGTACTCATCAAAGGTTTTATGATAATCAAGATGATCGTGGGTAAGATTGGTAAATCCGGCGATTTTAAAATGGAGACCTTCAATCCTGTTTTGGGCAATACCGTGAGAGCTTACTTCCATGAAAGCAAATTCACAGCCTTCTTCAACTGCCTGAGCTAAAATTTTATTAATAGTGATAATATCCGGTGTTGTATGAGTTGCAGGAATGATCTGATCCGCAATTCTTATTTCCACTGTGGAAAGCAATGCTGAATCATAGCCTAAATTTTTGAAAATATCAAAAAGAAGGGTCGAAACAGATGTTTTTCCGTTGGTTCCTGTAACACCAATTAATTTTAACTTTTCGGAAGGATTCCCATAGAAATTAGAAGCCAGATGTCCTAATGCCTTAGAAGAATCTTTTACTTTAACATAGGTTACATTTTCATCAGGATTTTCAGGGAATTCTTCACAAATAATAGCTTTTGCGCCTTTTTCAACAGATGATGCAATAAATGAATGTCCATCTACAACGGTTCCCCTCATTGCGATATACAAAGAGTTATCCGTAACCTTTCTGCTGTCGAAAACCAATTGTGAAATTTCAAGGCTGTCGTTACCATGAATTTCCAGAACCGGGATTCTCTTTAATAAATCATTTAACTGCATGTTTTCATTTTTTATAGAATTTACATCCTATTCTATTTTAAATCGTCCTATTAGGATTCTTTTCTTTTAATTTTGCAGAGACAAATAAATTCTCTGGTTTTTGCTGATGGTAGTGCCTTCCAATGGAAATTGTTCTTTGATTCTTCCCACACCTTTAAAATCGACGCGGTATCCTAAATTCTCCAGTTGCGGAATGACATTTTTCCCGATCAGTCCCACAACATTGGGCATTTGTTTATTGTTGACGGCTACTTTTACATTAGGCTCAACCATTTTATTGAGGTTTACCTTTTTGTCAACCAGCATTTCTCTTTCAATATTTTGCGGTGTTTTCAGGAATGTTTTTCCAGCAATTTCCTTAAATACGGGGGCTGCAACTGTTGCTCCGTAAAACCCTTTTGAAGTATTGGGCTCACTGATCATTACATAACACGTATATTTCGGATTATCAGCGGGATAAAATCCTGCAAAGGAAGAGCGGTATTTCATAGGTCCGGGAAGCCAGTATTCAAATCTTGCCGTTCCGGTTTTCCCTGCCATTTTTAGGTTTGGGGTGAAAATACTTTTGGCCGTTCCTTTTTCTACAGCTTTTGTTAAAGCATGTGTCATCATACTAACGGCTTTATCGGAAGCCATTCTGCTGACCATTACTTCAGGTTTGGCATTGTACATTACCTTACCGTCTTTCATGATTTTATCGATGAACAGAGGTTTCAGCATTTTGCCTTTGTTGGCAACACCGTTGTAGAAAGTTGTTAACTGTAGCAGGTTGATGTTGGTGGAATATCCGTAGGCGATGGATGCTAATGTGGCGGCATTCCATCTTTTGCTTTCAGGAGTCAGAATTTTTGGTTTTGTAATTCCCGGAAGCTCGATGTCCATTTTGTCAAACAATTTCCAGCGTCTTAAGTGATCAAGGAAAATCTGTGGTTTTTCTGCGTAGTATTTTGTAATTAGCTTTGCAGAACCTACGTTGCTGGATTTGGCCAAAACATCACTGATGTCGTATGTTCCGCCGCCGTGGCCATCGGAAATTCTTTGTTTGGCATATACCCAGATCCCGTTTCCTACATCTACGGTTGTATTTTCGTCAATAAAACCGTCATCCATTGCAGCAAGAAGGGAAATGGTTTTAAAAGTTGATCCCGGCTCGATATTGTCCTTTAAAGCATAATTGTAGGAATCTACATACTCTCCGTCGTCATTTCTTCTTAAATTCACCATTGCCCGCACTTTTCCTGTCTCTACTTCCATGACGATCACGGTTCCGTGCTTTGCTTCGAAATTAACAAGCTGCTTCTGCAAAGCAGAATGTGCAATGTCCTGAATTCTAAGGTCTAGCGTAGTGTAAACATCTTCTCCGTCAACAGGTTCCTGAACTTTCCAGAAATCAATCGGTTTCCATTGGGAGGAGTTGATTCTCTGTTCCAGTCTTTTTCCGTCGGTTCCTCTTAAATATTTTGAAAAAGCGCCTTCGAGGCCGGAACTAAATTCTCCGTTATCCATCCCGATTGTTCCGGCACCGATTTCGGATGTGGCGAGCTCTCTTTTATAATTTCTGTCAACAATAAAACCGCCTTTATTTTTTCCTTTTTTAAAGATCGGAAACTTTCTCAGTCTGTCGTACTGGTCAAAGTCGAGGCCTTTTACTAAAGTGTAATATTGGTTTTTCTTTTTTCTCTGTTCGTCAAACTTTTTTCTGAATTCGCCTCTTGGTTTCCCAAACATTTTGCTTAAGGAATCTGTCAATGCTCCGATATTGTTGCTGTATACAGTATCTTTCATTGTTTTAAAGTCAAGATAAATATCGTACCGCATAACGGTGGTGGCAAGAATAGAGCCGTCTGAAGCGAAAAGGTTTCCGCGGGCAGCCTTCAGTGTGGCTTCACGATAATTTTTATTAATGTAATCGTCCTTAATTTCCTGAACATTAGTATTCTGAAGGATTACAATCCTCGTTAAAAACATGACAAACACGCACAAAGCTACCACTGCAAAGAGGTAGCCCCAACGTAACGTTTTTTTACGCTTGTTATCGTATTCATTTTGTTTTTGCATCTGTACTGTCCAGTTTTATGAGCAATTTGTGAGGGTGGCTTTCCAGGGTCATCAAAGAATCCCGGGCGACTTCTTTCCCCAATTCAGATTCCATTTTTACTTTGATCAGCTTACTTTGTGCATAAGCGTTTCGTGATTTATATTCTTCTGTTTCTTCCTTTAAGGCATTAACAATTTCTATCTTTTTATTAACCAGATGGTTACTGTAAATCATCGCCATCATCAGCACAAAGAGCAGGAGAAAATACCGGTAATGTATTTTGATCTCATCCCTGTTGAGGAAGTTTCCTTTTATAATGTCTATAAAAGTAAGTCTCTTCTGGGGACGATATGTTGTTCTTTTTGCCACAGACTTTGTCTGATTTGATTTTAACCTAATTCTTATTAACCACCTCCTCCAGAGGAGGGGAGTTGCAGGTGGAATTTATCCTACCTTAATTCCTGTTCTCATTTTAGCACTTCTGGCTCTGGAGTTTTCTTCAATTTCCTTGTCGTCGGGAATGATGGCTTTATTCTTTACCAGTTCGAATGCTTTTTTATAATTTCCGTAAATGTCTCTTTCGGGCTCGCCTTCAAACATTCCGTTTTTCAAAAATCTTTTTACCAGTCTGTCTTCCAGAGAATGGTAAGAAATAACGACCAGTCTGCCTTCAGGCTTTAAAACATTGTATGCCTGAACCAGCATTTCTTTTAATACTTCAAGCTCCTGGTTTACTTCAATTCTGATCGCCTGGAAAAGCTGTGCATAAAATTTGTTTACTTTGTTTGGCGGAAGGTAGCTGAAAAGTTTCTTCAGGTCTTCCGTTGTTTCTATGCTTTTGGTTTTCCGGTGATGTACAATATCTCTTGCGAGTTTTCTTGCCTCTCTCAGTTCACCGTAATAATAAAATATATCGGCAAGCTGCTCTTCATCGTAATCATTAATTACTCTTTTGGCGTCAAGGCTCTGCATGACATTCATTCTCATGTCCAATGGAGCATTGCTTCTTGTGGAGAAGCCTCTTTCTGCTTCATCAAACTGGTGAGAAGAAACTCCAAGATCAGCAAGAATGCCGTCTACCTGGGAAATACCGTACATCAGCAGGGAATTTTCCAGGAATCTGAAATTCTGATTGATTAATGTGAATCTCGGATCATCAATGGTGTTTTTAAGCGCATCGAGATCCTGATCAAAGCTGAAAAGCTTTCCTTTGTCGGAGAGCCGGCTCAATATTTCTCTTGAATGGCCGCCGCCGCCAAAAGTACAGTCCACGTATGTTCCGTCTGGATTCGTTACCAAATCATCAACACTTTGCTTCAACAAAACGGGGTTGTGATACATGTTTAAAATTGTGTTTTTAGCTTTTTAGTTAATAATCAGCTTCGTTATTCTTCATCGAAAGCGCCCATCACATCTTCGGCAAGGCCTGCAAAATCTTCTTCGTTTATGGAAATTACTTTTTCATAAGCATCTTTATCCCAAATTTCAAAGAGTTCTCCTGCGCTTGTAATCACAATATCTTTCTGAAGGTTGGCAAAAGTCATCAAATCTTTTGAGATCTGTAGTCTTCCTGCGTTGTCCAGCTCTACTGTTTTTACACCTGCCGTAAACATTCTAATGAAATCAGCATTCTTTTTAATGAATCTGTTTAGTTTATTAATTTTGCCCATCACCTTATCCCAGGCATTCATGGGATAAACTTCCAGGCAGGGTTGGAACACAGATCTTTTAACTACAAACGTTTTGTCGTCGAAGTTTTCCATTTGTTTAATCAAAGAAGAAGGTAGCTTCAGACGCCCTTTATCATCGATTTTACACTCATATGTTCCAATGAAATTTTTCATTTGGGACAAATTTATATAATAATTTCCAAAAGTTCCCACTTTTTCCCACTTTTTGCCTTAATGTTGATAAGTTTTATTAAAGATTGAATATCCTCTATATAAGAAACTGGTATGTAGATGATTGGCTAAGTTATTATTTAAGCCATAGTAAAGTGTTTAAGAAAAAATGCTTTAAAAAAGAGTTTGGTATATTATTTTTATTTTAAATTAGGCTTATCAAAATATTTTTGAGGTTTAATTTGTATTTTTGCAAGGCTTTATTAAGGCAATTTATGATATTTAGTACAAGAAAAGAAAAGAAATATACCTTCGTTGAGGCGGGAGAAGGACATCCATTGGTACTGTTGCACGGTTTAATGGGTGGGTTGAGTAATTTCGATAAGATGGTGGATTTTTTTTCAGACAGGGGATTCAAAGTATACGTTCCTCAGCTGCCAATCTACGATTTGCCGGTACTCAATACCAACCTTACCACTATTGCAAAATATATTGCCAAGTTTATAGAAGCCCATGTAGAAGCCCCTGCAACAATTGTAGGAAATTCAATGGGAGGCCATATCGGCTTGATCTTAACACTGGCAAGACCGGATCTGATTAAAAATCTGGTTCTTACAGGAAGTTCGGGGCTGTATGAAAGAACTTTTGGTGATAGTTTTCCGCGAAAGAATGACCGCTCGTATATAAGAAAGAAAACCGAAGAGGTATTTTATAATCCTGAAATTGCCACGGAAGATCTTGTAGATGAAGTTTTTTCGGTAGTAAATGACAGGATGAAAGGAATTAAAACCGTAATGCTGGCAAGAAGTGCCATCAAGCACAATATGCTTCACGATCTTCCGAAGATTCTTACGCCAACCTGCCTGATCTGGGGAAAACAGGACAATGTAACGCCTCCTGAAGTAGCAGAAGACATGCATAAATTTATTCCCAATTCGGATCTCTTCTGGATTGATGAGTGCGGCCATGCAGCGATGATGGAGAAGCCGGATGAATTCAATGAAATTCTCTACAGCTGGTTAAAGGATAAAGTTTAAAATTAAATATACATAAGCCATTAAGAACTTTCTTAATGGTTTATTTTTCTAAAAATATTCAAGATGGTTATTAAAACAGCAACATTCGTAAAGAGCAGCGGCAAATGGCAGGACTGCCCGGAACCCAATCTTCCGGAATATGCTTTTATCGGAAGGTCAAACGTGGGCAAATCTTCATTGATCAATGCAATGATGAACCATAAGGATCTGGCTAAAACTTCTCAGACCCCGGGAAAGACACAGCTTATCAATCATTTTATGGTTAATGAAAACTGGTATCTTACGGATTTGCCGGGCTACGGATATGCAAAGGTTTCCAAATCAATCAGAAAAGACTTTGAAAAGCTGATTACCAACTATATTCTTAACAGAAGAAATCTCGTTAATCTTTTTGTACTGGTAGATTCCCGTCACAAGCCCCAGGCTATTGATCTGGAATTTATCCAATGGTGCGGCGAAAGCGGAGTGCCTTTTTCCATTGTTTTTACTAAAGTGGATAAGCTGAAACCAAACGCAGCGATAAAAAATGTGGAAGATTACAAAACCGAGCTTCATAAGACCTGGGAAGATCTTCCTGAAATCTATGTAACCTCAGCAGAGAAAAAAGAAGGTTGTGATGAAATCCTTGATTTTATTCAAAAAACCAATGAATTTTTGGCTAATAATAATGTAAGTTTCGATGAGTAACATTATCTGGAAAATCAAAACTTTTGAAGAATTTACCGTTCCGGAACTGTATAATGTTCTGAAAGCGAGAATTGATGTCTTTGTAGTAGAGCAGAACTGTCCTTATCCTGACCTGGACGATTATGATCAGAAAGCAGTTCATATCTGGGCAGAGCAGAACGGTGAAGTTCTCGCCAACTGCAGAATTTTTGATAAAGGCATAAAATATCCGGAGACCTCAATCGGCAGAGTGCTGACCACTGAACAGGCGAGAGGTAAAAATCTTGGGAAACAACTCATAGCTTATGCGATTGACACGATAGAAGCGCGTTTCCGTACAGATGAAATAAGAATTTCCGCACAGGATTATCTGTTGAAGTTTTATGGTGAATTTGGTTTTGAAGACACCGGTAAAAAATACCTTGAAGACGATATTCCCCATACGGAAATGCTTTACCGAAAAAAGCAGAAAAGGCTTTCATAGATCTGGAAGCCTTTTCAATTATAAATCTAATTGTAAAAATGTTCTATTTTCCGTTTACGGGATTCTTTCTTTCGTAAGAATTATTCTCAAAGCTTATTTTGTAGCTCGATTTAAAAAGTTTGCTTGGCAGATAATAATCTGTCGTAATGACCTGGGCTCCGCTTTCTTTAGCCTTTTCAAATCTTGAATAATCTTCTTTACGGGCTTCCATGGTATCTGCATCTGCTCTGGTTCTGATGATATATCCTTGTTTTACCAGCTCTGCAATTCCGGGGTTCGGATCATTTCTGAATAGCACTGCCGATTCAGGAGTTCCCGGCTCAGAATTGGTAAAAATCATCCTGTCTCTCAGCGAAGGGTGATCTTTTATATAGAGATCCCTGTTTTCACTGTTGTTGTCGAGAACAAACAGGAACTTGCCTTTGGTATCTTTTACCTTTGGCCAGTTTTTGTTTAAAACCGCTTCATTCAACGTTTTATAAGAACCGCGGATATCGTCAGGAGTAATGATTTTATTTTTTCCTAAATATTTTTTAAGTTCATTATCAAGATCATCAAAAAGCTTTGAAGTATAATGTTCCGGCTCCGTTCCGAACTGATTGGCTGTTCCGTCCTTCGGCTCCAAAGTGATAAAAACGGGATCATGATCGGGATGCGCTTCAGACCATTTTTTTAAATCTTTCAGGCAGTCTTCCAAAGTATAATACTGTGTCTGATAATCAATGTCCGTAATATGAATCATTTTATAGCCCGGCTTTTTCATTTTACCTTCCGGATCAAACGGCTGCGATGTTTTTACCAGATCCAGAATTTTAGGATGGGCATATTTTCCGCCTTTGCTGTCTGCATAGACATCGATTTCAAGGTTTCGTAAGCCAAGATCCAGCTGTTGAGGGATCGGAATATGTTCATACTGAATTCTCGGAAGGAAGTGTAACGAATCTTTTTGCGACAAATAGCTGTAAACCTCCGGTAAAATGGCCTTTTTATAAGAGTTGTGCGAACCGATTACCTGTATCTGATTTATTTTTAAATCATTAAAATCCTGTATCTGCGACTGAAAGAGCGGTATTAACGACACATACAGTCCTAAGAAAAATATCTTTTTCATTGCTTCAATTTTCTTTGGCGAAATTATGAAGTCTGATCAAAGCCTGTCTTTATATTATGTTAAGTGTTTTTTAAGATTGTGTAAATGATAAATAACAATTCATTCGTAAACCCTTGAAAATTAATATAAATCTTGTATCAAAATCTTATGAGTTGATATTTTATTGATTTTAAGATAATATTATGTTAAAATGTTTTCCGCTTAAACGGTTTTACTTTGTATCCCGAAATAAAAACTAACGACGGGCGGAAATGAAAACCACTGTTGCGGCAACAACAGCGGCTTTTTATTAAGCAATGTAACGTCATGCAATTACCTTACTTAATGATATGTATCACAAAATTAACTCTTTTAGTTTTAAAAAACTAATCCCGGTTGCGATGATTTTCCTGTTGGCAAATCAAGCTCATGCAGAGAATCTTTCGGCAAATCACATTGCTGTTTTCCAGGTTAATGAAACCATTACCGGAAACGTAACGGATCAGGACGGTGCTGCCATTGCAGGAGCAACAGTTACCGTTATTGAAACCGGCGCTAAGGCTGCTACTGACGATTCAGGGAATTTTACAATTGCTGCGAATATCGGTCAGACATTATCCATTTCCTATGAAGGATATGAAATCCAGACAACAAAAATTTCAGGACCTGCGGTTTCAGTTCAGCTGAAATCAAAGAAAGGAGCAACTTCTATTGAAGAAGTAACGCTTGTAGGATACGGATCTCAGAAAAAATCTGATTTAACAGGGGCAATCAGCCAACTGAAAGCAGAGAATTTCAAAGAAGGAATGAATATCTCTGTAGATAACCTGATGCAGGGGAAAATCGCAGGAGTACGTATTGTACAGACCAGCGGTGAGCCAGGAGCCGGTGTCAATGTTTCCATTAGAGGAATCGGATCCATCAGAAGCGGAAGTACTCCTTTATTCGTTGTAGACGGCGTGCCATTGAATAACGACCCGGTAAGCGCGCAAAGCCCGAATGTAGGTTTGGGAAATGTACAGGCTAAAAATCCGTTAAACTTTTTAAATACTTCTGATATAGAATCTATCACGGTATTAAAAGATGCCTCTGCCGCCGCAATTTATGGAGCAAGAGGATCAAACGGGGTTGTTCTGGTAACCACAAAAAGAGGGAAAAAGGGAGAGCCAATCTTTACGTATGATACCTATTTAGGCTTTTCTTCAGTGATTAAAAAGCTAGATCTTTTGACAGCAGATCAATACAGGGCAGCAGGAATCAACAAATTGTACGATCACGGAGGAAATACAGACTGGCAGGACGAAATTTACAGAAATGCCGTTTCATCCAATCATTCGGTGTCTTTCTCAAAAGCGACGGACACAGGAAGTTATTTTGCATCCCTTTCCCACATGGATCAGGATGGTATCGTTTTAAACAGCAGCTTTAAGAGAACAACAGCACGTCTGAATGCAGAAGAATCTTTCTTCGATAATAAAAGATTAAAAGTAAAACTCAACCTTACAGCCAGTGACATTAAAGAGACAGGAATTCCGAATGGTGGAAATGCCGGCTCCGACGGTCAATTGATTATTCACGCTTTAATGGCGAATCCTACCCGTTCCGTGTACGATGAAAATGGAAACTATACCAATTTCAATATGAACGCTCACTATAATCCTTTGTATTTATTGAGCGTATATAATGATAAAACCAATACCTTCAGGATATTAGGAAATACGGAAGCTACGTTAAGAATTTTGCCGGGACTTAATTATAAATTCAATTTAGGCGTTGATAAAACCATGTCGGAAAGAAACACAACCATGTATCCGAACGTTACTGACAGAACACCTAAAGGACTTTACGTTCAGGCTAATCTTGATTCTTATAATGTTCTTCTGGAGCATTACCTGACCTATGATTTTAATCTGAACAGACATAATTTTAACGTGCTTGGAGGATTCTCTTATCAGAAATTTAAAAATACAGGGACGTATTTTGGAGTAAAAGATATCGCCGCTCAGGGAGCGGGGATTGCACCTGAAATTAACCCTGGATATTCGGGAACGGCTTTTGTTCCGGGCGCCGGTTATGCCCAGAAAAATGAATTACAATCGTATTTTGGAAGGGTTAACTATAATTTTGATAAAAAATATTTATTAACGGCCTCTTTGAGAGCTGATGGTTCTACACGTTTTGGGAAAAATAACAAATACGGATATTTCCCTTCTGTTGCCGTAGGCTGGACGGTTTCAAACGAAAATTTCCTGAAGGATTCCCGAATTATTAATGAATTAAAATTAAGAGGAAGCTGGGGGCAGACAGGAAACCAGGAAGTTCCGAACAAAATTACACAGGCGAGTTCTTCATTGACGCAGACTGCAGGATATTATTTATATGATAATTTAAACCTGATCAACGGGGTTGCCATTAACAGAACGGTAAATCCTGATCTTAAATGGGAAGTGGTAGAGCAAAGTAATATCGGTGCAGATTTCAGCTTATGGAGAAACAAATTGTACGGATCACTGGAGTATTATCATAAAACAACGAAAGATCCGATCTTAAATATTCCTTCAAGTCCTCTAAGTCCTACAAGTACCGTTTGGAGAAATGTGGATGCGAAAATCGTGAATAAAGGCTTTGAATTTTCATTAGGTTCAGAAGTTATCCGAAATGAAAACTTTACCTGGAATGTGGATGTAAACGGAGCTACGGTGAATAATGTCGTAAAAGATCTTCCGGTTTCAGCTATTTATTCAGGAGAAGTTTCGGGTCCGGGACTTTCCGGGGTTACGGCCAATATTTACAGAAATGGTTATGAAGCAGGATCTTTCTACATGTACAATTACCTGGGAATCGATGCCAACGGAAAGTATATTTATGAAGACCTGAATTCAGATGGAAGAATTGATCAGAATGACAGGAAAATATTTGAAGGAGCTATTCCTAATTTTACTTTCGGGATCAACTCTTATATGAAATATAAAAAGTTTGATTTCGCCTTTTCTTTTATCGGGCAGACCGGAGGATATCTGGTGAATAATACAGCATTGGACTTGAACATCAATAATTTAGCTTCAGACAGAAACGTATTGAAAAGTTTTTACGAGTCGGGAGCAAGTTTCACCAATCAGCCGCAGCTGTCTTCTTTATATCTTGAAAAATCAGATTTTCTTCGTCTGAATAATGTAAGATTAGGATACACTTTTGATATGAACCAATTGAAGTTCCTGAAAAGCATCAATTTGTATATCAGTGCTCAGAATCTATTCACCATTACCAATTATTCCGGATACGATCCGCTTGTTGACACCAATAAGCAGGTGGGAGGAAACCAGTCTCTAGGAATTGATTACACTACTTACCCGTCTGCAAAGACATTCATTCTGGGAGCAACTGTTAAATTTTAATTAAGCTAAAAAATTATGAAATCTAAATTTTTAACGATCAATAAAATCATATTATCCGTTGCTGTATTGGCTTTAACAGCCTGTACCAACCTGGATGAAAAAGTAATCGATGAAGTACTGGGTGCAGAAGTGGCAGACCCTGAAGCGGCTTTGGCTGCGGCTTACAGCCAGCTTGGAGAAGGTACTTTTGTAGATCATGGAAGTGTTTTTGCTCTGCAGGAATATTCTACTGATGAAGCGCTCTTACCAACGAGAGGAAGCGACTGGGGAGACGGCGGAAAATGGAGAGCCATGCATGAATTTACCTGGGATGCCAACAGTGACGTGGTAAAAACGACCTGGAACCAGCTGAATTTCGGAATTACAAAATCTTTAACGGCCATCTCAAGTGCCAATAAAAGTACAGGAACCAACAAAGCATTGTTTTTAGCTGAAGCAAAAGGATTATTAGCATTTTACACATATACAACCATCGATTTATTCGGGCAGGCGCCTTACAGAGATCCGGATAACATCAATGCGCCGATCCAGATCAGAAAGGCAGACACAACCATTGATGAGTTAATTAAAGAAGTAGAGGGATTGATTCCGAATTTAGCGGATATCAAAACCCAGAATACTCATGCAGGAAGATTTACAAAACAGGCGGCTTATGCTTTATTGGCAGATATGTATCTTAACAGAGCAGTTCTTAAAAACAAGACCGCAGGTACTTTCAATTTTACGGAACAGGCTTTGAATGGGGGAGGGACGGATATGGATAAAGTGATTCAGTATTCTGATTTGTTGATTAATAATCCGCTGTTCAGTTTGGAGTCAAATTATTTCCACAATTTCGATATCAATAATGATAACAGCAAGGAAATGATTTTCTCGGTTGTCCAGAAGAAATTTGCGGGTTCTGATAAAGGTTCTGATAATGACCTTGCTTATATGTCGATGGAAAGAATTCAGAAACCTTCTCCGGATAACAGAGGAACGAACGCATCATGTATAACACCTGAATTTTATTATTCGTGGAATGGAAATCATGACGATCCGAGATTCCAGAGAACATATCAGTATGAAGATGGAACCTGGTTCAGAAATGACGGAACTGATGTAAGTGTGCCTTCAACAAGCAAAGTGGAAGGAACCGGAAAGCCGTGGTTCCATTTCAACAGAGGTCTTCAGGTTGGGCAGCAGTATGGCCCTAAAATACTTTCGAACGGTAATTTTGACATGACAGCAGACGGAAGAATTAAAGTGTACAAATTATTCACCGAAAAAAATACAACACTTGCCGCCGACTTCACCCCGGAACTAAATTTTGATAATCCTTTAGAAGCCGTATTTACTCAGGCGCAGATCAACAGGGGAGTGAGAAACTTCAAGTTTGAATTTGATCCGGGATACGGAAACAACGGAACCAGCGGGATGGATATTCCTTTGTACCGTTTGGGAACCATCTATATGATGAGGGCGGAAGCATATTTCAGAAGCGGAAATGTAACGGCAGCACTGGCTGATGTTAATAAGCTGAGAACCAGCAGAACCAATGATGCATTGAAGAACAATGCTCCGGGTGTAGCGCTTACTTCTTTGGACGCCAATACATTATTCAGAGAATCAGGATTTGAGCTTTACTGGGAAATGTATCGAAGAAAAGCAATGATCAGATTCGGAAAGTTTGATCTTCCGGGAACGGCAAAACCTGCATCTCAGCCTTACAGAAGAATTTTCCCGATTCCTCAGGCAACCATTGATGCCTCGAAAGATTTTACACAGAATCCAGGATATTAAATATCTTCATAGACTTACTATTAATTATTGCAAAAGCGAAGAGAACTATTCTCTTCGCTTTATTTTTTTAATCTTCTAAACTTTAAAGTTTGAATTTATTTATTATTCCGCGTTCAGCATTCCCAATTCACTGAAATGCTTTTTGAATTTCTGGATTTTAGGACCTACCACGGCGCTGCAGTAAGGCTGTGTAGGATTTTCATTGTAATATCCCTGATGGTATTGTTCTGCCGGCCAGAATTTCTCGAATTTCGTCAATTCCGTAACATAAGTTCCCTGCCATCTTCCCGACTGTTTAGATTTTTCAATAGCCTCTTCAGCTTTTGTTTTTTCAGCATCGTCTTTATAATAAATTACCGAACGGTATTGGGTGCCGATGTCATTGCCCTGTCGGTTCAGCTGGGTAGGATCATGGAGAAAGAAAAAGACATCCATTAGCTGTTCGTAAGAAATAACGGCAGGATCGTAGGTAATCTGTACTACCTCAGCATGCCCTGTCTCTCCTGTACATACTTCTTCATACGTGGGATTGTCTTTATGCCCTCCCGAATATCCCGAAATTGCAGACTGTACACCTTTCAGCATATTGAAACAGCTTTCCACACACCAGAAACATCCGCCTCCGAAAGTAATCTGTTCTAAATTATTGTTATCCATTCTAAGTTGATTATTGTATTTGAATATTTTTCTCGTTTAAGGAATAATGGAGAAAAAACTAATCAAAAATAAGAAAAAGTTTTTCAATTTTTGCGCCATCATCCGAGTCAAATCCAAATGATGATGATAGATCAGACAAATTATTTTTTGTAGCAAGTAAGAATAATTGACTTTAAGATTAAAACGTTCTTTAAGCATATAAAACAGTAAAACGATGAATTTCTAAAACAAAAGTCTGCTAAATCAGCGTGATTTTATTTGACGCAAAGAATTTATTTTCACAGCATATTATTTCGAGAAGACAAAGAAGTATCAGCAAGCTGATTGATGAAGCTGACGTTCGCTTCGCGCAGCAATTTATTGCCTTTGTCTTCTAAAATCTGCGAGACAGCAATTTATCTTTGCGTGAAAATATTTATCAATAAAAAAGCACCCTTAAAAAGGATGCTCATGTTTATGTATACGTTCAATTTATTTTTCCCAAACCAAAGCACTTGCTCCCAGAATCGCAGCATCAGCCTCATCGAGTTCACTGAAAACCAGCTTTACTTTATTTCTGAAAATAGGAAGTAAATTTCTTTCCATGTGAAGCTTTGTAGGTTTTAAAATAAAATCACCTGCTTTTATAACACCTCCGAAAAGAAGAATCGCCTCAGGAGAAGAAAACATGACAAAATTTGCCAGCGCTTCACCCAATTTTTGTCCGGTATACCTGAAAACTTCAATAGAAATAGGATCACCTTTCAAGGCACATTCGTGTACGGTTTTAGAATTGATGGCTTCTTCAGGATACTGATTCAGCATAGATTCCGGAAACTCTGCACGCATTTTTTTTGCGGTGATGGCAATTCCTGTAGCAGAAGCATACGCTTCAAGGCAGCCTTCTGAACCTGTGCTCCAGTGCTTTCTTCCACCTGGTTTTACAATAGTATGTCCAAGCTCTCCTGCAAATCCGTCATGTCCGTAGATCAGTTTACCGCCGGCAACAATACCGCTTCCGACCCCGGTTCCCAAGGTTATCATAATGAAATCCTTCATTCCCCTTGCTGCTCCGAAAAGCATTTCTCCGATGGCTGCAGCATTGGCATCATTGGTGATGGTACAAGGCAGTCCGAATTTGGCTTTCATCAGTTCCGCAAAAGGGATAACTCCTTTCCATGGTAAATTGGGTGCCTGCTCAATGGTTCCCGTATAGTAGTTGGCATTGGGGGCTCCTACTCCTATCCCATCAAAATTTTTATTTTTTCCATGGCTTTCAATCAGGGGATGAACGGCCTCGTATAAAGCGTCAATATATTCTTCTACGGTAGGATAGGCATCGGTCCGGATATTTCCTTTTTCCAGCACTTCGCCTCTGTGGTTTACCACTCCAAATTTTGTGTTCGTTCCGCCGATATCAATTCCCAACGCAACCTGTTTTGACAAATCTACTAATGACATTTCTCTTCTTAATAATTCTAAAAGGCTAAAATTATAAAAAAGATATTATTATTAGACGATTAAGCAGCATTTTATTTAAAAAAAATATTACGCTGATATCACCTTCTTCTTTTTTCTTCTTCCCCACCAGATCATAAAGCCCGTTACTGGTAATGAGGCACATATGAGGCTTACAACAAAAGCAATGATCTTTGTAGGCAGTCCCAGAATCGATCCCACGTGAATATCATAGTTGGCGCCGACTGCTTTTTCGCCGAAATTTTTGTCTTTCATGTCGTGCGTGTGAAGCAGTTCTCCCGAATTTTCATCGAAAATCAAGCTGCTGCTTTTATGATAAGAATAAGACAGATGCTTTACATATACTTCAAAGTTTGGATGTTCATGATCATCCATATGCTCATGGCCAAGATCAATGGAAAAGCCATAGGAATCCGGATATTTTGCTTTAACAGTATTGCTGATTTTATCTAATGTTCCTTCGGTCCTCAATTCGACAGGAGCTTTTGTCCTGATTGATGAAAAGTCCGGGTACGCAGTCTTCCCTCCGGAGAAAATAAAATAAATCGCAGCCTGAACGACAAAGAAAGCATAAAATAATCCTGTTATGGAAAAAATCAACGCAAAAATGGAAGCATAGAAGCCCAGAACATTATGAAGATCATAGTTTTTCCTTTTCCAACCTTTTACGTTTTGCCACTTGAAAGAAAAGCGCTGTTTGCGGGCAGCTTTATTCTTCGGCCACCAAAGGATGATGCCTGAAATAAGCATGATAATGAATATAATTACAGGAATGCCTACCAGATACGTTCCCCACGACTGTTTTAAGAGATAGCTCCAGTGAATCATTTTTACAATCTGGAAGAATCCGTTTTTCTCGTCATAGGTTCTCAAGACTTTTCCGTTGTAAGGATTGACGTATGCCACTTTATAAATTGGAAATTCGTCGAAATAGTTCCAGCCTTTAGGATCATGCTCATACCAATAGAAAAGATAAGACATCTTTTTATCAATCGGGATATTCACCCAGTGAACAGGATATTTTTCTTTTACCTGTTCTACAACGGCTTTCTCTAGTACACGGATCGGAAGAGCCTGTTTCTTTTCAATATTTTGTTCATTATGATAAATAACATCTTTACGGGTGAAATTTTCAATCTCATCTTTAAAAACATACAATGCGCCTGTAATCGAGATAATAAAAATCAGAAACCCAATACCCAAACCAAACCACAAATGCAGCTTACCGGTCCATTTTTTGAAAGTGCTTGGCTTTTTTTTATGGTGATGCTTTTTCCTCATATTCATCCTAATTGCCGCAAAGATAATATTTAATTTTTATTTAGAATATTTATAATTAAGGATTTTCGTCAGGTTTTATTGATCTTTGGAACTTAATGCAAAGAAAAAAGCGTTTCAATTTTATTTAAAATCGAAACGCTTTTATGTTAATCTAACAGAATAAATTTTAAAATTTATATTCAACTATAAATGTTCCTCTCATTCCCAAAGCGTTGTTGAAATCGCTGTCCCTGGCGGTCCACCATGCAATAGCTGGCTGATATATTGTATTAAAAAGGTTTTCGATTCCTACTGATAGTTTCCAGTTTTTATTAATATCATAACTTGATTTAAAATTGAAAACAGTATAGGCCGGAACTCTGCCTTCACCATAAGCAAAAAGTCCGGTTTTGGCATTTGGCTGAAATCTGTCCTGCTCGAATGCGTGAAGCATATCCAGTCCTACAGATAATTTATCAACAGGTCTTGTCTGAATATAGGCTAAAACTTTTGGAGCTGAAATTCTGCTGTTATTGATCTTGGTAGAGTAGTCTCCATCATCTTTCGGAGAGGTGATGCCTTCGATCCAGCTATAGCTTCCTCCCAAACTGATCCATCTGGCCGGAGAAAAATGCAGGAATCCTTCCACTCCATACACCACTTCCGGAGCTCTCTGAATGGTCAAAGCACGGTCGGGACTTTGCACGAAAATTGCCCCCAATTTTGAAGTACTTACGTAAGAAGTGATTTCATAATTAAGCCATTTGGTAATTTGTCCTGTCGTTCCCAGCTCATAATTGTTGACGATAATTGGTTTTGTTTCAAGATTACTGATCGTTTCTGAAGTCGACGTTCTTAAAATTCTTCCCAGCTCATTAATGGAATAGGCCTGGGAGAAGCTTCCGAAAATATTGATAGCCGGATTGATGTTGTAACGGACTCCTATGTTTCCCACCAAAGCGTTATATTCGAGGTCTCCGCCTTTTACAAAAATACTTTGGGTAAAGGTACCGTCATTTTTAATGGTTGACAGTGTATTGAAATCACCCACTTTTACTTTCATATTTTCGTAGCGTAGTCCTCCCTTAATTGTTAATTTTTTCATGATATCAATTTTAACCAACATAAAAGGAGCAATATTCGTCATATTCATATCTGGAGTCCAGTAACGGCCATCTTCAAGCTTCTGAACGGTCTGATCATTCAGAACATCAATTCCGTAGATAACTTCTGCCTGGGAATTCTTTGCATTCCATAACTGAGTGTCGAAATTAGCTCTTGCGCCATACTTTTTGGAAATGACATTAGACTGCCCACCGTTGAAAAATGTATCGCTGTAGCCATATACCGTTCTGAAATCCTGCATATAGAGATTGACATTGAGGGAGGTGCCCTGCCAAAGTCTTTTACTGTCGTAGCTCAGTTTGAGGTTGTGATTTCTGGGTGTTCCCTGCGGAGTGGTTTCCAGACCTTTTCCTAATCCTTCACCGATGGTGGGGATTGATCCGTATTTTCCGGTTTTAAGGCCTAAATTAAGATCAGATTTTGAAGAATACCCGATATAAGAAGCTTCGATTCTGTTATTTTCATTCAAATTGTATCCCAGCTTCAGCATTCCGTTATAATTATCCATTTTTGCGGTGCTGTAGGTTGGGCTGAGGTTTATTCCGTCCGCGTCCTTCATATAACCGGTTCTTTCATAAGCAAAAGAAGCTGTGTAATCAAAGCTTTTAGTAATCTTTCCTGATAAAAGCTGGCTCGCCCTGAATCCCAGCGTTCCACCGTAAGGCTGTCCTGTGATTCCTATTTGTGAAATTCCTGAAATTTTTTTGTCATCGTTATTTTTTCTGGTGATGTAATTGATAATACCACCGTCTGCGCCGTTTCCATAAATCGATGAAGCTCCTTTGATGACTTCGATTCGTTCAATAACGGAAGGGTCTATAGATCTGATATCTCTGGCGCCGTTTCTTAAAGGTGTAGATTGTGGGATCCCGTCAATCAGTACCAAGACCTGACGTCCTCTTAAGGTTTGTCCGGTATTGGAGGTCTGCCCTGAACTCGTTGCCAGACTCGGAACAGTATATTGCAGAATGCTTGTGATATCTGAATTTACCGTTAGTTGTGACTGGATCTGCTTTTGATTGACAATTGTCACCGACCCCGGAATTTCTTTACTGCTTTCCTTTTTCCTTGAGGCGGTCATTACAACCTCATCTACATCTTTTACCTGCAGTGTATCCCTCTGTTGTGCAAATACGGTGACTGAAGCTAATGCAGCAGCTGCTAAAATGGTCTTTTTCATGATAATTTTCTAATTCCCTTTTTCTTTTTTTTGCCAAGCCATATCAAAAATCCCGTAATGGGCAGTGAAGTGCATACCAAACCGGTGATAAACCAAAGTATTTTCCCAAAAATCCCAAAATAGGAGCCGGTATGGATATCGTAGTTGGCATTAGCGTATTTTTCAGCATTGGTTAATTGTTGATGAGGTTTATTCATTAATAGTTCTCCTGAGTATTTGTCGAAAACAACCTGGCTTCTGATGGCAAATCTTCCGTCTTCGCCATAAACGGTAACCGGAATATTTTTCAGGTCTTTTCCTTTTTTGTTTTTTCCGTTTAGGGGAATTCTGAAGCTTGACGAAGAGCCATATCGTTTTTTCGTTTCCTGTGCGGTGAGGTCAAAAACATATTTACTTACAGATGTGGCAGAGTCCGGAGATTTTATTTCTTTTTCTTTAGGAAGTTCTTGTGAACCGGATAATGCCAGGTTAAAAGCATTTTTTACCCAGGGAAATGAAAAGTAAATTCCGGATAAGCTCACTATTAAAGCAATAAATGAAGCGTAAAATCCTAAAATATTATGAAGATCATAGTTCTTGCGCTTCCATGTCTTTACTTCTTTCCAGCTGAATCGGAAACGCCCTTTTCGCGCGTTTTTATTTTTAGGCCACCAAAGAATGATCCCGGTAATAAGCATAATGATAAAGAGCACAACAGGAATTCCAACCACATATTTTCCCAAGTCTGCTTTTAGTAATAAGCTCCAATGTATGGCTTTTAGAATAGGAAAAATGTTATACTTTTCGTTGTAAACACCCAAAACTTCTCCGTTATATGGATTTACATACACCAGCTTATTGATCTTTACCTCATCAAAATAATTCCACGCATTTTTATCTTTTTCGTAGTATAAAAATTCGTAAGACTTGTTTTTATCTAAAGGAATTTCTACGGAAGTAACCGGATATTTTTCACTGAGTGTTTGGGCAACTTTTTCCTTTAATACCAGTATTGGTAATGGTTGCTGCGCAATGGTTTCGTCTTTTATATAAACATCGTCCTTTCGTAAAATTCCTTGAATTTCATCTTTGAAAACATACAGGGTTCCCGACAGCGAAACAATAAAAACAATAATCCCAACGGATAAGCCAAACCACAGATGCAGTTTGGCAGACCATTTTTTTATAAATGAAGGTTTTCTTTTATGATGACGTTTCTTCCTCATAGTAAAAAGTTAACCTTTTGATAGTTAACTTTTAATTGTTTTAGAATCTGTAGTTTAAGCTTAATGATACTGTTCTTAATCTTTGCGGTGTTACGGTAGACCAACCGGAGAAATATTTTTTATTCGCAATATTATCCAGTTTTAAAATTAAGCTGTATTTATCTTCGTTATAAGACAGTGCTGCATTAAAGATCGCATAACTCGGGATAGCAAATGTTCCTATAGAAGCTCTATTCAAGGTATAAAGCTCACTGGCAGAATTGGCTCCGAAACCAACACCCACATTTTTCAAGGCTCCTTCCTGTACTTTATAGTTTGCCCAGAAATTAAAGAGATTTTTAGGGCCGGCTTCTTCAGGGCGATATCCGACATAGGTAGGATCACCTACAGTAACTTCACTGTCGTTATGGCTGAACCCGGCAATAATGTTCAAGCCATTTATTGGACTTCCTACAACGCTTACCTCAAAACCTTTACTTTCTACTTCTCCCCCCTGAATACTGTTTTGGGCATTCGTAGGATCCGGCATTACTTTGTCTTTAACTTTGATATTGTAGTAACTTGCCGTAATTGATAATTTATCTTTAACCAAACTTGCTTTTGTTCCAACTTCCCACTGATTGGCATGTTCAGGATCGAAATATGCAAAATACTTGCTTCCATCTGAAGCTACATTCTGAACAGGTTCAACATTCTGAAAACCATTCATGTAGTTGGCGAAAATGGATAATTTATCCTGAATAGGCTGATATACCAATCCTAATTTTGGAGAGAAAGTAGTTGTTGCTTTTGATTCTTCAACGGCATATGCGGTTGGATTGCCTGTAAAATGGTCAACTCTTGCGCTTAGCATTGCAGATAAATTAGGAAGAATATATACAACATCTGAAATGTATGCACTGTATATTTTTGTTTCCATTGTACCAATTGCATTTTGTGTGGATGCCAATGCTGTGTTGACAGCAGCCTGGTTTAATTCTCCAGCCTTAGTATCTGTCTGGTTAACTAAAGAAACTATTCCGAATCCGGTCCATCCGGTACCACCTAATAAGAATTGTCTTTGAAAATAATCTAAACCAAATAAAAGTTTGTTTTTAACTTTTCCGATATTAAAATTTCCAACAAAGTTTTGCTGAATTCCTGTTGTATTGGTTTCTCCTCCTAATTTTGAAATGTATCTTGTGAATTCGTCACCATTTGCAGAATCCCATAAGTATTGGTTGTATCCGTCCGTTTTTGTATTTCCTCTTGAAACAATCGTTTGGGAAGTCCAATTATCTGAAATTTTGTAATTGGCCTGTGCCTGGATGTTGAACGTTGTATTTTTAATACTTAAATCATTGCTTGTATATGACTTTTTATAGTTCTGTTCAAACAAATCAATTGAATTAAATGAAAGTGGACTGTATCTGCTTAAAAAGATCATTGGAGCATTTGCAGCGTCTGATTTCTTTATTTCAGTATTTACTGTAAATGTCAACCGGTCATTGACAATGTATTTTACCGAAGGTGCTACATAAATTGATTCATAGGAACCTGCATCCTGAAAAGAGTTCTGTTTCTGATAGGCCGCATTTATCCTTGCATATAAATTTTTTCCAACAGGAGCATTTACGTCTGCTGTGATTCTGTTTAATCCATATCCTCCCAATACGTATCCGACTTCACCGCCTAAGTAGTTGTATGGTCTTTTCGTAACAACATTTAATAAGCCTCCATAAGAAATTACACTGCCTCCGTACAGTGTTCCGGAAGGACCTTTTATAGCCTCAATTGTTTCAATTCCTGCAGGATCAATAGTTCCATTGTTAAATGCAGGCATTCCGTTTACTAAAGTTGGCTGCAAAGAAAAGCCCCTCATTGTATAATATTCTCCTCCGTCATTTCCTCTACCTGTGGATTCCCATAATCTTGCAATACCGGTAACATTTTTTAAAGCATCATTTATATTTGTTGCAACCTGTTCTTTAATGACGTTTTTATTAACAGTATTATAAACCTGAGGGTTTTCAATATCTTTTAAAGGCATTTTATTTGCCGATTCACTGTTTTTGGTTATATAACCCATTACAATAACCTCGTCAATATCATTAGCTTTAATAGAATCTTTTTCCTGAGCAAAAGTCAGCATAGAACCTAACAGTGAAGCGCAGATCAGTACATTTTTCATGAAACACAAATTTTCTGCAAATATATTGTTTTTAATTATTCTAAATAAATAATTGAATTGATATTTATCATAATATTAATATATAGCAAATAATAAAAAGCCGCTCCAGACAGTTCTGGAGCGGCTTTTTATTATTTCAAAATTACTATTCTTATGCCGGAATTTCTCCTTTGTATAAGAATGAAATAATTTCTTTGTTCAATTTGTCAATCATTTCACTGAATAAGTGGAAAGATTCTTGTTTGTAAATAACCAGCGGATCTTTCTGCTCATAAACAGCACCCTGAGAAGATCTTCTTAAATCATCCATTTCACGAAGGTGAAGTTTCCAGTTTTCATCAATGATCGATAGAGTAATGTTCTTTTCGAAATCATTGATTAAGCTGTCACACTGTGTTTCATAAGCTTCTTTCAGATCAGTAACGATCGTCATTGTTTTATGTCCGTCGGTGAAAGGAACCTGGATCATTTTAAACATCGATCCCTGATTCTGATATACATTCTCAATAATCGGGAAAGATTTTTCTTTCAATAAATTCAGCTTCATCTGATAATCTTCCTGAGCAGCCTTGAACAGAATATTTGTAAGATCCTGAATGGTTTTGCTCTTGAAATCATTTTCAGAAACAGGAGATTCCATCGTGAATGTTTTAATGATCTCGTATTCGAAATCTTTGTAGCTTCCTGCTTTTCCTTTGGCTACGATTGAATTGGCAACATCAAAAATCATATTCGTGATGTCATATTTCAAATGGTCTCCGAACAATGCATTCTTTCTCCTTTTATAGATCACGTCACGTTGCTTATTCATTACGTCATCATATTCAAGAAGCCTTTTTCTTGTTCCGAAGTTGTTTTCCTCTACCTTTTTCTGAGCTCTTTCAATAGATTTTGAGATCATGGAGTGCTGAATTACTTCACCCTCCTTATGACCCATTCTGTCCATCATTTTAGCAATTCTTTCAGAACCGAAAAGACGCATTAGGTTATCTTCAAGAGATACATAGAACTGTGAACTTCCCGGATCTCCCTGACGTCCCGCTCTACCTCTCAGCTGTCTGTCTACACGTCTGGAATCGTGTCTTTCCGTACCGATGATTGCCAAACCTCCGGCTTCTTTTACTTCTTTAGTAAGCTTAATATCGGTACCACGACCCGCCATGTTGGTTGCAATAGTTACCACGCCCGGCTGTCCTGCTCCGGCAACGATCTCCGCTTCTTTTTTGTGAAGTTTCGCATTAAGAACCTGATGCGGAATTTTTCTCAACTGAAGTGCCTTAGATAATAACTGAGAAATCTCAACCGAAGTTGTACCCACCAACACAGGTCTTCCTGCGGCGGTCAGTTTTTCAATTTCTTCAATTACGGCATTGTATTTTTCTCGATTGGTTTTGTAAACCAAATCCTGTTTGTCATTTCTTAAAATAGGACGGTTGGTAGGAATGACTACAACGTCTAATTTATAGATTTCCCAAAGCTCACCAGCTTCCGTTTCTGCTGTACCTGTCATCCCCGCAAGTTTATTGTACATACGGAAGTAATTCTGAAGCGTAATGGTCGCAAAAGTTTGGGTAGCTGCTTCGATTTTTACACTTTCTTTCGCTTCAATTGCCTGATGAAGACCGTCTGAATAACGTCTTCCTTCCATGATACGGCCTGTCTGCTCATCAACAATTTTTACTTCACCGTCAATCACCACATACTCATCATCTTTTTCAAATAAGGTATAAGCTTTAAGCAACTGGCTCATGGTGTGAACTCTTTCAGACTTTTCAGCAAATTCGGAGAAAAGTTTTTCTTTAGCCTCAAATTCTTCTTCTTTCGAAAGATTTTTAGCTTCCAGTTCTGCAATTTCAGTTCCGATATCCGGAAGAACGAAGAAGTTCGGATCAGAGTTACCCTGTGACATGTATTCAACACCTTTGTCGGTAAGATCAACCTGATTGTTCTTTTCTTCAATAACGAAATAAAGATCTTTATCTACGATCGGCATATCGCGGTTGTTGTCCTGCATATACTGAGCTTCCACTTTCTGAAGCAATGCACGGTTTCCGCTTTCCGATAAAAATTTAATTAACTGTCTGTTTTTAGGAAGACCTCTGTATGCCTGAAGCAATTTGAAACCTCCTTCTTTGGTGTTTCCTGCCGCGATTAATTTTTTAGCTTCATTAAAAATAGCAGAAACGGTTTTTTTCTGAACTTCAACAATTCTGTCGATTGATGGTTTCAGCACATCAAATTCCTGTCTGTCTCCCTGTGGAACCGGACCGGAAATAATTAACGGTGTTCTTGCATCATCTACCAATACGGAGTCTACTTCATCTACGATCGCAAAATTCAGTTCTCTTTGTACCAGTTCAGAAGGGGAAGTTACCATGTTGTCTCTCAGGTAATCGAACCCGAATTCGTTATTGGTTCCGTAGGTAATATCTGAATTGTATGCTTTTCTTCTTCCGTCTGAGTTCGGCTGGTGATTGTCGATACAGTCGATCGACATTCCGTGGAATTGGTACAATGGTCCCATCCACGCCGAGTCTCTTTTGGCAAGATAGTCGTTTACTGTTACTACGTGAACTCCTCTTCCCGGAAGTGCATTTAAGAAAATAGGAAGTGTTCCTACCAATGTTTTACCCTCTCCGGTTGCCATTTCGGCAATTTTACCGCTGTGAAGAATAACCCCACCGATGAATTGTACATCGTAATGTACCATATCCCAGTTTACAGGTGTTCCTGCAGCATTCCATGAGTTTTTCCAAACGGCTTGATCTCCCTGGATTTCAAGGAAGTCTTTACCTGCTGCAGCCAGCTGTCTGTCCCAGTCGGTTGCTGTTACACGAATTTCTCCGTTTTGTGCCCATCTTCTTGCAGTTTCTTTTACTAAGGCAAAAGCTTCCGGAAGAATCTGGCCGAGAACTTTCTCTTCAATGTCGTATGATTCCTTTTTTAGAGCCTCAATTTTTGAAAAAAGCGCTTCTTTTTCATCAACGTTTTTCGAATTTTTTATCTGCTCTTGTATCTGTTCTATCTGAGCGGTGATTTTGCCGGTTGCAGATGTAATGCTCTCTTTAAACTCAGCAGTTTTCTCTCTCAGGCCATCGTCAGACAACTGTTGAATATTAGGCTCAACAGCTTTGATTTTTGTTACAACTTTTTTTACTTCTTTTAGGTCCTGCGCTTTTTTGTCTCCCAAAAACCCTTTAAGAACTTTGTTTAAAAAACTCATAAATTTTTTGCTTTATGCCTAAAGCGTATGCTTTAAGCGTTTTTAATAACACGCTTTTCGTGTAAAAAATGATATATAAAAAGGGCAAAAAAGCTCTAAGCGATGCCTAAAGCCTGATTGCTTTTAATTAATATTCGTCTTCGTTCCAAAGGAAGTCTTCATCCGTAGGATAATCACTCCAAACTTCTTCAATAGATTCGTAAATCTCTCCTTCATCTTCGATTGCCTGAAGGTTTTCCACTACTTCCATAGGTGCACCAGTTCTGATTGCATAATCAATAAGCTCTGCTTTTGTCATTGGCCAAGGTGCGTCACTTAAATATGAAGCTAATTCTAATGTCCAGTACATAATTTTCTAATTTTTTGCAAAAGTATAAAAATAGCTTATATTATATGCTTTTTTACACCTGATTTTCAATTCTTTTTATTAATTTTTGTTCATGGTGCATCATAGACCTGCGTTTAGGTGTGATGTCAGCCTGTTTGCTGTCATTTTCTCAAAAACCATTCCACAAATATTTTTATGCCATTTTGGAAGTTTGTGTCAGGTTTATAGCCGATTAATGTCATGGCTTTTGTAATATCTGCGTTGGTTTTTAGGACATCTCCAGGCTGCATTGGCAGATTTTTCCGGATGGCAGATTTTCCTAAAGTAACTTCTATAGTTGACAGCATTTCATTAAGCGTTATCACTTCACTCTCTCCAAGGTTGAGGATCTCATAAATGCCGGAATGTGTTTTCAGATAATCAATTGATTTTAATATTCCATCGATGATATCATCAATAAAAGTATAATCTCTTGCGGTGGTACCGTCGCCGTAGAAAGGGATTTCCTGATCTTCTAAAATTAATTTTGTGAATTTATGGATGGCAAGATCGGGTCTTTGTCTGGGGCCGTACACCGTAAAAAAACGCAGTTGGATCATGTCGATTTTATAGAGATCATGATACACATGGCCTAAAATTTCGCCACATTTTTTAGTCGCTGCGTACGGAGAAATAGGTTTGTCTACATTATCGGTTTCGGAGAAAGGGATCTTTTCATTATTTCCATAAACGCTTGATGAAGAAGCGGCAATAACCTTCTTAATGTTAAATTCTTTGCACAATTCCCAAAGGTTCATTGTTCCGCGGATATTCACTTCTTCATATTCCAAAGGTCTTTCGATGGAGGGACGTACCCCCGCAAGAGCTGCAAGATGAATTACCATATCTATGGAATGTTCCCGGAAGATTTTTTCAAGACCTGTTTTATCACGGATATCCTGATAATACAAAGAATATCGGTCTGACTTTGTCATGGAAATCAATTTCGCAATATCTTCCTGTTTTTCTAAAAATTCAAAATCCGAAAAATTCTGTACAGAGTCTAAAGTATTTTTAATTTTTATCTGATAATTGTAGAAATCATCAAAATTGTCAATATTTATGACAGAATGTCCCTTTTTTAATAATTGTTCTACCAGATGAGAACCAATGAATCCGCTTCCGCCCGTTACGAGATAGACCATTTGTGACTTTTTATTAAAGCAAAAATATAAATTTATTTTTTGAAAATATAATCATTACTTTTACTTTAAAAAGTAATATACACAATATGCAGTTTCAGGGACAAATTTTAAAAATGACCAGTTTCAATGACGAACCCATTCAATATTATCTAAATCTTTCGGGTGATCTTATTCACATGAATGAGCTTTTCGGGAAAGAACTTACGATAAAACATACGGGTTTCCAATGTGTGAACTGTCAGCAGGATAAACCTGTCTATAGAATGGGATTCTGCAAAAACTGTTTTTTTGAAAGTCCTTTTGCAAGTGATACCATCATTCGTCCCGAGCTTTCTACGGCACATCTGGGAATTGCGGAACGGGATTTGGAGGTAGAAAAGGGAATTCAGCTTCAACCTCATACGGTTTATCTGGCTTACACAGGAGAAGTAAAAGTGGGCGTTACCAGAAATACGCAGATTCCTACAAGATGGATCGATCAGGGCGCGACTTTTGCACTGCCTATCGCGAGAACCGAAAACCGGTATGAAGCAGGGATGATTGAAGTTGCTCTCAAACAGCATGTTCCTGATAAAACCAGCTGGAAAAAAATGCTCCAGGATGACCTGGAAGATGATATTGATCTGGCAGATTTCCAGCAGAAGATAAAAGAATATTTTCCTGATGATTTCCAGAAATTTTACAGTGAAGGCGAAACGCTTTGGAAGTTTGACTATCCTTTCGAAAAGCCTGAAAAAGTAACATCCTTTACCCTTGATAAAAGGCCGGAGTTTACCGGGAAGCTTACGGGTATAAAAGGACAGTACCTGGGCTTTGATGGAGGCGAGTTTATCAATATAAGAGGGCATGAAGGGTATTTTATTGAGCTCACTGTCAGGAGCTGATCTTTATAAAGCAAAATATGTAATCATGAAAAAGTGGGTAAAAAAGCTATTGGTTGGCCTGGGAGTTTTGTTGGTGATCATTTTATTGGCGAACTTCGGACTCAATATCTGGCTTAAGACCCAACTTCCCAATTACATTAAAAATAATACCGACTACAAGATATCTTACAAGAGTCTGGAAGTTGATCTGATGTCAGGAAATATTCTGGCCTCAAATATTTCAGTTAACAGCAAAAATCCTCAAAACGTTAATGTGATAGGTCTTCAGGGAACTATTGATACGCTTAAAATAAGTCGTTTCGGAATTTATGATGCCCTTTTCAATAAGCAGATCAGTTCATCTGATCTTTTGTTGGCAAAACCTAATCTGAATATTATTCTGGCAAAACCGGTTGATGATAAAACCGGGAAAAAAAGAAATCCTGTCAACTTTGAAAATATCAGGATCAGAAAAGGGAATATCAGTATTTTCAAATATACGAAGCAGAAGTTTCTTTCGGTTGAGGATCTTGATCTTTATGTGGAAAATCTCCAGCTTAAGGAGAAATCGGTGGAAGACCGGCTTCCTGTTGTTTTTGATACCTACGATATTAAAGGAAAGAACTTTTTTGTTCGTCCCGATGATGTGTATGCTCTGAAGATTGACTCTATTAAGACCTCTGACGGGCAAATGACGGTTAATAATTTTCAGCTTGTTCCTGTATTGAATTTTGAACAGTTTAAAAAATATTATCCTAAAAAAAATAAGCTGTTTCAGTTTGCCATAAAAAAAATGGAATTCAAAGATTTGCTGCTGAAAAAGAATAAAGTTTCATTGGCCAATGCCCGCTTTTATCAGCCTGATTTTTTGGTGTACACTACAGATGCTGTTCCTGTAAAAGTAAAAAAGCCTTCTGATTTCGAGCTGAATCTCGAAAATATAAAGATGAGCAATGCAACCATTCAGGTAATGAAGCCAAATGGGCATAAGCTTTTATATGCAAAAAACCTTAATATTGATGTCAGCCAACTTAAATTTGACAAAGAAACCAGAGAAGAACTTATTCCTGTAGGGTATAAGAACTTTCAGGTTTCAGGCAGAGATGTCTTATTTTCCAATCACCAGGACTTTACAATCGGAAGCATCAGCCTGAATCCTAAAAAAGGAGAATTAAGGAATATTTCTGTCGTTCCTAATGGAAATGCTCCGGATAAAACGTCAATGAATCTTGCATCAGATTATATCCGCTTTAATATTAATAAATGGGATTTTGCAGATAAAAAAATGAATCTTGACATCAACGATATTCTTGTAAGTAGCGTCAAAGGAAAAATTATTGCAGGGACTGATAAAACAGTTAATCACAAAAAGCAGGATTTTAACGGGATCCAGTTTCCCATAATAATCAGAAAAGTTGTACTGCAGAATTCGGATATTATTTACTCTAAAAATAACCAGCCGCTCAGTTTTCAGGATCTTAATGCAACCGTAAATGATATTCAGCTCATTAATAAAAAGGATAATTCGGGAATTGAAGCCAAAATAAGTAAATATGCTGTCTCAACTAAAAACTTCGGTTATAAGACGAGATTCTACAATATGACGGCAGGGTTTTTAAAGCTGGACCAAAATACGATAAACGTAACGGCATTTGCAATGAAACCTCTTGTTTCGAGAGCGCAGTTTATCAGAATGATTCCTGTGGAAAGTGATTTGTATAATATCACGGCAAAACAGATTACAGCAAATGGAACCTGGGATTTGTTTTCTGATCAGAAATTAATACGTGCCTCCAACCTTACAATCCGTAATGCGGATGCCAATATTTTCAGGAGTAAAATTCCTGAAGATGATCCGAAAGAAAAACCTTTGTATTCAAGAATGCTGAGGTCGATTAAAATTCCAATGGTTGTCAATAATCTTAACCTTAAAGATTCAAAATTGGTCTATGAAGAAGATACCCCGGAAAGTGCAGGCCCGGGAAAGCTTACATTCGGTAATTTTAATATGAATGTTAAAAATTTAAACTCTGCCAAAATCAAGGGAAATCCAACAAGGGTTGATATTAAAATCAACTGTTCTTTTATGAATCTGGCTCCTCTTTCGGTAAACTGGAATTTTGATGTGGCAGACCAGGGTGACCATTTTGCTATTTCGGGGAGAACGACTAATCTTCCAGCTACGGGAATTAATCCGTTTATCCGACCTTATCTTCACGTAACGGCTACCGGGACCATTCAGGAGATGCTTTTTAATTTCAGAGGAAATCCTAAAGGATTAAGCGGAAAATTCAATCTTAAACATAAAGATCTGAAAGTAACGATCCTTGATAAAGAAAACAACGAGAAAAAAGGCTTTCTTACGGCTGTTGCCAACCTGTTGGTGAAATCGGATTCCGGGAAGCTTCCGGAAGACGTAGATGTGGAAGATGTGGAAAGAGATCCTACGAAATCGTTTTTCAACCTTTTCTGGAAAGGGATTGAGCAGGGTTTAAAGAAAACTCTAATCGGAATCAATATTGATAAAGCCAAAAAAACTACAGAAAAAGCTGTTTCTACAGTGAAAAATGTAAAGTCAGATATAAAGGAAATGAAAACATCTGCCAAAGAAATTGGGCAGGCTGTAAAAAAAGATCCGCAAAAACAGGAACAGAAAGAAAAAGAACCGGAAAAGAAAGGTTTTCTAAAAGGAGTATTCAAGAAAAAAGAAAAGCCCGAAGCTAATTAGTTTCGGGCCTTTTTATATTAATCAAAATCAAATTCGTCACTCTCAAGAATAGGAACTTCGCGGAGGAAATTATCAAATTCCTTAGGATAATTGCTGCCGGCACCATAAGAATCGATGATCATTCCGATATTTCCTTCAGTATCTTTTACCAAATACAAAACGGCATTGTCATCAGGACTACTTGGGCCTTCGAAGCGATAAGTTTTTATAATAGTAAGCTCGTTGGGCTGATATATTTTGTCAGAATTTTCCAGTTTCATTTCACAGTCTTCATTCATTCTGAATTCTCTGTGAATACCTCTTTGCGTGAGTCTTGTCATCACCTGACTCAGTGTGGTCATTTTGTCAATATTTCCTGTACCTTCCATAATAATATTTTCTTTCTAAAATGCAATAATTAAACCAATTATTTAAAAACGATATTTATATATCAGCTCTTTTGTTAACAAAAAATTATATTTAAATTTTAGTATTGGGTATGCTTTTTGCAATAAAGACAATAATAAATCAGACGAAATATGAAAAAGGAAGTTGGCGTTTTACTGGCAGGAGGAGTCGGTCTTCTGGCAGTATTAAGTATCATCGGAATTAAAAAAATATTACATAGAAAAGATAAAAAATATAGTGATTCCTACTCAGATTATCATCGGCACTTTGACAAAAGATACCTTGAGGAAGATTATCATGGTATTGAATTTTATGCATTAAAATAATAAAACAAGATATATCCAATTATTGCAATCCGGCTCCATTAAGGTGCCGGATATTTTTGTGGAAAACTTTAATGTTAAAACTTATTGTTTTATTAAACTTCCATTCTAATTTTACCATATCATGCAGAATGAAAATATCATAAAAGGACAGGGGGCTCAGCGAAATGTAACCAATCGTTTCGACAGATACACCTATGAGCCGGAAGATGAAGATTATGAAACGGTAAAAACATCTTTTACCGAAGTGTTTCCTAAAACCATTGTAAATCAGGTGAAAAGTGAAGATCTCCCAATGGAGTACTCTATGAATCCTTATCAGGGTTGTGAACATGGCTGCTCTTACTGTTTTGCAAGACCAACCCATGAATATTGGGGATACAGCGCCGGAATTGATTTTGAAAGAAAAATTATGGTAAAGAAAAATGCTCCGGAACTGTTGGAAAAATTTTTTCAGAAAAGAGGATATCAGCCTGAACCTATTCTGCTTTCCGGAAATACCGATTGTTATCAGCCGGCAGAACGGCAGTTTGAGATTACAAGAAAACTTCTTCAGGTTTGTCTTGATTACAGGCATCCGGTAAATATTCTTACAAAAAATGCCTTGGTCCTCAGAGACCTGGATATTTTAAGACCAATGGCTGAACAGAATATTGTCAGTGTTTCTTTAAGTATTCCAACCATTAATGAGGAACTGAGAAGAAAAATGGAGCCGCGGACAAGCTCTGCAAAAAACAAATTAAAAGCAATAGAAATCCTTTCGGAAAATAAGATTCCGGTTAATATAATGGTAGCACCCATTATTCCAGGCCTGAACAGCGATGAGCCTTTGGCTATTTTAAAAGCAATTTCAGATTCCGGTGCACAAAGTTTCGGGTACACTTTGGTACGGCTGAATGATACAGTAGAACCTGTTTTTGTAAACTGGATAGAAGGTGCTTTTCCGGACCGTGCACAAAAGGTTTTGAACTTAATCCGTTCTATGCGCGGAGGAAAGTTGGGCGAGAAAAAATTTTTTGACCGCCAGAAAGGGGAAGGCAACATTGCGGAAATGATTCACAATACATTCAAGATCGGAAGAAAGAAATTTTTTGAGGGAAAGGAATTTCCGAAACTTACTACAAAAAATTTTACCGGTTCGAAAGATCAGCAGTTAAAACTATTTGATTAAATAAAAAACCGCTCCCAAAAGGAACGGCTTCTTTTATGAAAAAATGTTTCTGATTGAATTACATCGTATCATCAGGACATTTGAAATCTTTACTGCATGTTGCGCAGATAATAACATTACCACATGCATACATACAAAATTCCGGTTCAGGAAGTTTAATTCCAGCTCCTGTAATACTTTTTAATTGGCCTTTGCTTAGTTTTTTTAAATTTTTCATATTGTTTTAGTTAAAAATTTGATACTTCTGTAAAGATAATTAAAAAATGAATATGTCAAACATTTGTGGTATATTATTTTTATGTTAATATAAATTTGTTTTATTTTTAAATTTTAGAATAAAAAAACCGGACAAATTGCCCGGTTGTTAATTATTTTTTGATCAGTCCCAATTCTATCAATCGTTCATGAAGAAATTCTCCTGCTGTTGTATCTTCATACAGTTTCGGATGATTTTCATCAATACAGTTTTCCAGTGCATTCAATGACATTGAACTTACCGGATGCATAAAGAAAGGGATTGAATATCTTGAAGTTCCCCACAATTCTCTCGGCGGGTTCACCACTCGGTGTATGGTAGATTTCAGCTTATTGTTGGTATGTCTGGAAAGCATGTCTCCTACATTAATCATCAGCTCATCCGGCTCTGCAATAGCATCAATCCATTCACCTTTGTGATTCTGAACCTGAAGTCCTTTTCCCTGAGATCCCATCAATAATGTAATGAGGTTAATGTCTCCGTGTGCGGCAGCTCTCACTGCATCATCCGGCTCTTGTGTAATTGGAGGATAATGGATGGGTCTTAGGATAGAATTTCCTTCTGCAATTTTATCATCAAAATAAAATTCGTCCAATCCGAGATACAAGGCTAAAGCTCGGAGCACATACTTTCCTGTTTTTTCGAGCATTTGGTATGCTTCCTTACCGACTTCGTTGAACTTTGGAAGCTCTTCTACGATTACATTATCAGGATACTCTGCTTTGTATTTGGAATCTTCGGAAACATATTGTCCGAAATGCCAAAACTCTTTCAGGTCGCCTTTTTTGAAGCCTTTTGCAGTTTCTTTACCGAATCCTACATAGCCTCTTTGTCCGCCAATTCCCGGAATCTCATACTTTTGTTTCGTTTCCGTTGGCAATTCAAAAAAGTTTTTTACCTCTTCATACAATTCATCTACTAGTTTGTCATCAAGAAAATGGCCTTTTAAGGCAACAAAACCAATTTCTTCATAAGCTTTTCCGATTTCATTTACAAATTTCTGTTTGCGTTCCGGGTCACCCGAAAGGAAATCACGCAGGTCTACACTAGGTATTTTGTCCATTTTTAGAAATTTAACGAATGGCTAAATTACAGATTTTAAATGAAAATCATTTTATAGTTAATTATTTATAAATTAAATTTGTGCTATGAAAAAATATTCTTCCAAAAGAAGTATTCAGATATTGGCGCATCTTCTTCAGCAGTACGGAATTTCAGATATCATTATTTCCCCAGGATCCAGAAACGCCCCTTTGGCCATCCACTTTTCAGAAACAGACAGCTTCAACTGTTACAGCATTGTTGACGAAAGAAGTGCCGCTTTTGTAGGTCTTGGCATGGCGATGAGTGAAAAAAGGCCGGTTGCAATTACCTGTACCAGCGGTTCTGCGGCGGCCAATTACTATCCGGCTATTACGGAAGCTTTTTATTCCAATATTCCGGTTTTGGTGTTAACGGCTGACAGGCCAATGGATTATGTTGATATTTTTGACGGACAGACGATACGGCAGAATAATCTTTTTCATCAGCATTCTTACGGAGATTTCCAGTTGTTGGAAGACGGGAAAGAAAATGCAGAAGACCTTAATTTTGATACCATAAAGAAAGCCATTGAATTGTGCATTGAAAAGCAGGGTCCGGTTCATATCAATATTCCTCTGGAAGAACCTCTGTATGAACTGGTTTCAGAGCTTCCGACCTTTCCTACCGTTGAGAAAACAATCAGACAGAAAGAATATGAAATTCCTTCTACATTAGTGGCGGAATGGAATACTTTCCAGAGAATCATGATTCTGGTAGGAACAAGAGATTACAGTCCTGAGCTGGAAAATCAACTGACGCAGCTGGTGAAAAACCATTCTGTGGTTGTGCTTAGCGAGGCAAATTCTAATCTTCATCATGAAAAATTTTTCAGGCATATCGACCGGTATGTTTTTAATTTTACCGAAGAAGATTTTAAAACCTATGCACCTGATTTACTGATTACAGTAGGGCAGAATGTTGTTTCTAAAAAGGTAAAACAGTTTCTGAGGGAGGCACATCCGAAGCAGCACTGGCACCTGGATGAAGTATGGCAGCCTGACACTTATTTTGCTTTGACGGAAAAAGTACAGGTAAAACCTGAGATTTTTTTCTCCAAATTACTGAAGTTTATCAACCTGGAGCCGAGTCCATATTTTAACCTTTGGGATGTTCTCAGGGACAAAAAAGATGCAAAGCATGAAAAGTTTCTGAGTACGGTAGATTTTTCTGATTTTTATTTTTTCTATAAAACATCGCAGATGATTCCTGAAAATTACAATGTACACTTCAGCAACAGCTCGGCGATAAGATATGCACAGCTGTTTGATTACGGTAAAAGGAAAATCTACTGCAACAGAGGTACAAGCGGAATCGACGGATCGACCTCCACAGCGATGGGCTTTGCCATAAAAAATTCAAATCCTACTTTGCTTATTACAGGAGACCTGAGTTTCTTTTATGATACCAACGGCCTTTGGAATCAGTATATTCCGCCATTTGTAAGAATTATGATTTTTAATAATGGAGAAGGAAATATTTTTAAAATTATTCCGGGTCCGGGAAATGCTAATCCGAACACACTGGATGAATTTATTGCGACCAAACATCACAAAAATGCGGAGTTTCTGGCAAAACATTTTGGATTTTCCTATACCAGGGTGGATGACGATATTACATTAGACCGCGTTCTTGAAAATTTCTTCAAACCTGACAGTCAGCCTAAAATACTGGAAGTTAATACATATGGCAAAAACAATGCAGATATCCAGAAGGCCTATTTTAATGCTCTTAAAGAGAATTAAAGATCTGCATATTCTTCATTTCCGGGTAAATTAATAATCCTGTCGATAGGATAGATGAAATTTTCATCAAAATCATTCAGGGCATTAATGATCTGGAAATGAGAAAATTCTTTGATATTCTGAAGCGTAATTTCCATTTCTTTTATCTCCTTTTTTCTTAGGAGGTTCTGTCTTTGCACTCCGTTCAAAAGATAAGTAGTAGGTGTAAACCAGGTTTTTCCCTTTAGGAAAAGAAGATTGGAGTAGGATGTATCGGTAATATGATTGTTTTTAACGATGATGATTTCTTCAGCTTTAGCCTTCATCTTCATTTTTTCAAGTTCCTTTCGATCTTCAAACTTGAAAGAGTAGTCGAAACTGTTATTTTCTACCAGTTGGAAGCTTTCAATTTCCGGAATAGCGTAAGGGATCATTTGGGTCCTGATTTTTTTATCAAGATCATAAACGATCCTGAGCTTAAACAGGCCATCCTCGTCATGTTCAAGATGCTTATAGATTTTGGCAAGATCAACAGTGCCCTCTTTTCCGAAGTGGGCAAAAGTGGCATCTACACGTTTCTGATGTAACTCCAATAAGAAGATTTCCTGATCTTCAATCTTTATACTTTCAATGAATTGGTACATAAATTTTATTTTTCATTTCCTGATACTCGTCTTCCAGCCGGCTCATGTGGGTAATTCCACCACCACTTTTGAAATACAGCGCATCACCCTCTTTTTCAATAAAACGGATCATCACGCAGCTGTCGAGGTTTTTACCGTCGAACCAGCCGCAGACTCCGGTATAATAACCTCTGTCATAGCCTTCGGCATCAAGGATGATCTCCAGTGTTTTTGGTTTGGGAGCTCCTAAAATAGAACCTGCAGGAAGCAACTTCTTCATAATGCTGCCAAGCTTTCCGTCAAATTCCGGTTTCAGGATTCCTGAAATTTCCGAGCTCATGGCGTACAAATCTTTTTGCTGGGTTTTAATGAAATCAATATACTGAAACTTGTCTACCTCCACATCATCTGCAACCATACTCAGATCATTTCGGAGAAGATCAACCACGGTGTAATGTTCCGCTTTTTCTTTAATATCATTTCTCAGCACCTCAGCGGCATTTTCAACCGAAGCATCAATGGTGCCTTTCATAGGATAAGTGAATATTTTTCCGTCGATTATCTTTATGAAAGTTTCAGGAGAAAAAAATACGAAAAAATCTTTATAAAAAACTTTGTATTTGGCAGAAGAATGATGAAAAATCTCTTCAAGAGTTAAATTTGTTTCAATTTTTGTTTTCCGGGTATAATTTACAAGGTAAGAATTTCCGAAGCGAATATTTTTCTGTACTTTATCAAAGCCAATTTTGAAACTTTCCAGAGTTTCGGGGAATGATTTCCATTGTATATTTTTAGATAAAGCTTGTTGTACTTTGGTGTTTGAAAAATTTTGAAAATCAATTAATAAGCCTGATTTTTCAATTTCATCTTGTTTGAATATTTCAACATTCTGTGCAAGGAAATCGACAATAAAAAAATAGGGAACTTTGTTGAGTGAAAGTTCGTCCATTTCCATAAATTTTTGATGATTCACTGAAAACATTCCGCAAAAGTAATTATTGATGTTTACTTTTGCACAAAATTTTTTAAATGGAAAATAAATATCCTCAGAAACCGGGTCTTGATTTTATACTGAAGCAGGCGTTTTTTTATTGGAATAAAACATTGGTTTTCCAGCTGATGTTTTCAATCATGTATTTCGGAATTCTGATGACGGTGTTCTTTTTCTGCGATGCAAAGTACGATATCTTAAATGGTTATATGGAAACTGCAAAGTATGCGAAGGATGGTGTTCAGGTATATACAGAACAGTTGCAGAAGCTTTTATCGGCGGAGAATTTTCAGAGTTTTTCTTTATGGATGGTAGGAACACATATATTTCTATATCCGTTAAACCTAGGTTTTTTCCAGATTTACAGGAAAATGGACCTTGGTGAGCAGGCTAGTCTGGGTGATCTTTTCGTGGGTTACAACGGGACTAATTTTTTTAAATATATCGGGTACTATATTTTCTGGTACTTTATTTTTGCGTATAGCTTTCAGACGATTATTCTTGGGTTTGTCTGGGTGGGCATCACTTTGTTTGTGGCTCCGATGATGTTTTTTATGAATAAAAGTATTTTTGAATCTATTGCTCTGCATTTTAAGGCGATGAAATTATTTTTCATAGAAATATTAGTCTGCATGGTAGTGGCTTTTATTTTTAAATATGTCGGTTTTATGGCATTTTTTATTGGCGGTTTATTTACATTTCCTTTCTGGAATGCGATGATCTATTCGCTTTATAAAGTTATTTTTTCGGAGAAAAATTAATTTAAAATAGTTTTTAATGCATTTTCTGCCAAAAAAAATTAAATTTGGTAGAAACAACATTAAAAATATAACACCATGTCAGAATTCAGTGAATTTGAACAGCAGGGCTCTGTTCCGGAAAGAAATACGGGCTCAATTATTTCTCATGCTTTTGAGATGTACAAAGGAATTTTTCTTTATGCAATTGTAGCGATGATTATCTGTATAATTGCCGATGTAATTGTACAGTCGGTGACAGGATATAATTCCTGGGGCGGCTTCAGAGATTTTAGCAGTTTCAATGACTTTGATGATGGTGATTTTTCTAAATATGAATACTGGAACCGGCCGGGAGCTCCTTTCTACTATTCGTTTTCTGGTATTACGAATATTTTGCTGTCTCCACTTTATGTAGGACTCATCTATATTGCTAATAAGTATAACACGAAGATTCATATTGATTTCTCGGATCTTTTCATCGGCTATAGACAAAACCTTGGGAATATTCTTCTTTACAGTTTAATTACAAATATTATTTTAGGAATTTCCATAGCATTATGCGGGCTTCCTTTCTTTTTTGTTTTTCCTCTTTTCTTATTGGGTTATCCTATCCTTTTATTTGAAAATGCTACGGCTATGGATGCGCTTAATAAGACATATAGTATTGCGAAAAATAATTATGGTACATTTTTAGGTACATCACTTTTGGGGCTTCTCATCAGTGCTGCCGGATTGGTATTGTGTTGTATAGGAATTATTGTGACGGCTCCATTTATCCTGGCAGTAATGTATTCTGCATACTGCGCTTACCTGGGAAAACCAAGACAAATAATGCTGAATAAATAATGAATAAAGAAGAACAAATAAGCAGCGTAAAAATAAAACAGGTCTCACTGCTTGCCATAATCATCGTTCTGGCAGGGCTGATCTGCTTTAATCTCGCACTTTTCATCCCTGCAGTTTTAGGGGCAATCACCATTTATGTAGTCTGCAGGAAATACAACTTTTACCTTCAGGAAGAAAAAAAATGGAAACCCTGGGCTTCCTCACTCACGTTAATGTTTGCAAGTCTTATTGTTCTCATCCTACCGGTCTATTTTATCGGTGACCTTTTAATTGAAAAGCTTGGGAATGCTCAGGCTTATATGGATAAGTTTAATATTTTCCTTGAAAAAATTCACACCTATATCTATTCAAAAGTAGGCTTTGATATTTTAAGCAAAGAAAATATGGATAAGCTTAAGAATAATGTCGGACAATTCTCGACAAAAGCACTAAGCGGAACATTTAATACATTAACGGTTGTGATGTCAATGTATTTTATTCTTTATTTTATGCTTGAAAAACCAAGATTCTTCGAAAGGATATTATCATCTTCCGCACCGCTGAAAAGATCGAATGTATCTTTAATAGGCGAGAAAATGAGGAAGCTTATAATGGCAAATGCGATCGGAATTCCTGTGGTTGCTCTCGGCCAGGGAATTGTTGCTCTTGTAGGATATTTTATCTTCGGAGCGCCAAGTCCCGTGCTGCTGTTTGCCTTAACGGCTGCGGCTTCTATGATTCCTGTAGTGGGAGCAGCGATTATCTATGTGCCGATCTGTATCTACATGATCGCAGAAGGTGATACAGGAGCAGGACTGGGACTGGCTGCGTATTGTATGATTGTTGTTGGATTAACGGATAATGTTTTACGTTTTACCCTTCTCAAAAAATTAGAAGATATCCATCCTTTGAATACCGTTTTCGGAATCATCATGGGTATGAATCTTTTCGGTTTTATGGGACTTGTTTTCGGGCCTATTCTCATATCGTTAACATTGCTGCTGATTCAAGTATATAGAAATGAATTTTCGGATGATGATACTCCGGATCTTAAGCTTCCGGATAAAGATGATGAGCTGGAGGAAAAAATTAATTTAATTGTATAGCATGGAAAACGGAATAAACCCCGAAATATTAAAAGAAATTTGTGCGGTGAAAATGCCTTTCGGAAAGTATCAGGGAACAATATTGGCAGATTTACCGATAAGTTATCTTGAATGGTTTCAGCGGACAGGAATGCCAAAAGGAAAATTGGGAATGCAGCTGTCTACCATTTATGAAATAAAACTGAATGGTTTAATGGATTTGCTTTCCCCAATTCGAGGGGCAACAGGAAACTACGAAAAATATAAGAATAAAACCTATAAGTTTTAAAATAAGATTCGGCGGCACCTTTGGTTCCGCCGAAAATTTTTAATTCTAATTACATTGGCTCCCAGAGTTCAATCTTATTTCCTTCAGGATCAAGAATATGTATAAACTTTCCAAAATCGTACACTGCTATTTCATCTAAAATTTCAACATTTTCTTTTTTGAGTTCTTCAACTAAAGCTTCCAGATTATCAACCGTGTAGTTGATCATAAACTCTTTTACTGAAGGTTCAAAATAATTTGTTGTTTCAGGCGTAGGGCTCCACGTCAGTGAGCCTTTCGAGTTCGAATCTGCCATGCCTTTCCAGTCGAATGTAGCACCATATTCGTTTACATCAATTCCCAGATGGGTTTTATACCATTCCTTCAAAGCCTTCGGATCTTTGCATTTGAAGAATATCCCGCCGATTCCTGTTACTTTTTTCATTTGATTATAGTTATTTAGGTTTGTCTTTTTGAAAATTAAGCTATTTGAAGATATAATATTACTGAATTATAGAGCAAATTATGTTATGAGTCAAGCATTTAAAAAATATTTTAATTTTACATTAACATTTAAATAGAGTAACTTTTATATATATTTTATATATTGTCAGCTAAAATTATCATTTTAAATACAATTAATGATATAGTTTGCAAATGTTTTATTATGAGACTCTATTAAACTTAAGGTTATGAATCAATATTATGATTTATCAGCATCTAGGAATAAGCTTATAAAAAAATATCTTATTTTAATACAGATAGCTCTATTTTGTTTTTCGATTGTCAATATTATTATTGTTATAAATATTACCTCAATAATCATACTTTTAACATTAATTCTTTTTTCTTCATTGATAATCTTTTTTGAGTTTTACAAAAAGCAATCAATGCAATATATTACAATATTTATTCTTATTCTAATAATATACTATTTCGGCATAAACAGAAGCTTAGCATATTTGAATTTATATTATATAAATATTGTATTAGCGATTATTTTTATCTTTGATCTAAAAAAAGATTCTTATAAAATACTTTCTTTATTCCTTTTTATATTAATAGGTGCCTATCTAAATATTTTCACTGATTTTTTGAATTCCGGTATTGAATTCTCACCTTTACAACAAAAACAATTATTTACACTTTCGCTTTTTTTATTTGTGGTGTTTTTTACTACAGAAGTTTTATTTATTATAGAAAATAAAAGTGCATTAGAATCTTATATTACCTGTAAAAATGATTTAGATCATCTTATTTCTAAGGAAAAAAATAAGAAAGAAGAAAAAACAGAAATATTATTAAAAATTGCAAAAGAAAACAACAATCAATTTTTTCTTGCCTTTCAGGAAGAATTTTCAGATTTATATCAAGAGCTATTAAAATTTCCCGAGCTAACATCTGCAGATTTAGAGATGTGTGCTTATCTTAAACTTAATCTTCAGACCAAAGAAATCGCCACATATAAAAAAATATCCATAGGCGCTGTGGACAATCGAAAATACAGGATTAGAAAAAAACTTAATTTACTTCCTGAAACGGACCTTTACAAGTGGATTAATACAATTAGTGTAAATAGCTGATTATCAAACATTGTTAGATAATGTTAGATAACATGTTAGAAATTGTTGTTCCTTTTTCTGCAGTTAATAGTATGGTGTTATTATTATTGTAAAAAAAATTCAATTATGCAAAAATTATTTAAAATTATAATTTTTACTGGAACATTTCTCTTTTGCTTCTTATATAAAGCTCAGGTTGGAATTAATACTACGACACCGAATAGTAATTCAGCGTTGGACATCAATGCTTCTAATAAAGGATTTTTACCTCCAAGAGTAGCCTTGACATCCGAATCTAGTCCGGCACCATTAACAACTCACGTAGCAGGTATGGTAGTATATAATACTGCAACAATAAATAATCTGGTACCAGGACTATATTTAAATGATGGAACAAAATGGCAGCAGGTAAGTACATTCTCAAACAATAATGGCACTGTAACAACCAAAATAAAATATAGAGGTAGAAATCTTGATACAAATGGCTACAATAAGCCCACCCTGCAAATACCTACAATGAATTTAGAATTTAGGTTCGCAACAACTTCAGGAAGTACATATCTTGAAGTAAGGTTATTATCTGCTCCGTCCAGTAATGTGACTTACTATGCCAACGAATTATGGTTTGGAACATCAACGAGTGGCGCCATTCAATCTGTTACCTTCACACCGGCAAATTGGAATGTCTGGTCTCAGGCTCTCTCTAATGGTGTATGGAATAATCCATGGGGCTATCAATACCAGATATCTACAAGAGATGGTGTCGTTCCCGGCAGCAATGATCTGTTGACAGGAAATTTCTATGGTTTTAATAATTTTAATAATGGTGCGGGAGCCAACAATGAGATGTATGTTTTAGCATTTGAACAATATTAAGTATTTAGGTATATAATAAATGCCAGATTACGTTCTGGCATTTTATATTTATTTTTAAATTTTCAACGCGGCAATCTCATCCCTTAATTTTGCAGCTTTAATGAAATCAAGGTTTTTCGCAGCAGATTCCATTTCTTTCTGCTTTTGTGCGATCACCTTTTCGATATCTTCGTTGGTATAGTTTGCTTTTGCCTCTGCAACTTTCTGAAGAATTTCTTTCTGGGTGTATTTTTCGTCCGGAAAATCTTTGGTTCTTCCGACCAAACTTTCAGATATCTTCTTATTTAGGGCAACAGGAACTTTTCCATGTGCTTTATTGTATTCCATTTGCTTGGCTCTACGATACTCTGTTTCATCAAGCGTAGCCTGCATAGATTTTGTTATCTTATCAGCATACATGATGGCTCTGCCATTAAGGTTCCTTGCGGCACGACCTACCGTCTGAATCATAGACCGGCGGCTTCTCAACATTCCTTCCTTATCGGCATCCAGAATGGCTACTAAAGAAACTTCCGGTAAATCAAGCCCTTCTCTTAATAGATTAACTCCAATAAGAACATCAAAGAGCCCAACTCTCAGGTCCTGCATGATCTGAATACGCTCAAGGGTTTCAACATCTGAGTGAATATATCTTGTTCTGATTCCGAATTTTGTAAAATATTTGGTTAATTCTTCCGCCATCTTCTTCGTGAGGGTCGTTACCAAAACTCTTTCGTCCACATCGGCCCTTTTCTGAATTTCCTCCATTAAATCATCAATCTGATTGATCGTAGGCCGTATTTCAATGATGGGATCCAAAAGACCGGTCGGACGGATGATCTGCTCAATATAAGCACCTCCGGTTTTTTCCAGCTCATAATCTGCAGGTGTAGCGGAAACATAGATAACCTGATTCTGAATGGCTTCAAATTCTTCAAACTTTAAAGGTCTGTTATCCATTGCGGCAGGAAGCCTGAAACCGTAATCCACCAAAGCTTCCTTTCTGCTGCGGTCACCTCCGTACATGGCATGAACCTGAGGAACCGTAACGTGGCTCTCATCAATTACCATTAAATAATCTTTCGGGAAATAATCAAGAAGACAGAAAGGTCTTGTACCGGGTAATCTTCCATCAAGATATCGGGAATAGTTCTCAATTCCCGAACAATAACCAAGCTCCTTAATCATTTCAAGATCCAGCTCTGTTCTTTCCTGTAATCTTTTAGCTTCCAGTGGTTTTTCTATCATATTGAAAAAGTCAACCTGCTTTACCAGATCATCCTGAATATTGCGGATGGCGCCGTTCAGCGTTTCTTTTGAAGTTACGAAAAGATTGGCCGGATAGATTTGAATCTGTTCAAAACTGGAAGTTACATTACCCGAAACGGGGTCAAAACTCTGGATTTTTTCAATTTCATCTCCGAAAAACTGAATTCTCACAGCATTATCAGCATACGCAGGAAAGACATCAATAACATCTCCTTTTACCCGGAACGTACCCCTTTGAAACTCATTTAATGTTCTGGAATATAAAGCGTTAACTAAAGAATGAAGCAGTGCGGTTCGCGTTACCTTTTCTCCAATCGCAATGGAAATAAGTGACTTGTGGAATTCTGTAGGATTTCCGATACCGTAAATACAGGATACTGAAGCGACAATTAAAACATCTCTTCTTCCGGATAATAAACTTGCTGTAGCAGAAAGCCTTAGTTTTTCAACTTCCTCATTGATGCTGAGGTCTTTTTCGATATAGGTTCCGGTGGTAGCAATGTAAGCTTCCGGTTGATAATAATCGTAATAACTGACGAAATATTCAACGGCGTTTTCAGGAAAAAATTCCTTGAATTCCATAAAAAGCTGTGCCGCGAGTGTTTTATTATGTGCCAGAACCAGTGTTGGTTTCTGAACATTCTGAACGACGTTCGCTACCGTAAAAGTTTTCCCAGATCCGGTAACTCCCAGAAGCGTTTGGTATTTCTCACCGATTTTAACGCCCTCGGTAAGCTTTTCAATAGCTTGTGGCTGGTCGCCGGTAGGTTTATATTCTGATTGAAGTTTGAATTGCATAGAAAATTGTGATCTTATCTAACAAAAATACGAAAGATATATTTGACATTGAATGTATTTGCTGCCACATTTTAATTGCTCCCTCGTTATCCTTCAAACAAAAACAGCACTCAGTTGAGTGCTGCTTAACTTGTGGAAGCTTATATTAATTTTCAAAGGACATCGTCAACGGAATTCTCATCTTGTAAGGTGCTGGTTTCCCATCTTTTTTGGCGGGTTTCCAGGTAATATTTTCGTTGGCTTTTTTAAATGAAACAATTGTTTCCATATTGAAAGCTTCGTCATTTCCCATAGCTTTTATATCCGTTATACTTCCGTCTTCTGCAATGATATAGCTTAATTCAGTTCTGTATACTTCTTTGGTTTTGCCGGGATTAAGTTTGGCTGCATCGAATACTTTTGCGATTTTGGCCCGCATTTCGTTAATTCCTCCCGGATATTGTGGAAGTGATGTCGTCTCGTTTTGAGTCAATGGTGTATCTGTTTCATTTATTGTGTTTTGGCCTGTTTTATTTTTGTTTACAATATTTTCACTTTCTTTAGGCCGGATGGTATCCTGAACGACCCTATCTTCATTTCTGTTTGTGAGAGGTCCTTCCTGTGTTTCACTTTGATGATCCGAAACCTCATTTTCAGTATTGTTCAGAGTAGATTCGCTTTCAGAAATTACATTTTTTACAGGTTCAGAAATCCTTTTTTGTGTTTCTTCAACCATTTTTTCAATGGGATTGGCGTATGTTTTTTGTACAAATAATCCGAAAGTAATCATTAAGGCAGGGATGCAGATTACTTTTTTAAGATTGGTCAATTTAGACTTTTTGGTGTTCATCATAATAAATCGTTTTTTGGTGTTAGTAAAATTGAACGTATGGATAAGGTTATGGTTTTCAGTTGAAATAATTTCGTCGAGAATAAGGTGCTGATAATCTTTAACGTTAAAATTTTTCTTCAATACGGCTTCATCTGCCAGAAACTCATGATTGGTAATAATGGCTTTCCGGTAAAAAAATATCGAAGGATTAAACCAGGTAAAAGCTTTCAGGATTTCGATAATTATGAGATCAACGCTGTGCTTCTGTTCGAGATGGCTTTTTTCATGCAAAAAAATCCGGGGATCTATTTTATTGTCCATAAGATAATTTTGTCCTAAATAAATAGTATTCCAAAAGCTAAAAGGTGAAGTATATTCTTTGGTAATCAATATGTTTTGGTTCTGATATTTTACCCTCCTGCCCTTCATATTTTTAATTGCTATAAATGACTTGATCATTCTTATTAAAAAAATCAGCGTAACAGTTCCGTAAATAATCCAGATCCAGTTAATTAAGTTAAAATTTTCCTGGCCCGGAGTAATGTCTAAAGCCTGCTGTGTTGTCTCAAAGGTCGTTTGAATTCGGTTACTCGGTTTTAAGTTTTCCGATTGGATAGAAATAAATGGAACGGTATAAGAAAACAGAATAGAAAACATTAGGTAAAATCTGTTGAACCGATACATTTTTTCCTTCTGTAACAACAGATAGTATACGGCCAGAAGCATACAAGACCCTAAAATTATTTTTAAAATAATTATCATTTTTCATCAATTTGCTTGTCAATAATTTCTCTGAGTTCTTTCAATTGTTCTTGTGAAAGTTTAGCATTAGATGTGAAAAAAGAGGCAAACTGCGTCACGGAATTATTAAAAAAACGGTCAATCATGGAAGACATTTCTTCCTTAAAATATTCTCCCTTTGCGACTTTCGGATAATATTCGCGAGAATTTCCATACAATGTATACCCCACAAAATCTTTATTCTGCATCCTTTTCAGGAGAGTCGCGATTGTTGTTGTGGCAGGTTTAGGGTCCGGATAAGATTCTAAAATATCTTTCATGAAAACCTTTTCTTTTTCCCAAAGTATTTCCATAAGATCTTTTTCAGAATCGGTCAGTTTTATTTCTTTCATATTCTACAAATTTGGAATTGTTTCTACAAATGTAGAATAAAAATCTAAACTGACAAATTTTTGTGGCATTATTTTTCCATTCTTCAGCAAAATAATCTATCTTAATCATATGAAAACCAATAAATTTTATATTTCAGCGGTCAGTTTGTTTCTTATTCTGGCATCATGTAAAGAGGGCAAGGTTAATGCTCAGCAAACAGGGAGCGACGGAAGTGTCGAGACAAAAGCGCCTAATTCCCCTGAATATAAACCTGCTTTTTCAGGACAGACGAGAATTAAAGCAGTAAAAACTTCGACGCCTTACAAGGTTGAAGTTTTGAGTCAAGATTTAGGGAAGCCCTGGGGAATTATTAACCTTCCGGACGGAAGACTTCTGATTACGGACAAAAGAGGATATATGAATGTCGTTTCCACAGACGGAAAACAAATCTCAAAAATTGATGGATTCCCGAAAGTTGATCCGAAAGGGCAGGGCGGAATGCTTGATGTTGCGCTAGATCCTGATTTTTCCAAGAATAATATCATTTACTTCAGCTTTTCAGAACCTTATGACAAAGGAAATCATACTGCCGTTGGAAAAGGAAAGCTTTCTGCTGATCTCAAAAATATTTCTGATGTTCAGGTGATATTTCGGGCAACTCCTACGTATGATGGAGATAAGCATTACGGAAGCAGACTGGCTTTCGATAAAGACGGAAATTTATTTGTGAGCACGGGAGAACGGTCGGATAAGCAGACAAGAGTGTACGCACAGCGAACAGATAATTATTTAGGTAAAATATTAAAAATCACAAAAGAAGGAAAGCCTGCTCCCGGAAATCCATTTATCGGTAAAGCAGGGTTTAAACCCGAAATTTATGCATATGGAATCAGAAATCCTCAGGGAATGGCCATTGATCCCAACGGAAATCTCTGGGATGTGGAAATGGGACCGAGAGGTGGTGACGAAATTAATTTAATTAAAGCCGGAAAAAATTACGGATGGGGCGATGTTACCTACGGAATTGAATATTCCGGAGAAAAAATAAATAACGGAACGACCCAAAAAGCAGGAACCGAGCAGCCTGTCTATTATTGGGATCCTGTAATCTCTCCAAGCGGCGTTACTTTTTACACCGGAAATATTGATGAATGGAAAGGAAATCTGATGATCGGATGTCTCAGCGGAGAACATATCAACAGGATTGTGATGAAAGACAATAAAGTAGTCGGCGAAGAAAGGCTGTTGTCAGATGAAAAAGAACGCTTCCGGGATGTGCTGAACGGAAGTGACGGTAATTTGTATGCAATTACGGACAGCGGAAAACTCTACAAGATTTCTAAGAAATAAATTTAAAATCAGCGGCTCAATCTTCGATTGAGCCGCTGATTTATTCAAGGGTTAAAACCTGAAATTAAAACGGGCAAAAACCTGTCTCCCTGAAAAGCCCATCTGTACTGGGTCAAAAATACCTCCGGATTCTGTATTGCCTTCTGAAACGGACGTCTTTTGAAGGGTAGGATATCTGTTAAATACATTTTTACTTCCTATTGTAAGGGTAATGCTTTTCGAGAAATCATAACCAAATGAAAGATCTGCCGTTACTTTTGGATTGTAGATCTGGTAATCATCTGCACCATTATACCCGATCAGACTCACTTTATCGAACCTTACCAACTGCAGATTGGCATTAAATTTTTGGATCTTATAGTTCAGACTTAAGTTGATCTTGGTTTCCGGGGCAGATGCCAGAATAAATGCTCTTTCTCTTGGACTCAGATAAATTTCTTCTTTTCCTGCAAGCCGGTCTGAAGTGTTGACTTTGGTAATTTCCATTTTATTATAATTGCCTGCAAGAGTTGCTGTAAGCTTTCCCTTTCCGATATTCTGAAGATAGCTTAAAATAACATCCACTCCTTTTGTTTTGGTATCAATCGCGTTAGAAAAGAATTGTGCCTGGTCAATGTATGGATAGTCAGCCTGCACATCTGCCGGAAGATCACTTCTGTCGAAATTTCCTGTAAGCACAATCCTGTCTTTTACCTTAATATAATAACCGTCTACTGTTGCAGTGAATCTTCCTGTATTAAAGGTAAATCCGGCACTTCCGTTTACTGAAGTCTCCTGTTTCAGCTGCGAAATACCCACCCTGTTTGCAAGATCACTGTCATTGGAAGCCAGCTGAATCGTTACAAGATTACCACCCTGAAAATTGGTAAACTGCAGACTGTAGTATTTCTGTGCTAAAGAAGGTGCTCTGAAGCCTGTAGAAAAAGAACCGCGGAAAGCGAGTTGAGGTGTTATTTTGTATCGTGTGGCAAACTTTCCGTTAAGGGTGCTTCCAAAATCGTTATAATTTTCAAATCTACCTGCTACACTGATCATCCAGCTTTTTGTGATGTCCAGTTCGGTATCGATGTAGGCTGCAAAATTATTTCTGTTTTTACTGATTTCCTGCGAATATCCCGGAAAACCCTGTGAGCCTCCCGGTCTTACATTACCGCTTAAAGGATTAGTTACGAGTAAACTGGGATTCGTTCCTGCTGTCACGATATTTCCATTAAGATCATACATTGCGTAAGATGCTTCTTCTCCTTTAATAATGTTAAATTTTTCGTACCGGAATTCTGATCCGAAAGCAATATTAAGTCCTTCCAACAAATCGAATTGTTTCGCAGCATTAAACCCAGTAGTATTTTGTAATAAGGAATGACCTCCCGCGTCAAAACTTCTCGGAGATTTTACACCCAATGTGGCATTAATGGTATTGTCGATTTGATAAGTAAATCTATTGCTCCCGAAAGCGTTATAAAAGTCTACATCCCAGTCTGCGACTTTAAACTTCAAACCATTGTCAAAGGTAAAATCCGTAATATTAGTGTCCTGAACAGGATTGAAACCGTTAGGATAAACTTCCGGAATATTTCCGTCTGCATCAGCACTTCGCGTCCAGGCATAAGCATCTGTATTTCTTTGGGAAAACCCCTGTCTTGAATAAAATTTCAGGTTGTCCGTCAAAGGGATCTCAATATTTCCGAAAAAATAAAAATTTTGAGATTTGGCATCCCCGAATCGTTGTCTCGGAGCATCATATTTTTCCGGATTAGCGTTGCGGATAGCAAATTCTTTATTGACAAACTCTGCGGTAAAATTACCGAAACCTCCTTTTGATCCTATTTTCGTCCCGTAATTTCCGTAAAAATCAAACGTATTTCCGTCAATTTTCCGGTCAGAAACAACATCGTGATCTCCCGGGCTTTTGAAAAGATTGACACCGTAGAAAGCATTCCCCTCAAAACCGTGATCGCAGTCATTTAAAATCACATTGATGACTCCCGCAATAGCATCAGAACCGTATTGTGCTGAAGCTCCGTCCCGAAGAACTTCCACTCTTTTTATTGCTCCAATGGGAATTGTATTCATATCAGATCCGGTATTTCCTCGTCCTTTCGTTCCGAAGAGATTGATGAGGGAAGACTGGTGGTATCTTTTTCCATTGAGTAAAAGCAAAGTTTGATCGGGTCCCAGTCCGCGTAATGTTGCGGGATCTACTGCGTCTGCACCATCCGAGCCCGATTGTTTGTTGGAATTAAATGAAGGAGCGGCAAACTGCAAAAGCTGGTTTACTTCTACCTGACCCGTAGACTGACTCACCTGCTTTATGTCTATAATATCGATCGGGACTGGGGTATCAACAACCGTTCTTTTCTTATTCCGGCTGCCTGTAATAGCAACTTCCTCGATCTTGGTGTACTTCGAAACAGTATCATTTGCCTGCTGTGAATACATTACAGAAGCAGTGCCTAAAAATACGGCACTCAGATATTTAATTTTCATGTCATCAGCTTTTTAGATTCAAACCAAAAATATTAATTTTTTTTCAAAGTAATAATTAAAATTAATATTTGTTATGTGTTGAATTGTAGTTAAATGTAATTATTACTAAAAGTTTAAAATTTGATTACAATAAATACATAATGTGTAAAACATCAATTAAACATATTAAAATAAAAAAGGATTCAAACTAATTTGAATCCTTTTTTATTTAAGCTTCTTCAAGCTGAACCGTAAAATGTCTTAACAGATCAGGTTCCCAGGTTATTTTATAGCCTTTGGCAATCTCATCACGTCTTTCATAAACGTTTCTGATAGCAGCGGCAATATAATCCATGTGGTTGTTGGTATACGTTCTTCTTGGTATGGCAAGACGCACTAATTCCAGTTTTGGATAACGGTTTTGTCTTGTTTCAGGATCTCTGTCAGCCAATAATGTTCCTATTTCCACCGTTCTGATTCCGGCTTCTTTGTAAATTTCAAGCCCTAACGTTTGTGCAGGATATTCTGAACGGTCAACTTTTGGAAGGAAATTAAGGGAATCAATGAATACAGCATGTCCACCGATAGGTTTCTGAACCGGGATTCCATATTCGATTAATTTATTTCCAAGATATTCCACCTGGGAAATTCTGCTTTCCAGATAAGCAAATTCTGTAGCTTCATCAAGACCAACCGCTAAAGCGGCCATATCTCTTCCCGCCATTCCTCCATAAGTAATGAAACCTTCATAAATAATGGTGAAATTGGAAGCTTTTCTAAAAACTTCTTCATTATTTAAAGCGATAAAACCTCCGATGTTTACCAGTCCGTCTTTTTTAGAACTCATCGTCATCCCGTCACCATAAGAGAAAATTTCCTTGCAGATTTCCTTGATGCTTCTGTTTTCCTGCCCTGCTTCTCTTTTTTTGATAAAGTAAGCATTTTCTGCGAATCTTGCTGAGTCAAAATATACAGGAACGCCATATTTGTCGGAAAGTTCTTTTACGGCTTTCATATTTTCCAGAGATACAGGCTGCCCTCCGGATGAGTTGCAGGTAATTGTAATTAAGCAGAAAGGAATGTTTTCTTTCGGATGTGTTTTATAAACTTCTTCAAGTTTTTCAATATTGATATTTCCTTTGAAAGGATGAAGGTCATTGATGTAAAAAGCCTCATCTATAGTACAGTCAATAGCGTGTGCCTTTCTGAATTCAATATGTCCTTTTGTGGTGTCAAAGTGAGAATTTCCCGGCACTACATCTCCTTCCTTTACCAAAACGGAGAAAAGTACATTTTCTGCAGCTCTTCCCTGGTGGGTTGGTAAAAGATATTTGAAACCTGTAATGCTTTGAACGGTCTGGTGAAGCTGCTCAAAAGAACGCGAACCGGCATAGCTTTCATCACCCATCATCAAAGCGCCCCATTGTCTGTCGGACATCGCTCCGGTTCCGGAGTCGGTAAGAAGATCGATGAAAACCTGTGAAGATTTTAGGTTGAATAAATTATAGTTTGCTTCTTTAAGCCATTGTTCTCTTTCTTGTCTGGTTGACTGACGGATTTCCTCAATCATTTTAATGCGGAATGGTTCCGCGTACGGTAAGTTCATGATAGTATTTATTAGATTGTTTTGTAAAGAATTTTTATTTGAATAATTTCAAATTCATCAAAGGATATGTTTTTTAAGCCGTATTACTCCGGAGCTTTAAAAATATTATCATCTGAGTGAAAGCCTGCTACACCGCCACTTACCGCAAATTTCATTGCAGAAGCTGCCGTCATGCCCACTACCGGTTTGATGTTTTTTTCTTCCGTAACAATTACCCATCCTGAAATAGCGTAAGAATGTGGCAGGTATACCGCAACATAATTGTGTTTTTCAACGTCTGCCATTTCTTTCTGGGTGAGAAAACCGATTCTCCATATTTCGGGATTTTCGTTGGTTTTTACCCAGACCGGATCGTTGAACTTTTTCTTATCTCCGACAAAGGAAGACATAACGTCTTTGGTTGGGGTATAAATATGTTTTACGCCCGGCGTCTTTTCAAGCAGGCGGTCCATAGCGTCGAAAAAGAATCTGCCGACAACAAATTTGTTGCCCAGATATCCTAAGAGTGCTGTAAAGAAAATAGTTGAAATGAAAACAAGACCCGGGATCTCTTTAGCGACAGAAGGAATAATATTGTCAATGGAGGTCACGACATACCAGATGACAAACATGGTCAGTCCGATAGGGCCGATAATAACCAGCCCCTGAAAGAAATTTTTCAGGAACCAATTGGCAATATTTTCAAACGTCAGCTTTTTCACCTTAAAATATTATTATCCGTGAATGGTTTCACCTTTTCCGTACGACTGAATTATTTTGGCTTCATATTCCAGCCATTCTTCCCAGCGTTTATTTACTTTTTCAGGATCTCCAAGCTGTCTTGCAAATCCTATGAATGTTGTATAATGATTGGCTTCCGAAACCATCAGGTCGCGGTAAAAAGTTTTAAGCTCTTCATCTTTGATGTTCTCGGTAAGTACCTTAAAGCGTTCGCAGCTTCTGGCTTCGATCATGGCTGCAAAAAGCATTTTATCAACAATAAGATCATCTCTGTTACCTCCTTTCTGTATGAATTGTACGAGCTCGTTTACATAATCGTCTTTTCTGGTACGTCCGAAAGTGTAGCCTCTTTTTTTAATGATTTCATGAACCTGGTTAAAATGCTCCAGTTCTTCCTGTGCAATAGCAAGAAGTTCTGTAACAATCTCGGGGTATTCAGGAAGCATTGTAATAAGCCCGATCGCATTTGTAGCAGCTTTTTGCTCGCACCATGCGTGATCCGTCAAAATTTCTTCAATGTTTCCCTCTGCTATATTTGCCCACCTTGGATCAGTGGGAAGTTTCAACTTAAACATAGTTTAAAATTTTGTGTAAAATTAAAATATTTTGTGATATGACAGAAGTTTATTTTCGTTGAAGATTTTCATTCAAATTCATCTTTTTTATAAAATATCTAAACCTGATGGTACTTTTTTTGTTATTGTTTTAAAACCAATTAAAAATATAAACATTATGGAAACAATTACAGCTATTAAAAGTAAGATGAGTGCTTTGCTTGCATTTGCATTTTCAGTATTTATGTCTTTTTATTCATTTGCACAGGATAATGCCGGAGGAGTCGTTACTACAGAAAATAATACCACTACCACTACAGAATGGTATGCCAACCCAATGTACATTATCGGTGGTGCAATTCTTCTTATCATTATCATCGCATTAATTGCGCGAAGCGGAAGAAGAGATTAAAAAACAATAAAAAACTGCTATTCAATAGCAGTTTTTTTTCTTACTATTTCAAGGATATTCCATCCGAAACTGTCTACTTTCTTTAGTATGGCTGAAATTCCAAACGCCAGGATTATGTTAATGATATAAATAAGAATCATTAAAATCCACCAGGGCATATCTTCTTTTAAAGGAACTACCAAAAAATACACAAGGGAAGAGCTTATACCCTGGGCAAAATAGAAAAATATGGCGTTCTTTCCGATATAGGTGACGAAACTTTCTTTAGAAATTTTTAAACGGTTATAAAAAACAAAAAGCGTTACGAGAGAAAATAATGTCCAGATGATATATGGAATTTTCGGCGGAAATTTATTTCTGTTGATTTTGTAAAAAATTTCATTGCCGTAATGCCAAAACATCCAGATTAAAGCTGCAGCAACACAGGCATACAGTACAGGAATCATTTTGCCAGGTATTTTTTTGCCCTTCATTCTGTTGCCGATCAGAAAAACGGCCAGGTAAAAGGTGACATATCCCACCTGCCCGTCAGGATATATTTCCGGGAAAATATTAAATAATAGCGTTAAAGCAATGCATAATGTGATAAACCAATTGATATGTTTAGGGAAAAACCGTAAGATGAGCACTCCGAAAACGGTGAGAATAAAATAAACTTTTAAGTACCAGAAACTTCCCATTACGACCGGGAATGTGTCAGCATTGGTATATTGATGCATGTACCAGTTGCCCAGATTTTCCCATTGTGGAGCGGTTGAAATACTGTTAATTGTATATTTTGATCCGAAGGTGGAATAGAAATTCTGAAGCCATTCCAGGGAGAAAAAATTCAGTCCGAAAATTTTGAAGAAATAATCAAGGAAAAACAGGAAAGTTACAAAGATCATATAGGTGATCTGAAGTTTCAGCAAACGGTAAAAAGTTTTTTCAATATTTGAACCTGAAGTGATCCCGCTTAGCGCATAAAATAAGGCTACATCAAACACCAGAGAAAATACTCTTACTTCTGCCGGAATATAGAACTGCCCGGACCAGAAAGCCGTATGAATGAAAATAATGGATAATGTTGCCAGTCCTTTTGCAAAGTCAATGTAGAGATCTCTTTTCATAAGGTATATATAATGCTCAAAAGTAAATAAACTTTATGAATATTTTCAAAAAGAAAAGAGGCGGGAATATTGGCCCGCCTCTAAAAAAGATATATCGAAAATGAATGTTATTTTAAATTTCTGAATTCATCAGCAGAGATTTCTCCGGTCTGAATTTTCTTCAGTTCATCAAGATATTGGCTCATATAAGCATCAAGTTCAGGAAAACGGGAGTTTTTAGCGGTTTTGTATGTTCCGTTCAAAACTCCCTGATAATAATAAAAGAAATTATAATCGAAATCAGCAGCTGAGAGATCATATTGTCCTAAAAGGAACCCTAAACGCACGGCAGATCTTCTCTGCGGCGGTGTTCCGTGGTGTCCCGGACTGTTTGTCTGGTAATCTCCGATGCTTTGTGCAAATTCATATGCCGCTGCGATTTGTGTAAAACTGGTCTGGTTGTAACCGTTCGGTCTTCTTAAATAATATCCAGCAAATCCGTCTGCTTCAAGTTCATTAGGCCTTGCTGTAGATTCATTTACAGATGGAAGTCCAAAGATGTATTGCAGCTGATGACCGTATTCATGGGCTAAAATCATGGCATTCACAATATCTCCGCCTTTTGATTTGGCGTCATAATATATCGCATAACCATAATATATTTTTCCGGTAGAGTAGGATATGGCATTATACGTAGAGTTGTAATTGGAGGGATCATTCACAAAACGGAGTGTGGGATTGCTTCTTCCCCAAAGACTCGCAATTTTTGTCATTTGACCATTCATAAAGTTGGTATCTGTAGAATTTTGTAAGCTGGTAAGCAATACGGAAGAGGAGCTCCAGTTTTGATCTACATAATAACATACTTTTTCAAGAGCGTTGGGCTGGTCGATTTTCTGGCTTTCGGCTTGTTGTTGTTCTGGCTGTACAGGAGTTTCCAGTGAGTCGTCGTTACATGCTGACAGAGATAGTGCAGCAATTGCTCCCGCAATAATGCGGAAATTAAAGTTTCTTTTCATATAAAATATTTTGGTTTAGCGAAGTTATATTATTTAACGGAAAATATTATCACTTTATTGTGATAAATTATTCAAAACATAGTTAAAATTTTAATTAAAAAAGATTGGGTTGAATTTGAGGAGATTAGAAAATAATCCTTATATTTGCACCTCGAAATAACTAAAAATTTTATAAACAATGTTTGCAATTGTAGAAATAGCAGGGCTTCAATACAAAGTTGAGCAAGACCAGAAGTTGTTTGTAAACCGTTTAGCAGGAGACAAAGGAGGTAAAGTATCTTTCGATAAAGTACTTCTTACTGTAAACGGAGCAATCACTGTAGGCGCCCCAGCTGTAAGCGGAATCACTGTAGAGGCAGAGATCCTTGACCACGTAAAAGCTGATAAAGTAATCGTTTTCAAAAAGAAAAGAAGAAAAGGTTACAAAGTGAAAAACGGTCACAGACAATCATTAACTCAAATTCAGATTACTGGTATTACAGGATTTGAAGGGGCTAAAAAAGCAGAAAAACCTGCTAAGAAAACAACAAAAAAGGCAGACGCTGAAGCTGCTGAAAGTGCAGAATAATTGTTAAACCAAAAAACCTTAAAATAAAATGGCACATAAGAAAGGAGTTGGTAGTTCCAAAAACGGTAGAGAATCTCACTCCAAAAGATTAGGAGTAAAGATTTTTGGTGGTCAGGAGGCTATTGCCGGTAATATTATTGTTAGACAAAGAGGTACGCAACACCACCCAGGTGCAAACGTGGGAATCGGTAAAGACCACACTTTGTTCGCTTTAGTAGATGGTAAAGTAGTTTTCAGAAAGAAAGCAAATAACAGATCTTACGTATCTGTAGAAACAAACGCATAATAATACGCGTTTTTATACATAAAAAAGCCTCAGCAACCGCTGAGGCTTTTTTTATTTTATTAAATCATAATTGAAAATGAATATATTTCTTATATTTAACACCAAATCAAACAAAATTTAACTGATATGAAAAATTTAAAGAAAATTACAAGACAGGATCTTAAAGAAGTAACAGGAGGTATCGCTCCCGTAAAAGAATGTTTGCCATGCGATATCTATTGCAGCATTCCTGAAGGAGAAAGACCGCCATGCAATATTGTCTATATTGTAGCGCATTGCAACGGCTGTAAGAATTATCCTTCAGAGTCTTAACCCACAAAAAATCTCCTTCATAAAAGGAGATTTTATTTTTTCTAGAAGTTTACCTGGAATCCGGCTTTTATACCAAAGGTTGAAATATCAGGCCGGTCAAGGTAATTCCCGCGCCAGTTAAAGTCTACTCTGAAAATTCTCAGGTTTCCAAAACCTATATTTTCAATTCCGAAACCATATTCATAGTAAATATGCTCGCTTGGAGCAGAGTATTTAAATCCTTCTACATTGATGGCTTTAGAAGCATCACTCAATGTTCCGTAAGCTCCTCTGATAAAAGCAACCTCTCTTAATTTCAATTTCTTAATTAATGGAATAAAAGAAAGAATCTTGCCGTTAAAATGGTGTTCCAGATGAAGGGTTGTATACGTGTCTGCCACAAATTCATAATAATTCAGCTGGGCAAACGTGTTCTGCGCAAGGCTGTACGACTGATTTCCCGGAATGACATTCTGTAGCGCCAAAGGAACAGTGTTGAAATTTTTCCCGGCTTCAAAATTTACCTGCAGTTTTCCCCAGCTCCCGAGTAAAAATGGCTTGTAGAAAAGGAACTGCAGTTTATTATAATTAAAATCAGATCCGAATAATCCTTCTACCCCTTTCGTGTATTTTAATACAATGGTCGGAGCCAGAGTTCCATGCTCATAACGGTCGATCCCGGTCTGGGAAAATTTCGCTCCCGGTCTTGCGATCAGGCTAAGCGTAAAGTGCGAATCGTTGGTTGTTTTCCTTAAAGCACCATCTTTATAGTACATCAGGCTAAAGCCATCCGGATTGGCAGATTTAATGCTCTGCATCGTTCCGTCAAGACGGATCTGGAAGTTCTTCCAGGGTTCAATTGAGGTAAAAACATTTGTTTGGTTCAGGGAGCTTAAAGAAGCATTTTCTCCTCTGGCAAAAATGGTTGAGGAAGCAAATGTCCTGGCCATGATTCCGTCGTCGTTGGTAAGCTGTACTCCCAGCTGAAGAATGTCTCTCCGGGTTCCTGCTCCTATTGTAAAGCGGTTGACCCTGTTAAACATAAATCTCGCTTCCGCACCGTATTTTACCTGTTGGTCTTTGAAACCATAAGCTGTATAAAACTGTACCCTCCACGGATCGTTTCTCGTAAAATAGGTTCTTGCACCCAGTCTTATCCTGTCTCCTTCCACTTCGTTTTTACCGTAAACGGAGAAAATAGGACCAATATCAATGCCTAATTTTTTCACATTATAATAACCGGAGCCCAGCGTTTCGTAAAGTTTTACGATCCTGTTGAATTTCGGAGTCTGCTGAAGTTTGTCAAGCATGTCGTAGATTCCCTGTTCAGATTTCGATAAAGAATCGGGTCTGGCTTTAAGCCAGTACGCATCATCCTTGTCGGTGAAACTGTCGGAATATTCTTCTTCTTTTCGTTTAAAAATCTGATCTTCCAGAGGCTTATTAAATTCATATTCGGAATAATCGACGGATCGTTTGGCGACAATACTTTTTGCGGTTTTCTTTTTGGAAAACGGGGTCATTTCAATTTCCGTAACAAATTTTCTGGGTAAGAAGGTATTTTCATCAGGATTATCATACTCCAGTTCGGTAGAAATTCCGTTGATGAAATTAACATTGATCTTCTGGGTAGATTTTAACGTAGCTCCCAACACGGCATAACTGTCGGTGTCGATATACAGATATCCCTGAAAAGCCAATACATCTTCTCTTTTTGGAAGGTACCTGATTTTGAAAGCATTCTCCCCGCGGATGGAAATGGTGTCAACAAGATTGTAATCATACGTGCTGAAGCCTGTTTCTCCAACAGGACTCGGAAAGCCAATATCAAAATAATTTAAAGTATTGTCGTAGATATTGATATCCCTGTAAAGGTTTTTGGCCGTAAGCGTCACAATCTGGTTGTCTTGGAACCCGGATGTTTTCTGTGCTACCAAAAGTTTTTTTGTTCTTTTGGAAGGTCTGTTCTCGCCGTAATTTTCGTAGACTGCCTCGTTCAGAAAGACGGGAAGTCCTATTTTTCCGCTCGCGGTAGAGTCTTTATAATCGAAGATAAATTCAAGCTTATTGAAGATCTTCTTTTTCATGAAGGCGCTGTCGAGGTTATTGGCATCAAACTGAATCTTCTCGTATTCTTTATAGGTGTATGTGTCGAATTTATCCAGTCCGTTATTTCTTTTTCTGGCCCAGACTTTCTGCATGATGGCATATGCTGGGTTTTCCTTTTTGTTTTTGTACTTAGGTCTTTCGTTATGGATTACGACTTCCTGAATATTGCTTTCTTTTTCCTGAGAAAGTTTTACAAAGATATTGTTGGCATTATCGGGCGTAACATCTACGCTTTCTAAAGCGTAATTTTTTCTTAAAAATTTAAGTTTATAAATAATACTGTCCGACTGCACCATAAAATTACCGGTAGTCGTTGTCAATGCCGGCTTATTGCTTTCGTTAATGAAAACGTCTACGCCACTAATTTCTTTATTGGTTTTAGCGTCTGTGATTTTTCCGCTGGCTGCATTTTGGGCATGTACAAAATGGGTAAGAAGGATAAAAATAAAAAGGGGGTAATATCGCGGTTTAATAATTAACATTTGTTGTTTCTTCAAGCTATTGCATAAACAAAAAGTATGCAGATTTATTGTAATGGTTCAATAATATTTAAAATTTTATGTATTTAAATACAAAACTGCAAATGTAATGAAATAACGTGATTGATAAGTTGCTGTGCTGTTATTATTTTGTTAAAGTGATTGGTGTTTAATAAAATAAAAAAAGACCTACATTGCTGTAAGTCTTTTAGCTCCTCCTGCTGGGCTCGAACCAGCGACCCTCTGATTAACAGTCAGATGCTCTAACCAACTGAGCTAAGGAGGAATTTCCTATTGTTTTAGTGGTGCAAATATAAAAGGAATATTAATATCAAACAAATTTTTGGTTTAAAAATAATGAGAATTTTCCTGTAACAGCGGGCGATGCAAGCTATATAATTATTTTTCAGGAGATTAAATTTATCTTACCGTAAAATATTATTTCAGAACAGTTAAAATAAAAAAAGACTTACATTTTTGTAAGTCTTTTAGCTCCTCCTGCTGGGCTCGAACCAGCGACCCTCTGATTAACAGTCAGATGCTCTAACCAACTGAGCTAAGGAGGAATGTCCTTTGTTTTAAGTGGTGCAAATATAGGACGAATATTTATACCCTGCAAATATTTTTTTAAAAATTTATAAGCTTCCGGTTAATGCCTTGAATATATCGCTTCCGAATATCAGAACCATTAATCCCAATAAGAAGATAACTCCCACCATCTGAGCGTTTTCCAATACTTTTTGAGGAACAGGTTTTCCTACAATCATTTCATATAAAGTGAATAAAACGTGACCGCCATCCAATCCCGGAATCGGAATTAAATTAAGGAAGGCTAACCAAACCGAGAACATTGCCGTAAAGCCCCAGAAAGCTCTCCAGTCAATAGATACGCTTCCGTCTTTACTCTGATCTACAGGCATATTTTTGATGATCGCAAGAGGTCCTCCTACTTTCTTATATCCCTTCACTTTCTTGTTGAAAACCAGTTTGAACTGCTTGATCTGGTACGTCAGACTCTCAATTGTCAGAGTGAAACCTCTTTTAATGGACCCAATGAAATCATAATCATTGTGAACATAATATTTTTTTGTCTCTTTAAATGCCAGAATGCCGATCGTTCCCTCTTTTGAAACAGGTATTTTAAGATCAGTTACCTGGTTGTTTCTTAATACCTGGAAATCCGTTACTTTTCCTGCGTTGGGAGTCACCAGAGGCTTTACTTCATCATAATAAGCAATCGGTTTTCCGTTTACGGCAAGAATCTTGTCCCCAACCTTTAAACCGGCGTCCATTGTTGATTTTGTAACAATAGTGTCTACTATGGGAGCCATTCTCGGAGTAAGGAAAGATCTCGGTTCGGGATCGTTGAAAGCAAGAGCCTTTCCGTCGTCATTCGTTGGGAAGGTTACTTCCTTTCCATTTCTCAGAACAGTAATTTCATCGCTTAATAAAACATCCAGTGCTAATTTTTTAAAATCTTTTTGGGTTTTTCCGTCTACGCTAATGATCTTGTCACCATCCTGGAATCCCATTTTTTTGGCCGCTTCCGTATAATGAAGAGGAGTAGTGATTTTATTGGCGTCAAAAATATCTTCCCCGCCATTACCCATTAAGGCAGAAAAAATCACCCATGCAAGGAAAAAATTCACGGTAACCCCGCCCAGCATGATGATCAGTCTTTGCCATGCCGGTTTAGACCTGAATTCCCAGGGCTGCGCCGGCTGCTTCAGCTGTTCGGTGTCCATGCTTTCATCTACCATTCCGGCAATTTTTACATAACCTCCGAAAGGAAGCCAGCCGATACCGTACTTTGTTTTTTCGGGATGTTTTCTCCAGTCGTTATCGGGAAGTTTTGATATATCAATAGGAACTTCTTTCTTTTCACCGTTTACCTCGATAACCTCAGTATCCGGAAGGTTTTTGGAAAGAAATTTATACTGCCATTTTCCATTGATTTTTTTCATTGAAAAAATTGAAAACCAAGGGTCAAAAAACAGGAAGAATTTCTCTGCTCTGGTTTTGAACCACTTTGCCGGTAAAAAGTGTCCAAGCTCATGAAGGACTACTAAGATAGAAATGCTCAATATAAATTGAAACAGTTTGATTGCTATTTCCATTAATGCTTTTGTATGTTAATTTGCAAAGGTAACAATTCTCAAAACTATGCCAAATAAAAAGCCTCCCGAAACGAGAAGCTTTGTCATATAATAAGGTGATTATTACAAATTAATGGAAACGCCGAGACTGCCATTGTTTCCGACTTCTGCAAAAACCCCGATTCTTTCTGTAAAGAAATACCGGGCTCCGATATGCGCACCCAGTCCGAAATCACTTCCTACAACACCTACATCAATCCCCGGATAAATATCCAGTTTCTCAGGAAGCTGCAAGGCATCCTTTAAGTGGAAATTCAGCCTTCCGAAAATAAAAATGCTGTTGTCATTATCATTATCCTTGTAATTGCTGAAATAACCGTTCAGTCCGGCTCCCACAGAAATCAGTCCGTTGAGACCGTAATCATATGTTCCTGTAATTCCGGTTCCGTATCCCCAGACGCTCAATCCTGCATTGATTTTCTGATCTCCTTTTCCTGTCCATGCCTGCGCGTTTACTGTAGTTCCTGCAAGAATTAACATCAGCATAAAAACCAATTTCTTCATATCGTATCTTTTTTATGTTATTATTTTAAAAAATATCTGCAACAAAGATAGAACCGAAATCATCTGAAAATCGTATTTTTAATGAAGTTTTTTAACATAGTTTATGAAAATCACAGGACTGAATTTAGATATTGTCTGGAAAAATAAAGCACAAAATTTTCAACAGATCGAAGAAGAGCTGCAGAATCAAGAAGCCGATCTCTTCCTTTTACCGGAAATGTTTTCTACAGGATTTTGTATGGACGCTTCGGAAGTGGCGGACAGGAATCTGGAATCTCTGGAGTTCTTACAGAAAATGGCAAAGGAGAAAAATGCGGCGTTCTGCGGAAGCGCTCCTTTAGAAGAGGGTGGGAAGTTTTATAACAGAATGTATTTTGTTTATCCGGATGAAAGCGTTGTTTTTTATGACAAACGCCATCTGTTTTCCTTTTCAGGTGAAGATAAAGTCTATACGCCCGGAAAGAAACGTGTTATTGTTAATTATAAAGGTTTCAGGATTTTACTGCAGGTATGCTATGATCTGCGTTTTCCGGTTTTTGCGAGAAATAATGACGATTACGATATGATGCTGTATGTTGCCAACTGGCCGGAAAAAAGAGTTGGCGCCTGGGAACATCTGCTGAAAGCAAGGGCTATTGAAAATTTATCTTTTGTTTTTGGGCTCAACAGAATCGGGACCGATGGGAATAATCTTTTTTACCAGGAAAGCTCCCATTGTTTTTTTGCAGACGGAAAAGAGATTTCTAAAAAAGAAGGAAATCGTATTTCAGCAGAACTGAATTTGGAAGAATTAAAAGATTTCAGGAATCATTTTCAGTTTTTGAATGACCGGGATTCTTTTGAAATTGATTTATAAGGTTGAGGCTAAGATTCCTAACCTCAACTTTAGCCTCAATCTTACTATTAAGCATATTGTTTTAAAAGCTGTGTCAGAGTATTCACATCATGTACACCGCTTTCTTTCCAAAGCATTTCTCCGTTTTTAAATACGGCCAGGGTGGGAACACCGCGCACTCCGTACTGTGCTGCCAATGCAGGATACTGGTCTACATCCACTTTAATGATTCTTGCGCCTTCACCTACATTTTCCTTTACGGTATTAAGGACTGAAGACTGTACTTTGCAGGGTTGACACCATGTTGCAAAAAAATCAATCAATACAGGTCTTTCCGAATTGATGATTTCCTGGAATTTTTGTGACATAGCTATATTGGTTTGGGTTATTAATGTTGATAATTATTTTCCGGAAATGTTTTCGTCCTGAATGGCTTTTACATTCTTCCACGTCGTTCCATCGTATACCTCGACTCCTTGTTTCTTTAATAGTTCTTCAGCCTGATCTGCCTGAGTTCCCTTATTGCAGAAAACGACCACTTTTTTTCCTTTCAGTGATTCTGCATTTTGCGACAGTTCAGCTAAAGGAATATTTATGGCATTTTTTGCGGTGCCTTCTGCATACTGTTCAGGAGCTCTTACATCTACAAGAACTACATCCTGGCTGTTCACGACTTCTCTGATATTGCTATCAGGAAATGCTGCAGAAGAATTTGTTTTGCATGAATTACATATAAATAATGAAACAATCAAAAATCCGTAAAAGGCGTTCTTCATTGTTACATCGTTTTAGACTGGCAGACGAAATCGGAAGTCGGAAGCTTTCCTGTCTTTTTAATTCCGTTAAAACCACCTTCCACTTCAGTGAAATTTCTGATTCCATGCGAGTTGAGGATGCTTGCAGCAATCATACTTCGATATCCTCCCGCGCAATGCAGGAAAAAATGTTCCGCATTATCGATGGTATTCACCCATTCGCTGATCTCGTCCAAAGGCCTGTTGTAAGCATTGTCGATATGTTCTGCGGAATATTCCGAGATTTTACGGACATCAATTACTTTCGAAGCTTTATTGAACTGGTCTGCAAATTCTTCAGGCGATATTCTCTTTATTTCATCGGTTTCTTTTCCATTACTTTTCCATGCTTCGAATCCTCCTTTCAGGTAGCCTACTACATGATCAAATCCTACTCTGCTTAATCTGGTGATGGCTTCTTCTTCTGTGCCTTCATCTACTACGAGCAGCAAAGGATGTTTCACATCAACAATTAATGCACCCACCCATGGCGCAAAATCTCCTTTCAAACCAATATTGATGGAATTGGGTATAAATCCTCTATGGAATTCTGCCGGACTTCTTGTATCTAAAATCAACGCACCGGTTTCTTCAGCATAAGCTTCGAAATCTTCAGCGGAAATTGCTGTCAATCCTTTATCCATTACTACGTCAAGACTTTCATAACCTCCTTTATTCATGGCTACATTCATCCCGAAATATTTGGGAGGAGCTGTAAGACCATCAAGAACTTCTTTTACAAAAGATTCTTTATCCGGCTGATTAAGTGCGTAATTTGTTTTTTTCTGATTTCCTAAAATGTCCACCGTTTCTTTCTGCATATTTTTTCCACAGGCAGAACCTGCTCCATGTGCCGGATATACGGTAATGCTGTCATCCAGCGGCATAATCTTCGTCTGCAAGCTGTCATACAGAATTCCCGCAAGATCTTCCTGGGTAAGATTGGTTGCTTTCTGGGCAAGATCCGGTCTGCCAACATCCCCGAGAAACAAAGTGTCTCCGGTGAAAATAGCAGTTTCTACCCCGTTTTCGTCGATAAGAAGATAGGTCGTGCTTTCCATTGTGTGGCCAGGCGTGTGAAGGACTTTTATTTTTACCTTTCCGATCTCAAAAATCTGATTGTCTTCTGCAATAATTGCTTCAAATTCCGGTTGCGCAGTAGGTCCGTAAACGATAGGAGCGCCTGTTTTTTTGCTCAGATCAAGATGGCCTGAAACAAAGTCTGCGTGGAAATGGGTTTCAAAAATATATTTTAATGTTACATGATCTTTTTCCAGACGATCAAGATAGGGCTTTACTTCTCTTAAAGGATCAATAATTGCTGCCTCGTTTTCGGATACAATATAATAGGCTCCCTGAGCCAGACATCCGGTATATATTTGTTCGACTTTCATTATGGGGTGTAACTATTTTAAGTTTTTTTTAATATCTGCAAAAATCGTGTTTATTTTTTTAAAAAATGCAAAATAAAAAAATCGATACCGATAGAATAAATCTATAAAGTCCGGATGTTCTCATTGTGCGGGAATTATCATCATTTAGAATTCTGTGGTACTAAGTTAGTTATATTTGTTAATATCTGCGGGCTGAAATTAATCATGATAAAAACGCATTGTATTCATATCTCAAAAAAAATTATATTTATGTAAAAAATCAAATGGCAGATAAAATACAATTTATTGAATCGTTAAATGCAAGGTATGTTTCTAAGGAACAGGGTGTTATTCTGGGAAAAGCAATGCTGGACGGAGCGGTGGTTCCTGAAGTAAATGTCACCGTTCCATTAAAGACCATAAACCGTCATGGACTCATTGCCGGAGCTACAGGGACAGGCAAAACCAAAACCCTGCAGGTTTTTGCAGAACAGCTTTCCCATGCAGGAATTCCTTCATTGGTATTGGATATCAAAGGAGATTTCTCAGGAATTGCAGCAGCGGGAAAAGAAAATCCTGCCATTCAGGAACGATATGCCAAAACACAGCTTCCATACAATCCGCAGGCTTTCCCGGTAGAACTGATGAGCATTTCCGGAGAAAGAGGTGTAAAACTGAGAGCTACCGTAACGGAATTCGGGCCGGTTCTGCTAAGTAAAATCCTACAGCTGAATGATACACAGCAAAGTATCATGGCAATTGTTTTTAAATATTGTGATGATAAAGGTTTGCCTTTAATCGATTTGAATGATCTTAAGAAAGTTCTTCAATATGTCACTGAAAACCCGCAAGGCAAGGCAGAGCTTGCTGCAGATTACGGATCTATTGCTTCCTCTTCCTTAGGAGCGATCTTAAGATCGATCGTTGCACTGGAGCAACAGGGTGCATCTCAATTTTTTGGGGAGTTGAGTTTTGATGTACATGATTTGCTGCAGACCAGAGATGGAAAAGGGGTGGTTAATATTTTAAGAGTAGCGGATATTCAGAGCAAACCTCAGCTGTTTTCCACATTTATGCTTTCGCTATTTGCAGAAATTTATATGACCTTCCCTGAGGAAGGCGACAGCGGTAAGCCGAAACTGGTGCTGTTTATAGATGAAGCACATTTGATTTTTGATGAATCTTCAAAAGCCTTAGTTTCCCAGATTGAAACCATGGTAAAACTGATCCGTTCTAAAGGGGTCGGAATTTATTTTATTACCCAGATACCGGGAGACATTCCCGAAGCTGTGCTTTCGCAACTGGGACTGAAAATTCAGCATGCCCTGCGAGGTTTTACGGCAAAAGATAAAAAAGAAATAACAAAAGCGGTGGAAAATTATCCCACGACGGAATTTTATGATGCTGCCACTTTAATTCAGAACCTCGGAATCGGGGAAGCTTTTGTAACAGCTCTGGATGAAAGAGGAATTCCTACGCCTTTGGTGCACACCTATTTAATTTCTCCTGAATCCAGAATGGATGTTCTGAACGATGCTGAAATTTCGGAGTTAACGGGACGGTCTGCTTTGGTAGCTAAATATGAAAAAGTAGTAGATAACGATTCGGCCTACGAAATGCTGGTAAGAAGAATGGAGCAGGCTGTAGGTGGAGCTCCTTCAGCACAAAAGACAAAACAGGTTAAAGAAGAGCCTGGAATGTTTGAAAAGATTCTGCAGAGTAAAGCAGGTCGTACCTTTACCAGTACCCTGATAAGGGAGGGGATGAAAGCGGTCTTTGGAATGTTAGGTGTCGGCGGCAGGAGAAGATGATTGTTTTGTTTCGGATGTTGTTCATGCAGTATTCATTCGTGATTTTGTAAAATTGATAGAATTTTTCCTATTTTAGCAGGATTGTCTTAAGGCAAGATTGCCAGTGGTATGGCATGTGTTGTGTTATGATTATAGTACAGTCTGTACGTTTTAAATTAATCTAAAAGAAAGTTGTATAAAAAATAAATGTATTCAATTATTGATATAGAAAGCAATGGTGCAGGTTACAGAAAAGAATGCATTATAGATATTGCTATTTACAGGTACGATGGGCAGAAAATTATCGATCAGTTCATCTCTCTTGTAAATCCTGAAAGTGATATCACGCCTTTTGTGCAGAAACTCACCAATATTACCCCCAAAATGGTAAAAACGGCTCCAAAATTCCATGAAATTGCACGCAGAATTGTGGAAATTACTGCCAATACTACATTGGTGGGACACAATATCGATTTTGATTACAGGATGCTCCGCCAGTCGTTTCAAAGGTTGGGTTACGATTTTAAAATCAATACGTTAGATACCATTCCGTTAGCCAAAAAACTTATTCCGGATGAGGTAAGCTACTCGCTTGGGAAGCTGGTGAAATCTCTGGGAATTCCTCTTACGAACCATCACCGAGCGGATGGGGATGCCCGTGCAACACTTGAGCTTTTCAAACTCTTGATTTCAAAAGATACAGAAAACGAGATCATTCAAAAGCAGCACGATGAATCCAACGCGAAAACCTATATCAATAAGATAAAGGTGCTTACCCAGGATCTTCCGAATGAAAAAGGATTCGTTTATTTCCAGAATGAAGGAGGGAAAATAATCTTCTCCGATCACGTTCAGGATATCAATAAGTTTTCGAAAAAAGTATTTAATTCCAAATCCAAACGATGGGAAGAAATTCAGCAGGCTGTTGAACAGATCAATTATGAACTTACCGGAACCGATATTATTGCAAAGCTGATCCTTAACTCAAAGGGAATCAGGAAAAAAGAAATGCTGCCATTCGGACTTTACTTCCGCAACCAAAAATATATTGTGGAAAAAAACAAACTGAACAAAGCCGAAAAACCAATCCTGAAATTCAGGTCTTTTACCCAAGGTGCAAAAGCTGTTGAGCTTATCAGTAAACTCGAAGAATATGCGGATGTTGAGGTTTTTAAAAAGAAAATAGAATTTAAAAAACGCAATGAGCTTTGGCTTGGCTCCGGCAGAAGACTGGGGGAAAAACTTTTTCTTATTGTTGAAAACGGAAAAGTGACTTCCTATGGGTTTTACGAGCTTTTTACACAGATCCAGACGCTGAGCAAAATTTCAAAATTAAAAATCGATCTGCAATACCAGTCAGGAGATTTGGTAAATGAACTGCAGCTTGCGCTTCTGCGGGGAGATTTTGAAACACTGCCGTTACCTAAGTAATTGATTTTTACGTATCAGTAATTTATCAAAATTTTAAAAGATAAAATACGCACATTTTCCGTTAACTGAGGGAGTTTCGGAGATGTGTGCATTGTAATGCTATCTGATCTTTCAGCAATATGTTTAAGGATTTGTATATTTTACCAAAGTGAAAAATGCTTTTTTATTGTGTTTTTTAAGTTTTTTATTCTTTTAAAATTAAAACAAAAGAATAATGTTCTATGTATTTGATTTTAAATGGTAAACAATTTCTTATTACCTTTGTACTTTCTTAATAACACAAATAAGTTTTACTTAATTAATTATGAATCCAAAAGAATTACTGAAGATTGCCAACGAATTTGGTACACCGGTGTACGTTTACGATGCTGAATCGATTAAAAACCAATACGAAAAACTTACATCATCTTTTCTTAAACACACAAAGTTCTTCTATGCTGCCAAGGCGTTGACCAATATCAATATCCTTAAGTATGTCAAGAACCTGGGTGCTTCTTTGGATTGTGTATCAATTAATGAAGTAAAGCTTGGTTTAAAGGCTGGTTTTACGAAAGAAAAAATATTATTCACCCCGAATTGTGTTGATCTTGCAGAAATTGAAGAAGCAATGACCTTCGGAGTACACATTAATATTGATAATATTTCCATTCTTGAGCAGTTTGGCAACAAATACGGAAATACCTATCCTATTTTAGTAAGAATCAATCCGCATATTTTTGCCGGAGGAAACTATAAAATTTCAACAGGACATATCGACAGCAAATTCGGAATTTCCATTCACCAGGTCCGTCACATCGAAAGAGTGATGAAATCTACCAACCTGAATGTAGAAGGACTGCACATGCACACCGGAAGCGAGATCAAAGATCCGGATGTGTTTCTTCAGGCTTTGGATATTATGCTGGAGCTTTCAGAACATTTCCCGAACCTGAAATATCTGGATATGGGAAGTGGTTTTAAAATTCCATATCAGGATACCGAAGAAGAAACGGATGTAAAAACGCTGGGTAAAAAAGTAGAAAAGGTCATTGCCGAATTTTCAAAATCCACTGGGAAGAAGTTTGAGCTTTGGTTTGAACCGGGGAAATTTTTAGTAGGGAAGAGCGGTTATCTTTTGGTGAAAGCCAATGTTATTAAGCAGACTACGGCAACGGTTTTCGTCGGGGTAAATTCCGGTTTTAACCACCTGATCCGCCCGATGTTCTATGATTCTTATCACGTGATCGAAAATTTATCCAATCCAAAAGGTGCGGAACGGATTTATACTGTCGTAGGAAATATCTGTGAAACCGATACTTTTGCCTGGGACCGAAAACTGAATGAAGTAAGAGAAGGTGATATTCTGGCATTCCATAATGCAGGAGCTTACGGTTTTGAAATGAGCTCTAATTTTAATTCAAGGCTAAAGCCTGCCGAGGTGCTGTTCTTAGACGGAAAAGCACATCTCATCAGAAAAAGAGATGAATTTGAAGATCTTTTAAGAAATCAGATTGAAATAATTTAATATTATAAAAGCTCTACAGAAATGTAGAGTTTTTTTTATTTGTAACTTCTTATTCAGATTTTATAATCCTTACATTTGTTAATGGCATAATCTTTACAGGATTAAGCTTTTTGATCCATTCCACTTCACGTTCAAATAATAACACCAAAAAATATTAATTATGGCCAAAAACATCGCAGAGCAAATTGTAGAAATGCTCGAAGAAGCCAATGTTAAAAGAATTTATGCCGTTACAGGAGATAGCCTCAACCACTTAAACATTGCTGTTAAAAAAAGCAGCATCGAATGGATTCATGTAAGGCACGAAGAAGCCGGAGCGTATGCAGCTGCCGCTGAAGCAGAACTGGACGGGTTTGCGGTATGTGCGGGAAGTTGTGGTCCGGGACACGTTCACCTTATCAATGGAGTCTATGAAGCCCATCGTTCGCACGTTCCGATGCTGGTGATTGCCTCCACAATTCCAAGCAATGAAATGGGAATGGATTATTTTCAGGAAACCAACACCATAAAACTTTTTGATGACTGCAGCCATTACAATCAAATGATTACAAGGCCGGAGCAGGTGCAGAGAACTGTTCAGACGGCCATTCAGCATGCTATTTCCAAAAAAGGAGTGGCTGTAATCGGCCTTCCGGGAGATGTTTCAGAACTGGATGCGGAAGAAGCAACAACGTCAAACAAGATTTTTAAAACAAATCCCGTAATCCGTCCGTCCGACGAAGAATTAAATGAATTAGCAAGTCTTATTAACGCAAGTAAAAAAGTAACGATTTATTGCGGTATTGGTGCAGAAAATGCCAATCCGGAAGTGGTAGAGTTGTCAAAATATCTTAAAGCGCCGGTAGGATATTCTTTCCGCGGAAAAATGGCCATCCAGCCGAATAATCCGAATGAAGTAGGACTTACAGGGCTTCTCGGACTTCCTTCTGCGTATCATGCCATGCACGAAGCCGATCTTTTACTTCTGTTGGGTACCGATTTCCCGTATGAGAAATTTATGCCGGTTAAAAATAAAATTGTTCAGATAGATGAAAGCCCGGAAAGACTGGGAAGAAGGGCAAAGCTGGAGCTAGGGCTTACAGGAGATGTAAAAGAAACCATCAAAGCACTACTTCCGCTGTTACAGGAAAAAACAGATACGGATTTCCTTAAGCAGCAATTGGAGTTTTATGAAAAAGTTAAAGAAAACCAATTAACTTACGTAAAAGATCCCGGAACCGAAAATGAGATTCAGCCGGAATTTGTTACCTATACTTTAGATCAATTAGCCAAAAAAGATACCATTTTTACCGTAGATACAGGAATGTGCTGCGTGTGGGGAGCAAGATATATTACCGGAACCGGCGAAAGAAAAATGCTGGGTTCTTTTAACCATGGTTCAATGGCCAATGCGATGCCAATGGCAATCGGAGCTTCTCTGGCATATCCGGGAAGACAGGTTATTGCCATGTGCGGTGACGGAGGACTTTCGATGTTATTGGGGGATATGGCAACTATCTTTCAATATAAACTTCCCGTTAAAATTATTGTATTCAACAACAGGTCTCTGGGAATGGTAAAGCTGGAGATGGAAGTAGGAGGTATGCCGGATAATGAAACCGATATGGTGAATCCCGATTTTGCGATGATTGCCCATGCAATGGGATATCCCGGCAAAAACGTTCACAAACCTGAAGAAGTTGAGACTGCTATTAAAGAATGTCTCGATTACAACGGGCCTTATCTCCTGAATGTTTTCACCAATCCCAATGCGCTGGCTTTACCTCCAAAAATTGAATTCGACCAGCTGCTCGGAATGACGAAATCCATGGCTCAGCTTATGCTCGGCGGAAAAATGGAAGAAGCGCTGGACACCGTGAAAAGCAATTTTAAACACATAAAAGATATATTGTAAATTATCAGCTTCATACTTCGTATGGAGCTTTTTCTTTAGCAGGATAATGCTATCTTTGTTATATTAATCTATAAAATGATCCTATGAAAGCTATTGTGTTTTTATCAGCGCTTTTCATCTCAAACTTTGCGTGGGCTCAGTTTGATGTAGAAGACAGGGATGATAATTTTATTACGGAAAATAACAAGAGTATTTTAAAAATAGATATTAAAGAACCCTTGTTGCAGGTTACCGTAAAAAACTGTACCGATTTCCAGGCGGCTTCTTTTGAAGGTGGAATTCCTGCTTATAAAGAAATACTGAGAAAATATATGTATGATTATCTCAATACCGACTTTTATGTATTGAACGGAGATTTTACATTTACCATTACAGTAGATCAAAAAGGGAAAGTCACCAATATTGAAGGAACTCCTAAGGTTGCCAACAGCCAGGTCTTTTTTGATGATATGAAATATATCGTAAGGAGAATTAAGAAAAACTGGATTCCCGCAACCTGCAACGGAAAACCTGTAACATCACAAATCAAAATCAAAATGAATCTGTCTACCATCGCAACGGATGTGTAGCTTAACTTTTAACCATGAAACACTATTTTTTAATGCTGCCTTTACGCAGAAATGTGTTTGTGTTAAATGATGAAGTTTTAAAAGAGATACAAGCTCATTTAAAATAATAAAGTCATATTTTAGCGGCTGTAATTTTATATAGATTTCATTTTTCAACCATGAATAAATTTTTTCTTTTAATCGGATTAGTTATTACTGTCTGTTTTAATGCTCAAGTTCTATATGAATATCCTAAAGGTCAGGATTTTTATGAAGGTGGAAGACAAGGCTTTTATAATGATCTTTGGCAAGTTGTTGAAAAAAACAACTATAAAGCTTGCGATAAAACTGAAGTCCTGCTAATGAGATTTATCGTATACCCCGATAACACTGTAAAATATATTGCTGATTCGGACACAAAAGCGGTAGAAAACAACAAATGTATGAAGGAGAAAGTTTTGAATGCAATTAAATACACAAATAAATGGAAAGCGGCCGAAGTAAATGGTAAAAAGACACCTGCAATGTTTTCTGTTATTTTCACTGATGAGTTATTATTCAAAATTCAAATAGATGAATCTGATTTTATAAAGCCTGTTTATATCTATAAGGATAAAGAGAGCAATATTATGAAATTTAGAGAAAATTTTGTAAAATGTTTTGATACAAATGGATATACTCCTATTGGAGACTATTCCTTTATCATCAATTTTGATGTGGATACCAATGGTGAAGCAGGCTTTTTTTATATTGAAAACCAATCTAATTTAGACAAGTTTAATGATATGGTTGTGAAATGTGCATCTAATACAAAAAAATCATATTGGAAGCCTGCATTATACAAAGGAATTCCCGTTAAGCAGTACTTTAAATTTCCGATCAGATTTAATTCACCATAATTGATTTGTTTTTTTATACTAAACAAAATTTATCTCCTGCCATTCTGTCACAATTTTGTATCTTTGCAAATTCAATATATTCAGCGTTTAATGTTTATAGTTTAAAGAAGCTGTATTGCTAAAAACTTTAATCCTTAAATGCTTGAACTTTAAACCGATTTATCGTGCAGGAAAAATATATAGACGAAACAAAACAGGGAGAAGCTTTTGCGATTGCCGAAAAAGACGGCAATTCTAAGAAATTGTTTCTGGAAAGCTATGGATGTCAGATGAATTTCTCCGACTCCGAGATTGTTGCATCCATTCTTAACGAACAGGGTTATAATACAACACTTAAAGTAGAAGAAGCAGATCTTATCCTTCTCAATACATGTTCCATCCGTGAAAAAGCAGAGCAAACGGTGAGAATGCGACTGTCCCAATTCAAAAATTTGAAAAAAGAGAAGCCCAATATGACGGTTGGGGTTTTGGGCTGCATGGCGGAAAGGCTGAAAACAAAATTCCTGGAAGAAGAACAATTGGTAGATCTTGTAGTGGGTCCCGATGCATACCGCGATTTGCCTAATCTGTTGAAAGAAACTGAAGACGGAAGGGACGCCATTAATGTAATTCTTTCCAAAGAAGAAACGTATGCAGACATCAATCCTGTTCGTCTCGGAGGGAACGGTGTTACGGCTTATGTTACCATTACCAGGGGTTGTGATAATATGTGCACATTTTGTGTTGTTCCGTTCACCAGAGGTCGCGAAAGAAGCCGCGATCCGCATTCAATTTTAGAAGAATGCCGAAGCCTGTGGGAAAACGGATATAAAGAAATAACGCTTTTAGGGCAGAACGTAGACTCTTATCTTTGGTACGGAGGCGGCCCGAAAAAAGACTTTATCAAAGCATCTGAAATGCAGAAAGCAACTGCTGTTAATTTTGCGCAATTGCTGGATTTAGTAGCAAAAGCAGTTCCTCAGATGAGAATCCGTTTCTCAACCTCAAATCCTCAGGATATGAGTCTGGACGTATTTAGAATGATGGCGAAGCACGACAATATCTGTAAATATGTGCATTTACCAGTTCAGAGCGGAAGCAATAATATGCTTTTGGCAATGAACAGACAGCATACCCGTGAAGAATATTTAGATTTAATTAAAAAAGCCAAAGAAATCGTTCCGGAAGTAGCGTTTTCTCAGGATATGATCGTTGGTTTCTGCAATGAAACAGAGGAAGATCACCAGGATACATTAAGCTTAATGAGAGAAGTAGAGTATGACTACGGTTATATGTTTGCCTATTCAGAAAGGCCTGGAACGCCTGCTCACAAGAAAATGGAGGACAATATTCCGGCTGATGTTAAACAGAGACGTTTGGCTGAAGTTATTGCTTTACAGGGAGAATTGTCCAGAAACAGAATGAAATCTTATGTAGGAAGAACCCATCAGATCTTAATCGAAGGAACTTCCAAAAAGAATGAAAACCAATGGAAAGGAAGAAATTCCCAGAATGCTGTTTGCGTTTTTGATAAACTGGAAGGACAGAAAATTGGTGACATTGTAGACGTTTTTGTTTTTGATAATACACAGGGCACACTTTTAGGGGAAACCGTGAAGTAGATTATTTGGGCAGGTTTGGAGTCTATCCTGAGCTTGTCGAAGGACTTCCTTTTTCTAGTCACTCAAGTCGGGCTGCGTGCAATTCAGTGATAAAATAAAATTTAGAATATATTCTTTCAAATGAAAGATTTACAAAATACAAAGCTTTTACAAAATATTTCTTCATTACTCGATAATGCAAGAAAAAAAGTTGCTGTAGCAGTAAATCAAACTATCGTACTTACCTATTACGAAATAGGAAGAATGATTGTGGAGGATGAGCAGAATGGGGAAAATAGAGCAGAATATGGTAAAGCTGTTTTTAAAGATTTGTCTTTGCACCTTACCGAGAGGTTTGGAAAAGGATTTTCTATAACAAATCTCCAGCAAATGAAGAATTTCTATATTATTTATTCCTTGCAAATTCAGCAGACACTGTCTGTTAAATTGCAAATGGCAGATAATCATGAAAATATAGCCCACAATTTACAGCCTATTAATTTCAATCTTTCATGGTCTCACTATTTAAAATTAATGAGGATAAAAGATCCTGGTGAAAGAAAATTCTATGAAACTGAAAAGAGGATTTTATTAACATTTTAAACTCAGACAATGGAAAAGCTTCATAAGTATTGCCTAAGTGTATTGTTGGTAATTATCTGTACCAATATTTCGGCGCAGGTAAGCAATGGTTCTGTGGAAAATACCGACTGTCAGCAATTCTATAAGCTATACAGTCATATTTTAGAACAGGATCATGAAGCCTCAGAAAGATTCTGTGTTCATAAAAAATCCATCCGAAATTTCGTAATCGGACACCGGGAAAATGCGATTGACATTATTGGAAAATGCTTTCCCGATCAGGATCAAAAATTTTCTTTTAAAAATAAATGCGGAGCAAATATTGCCGAAAAGCAAAAACATCAACTGCTCCTTAAAAATTTCGAGAAAAACAGCAAACAAGTATTTTTTGCTAAAATTTTATATTTTAAAACTAAAGTTTCAAAAGTCAGAAACAAAGATTATTTAAGTGCAATTGGTTAATATTCAGACAGAATCGAACATTTAACTAAACCTTACAGCAAAACTGTAAAAAAATAATCTAAAACTTTACATATGAGCAACGAGCTTCAAAATATAAAAAACCGTTTCGGAATTATCGGAAACTTTCCGGCTTTAAACCGTGCTTTAGAAAAAGCCATTCAGGTAGCACCAACAGACATCTCTGTCCTTGTCATCGGAGAAAGTGGTGTCGGGAAAGAATTTATCCCAAAAATAATCCATTCAGAATCCAAAAGAAAACACCAGCCTTATATTGTCGTAAACTGCGGAGCAATTCCCGAGGGAACCATTGATTCGGAATTATTCGGACACGAAAAGGGGGCATTTACCGGCGCAACAGCAACCAGAAAAGGATATTTCGAGGTGGCAGACGGCGGAACCATTTTTCTTGATGAGGTAGGAGAATTACCTTTGCAGACGCAGGTTCGCCTGTTACGGGTGCTGGAAAGCGGGGAATTCATGAAGGTAGGATCTTCACAGGTTCAGAAGACCAATGTGAGAATTGTAGCAGCCACCAACGTTAATATGATGAAGGCCATCCAGGACGGAAGATTCCGGGAAGATCTCTATTACCGCTTAAATACAGTGCAAATTGATATGCCTCCTTTGAGAGAAAGAAAAGGAGACATTCATTTATTGTTCAGGAAATTTGCCATCGATTTTGCCGAGAAATACAGAATGCCGGAACTGGAACTGGAACCTGGTGCCGTGCATTATATCGAAAACTATACGTTCCCCGGAAATGTGCGTCAGCTTCGAAATCTTGTTGAGCAAATGACGGTTGTAGAAAGAAACAGACATGTAACCCCGGAGAAACTGGCAGAGTATATCCCGATGGAATCACATCTTCCGATGGTGGTAAATACGCCTAATACTCAAAAGCAAAGCGATTTCAGCAGTGAAAGGGAAATCATGTATAAAATTCTCTTTGATATGAGAAACGATATTAATGATTTAAAATCCTTAACTTCGGAACTGATAAAAAACCGCGGAACTTCGGATCTGAGCAGCCATGAAAAAAATCTGATCAACAGGATTTATACCCCTGAAAGCCAGCAGAATGTTGCCCCGAATTCATTATTGTTCTTTGAAAATAAAAATAATGACACGCCGGTTATTCAGAATCCTACAATCATATCGGGACAGGAAGACAGCTATGAAGATGTGGAAGATATAGAAATTGAAGAACATAAACCGGAATCATTATCGCTTCAGAATAATGAAAAGGACTTAATAATTAAAGCATTAGAAAAGCACAAAGGCAGAAGAAATAAGGCGGCAGATGAACTGGGAATTTCCCAGAGAACCCTGTACAGAAAAATAAAACAATATAATTTAGAAGAATAATCATGATTAAAATTAATGCAAAACCTGTCAATTTCAAATTAGGAGATTACATCAGCAACGGATACGAGTTTTACAAAGCAAATTTTGGAAGTTTGCTGGGAGCTTTTCTGCTTGCCATGATCATGTCGATCATTCCTTTTTGCGGACTTTTGGCAGTAGGGAATTTTTATAAATATTGCCGTGATTTAAGAGCGGGTAAAAATGTAAGCGCAGGAGATATTTTCAATTTCGATGATTTTACACCTTACTTTCTGATACAGCTGGTTTTATTCGCCGGGGTAATGGCTATCTATATTCCAATGCTCTTCATGGTGCCGATGATGGCAGACAGAGATCCTTCTGCAGGTCTTCCGGTTATCTTTATAATTTATATGATTTTCGTGTATATAGCTATTTTGATTGTTTGTCTAAAAGGGTTTTATATGCCGGCATTAATTTCTCTTGGAAGAATTATAGACATTAAAGAAGCATGGAAAATATCTTCTGTAATGACTAAAGGAAATCTGTTGTCTATCTTTTTGTATTCATTGGCTGTAGGATTTTTATCTCAGTTGGGAATTATTGCCTGCTTTATCGGGTTGATTTTTACAATACCTTTTGCATATGCATCTCATTATTTTGCCTATGAAGATGCATTGAAGCAGATTACAAATGACGAAATTCAGGAAATTGGAATTAAAAATGAACTTTAAAATTAAAAATATCAAATTCGGGCAGTCAAGATTCTGGCTTTTACTGTTGTGTTTATCAATGCTGAACTCATGTTACACTTTCTCGGGTTCATCGCTTAAAGATGAGAAAACCATTCAGATCAATGAATTCCCGAATAACGCACCATTGGTAAATCCTACGCTGTCACAACAGTTCTCTACGGATATTCAAAACCGGTTTTTACAGAGAACAACGCTGAAAGGAACCAAAGAAAACCCGGATATTCTGGTGGAAGGGGAAATTACGGATTATTCCATTACCCCTACAACCATCAGCTCGAATACCGTCCCTACAAATACGGGAGGCACTGTTCAGGAATCCCAGAATAAGCTTACTATTACGGTGAAGGTACATTATGAAAACAAAATTCACCCTGAGCTGAGCTTCGACAGAACCTATTCTGATGAAGCGGTTTTCAACAGCAATTTATCCCAGTCTGATATTGAAAGCTCTCAGGTGAAAATTGCAACCGACAGGATTATTAATAAAATATTTAACGACATTGTAGCGAACTGGTAAGATGAATCATAGAGTTTTAGAATTATTAAAGACCCCGAAAAGCATTCAGTCAGAAGATCTCCATCTTCTGAAAGAGGAAATTAATTCTTTTCCCTATATTCAAAATATCAGAGCATTATACCTGTATGGAGTTCATCTGTATGATAAAGAAAATTATCAGAAAGTACTGTCTACCACTGCGGCATATACGACGGATAAAAAAATACTTTATCAGCTGATTAACGGTAAAATCCAGCAGAAACCCAAAGTTGAAGTTCCTGTGGAGACGGTAAAAGAGAAAATCATTCCGACAGAAAATCCGCTCCAGCTTCTATTACGGTCGAAAGCTTCCGTTTTCCCTCTAAAAAGAGAAGAGGAAATGTCTGTAGAAGAAAAACCTGAAATTGTTGAAGCAGAAGTAGAAACACTACCTGAAGCTGAAAGCAGTTTTGGTATACCTCCTGCGCCGAAACCTGAAGTAAAGGAAGTTTTCGTAAAAGGAGAGCGAAACAGAATTTTATTCGAAGGGGAAGAAAATTTTCTTGAAGATGAAAATGTAGAAGTTATCGATCTGGAAGCTACATTAGAATCAGGATCGATCATCACCCAAAAACTGGATAAAAAAGAAGAAGTACAGGAAGAAGATACAGACAATAGTCACAAAAATGGTCCTGAAATTGTTGAGACTGATAATTTTACGCCGGAAACCATTATTGAAGAAGAAAAAATAACTTCAGAATCTGAAAAAGAAGAAATACTGGATACCTCCGCATTAAGCTTTCAGGAGACTGAATCTTTCCTTCCGGAGATTGAAGTGTCTGCAAATGAGACTGAAGAGACTTATGAGATCAAAAATGAAGAAACTGATGAAGATGACAATTCTTCTGTAAACAAAACAGAAGAAACTGCAGGTTTCACCCCGGAAACTATTATTAATGAAGACAGGATTTCATCATCGGAAGAAGAAAAGCCCCTTCATGATGATGCTGAATTAAGCTTTCACGGCATGGAATCTTTCCTTCCTGAAGTAAAAATACAGCCCAATAACACAGAAGAAAAAGTAACGGAAATTTCCCAGTCGAATTTCAGTAAGCATGAAGATGAAATGCGCAGGCTGATAGAAGAGGTTGAGAAAAAGATGAAAGAAAAAGCGGCTTCCGAAACATCTAAAAAAGAAGAAGAGCCTGAAAATGAAGGATACGATATCAGCTTTTCAGCAACACAAAGTTTTGAGATTAAACCTGAAGAGCCAAAATCTGAGCAGGTAACTGATGAATCTGTTGCTGAAAAGAATGTTGAGCCTGAAGCATCAGAAAAAGCGGTAGAAGAGATTTTAGAAAATAGTTTAGAAACTGTCACCGAAGACTTACCGGAAGTGAATACTGCCTGGAAACCAATGTCATTCGAATCCAATCTTCCTGATTCACTATTGAGTAAATCGCCTGAAGCAAGCCTTACAGTACCCGAAATTCCGGCAGAAACTGCGACGGAGGCCGTACACAAAGAAACCGTAGAAGTAAAGCCTGAATCTAATATTTCTGATGAGGCAATCTCTAAATCTGAAGAAGAACAAATAACAGAATCAATTGAAGACCAATCCGCAGAAAATGTACGGAAAGAAGAGTCTGTTCCGGATGTTGGGGAAAGTAAAGAGGAAGTGCCTGTAATGAATGTGTCATTCTTCGGATCCGGATGGACGATTCCCAAACCTGAAAAACAACACCAGAAAGATACGGAACAACATCAGGAAGTGATCGGGCAAAATGAGGTGACACCTTCTGTTGAAAATACCGCTGAAAATAAAAAATCCAATAGCCTTGACAGCAATATCCCGGGATTCATCAACACCTGGCAAAGCTGGCTGAAGATCGACAGATCGGAGGAAGCGCCAAAAGAGAAAACTGAAATTAAGAAAAAGGTTATAGAGGCATTTATTGAAAATAATCCGAAGATCAGTCAGCTGAAAGAAGAAAGCAGTTTCATCGTAAAAGAAAAGGGAGACGATATCTCTCATTTAATGACAGAAACCCTGGCCACTCTTTACTTTGAACAAAAGCTTTATACAAAAGCAATTAAAGCATTTGAGATTTTAATTAAAAAGACACCTGAAAAGAAAGAATATTACGAAAACAGGATTCAGGAAATAAAAGACTTCAGAACCAAAGGATAAACTTATGAATCTACTTTCAATAAACGGCTTTCAGATAATAGCTGTTTTTATGGTCATCGCAGCATTGTATATTACGGCTGTAGCGAAACTTTTTAAAAACAAATCTGGACTTTTGCCTTATCTGGCACTCATTCTTTTTCCTGTAATAGGACCTTTGGGAATTATTCTGGGAGATTATACAAAAAAATAAACCAAAGCGGGGCGGAAAATTTCCGCCCCGCTTTGGTTATGCTGGTGATTTGTATGTGATTGTCTTTCTTCAGGAACTTTTTTTCATCGACTGACAGAGCGCAATAAACTGCTTCTCAATATCTTGGAACTTTTCCGGTAATTCAGGGGATACCCAGAAAAGCATAGCCATTGTTTTCTCCCCGAAACTCTCTTTAAAAAGATTCTTATTCAGACGGTAGCATTCCCTGAGAAGCCTTTTGATACGGTTTCTGTGCACTGCCTTTTTGAAGTATTTCTTGGAAACCGAAACTGCAAACTTTGTGTTTTCAACGGGAGCAGCAGGCTTGTCTTTCAGAATAATAATCCTCAGATTCCCATTACTCTTCCATTTTCCTTTTTCAAAAAGCAAAGAGATCTCGGTGTTTTTTTTGAGTTTTTCAGCTCTGGGATAGGTAAAGTTCGTCATGTACAGATTGTAAATATAAGGGATAATTTTTTATTAGAGTGATCAACTCAGACATTTCCGGCATTGTATTGTTATTGATAACTAGTACAGTACTGCAACAGTCTTGCCTTTTAGATATGTAAAAATTAATCCTTTTTAATCAGATGATTAATTACTTCTGCAGCTGCATACAACCCGAAAATCGCAGGGATATAGCTGATGGTTCCGTAAAAAGATCTCTTATAATTGGTTCCGTCGGTCATTTTTAAACTTTCCTCATTCTGAATTTCATTTGAAAAAACACAGCGGATTCCTTTATTGATTTTCTCCTTTTTCAGTCTTTTTCGTACCTGTTTTGCAAGGTAGCAGTTGTGGGTTTTGCTGATATCCCGCACCATAACTTTACTGGGATCGGTTTTTCCGCCGGCTCCCATCGAACTTACCACTTTTATTTTTCTTCTTCTCGCAGCAATTAGCAAGGTCAGTTTGGGTGTTACACTGTCGATACAATCGAGGATATAGTCAAACTTTCCTTCGTCGAGAATCTGGCCCATTCTTTCCGGGTTGAGGAATTCGTTGATTTTGGTTAAATTCAGCTTAGGATTGATGTCTAAAAGCCTTTCTGCAACGACTTCCACCTTGTGCTTTCCTACGGTTGAATGCAGAGCGGGGAGCTGCCTGTTGATGTTGGTAATATCTACCGTATCACCATCTACAATCGTCATGTTGCCGACGCCGGCTCTTGCTATAAATTCCGCGGCAAAAGAACCGACGCCGCCCAAACCTACCACGAGCACATTCGCCTTCGTCAGCTTTTCCAGACCTTCCTCCTTGATCAGAAGCTCTGTTCTTTCCAACCAGTATTTATCCATTTTTTATTGTCTCTAAATTTTCTAAAATTTGTTCATGTAAATTCTCCTGAGAAATACCCTTTATTTCTGCAGCTTTAAGATACAAATCCCCGATTTTAAAATCATCATTGTCAGTTTCTAAAAATATTTTGTCTAAAGGAGTAATTTTCAAAGTATTTTGCAAAGATAAATTATACAAAACTGCTTTTCCAAAACTCAGGTAAAAATTATTTTTCAGCAGGTCTTCCGCGATGCGTTCTTTTTTATTAAAACCATGAATAATCATCGGCTGTTCTGCATATTTTTTAAAAGAAATTACTTCATAAAATTTTCGCACACAATGAATGATCAAAGGCTTTTTAACCTCATTGGAAATCCTGATCTGTCTCAGAAAAACATCTTCCTGAATTTTCTGATCCGTATCAGCGAAAGAGTCCAGTCCGCATTCTCCGATGGCAATACATCTTTCGGTAATACTCTCTTCGAGCCACTGAAACTGCTTTTCGATAAGGTGTATATCAATTGCTTTAGGATGAATTCCGACGGAATAAGGGACGCCCGGAGGAATATCATTCATATCCAGGTTGTAAATTCCAAAGGCTGTATTCTTCTTATGATGATGAAAATCAAAAAAATCCATATTCAAAAATACTATTAATTTAGAAGTTGTGCGAAATTCCTTAAACGAACGTTTATAAATCTGTTAAAAATTTCTTAACTTTACTCAAAGTACATTGCATGAAGAAAAAATTTACAGAAAAACAAATCCACATTTTAGACATCGCCGAAGAACTCATTGCAAAAAAAGGTTACGAAGGCACATCGGTAAGAGACATCTGTTCCAAAGCAAATATCAATGTTGCTATGATTTCTTATTATTTCGGATCTAAAGAAAAAATGATGTCTTATCTCTATCAGTACAGGGTATTGAAGACCAGAGAAAACTTTTCCGAATTTGCAGATACCATTAAAGAAGGTAAACCTGAAATGCAGATGAAAGAAATCATTAAATATATTGTCGCACAATTATTTAAGTACAATTACTTTCATGGGTTTGTTACTCAGGAACTGCGGCATACAGAAAACCTCAAAGACGAATTAATGGATTTCTATCAGCTGTTTGTTAAAAAACTGGATGAAGTTATCAAAAAAGGAGTGACTTCAGGAGTATTTACCTTTACCCCGAAACCTGAAGATATTCTCACAACCATTATCGGGTCTACTTTATTTGTTATCCGGAACCGGAATTTTTATGAACTCTATGTTCCCAGCAAAAGTGAAGAAACCTATTCCAAAGAAGCTGAGAAAAAAGTAAGAATGAATCTCTTAATGAGTGTTTTTGCCATTTTGGGATACGCAGCAGACTAAAATTACGTTAAATAATCATAAAAAAAAATCTATTGACAAAAAAGTTATATTTTTGCAAATTAGTAAATCGGCTGTATAATCCGAAAACTGTTGAATTTTTTATATGAAAAAATATATTTTAGGTCTTTTTGCTGTAGCTGTACTTTCATCGTGCGTAAGCAAGCAGGAAAGAGCAATGAAAAGTGCGGATAAAAATCTCATCCTGAAAACCGCCAATGACAATTTTGCTAAAAAGAAATGGAAAAATGCATTGGCTCTCTATGACAGGCTTGCCAACTTAGTTGCAGGAACGGATGATTTCCCGAATGTGGCGTTTAATACGGCCTATGCCAACTACTACGATAAGAATTTCAGATTAGCAGGAAACCAGTTTAAAAACTTTGCGGTGAATTTCCCGAAAGATCCGAGAGCAGAAGAAGCCGCTTATATGGCCGCTTTGTGCTATTATGAGGGATCTATGGATTACAACCTGGATCAGTCTACCACACAGTCTGCCATCACAGAATTGCAGGATTTCCTTAACAACTATCCGAATTCAGAACGATCTAAAAATATCAATACCCTGATTGATGAATTGTCTTACAAGCTTGAATTCAAAGCGTATGAAAACGCAAGACAGTACTTCAAAATGGGAGAATACAAAGCAGCAAACGTAGCATTGGAGAATGTTCTTGAAGATTTCCCAAGCACGAAACTTCGTCCGCAGATTTATGATTACATCATAAAATCACGATATGAACTGGCTACAAAATCGGTTTATGACCTAAAAGACGAGCGTATAGAAAGCGCATTGGCCTTCTCAAGACAGATCGAAAAAGAGATGCCGAATACGGAGCTTGCCAAAACAGCATTGGACATCCGGGAAAAGCTTGAAAAAGAAAAGAAAGATTTCGTAGTTGTTAAAAAGCAGACCGAAGCAAGAATTGCTGCATTAACCGAAAGACAGAAAAAACTGCAGGCTCAGAACGATGAAAAGACAAAAACTGAGCAGCAGATGAAAGATCAGGTAGAGGCAGAGAAGAAAGCAATGCAGATCCAGAGGGACAGTGCAGCGATTAATACGCCTCCGCCGGCAGCGACTTTCAAAATTCAAAGATAATTCGTAAATTTGCGAACTTAAATAAAAATAATATTCTCAAAATGAGTGTAAAAGATACAAAAGCAGAAGTAAATACCATTACTTACGATAAGGATAAGATTGAAGACAAAGTAGGCTCAATCTACGAAGCGATTGTTATCATGGGAAAAAGAGCAGAGCAGATCAATGCTGAAATCCGTACGGAACTGCACAATAAGCTTGATGAGTTTGCTGTTCACAATTCTACATTAGAAGAAGTTTTCGAAAACAGAGAGCAGATCGAAATCTCAAAGCATTACGAAAAGCTTCCGAAACCAACTTCTATTGCTATCGAAGAATGGCTGAACGAAGATATTTACTTCAGAAAAACTGAAGAAAGAAAATAAGAATCAATGTATTTTTAATAAATGAGGGTCATAAAGGAAATCTTTTCTTTATGACCTTTGTTGTTGAAACAGCTTTCTAAGAAAAAATAAGTAATTTAGTATTCTTAAAATTAAATGGAATGAGTCTTTCCGGGAAAAAAATTCTCATTGCGGTTTCTGGAGGAATTGCAGCATACAAAATTCACTTTCTGATCAGGGATTTTATTAAAAAAGGTGCGGAAGTACAGGTCATCATGACACCTGATGCAGAACATTTCGTGACCAAGCTTAGTATTTCCACACTTTCCAAAAAACCGGTATACTCAGATTTTTACAGTGACAACGGAACATGGAACAGTCATGTAGAAATGGCATTGTGGGCGGATGTGATGATTATGGCTCCGTGTACGGCAAATACCCTCTCCAAAATGGTTCACGGAATGTGTGATAACCTGGTGATAGCAACCTACATGTCTGCAAAATGCCCTGTTTTTATCGCTCCTGCTATGGATCTCGATATGTATGCACATCCTTCAACCAAAAGAAACCTTGAATTGGCGGAAAGCTTCGGGCATATTGTAATTCCTGCTGAAACCGGAGAATTGGCAAGCGGACTGAGCGGACAGGGAAGAATGTCGGAACCTTCAACCATTAGCAGGATCATTGAAGATTTTTTTAATTCGGAGATAAAGAAAACGCTGGAAGGCAAAACCGTTTTAATTACAGCAGGACCTACCTATGAAGCCATCGATCCTGTAAGATTTATCGGGAATCATTCTTCAGGAAAAATGGGTTTCTCTCTTGCAGAAGAAGCTTCCAAAAGAGGCGCGAGGGTTATTTTGATTTCGGGACCAAGTGCTGAGCAAGCAGTTCACAAAAACATTGAGCTGCATAAAGTAATTTCCGCAAAAGAAATGCTGGCAAAAGTTTTTGAATTCTATGATTCCGCAGATATCGGAATTGCCAGCGCAGCAGTCGCAGATTATGCTCCCAAAGAAGTGGCTAAAGAAAAAATTAAAAAGAATGATGAAAATTTAACCATTGATCTGGTTAAAAATCCTGACATTCTGAAGACTATGGGCGAAAAGAAAACACATCAGTTTTTGGCTGGTTTCGCGCTGGAAACACAAAATGAAGAAGAAAACGCCAAAGCAAAATTTGAAAAGAAAAATCTTGATATGATCGTCCTGAACTCTCTTCGTGATGAAGGAGCAGGATTTAAGAATGATACCAATAAGATAAAAATATTTACAAAGGCCGAAAAGAAAGAATTTGATCTGAAATCTAAAGATGAGGTCGCTAAGGATATTCTGAACTGTATCGAAGATCAGCTTTTAAATAAATAATCAGATTAAGTTATTTATTCTATTTAAAGTTTTTGCGGTTCATGAAAAATAACAATTTGGTTTAATTAAACATGCTGCGGCCAAAACCAACCGTTTCCCTGTACATTTGCGGAGAAATGCTCACGTTAGCTTTGAAGAACCTGCTGAAATAATATTCATCCTGATAACCCAGTTCAAATGCAATTTCTTTTACTGCTTTGTTGCTGAGATAAAGCTCTCTTTTAGCTTCAATAATTATTCTTTCTGAAATCAGTTCCGTAAGTGTTCTGTTGAAATGCCCCTTTGTAATTTTAGCTAAAGCTTTAACAGAAATATTTAAAGATTCCGCATAATCACTGGCCGAATGTTTCGTCTTAAAATCCCTTTCAATGGCCTCTTTAAGGCTTTGAAGAATGAATGGCTCTTTCAGATCTGCTGTAGCCCGGAAAGCACCCGGTTCCTGTTCTGTCTTTAGCCGGCATAAAGCAATTAAAAATATTTTCAGGTAAGAAATTAATAGCTCATATTGAGCTAACGCCGGATTTTGTATTTCGGATTTCATCTGCTCCAGAAGCATGCTGAGTTTTAAAGAAGTACCTTCATCAATAGTTACAAATGGCGGATTGTAAATGTTATTGAACAATATCCCGTTGCAGGCAACTTCTGTCTGATGTTTGTGAATGCAGAAAAAATCCGGATGAAACTGTAATGCAATACCGCTGATCTGTTCCCCTGAACTTATCATAAAAGGTTGATATGGCGAAAAGGCAAAAAGGCTTCCGGCAGCAAATTCATATTCGGAAAAATCAGCTCTTACAATGCCATTTCCCTGATGAAACCATATCAGAGAATAATAATTATTGCGTTGAATATGATCAAAATAACAACCATCTTCAAATGAAAAAATTTTGAACGCCAGATTTCCGTTCTGGGGATTGATAAGAGTATGCACCATTTGATTTTCCATATCACAAATATATTATTTTAATCTACGCTCTGTTTCTTTGATTGGAAGATCATTGATGCTTGCAAATCTCTTTTGCATATATCCGTTCTCATCAAATTCCCAAAGCTCATTTCCATAGCTGCGAAACCATTGCCCGGTGCTGTCGCGCCATTCATATTCAAACCGTACAGCCATTCGGTTTTCTCTGAAACCCCACAGCTCTTTTTTAAGTTTATATTCCAGTTCCTTTTCCCATTTCTTTTTTAAAAACTGCTTCACTTCTCCTCTTCCGTTAATGAAATCAGTTCGGTTTCTCCATTCGGTATTTTCCGTGTAAGCCAGGCAGACTTTTTCGGGATCTCTTGTATTCCATGCATCTTCGGCCATCTGAACTTTATGTAAAGCAGTTTCCATTGTAAACGGCGGCAGAGGTAATTTTTTTTCTTCCATTCTTTTTTTTTGTTAAAAAAATGATGCTGCAATATGATAAAATGACAGCATCATTTTTAGAGTTGAAATTTAAATAACTTTAGCCGGCGGAAAATCGATTTCTACTTTTGTGACCGCATGCAGATAGTTCATTGCTGTTTTTTCTGCAACCAATAATACAAGCTCCACCACATGTGCTTTTGTGTAACCGGCATTGATAAAAGCGTCAACAGTCTCGTCTGAGGCAAATCCTCTTTTAACGGTTATTTCTTTTGCAAGAGCAACCAGGGTATTCAGTTGATGATCAAAAGAAACATTTCCTTTTCTGATTTCAATAGTCTGCTCTTCTGTGAATCCGGCCAGGGTACCCAACAGCGTATGTGCCGACTGACAGTAGTGACAATCATTTACCTGGCTTACTATTAAATTTATAGCCTGTTTTTCTTTGTTTGAAAAGGAGGTTTTGGCATTCTGAAAAGCAAGATAGTTTTTTAGTGCGGTTTCAGATGATGCCATTACCGCATACAGGTTAGGAACCATGCCTAAATTTTTTTTAAGATTATCAAAAATCTCCTGATTTTCCGCAGATACTTCATCTCTTGCCGGAACTTGAAAATGTGTCATTTTTTTTACGTTTTATGTTGTGTCATTATTGACAGTACAAAATTGCTACAGCGGAGGGAACTTTAAAATGGATTATTTACGCAAGTTGATGGACAATTTTCTCTTTAGACCTTAGGATTTCTGTTTTTAGTATAAAATGCCAATATCCGGCACTCAATTCCGGATATTTTTATCGTTTGATAAGAATAATTTTAATAAATTTCCGTTCTCAATCTTTACTATAAAAATGAAAAAAATTATAAGCATATTTTTACTTCTCTTTTTGTATAATCTTAGTTTTTCTCAGGAGCTGCTGGCTACCGTACAGGTGAATGCCCAACAGCTGGGAGGAAGTAACCAGTCGGCTTACAAAGCATTGGAGAAAAGTCTCCGGGATTTTATCAATAACACAAGCTGGACGGGGAAAAGACTCCAGAATTTCGAGAAAATAAAATCAAATTTTGCAATCGTCATTAGCGAAAGAGACGGAAACCGTTTCAGAGGAAATATTGTTGTACAGGCGGTTCGCCCTGTATATAATACAACGTATGAATCACCGCTTCTCAACCTTCAGGATCAGCGTTTTTCTTTTGATTATATAGAGAATGAAAACCTTATTTTCAATGAAAGACAGTTTTCGGGGAAAAATCTTATCGATGTCATCAGTTTCTATGTTTACGTAATTTTGGGTGTTGATGCAGACAGCTTTCAGTCGATGGCAGGAACCCAATGGTTTCAGAAAGCACAGCAGATTGCCCAGAACGGAGAATCTCAAAATACGTATGACGGATGGAAGCAGATCAACGAACCGAGAAGCCGTTCTGTTTTGATCAAAGAAATCATGAGCCCGAACTGGAGCCAGGTGCGGGCAACGATCTATTCTTACCATAGAGCAGGACTGGATAATCTTTTTAACCAGGATCAGACTGCTGCAAAGAAAGTGATTTTTGATGCCCTAATGCAGTTGAAACAGTACGAAAACTCTTTTCAGCAGGCCTATTTCTTTAATCTTTTTATGGATACGAAGGCCGATGAAATTTTCAATATTTTCAATTCCGGGAACAATGGAGGGATCGTTCTGGCAGATCTGAAAAATGAATTGATCATTCTTTCCCCTAAAAGTACAGAGTCCCGTTGGAACAAGTGGAAACAGTAATCTTCACTTGAATCCTGAAATCTAATGTTCTATATTTGCAATAGCTAAAATAATCGCTATTATCAATGCTTTCGAGAATATACATTAAAAATTTTGCCCTTATTGATACCCTTGAAGTGTCATTACATAACGGTCTGCAGGTGATCACCGGGGAAACCGGTGCCGGGAAATCTATTATTTTGGGTGCTTTGCGACTGATCCTTGGAGAAAGGGCAGATGTAAAATCGATCTCAAAAGCAGAAGAAAAAAGCATCGTTGAAACCGAGTTTTCTTTAAATAATCAGTTTAAAAAATTCTTTATTGAAAACGATCTGGATTATGAACATCAGACCATCATCCGAAGGGAAATCTTACCTTCAGGAAAATCACGGGCATTTATTAACGATGTTCCGGTTACTCTTGATATTTTAAAAGAATTGTCTTCTCAACTGATTGATATTCATTCGCAGTTTGAAACATCCAATCTTTTTACGGCAGAATATCAGTTCAAAATCATCGACGGGCTTTCTGAAAACAGGCAGATCATCCATGATTATCAGAATGAATTTTCGGATTTTCAAAGTCTTAAAACACAGCTTAAGAAACTTCAGACACAGCTCTCGGAAGCCAATAAGGAAAGCGATTATAAAACATTTCTTCTCAATGAGCTGGAAGAGCTCCATCTGGATGATGTAGATTATGAAGAGCTTCAGAACCAGCTTTCCATCCAGGAAAATGCTGAAATGATCTCCGATAATCTGGCTCAGGTATTGTCGAGGTTTCATCAGGAAGAGGTAGGGATTTTTTCATTTTTTAATGAAGCTAAGAACAAACTCTCCAGAATTGCAGAAGTATCCGCTGGCTTTGCAGAGCTTGATGAAAGACTGGAAGCTTCTTTTGTGGAACTGAAAGACATCATTTCTGAACTGGAAGATGAGGCGGAAAATATTGAAGTCAATCCGGAAAATCTGTTTCTGTTAATCGAATTGAATAACAGGATCAACAGCCTTTTTGTAAAGCATAATGTTGCTGATGTTTCGGGGTTAAAAGAAATCAGAGATCAGCTTTCGGGAGAGCAGCAGGGAGCTTCTGAGCTGGAATCCCAGATTGAAGAAATTCAGGCCAATATTGCTAAAAAAGAAAAATCACTTCAGGCGTTATCCGGCACATTATCAAAAAACAGAAAAAAACATATTCCTGTCTTCATTAAGAAAGCAGAAGCTTTACTCAAAAAATTAGGCCTTGAGAAAGCCAGAGTGGATATTGAATTGCGGGATGCTGAAGATTTCAATCAATTTGGGAAAGAAAATATTCAGCTGTTGTTTCAAGCCAATTCCGGATTTCCTTTAAAACCTATTCAGACCGCCATTTCCGGTGGTGAAAGATCGAGGGTGATGCTGGCTGTTAAAAAAATCATAGCCGAGAGTGATGAACTTCCGACCTTAATTTTAGATGAGATCGATACCGGAGTTTCCGGAAAAGTAGCGGAAGAGATCGGAAACCTGATGCGCGAAATGTCTGCCGATATGCAGCTGATCGTGATTTCTCACCTCGCGCAGGTTGCTGCAAAAGGAAACAACAACTATAAAGTGGTAAAGCAGGATGTTGCCGGAAGAACGCAATCCACTATCGTTCCTTTAAGTGATGAAGAAAAGCTCAATGAAATAGCCCAGCTTCTTTCCGGAAGTAAAATTACAGAAGCAGCGTTGGCGCAGGCTAAAGAATTAATAGGATAATTTGAATTAATTTAAAACATATAAAGACTTCCGAATTTTTCAGAGGTCTTTTTTTAAATTTAGTTTGTCATCCTGAAAGGATCTAAATATAGTATTAACATTTCTAATCATACGTTTAACTCCTAAAGAATGATAACCTGTATCTCTTTTTATATAGCTAAAATCTCCTGAGCTTACCAACAGCATGTTTGAGACTTCCGGAGATGTTCTTTGGTTTCCTGCAACTTGCGGGAGACTTCCGGAGACCTCCGTTGGTTCCCCGCAAAATGTTTTAAACAAACGGAGAACTGCTGAAGACCTACGCAGACTGTTTGGAACTTCCGTAGGTGTCGGGTGATTCTAAGCAGGTTTATTTTGATTACTGTAAAATACATCCTGATTAAAAGTTAAAAATTGTAACAATTGCATCTTTATACAAACTAATGTAATAAAAGATAACTATGTTTGTAAAATTCCTGAAATTAGAATTCAAAAGTTTTTTTCGAGGCAGTTCTTTAGGGGTTAATCTGGCGATGAAAATTCTTCGCTTTATTGGGATTCTTTACTTTATGGCATGTCTGGTGGGAGGAGCATTTGGCGCATTCTTCTACATTCAGGAAGAGATGCACCAAAATCCCGTACAAGTTGTTTCAAGATTTATGATTGCAGCCTGGGCGGTAGATCTTATTGTGAAATACATCTGGCAAGAATTACCTACCCAAAACATCAAGCCTTTTCTTACCCTTAATATTTCCAAAAAAACATTGGTTAATTATATGGTTGGAAAGACTTTTCTGTCTGCTTTCAGCTGGCTGAATTCCCTGTTTCTGATCACCTTTGCCATTATTGCATTGTTCAATGGATATAATGCATCAGGTGTCGTGGCTTGGCTCGTAGGAATTTCCCTGCTATTCTATCTGAATAACTTTATCAACATTCTTTTCAATGATAAAGAGATCGTTGCCATTGTTGTCGGCTGTATTTTTACAGGAGTGGCAGCATTAGCTTATTATAATATTGTTCCTGTTCTGGATTATTCTGAAAAGTTTTTCTTTAATTTTTACGAAAGACCTTATTTTATAGTAATTTCCGTTGTATTGTTTTCTGCTTTATGGAAAATCTGCTTCAATCATATCCGACAGATATTTTATCTGGATGAGGGCTTGGAGGCTAAAAAAGAAGTCGGAAAAACAGAGAATATCATGTTCCTGAATAAATATGGAGCCATTGGGACGTTTATCAATAATGATATTAAATTGCTGAAGCGAAACAAAGTTACCAAAGGCATTTTATGGGGCAGTATTCTGTTTCTTTTCTACGGGCTTCTGATGTTCTCGTCTCCTATTTATAAAACACCGGCTATGATGATGTTTATGGGGTTATTTGTAACGGGAGGCTTCCAGTTTATGTTCGGTCAGCGGGTTCCTGCTTTCGACAGTTCTTATTATCCTTTGATGATGACCCTAAATGTGCCTTACAAAGAATATCTGAAAGCAAAATGGTGGCTGATGAATATCGTGACAGGCTTCTCAATGATTCTTGCGATCTGCTATGCTTATTTTGGCTGGGAAATGTACCTCACTTTTTTTGCAGCAGGAATTTATAATATCGGGGTAAATTCTCAGTTCACCCTCTGGTCGGGAGCTTTCAACAAAATGCAGATCGACCTGAATGCAAAAGAGAAAAGATTCGGGCAGAAGAACAGTTTCAACATGAAATCTTTGCTGCTGCTGATTCCTAAGATGCTTTTGCCGATGGCAGTATTTGCAATTGTAAAATATTCTCTGGGAATTGAGGCCGGCGTCATAAGTGTAGCTATTTTGGGGCTGATCGGATTTTTACTGAGAGAAAAAATATTCGATATTATCGTAAAACATTACAAGGTAGAAAAATACAGTACATTAGAAGCATTCAAAAATAAAGACTAATATGATCACAATTAATAATTTAACGAAAACATACGGTAAAGCAACCGTTTTAAATATAGAACATCTTGAAATCCCGAATGGTGAAACTTTCGGTTTGGTAGGAAATAATGGTGCTGGAAAAACGACACTGTTTAGTCTTATGCTGGATCTTATCCAGGCTACGACGGGCTATGTAAGTATCGACGGAATCAAGGTACATGAATCCGAAGCATGGAAAAATAAAGTTTCCGCTTTTGTAGACGATTCTTTCCTGATCGGTTATCTTACCCCGGAAGAGTATTTTTATTTTATCGGCGAATTAAGAGGACAGAACAAGGCTTCCGTTGATGAATTTTTAAAACAGTTTCATGATCTTTTCAGTGGAGAAATTTTAAATTCCGGTAAATATGTACGCGACCTTTCTAAGGGAAACCAGAAAAAAGTAGGCATCGTGGGCGCCATTATCGGAAATCCGGAGATCATTATCCTCGATGAGCCTTTTGCCAACCTAGATCCTTCTACCCAGATCAAGCTTAAAAACCTGATTAAAGAACTCTCGAAACAAGAGGGCGTGACGTTCCTGATCTCCAGCCATGATCTTTCACACACAACGGAAGTATGTAACCGAATTGTTGTGGTCAATAAAGGACAGCTGGTAAAAGATATTCAGACCAATCCTGAAACCCTTAAAGATCTTGAACGCTATTTTGCAGATCAGATTTCAAGCTCTGCTGAGATTGTAAATAATCCGGTTTAATAGATATTAGCAATACATCAGATTTAAAAAACGTTTATCGAAATTTGTGGTACATCATTTAAATTTGTTCCGTTAAAATTTAATTTTATGGAATTAATAGAAAAACTGAACTGGAGATATGCTACTAAAGCAATGAACGGTCAGAAAGTGCCACAGGAAAAAGTGGATAAAATATTGGAAGCCGCAAGATTAGCGCCTACATCAAGCGGTCTTCAGCCTTTCGAAATTATTGTCATTACCAACCAGGAAATCAAGGAACAGATAAAACCTCATGCCTGGAATCAGCCGCAGATTACGGACTGCTCGCATCTGTTGGTTTTTGCAGCCTGGGATAATTATACGGAAGACAGAATCAACAGAATGTTTGATCTGACGAATGAAATCAGAGGTTTTGAAAACGAAGGGTGGGAAAATTACAGACAAATGCTGTTGGGAATGTACCCACAAAGGCCTGCTGAAGAAAACTTCACCCATGCGGCAAAGCAGGCTTATATCGGTTTTGGTGCAGCAATTATCGCGGCAGCATTTGAAAAAGTAGATTCTACCCCGATGGAAGGTTTTGTTCCGGAAGAAGTAGATAAAGTTTTAAACTTACAGGAAAAAGGATTAAAAAGCGTTCTTTTACTGCCTTTGGGATATAGAGATCCTTCGAACGACTGGCTGGTAAATCTTACCAAAATAAGAAAACCGAAAGAAGATTTCATTACAGAGATCAACTAAATATTGATTATTTTACTCATAAAAAACACCCTTTCAATTGCTGAAAGGGTGTTTTATTTTTTCCGATGTATTTTTTCAGGATGTTGTCTTGTGTCAAAAACATCTGCAATTTTAATCAGATGATTTTCCTCATCTATAGAATAAATAATTTTGTAGTTTGATTCTACTATGTAATGATATGGGGTCATGCGATCTTTAAGTGCAAGTTCTGTTTGACCGATCCTTGGATTATCTATTAACTTATCCGGAGCCAAAAGAATACCTGTAATAATTTTTAAGGCAACCGTATAACTTCCGGATGCCAGCTCGTAATAATTAAAAATATCATCAATCTGCTTTTCTGAAAATTCCGACCAAATGATTTTATATTTCACCTTTCGTATTTTGACAAAAGTTCAGAAGTGGTTTTGAATTTTTTATTGTTGAAGTCATCTTCAGATCTTGAAATTCTCTCATTTATTTCTTCAACAGTGAAAGGACTAAATTGATTTTCCTCATCAATATTTTTAGCTTTTTTCATCAGTTTTTCAAACTGGGCAATCGCTTCCTCACTTTTAAGATTGAGAAACGATTGTATAAAAGCTAATTTTCTGCTTTGAATGTCCATTTTAGAAATATTTGATAATCAAATGTATAAAAATTATTTTAAATAAAATCCCTCTCAAAACAAATTGAAAGGGATATTTTGTTTCTGATAAAGTTAATATTAAAACTCAGCATTTGGTTTCCAATCCACCACCGCTCTGATAAACGCTTCTGCATTTTCCACAGGAATGTTTGGTAAAATTCCGTGTCCTAAATTCGCAATGTATCGGTCTTTTCCGAAACGGTTAATCATCTCCGTTACCATTTTTTTGATCGTTTCCGGTGTCGAATGCAGCCTTGCGGGATCAAAATTCCCCTGAAGCGTCATGGTATGGTTGGTTAAAGTTCTGGCAAACTCAGGTTTAATCGTCCAGTCAACACCCAAGGCGGAAACCGGAGATTGGACCATATCTTCCAATGCAAACCAACATCCTTTCCCAAAAACAACAACATGCGTCAGCGGACTTAATGCTTCAACGATCTGGTTGATATATTTCCATGAAAATTCCTGATAATCTGCCGGAGAAAGCATTCCTCCCCAAGAATCAAACACCTGAACCGCAGAAACGCCTTTCTCAACCTTTCTTTTCAGGTAAGCAATCGTAGTATCGGTAATTTTTTGCAGTAGCAAATGTGCCGCTTCGGGTTGTGTAAAGCAGAAAGATTTGGCAATATCAAAAGCCTTGCTTCCTTTTCCTTCCACGCAGTAGCAGAGAATGGTCCAGGGAGAGCCTGCGAAACCGATCAACGGAATTTCATTGTCTAATTTCTGTAAAGTTAATTCAATAGCATCAAAAACGTAACCTAACGTATCATTGACATCGGGAACGGCAACATTCTGAACCTGTTCCATCGTTCTGATCGGGGTATCAAGCCACGGACCTACCGATTCTTTCATTTTGAAATCGATTCCCATTGCCTGCGGAACCACCAAAATATCCGAAAACAAAATGGCTGCATCCAGCGGAAATCTTCGGATAGGCTGCACGGTGATTTCAGAAGCCAGCTCGGGAGTCTGGCATCTTGTAAAGAAATCATACTTGTCACGAAGGGCAATGAATTCCGGCAAATATCTTCCTGCCTGCCTCATCATCCATACGGGAGGTCTTTCTACGGTCTCTCCGCGAAGCGCTTTTAAATATAGGTCGTTTTTAATCATAATCTATTAATAGTATTGTCACCAATGAACAACTGTATATCAGTCTTTGTTTAAAATTTCTTTTCGTATCAGCTTAAAAACAGATAGAAGGGTATTTCCTTCAGACGTTAATACTGAGGCTGAAGTATGTTTTCTGAGCTCGCGGGAAGTAGTCTCTCCAATTGATATCAGGGTCATGCCTTCCAGCGAATTCTGATCTGCAAAACTACGAACTCCGCTCGGACTAAAAAAAACGGCAGCATGATATTTTTCAGTTATCACCGGATTAATTTCTTCGGTATTGTAAACGACAACTTTTTTGTATTTAATATTTTGCAGCGGAAGCTCGTTGTCCAGCACACTTATGGCCAGATTTCCACAGAAATGAATAAAACGTTCGTGCTGGCATTTTCCGGTAATGAATTTTGATAGCGTATCGGCATTTTTCAGGACTTTAAAAGTTCCGAATCCGTGCTTTCTCAGTTCTTTTTTTGTTTTTTCTCCGACACAGTAGATCTTATTGTAATTTTTTGCCGTAAAATCTTCATTTGGTTTGAATCCGTTTTTAAAAAAGGAATCCACGCCGTTTACACTGGTGAAAATGAGAGAATAATCTTTCAGGTCAAAAGGCTTTACCTGCACAGGAACTGTCCTTATTACCTCGATACAGTCAGCCACAATATCATCTCCCAGTTCTCTGGATATAATCGTGCGGTCTATATTTTTGGTAAATAAGATTTTCATGTTTTGAGGCCTGAAGTTGGAAGAAGCTGAGGATGAAATTTTAAATCTGAGTTTTAATTTCTGCCATAAGTTCTTTTCCTCCGTTCTCAAGAACAACTTTGGCAAACTTTTTCCCGAAATTTTCTTCTTCGTTATAGATGAAGTTTTCGTCAGTAGCAATACAGTTTTTACCGTCTAAAGAGCAGAGTGCTGCTTTAAAACGAATCTGATCATCAAAAATCTCAGCAAAGGCTCCGATAGGTGCGGTACAGCCTCCTTCCAGGGTGTTGAGGAAATTCCTTTCCATTTCTACACAGATCTGAGTATTGGTATGATTGGTAAATTGTCTTACAATTCCGTTGATTTCTGCTTTGTCTGAATGTCCCGCAACCGCAATAACTCCTTGCGAAGGAGCAGGAATTAAAAATGGAATCATTTCATAATCAATGTCCATTTTCATTCTCTTAATTCCGGCCAAAGATAAAATGGTTGCGTCGAAATCACCTTCTTCGAGTTTTTGAAGCCGGGTTTGTATATTTCCGCGGATATCAGAAAATTCAGCCTGTGGGAAATTTTTTAACCAAAAAGCTCTTCTTCTCAAACTGCTTGTTGCGAGTTTAAGTTCATGGAGTTCTTTATTTTTTGCAGATTCTTTCCGGATCAGGACATCCTGAGGGAAATCCCTTTCAAGATAAGAAACAATCTCAAGGTTTTGAGGAAGATTTGTAGGTACGTCCTTTAAAGAATGGACGGCAATATCAATCTCATCGTTCAATAATGCAACATCCAGGTCTCTGGTAAAAACACCTGTAATGCCCAGGGAATAAAGTGGCTGCGTGAGATTTTTATCCCCCGAAGATACAATAGGTACGATTTCCGTTAAATAATTGTTGTTCTGAAGATGTCTCGCAACTTCTCTTGCCTGCCAAAGTGCCAATGCGGAATTTCTGGTTCCGATTCTAATGCTTTTCATTGAATTCGTTGTTTGGTTGTTCAACTAATATTTCGTGCATTAATTTACTAATTTCTTCGGCTTTTAACGGATTGTCGATGATATATTTTGCAAAACGGTTGGTGATTTTCTGGATCATTTTGTCAGAAAGTTCCATATCCGTGATGTTTATGTATTTATTTTTCTTGTAAAAATTATGCATTTCATTGCGTTCCATGTTCTTGAGAACAGCTTTGAAATGATGGATATTGGGTGCGAGTTTTCTCTTTTTTTCCCACTCAAGGAAGTCTTTCATCAGTTCCTTAATGATTTTTTCGGCCTTCGGAATTTCTTTTTCTCTCTGCTGGATCGTCTGTTGAATCTGCTTTGAAAGTTCATCAACATCAATCAATGTGACATTTTTGTTCTCGGTCACATTTTTATCCACATTGTTCGGAATTGAAAGATCAATGACCAGCGTTTCCTTACCGTTCGGGAAATGAGATTTATTAACAATAGGATGTCTTGCCCCGGTTGCTACAATCAGAATGTCTGTTTGCTTTAGCTCCTGATCAAATTCGGTATAATCAATATGAGGAATATGATATTTTTCGGAAATTTTTTCAGCGGTTTCCTGTGTTCTGTTGGCAATTTTTATTTTAGGCTGATACACATGTTTTACAAGATTCTCTACCGTATTCTGGCCTATTTCTCCAACACCCAAAAGAAGTATATTCTTTTCGGTAAGTCTCTTCTGATTGTTGAGGATGTAATGAACTGCTGCGTAGGATACTGAGGCCGCACCATTGGAAATTCCGGTTTCATTTTTGATTCTTTTCGAAATCTGAATGGCAGCATTAATGGCTCTCTCCAGGTAAGGGTTAGAATTCTGTCTTTCTTTACGGAACCTGCTGTAGGCTTTTTTAATCTGGCCGATGATTTCAAAATCACCGATAATCTGGCTTTCCAGACCGGCTGCAACCCTAAAAAGATGGGCCAGTGCTTCCTCTTTTGTAAGAATGTTGGCGAACTGCAGGAAATCCATCAGGTTTACCCCGATTGTTTTACAATATTCTTCGGCAACTAAAAGATAATTAGGAGAGGTGGTATAGATTTCTGTTCTGTTACAGGTAGAAACAACAAAAGCATCCCCTAAATTTTCATTATGAATCCGGGTGACGAAATTTTTAATGTTTTCATCAAAAAATGCAAATTTGCCTCTCGTTTCTACATCAGCCTTTTCATAACTAATGGAAAGTACGGCAAAATTAGACGTCTGATGTATGTTGGAATACTGTAACATAAGCGGGGCAAATTTACGTAAATTTTGATAAATCACTTTCTGAAAATGTATATGATAATTATCGTAAAAAACTATTTTGGGATTATTCTAAATAATATTTTTAAATGGATGAATAATAATGTGCTTCCTAAATTAAAATTAAACATAAACATTATTTTAATGTTAAAGAAAATTAGCATTTAGCCGGCGGATTTCCCATGCATGTGCAATATTATAAATAATCTGTCTCACACAATCCTTTATCCAGCCTGTGTTTATCTTAAATCTGGTTTAAATTACACTCTGTAAATGCTTAAAGTAAAAGTTAATAAGTGATTATAAATTTTAATAAAATTTTAACCAAATTATCTGCCCGTTAAATTTCTCCAGACGTCTTAAATTTATATCTTTGTAACTCTTTAAAAAATCAGAAGTAAAAGTATGAGTTTATTCGATATGTTTACGCAAGAGATTGCGATAGACCTGGGTACCGCCAACACCCTTATCATCCATAATAATAAAATTGTTATAGATCAGCCTTCGATTGTTGCTATTGAGCGCTCAACAGGAAGACCGATTGCTGTCGGTGAACAGGCGAAACATATGCAGGGTAAAACTCACGAGGATATCAAAACAATCCGCCCTTTGAAAGATGGGGTAATTGCCGATTTCCACGCTTCTGAACATATGATCAAAGAATTTATCAAAAAAATTCCCGGAATTAAAGGTAAATTTATTCAGCCTGCACTAAGAATCGTAATCTGTATTCCCTCAGGAATTACAGAGGTTGAAAAAAGAGCGGTAAGAGATTCAGCACAAAAAGTAAACGCAAAAGAAGTACGTCTGATTTACGAACCAATGGCTGCGGCAATAGGAGTAGGAATTGACGTTCAGAAACCGGAAGGGAATATGATCATCGACATAGGTGGTGGTACTACGGAAATTGCAGTAGTTGCTTTGGGTGGTATCGTCTGCGACAAATCCGTAAAAATTGCAGGTGACGTATTTACCAATGACATTGCTTATTATTTAAGAACACACCATAACCTTTACATCGGGGAAAGAACTGCGGAAAGAATTAAAATTGAAGTAGGTTCTGCCGTTGAAGATCTTGATGTGGATATCGAAGATATTCCGGTACAGGGTAGAGACCTTATCACAGGAAAGCCTAAAGAAATTATGGTGGGTTACAAAGAAATTGCCCGAGCATTGGATAAATCGATCATCAGAATCGAAGATGCCGTAATGGAAACTCTTTCTTTAACGCCGCCGGAACTGGCAGCAGATATTTATAAAACCGGTATTTATTTAGCCGGAGGAGGTGCTTTATTAAGAGGACTGGCAGACAGATTGCACAAAAAGACAGGTCTTCCTGTATTTGTAGCAGAAGATCCGTTGAGAGCTGTAGTTCGCGGAACAGGTATCGCACTTAAGAATATGGATAAATTCAATTTCTTAATAAAATAATTCTAACTTTTTTACGACATATATCTGAATGGGATTTTTGCTGAGATTATTTTCGAAGAATGCACTTTTTGTTTTCTTTATATTTCTGCAAATTATTGCTCTTATTCTGATATTCTCTAAAAATGCCATGCAGAAATCCTGGATCGCAGGACAGTCTGCTGCACTGAATTCCTGGGTTTCCGGATATATTGATGAAGGAGTTTCTTATCTGAAGCTCAAACAGATCAACGAAGACCTTGTAACACAAAATAAGGCTTTGATGATGGAGCTTTACGGAAAACAGGGCGCTAAAAATCCTCAGTTCAGGAAAGTTCATGATACACTGGGAGGCGGACAGATCTATACATTTGTAGATGGTGAAATCGTTTTTAACAGTATCAACAGAAGAAACAATTATTTTACCATCAACCGCGGAAGAAGAGACGGCGTATTTCCACAGATGGGCGTTATGGCGCCTAAAGGCATCGCAGGAATTGTGATCAACTCTACAGACAGCTATGCTTTGGTACAGTCGGTGTTGAGTGTAAATAAAATCAGGCTCAATGCTGCCCTGAAAAATTCAGGATATTTTGGGACGCTTACCTGGAATGGAGATAATTCCAGAGTAATGCATCTCGCTGATATTCCGAAATATGTAGCACTGAAAATCGGTGATACGGTGGTAACTGACGGAAAATCGGCAATCTTTCCAAAAGGCGTAATGATCGGTACTGTTGCCGGATATTCGGTTGATAATAAAACAGGATTTTGGGATATTTCCGTTGAGCTTAGCGAAAAGATGGGTGCTCTAAGCAAAGTCTATGTCGTTAAAAACCTTAAAAAAGCCGAAGTACAAAAGATTCAGGATACAATGCAATCTGTAATAAAAAAGGAAGATGATTAGCAGGACTTTATTTACGGACATATTAATCATGATTTTTCTGGTTGCATTACAAATTTTTGTATTGAACAGGATTACCATTTTCGGGAAGTACACGCCGGTGCTTTATCCTGTATTCGTTATGTTTTATCCTTTTTTCAGAAATAAATTTCAGTTTTTGGCATTAAGTTTTCTGATCGGTTTGTCAGTTGATGCATTCCTCTATTCATGGGGAATCAATGCCTTTGCCACAACTCTGATTGCTTATTTCAGAACCTTGATTTTCAGAACATCTACAGATACTTCTACCGACTTCTTCTCATTTCAGTCCCTTCAATGGGCGCAGTTTTTGCTGTTTTTATTCACAAGTATCTTTCTACATCAGCTTTTAGTACAGTATATAGAATTCTTTAAGCTGAGCAGATTTTTTGAAATATTATTTAATGTATTGGTAACTAGTGTAATTTCATTTATATTTATAGTTATTTACGCATTAATATTTAAAATCAAACAAAAAGTTTGAACACACGTTATTTAAAAATCTTTTCCGTTCTTCTGGTGGTCGCTGTAATTTTTATAGCGAGACTGGCTTATTTACAGCTTTTTACCGACCGGTATGCGCTCAACGCAGCCAATACTTCCATTAAAATAGAATATGTTATTCCGCAGCGGGGAGTTATTTTCGACAGAAACGGGAAGATTATGGTGGGAAACCAGCCTGCCTATGAAGTTTCATTTACCCAGGCGTTGATGAGGCCGGATTTTGATACGATTGCTTTCTGCAACCTGATGAAAATTTCCAAAAATGATTTTATCAGAACCATTGACGCTATTAAAAAAGAAAAATACTATTCCAAGCTGACGCCCATGACCTTTATGAAGAACCTCAGCAGGGAAGATATTGCAAGGGTTCAGGAAATTATATTCAAATATCCGGCATTCAGCATTGTTTCAAGACCGCAGCGTCAGTACGAAGTTTCAACTTCAGGAAATCTTTTAGGCTATACCAGTGAGGTCAATGAAAGAGAAATCAAAAAAGATTCTGCTTACTATCTGCCTGGAGATTTCATCGGTAAAGCAGGAATCGAAAAGGCATATGAAAAACAATTGCGCGGGATCAAAGGAATGAAATACATTCAGAAAGATATAAAGCTGCGTAATGTAGGACCCTATAAAAACGGATCTTTGGATAAAGATGTTGTGACGGGAAAAGATATCACCCTTACCATAGATTATGATCTCCAGAGAATGGCGGAAGAAATGCTGGTGAATAAACACGGAGCTATTGTTGCTATTGATCCCAATAACGGTGAAGTTCTTGTGGCTGCTACAGGACCAGATATTGATCCTAATCTTTTTACCGGACCTGATAAATCCAGAAATTTATACGCCTTATCTAAAGATACCATCTACGAAAACAAACCAACATTCGATAGGTCTTTGCAGGCGGCATATCCGCCGGGATCTACCTTTAAGCTTCTGACTGCTTTGTCTGCCATGCAGATGGGAGTAATGGATGAAAATACCATTTTCCCGTGTGGTGGTGGCTTTAGCTATAGGGGTTTAAGAATTAAGGGCCACGGAGGAGCTGATCCTTTGGTTCCTGCAATTCAGGTTTCCAGCAACTGTTATTTTTCATATGCGTATTTAGCGATTATTAATAAATATCCGGGAAATCCTTCAAAAGGGGTAGACGAATGGAAAAAGATCATGAGCAGCTTCGGAGTGGGGGAATTTCTGAATAATGACTTTGCTGTTGGAGCAAAAGGAAGAATTCCTACAGGCGAATTTTATGAAAAGAGAATGCAAAGCATTTTGAAAGCAAGCGGTTCTAAAAAAGATTATAAAAACTGGGATCCGTTGGCTACGGGAGCCATTTTCAACGGAATGGGTCAGGGAGATGTACTTGTTACACCGCTTCAATTGGCAAATTATGTAGCTGCAATTGCCAATAAAGGATGGTATTATACACCACATATCGTAAAAGCAATTGACGGTAAACCCAATCCAGACCCGAGATTCAAAAAGAAGCATCAGACGCTGGTAGATAAAAGACATTTCGATCCCGTGCTGAGAGGGATGGAAGCTGTAGTTTTAAGAGGTACGGCTCACGGATTGAAGTCCAATGATTTTACGCAGTTGGCAAAAACAGGTACAGCTCAGGTTCCGCAGGGAAAAGATAATTCCATTTTTGTATTGATTGCGCCTGCAGATAAACCTAAAATTGTTGTAGCTGCCGTCATGGAGCATGCCGGGTTCGGGGCAACATGGGCAGGGCCTGCCGCTACGGTAATTGCAGAAAAATATATCACGGGAGATCTGAAAAGAGAACATCTTTATAAAAAAATGGTCACTTCCAGCTTTATGCCTGAATATAAAAGACAGTGGATTGCCGATCTGAAACGTAAAGGTCTCTATAAAGATCCCGCTCTGGATTCTGTAAGACAAAAAAGGATACAGGACAGTCTGAAATTCATTAAAGAACAGAAGGCAAAACTGCAGAAGAAAATAGACGAAGAAACCAAAAATCTTAACAATACAAAACCGGCTAAGCAATGAAATGGGCAGAAGGAATAGATAAATTAGGTCTCGGACTGTATTTTCTGCTTTGCGCTTTTGCCATTGCAAACATTTACAGTGTAGATCAGAAATTAGGAGAAAAGCAATTGGTTTTCTTCTGTATTTCTCTTTTTGTGGGGCTGGTGATTTTTGTGGGAAGAAGTAAATTCTTCGAAAATATGTCAGGGATCATTTACATCGGCGGAGTTTTGCTGCTGATAGGCCTTTTCCCGTTTGGTAAAGAAATTCTCGGACAAAAAAACTGGTATAAATTCGGAAGCTTTACCATGCAGCCGGTGGAGTTTGCCAAAATCGGGACAGCACTGATGCTTGCCAATTATGTTTCCGGACCTGAATTTAACCTGAATAATAAGAAGTCGCTTTGGACGACATTAGCCATTATCGGAATTCCTGCAGTAGTTGTACTGGCAATCCCCGATGTGGGTTCCATGTTGGTTTTTATTGCGTTTTTCATCGCATTGTATCGAGAAGGGCTGAGTGGATTATTATTCGGGATCGGATTTTTGTTTGCCGGAGTTTTCCTGATCTCATTGGCTGTGGATCCCATCTGGGTTGCGATTACCATAGTTGCCATTATAGGAGGGTGGATTGCTATGAATTACTATAAAATGTCCTGGAACGTCATTTCCATTTCAGGTATTGTAGGCTCTGTTGTATTACTTTGCGGACTGGCTTTCGGTTCACCTTATATTTTAGAAAAGCTTCCAAAACACCAGAGAGAAAGGATTGAGGTTCTTTATAAAGGTGAAAAAGCATTCAGAGATACATCCGGTTACAATTTGCTGTATTCGAAAACAGCGATAGGTTCAGGAGGTCTTTGGGGGAAAGGATACCGTGAAGGTTCCGTTACGCAGGGGAAATTCGTCCCGGAGCAGGAAACCGATTATATTTTTTGTACCGTAGGTGAAGAATGGGGATTTGCAGGAAGTGTCATTCTGATTCTTTGTTATATGGTTTACATCGGAAGGATCTATTATCTGGCAGAACAGCAGAAATCGGGCTTTAACCGCGTTTTCGGATATTGCTTTGCTTCTATCCTGCTGATGCACTTTACCATCAATTTAGGGATGGTTATGGGGCTGTTTCCGACTGTAGGAATTCCTTTGCCTTACTTCAGTTACGGAGGAAGTTCTTTACTTGCCTTCTCGATGATGACTTTTATTTTCTTTAAATTAAATTATTCGGATAAGAATAGCCTCGTCTAAGCGTGAATTAAAGGTTTACGATCAGTTTTTTATTTACGCATTAATCTGTTTAATCGGCAAAAACATTGGGAGATAATTTTTTAACTTAAATCACAAATCTTATGAGGGAAGTATATATTCTGGATCAAACTTTCGAAAATGCAGAATTTTCCCAAATTCAAAAAGGTGAATATGAGAATTGCATCTTTCGGAATTGTAATTTTGAATATGCTGATCTTTCCGGTTTCAGTTTTAATGACTGTAAATTTGTAGGCTGTAATCTGAGCATGGCAAAACTTTTTTCCACTGCTTTCCGGGAAGTTATCTTTAAAGAATGTAAAATGTTCGGGCTTCACTTTAATGAATGCAACGAATTCGGAAGATCATTTAGATTTGACGGATGTTATCTGAATAATTCTGTTTTCTACAAAACAAACATTAAAAAGACATTATTTAAAGATTCAAAACTGATTGAAGTTGATTTCTCTGATGCTGATCTCTTACTTGCAGTATTTAATAACTGTGATTTGTCCGGCGCTGTATTTGACAATACAAACCTCGAAAAGGCAGACTTTAGGACATCGGTTAATTACTCAATAAATCCTTCCCAAAACAGGCTTAAAAAGGCAAAATTTTCACTTTCTGAAATTCATGGGCTCCTGCATCAATTCGATATAGAAATTGATAGAAACGGATAGTTCGTATATGAAGTTGTATCCGGTTAGTACAGGAAAGTAATTTCCCTTCTGAAAAGGGTGGATTTTATAAAACAAAGACAGGATTTACCATCAATTAAACAAACAGCAATAAAAAAACCATCAAAATTTTGATGGTTTCATTATTTAAATCAATTATTTAAAATTAAAAACTTGTTCCGTTTGATGCGGGAGTTGTTGCTGCCAGATTGTTGATGGCTTCTCCGTTCTCATTGATGATTCTTTTTCCGAATCTGTACTTAGGACCCCAGTAAGAGTCATTAAGTGAGGAGACCATTACTCCTTTAGAAGTTGCGGCATGAATGAATTTCACTTCACCGTCTTCCGATACACTTTCTACAATACCTACGTGAGAAATTCTTCTTCCGTGAGAAAAGAAAATCAGGTCTCCTTTCTGAAGGTTTTCCTTTTCTACTTTTTCTCCTTCCTGGGATTGAGAAGCGGCTACTCTTGGTAAGCTAAGACCAGCTGCAGCTCCGAAAACCGAAAGAACAAACGCTGAACAGTCTATCCCGTTTCTGGTCATCCCTCCGTATCGGTAAGGAGTCCCAAGGTAAGTCTGTGCCTCTGTTAAAATGTTGTCGATGGTCTTATTGTGCATGATTGCCTTAGCAATCTCAGAATTTTTAATTGAATTTTTAGTGTTGGCTAAAGAAGCTGCCTTTTCTGCAAGAAATGAATTGATTAATTGCTGCTTATCCTGCTCCATCTTTTGAGTGTCGATAGAAGCTAGTTTGGCATCTGTTTTGTATTCTTTAGCGTAAGTTGCTGGTTTTGAAACTACGTAGTTGGTAACACACGATTGTAACGATACTGTAGAAATTAAAGCAACTAAATAAAACAAAACTCTTTTCTTCATATATATTTGATTACCGTGTTAAAGGGATTAGTATTTTTCAAAAGCATTACAAAAATATGTATTCCCTACAAAAGGACTTGGATATGAATATTATCAGGTTCTCTTTTTAACACATTTTAACATATTATTAAAGTATGTTAAAGAAAAATAAACCGCAGCGGCCTATTTTGGGTATGTTCGCGGTTTTTTTTATTAAGATTCTTTAACAAAGTATATCTGTATGTACTTAAAAATCTGTGGTATTTACAGAATAATTCTAATTTTATCCAACGATGAAGAAGTTAAAATTTAAACAATTTAGGCTTATAAGTCATTATATTATAATCTGTTGAACCGCGGATCTGGCATAATAAAAAACTCTCCGGTTTTCCGGAGAGTTTAACTAATATGGAACTTTACAGATGTTATTTTGTAAATAACATTTCTCTATATTTTGTCATTGGCCAAAGCTCATCATCCACCATCATTTCAAGAGCATCTGATGCCTCTCTGATAATGTCGAATAACGGTTTTACTTTATTGCAGTAATCTTCAGCCTGCTTCTGGCTTTCGGAAACGGCTTTTGCCTCTTCTCTTGCTTTGATAAGATCTTCAACGCCAAGCTTGATCGCAGATACATTTTCAGAAATGCTCGTAATCAAACTCATTTGTTCCTTTGCTAAAGATTTGAACTCATTATCGCCGAAGATTTCTTTAAGACCTTTTACGTTTTCAATCAGTCTGTTCTGATAATTTAATGCAGAAGGAATAATGTGGTTTCTTGCGATATCGCTTAATACTCTTGCTTCAATATCAATAACCGTTGAGTATTTTTCTAATTTGATTTCGTTTCTTGCCTCAACTTCTCTGTGAGTAAAGATTCCCATTTCTTCGTAAAGAGCCAGGAACTTCTCATCCATTTCCTGTTTAAGGGCTTCCGGAGTAGTTTTAAGATTGTTTAATCCTCTTTTTTCCGCTTCTTTTGCCCAATCGTCAGAATAACCGTCACCTTCAAACATAATGTTTTTACACTGCTTGATATATTCTCTCAATACATTGAAGATGGCTTCATCTTTCTTAAGACCTTTTTCGATAAGGGTATCCACTTCTTTTTTGAAATCACGAAGCTGTTTTGCGGCAATAGTATTCATTACCGTCATAGATTCTGCGCAGTTTGCAGAAGATCCCACCGCTCTGATCTCGAATTTATTTCCTGTAAATGCAAATGGAGAAGTTCTGTTTCTGTCGGTGTTATCCAACAAAATTTCAGGAATCTTTCCAACAACATTCAATTTTAAATCTGTTTTTTCATCCGGAGAAAGTTTTCCCTCTTTCACTTTTTCAAGTTCTTCCAATACTCTGAACAGCTGACTTCCGATAAATACGGAGATAATTGCCGGCGGAGCTTCGTTGGCACCTAGTCTGTGATCGTTGCTTGCTGAAGCTATACTTGCTCTTAAAAGGTCGGCATATTCATGAACCGCTTTGATGGTATTCACGAAGAATGTTAAGAACTGTAAGTTTTTCTTAGGGTTTTTTCCAGGGCTTAATAAGTTTTCACCTGTATCGGTTGCTAAAGACCAGTTGTTGTGTTTTCCGCTTCCGTTTACGCCTGCGAATGGCTTTTCGTGGAATAAAATATGAAAGTGGTGTCTGTGGGCAACTCTTGCCATTACATCCATCAATAAAGAGTTGTGGTCAACCGCAACGTTTACTTCTTCAAACATCGGGGCAAGCTCAAACTGGTTTGGTGCTACCTCATTATGTCTTGTTGTTACAGGAATTCCCAGCTTCATGCACTCCACTTCTAATTCCATCATGAAGTTCATTACTCTGGTAGGAATAGACCCGAAATAATGATCATCAAGCTGCTGTCCTTTTGCAGGAGAATGGCCTAATAAAGTTTTACCGGTTAATACAAGATCCGGACGGGATTGGTATAATGCTGAATCTACCAGGAAATATTCCTGTTCCCAACCTAAAGTAGGCGTTACTTTGGTAACGTTTTTGTCAAAATACTGCATGACGTTGGTTGCAGCTTCATCCACCGCGTTAAGTGCTCTTAAAAGAGGCGCTTTATAATCTAAGGTTTCTCCGGTATAAGAGATGAAAATAGAAGGAATACATAATGTTGTTCCCATAATAAATGCCGGAGATGTAGGATCCCATGCTGTATAACCTCTTGCTTCAAAAGTGTTTCTGATACCACCGTTCGGGAAAGAAGATGCATCCGGCTCCTGCTGGATCAATAAATTTCCGCTGAATCTTTCGATGGCTCTTCCGCCTTCGATAGGAGTGAAGAAAGAATCGTGTTTTTCAGCAGTGCTTCCTGTTAAAGGCTGGAACCAGTGTGTGTAGTGGGTTACCCCTTTGCTCATGGCCCAGTCTTTCATTGCTACAGCTACCTGGTCTGCAATGTGTCTCTGGATCTTAGTCCCTTTTTTTACGGCATCCATAATAGAATTGAATGCTTCTTTTGTTAAATATTCTCTCATTGTCTCTTCTGAGAAAACATTTTGGCAAAACAATTCGGATAGTTTTACAGGAACTTCTACAGAATTATCTCTTCTAAAGTCCTTAAATGGTAAAGTTTCTAACGCTTTGAATCTTAAAGTTGACATATTAGGTTTGATTTTTACGATGCAAATTTACAAAAAAAATGAATAAAAAATATTTTGACCCTAAAAAATTAAGGGGTAATTGTATAATTAATGAAAATTTAAACGGGGATGTTAGTTTTAAGAGGGGTTTTCTTAAAGTAGAGTTATAAATAAGAGATGTAGTCTGTTTGTGAACTGCTGGCAATAACTCTATTATTATATGAGTACAATTTATAAATTTATACCAGAAGCATTACTAAAAGTTTTCATTTATTTTATTAATTATGATTAATAATGCCATTTTACCGGCTTTAGCTTATTTAAACAATGAAACTATCATCTGTTTCTATAAAAACCGGAGGCTGAGGGTCGAAGCCTCCGGTTTTCTTAGCCCCGATTGCCGCGGCATCCTTTTTTATCTGCGGAGGCCCTGAAAATTGCGGGACAAAAAAGATACAGCAGAAAGCGGGAAAAAGCTCCTGATTACTTCTGAGATTTGAGAGAGATAGGGTTTGAGTGTTTCTTCGTACTTCTTCGGGTTTAAAAATCCAAATAATACCATTCCTTTATATTATGTTAAGCCATTTATTAAAAGACACTTAAAATAACTTAGAAGGAGATTTTGTATATTTGTGTGAAATTTATTTTATGACAAATTCTAGAGCTAGAGAAACAACGGAAGCAATTGAAAGATTGTATATTTCTATGAGACACCTCTTTTACAGAGGTTTTTTTAAACCTGCCGGTGTTTCGGGGGAGACGATCAGAAGTTTGTTAAAGACCATCAATCCGGAAATCTACGGAAGTATGAATGTGCCGAGTAAACTCGAACTCAACGGTTTGATGTATGTGCTGGACAGGCTTCCTGAAGGAATTGAAGAATGTGCTTTTATTCATCTTACTTCGGATGAAGGTTTTGATAAAGGAAGTTTCGAGCCGATTGTTCCCAAAAAGAGAAGAAGAAACTGCTACAGGATCGATGAACATCAGATGAATATCGAAGTGCTTTTGGGCCGTTCCGAGATCTATGATATTCTTACGCATTTAACCTTCTTATTTATAGAAGCGGATAAAGTGAGAAACCTGGCTTTTATTCAGGATGAAAACTGGAAGCCGACACGTGCCTTCAAAATCATTGAAGAAGTAGTAAAAGGAGAAAAGAAATTCAGCAGAAAAGAAAAAGAAGTTGCGCTCATTCACCTGTCTTCTCTTATAGGAAGAACTTTTGATGAAACGCTGAATGCCTACAATACTTTTGGTGAAGACAATAATCCGGACCGTCTTTTCAAGATCATCTATAACCTGGCAAAAGTAAGTCTTGAAGATGCAAAACAAACCAGAGAACGCGAAATACATTTCAGTGCCATATTAAAAGAAAGAGTAGGACATCATTATTTTGGTGAAAAATGGGCTCATAAAGTAAAAGAGGTATTGTATGAAAATGATCTTCATATGCGCCCGCTTCATATCATTTCTGCCAATATGCATTCGGTGAAAAATATGCTGTATGCCAATGAAGCCCTCAAAAAGAAGGACCATAAGGTTGATTACAAACTATACGGAGAAATTTCTGATAAAAAAGAGCTTCGCGACAAAGTTTCAAAATATGCGCTTGAGCAGGGCATGATCTATATTAATGATAAGAGCGGAAGTAATATTGATGTTCAGATCATCGACCTCAGCAAAACCGAGCTTAAAAATACACCTTTCCAGGATATTAAATTCGGAGGTGATGATGTGATCATGGTTTTCGATTATGCTTTCGGAGAGCAGGCTTTTGAAGTAATGGACGAGTTACTTAGACCTTTTGAGCATAAAGGCGAAGTCTATATGATGAAGGTGAAATCTGTTTCCATAATGGGAAAAGCCGGAATTCTCGCCGGCGGAAAAGGAGATATCATGATCCCGACTTCCCATATTTTTGAAGGAACAGCCGATAATTATCCTTTTGAAAATGCTTTAAAACTGGAAGATTTCAAAGATGACGAACTTCAGGCTTTCGAAGGGCCGATGATTACCGTATTGGGAACTTCACTTCAAAACAGGGATATTCTTTCGTATTTTATGAACACCTCATGGAAAGCAATCGGTCTTGAAATGGAAGGAGCACATTACCAGAAAGCCATTCAGGTAGCTTCTAAGATCAGGCATCATATCACGCCGGATCTTTTTGTAATGTATGCTTATTACGCTTCGGATAATCCGTTGGAAACTGGGAGCACGCTTTCTTCAGGCGGTTTAGGACTGACAGGAGTGAAGCCTACTTATCTTATTACATTAAGAATATTAGAAAAGATTTTACAAAGCGGAAAAAAAGAGATTTCTGTTAAAAAATAATTTTTATTATAGAATATAAATCCCTCAAGGTTTCTAAAAACCCTGGGGGATTTTTTATTTACCACGAATTACAAAACTTTGTGATTAAAATTGTGTTTTTTATTTGAGAAATTTGTGTTTAAAAAATTTATCTTTAAAAAAATTAAAACAAATGAGCTCAACATCACAATTAGCCAAAAGATTCCGTGAAGTGTTGCTGGATGGTTTATGGATTGCCAATACCAATTTTAAAGATCAGTTATCTAATGTAAATATGGAACAGGCTACCGCTAAAATAGGTTCTCTGAATACCATTGCCATGCTTACTTTTCATATTGATTATTATATTGCCGGACTTATCCATGTTTTTGAAGGCGGAAATCTGGAAATCAGGGATCAGTACAGTTTTGATCTTCCGCCTATTGAAAATGAAGAACAATGGAAGAGTCTTAAAAATAAACTGTGGAATGACGCTGAAAAATTCGCCAACTTACTTGATCAGATGCCGGATTCCAAAGTGAATGAGGTTTTCGTGGACGAAAAATACGGAACCTATCTCAGGAATATTGATGGAATGATCGAGCATTGCTATTATCATTTAGGTCAGATTACTTTAATTAAAAAACTGCTTCAACAAAAAGAATCTGTATAATCTGGAAATCAGCGGAAATTTAACAATCCAAATAATTTTAATCTAAACTTTATAAATAGAACAAAACCTCAACAATAATTACATTTTTGAGGTTTTTATTTAAATACATACCTTTAAGAAAAATAAATTTTATACATGAAAAGATCTTTTGCAATCCTCTTTGCGTTTATCATTTCTCAGTTTCAGGCTCAGCAGGGGCCTTATTATCAGCAGAGTGCGAAATACAGGATGGATATTGATGTTAATGCTGAAAAATTCACTTATGAAGGCAAACAGACATTAGAATACAAAAACAATTCTCCGGATGAGCTTAATGTTGTATATTTTCATCTGTACTGGAATGCCTTTAAGCCTAATTCAATGATGGATCAGAGAGTTGCCGGACAAGGGAAAAACGGCGATTCAAGATTGCAGAAAGACGGAATCTCAAGACTTGCCTCTATCCCGAAAGATCAGGAAGGCGCACAAAATATTCACTGGATTAAACAAAACGGCAAAACGCTGAAATATGAAATTCAGGAAACGGTAATGAAAGTATATCTGGCCGAGTCTATTAAGCCAAATTCTTCAACGACCTTTACGTTAGAATGGGATGCCGTGATTCCGCAGCAGATCCGAAGAAGTGGAAGGAATAACAGGGAAGGCGTGGATATGACGATGACGCAGTGGTATCCTAAAATTGCAGAATACGATTACGATGGCTGGGCAACTTTCGATTATATCGGAAGAGAATTTCATGCGCCGTTCTCAGATTTTGAAGTTAATATTAAAATCAATAAAGATTATGTGATCGGAGCAGGAGGGATTCTTGAAAATCCCGGAGCTGTCAAAGGATATCAGGAAAAATCTTTGCTTACAGTTGATAAGAATAATAAAGTTACCTGGAAATGGACGGCAAAAAACATTTTGGATTTCGCCTGGGCAGCAGACAAAGACTACATTGTAAAAAGTTTTGATGTTCCTCAAGGCCCGAAGGTTTTCCTCGTATATCAGAATAATGATAAGACTAAAGTTTGGGAAGAGGCTCAGCCATACGTTACAAAATACTTCCAGCTGATGAATGCTCACTTCGGGAAATATGTGTATCCTACCTACGCTTTTATCCAGGGGGGTGATGGTGGAATGGAATACGGGATGTGTACCATGATTTTAGGAGAAGCCAAAAGCATGGAAGATCTGATGGGACTTATGGCTCACGAAGGGGCCCACTCGTGGTATCAGCAGATGCTGGCAACCAATGAACCGATGCGTCCGTGGATGGATGAAGGTTTTACCAGCTATGCAGAAGGCTACGTGATGAATCAACTTTTCCCTCCGTCGAAAGAGCTTCCTAATCCGTTCGCAAACTCAATTAATGCTTACAGGAATTTTATTAAAAAGGGAATTGAAGAGCCAGCGGTATGGCTGGGAGATCATCATGACAACGGTACTTCCTATACCTATGCTTCTTATGTAAAAGGAGAACTGTATCTGGTACAGCTGGGTTATATTATGGGAGAGCAGAATCTGGCAGAAACATTAAAGCAGTACTATGATCAGTGGACGCTGAAGCATCCTTCCGACAGAGATTTTCTGCATATTGCCCAGAAAGTTTCAGGGATGGATCTGAAGTGGTTTCATCATTACTGGATCAATACTACCAAAACAATAGATTACGGAATCAAGGATGTGAAGTACGATGCAAAATCTACAACCATTACCCTGGTAAACAACGGACAGTTACCCATGCCGATTGACTTCAGTGTCATTACTTCCGACAAGAAAATAATAACGTATCAGATCCCGATGAATATGACCCATACCTGGAAGGAAAAAGATGCTTATGGCGAATTCAAAACAATGCCTTATTGGCCATGGACGCAAAAAGAATACTCCATTACTGTTCCCTATACAAAATCGCAGTTATCTGTTTTAGGAATAGATTTCAGTGAAAGAATGGCGGATGTGAATATGGAAGACAATTTTGTTGAAGTAAAATAACATTTTAACATAGATAAAAATCCCTGTAGAAATTTTTCTGCAGGGATTTTTATTAAAGCATGCCTTTCAGCATAAAACTTATTTCGAAGATTGTAAGTAGGCTTATATAAAATCATTAAATTTAAAGCCTTAAATAATTAGTGATTCCATTAGACCAAATAAATGAATTCAATAGTAATTAATGTAGGAAACAGTAATATCAGATTCGGTCTTTTTAATGATGATAACTGCGATATTTCGTGGGTCATCAATACCAAGCCTTACAGGACGGCAGACGAGCTTTATGTTCAGATGCTTATGCTATACCAGACCTATAAAATTCAGCCAAAAGAAATTAATAAGATCATCATGGGTTCTGTAGTGCCTCAGCTCACAAAAATAATGAGTTCGGCCATCAGAAAGATCCATGGGATCAATCCGGTGATTGTCGACAGAAATACTCCATCCGGAGTTCAGGCCAAATCCAAGCAGATGGGAACTGATATTTATGCCAACCTGGTGGCGGCGCACAACATGTATCCGGACCGGAAAAAAATAGTTCTGGACTTCGGAACAGCCCTTACCGCAAGCTGTGTTGCAGAAAATGGCGAAACATTGGGCGTAATCATTGCTCCCGGAATCGTTACCGCTTTAAATTCCCTGATCAGTCAGACCGCTCAGCTCCCGGAAATTGAGCTGGTGAAACCGAAGACCGTTTTAGGATTAGATACCGTTACCTGTATGCAGAGCGGAATGGTATACGGATTTTTAGGAATGGTGGAAGGATTTATCGATCGAATCAATGATGAGGTGGATGATAATTGTTTTGTAGTAGCTACAGGAGGAGTCTCTCATGTGTATAAACCTTTAACAGACAAAATCCATGTGATGGACAGACTCCATACCCTGAAAGGACTTTACTTTTTAGGAAAGGATTTGTAAGGTAAAGGTAAGGTTGGCGCTGAATAATCTTTGCTGAATTTGGCGCAGATCATTGTTTTTTCTCAGCTCAATCTTAACCTGTACTCATTATCTCTTTGACTTAAAAAATGCTTTTACGATAGAAGAACATTCATTTTCCATGATTCCCGTTACGATTTCCGTTTTGGGATGAAGAGAAAGATGTTTGTTGATAAAACCCCGCTGTTCATCTCTTGCACCGATGACCACTTTTGAAATCTGTGCCCATGAAAGAGCTCCGGAACACATTACACATGGTTCCAGTGTTACATAAAGCGTACAGTTGATAAGATATTTTCCGCCAAGGAAATTCGCAGCAGAAGTAATGGCCTGCATTTCCGCATGGGCAGTAACGTCATTCAAGGTTTCGGTGAGATTGTGGGCTCTTGCAATAACCCGGTTGTTGGAAACGACAACGCAGCCAATCGGCACTTCATCTTTTTCAAGAGCAAGCTGCGCCTCATTGAGCGCCATTTTCATAAAATATTCGTCGGTAAACATTGTTATTCTTCAAGATTCATAGTTAAAGGAAGCCGGAAACGATACCGTACTGGAATACCATTGACGATGGCCGGGGAAAACTTCTGTGAAACAGAATATAAGGCGATTTCGGCCTGTCTGTTGAAGGTGAAATTATCTCCTTGTGCTTCAACATTTGTTATAGTGCCATCCCTTTCCACAATAAAAGCAACATTTGTTTTAATGGTCTTGGTTTCAGAATATATACCTCCCAGGTAAAAAAGGCCGGCCACTTCTTTTCTGAGTTCGTTGATCCCTCCGGGATAATCTGCCGCTTTGTCTATAACTACATTTGGAACTTCAGGAGCTTCGGGTGTAATGTTTGCTTTTAGAAGGTGGAGTCTCGCCAGATCCTCCAGATTTTTTGTTTTTAATAAAACACCAGTCAAAGCCACATTCTCTATACTGTCCATCTTTTGCATGAAAAGAAGGTAATCACTTTTTATGGAAGCTTTATGGAAATTATCGGTCTCAGCATCAAACTTTTTCTTGAATTCCTGACCCAGCATAGAGCGGTGCTGGTTGTAATATTGTTTAACGAGCCTGAAGTCTTCGGTCTGCTGCGAAAAGCAGAATGAAGAAATAAGACAGAAAATGTATGGAAACAGGAATTTCACTTTGATATATTTATGTAAAAGTAATTAAAAAATCCAATACATTGCTCAGTCCTTAAGATAGCTGTTCAGCGACTCCTGCAGATGGCTGCGTATTTCATCAACTAAAATTTTCGGTTCTAAAACCTGTACCTCTTTTCCATACGATAAAATCTCCTGCATAAAGTCGTAAGTGGGATGAAGGAAAAATTCAAAATAGATGTCTTCCGGGGTTTCCTTTACTTCTTTCTGAGACTGGTGAAGGGGGAAACTTTTGATATACTCTCCCTGATGCCTGCTGCATTTGAGAACAATTTTCTGAGGATTTTGAGCCGTAAGATTCATTACGCCGAAAGCATTTTTAAAATGTTCCCTGAAATTATATTTATATTTTTCCTTGAATTTGCTGTTCGAAACATCCAAATAATTGATCCTGTCCAGCCCGAAAGATTTCAGCATTTTATCCTTGGTATCAATGGCGATGAGGTACCATCGGTCTTTGGATTCTTTTAAGGCAAGCGGATGTACCTTTCGGGAAGTCATCAGTTTATTTTTATAATTATAATGTTCAAAAGTGACAATTCTTTTATTTCTGATGGCAAAGAACAGGTCATAAAAATGTTCAACTCCTGTAGGTTTTCTGCTTTCAAAAAAGATAAAATCTGAAAAATCAGGATGAAGATTCAGGGCGTTGCTTACCTGGAAGGATTCGAGCAATTTCTGATTATACTCATCTACTTCCATGATAGGTCGGCTCTCAATATAATATCGGTTATCACCTTTCTTCTTGTTGTGGATGGACAGGTTGAACAGGTCGGAAATTTCACGGATATCTCTCTGCAAAGTACGGATCGAATAGCTTTTAATGTCTGCGTCCTGAAATTCAAAAGAGTTGAGCAGGTATTCTTCCAGCTGCGAATAGGTCGCTGGAGAGTTTTCTAATCTTTTGATTATCAAAGCATATCTGGTCAGGTAAAAGTCTTTTTTCATTCGGATCTATTTATGGTACAGTTTTCTGCAGTTGTAATTTCGAATGGAACGCTAAGCGTTTCATGGTTACATTTCTAAGACAAATATATAAGCTTAATGCGACAAAACGTGTCGTGTTTTATTTTTGTGGATAAGTTTCCTAACGCTGCTATCAACGAAAAGATTTTATTAAAAATCAATATTATTATAGGTGATTTACGACATTTCGATAAATTTTCTTTTATGAATTAAAAATAAAATTTTGAAAATCAATATTTTAGTTATAAGGCATTATGGTTGACACGGTATCTGTGATTTAAAAATAAATTATGAGTACTAAAGAGTTTAAAACTTTTAATATGCCTTGGGAAAAGGTATATGGCTATGTTCAGGCAGTAAAGAAAGGAGATACGGTATGGATTTCCGGTCAATTGGGTCATAATATGAAAGGTACACTTGCTGAAGGAATGGAAAATCAGTTCAGGCAGACCTATGAAAATATAGGACAATTATTGAGCGAATTTGGAATGGGAAGTGATGATGTAACAGAGGAAGTTATTTATGTAACGGATATGCAGGAAGGCTTTGCCGCGAGAAAACTTACGGGAAAAGAATTTTATGGAGAAGATTGTATCGTTGCCAGTACAATCGTTGCAGTAAATGAGCTGGCGCTTCCGGGACAGAAAGTGGAGATTAAAATTGTAGCCAGAAATTAGCTTTTACCTAAAGTAAACTCCGCAGGATTTTCTGCGGAGTTCTTAATGTTTATGTGAATGGTTGGTTAGTTTTTATTCATCAGGAGTTTTGTTTTCAAAATCATCCCGAAAAAAGTTTTCAATGTCACTGAGAAGATTTTCATAATCTCTTCTGTATTTTCGATCTCGTTCCAGTCAATAGCATAAAGATCTTCATCGAAAACAGTATCGGATTGATGAGTTGGTGTTTCCATGGTTATGTATTTGAATAGGTTATAGTTTTAGATAAATCTGAATAATTTGAGTTTTCATGGTTATTGTTTTAATTCTGATTCAAAGATATTTTGCGGTAACGACAAAACATGACGTGTAAAAATTATTTTTAAAATATAAGGGTTATAGCTTATTTTAGATGTTTATAAGCTAAAATGCTTATATTTTATTTTTAATCAGTTTCTGAACGATCTGATTAAGAACATCCCGGTTATCGTCAATATAGCATAACCCGGCCTGTATCAAATTTTCAATATTGGACCTTTTTACATTGTCCATTGCCGGAGATGCATTTTTCAATGAAGGATTAAGGCGGTAATAATTTTTCTGATTTCGCTGTCCCAGTGTGTCAAACATCTGGCAAAGCTGATAATCTATTGTTTCCGCGTTGGCCGACATTAAAATATCGATGATGGGATTCACCCAGCTTATTTTTCCTGCCTTTTCAAGCTTTTTGAACGAATAAGCGCGTGCTTCAATACCGGTCCCGATAGAAATGACGATCATATCATTTACGGTAGGGTGGTTTGTTTTCTGATTATTTTTCAATATTTCGGCAAAAGGAATCTTTCGGGCTTCCGCATACGCGCATAGCGATGGGTTATTCGCAAACATGCCGCCATCGATCAGGCTGAAAATCTGCCCGTACATTGATTTAATCTGAACCGGCGAAAAATAAGTAGGTGCCGCTGAAGTTGCCCGGCATACATCCCGCACATAAAAGTTGTCAGTGTTAAGCCTCGCCTTCCAGGAATTAAAGAGCTTTGCTCTTCTGTTCTCAATATCATAACTCGTTATTAAACATGGTTTTATCAGTTCCTTTAATTCTAAATTTCCAAAAAAGTCATTCAGATTTTTTTCAAGTGCTTTCTGGGATATTTTTTCGTTAATCAGCCCAAAAGGATTAATGAGTGTTTCCCAGAAAGAAACCTGGAATATGTCGCCACCTTTTTCAGCATACAGCTCCAGTCCTTTTTGGATGGAATATTTTGCTTTTCGGTGTTCATCGGGACATAGAATAATAGATGCAATCAGACCGCCTGTACTGCTTCCGGCAACAAAATCAAAATAATCTCCGAGTTTGGCTCCCGGATTATCATAAATCTGCAGCTGTTCTTCTATGTAACGCAGAATAATACAGGTGATGATTCCCCTGATTCCGCCCCCGTCCAAAGATAGAATGGTTGTCTTTTTCATTTGTTTTTTGCTTTTTTTGGAGAAAAACCAGACAATTAAAGACAAGTAAAACCAATAGATTTCCGGAGAAATAACTATTGGTTTTTAATTGTATAGAGATTGTTTTGGTGTTTCTCTAAAGCAAAAGTAGGACTGAGAAGCGACAGAACTTGTCGTATTAAAATAATTTTTCAAACAAAGGAGAATTAAAAAATTATATAATTTTCTTTATCCCGCTTCATTTTAATCAGGTTTCGCCAGCTTGTTTTCACCATACCTTTCTCCGTTGGGACGGCTTTTTTCTCAAAATGGGGTAGGTCCTTGAAGGTTTTCCAGTTGCCGCCCCAGTCCCAGCCGTATTTGGCAAAAATTTTCACACATTCATACCAGTCGGCTACCCTATCATTATCCCAGTCTTTCACCGTGTCCCAGCTGGCTGTCTTGCCGTCGATCATCATGCATATATCAACGGCGAGTCCATAATTGTGAATGCTCTGGCCGGCTTTGGCATTGGTCACTTTTTTCCCGGAAGTAATTCTTCCGATCGCGTACAGTTTTTCCTGCTCTTCAAAGCTTCGCAGACCTTGTGTAATTCTTACTTTTGCTCTTCCGCTTAATGCTTCATCACAATCTTCTATGATCTGTTTCACTTCTTCCCTTACAAGAGGATGTAGCTTTTCAATTCTTTGTACTGTTACTTTATCCATATCAATAATTTAGCATTTTAGAAAACAAAATTACAGGTATATGACGACAAAACTTGACGTATTAAAATAAATTTAATATACTGTATATCAAATATTTAAATTTAATGTTAAAATTTATATTAAACATAATATTATAGTTTAAAAGTTATAATTTTGCTTATTGAAATGCTCCGTTTTTAATTATGTATGCTCTGGTAGACTGTAATAATTTCTTTGTTTCCTGCGAGCGGACTTTGGATCCTGCGCTTGAAAATCAGCCTGTTGTTGTACTTTCCAACAACGATGGATGCGTGGTGTCCCGGAGCAGAGAAGCCAAGGATCTGGGAATTCCTATGGCGGCACCTGCCTTTAAATTTAAAGAACTTTTTAAAGAACATAATGTAAAGAGTTTCTCTGCAAAATTTGAATTGTATAATTTCAAAAGTCAGCAGGTTATTGAAATAGCAAAATCATATGTTCTGGATTACGAAGTGTACAGTATTGATGAATTGTTTCTGGATTTCACAGGTTTTAAATACATCAACATCCACGATTATTGTATTGAAATAAAAAACAGGATCGGAAAGGAGGCCAATATTCCCGTAAGTATAGGTATTGCCCCTACAAAGACCTTATGCAAGGTTGCCAACAGAATTGTAAAAAAGTACCCTGATAATTTTGATGGAGTATTTATACTGGATACACCGGATAAAATTGAGAAAGCTTTAAAATGGCTGCCTATAGGAGATGTATGGGGAATAGGGCGCAGACTTGTCGTAAAAATGCATGATAACCGTGTTCATAAAGCGTGGGATCTGCTGCAGAAACCCGAAATGTGGGTGCGTAAAGTAATGGGAATTCATGGGATAAGGATGATCAACGAGCTCAAAGGAATCCGGCAGCTGGAACTGGATGCTCCGTCTCCGAAGAAATCCATTGCGGTAACCAGAAGTTTTATGGAAATGCTTACCCAAAAAGAAGAGGTGCGCGAAAGGGTCGAAACTTTCGGAATGTACTGCTCTGAGCGTTTAAGAAAACAGAACACCTGCTGTAAAATGATAACGGTTTTCGTGCAGACCAATCGTTTCCGTAAAGATTTACCGGAATACAAAAATGCAGTGACACAGATTCTCCCGAATCCTACTAATTCTTCCATCCTGATAGGAAGAGTGGTGAATGAATTGTTTGAAGCTGTTTTTAAAGAAGGATTCCATTATAAAAAAGCGGGAGTAATTGTCAATGATTTCGTACCCGAAGATCAAAGGTTAATCAACCTTTTCGAAGAAGATACCCAAAACCAGCATTTGCCGGTAATGAAAGCCATGGATGCATTGAATAAAAAATTCGGGAAAGATAAAGTGCGCCTGGGAAGTATGAGTGGAGAAAATACCTACGGGAGAAAACAGATGTCACCGGAATACGAAGCGTTCCTGAAGAATAATACTTTTACGGAAGCCAATTTCAGGTTTCATTAGTCCGCAAATAATTGTACGGTTTCATTCACAAGGAACTTTACTTGGTCGGGCCTTCCACGGTCTTTTTTCGGGATATTGTTGTAGCTTCCTGTTCTTACGATAACCATATTGTGTTCAGGAACCATGATGATGTATTGTCCCTGAAGTCCTAAAAAATAATAATGTTTAATTGGATTGTCATAATTAATCCAGAATCCCATTCCATAGATTTCCTCAGATTTTTCTGTAGGGGTCCGCATTTGATTGATAAAATCAAGATTTAGAATCTGCTTTTCTCCTGCTTTGCCGTTATTCAGGAATAACTGTCCCAGTTTTGCGAAATCCCGGGTTGTAGCATGGATGCAACAATAGGTTTTTTCCATCCCGCTTTCGTCGGTGCTCCATTCTGCCTGATGTTCCATCCCGAGCGGAATCCATATTTTTTCAGATAAATAGCTCGCAAGAGTCTGGCTAATAGCTTTTTTCACCGCGAAGCCCAGCAGTTGGGTAGAACCGCTTTGGTATTCAAATCGTTCTCCGGGATGATGCTTAAATGTTCTTGAAAAAGTAGCTTTTATAAGACTTCTTCCGTAGTAGGCTTTGGCATTCGGTAAAAAAGGATTTTTATAGTTTTCTTCCCAGTTCAGGCCGGATTCCATCTGGGCCAGATTTTTCAGTGTTAAATTTTCAGCAAATTCTTTGTTTTTAAATTCCGGAAAATAATCAGAAAACCTATCATCAATACTTTTGATTTTTCCTTCTTCAACAGCTTTACCAAAAAGCATGACGGTGACGGCCTTTGCCATAGAGAAAGAATTGGTCTTTGACAATTCAGTATAGCCGTTCCAGTATTGTTCATGAATGAGTTTACCGTTTTTTACCACAAGAAAAGAAGCCGTGTTGGAATGATTCAGATCTTCAACGATATTTTTCGGTAATGGGGTTTTATTGTATTCCGGATCTTTTTCCCAAGGGACAGGATTGCCGGCAGCGATGACATTGTGGGTGAAAAACTTTCCGTCATCAATATGAGCGCTCATTTTTCCCTTCAGATAGGTTTTTGAAATTCCGTTAAAAATATAACTGTATCCGAAAAGATAGAAAAGTGCCGCAGCGATTACTAGAATTGTAATCATATAAATAATAACCATCATACCAATTGATCTTAAAGCAAATGTAAGCTAAATTTGAAAATATCGGACGAAACCGGATTTTTTAGCAAAAATAAAAAGCCCTGATTTCTCAAGGCTTTTCATTTATATTTTTGAAAGTAAATTTCTGAAGTTGGTCTTTTCATCAATGATTCTTCTCAACTCTGAAACAGGAACTCTTTCCTGCTGCATCGTATCCCTGTCTCTGATTGTTACGGTATGATCTGTTAATGAATCATGATCAATCGTAATACAGTAAGGTGTTCCTATGGCGTCCTGTCTTCTGTAGCGCTTTCCGATCGCATCTTTTTCTTCGTAGAACAGGTTGAAATCGTATTTCAGGTCGTTAAAGATCTGCTCGGCATATTCCGCTAACCCGTCTTTTTTCATTAACGGAAGAATAGCAGCTTTAATCGGTGCTAAAGCCGGTGGTAATGATAAAACTGTTCTTTCCGAACCATCTTCCAATACTTCGTCTTTTAAGCAATGAGAGAAAATGGAAAGGAATAATCTGTCCAGACCTACCGAAGTTTCCACCACATACGGAACATAGTTTTCATTTCTTTCGGGATCGAAGAATTGTAATTTTCTTCCTGAATGCTTTTCATGAGCCTTTAAATCGAAATCTGTTCTGGAGTGAATACCTTCCAGCTCTTTGAAACCGAACGGGAAATTAAATTCAATATCAGCTGCAGCGTTCGCGTAATGAGCCAGTTTTTCGTGGTCATGGAATCTGTAGTTTTCGTCACCCAAACCTAACGCTAAATGCCAGTTAAGTCGTTTCTGCTTCCACTGTTCATAGAATTCCAATTCTGTTCCAGGAGCAACGAAGAACTGCATTTCCATCTGTTCAAATTCACGCATTCTGAAAATAAACTGTCTTGCAACGATCTCATTTCTGAATGCTTTACCGATCTGTGCAATACCGAAAGGAAGCCTGTGTCGTGATGTTTTCTGAACATTCAAAAAGTTTACGAAAATACCCTGAGCAGTTTCCGGTCTTAAATACAGGTCCATTGCAGAGTCTGCAGAAGCGCCCAGTTTCGTTCCGAACATCAGGTTGAACTGCCGTACTTCCGTCCAGTTTTTAGAACCGGTATCCGGATCAGCAATTTCCAGCTCTTCGATTAAGGCTTTTACATCAGCAAGGTCTTCATTTTCCAGGGATTTTGCCAGCCTTGAAAGAATGGCTTCTCTTTTGGCTCTGTATTCCAGTATCTTGGGATTGGTAGCGACAAACTGATCTTTATCAAATGATTCTCCGAATCTTTTCGCAGCCTTTTCAATTTCCTTGTTTTCTTTATCCTCAATCTTGGCGCAGTAATCTTCTACCAAAACGTCTGCTCTGAAACGTTTTTTAGAATCTTTATTGTCAATCAACGGATCGTTAAAAGCGTCTACGTGGCCCGATGCCTTCCATGTTGTAGGGTGCATCAAAATTGCTGAATCAATGCCGACAATATTTTCGTTAAGCTGTACCATGGCTTTCCACCAGTACTGCTTAATATTATTTTTGAGTTCGGCACCGTTCTGTCCATAATCATAAACAGCGGATAAACCATCGTAGATCTCACTCGAAGGGAAAATAAAACCATATTCTTTAGCGTGAGAAATCACTTTCTTGAAAACATCTTCTTGCTTTGCCATAATTTTTTAACGTCTGAATTTGCAAAAATAGTGAAAAAGCGGGAAGTTAGAAGTTTTTATAATACAGAATTTTAGGAGTCGGGAACCTGCTTTCGCTACTCGCTATTTTCCGGGATTTAGGCGGCGCGGCGAAGCCGCGCCGCCTAAATCCCGGAAAATGAGCTCAAACATGCCGCTCAATCAGGACTAATGATCATATACTTCAAAATAAACCTCATAGGTTTTTAAAACCTATGAGGTTTGGAAAAAATCATTCAGAAATTCTCTACTTTTGCCGGATGTTAGAAATTCTTTACCGCGACGAACATCTTATTGCCATTAATAAACCCAGCGGATTATTGGTTCATAAATCTTTTTATTCCGGAGAAGCAGATACGTATGCGATTCAGGAACTGAAAAAGCAGATCGGGCAAAAAGTATATCCGGTACACCGGTTAGACCGGAAAACTTCGGGTGTTTTGCTGTTTACTTTAGATAGAGAGACATTGAGAATAATGAGCGATCAGTTTGCCACGCGGGAAGTAGAGAAAAAATATATTGCAATTCTGCGGGGCTGGGCCAAAGAAGAAGAAACCATTGATTATGACCTGGTCAATGAAAACGAAGTTACGCAGAATGCTGTTACGTATTACCGGCGTTTGCAGACTTCGGAAATAGACTTGCCTTTTCTAAAACATCAGACTTCGCGGTACTGTCTGGTTGAAGCAACTCCTGAAACAGGAAGGTTCCATCAGTTGAGGAAGCATTTTAAACATATTTTACATCCTATTTTAGGCTGCCGCAAACATGGCTGTAATAAGCAGAATAAGTTGTGGCTTCAGACATTTGGCATCAGCAAAATGACGCTGCACGCCCATCAACTGACATTTAATCATCCGGTTTCCGGCGAAAAAGTAACAATCAATGCGACGATAGATAATGAGTTCAAAAATGTAGGAGCTATTCTGAACCTGGATTTAAGTGCCTATTCTTAACATGCAGTTTGTCATCCTGGAAGGATCTAAACAAAGTATAATAATAATTTTAGTTCCTATGAAATCACAAATCGGTTAATTCATACTAGTGAACAAGTGACTGCAACCCTAGCCCCGATTGCAATGAAAATCCTTTTTGAAAAAAAGATTGTAATGGAAAGCGGGAAATAGCTCCTGAAAAACTTTATCAATCAGCGCTACGTTATCTCATATATTAAACAGATCCTGCAGATGATTACATGTTATAGACAGTATATATAATACAATTTTTCCCATTAATATCATAGGTTAATAGAGCATTAATTTTAAAATGAGTATTTTTGTAAAACTTTTTTTCAATGTACAAGTCGCTCATTCGCCCGATTCTTTTCAAATTTGATCCTGAGGAAGTTCATCATTTTACTTTTTCAATGCTTAAAAAATTTGGATTTCTAACAAAATTATTTTTCCCGAAACCTGTTGAAGATAAACATCTTGAAAGAGAAGTCTTCGGATTGAAATTTAAAAATCCCGTAGGACTGGCTGCCGGATTCGATAAAAATGCGGTATTATTTAATGAATTGGGAGATTTAGGATTCGGATTTGTAGAAATCGGTACGGTTACGCCAAGAGCACAAGCCGGAAATCCTAAGAAAAGGCTTTTCCGTCTGATTGAAGATGGCGGAATCATCAACAGAATGGGATTCAATAATGATGGTCTTGAAGCGGCCATTGAAAAACTGAAAGGCAACAAAGGCAAAATCATCATCGGCGGAAACATCGGTAAAAATACAGACACCACACCGGACAACTATACCCAAGATTATCTGGAATGTTTCGAAGGGCTTCATCCTTATATAGACTATTTTGTGCTGAATGTAAGCTGTCCGAATGTAGGAAGCCACGCCAAACTTGAAGATGTAGAGTATCTGAGAGAGTTAATTACCGAAGTTAAAAAAATCAACCAGTCAAAAACTGTACAAAAACCTATATTACTGAAAATTGCTCCGGATCTGAATAACAATCAACTTGATGAAATCATTGAGCTGATCGCAGAAACTAAAATTGACGGAATTGTAGTTTCCAATACATCGGTAAACAGGGAAGGCTTGAAAACATCACCGGAAGTGTTGGCACAGATCGGAAACGGTGGTCTTAGCGGAAAACCGATTCGTGAGCGAAGTACGAAAATGATCCAATATCTTTCCGACAAAAGCAACAGATCTTTCCCGATTATTGGAGTAGGCGGAATTCATTCTGCAAAGGATGCCCTGGAAAAACTGGATGCGGGAGCTACCCTTGTGCAGCTGTACACCGGTTTTATTTATGAAGGCCCGGAACTGATCAATGACATCAATAAAGCAATATTAACGAGAGCCAGCCGCCTACCGCGGTAATTGCTACCTCGACTTGGTGATGGTTGCGTTTTTAATATCAACCGTTAAAGTATAAGCAGGAGAAGAGGAATTTTTCTGAATATTCAGGATTTTTTTGTCATTCTTTCTTACGCTTTTGGTGTCATATATATTCTCTATGCAGCTTTCCGTGAGATATTCTTCATAATTTTTGAAATTCCAGTCATTGGTGAAGTAGAGTACCCTGTACCCTTTTTCTCCATCGCTGGCGCCGCACATTCCGCAGAAATTAAAATTGGAAACTTCTTCAAAATACAGCAAAACCCTGTTTCCGGATTTATCTGAAGCATACGAAATGAGCTTATTTCCTCCGGAAGGATTGATCACATCGTAGGTGTTTATCTTTTTGTTATGAGGAAGAATGAGATAATTGTTGTAGCGGTATATCCTTGCATCTTTGGTGAATAATTTTGCAGGCAGGTTTTTATTACCCATATAAAATTTTCCTTCAACTGCTTTTTTAAGTGAATAGTCACTTTCAAAAAACAGGGCTTCCCCCGGCTTCATGATTTTAGCAATACTGTCTGTTTTTGTGAGTGATTCTTGATCTGTAATTTTTTGACGGAGGAATTTTGCCGCACGACTTTGTTGGCTTCCGAAATTATACAGGTATAGGTTTGCTTGATCGTAGACTCCTGTTAAAGGAATTTTCTTTTTGTACTTATCATAATAATACCAACCTTTCACAAAATGCTGGTACTGGTTACAATCTACAATTCCGTCAAAATTAAGCTGTAAAGTAATGGGATTTCCTGCAATTTCTCCCTTGAAAATCTGGGAAGAATCGGTCACTTTTTTCAGTTCCACTTTTTGACAGGCAAAAAATGTTATGCTAAAAGAAAATATGAAAGAAAATAAGTTTTTCATGGTCAGGTTTGCATTTGGGTTAATGTCAGAGGAAAAAATGAGCAACGGTATAAATAATAAGTCCTACGAGTCCGCCGACTAATGTTCCGTTGACCCGGATGAACTGTAAATCTTTACCAACTTCAAGCTCCAGTTTTTCACTCAGTTCTTTTCCCTGCCAGTTTCCTACGGTGGAACTGATAAGGTTTCCGAACTGATGGGTGTTTTTCAGTATGTATTTGTAAGCCGTCACCCGAATCCAGTCATCAATCTTATTCTGAAGGCTTTCGTCCGTTTTTAAGTTCTCTGAAAATTCGCTGAGGTTTTTGGATAGATAGTTTTTTAAAGATGATTCTTCTTCCTGAAGTTCATTCTTTAATGTATTTTTAATGGAAATCCAGATGTCATTTGAATATTCATTCAGTTTGTCACCCTTCAGGAGATCGTTTTTAATGTTTTTAAACTCTTCATCCCATTTCGGATCTTCTTTTAAATCAACAGAAAATTCAAGTATTTTCTGGGTAACCAGTTGTCTGATCTCATGCTGCGGATCTTCTTCAATTTCTCTGAAAAAATCTGACAGTCCGGTCGCGATTTTGTCAGCAATTTTATTATCAACAAAAGAAGGAATAAAGGTGTAGCTTCCTTTTTTTACCCGCTCTTTAATCATTTCATCATTTTCAAGAATGTAATTTTTGATCTGTGCCGAAAGATTGGTTACCATTCTCTGATGGTCGTTTTTCTCAATAATATAACCGATTCCGTTTCCTACGATTTTGTTAAGCTTAATATCATCGGTCATTTCCTGAACTTTTTTACTGATAAACTGGCTTACGGCAGTATCGTCAAGCTTATTGAGAATGTCCAGAACAATATCTGAAATATTTTTAATGAGGATCTCCTGGTTTTTTTCCTTTGAAAGCCATTCACCTACAAATCCGGAAATTTTCAATTTCATCATGTAAGGCCTGATATTTTGCGGAGAAAGAAAATTACTCACCACAAAACTGCCGAGATTGTCGCCCAGTCTCTCCTTGCTGTTTTCAATAAGATTGGTGTGCGGTATGGGTAATCCCAACGGATGACGGAAAAGAGCGGTAACCGCGAACCAGTCAGCAAGTGCACCCACCATTGCCGCTTCCGAAAATGCACGCACATAGCCGACCCAATGTGAGTCTACATTTTTCTGAAGAAGAGTGGTGGCAATAAAAACGACCGCCATCAAAAGGAACAGTCCTGTAGCAAATGCCTTATATTTTCTTAATTGTTTTCTTTTGGCCTCATCATTCATATGCTCAAATTTAGTACATTTGGTATATATTTTTTACCACAAAAGTCACAAAAAATTGTACAGGATATTTAAAATTAAATGTTTCTGCTGAAGTACATATTAGATTTTATATACTGTGCAATTTTACCAGCATCAATTTAGGCAAAAAACTTTTGTGACTTTTGTGGTTAAATTTTAGTTACCTAAATCTTTTAAGTAAAATCTTATGCAAAACGAAGCAAAAAATAATCCATACTACTCAAGAACAGACAGAACACCGGTGAATATTCCCAACGATGAGTGGCAAAAAATACTTTCTCCTGAGCTGTACGCAGTGGCAAGAGAAGCAGCAACCGAAAGAGCCTTTACCGGGAAATACAATGAATTTGATCAAATGGGAGAATATTTCTGTGCAGTATGCGGAAATCATCTGTTCAGGTCTACGGAGAAATTTTCCAGCAGCTGCGGATGGCCGAGCTTTTTTGAAGCGGATAAAGAAGGTGTCTATTATAAAAGAGATCTAACGTACGGAATGGATAGGGTAGAGGTTCTGTGTAAACGGTGCGATTCCCATCTCGGACATGTTTTTGATGATGGTCCGAAGCCCACCGGATTGAGATACTGCATGAATTCTGTGAGTCTGAAATTTGTTCCGGATGAGCAGATATAAAATAGTTTTTATTCACGAAATCAGGAAGTTAAAGTTTCTTAAATTTGAGTTAAACCCGTGGAGTTATTCTTTCAGATACGTATGTTTTTATACATTTGCTGACTCAATTGGATTAACATAATATTGAATGAAAGGATTTTATAGCGTATTAACTATTGTTTACATGGTAACTACTTCATTCTACTTGTCGCCTGAAAAAAAAGAGGCCAGGAATGAAATCAGTACAAAAAAGATTGAAAGAGTAACCGACGGAGAATCGGGAAAGACCACAGGGAAAACAGTATCCTCATCAGAAGAGTTATACAGATCTATCGCATTTGAACAAGGACATGAACTTAACGAAGAAGTTTTCTTCAAAGCCTTAACAGGGTTTGAGAATTTGAAGAAAGCTGGTTTGCTTAATGAGGATTCGCATTTACTTACCGTATGCGATTTTTCTATGTCTTCAAATACGAAAAGACTTTGGGTAATTGATATGAATGAGCGAAAAGTACTGTTCAACTCACTGGTAGCACACGGTAAAAATACCGGAGAAGAGTTTGCAACGAATTTTTCTAATACCGATAGCTCGCTTCAAAGTAGTTTAGGTTTTTATATTACCGATGCAACGTACAATGGGGATAACGGATTTTCCCTGAGATTACTGGGAATGGATAAAGGGTTTAATGATGCGGCGTACAGAAGAGCTATCGTAATGCACGGCGCAGATTATGTAAGCGATGAATTTGCCGCGATGCATAAAAGAATCGGAAGAAGCTGGGGCTGCCCTGCCGTACCGAGGGATCTTACACAGCCGATTATTAACACCATTAAAGGAAGAAACCTTCTGTTTATTTATTATCCGGACCAGAATTATCTTTCTAAATCGGAATGGCTGAAAACATCAGTATAAATGAAAGAAAACCAGGAATATATTCCGGCAATACGATTGATAAATGCTTCTGACGGAAGCAGTACTTTCGAAACGGGAAAGATTCCTGTTCTGAAAACAATTGCCACTACATCTTTCAGGGTCAGCAATACTGTTGAAGAATGGGAAAAATCTGATCATCCTGCACCCAGAAGACAATATGTAGTAACGGTAAAAGGGAAAATCAGGTTTAAAGTGAGCAGTGGAGAAACATTTCTTATTGAACCCGGAATTATTCTTTTGGCAGAAGATGTAGAAGGGAAGGGACACAGCTGGCAATTTGAAGAAGGAGAAACGTGGGAAAGGATTTATATTCCCATTACGGATCAAGGTGGAAGTTTTTTCATTCCTGATCGTAATTAGAAATATTTTAATTGATTAAATAAAAAAGCAGTCAGATTTTGACTGCTTTTTTGCATGATGATTGGGATCCAATCATATTTAAATGAAACGAATCTTATGAAAATTTCTTGAAAATTACTGTCGCATTGTGTCCTCCGAAACCAAAAGCATTACTCAAAGAATAATTGATGACTTTCTCTTTAGCCTCTCCAAAAACAATATTAATATCTTTAGGGATATTCTCATCTATATTGTGAAGATTAATTGTTGGCGGGATAATTCCTGTCTCAATGGCTTTAATGGATAGAATCGCTTCGGCAGCCCCGGCGGCACCCAGCAAATGCCCGGTCATTGATTTTGTGGCACTGATATCAAGATTTTTACTTCCTTTAAATAATTTGTTAATTCCGTTCAGTTCTACCAGATCTCCCATTGGAGTAGAAGTAGCATGGGGATTAATATAGTTAATATCATCCGTATTGATCTGGGCTTCTTTTAACGCCAGCTGCATTGCTTTAATGGCTCCTACACCATCCGGATGAGGTGCGGTCATGTGATAAGCATCTGCTGTCATTGCAGCTCCAACCAATTCTGCGTAGATTTTTGCGCCTCTTGCTTTTGCATGTTCATATTCTTCAAGAATTAATGCACCTGCACCTTCTCCCATGACAAAACCATCTCTGTTCGCATCATAAGGGCGGCTTGCTGTTGTAAAGTCATCATTCCTTGTAGACATAGCCTTCATAATGGAAAATCCTCCAATGGAAGCTGGTGTAATGGCTGCTTCTGATCCTCCGCTCACAATAGCTTTTGCCTTTCCGAGCCTGATGTAATTAAAAGCGTCCATCAATGCTGTATTCCCGGTAGCACATGCTGAAATTGTTGTATAGTTGATTCCTTGTAGGCCGAATTTCATGGAAATCATTCCTGAAGCCATATTGGCGATGAATTTCGGAACGAAAAAAGGATTAAATCTCGGGGTTCCGTCTCCTTTTGTAAATTCCATCACTTCGCTTTCAAATGTCCACATTCCGCCCTGTCCTGTTCCCCAGATCACACCGGTGTCAAATGGATCCATATTTTCCAGCTCAAGTCCTGAATCTTTTAACGCTTCCGCAGCAGAATACATCGCATATTGTGAAAAAAGATCACTTCGTTTGATTTCATTGTGGGTTAAATGAGTTTTAGGGTCAAAATCTTTCACCTCACAGGCAAAGTGTACTTTAAATTTTTCCGTATCAAAATGGGTGATTTTGTTGGCTCCGCTTAGTCCGTTAATGCTGTTTTCCCAAAATTCTCCGACATTATTTCCTAGCGGGGTTACTGCGCCCAGTCCTGTAATGACTACTCTTTTCATTCGTAGATATTTATCTTTATTGGTCTTGTCATCAAATAATGATGAGGTTTAATTGTTAATTTTGAATAGGTTGGAGGTTCCTCTTGCAATGATTCGTGTTTTGTCTGCATTCCAGATTTCACATTGGGCATTTACAAATTGTTTACCTCTTTTAATGATTGTTGTTTCCGCGACAATAATATCATTTTCTTTGGCAGTGGAAAAATAATCAATAACATTATTGATGGTTGTAATGAAGGAATTTTCATTTAACGAAAACATAGTGGCACCAATGATATCGTCGATAATCGCAGCTGTGATTCCGCCATGGAGGTTTCCTGCCGGATTGAGCCATTCGTGTCGTATGATATATTGAAATTCCAGTTGTCCTTCTTCTGCGGAAAGAATTACCGGATTCAGCCATTTCATAAAAGGAGATGGTGATTGGGTGAATTCTTTTCCTATATACTGTTTTAATTGTGCAAGCCTGTCCATCATTTTTATTTTTCCAATATCATAGTAACGCCTTGTCCGCGGGCTGCACAGATGGAAATAAATCCTTTTCCGCTTCCTTTTTGATCTAAAAGCTTTGCTAATGTAGCAATAATTCTTCCTCCCGTTGCCGCAAAAGGGTGTGCCGCAGCAAGACTTCCGCCTTTTACGTTCAGCTTGTTGCGGTCGATTTTTCCCAGTGCTTTTTCAAGTCCAAACTTTTGGGCAAGATCATCATGTTCCCAGATTTTTAATGTCGCTAAAACCTGCGCAGCAAATGCTTCATGAATTTCATAATAATCGAAATCTTCAAGGTTCATTCCTGCTTTTTTCAGCATTCTGTCAGCGGCAAATACCGGAGCAAGCAATAAATTCTGCTTATTTTCTACATATTCTATTCCTGCTACTTCAGAAAAGGTGATGTAAGCCAAAACCGGAAGGTTGTTTTCTTTTGCCCATTCTTCACTGGCCAGCAGAATGGCAGACGCACCATCCGTAAACGGGGTGGAATTTCCCGCCGTTAATGTGCCGTTCTCTTTATCAAAAGCCGGTTTTAACTGGGCCAGTTTTTCAAGGCTTGTATCTCGGCGAAGATTATTGTCTTTATCCAATCCGAAGGCAGGAGAAATCATATCATCAAAGAAACCTTCATCGTATGCTTTTGCCATATTCTGGTGGCTTTTAAATGCCAATAGATCTTGCTCTTGTCGTGATATTTCATAATATTTTGCAGTAATTTCTGTATGTCCTCCCATCACCAAACCGGTTTTAGGTTCCTGGCCCTTGTAGGGAACCGGCATCCAGTCTTTTAGTCTAGGATCTAATAATTGTTTGATTTTCCCAACGACAGATTTTTCTTTATTGGCTTTCAATAACGCTTTTCTTAATTGTGCAGATGTTTCGAAAGGAATATTGCTCATCGCTTCAACACCGCAGGCAATACCACTCTCGATCTGGCCTAAAGCAATTTTATTTCCGATATAAATTGCTGCTTCAATTCCGGTATCGCAGGCCTGTTGAAGGTCGCATCCCGGAGTGGCAGGATCCAGAGAGGTTTCCATAACAGATTCCCGGATGAGGTTGCTCTCAGAAATATGTTTGATAACGGCACCGCCGGCGACTTCTCCCAACAGTTTTCCCTGAAGGTTGCACCGTTCTATGAGTCCGTTCAGTGCGGCAGTTAGCAAATCCTGATTGCTTTTTTCTGCATATGCGGTATTGATTCTGGCAAACGGAATTCTGTTGTATCCTACGATGGCCACTTTTTTTGTTTCCATATGATGATATTTATGATGGATGTATATTCAGTTCATTGTTAATGATAGTAAGGATTCTGTCTAATGCCTGGTTTAAAAATTTCTCTTCTCCTGTTGTTTTGGACAATAAAATTCCGCCTTCAATCAGCATAATGAATAGAGAAGCGTATTCTGTAGCATTGGCGTTTGCTAATAACTCGCTGTTTTTCTGACCCTGCTTAATTACTTCCGTAAGCCTGAAAATCCATTCCGTGAAGGATCTTGTAACCTGATTTTTTAGTAAAGGGTAAGTGTCGTCGGCTTCGGTAGCAGCATTCATCAGTGGGCATCCTCCGTTTAAAAAAACCGACTGCCAATTTTTTCTGTAGAATGCAACAAAGGCATGCAGCTTATCAATAGTAGAGGGAAATTCATCACCGAAAGAACGGGACATGCTTTGTTTTAAAAGACCGGCGTTGTATTTATATACTTCCAGTGCAACCTGATCTTTGTTTTCAAAATTTCCATAGATACTTCCTTTGGTCAGGCCGGTAGCTTCTGTAATATCTGAAAGCGATGTAGAGGTATATCCCTTTGTATTAAAAAGCGATGCTGTTTTTTCAATAATAAACTGCCTTGTTTTTTCAGCCTTAGACATTTTAGATCATTATTTTAAGCAAATATACAAAAATATACCGATTGGTATATTTTAATTTATGATTAAATGATATTGGATAGTTCTCAGCATCAAATAATATACAATTAAAAATTCTTAAGTTTTGGCTAAAGTCACAGGTGCACTATTAAAAAAAAGCGAGCTAAAGCCCGCTAGTATTGATATTTATTACGATTATATCAGGGTTTTAATTTTCCAAAGTTGCATTCAAAGTAATTTCGAAATTGAACGCTGCACTTACAGGACAACCTTCTTCTGCGATTTTAGCATATTTCTGGAACTCTTCTTCTGAAATTCCCGGAACTTTTGCCGTTAAAGTAAGTTCTGATTTGGTGATTTTTCCTACACTTGGATCAAGGGTAATTACAGAAGTGGTTTTTAATTCTTCAGGGGTAAATCCTGCCTGGGAAAGTTCTGCGCTTAATTTCATGGTAAAACATCCTGCATGAGCTGCAGCCAGCAATTCTTCAGGATTTGTGCCTACTCCGTCTGCAAAACGGCTGTTGAAGGAATACTGAGTCTGGTTTAATGTTGTACTTTGTGTCGTTAAATGTCCGTTACCTTCTTTGATGTTACCGTTCCAAACGGCTGTTGCGTTACGTCTCATAATACTTTAATTTTTTTGTTGTTAAATATTGCTTGTTTTGATGTTACAAAGATATGTTGGGTTTTGCTCCTAATAAATACATAAATGGCTTTAAATATTGTACTTTTTTCCTGGCATGTAATTTTTCTTGAAATTTGAAGGCGTGCTTCCTGTTTTGCCGGTAAAAAGACGGTTGAAATATGCCGGATCTTCGTAACCAAGATCATAGGCAATTTCTTTCACTGTTTTATCCGTATAGATGAGAAGTCTCTTTGCTTCAAGAAGAATTCTGTTGATGATCAGCTGATTGGGAGATTCAAGTCCTAAGCTTTTAAACTTATGGGTCAATGTCTTGGGAGCTATGTGGAGGAAGTCTGCATATTCAGAGACATTATGCTTGCTTCTGAAATGAATTTCCAGATGCCTGCTGAAATCACGGAAAAAATCAACCTCATTATTGGGAATTTTTATGACATTATTATCGAGATTCTGCTTTTTCCATTTTCTGGTAGCGTGGATGATGATCTGCTTTACATACGTCCGGATCATTTCTTCTGCGGAAGAATCTTTCCATTTAAGTTCATGCTCTATATTTTGAAAAAGCTGCTGAACAATAATATCTTCTTCGCGATCAAGCTCTACGAAAGGAATTTCAAACACGTTGTGGAATAACAGCCCGTCGCATGCAACTTCCTTATCGTGAATCTGAATACAGTAAAAATCGCGGTTATAATACAGTAATTTCGCATTTCCCTGAGCTCTTGTAATTTTTACATGCTGATTGGTTAAGAAAAAAAGACTTGGCTGTGTAACCGAAAAGTGATTGAAATCTACCGATAGCTCATACCCTGCAGGAATGTACATTATTTTAATATCGTAGCGAAACTTATTTCCGTGAATCGTTTCCAGATGATGTTCCGAGAATTTTTCTATACCGAGTCTTTTATACTGTTCTTCAAAAATAAGGGTATGCGGCATGACTTTACTTTACCTTAAAGATATAAAAAAAGCATGGTTTCTTTATTACTGCTGAAACTGAAACCATGCTATTTAATTTTAATTAATATTGTATTGTTAGAACGTTACATCCAGTCCTACATAAAAATTAGCTTTCATAATCGGAGCATAGACCATTCCTCCGTCGAAGTAGTTCCCAAAAGGATTTTTAAAATCAACAATCGCATTGCTTCGTGAGTAAGAGGTTAAATTCTCGCCACCCAAATAAGCCCGTATTTTTTTGTTGAAATTTCTTGAAATCTGTGCATTCAGAACACTGTATGAAGGTGAATATGCTGCGAGCTGAAACTGTGAAGGATTGGATGAAGTATCCGGAAGCCTTTGTTTTCCTACGATATTTAAAGTCGTGTCAAAGCTCCAGAAGCCGCCTTTATCATTTTTATTGGTTGAATAGGCTGCATTTACAAAGCCTCTGTGTTTTGCCATAAAAGGAACAGCTCTTCTTCCGTTCAGGTAATCGGCCTGCACGTCATAATATTTGTAGGCAAATCTCAATTCAAAGTTTTTAAAAGGCATAAGATCCCACTGGGTCTGGAATGAATTGGCAAAAGATTTTCCCTCAAGATTATAAAAAGTTAGCTGCTGAGGTGAACGGTCAAGGTCTACCATCACCTGATCCTGGAAATCGGTTCTGAAGAAATCTGCAACAATGGAAGATTTTCTTCCGAATAATTTAAATTCCTGCTGGAGGCTTGCTCCATAATTCCAGGCAATTTCAGGTCGCAAGCCATAAATGTTACCGCCATTTTCAAGAATCTGAACCGTTCTGTTGGAGGCAAAATACTGCTGGCTTTCCGCAAAGATATTTGCTGTTCTGAAGCCTCTTCCTGCCGAAAGTCTTAAGATCGTTTGTGGAGTAATATCATATTTGAAGTTTAATCTCGGGGTAAACTGTGTTCCCGCTAAATTATGAAAATCAACCCTTGCTCCTGCAACCAATGTATATTTTAAGCCTGTTAAAGTATATTCTGCAAATGCTCCCGGAACAATTTCGTTTCTTTTGAAATTTTGCGTTAAATAGTTTTCGTCATATCCGTCATACATAAAGCTTGCACCGGCTTTGTATTTGTGATTCGTGTTCCCAAGAATACTTTCAAAAATTAAATTTGAATAATAAGTCTGCTGTTTTCCGGAATAATTTCTCAATCCAAAAAAGCTGTCCTGCTGATGAAACGTATATTGATTCATCCAGCCAAGGCTCTGGTAAGGTTTTCCTTTAAAAACATAGCCTGTTTTATTCCATACCTGAAATCTTGAGATATCGATTCCTACTCCGTAAAGAGATTGCTGAGCCTGCTGAATTTTTTTATCAAATCCCACCTGGCCTGCAGTTCTTTCGTCCTTAATAAAGTTAATCCCAAAATGAGATCCGAAGCCTGATTTTTCCAGATCATTATAATTCAGCAAATAGGCTGCATTCAGCTGTGTACCTTTCGGTCTGTCAAGAAATCCGTCGTCATTCATATCCGTATCACCGAAAGTTCCGTTGCCATGAAGGAGGAAGGTCTGTGACCATTTGTCGTCTATTTTGGAAACACTGGTGATATTGGCTTCTGTTCTTCCGTTGAAGTCGGCAAAAAGATTCAGTGATGTTTCCGGCTTCTCAGAATTTTTAAGCAACTCGGTATTGATTTGTCCCGTGATGCTTTCATAACCATTCGTTACCGTACTTCCTCCTTTGGTAAGCTGAATGCTTTCAATCCATCTTCCAGGAATAAAATTTAATCCGTAAGCAGAAGCAAGTCCCCTGATTTCCGGAAGCAGTTCTTTCGTTAAGCTTGTGTATTTCTGGTCCAGTCCCAACATTTTTAACTGCTTGGTGCCTGTTACGGCATTGCTAAAAGAAACATCTACTGTTGCATTGGTTTCAAAGCTTTCGGATAAATTACAGCACGCAGCTTTCAATAATTCTTTTTTATCGATATTAAAAATTAATCCTGCTTCCTTTTTGTTAAGTGAGGTGGAGGCTTTTGCAGCAGTTACCGTAACACCTTCAATGTTTGTTTCGTGGTTACTGCCTGAAGCAGCGTGATCATGTTCTGATTCTGTGCCTTCTTCCAAATGAACTTTCGGATTGGCTTCTCCAAATGGTATTTCCCTGTCGTATAAGCAGCACGATGGAAGATTTTTGTACGTGCTGTCGCTGGATTTGTACTTTTCGTTGTCGTGTCCTGCTTCAGCAATCTTTTTTAATATGGCATCTGCTGAAGTTTTTTGGGAATTAAAATTTAAAGTAACCGTCTGTTTTTCGGCGCTCCATTCTGCCGAATCGGCTCCGGCATCTTTTGCTGCCTTTTCAATTCTTGCTTTGCAGGATTCACAGTTTCCTTTTACGTAAAATTCATTTTCTGCTTTTGAATGAATGTGATGTTCTTCAGCAGTGTGTCTAGTGTCTCTCTCATATTGACAACATGGCGGTAAAGCATTGTAATCTGCCTCATTTGCCTGGAATTTTTCGTTATCATGTCCGGCTTTTGCAACTTCTTTTAAAACATTTTCCGGAGAAACGTGATCTTCTGTTTCTAATGTTAATATCTGTGAATCTACGGAATAGCTAGCTGTTTTTGCACCGGCTTTTTTTGCCGTTGTTTCAATTCTTTCTTTACAAAGGTTGCAGTTTCCTTTTACTTTATACTGGTTTTGGGAAAGATGCTGTGCAAATATAAAAGGCGTACATAATAAGAACAGACCAAGAATAATCTTGGATATATATGATTTCATTATTGTTTAAGATTTAGATTAATTAAATTAATGGAACAATTGACAATGCAATAATTTAACAATCATGAGAAGATTGATAATTATACATTATACGATTTCTTTTAATTAACCTATTTTCGGGGGTTGCCAGATTTCTCTCAGACGGCCTGAAATATAAGGGTCTGAGTATTCGAAGTGTAAGTTTTTATTGGCTTTGTAGTATGAAATATCCAGCTTAAGACTTCTGGAAAAAGGAGTTTCTATAAAACTGTAGCACATTGCACAGGAGGTACAGCAGTCGTCATGACATGAAGAACTTTTCTGTTTCTGGCTATGATTATCTTTAGAATGCTCTGTATGCTGTTTTTTGCAGCAGGAGCTTTCTGATGACTTTTTGCAGCATGTTTCCTGCATGTTCTGAGCATAAAAATTGTCTTTAGGAATCAGGAAAATTCCTAAGCAAAATACAATTGTTATGATCTGAACGAGTTTCATCACTGCAAAAATACAAAATTATGGTAAAGGATCACCAACTTTTAAGGCACAATTATGCCATGGTTCTCCGTGTGCGGGATTTAAAGCTGGTTTTGGACCTGTTGGAGTGGGAGTAGGTGTCGGAGCGGGTGTATTTTGGGCAATATTTTGTTGTACAGGTTGTGGAGCAGGCTTGCTGTTAAGGGGCTGTCCCACTGGAATGTCACATCTGTGTCCCGGTTCGCCATGCGGAGGATTCATTCCTTTGGCCGTTTTACTATTTTTAGCTTTTCCATTTTCTACAGAAAACTTTCCGGGTTGTAAAGAATTGGGATCAATCTGAATGGTCTGAGCCTGATTAGGCGTCGCTGAAGCAGTCTGAGCTGGTTGGGCAGGCTTGCTGTTTAAAGGTTGACCTACGGGAATATCACATCTGTGGCCCGGCTGTCCGTGCGGAGGATTCATCCCGGGAGCTGTAACGGCTGTTGCAGAAGGGGTCTGTGTTGGCTGGATTCCGGCCTGGTCCAGCAATGAAGCTTTGGGAGCCTGATTTGCCACTATGGCAGGCTGCTGAACACCGGCTTCTTCTTTAATATAAGTCGCTCTTTCGTCTTTTTTACAAGAGATTGTTACTATGGAGATGGCAAGCATGCCGAAAATTGTATTCTTCATATAAAACAAAATTAGCAAAACATTTTGAATTGCTTTGCTAATTTATAATTATCGTAAGGATTTTTGTAATTAATTCTTAACTAAAAGTCTGAATCCTTCACCGTGAACATTAATGATTTCCAATCCTTCATCATCTTTCAGTAATTTACGCAGTTTTGCGATATATACGTCCATACTTCTTGCGGTGAAATAATTCTCTTTTTTCCAGATTTTTCTCAAAGCAAGATCTCTCGGCATAAAATCGTTTCTATGGATGCAAAGAAGCTTTAGCAGCTCATTTTCTTTAGGTGAAAGTTTGTATTCATTATCTCCTACTCTCAGCTGTCTCAGCATAGAATCAAAAAAGATATTGCTGATTTTGAACTGTTCCTGCTCTTCATTTTCCAGGGTAGAACTTCTCTGAAGGATGGCTTTTATTTTGTATAAAAGCAACTCGGTATCGAAGGGCTTGGTAATATAATCATCTGCTCCCAACTGGTATCCTTTCAGGATGTCTTCTCTCATATTTCGGGCTGTCAGGAAGATAATCGGTGTATTTTTGTCGATTTTCTTTACGTCTTCAGCTAGCGAAAATCCGTCTTTTTTCGGCATCATAACGTCGAAAATACAGATGTCAAACTCATTTTCGGTGAATTCTTTCAATCCCTGCTCGCCGTCTGTGGCCAAAGTAACTTCAAAATTATTGATGGATAAATAATCTTTCAATACTGCTCCGAAACTCTGATCGTCTTCTACTAATAATATTCTGTTGCTCATAATTTTAATAATTAAATTTTAATAATAAGAATGAACATGCCACTCTCTCTTCTTATATTTTGTTTATTTGGTTGATCTTATTTTAACTCATCGGCAGCTTTATGGTAAATATGCTCCCTTTTCCTTTGTGGGAATCTACCAGAATCTGACCTTTATGAAGTTCTACAATTTTTTTAACGTAAGATAGCCCTAATCCCTGGCCTTTCACATTATGAATATTTCCGGTTTCTTCTCTGAAGAATTTTTCGAAAATTTTTGTTTTATTCTGCGTTTCCATACCCATCCCCTTATCCGAAATTTCAATCACGTAAAAGTGCCCTTCATTTCTTGTTTTAATAGAGATTTCAGGCGTTTCCGGAGAATACTTATTAGCATTATCCAAAAGATTTACCAACATGTTCGAGATGTGGAATTCGTCTATTTTAAAATTATAATTTGTCGCATTGAATTCCTCTCTCAGGGTTCCGTTTCTCTGTTTTACGATTAGACTGAAAGATTCTGCCGTTCTTCTGATCAGTTCTCTTACATTGGTTTCTTTCAAAAATAATTTTACTTCATTACGCTCAAGCTTCGACATGTTCAGGACGTTTTCGACCTGTTTTTTCATGCGCAGGTTTTCCTGTTTTATCAGTTCGGAATAGTATTTAACCTTATCCGGATTGGTTGCGATTTTATCATTTGCCAACGAGTCGGTAGCCACGGAAATAGTCGCCAGCGGGGTTTTAAACTCATGAGACATATTGTTGATAAAATCTGTTTTTACTTCGGCAAGCTTTTTCTGTCTCATCATATAATTAATAGAAATGATGTAAATGCCCAAAATGGTAAGCAATGAAAGGAATGTACCCAGCAGCATCGGCCAGTTATTCATCGCCAGAGAATATTCCTTTTTGGGAAAAACCAGAGCAAGCGTATACAGCGTTCTTTCTTTAGAATCCGTAAACAGGGGATAGCTGTACGTGTTGTTGTCTTTTTTTTCTTTGTATAGTTTATTGACAACACTTGTGAGCTTATTATTTTTATCCGTAATACCGTATCCGAAAGTTGCCGAAATTCCTCTTATTCTCAACTCTTTTGCAATGACAGAATCCAGGATTTTTTCATCCAGCCTTTTGGTAATGGGAAGATTATTTCCATTTATCTTCACGAACTCTTTCATGGCATAGTCACCATTTTCAATATCGCGGTTGATGTCGGCGGTCAGAAGCTCACGATTGGTAGTATCTCGTTTTATTTTGTAAGCAGCTTCGTCAGAATACAATGTGGTAAGGTTTAGGGAATCCCCTTTTGGCGAAATCGGAAGCTGATTTTTCTCGATAATATTCTTAGAATATACAATCTGCCTTTGGGTTCCCGAATCTTTTACCTGCTGAATCGTAGTCAATGAAGGCTGATTCTTATTGGCAAGAACAGTATTCCTGAAATCCTTGTTTTCGACGTTCAGATATTTATCAACTTCAGCTTCACCAATGATTTTTGATGTATTTTCTAATGCAGAATAGACTTTAGAGGAGAAATCCTGATCCAGTGCACCATAATAACGTTTCAGCCAATAAAACTGGAGCGTGACGAACACAATCAGTGAAATCGTCATAAACACCGATATTATTGGGATGAATTTATTATTCATTACTTAGTAAATTTAAAAAACAGAATGTTAAAATTAATTATTTTATGACTTGATAAACAAAAAACGAGCCAAAAAATTGTGTTATTTTTCTTAAAAACGTGTTTTTTAACATTTATTTATAAATTTTTAATTCTTTGATATATGAAAAGAACTTTCATTAAATAAAAAAGTAGATTTGTGTAAATAAATTATTAATATGAAATCCGAAATCGTTTTTAACAAAGATGCAGATGCTGCCAGTGTCTATATAATGCATATTTATAATGCAGATGTTACTGAAGTGTGGAATTATTTTACAAAATCCCAATTGCTCGATCAATGGTGGGCTCCGAAACCGTGGAAATGTGAAACTAAAAATCAGGAATTTAAAAATGGAGGAATATGGCTGTATTCAATGCTTGGACCTGAAGGTGAAAGGCATTATGCTAAAGTAAAGTACGGAGAAATAACGGAACATCGAAGTTTCGACGGAACCGACTCTTTCTGCGATGAAAACGGAAATGTAAATCCTGACTTTCCGGAAGCAAAATGGCTGTTTGGTTTTACCGGAGTGGAAGAAGGAACAAAAGTAACAATCAATATTCACTTTGCCTCTGAAGAGGCAATGAATCAGCTATTGGAAATGGGATTTGAAGAGGGCTTTAAAACAGGCTTAAATCAATTGGAAAGCATTCTCAGCAGCATTAAATAATATTTAAATATCAATAGGAGCGGCTTTAGCCAAAACTAAGACGAATAAAAAACGGAAAGTATTTTACTTTCCGTTTTTTTATTTGTACACTTTAATTTAAACAATTTCTTCATCCTGAAAATACTGAATAATCGCTTTTTTCATTAAAAGCTGCTGTTCATTGGGTTTCAGTTCAGGCAGTTCTTCCAGTTTTTCAAAATGCGGATAACCATCGTCGTCGTAATGCGAAAATTTATAATACCCGAAAGGTTCCAGTAATCGGCAGACTGCAATATGAATTAAGTTTACCTTATCGTCTTTTGTGTATTTCTGCTGACCGCTTCCCAGCTCCTGAAGGCCGATCAGAAATAGATACGTTTCTATCGGTGCATTTTTTTCCGTATCAAAATTTTCAATGAAAAATTGTTCTATTTTTTGCCAGTATTCTGCTTCGTTAATCATTTTTGTTTTCTAATTTTAATAAAAAGGCATATTCCAGAGCATCTTCCTTTAAGGATTCAAACCTTCCGCTTGCCCCACCGTGGCCTGCGCTCATATCGGTTTTGAAAATGAGAATGTTATTGTCGGTTTTGAGCTCACGTAACTTTGCAGTCCATTTTGCGGGCTCCCAATATTGAACCTGAGAATCATGCAAGCCTGTTGTAATCAGTACATTTGGGTATTCTTTCGCTTCTACATTATCGTAAGGCGAATATTCTTTCATGTAATGATAGTATTCTTCATCGTTTGGATTTCCCCACTCGTCATATTCCCCGGTTGTTAAAGGAATCGTTTCGTCCAGCATGGTAGTAACCACATCTACGAAAGGAACCTGTGCTACAATCCCGTTGAATAATGAAGGGTCATAATTCATCACAGCACCTACCAGCAAACCTCCTGCGCTTCCGCCCATTGCGTATAAGTGCTTTGAGGAAGTGTAATTTTCTTTAATTAAAAATTTTCCGGCATCAATAAAATCGAAGAACGTATTTTTCTTAAACAGCATTTTTCCATCCTCATACCATTCTCTTCCCAAATATTCTCCGCCTCTGATGTGCGCTATGGCATAGATGAAACCCCGGTCCAGAATTGATAATCTTACATTCGAGAAACTTGCGTCCACGGTATGTCCATAACTTCCGTAGCCATAGAGAAGCAAAGGGGTGTCCGCAGATTTTTTGGTGTCTTTGTGGTAAACCAGAGAGATCGGAATTTTTGAGCTTCCGTCTCTGGAGTCTGCCCAGATTCGTTCTGAAATATAATTTTCGGCAAAGAATTTTCCGCCCAAAACTTCCTGTTGTTTCAGAAGAACGGTGGTTTTTTCTTTCATATTATATTCGTAAGTAGAACTCGGCTGTGTCAAAGAGGTGTAACCATAACGTAAAACCTCCGTGTCAAATTCAAGATTTACCCCGATGTAAGCGGTGTAAGTAGGATCAGAAAACGGCAAATAATAAGATTCCTGAGTTTTTTCGTCTATGATTTTAATTTGCAGCAATCCCTGTTCTCTTTCTTCAAGCACCAGGTAATTTTTAAAAATCTCAAAACCTTCCAGCAAAACTTCAGGACGGTGCGGAATTACGTCAACCCAGTTTTCCATTCCGCAGTTATTGATCTTCGTCTTTACAATTTTAAAATTAAAAGCGTCATCAGCGTTGGTAATGATGTAAAACTCGTCTTCATAATGTTCAACAGAATATTCCAGGTCGTCGATTCTTGGCTGAATGATCGTCCATTCTGCGAAAACATTATCGGAAGGAATAAACCGGTGCTCGTCTGAGATTGTGCTCGAACTTGCAATAAAAATATATTCTAGGGATTTTGTTTTAAAAACATTCACATCAAAAGTGTCATCTTTTTCATGGAATATTAAAACATCGTCTGACGCGTCAGTTCCCAGCTTATGTCTGTACACCTGGAAGGCTCTCAGGCTTTCATCTTTTCGGATATAGAATACATGCTCGTTATCATTAGCCCAGACTGCTTTTCCTGTTGTATTTTCAATCTTATCAGGAAGAATTTCTCCTGTTTTTACATTTTTGAAGTTGATGCTATAGATTCGGCGGCTTACATTGTCTGTTGAGAAAGAAGCCAGCTCGTTATTCGGAGAAACGGCAACACTTCCTACTTCAAAATAGCTTTCGCCTTCTGCCAGGATATTAACATCAAGAATAATTTCTTCATTGTTTTCTAAACTTTGGTGTTTTCTGCAGAAAATAGGATATTCTTTACCTTCTTCATAGCGGACGATATACCAGTATCCGTTGAAAAAATACGGTAAAGATTCATCATCTTTCTTATACCGGGCTTTCATCTCTTCAAAAAGTTCTTCCTGCAGCTGTTCCGTATCTTTCATCACGAAATCTGCGTAGGCATTTTCTTCTTCAAGGTATTTTATGACATCCGGATTTTCCCGTTCGTTAAGCCAGAAATAATTGTCAATTCTTTTATCACCGTGTGTTTCAAGGAGTTTTTCTATTTTTTTTGCCTTTGGAGCTTCCATTCAATATTAATTCTTGTTCAAATTTAGTTAAAAAAAAACCATCTTTCCTGATGAAAAGACGGTTGCTTTATATTTTACAGTAAAACTTACTTGTGAAGCGATTTAATGTACTTCTCCAATGCCATAGTCATAGATGGAGTTTCCTTAGTAGGGGCCATAAGATCTACTTTAAGCCCGGCCTCTTCAGCAGCAGCAAGAGTAGTGGTTCCGAAGACGCCTATTTTTGTTTCTTCCTGTTTAAAATCCGGGAAATTCTGTTGTAATGACTTGATTCCCTGTGGGCTGAAGAATATCAGCATGTCATAATCCTTTACATTGATGTCTGTAAGATCGCTGCAAACCGTTCTGTACATGATGGCTCTTTTCCAGTCTACATTGGAAGCTTCCATTGTTTTCACAATATCCGGACTCAATACATCCGAAGAAGGCAAAAGGTATTTCTCTGTCGGGAATTTTTTGAATAAAGGAAGAAGATCCGAGAAATTCTTTTCCCCGAAGCTGATCTTTCTTTTTCTGTACACAATATGTTTCTGAAGATAATTGGCAATTGCCTCAGACTGGCAGATGTACCTCATGGTATCAGGAACCGCGAAACGCAGCTCTTCTGCTAATCTGAAATAATGATCAATCGCATTCTTACTCGTGAAAATAATTCCGGTATATTGCGTAAGATCGATCTTCTGTGTTCTCAATTCTTTATTGTCAACTCCTTCTACGTGGATGAAAGGGCGGAAATCTATTTTTATCTTTTCCTTCTTTGCAATATCCAGGTACGGAGACGACTCACTTGGCGCTGGTTGAGAAACCAATATTGACTTTATTCTCATCATTGACAGTATTAAAAAAATAATAATTTCCAAAGCAACAAAAGAGGTGCAATTTGGAGGGTGCAAATATACAAAAATTTATAATACCATTTTTCAGGTAAGATATTATTCTTGTGAAATAAATAGAAAAAAACCTTGAAAATGAACACAAAAGAAAAAAAGTAAAAGTAGTACAGAAACATTTTATTTCTGTCAAGCGGGAAATAATAGTGGGTTACACATAAAATAATCAGGATAAAAGACAGGATGAAATAAAATTTTGTAGCAGTAAAATAAAATACTGTCCATTTTTTTCCGTCGCCTGTGCTCTGAAAAAATAAAAATCCCAATCCTGATTTCAGCATATAAAACAGGACCACGGCAATCAGGCAGAATCCGAATTTATTCAGCTGATATCCCAACACCTGAAGATCTGCAATGTATTTAGGGACGGTCGGGATATACTGTGAGACCAGTACTGATAAGGTAAGAGCCGTCACACAGGACGTTATAACCCAGCTCGGAAGATTGTTACTCGCATCAAAATATTTCTGTAGCAGAAAGTCTTTCAGATTTGCTTCCCTTTCAATAATATTCATCATAAAAAGGTACAAAAAGATGCAGCCCAACAATATAAAGATCACCCAATCGTTGTTCTCAGGTATCCTTATATGATTTATAAAATTTTGTGATAACGGCAAAGGAGTATTTTTTTGCAAAATTATAGATTATTTTGTATAAAATAAAAAGGTTAAATAAACTATCTTTGCAAACTGAAATGAAAAAACTGGTCATCATTCCCACGTATAACGAAAAGGAAAATATTGAAAAAATTATTTCCGCAGTTTTTGCATTGGAAGATGACTTTCATATTCTGGTAGTAGACGATTCATCTCCCGATGGTACAGCAGAGCTGGTAAAAGAATTGCAGAAAGAACATCCGCATTTTCTGCATTTATCGGTAAGAAGAGTAAAAGACGGATTGGGAAAAGCCTACATCCATGGGTTTAAATGGGCCATCGAAAATAAATACGATTATATTTTTGAAATGGATGCGGATTTTTCTCACAATCCTGCCGATCTGCCAAGACTTTTTGATGCATGCCGGAATGCCGATATGGCTATCGGGTCAAGATATTCCAAAGGAGTGAATGTAGTGAACTGGCCGATGGGAAGAGTATTGCTCTCTTATTTTGCGTCAAAATATGTAAGATTCGTTTTGGGATTGCCGATTCACGATACTACTGCAGGCTTTGTCTGTTTTTCAAGAAAAGTGCTGGAAGAAATCGGGCTGGATAATGTGAAATTAAAAGGGTATGGATTTCAGATTGAAATGAAATTCAGAACTCTTAAAAAAGGATTCAAAATTGTAGAAGTGCCGATTATTTTTACCAACAGAATCCTTGGAGAAAGCAAAATGAATGGCGGCATCATTCATGAAGCGGTTTTCGGAGTTTTAAATTTAAAGTGGAAATCAATCATCAACAGATTATAACATGATATGCTGTAAATTTCATTCGGAAATAGGACGGCTTCATCAAAAACAGATAAAAATTAACTGATGAAAAAATTGATCTTCTTTTTTGTACTGATATCTTTGCTTTCTTGCGGAGATTATATCGATAAGCCTAAAAATCTTTTACCGGAAGATAAAATGGCTGAAATTATGGCAGATCTGGCCATTAATGATCAGGCAACTTTCATGTACCCGAATTCAAACCTGGAAGCAGGGACGAGATATGTTCTTAAAACACATAACGTAAAATCAGCTGACTATGTAGAAAGCTTCAAATATTATGTAGTAAAGGAAAAAATGAACGGAATCGTTGAAGATGCTCAGGAAATATTATTGAAAAAAGATCCGAAAGCGGAAAAATATGTAAAAGATAAAATGAGCAAGACAGGAAACACTGAAAATCTTCCTCCTTTATCAAGATAATTATAAGATGCAAAAGTTTTTTACAATAGAAAAAACCTCTGAGGGGAAAGCAAGAGCCGGAGAACTTACCACAGACCATGGTAAGATCCAGACGCCGATTTTTATGCCTGTGGGAACTGTCGCGAGTGTAAAAACCGTTCACCAAAGAGAACTCAAAGAAGACATAAAGGCCCAGATTATTTTGGGAAATACCTATCATTTATACCTTCGTCCCGGAATGGATACCATGCAGGAAGCGGGAGGGCTTCATAAATTCATGAACTGGGATCTTCCAATTTTAACAGATTCTGGAGGCTTCCAGGTGTTTTCATTGGCGAGCAGCCGAAAAATGTCTGAAGAAGGCGCAAGATTCAAATCTCATATTGACGGAAGTTACCACATGTTTTCTCCGGAAAAATCTATGGAAATCCAAAGACAGATCGGAGCCGATATTTTCATGGCTTTTGACGAATGTGTGGCGTATCCATGCGAATACAATCAGGCTAAATCATCCATGGAGCTTACACACCGCTGGCTGAAAAGATGTATTGACTGGACGGAAAATAATCCCGAATTATACGGACACAAACAAAGACTTTTCCCTATTGTTCAGGGATCGACCTATTCCGACTTGAGGAAAATTTCCGCACAGGTAATTGCAGAAGCCGGCGCAGAAGGAAATGCCATCGGCGGACTTTCCGTAGGCGAACCCGAAGAAGAAATGTACAGAATAACCGATGAGGTTACTGATATTTTACCAAAAGAAAAACCAAGATATCTGATGGGAGTGGGAACTCCGTGGAATATTCTGGAATCAATAGGTCTGGGAATCGATATGATGGACTGTGTAATGCCAACAAGAAATGCCAGAAATGCCATGCTTTTCACCTGGAAAGGGGTGATGAATATGAAAAATGAAAAGTGGAAAAAAGACTTTTCGCTACTGGATGAGTTTGGAACAAGTTTCGTAGACAGAGAATATTCAAAAGCATATGTAAGGCATTTGTTTGTCTCCAAAGAATACCTCGCGAAACAAATTGCGTCTATTCATAATTTGGCATTTTATCTGGACTTGGTAAAAGTCGCAAGAGAACATATCTTAGCAGGAGATTTTTATCAATGGAAAAATTCCGTTGTTCCGGTTCTCCGTCAACGATTGTAATGTCAAAATAGGAGTCCAGAAGGGACGACCTAAATCAGAATAGGATGCAAATCCTATCAAACATAAAAAAATTTATAACGCATTAAAAAAATAAAATAATGCTGAAAATTATAGACAGATACATTGTAAAAAAATACCTTGGGACTTTCAGTTTCATGCTGATTTTGCTGTCTATTGTTGTTTTGGTAATTGATGTCCAGCAGAAAATCCCAAGGATTGAAAACGCGACAGCGATTGATCCGAAACTGAACCTTACGTATTTTTTAGTTCACTTTTATCCTTTTTGGATCGTCAATCTTGTGATGACATTTCTTTCCATTCTTGTCTTCATTTCTGTGATTTATTTCACTTCCAGAATGGCAAATAATACGGAAATTGTTGCCATTATCAGCAGTGGGGCAAGTTTTCACAGATTTGCAAGACCTTATTTGCTGACATCGCTATTTATCGCACTAATCTCTTTGGGGATCAATCATTTTGTACTTCCATGGGCAAATATTCAAAAAAATCAGCTGGAGGCTTATACCTACAATGCTGCCAATAAAGAAAAAGTTTTGGGTACGGCTCCTGTTTCCGCCCAGCTCAGCAAAACGGAATATATTTTTATCAACTCATGGAATAAGCGTGAAAAAAGAGGGTCAGGATTTGCTTACCAGAAGTTTGATAAAAACAGGAAGCTGGTATATGAGCTTAAAGCTTCAGATGCTTCCTGGGATAAGGATAAAAAAGTTTTTGTCCTGAATTCATACACCGAGAAGACTATTAATAAAGATGATACCGAAAAACTATCAAATGGTTTTGATTTAAAGAAAAGTTTTGGACACAATCCCGATGAGCTCTTCCCCAATGAATTGCTGGGGCAGAACAAGACAACCCCCGAACTTTTAAAATTTATCCAAAGAGAAACGGAAAAAGGAAACAGCAATTTGAATGCCCACCTGAACGAACTTTATCAAAGGACATCCATGCCCGTTTCAATTGTGATCCTTACTTTTCTGGCGCTTTCCCTTTCGTCACAGAAAAAGCGGGGCGGATTGGGAATTAATCTGGCCGTGGGTATTTCTTTGGCGTTTGTCTTTGTTTTCTCATTTGAGGCACTTAAAGTAGTTTCAGAGAATAAGAGCATGTCACCCGCTCTTGCCATGTGGTTTCCGAATATGGTGTTTTCACCTCTTGCTCTGTTTCTGTACCTGAAAAGGGCCAATCAATAAAGGAGTTTTATTTCCTTATGATAGAATGATCGTAACCCGTCGTTTTCAAGATCAATCCAGAGATTACCGTTTATGTCAGCATTTTTAATGATGCCATTTTGTCTTTTTTCATTAAGCTCAAAAACAGAAATTTCATCTTTTCTGAATAAACCGGCGTTAAAACATCTCAGAATTTCATCTTCAGAAGGAATTATATTTAACTTTTCAACGAGAAAATCATGAAGCGCAATGGTGAATTCATTAAGGTTAAAATGCTTACCTGTCTGCGTTAAGATAGATCCGGCGTTCGATATTTCATCAAATTTTTCCTGGAGAATATTAAAACCGGCTCCAATAATAAAATAATTATTCTGATTAATTTTTTTCTTTTCAATCAAAATTCCTACGATTTTTTTATTTTTAAGAATAATATCATTAGGCCATTTTATTTTCACAGGATTATCAGTCAAATTGGCAAGGAAATCGCGGATTATGATTGCGGTATAATAATTGAACAGGAAATCAGACACCGGAAAATTTTCCGTCCTTACAGCAAGAGTATAGGCTAAATTTTTTTCAGCAGCAGCTGACCATGTATTTCCGTACTGGCCACGGCCTTTTGTTTGATGAAATGTATGAAGCGCAATAAAATCAGAATTTTCATAAAGTAAAAACTTTGAAATTTCGTCATTAGTAGAAGAACATTCTTTCAGGTAGAATAGTTGACTCATTTAAGAAAACTTTAAGACTTTCGGGGGTTAAAAGTAAGGCTAAAGTGAAAGAAAAACAATAAATTTGCAGATTATAGTATTTTTTAATGAATAAAACAGCAGAAAAACAAGAATTATTAGATAAAATCGTTGAGGCAATCCAGGATGTAAAAGGAGAAGACATTATGATCTTCGATCTTTCAAACATCGAAAACTCTGTCGCAGAGACCTTTGTGATATGCAGCGGAAACTCAAACACACAGGTAGCCGCATTAGCGGGTGGTGTTGAAAAGAAGGTGAGAAACGAGCTTAAAGAAAGACCTTGGCACGTAGAAGGAACGGAAAATGCAATGTGGGTGCTGGTAGACTACGTTTCCGTAGTAGTACATATTTTCCAGAAACAGGTACGCGAGTACTACGATATAGAGGAGCTCTGGGGTGATGCAGTCATTACCAGAATCGAAAATGAATTTTAATTTTAAAAAGTATAAATGAACAATAAAGGATTTAACTGGTTTTTTCCGATTGCGATCATAGCTCTTTTGTTATTTTTTATTCCTAATTTTTTAGGTGATAATAGTGCAAAAACTATTGATGAGGATGGTTTCTTTAAAGAAATGCAGGCAGGAAAAGTCCAGAGAGTTTTAATAGATAAACAAGCCCAGAAGGCTGACGTGTTTTTAACACAGGCTGCTAAAACAGCTACCGTAAAGAAAGACGATAAAGCAAACCCTTTTTCAAACCTATCAATGGCTCCGAAAGCAGATTATACGCTTAAATACGGAGACCTGAGATTATTCCTTGAAAAATTTGATGCTCTGAAACAGCAAAACCCTCAGATTGCGACATCTAAGGATTATGCAGAAGGTGAAAGCCCGTTGATGAGTATTCTTATTCAGGCACTAATCTGGATTACTATTTTAGGATTATTCTATTTCCTTCTTTTCAGAAGAATGGGAAGCGGAGGTGGCCCCGGAGGTCAGATTTTCTCTATCGGGAAATCCAAAGCCAAGCTTTTTGACGAAAAAGAAAGAATTCAGGTGACCTTCAAAGATGTTGCAGGACTGGAAGGTGCAAAAGAAGAAGTTCAGGAAGTCGTGGATTTCCTTAAAAACTCAGAAAAATACACGAAACTGGGAGGTAAAATTCCTAAAGGTGTACTATTGGTAGGGCCTCCGGGAACTGGTAAAACGCTATTGGCAAAGGCTGTGGCGGGTGAAGCCAAAGTACCTTTCTTCTCACTTTCAGGATCAGATTTCGTAGAAATGTTTGTAGGAGTAGGTGCATCCAGAGTAAGAGATTTATTTGCTCAGGCTAAAGCGAAATCACCGGCAATTATTTTCATAGACGAGATTGATGCTATCGGACGTGCGAGAGGAAAGAATAACTTCTCAGGCGGAAACGACGAAAGAGAAAACACGCTGAACCAGCTTCTTACGGAAATGGACGGTTTCGGAACAGATACCAACGTTATTGTAATGGCTGCAACCAACCGGGCGGATATTCTTGATAAAGCATTAATGAGAGCCGGACGTTTCGACCGTTCGATCTATGTAGATCTTCCTGAATTGCATGAAAGAAGACAAATCTTTGATGTGCATTTAAAGAAAATCAAGCTTGATGACAGTGTAGACCGGGAGTTTTTAGCAAAACAGACTCCGGGATTCAGCGGGGCGGATATTGCTAACGTATGTAACGAAGCGGCATTAATTGCAGCGAGAAACAATCATACTTCAGTTACAAAACAAGATTTTCTTGATGCGGTAGACCGTATCATCGGAGGTCTTGAAAAGAAAAACAAAGCCATCAAACCATCTGAAAAGAAAAGAGTGGCTTATCATGAAGCAGGACACGCTACCATCTCCTGGTTGGTAGAGCACGCATCACCACTGTTAAAAGTAACTATTGTTCCGAGAGGGCGATCTTTAGGGGCAGCATGGTATTTACCTGAAGAAAGACAGCTTACAACTACTGAGCAGATGCTTGATGAAATGTGCGCAACTTTAGGGGGTAGAGCTGCAGAGCAGGTTATCTTTAATAATATCTCAACAGGAGCTCTTTCTGACCTCGAAAGTGTAACAAAGAGAGCACAGGCAATGGTTACGATCTACGGATTAAGCCCGAATATCGGTAATATTTCTTATTATGACAGTTCAGGCCAGTCCGAATATAATTTCGGGAAACCTTATTCTGAAGAAACAGCAAAGAAAATTGATATTGAAATCAAAGGAATTATTGAAACTCAATATGACCGCGCTGTTCAGATTCTGACAGAAAATAAAGATAAGCTCGATGCGCTTGCCAACAAACTTCTTGAAAAAGAGGTGATTTTCAGAGAAGATCTCGAAGAAGTGTTCGGAAAAAGAGCATGGGATCCGGAACTGACAGAAAAACCTGTTACGAATACCATTCCGGCATCACAGCTGCCAAACGAAGAAATTATCATTAAAGATAAAGAGGAAGATAGTGAAATTCAGGCACCTGAAAGTCCTACCCAAATCTAAAAATCTTTTTAAATAGATTAAGAAAACCTGACAGTCTCTGATTTGTCAGGTTTTTTCATATTTATCGGCACGTTTTTAGATTTCTATATGATAATTTTATATTTTTGTATAAAGCGTCTAAAAAATAAATTAAATTGAATTTGTTCAAAAGGATTGTAAGCAAACTTACCAACCAGCCGGAAGAAGAAGAAAAACCAAGTCTGGAGAAATTAGGAGACTCGCTTAAAAATGCGGATCTTGATTATAAATTTGCCCAATTGTTTACGCATTCAGGAGGATTTTTCAATTACTGCGCAGATGAAGCAGAGGCATTACAGACTCTACATCAGATTATCAAAATAGAAGGCATCAGCAATGTATTCTGCTGGGACAAAGATCTTCAGAATTTCTTAAATGTTGTAAAAACATCTTATACTCCGGAACTGCAAAGTGATAATGATGCAAGTTTCATCACCTGTGAATATCTCATCGCTTATGACGGAAGAATTATGCTTTCGCACAATAATATCCTTCATTACCATTCGTCAAGGCTGCCTAATAAGATTATTGTGATGGCCAATGTTTCACAGATCGTGAACAATCTCAATGATGCAATGGGAAAAATCAAAAGAAACGGGAATATCAAAAACCTTACTTCCATCAGCGGAGCACAGTCGAAGCTGGATACTTCTTCCAACAGCAATACCAAACTGTTTTTATTGTTGCTTGAAGATTAGGCATCAACGTTATAAATTTTAAAATCTTGGACAAAAATCTTATTCAAAGAACGATATCAGGAATTGTATATATAGCAATTATCATTCTTTGCACAACACCGCTGGGTGCACAGCTGATTAACAGTATAAGTCCTGACCTTGCAAAGCAGGAATACCTTTATTACGGACTCATTACATTTCTTCTGGGAGTAAGCTCTTGGGAATGTTTTAAAATCATGAAGTTTGGTAACGGCTATGAAAGATGGGTGGTTCTTCCACTGATTATCTTTGTCTTTTACATTTTTTCCAAACGATATTTCCACTTCGATTTCTTTTTTGATTTCAGGTTCAGTGAAATTCTGGCGCTGCTTTTAATAGTCATTGCTGTGGTCACTTTATTTAAATATCCGAATGAGTTGTACTACGACAGTGGAAAACTCATTTTTATGGTCATTTACGTGGCGCTGCCATTTAGTTTTGCATTAGGTTTGTCAAAATTTTCAAGATTCGACGAAAGGTTTTCTCTGGAAGTCCTTTTCCTTTTCATTTTAATATGGAGCAGCGATACTTTTGCGTATTTAACGGGAAAGTTCTTCGGAAAACATAAAATGGCTCCTAAAATTTCCCCTAAAAAGACTTGGGAAGGATATATAGGCGGAGTTGTGCTTACATTGGTATTGTCCTACTTTATTGAACATTATCATCCGGATCTTCGAGGAAACTGGATGGTCGTAGGATTTCTGGTAGCTGTCTTTGCTCCTGTAGGAGATCTTGTGGAAAGCCAGCTGAAAAGAAACTTCGGAGTAAAAGACAGTGGAAACATCATTCCTGGACATGGCGGCGTATTAGATCGGCTTGATAGTTTTTTAATCTGCGTTCCTGTCGTATATTTGTACTTTATATTAGAAAAATTTATATAATCTCATGAAATTACACAGAGAATCAAAAGGAACCATCACCGTTGCCTCCTTATTGTTTATTATTTTGAGTGCACTGGCCATTTATTTTCTTGAAATGTGGTCACTGGTGATCATTCTGCCTTTATTGGTTGTTTACAGTCTCGTATTCTGGTTCTTTAGGGTTCCAAACCGGGATATTCTGGAACACAGGGAAAATGTAATTGCCCCAGTAGACGGAAAGGTAGTAATGATAAAGGAGGTGGAAGAGGATGAATTCATAAAAGGAAAAGCAATTCAGGTTTCCATATTCATGTCTCCGCTTAATGTTCATATCTGCAGATATCCTGTTTCGGGAAAGGTAATCTATAAAAAATATCATCCGGGAAAATATCTTGTAGCCTGGCATGAGAAATCTTCTACAGAAAATGAAAGAACTACGGTTGCTGTAGAAAGTCTTACCAATCACAAGGTCGTATTTCGCCAGATTGCGGGATATGTAGCCAGAAGAATTGTTTTCTACTGTAATGAGGGAGATGATGCCAAAGCAGGTCATGAATTCGGGTTTATAAAATTCGGTTCAAGAATGGATGTCTTCTTACCGTTGGATACGGAAATCATCTGTAAAATAGGCGATATCACAAAAGGAGGTCTGGATGTGATTGCAAGAATGAAAGAATAATATTACTTACATATAGTAAAGGCTGTTTCGGTAGAAGCAGCCTTTTTTATTTGGTTTAAATGAATGAAGAATTTGCATCAATAGGGACGGGCTTTAGCCCGCTTACAATTTAAATATAATTCACCTGGCTTTAGCTTAAATTTTATTTAATAAAATACGTTAATAAAACTTTTTAACTTCATCTATCAAGTTCAGAATCACATCCAATGGTAAATCTTCATCTAGATCAATCAGCAGTATCTTAAATTTTTTCCTGCCTTCCTGGAGTAATTGCGGATGATCGAGCCTGTCGCCGTGATAAAAGCTGATGTAATAACATTTGTGCTTTTTGCTGAAATTAAAATAACACAGCATTTTCTTTTTGTATTTGAAAAAAGGTAATCTAAAACTGAATGTTTCCGTGATGTTTTCCGCATCAGATTCCAGAATTTTTTTCCGCAAAAAAAGAAGAGTACTTCTTGCAGGCTCATTAAGTCCGTAGAAATACTCTTGTATGGGATTCATGTGTTTAGATAAGTTTAATCGAAATTTTGCAGTTCCACCAGCTTGTTGTACATCCCTTTTTTGGCAATAAGATCATGGTGTGTTCCCTGTTCTACAATATCTCCTCTTTCCATTACCACAATCCAGTCGGCTTTCTGAATGGTTGAAAGACGGTGTGCAATAACGAGAGAAGTTCTGTTTTCCATCATTTTTTCCAGAGCATCCTGTACAAATCTTTCAGACTCAGTATCCAGGGCTGAAGTTGCTTCATCCAGAATCATGATCGGAGGGTTTTTCAATACAGCCCTTGCTATCGAAACCCTCTGTTTCTGACCTCCGGAAAGCTTTCCTCCATCGTCCCCGATATTAGAATCATATCCATCTGGGAGCTGCGAAATGAATGTGTCTGCATTGGCTATTTTTGCGGCAGCAATTACTTCTTCTCTCGTAGCATCGGGTTTGCCCATCAGGATATTATTATAAACAGAATCATTAAACAAAACTGATTCCTGGGTAACCATTCCTAAAAGCTTCCGGTATTCCTTTAGCTTTAAGTTTTTGACATTAACTCCGTCAATTAATATTTCCCCTTCAGAAACATCATAAAACCGCGCTAAAAGATTGGCAATAGTCGTTTTCCCACTTCCGCTCTGTCCAACAAGGGCTACTGTTTTTCCTTTTGGAATGCTCAGTGAGAAATTTTTAAGGATGGTGTGGTCTTTATCATAATAAAAACCAATATTATTAAATTCAATGGATTGATTAAGAGTGGAAATGCTTACCGGATTCGGAGCTTCATCAATTTTCACGTCAGCATCAAGGATTTCAAGAACTCTTTCCAGAGAAGCTTCTCCTTTCTGAACATTGGAAATAGACTGGGATAAACTCTTCACCGGAGGCAATATCTGGAAGAAAATTCCTAAGAAAACAAGAAAATCTGCAGGAGAAATACTCTGTTCTACAATAATCTGTTTTCCTCCGTACCATGCGATAATTAAAAACGTCACAGAACCTAGAAATTCGCTCATCGGCGAGGCCAGCTCTTTTTTTCTTCCCAGTCGTATGGAACTGTTGATCCATCGCTGCATAGACTGCATAAACCGACTGTCCATTATTTTTTCTGCACTGAAAATTTTAATGACTTTCGTGGATTTCAGGGTTTCATCTACAATAGAAAAAATATTTCCCATTTCGTTCTGCGCTTCATGAGAATCTTTTTTAAGGCTCTTTCCGATCAGGGCAATCATTGTTCCCATCACCGGTAAAACAAGAAGCGAGAAAAGCGTCATTTCGGTGCTTAAAAAGAATAAGGTTACCAGTGTGCTGATCAGCATAAAAGGAGCATTAATGAGCTCTACAAGGCTTCCAAGAATGTTTCCTTCCACTTCTCCCACATCATTGGACATTCGGGACATAAGATCACCCTTTCTGCTTTCCGTAAAAAAGGCTACGGGAAGAGAAAGTATTTTCCTGTACATGGCTCCCCGAAGATCTTTGGTAACACCTACTCTGTAATTGATAAGTAAAAAAGATCCCAGATACCTGAAAAGATTTCTTAACAGGAACATGAAAGCTGTAACTACACAAAGCCATGCCAAAACATTAAGAGCTCCATATTGAGTTACCAGACTCTGAACATAATAATTGGCGTATTCTTTTGCGTAAGAAAAAAAATCGAGGATTTCACCTGAATATACCGGTGCTGTTTTGTATTTTTTAGCTTCTATGGTTCCGAAAAGCATTCCCAAAACCGGCAGAATTGTCCCTAAGGAAGCAATCTGAAATACAGAATACATAAGATTGAAGAATAAACTTCCGTAAATGTATTTTTGATGAGGTTTTGCGAACTTAAGTATTTTAATATATTGATTCATTCAATGAAAAAATTGGATAGCAAAATTACATAATTTAAATGATAAGACGTTTTTAAAGGTCTTTTACTTTCTTTAATATGTTTTAATTCCGGAGTTTTTGTTACAATATTTTATGAAAATAAAGAGCCACCTCGTCCCGGTGGCTGTATATAAGGGGTCAGAATTTTACAGTATCATTATATTTAGGGCTGAAATTCTTAGGAGACAGTTTTTCAAGTGTTTTTCCGAAATTATTGATGATCTGGGTAAGATTGTCAAAATCTACAACGTTAATGTCATCGCTTTCATTGTGATAGTGAATCGCTTTTGTCATATCAACTGTGGAAAAAGAATGGGCAATAATTTTCTTTTTTACAAAGCTTACATTATCCGAACGGTAAAACAACTGCTGTGCAGCGTAAGGATCCGGATTGATTTTAAGTCCGTTTGCAGCATTTTGATTAAACAGCTCGTCAAGATCAGAGAATTCATCACCCGTCATAAAAAGGGCGTTTATCCCGAAAGCTGATTCTGTTGCCACCATTTCAAAATTGAAAAGAGCAGTCAGGTTATTGTAGATATTATCCAGGTTTTTATCCGTCGAAATCGCCTTTGATCCGAGCATACCTTTTTCTTCGCCGTTGAATGCCATAAAGACCATTGAAAATTCAGGTTTTTTGTTTTTAAAATAATCAGCAATTCCTACAAGTGTTGTGATTCCGCTGGCGTCATCATCGGCTCCGTTATAGATATTATCTTTTGGATTATTGCTGGTTCCGATATGGTCAAAGTGCCCGGAAAAGCCTAAATACTTATCTGTTTTCCCTTTTTTAATCCCACAAACATTATATGCTGTTTTGCCTTTGTAGGTGAAAGGGACCAGAAAGGAACTTCCTGTGCAGTACTCTAAATTATTTTCCTTGAAAAGTTTGGCAATATAGCTCGCTGCGTTTTCATTTTCCTGAGTTCCGATTTCACGGCCTTTCATTTTATCTGATGCCAGTGTTGAAAGAACAGTCTGAATTCTTTCTTTGGAAACTTCCTGTGCAAAGGAAAATATTGAGAACAGTGAAAAGGTAAGATAGGTTAGTTTTTTCATGTAATAAAATTTATAGGTAATCTGTCGCAGATTAAAGAGAAATGTTGCATTTAGTTTTAGAATTAATTTTTACTGGAAGTAACCTATACCATACTGCGGAAAAATAATTAAAATAAAAAAACAGCTCCTAAAAAGAAGCTGTTCTTACTCAAAAAATCGTTGCGCGGTTATCGAAGTCTGTCTACAGATTTTACGAGCCTCTCATCTTTTTTGATGTACATATTTGCAATAAACAAACATACAATCGCAATTAACGGAAATATTGGCTCAATACCCTTCTCAGGAATCTGAATTCCTCCGGATAAGTTGAGTAACCAGTAAATCAATATACCAACCAACAAAACGTTTATAATGATGCTGATATTATTCAGCAAAATTTGTCTTTTTCTGTTTTTATAACTGAATACACTTAATAATCCTGTTAAAACAAGGATTACACACAAGACATTCAGCACAGGCAAACTCTCGGAAATGATTACATCCTGACCTGTAATGAAAAGAAATACAGCAGCTAAAACTGCCAGAAATGTCCATATCGTCTGTATTCTTTGTATCATGACAATTAAATTCCCTGCAAAAGTAGCATAAATTTTGCACAATTCAAAAATAAGTGTAGATTTGCATTATACAAATGTACTTGAAAACAAAAGTCACCGGACTTACTTTTCTTACTCACAATTAATTACATTTTTTACATTAAATATGTTTAACATTGAAACGTTAAGGTCAAAATCCGTAACGGAGCTGACTAAAATCTTAAAGGATTTGGGCGTTAAAGTTGCAAGAAACAGCACTGAAAATGACAAAATCTTTGCAATTCTTGACTTTCAGGCTTCGAATCCCAAAGTGGCAAAAGAATATTTCAGCGCCACAGAAAGCAGTATAGATACTGAAGAGCAAGCTACGGAAAAACCAGCGAAAGCGCCTGCCAGAAAACCTGCCCCGAAAAAAACGGCAGCCAAGCCTAAAACAGAGGCAAAAGCAGAACAAAGACCAAAGGCTGAAGAAAAAATAGAGACAGAAGTAATACCTTCACAGGAACCGATTCAGGAAGAGGTAAAAGCCGAACCGGCAGAAACAGCAGACGAAGCTGCATCACCGGCGGCAAAGAAAAAAAGAAAAAGAGTTTCCACTACAAACGCAGCTGTTACCGAAACACTGCAAGAGAAACCTGAAGCTCCTAAAAACACAGAATCCCCAGAACCTGCTCCAGCAGAAGAAAGGCCAACCAACCCTCAAACCCAGGCCAGATCCCAAAAAGGACAACACAACAATCCGCACAACAACGGAAATCAGAATAAAAACCAAAACCAGAACAATAATCAAAACCAAAACCAAAATCAGAATAAGCAGCATCAGCAGCAACATTCTGACAGAAACGAAGAACACCAGGAACAGAAAAGGGAGTTCAGTTTCGACGGAATGGTAAGCATTGAAGGCGTTCTGGAAATTTTACCGGATAACTACGGTTTCCTTCGTTCATCAGATTTCAGTTATATTTCATCACCGGATGATGTTTACGTTTCTACCGCTCAGATCAGAAATTTCGGCTTAAAAACAGGAGATACTGTAAAAGGTATCGTAAGGTTACCCAAGGAAGGGGAAAAATATTTTTCTCTATTAAAACCAACAGAAGTTAACGGACGTGATTTGGCATTCATCAAAGACCGTGTCGCTTTTGAATATTTGACACCGCTTTTCCCGGAAGAGAAATTTAATCTTGCAGGAAAGGGTTCCACGATTTCTACAAGAGTGGTCGATTTGTTCGCTCCTATCGGAAAAGGGCAAAGAGCAATGATTGTTGCCCAGCCTAAAACCGGTAAAACCATGCTTCTGAAAGATATCGCCAATTCTATTGCAGCCAATCATCCTGAAGTTTATATGATGGTGCTTCTTATCGACGAACGTCCTGAAGAGGTAACGGATATGGAAAGAAGTGTGAATGCGGAAGTTATCGCATCAACATTTGATGAGGCAGCAGAAAAGCACGTAAAAGTAGCTAACCTTGTTTTGGCAAAAGCACAGAGAATGGTAGAATGCGGGCATGATGTTGTAATTCTATTAGACTCTATTACAAGATTGGCCAGAGCATACAATACAGTAACACCTGCTTCAGGAAAAGTGCTTTCCGGAGGGGTAGATGCCAATGCCCTTCACAAACCGAAAAGATTCTTCGGAGCAGCAAGAAAAATTGAAGGCGGCGGATCTTTAACGATTATTGCCACTGCACTTATCGATACGGGTTCCAAAATGGATGAGGTGATCTTTGAAGAATTCAAAGGAACAGGAAACATGGAACTTCAGCTGGACAGAAAAATTGCCAACAGAAGAATTTATCCTGCAATTGATCTTGTGGCTTCAAGTACCCGTAGAGACGATTTGCTTCTTGACGAGGTTACTTCACAGAGAATGTGGATTTTAAGAAAATATCTTTCTGAAATGAACCCTGTGGAAGCTATGGAATTTGTTGACAAAAACATCAAAGGAACCATTAATAATGAGGAATTCCTGATGTCGATGAATAAATAATAAATTAATTTATTTTGTTAAATAGAAAACACGGACTTGTTAGTTCGTGTTTTTTTGTTTTAAAAGGATAACTGGAGGTTTTAATGTTGGCCTTAATCTAATCATTAATTTTAATTATAAAGAAATAGCTTCAACAATGAATATTTCAACGTATAAAAAATCCATCTTTTAATCTTCATTTCTATTACTACAAAATTTAATTCATTCTAAATCAATATATAAATGTTAAAGATTTATTAAAGTAATGCCTGTTTTTTGAATATCGGCGTATTTATGGTTAAATTTGGGTTAATAACATTAAAAATAAAATTATGTCATTTGAATTACCAAAACTAGGATATGCTTACGATGCATTAGAGCCGACAATTGATGCAAAAACAATGGAAATCCACCATACAAAGCATCATCAGGCCTATATTGATAACCTTAACAATGCTATTAAAGGAACTGATCTTGAAGGAAAGTCAATCGAAGAGATCTGCCAGACAGGAACTGATAAGCCGGCTGTAAGAAATAACGGAGGAGGACATTTTAATCATACTTTATTCTGGGAAATTTTAACGCCGGGAGGTAGCAAAGAACCTGTTGGAAATGTAAAAGCAGCTATCGAAACTTATGGAGGCTTCGAAAAATTTAAAACAGATTTTTCTGATGCGGCTAAAACAAGGTTCGGTTCAGGGTGGGCCTGGTTGGTAAAAAATGATGATGGTTCCGTTGCAGTAACTTCTACACCAAATCAGGATAATACTTTGATGCCGGTTGCAGACGTAAAAGGAACTCCTGTTTTAGGTCTTGACGTTTGGGAACACGCGTATTACCTAAACTACCAGAACAGAAGACCAGACTATGTAGCTGCATTCTTCGATGTGGTAAACTGGGATAAGGTTGAGGAATTATTCAACAAATAATTTAAAACTATTCATAAAAAAAGAAAAGGTTCAGAGCAATTCTGAACCTTTTTTAATATCTCGTAGTATCACTTCCCGAAAGTCCATTCATCCTCAATCCGTATTTCCAGTTTACATAGGCAAAAACCTGATATAATTTATACTCAAATTTAATCCCGTAATTTTCTTTTGGATCGTAATCGATGGAGGATTCTATAACGTTTCTGTATCTTCCTGAAAAATAATAGGAATTCCACTCGCTTACCAAAAGTGTGTTCTTTGTTTTTAGATAAGATTCTGAATATTGAATGACAGGCTTTGCAACGGCACTCAGAAAATAATCAAACTGCGTGTCAATTACCGTGAGATCCCACTCACCGTCGTCATTTTTCGAAGGTTTCATTTCGGATTTCTCTTTGTCGTTTTTTAAATTGTCCTGCGCCCAACAGCTGAATGGCAAAAGAAAGATAAGGAAGATGAGAATTAGATTTTTCATACAAATAAAGGTACATAAAAAAAGCACTCAAGTGAGTGCCTAATTCTATGGTTCTTTCTGGAGTACTACAAACGCCGGGAAGTGGTCGCTGTATCCTCCTGTAAACTGATCACCGTTCCAGGATCTGAAAGGATAGCCTTTGTAATTTCCTTCTTTATTTACCAGATAAGGTGGGGCGAAAATTTCTGCTTTATATACCGAATATTCCTTCGTAACCTCATCTGAAATTAGGTTTTTAGAAACAATAATCTGATCAAATAAGTTTGGTGCGTCCTGATAAGCTAATGAAGCTACTCCTTTTTTATATAAAGGATACATCAGATTCAGATAAGGTGTCGCCTCAGAAAGGTCTTTTGGACTTGGCTGGGCTTTCAGGTAGTTTTTTAAGCTTGAACTTACAGGGTCGTCATTAAAATCACCCATTGCGAAAAGCTTTGTAGAAGGATCTGCTGCTCGTACGCTGTCCATTTGCTGCTTCAGTAAAGCAGCTGCTGCGTTTCTTTTAGGAAGAGAAGCTGCCTCACCGCCTCTTCTTGAAGGCCAGTGGTTCATAAAAAAGGCAACTTTTTCATTATCAAGAAAACCGGTAACGACTAGTATATCTCTTGTGTACTCTCTCTTTCCGCTGTCACCGAATATTTTCAGTTCTTTTTTTAATGAGTTGGTAGGTGTGAATCTTCTCTTCTGATAGATCAGTGCTACATCAATTCCTCTGTAATCGTAAGAATTGTAATGGATGATGCCGTAATCATATTTCTTTAAGGCAGGTTCTTTAATAAGATCTTCAATGACCTGTCTGTTTTCTACCTCAATAAGTCCTACTACTGCAGGAGCCGTCTTTGTATATTGGGCACCCATTTCGGAAATTACCTTTGCCTCATTAGCGAGCTTGGCTTTGTAAATTTTGGTATTGTAATTCTTAGGGCTTTGTGGCGTAAACTCTTCCGAGCCACTTTGGTATCTTACCGCTTTTTTACCTGCCAGCGCACCGTCGCTCCATACACCGTCGTACTTCTCGGCTTCCAGAAATTTGATGGAATCCATAGGAATGCTTCTGTGGAACGCAGGGTTTTTGATATCCTTTGTCCCGTCGATATAATCTGCTGAGCGAATCGTGTCCCAAAGGTTTTCTACGTTCAGAAATCCTACTGTTGCAACTTTTCTCAGTTTTCCCTGCTGTTGAGAGAATGCCATTATTGAAATAACGATGGCCAGGAAACTCGAAAATCTCTTCATTATCTTAGAGTTATTATTAATTATTATTTAATCTACAAATTTACTTTTTTTTAATACATCGCATTTTAAATATTTGTAAATTTAAAGTGTGTATTCACATTATTTATTTATAATGGTTCTTAAAAGTTTGCAATGTTAAGAAAAAATAACGTGAAAAACATTGTAGATTGTAAATTTTGACTAAATTTGTCGCCCCAACTTTTAAACTGTTGAGAATTAACAAGAAAAGTATTTAAAAAAATAAATATACTCATGATTAAAAAACTATCATTAGTCTCTTTATTTACTTTACTTCCAGCTTCATACTATTTTGCGCAGACTACCGTTTCTGCGTATCTGAAAGATGCAGATGGAAAGCCTGTTGAAAGGGCAGAAGTAGATATGAAAGGGAAGGACAATGATGTTACGGCAGACAAAATAGGATACTTCCAGTTTGTGGATCTTATGCCGGGACATTATCAAATTGTAATTACCAAACCGAATTACGAAACAAAAGTAATGGAGTTTGATGTGATGGACAATGAGAAGAAAAAGGATCTGGGAGTAATTACTCTCTATTCTACACTTACAAACGCAGATCAGGGGTTAGCAATTATTGACAATGATGATGACAGTGACGAAAGTAGTAATCAGGTCTCTACGGTAGGTTTACTGCAGTCTTCGCAGGACGTATTCAACAGAATCGCGGCGTTTGATCTGGGCTTTTATTGGTTCCGCCCGAGAGGTATTGATGGTAGATCAGGAGAAACAATGATGAATGGGGTTTCTATGGTAAAATCTGATAACGGAAATGTAGACTTCAGCAACTGGGGAGGTCTTAACGAAATTACCAGATATCCGGAGATTGCACCCAATCATTCCCCGTCAGAATATGCATTTGGAGGAAACAGCGGGGTTATTTATAAAAATACGAAAGCCAGTGAATACCGAAAAGGATTCCAGTTTACGCAGTCTTTAACCAACAGAAATTACAGAAACAGAACATCGTTGCGATACAGCTCAGGAATGAGCAAAAGCGGATGGGCATTTACTTTAATGGGAGCAAGAAGATGGGCTGAAGAGGGTATTCAGGAAGGGACATTCTATGATGCCTACGGAACTTATCTTGGTGTTGAAAAGAAATTCAGTGACAAGCATACAATGACTTTCAATTTCATAGGCTCTCCATACAGAAGATCTACTGCAAGCCCTAGTACTCAGGAAGTTTACGATTACAGAGGAGTACATTACAACTCGTATTGGGGATGGCAGGATGGAGAAAAAAGAAGCGAAAGGGTAAGAAGAGGTTTCCAGCCGATATTCCAGGTACAGGATTTCTGGAAAATCAATAAAAACTCAAATCTCTGGACTACGGTTTCTTACCAGTTAGGGAAAGACAGAGGATCACGTTTAGACTGGAACGGAGTTTCCAACCCGTCTCCGACCTATTACAGAAATTTACCAAGCTATTATATCAACAGTATTATTTATAATGCGACCAATAATCCGCAATTCACACCAAGTCAGTTTACTTCTTTAATTGACGGATATAATACAAGTTTAAACAGCTGGGTAAACGGAGATCCGGATGTTACACAGATTAATTGGGACAGAATTTACAGAAACAACCTTAAAAATGATGTTGTGGATCAGGCTGAAATGTCCCGACTTTACGGATTAAACGGCAAACGCTCTAAAATATATCTGGTTGATGACGTAAGCGATGACAAAATCTTCAATGCCGGAACGCATTATACTTATAATTTTAATGACCGTACCAAGTTTATCTTAAACGTTTCTTACCAAAACTACAGATCTGAGCTTTATCGTGAAATGAAAGATCTTTTGGGAGGAGATTATGCTATCAATGTAGATCCGTTTAAGGAAACTGCAAAGCCTGGTTCTACCGGTTTTTACAATACGCTCGATCAAAATGTTGAGGTAAAGGTTGGTGATCGTATGACATACAACTACATTCTGAGAAGACAGGAAGCAAAAGTAAATCCGGGACTTAAATTTTCAACAGGAAATTTCGATGTTTTCGTTTCTGCATTGGCAGGATATTCCACTTCAAACAGAGAAGGGCTGTTCAAGCATTATTTATATGAAAACTCCTATGGAAAAAGCAGTGATTTCAATTTCTGGAATTTTGGACTGAAAGGGCAGGTTGTTTATCGTATCAATGGCCGAAACTTCCTGGTCTATAACGGAGCTATGTACAATCAGGCGCCATTCCTTGAAGATTTATTTATTAATCCAAGAGTTAATGCTCTTGTGAATCCAAATATCAAAAGTACCGTTTACACCGCGAATGATTTAAGCTATGTCATCAGTACACCATTCCTTAAAGTGAGAGCTACAGGTTATTTAGTTGATACTCAAAATGAAACAAATGTACAGCGATTCTTTGCTGATGGTATTCAGCTGAATAATACAAATCCGGACGGAACTGTTTCACAGGTTCAGAGTGCTTTCGTAACACAGGTAATGTCTAATGTGGAAAAAAGAAACATGGGTGCCGAATTGGGTGTTGATGTTAAAGTATTACCAACATTATCCCTACAGGGTTTAGCGAGCTACGGACAATTTGTATACAGAAATAACCCGGACGTATATCTGGTATCGGATGCTTCAGGAAGTAGTGTGACACCATTCGGAAAAGCATATATCAAAAACTATAAGCAGGGAGGTACGCCTCAGCAGGCATTCTCATTAGGTTTCCGTTACAACAATCCGAAATACTGGTGGGTAGGAGCAAACTGGAATTATCTTGATGACAATTATCTGGATCCGGCTCCGGCTTTAAGAACGAATAATTTTATTCAGAATGCTTATTCAAGTACGCCGTATCTTGGTCTTACCGATGATGATGTAAGAAATTTACTGAAACCGGTAAAGCTTCCTTCTGCATTTTTCTTAAATGCTAATGCAGGAAAATCTTTTGTATTTGGTAAGTATTATCTTTTAGTTACTGCATCTGTCAATAATATTTTAAATAACAGGAAATACATTACCGGAGGATTTGAGCAGACAAGAGAAACAAAAGCTCTTGATTTTGCGACAGACTATCTTAGCCCTACTCCTTCTTTCGGACCAAAATACTGGTACAACCAGGGACGTTCCTATTTTGTTAACTTACAATTCAGATTCTAATAAAATAAAACAATTATGAATAATATCACTAATTTTTTAAAAACGGCATTTCTGGCAGTAGGAGTATTGTCTGCAGTGTCTTCTTGCGTGAAGAACGACGAGTGGGAAACACCTCCTATCGAGTGTTCAAATAAGTTTCCGGAGCCTACTATTTCTATGGCTGATTTTGTTGCTCAAACTCCTTCTTCAGGATATAAATTGATTACTACTGATCAAATTTTCGATGGTTACATCATTTCATCCGATGAGCAGGGAAATTTTTATAAAACGATTTCCTTTCAGGATAAAACTTCAAACCCTACTGTTGGGCTACAGATTGAAGTAGATAAGTCAAGTAATTTTGCAGATTTCCCGGTAGGGGCACATATCAGAATTAATGCTAAAGGTTTACGTCTCGGTACAGACAGAGGCGCTATCAAATTAGGTTCTGAAGATCCTGTATATGCAATCGGAAGAATTCCTCAGGCTCTTGTGGGAAGATACATGTCGGGAGTTTGTAACGGAAACGGACTGGATATCCAGACAATTGTTCCTAAGCAGCTTACTTCTTTGGCTGACGCTAAAAACCCTGCTTTAATCAACACATTGGTTACAGTACCGGATGTTCAGTTTAATATTGCCGAAATCTACCCTACCGTTAAGAAATTTATCGATTACGATGCGGGAGGTCAGGGACTGGATACGGACAGAAATATCGAGGATAAACTAGGAAATACCGCAGTAATCAGAAATTCCGGTTTCTTTAAAACAGGGGGGGAGCTTCTTCCAACAGGAAACGGAAATGTAACTTTCGTGGTAAGCCGATATAACTCAACATGGCAGATGCTTATCAGAAGTATTTCCGATATTAAATTTACAGGCACAAGAGTAGATGCTACGCCGCCAAAAGGAGGTACGGCGATTACATATTCTGGTTCTTTCCTTGAAAATTTTGAAAGCTATCCAACTACTCCTACCAACCTTGAAGTATATCCTAAATATGTAAACGATCCAGTTTTAGGAAACAGATACTGGCAGCTGAAAACATTCAGTAACAACAAATATATTCAGCTTGGTGCCAACTCAGGTTCAGGACCTTATGTTACGTATTTTGCGGTACCTGTTGATTTTACGGCTGCCAATACATTGAAATTTGATGTAAATGTAGGATTCTTTAACGGTAATGCTCTTAAAGTATATTATACAACCAATTATACTGCACTTGGAGATATTACACAGGCTACCAAAACAGATATTACTTCTGCGTTTACGATTCCGGTACTTCCTACAAGCGGATACGGAACATTAACTCCGGCCGGAACTTACAGTTTCCCAACTACATTAACGGGTAACGGATTTATCTTATTCGAATACTCCGGAAACGGAAGTGGTGTCACTACTACCATTCAGCTGGATAACATTCAGGTTCAGTAAGATTTTAAAATTTAAATATATAAAGACTGTCTTTTGGGACAGTCTTTTTTATTTTAATGAATTTAAAATTCATGTAAAGATCTCAAATTGCTTATTTCACTGTAATTGTTGGATCCCAATAGTAATAGCCAAATAATATCTGTTTATTACTGTCATTTGGATCTAGTTGATATAGTGCAAATTGTACATAGAAATTCTCAGTTCCGGTACTTCTTACTTTAGAATCAAAGCTGGAGAATGTAATATTGGCAGTATTTGCGGGTAGTCCGTTTGCCGAATTATAATTGGGAATCACTGCCTGCTGTCTTGTTACAGCATCATATACAAAGGTATTAAAAACCTGATCGCCAGACCAGTATTTAATATTGTATATAATTACTGCATCATCTGAATTTTGAGATATTGATGTGCTTCTAAAAGACACTTCATCTCCTGCCTTTGCACTGAAGTTTAAATCTGCTGTACCCTGTCCTGAAACTGCATTTGAGTTTGATACAATCATATGCTGACTGTTGTGATCAATTCCTGTTGGGTTGTTTGGATCCTGACTTGGATTTGGATAATTCGACTTTACATAGTCGGTGTCAATAACTACCAAGACATCAATTTCTTGGCTCGATGAGTTTAATTCTAAGTCCATTGTATTAATTTTGTTTTTGGTTTTCCTACTCATGTGGCTTTTCGGAAATCGCCTCGTTATTTATAGTGGTTTCTGATCTCCACTTTGATTTTGTAATATTACATAGCAAATTTACATGTTTGAAAATGAGAAAGATAGAGTATAAGTGCTGAAATTTTGAAATAGGTAATTATACTTAATAAATCTCTTTATTGTGATATGTTAAATAATTAATATTAATGAAATAAAAAAACCACTGCAGATGCAGTGGTTATATTTTTATAGATTTTTAAATTAAAAAGAAACCTCATTCACTTCTTTTCCCCGTTGAAAATTCATGGTCCGCTGATTCCCCTTATAGGCAATGTTTACAAGGTTTATCTGCTTCGGAAAAGCACTGAGGAGGATGGTATTTTTAATCTTTAAGGTATTAATGTCTGAAACTCCTCCAGTTTCAAAGTATACCCATACAGTTTCTCCACTTACCTGGCTTCCGGTGAAAGTTATTGTTTTCGGAGAGCCATTGACATACACATCAAAATTATTATTTACATATTTTTTTACTTCTGCTTCAAAAGCTGCCGTATTAGGGTTTATTTTAATAGCGTCGGAAATATGATTGGTATTCATTTTTGTGGTGAACTTTAAGGTTTTGCTTCCTTCAATATAGTCCACTTTTGTCATTGAAGAGAAAAAGTCTACATTCATGAAACTCATTAACACAAAAAGTGTTAATATTCCTGATACATAAAAATAATTTTTCATCTTAAATAATAGATTTACAATCATGATTGTTTATTAAAGGTGACAAATAATATGCCAATTAAAAGTTCACATTTACAGAATATTTATCATAAAATGCCTTAATATGCGCAACTGCCTCATCAGCGGTATCTACCACACGGTAAAGATCCAAATCTTTCTCATTAATCATTTTTTCTTTCAGTAAAGTTGCTTTAAACCACTCCAGCAAGCCGCTCCAGAATTCTGATCCCACCAAAACAATCGGGAATTTCCCTATTTTATTGGTTTGAATTAAAGTTAATGCTTCCGTAAACTCATCCAGTGTGCCGAAGCCTCCCGGCATTACAACAAACCCCTGAGAATATTTCACAAACATTACTTTTCTCACAAAGAAATAGTCGAAGTTCATGGAATATAATTTATTAATATACGGATTAAAATGCTGCTCAAAAGGAAGATCAATATTAAGCCCGATAGAGGTACCCTGTGTATTAAAGGCGCCTTTATTTCCGGCTTCCATAATTCCCGGCCCCCCTCCGGTAATAATTCCGAAACCGATCTTTGTGATTTTTTCCGCAATTTCCACGGCCATTTTATAATATTTGCTTTGAGGCTTCAGTCTTGCAGAACCAAAAATGGAAACGCACGGACCAATTTTGGCCAGCTTCTCATAGCCGTCTACAAATTCAGCCATTACTTTAAACACCATCCAGCTGTCTTTCGTGATGGTTTCGTCCCACGTTTTTTGGCGCAGGCTGTTTTGGAGCTTTGTTTCGTTACTATCAAGTTCAGGATTTACCAAACTTTCGTCTCTGGTTCCTTCAATTCCCATTGCAAATTATTTAAAATATTTTTCGGCCTCTATGATGGATTCCGGTCTTCCCACATCAATCAAAATGCTGTTGTGTACAAATCCGTGAATCTGTTCGGTCAGCATCAGATCAAGATATTCTTCCATGATAGAAAATTTGCCCGTTCTTTTTATTTTTTCAAACATAAGAGGATTAATACAATGAATGCCGCTGAAAGCCATTGCTTTAAATCCTTTGTTGAATTCTGCAAGACGTTGCTCACCGGTTTGTACATTCAGCCAACCTCTTAAAATCATCTCATCATTGAAAAGCAGTTTTCTTGAGCTTTCCCTGTCCGAAACGGCTAATGTAGCAAAATCTTTTATCTTTTTATGATATTCTACAAAATCGGTGATGTTCATGTCTGTAAGAATATCGGCATTCATGATCAGAAAATCTTCCCCATGATCGAGGTATTTTCTAGCAAAAATTAAGCCGCCTCCCGTTTCAAGCAGTTCTTCAGACTCATCAGATATTTCTATTTTGCATCCGAAATTATCATTCCGGTTTAAAAAATCAACTATTTGATTTCCAAAATGATGAATGTTTATGACAAAATCGTTGATTCCGAAACTTTTTAAATATTTAATATTTCTTTCCAAAAGCGGAATATCATTTACTTTCGCCAATGCCTTCGGATGGTGTTCGGTAAACGGTTTTAGTCTTGTGCCTTTGCCGGCAGCAAAAATTAAAGCTTTCATTATTTATAATTGATAAGTGATGAATGATGATTGATATCTATAAACAGGGTTAAAAATCAGTTATAAATTATCGCTTATCATTTATGAATTAAGTTGATGCTGTTCGTCATGATGAAGTCTGATTTCTACTTTGTCGCCGTATTTTTCTTCAATAAAATGCGCTATTTTAATGGCAGAATAGACCGATCTATGCTGTCCTCCCGTACATCCGAAATTAATCTGCAGATTTTCAAAGCCTCTTTCAAGATAATTATCGATGTTAATGGAAATCAGGCTTTTGATGAGGTCTAAAAATTTAGGCATATCGGTTTTTGTTTCCAGAAACTCCTGAACTCCGACATCATTTCCGGTCTGGATTTTATATTCTTCAATTCTTCCCGGATTCAGAATTCCTCGGCAGTCAAACGTAAATCCGCCCCCGTTTCCTGTTTCATCTTTTGGAATTCCTCCTTTCTTGTATGAAAAGCTGTGTATGTCTATGTGTAACATTTTATTTTCTAATTATTTATTTTTTAAACCGTTAAGATGTATTTCAGAAGTTAAGTTTATTTAAGGTTTTTGCTCAATCAAAATTTCTTAATGGTTTAGTATTTCTTCAACTTTCAATTTTGTTTTATCCGAACACAATTGGTTAATCACTTTTTTCAGTTCAGGATACTCATTCATATTTTCCCAGTTTTCAGCAAACGCGGTAATATTTTCGATTCCCTTTTCAATGCTGGAAATAAAATGTTGTTTTCTCTGGATCAATCCGCGGAAACCGTAAGCTCCCAACACCTGTAGGAATCTCATCAACTGGAGTGGTTTTATAGATTGTTTTAAACCCTCTTTTGTCGTTTCACTTTCAAACTGATTGATATAAAAATCCAGCATTTCATTTTTGAAATTTTCCGGAAAATCGGCTTTTGCCTGAAACAGAAAAGAAATCACATCATACATAAGAGGCCCTTTCATGGCAGATTGATAGTCAATGAATGAAACCTTATCCAATTCATTTACCATAATGTTCCTGGACTGAAAATCGCGGATCATCAGTCCTTTGGGTTCCAGGCTTTCTATTAAGTCAGCTATTTTTTTAAACTCTTTAAGTAAGGAAGATTTGTGATATTCCAGCTCCAGAACATCGGCTACAAAATTTTTAAAATAATACAGATCATGAATTACGGGAAGTTCATCATAGTTTTCATATTCAAATGCTTTTTGAAAATCAATCTTATTCTGTGTAAGAATCTGTAATTGACAGAGCTTTTGCAAAGTCTGCTTTACTAAAGCTTTTACCTTATCGGATAACCCTTCTTTTGTGATAATTTCGGAAAGGGTATTTTTTCCCAAATATTCCTGAATATACATTTTGTGATCTTCCGAAACAGCAAAAATAGTGGGGGTATTAAGCTTTAAATCCGAAAATATTTTTGAGTAATACAAAAAACTTTCATTTTCTGATAAATTTTCGTTGTAGGTTATAATATACTCTTTATCGGCTTTAGCATAAAAATTTACTCTCGAAGACCCGCTTTGAGCTAAAGTGATAAACTCAAAAGTTTTTTTTTCGGTATAATCTTCAAAAAACCGTTGTGCAAATTCGGAAATCATAGATGCAACAAATATAGTAAATTACGACCTAATTTTTATATTTGTAATATGTTAAAGGATTTCAAACCGGTTTTAAGCATTTTGTTGCGCTTCATCATTGTATACGTGGTGTTACTGCTGGTGTATCAATATTACCTGAACAGTTTCCGGCAGGAAGGCCTTGATCCTTTTTCGCATTGTATTGCGGAGCAGGTAAAGGATGTTCAGAATCATCTTGGATATCCTACACAGCTGTATCATGATATAAAGGGTGAACAGGTATATTTTTATGTAAGAAATTTTTATCCTACCCGAATGGTGGAAGGATGTAATGCAATATCGGTCATGATTCTTTTTACAGCATTTGTCTTTGCTTTTTATAAGGGTCCTAAAACTTTTATTTTTATATTGGCAGGGCTGATTCTATTGTATATTATGAATCTTTTCAGAATTGTAGGTTTAAATATAGTAATGACTGACTACAAAGAATACGGAAAGACTTTTCATGATTTTATTTTTCCGGCAGTCATTTATGGAACTGTTGTGCTTCTTTGGCTGGTATGGATAAAATTCTTTGCTTTAAAAAATGAAAATTCTTAGTTGGTTTATTGTTGTTTTAGGCGTATTCGGGCTTATAAGTGTCCGGGTTTTTGAAGACAGGATCTTTTATGATCCTTTCCTAAGCTTCTTTCATGAAGTCGATAAAAGCCTGCATTTTCCTGATTTCAATTGGGGGAAATTAATCGTCAGCTATTTATTCAGATTTTTTTTAAATCTTTTCTTTTCCTGTTTAATCATTCAGTTTTGGTTTAACAATAAACAATGGACGATTCAGGGAGCGCTTTTGATTCTCATTGTCTTTGCCATTACTTTTCCAATTTATCTGTACTGCATCTCTGACAGGTTTGAAGTGGGGTACCTCTTTTCTTTTTATATGAGAAGGTTTGTGATACAGCCTTTAATCTTACTGCTGGTTATTCCTATTCTTTATTACCGTCGTTATACAAGTAAAACTAATACATAGACGTTTAAGACGTATGGATATATACCTAAGATATACAGATAGACATGTAATATATACATAACAATGTATAAGGCGTATAGCACTATGTGTGAGACGTGTTCTTATATATGTTATATCTATACAGATATATTTAAAACCCAGAAATGCATATATTATACATAAAACGAAAGGTATAAATACAATGATTTAAAAAAATAAATGATGATTAACAGAAAGTATTTACAGAAAAGTAAACATCCTCATCCTCATATCGGGCAATTGGTAAAAAGGGTAATATGGGAAAAGAAAATGACCCAGGCTGAGGTAGCCAGACGAATGACAATAAGCCCTTCTTCTCTTGCCAAATATTTCCGTCAGCCATCCCTTCAGTTTGGTATTCTGTGGAATCTCGGGATCGCAATCGGTTATGATTTTCTGACAGAGCTTACCGATTATTATCCGCCGTCTTTACTTATGAACGAAGAGGCTAAGATTTCAAAGGAGCTTTTTGAAAAGCAACAAAAGATAGCCGATCTTGAAAAAGAGATTGAAATCTACAAAGCTGTTTTAGGCATAACAAAGTAAGTTTTCAGAATCACTTTTATTCTGCTGTATGTTTATCTACACAGGTTACATTTTCAGGAGTCCAGGTTACTCTTTTTATAAAATCACGTTCCCGAACGGGGCAGTCTGCAATCTGGCAAATGGGGCAGGAAATCGGTTTGCAGTCGTCCATATGGAAATTGAATTCTACACTTCTCTTTGTATTTTTAGCAAGAAGAATGATCATTTTTTCCATTTCATTGTGTGCATCGCGAAGACTGTAATACCAAGGTAACGTAATATGGGCATCAATATGAAGATTGGCGCCAAACTGCTGAATTTTCATGTTGTGAACGTCAATCCATTCTGTACGGCGGTTTTCTTCCAGCACTTTAATGATCTGATTCAGAAGATCAGGATCCTGTTCGTCCATAATTCCGCTTAAGGATTTCCGGATAATCTTGTAGCCTATAAAGATGATATAAAAGCCAAATATCAGTGCTACAACGGAATCCAGCCAATAAATTTTGGTAAAATACACTACAATTAAACTTATTACCACACCCAAGGTTGTAATAGTATCCGACTGAAGATGTTTTCCGGAAGAAATCAGAACATGTGAATTTTCGTGCTTGCCTTTCTTAATAGAAATATAGCCTAAAAGATAATTGATAATGGCTGTTGCTGCGATGATGGCAATTCCCCAGTCGAGTTTCTCAAGGATTTTCCCTGTAATAAGGCTGTTGATTCCTTCATAGATAATCATTATACCGGCAATGGCGATGAGGGCGCCCTCAATCCCGGACGTTACGAACTCTACTTTTCCGTGTCCGTACGGATGGTCTTCATCTTTAGGTTTTGCTGCCAGATAAAGGGAATAAAGGCCCATAAATGCACTGATGACATTTACGATACTTTCCATGGCATCGGAAAAGACGGCGTCTGAACTGGTGAGCTTCCAGGCTATTATTTTTCCGATAAAAAGAATAATCCCAAAAACGGCAATAAGCTTCTGAAAGGCTAATTTATCTTTATTATTATTTTTCTGAACGTTCATAGGTTTGATAAAAAAAAGAATCTCAATTCTGAGACTCTTTTTATGTTTGTTAGTTTAAACTAAGTTGTTGGCTGCAAGATATTCTGCAATCTGTACTGCGTTGGTTGCAGCACCTTTCCGCAGGTTGTCTGCCACAATCCAGAGATTCAGGGTCTTGGGCTGTGAGAGATCCCGTCTTATTCTTCCGACGAAAACTTCGTCTTTTCCTTCGGAATACAGCGGCATGGGATATTCGTTATTTTTAACATTATCTACCACCACTACACCTGGTGTTTCAGATAAGATTTTTCTTACTTCATCAAGATCAAATTCATTTTCAAATTCAATGTTTACACTTTCCGAGTGGCCTCCCTGAACCGGAACACGCACTGCAGTTGCCGTAAGATTGAAAGTATCATCTCCTAAAATTTTCTTAGGCTCTTTCATCAGTTTGATCTCTTCTTTAGTGTAATCGTCATCCGCAAAAACATCGCAGTGAGGAAGAGCATTTTTGAAGATTTGATAAGGATAGACTTTAGCAATGGTTTCGTCGCCGCTAATCTCGGAATTCAGCTGATCTACAGCCGCTTTGCCGGTGCCTGTTACAGACTGATATGTAGAAACGATTACTCTTTTCAGATCATATTTTTTATTTAAAGGTCCTAAAACCATTACCAGCTGAATGGTAGAACAATTGGGGTTGGCAATGATTTTATCTTCTTTTGTCAATACATCTGCATTGATTTCCGGCACAATAAGCTTTTTATCAGGATCCATTCTCCATGCAGAAGAATTGTCGATCACGGTTGTTCCTGCTTCGGCAAAAAGCGGGGCAAACTCAAGTGATGTGGCTCCTCCGGCTGAGAAGATGGCAATATCAGGTTTGGCAGCTATAGCGTCTTTCATGCTTACAATCGTAAATTCTTCCTGTTTATACTTCACCTTCTTACCAACAGATTTTTCGGATGCTACCGGGATTAATTCTGTGACAGGGAAGTTTCTCTCCTCGAGAACTTTAAGCATAACTTGTCCAACCATTCCTGTTGAACCTACTACAGCTACTTTCATTGATTTAATTAAAAATTGTTTAAGTTAATATATTTATGCCCCGAAGACTCTCGTCCACGGGAACGCGAATGCAAATAAACCTACTGCAATCAGTCCCATAATTACAACTCCTAAAGAGATGGTAGGGTTGATTTTTACTTTTTTATTGACGATGGTCATTAAAACCGCAGCAATCAGCATGGAAAATGGATGTTCTACATACTGAAACCTTGAATAAGAATCGCTCATCAAAGTACCGGAATCCAAAGCTGCTTTAAAGCCCGGAGAAAAAATTAGCAGCAAAGCGATGCCCACTAAAAACTGAACATGAAAGAAAATCATCGTAAAAAGCGTTGTTTTCTTTAAGAACTTGTTCACTTTACCGCTGAATCCGAACATAACCGTTAAAAGGGCAATCGTAAATAAAGCTACTAAAACTAATTCTAAATACCCAAAGCCTTTATGGGCGCTAAGGAAAATTTTGTAAAAATCCATATCCTAATTTTTTCTTTTTTAAAGTACACAAATATAGCAAAAATCCCGGCGAAAAGCCGGGATTGATATTTAGAAAATCTAATGTTTTTTGAAATATTAGAATCTGTAAGAAAGTGATGCAGACCACGTTCTTCCGAATCCGAAATATACCTGGTTGGCAGTATCAATTCCTTTCCAGTTTTGATTAGTTGCACCAGCATCTCCGTTACGGATACTTGACTTACCATCAGAAATGTAAACCGTATCAAATACGTTGTAAACATTTCCTGTTAATGTTAAGCTCTGTCCGTTTTTGAAATCAAACTTATAAGATGCACCTACATCGAATAAGTGGAAGTGAGGGTACTTCAAAGCTCCGCTTTTAGCAGCATCTTTTACAACACCATTTTCAATAAGGTAATCTCTGTTGAAGTTGATTAAACCAAAATAGTTATTAGCATAATTCCAAGTTCCAAAGATACTTAATGGTTTTACCGGTTTTAATGTAAATCCTAATGAAGCAGTTGTCTGTGCAGCATCAGAAACTTTTACTTTATCAAGAGCAAATACAACATCTGTACTTCCATTAAAGCTGATTGGGGTTCCGTTTTCATCGAAAAGGTTACCTGTAGGATTTCCTTTGTAGTACCAGTTTCCTACTGAAAGCATTCCGTTGAATGTCAAATAATCAGTTGCTTTTAAGCTTCCTTCAAATTCTACCCCCATGTGGATTTCTTCAATCCCGGTAATGTTGGCATAAGGTCTGTTATAAACATTTGTTCCAGTAGCAGGTAAAGATGGATTAATCGCAATACCAGGTAGATTTGAGAATCTTTGATATCTATCTTTCCATGAAGTATAATAAAGGTTTACATTCGCATTAAAGATACCGCTTCTAAATCCATAGCCCGCTTCAGCTGAAGCGATTTTCTCGTTAGTAAGTAGTGGATTCACGATTTGCTGGTTACCTGTAGCTCTTCCATCGGGAGAGTTAAAAGTTGGATTAGTTGGATTGGCAACAGCAAGTGGTGAATTATATACAGCAAAGAAATTAGGTTGTTTAGAATAATATCCTACGTTAACAAATACGTTATGTTGTCCGTCAATATTATAGTTAACACCTCCTTTAGCATTAAATCCGAAAAGGAACTTCATTGGAGTTTTTGTGTTTACAGTCTGACCTTGCTGAACAGTTACACCATCAACGATCCAGTTGTCAATTCTGCTGTATCCCTGTTCTGAGGCAGATCCCTGGATAAATGCTGAAATTTTATCATTCGTATATTCAAGCTGACCAAAAATACCTCCCCAAAGGACTTCACCATTATAATTTCTGTAAACTACCTGATCTTTATCTTTTAATGCTTTTGCAAAAGGGTTTGCTGAAGGTTCAGGACTCTGAACAAGTGTTACGTCATATCCTCCAGGAATATTTTTGTTGTCTTTTTCAATATATTTTGTATTCCCCCAAAGATCAGTTAAAACTCCCGGGTGGTAACCATAGTAATATCTTCCGTCAAATCCAGCTGAGAAATTCCAGTTTTCATTAATTTTGTGTTGGAAGTTTGTAAGAATTCCGTACCAGTCATGTGAGTTAATGCTTGCTCTTCTTGTTAATCCATTAGTTCTTGTAGCAATACCTGGTGTTGCATTTACTTTGTTAATGCCTGTATTGTTTGCGACATTAGGATCCCAGATTACATTTTGTCCCTGGTTCCATCTTACGATATCATCAAATCTGATAAGACCGTCTGCGGTTTTAGGTAAGCTGTTGATGTTTGTTCCGTTGATACTTCCCATAACACCTGTTCCGCCTCCTCTACCCCAAGAAGCGTACCCTACTGTAGATAATTTTGATTTTTCAGAAATTTTCCAATCCCAGTTGATGGATGCTACCGGTTTGCTATAGAAGTTGATTGACTGAGACATTACATCTCCATTCAGCATACCCCAGTTAGAGTTGTATCTTCTGTTAGGTTCATCAACACCATTTCCATACTGGATAAATTTATCAATTCTACTCTGGAAGTTTTGCATGTGCCATTGAGGCGCTCCTGTAAAAGTAAACTGGAAGTCATGCTTTTCATTTGGCTGATAACCTAAAGCAAAATAATAGTTATAAGCTTCAAATTCACTCGCGTCAATATATGTATTTCCAGCAGTTCTGCTCATTAAGAATGATGTAGACCATCCTTTAGCATTTTTACCTGTATTATAAGAAAATAAAGTTTTCAGATAACCGTCATTTCCTAGTCCAACAGTAACATTTCCTTCTCTTTTCTTATCTGCAGCTCTTGTAATAATGTTAATGGTACCTCCAATAGAAGCAATGGCTAACTTTGAAGAACCAAGACCTCTTTGTACCTGCATCGCAGAAGTTACGTCAGATAAACCAGCCCAGTTAGACCAGTATACTGTACCTCCTTCCATGTCATTAACGGGTACCCCATTAATCATTACGGCTGTGTTGTTTGTATCAAACCCTCTGATGTTCAGACGTCCGTCTCCAAAACCTCCACCTCCTTTTGCGGAGTAAATAGAAGGGGTTGTTTTTAGGATTTCAGGGAATTCCTGATTTCCTAATCTTTCAACGATTTGTGCTTCCTTGATTGTTGAAACTGCTACAGGAGTTTTTCTGTCTTTAGCGATGTCAGCAACTCCGGTTAGTACAACCTGTTCAATGTCTTTAGACCTTGTATCCACAGTGTCCTGAACCTGTTGAGCGTAATAGACGCTAGCTGTGGATAATGTGATTATCGCCGTTAGCATCGATTTGTTGATTAATTTCATAATCGTTAGTAATAGTTAGATTTAAATTTTCTGCAAAATTCGGTAAATAAAATTTAACTAATATTAACTTTATGTTAATTTTTACTCAATCTTAATAAGCTCTATATTTCTGATTTACAATGTATTGAATAATATTTGAAATATCACATGAAAAAAATCACATTATTGAATTTTTAACAAAACATATTTATTTTTATTAAAAATTCATCTTTATTTAACGGCTTTAAGGCTGAGATCCATATTTTCGGCGGAGTGCGTTAATGCCCCTGCAGATATATAAGTAACTCCTGTGAATGCAATTTCCTTAAGCTGATCCCGGGTAATTCCGCCGGATGCTTCGGTTTCACATGAGCCGTTGATCATCTTAACAGCTTCCTTCATCATTTTTACATCCATATTATCAAGCATGATTCTGTCAACTTTTGCTTTGATAGCTTCCTGCACTTCTTCAAGATTTCTGGTTTCAACCTCAATTTTGAGTTTTTTCTTATTTTTTTTGATATAATCCTTCGCCATTTTTACGGCATTGGTGATGCTTCCGTTGTAATCAATATGATTGTCTTTTAGCATGATCATGTCATACAATCCATACCGATGATTGGTTCCGCCACCGATAGCTACCGCCCACTTTTCGCAGATCCTGAAATTGGGAGTCGTTTTTCTGGTATCCAGAAGCTTAGTTTTGGTGCCGACAAGACGGGAATCCCAGTCATGCGTAAGGGTTGCAATACCGCTCATTCTCTGCATACAGTTTAAAACCAGTCTTTCAGTAGAAAGAATCGATCTTGCGCTTCCTGTGACGATGAAAGCTATATCTCCAATTTTTACAGCATCACCATCTTTTACGAAAGTCTCAATTTTGAGATTCTTATCAAAAGTTTTAAATATAATTTTAGCCAATTCTACTCCGGCAATAATGCAGTCCTGCTTTACCAGAAGCTTGGCGCTTTGTTCCAGGTTTTTGGGAATGGTGGAAAGGGTAGAGTGGTCTCCGTCCTGAATATCTTCTTCCAGAGCATTTTTTATAAATTGTTTTAAAGCTTTATCTGTAACGTATGCAGGTCTTTTCATATTTTTAAAATTAGTAATAGTAAGATGCTTTTGTTCCGAATAACAAATCGTGAATGATAAAAAGCAAAATTACTTCATTTTCTTTAGCTTTTATTTTTTCAAACTCTATTTTATTTTTTATGCGGATATTATCTTGATTGGATCCTGTAAATTCTATCACATATTTGCCATCTCTTCGTCCGTTCCAGTAAGGCGTTTTTGAATAAAGAAAATATTTCCAATGTAGGCTTTTCCAGTCGTATTCCTGATTATGAAAAATCAGTTTATCTTTATTGAATTGTAAAATAGGATGTTGATGATTGTTGATGTAATAAAACGTTAAAGTAAGCTTATTGTCATTAATGATTTCATCAAGATTAAATGTGTCCTTTCCAAAATAATATGGCTTTCCGATTTTAAGAATATTGCATATCAAATTCAATGGAAGAGAATACTTAGCTTTGGAAATGATAATTTTTTTTAAGCAATTAAAAAATTTAAATCCAAAAGACACAGAAGCTAAAATGAACATCCATCCCAGAAAATATAGTACATCATCATGTTTGCTTCCGAAAGTGAGGAACATCAATATTGTAAAAACGAGAAAAATCAATAATATTCCTAAAACAGATAAAATATTGACAATCGTTAGAATTCTCAGACTGAAGATTTCCATATTCTGTTTTAAGTTCTAAGCCAGATCTTTATTATAAAAAGCTCCTTTATTCTCTTTCATTTCCATAGATTGAGTGATGATGAGGTGTGCTACGGTGGTTAAATTTCTCAATTCCGAAAGCTGTGGGGATAAGATAGAGTAGTGATAGATTTCATCTACGGCAGCGGCAATTTCCTGATGTTTCTGAAGCGCCATATTGAGGCGGCGGTTGCTTCGTACAATACCTACAAGATCGCTCATCATTTCCTGAAGCTGCTTCCTAAGGTAGGAAACGATCACCATTTCATCCATGATTTTCATTCCTTCCTCATTCCATTCCGGTACAGCTTTGAGATCATCGAAATTAAAATGGTTTTCATTTAAAAGCTCAACAGTTTTAATGGCAGCATTATGCCCGAAAACCAATCCTTCAAGCAATGAATTGGATGCCAGTCTGTTGGCGCCGTGAAGTCCTGAGTTGGTACATTCTCCTACTGCAAAAAGATTTCTGATGGAAGATTGCCCGTCTTTGTCTACTTCAATTCCTCCCATCAGGTAGTGGCAGGCAGGAACTACCGGAATCAGCTGTTTGAAAGGATCAATTCCTTCTTCTTTACATTTTTTGTAAATATTGGGAAAATGTTCAAGGAATTTTTCATGGTTCATTTCGCGGCAGTCCAGTCCTACATATTCATCACCGGTAATTTTCATTTCGGCATCAATGGCTCTTGCTACGATATCGCGAGAGGCCAGTTCTTCACGCTCATCATATTTATGCATGAATTTTTCACCTCTTTTTGTTCTTAATTTTGCTCCGTCACCACGAACGGCTTCGGAAATCAGAAAAAGCATTCCGTCGATTTTACTATATAATGCGGTAGGATGAAACTGGTAATACTGCATGTTGGAAACTTTTCCTTTTGCTCTGGCTACAAAAGCGATTCCGTCTCCTGTAGCAATCGTGGGATTGGTAGTGTTTTTATACACATGTCCTGCTCCTCCTGTTGCTACTAATGTTATTTTCGATGTAATTTTTTTTATTTTTTTAGATTTTTCATCTAAAATATAAGCGCCGTAACAGTGGATGTCTCCTTCATTCAGTTCTTTTCCCGGAACGTGATGCTGGGTAATGATGTCAATAACATAATGATGATCCAGGATTTCAATATTACTGCTTTTGTTAGCTGTTTCCAGCAGAGCTCTTTCGATCTCAAAACCCGTAATATCTTTATGGTGTACGATTCGGTTTTCGGTATGGCCGCCTTCTCTTCCTAACGCGAATTCTCCGTTTTTCATATCGAAGTTGGCGCCCCATTCCACGATTTCATTGAATCTTGCAGGAGCTTCCGTCACAACCATTTTTACAACATCACGCTTGTTTTCACCGTCTCCGGCGCGCATGGTGTCTTCAATATGTTTGTCGAAATTATCGTTTTTAGAGTCTGTAACGACCGCAAGACCGCCTTGTGCATATTTGGTATTGCTCTCATCCTCATCGGATTTTGTTACAATAATTATTTTGGCATCAGGAAGCTGCTCAGAAACTTTAATAGCATAGGAAAGTCCCGAAATCCCGGAACCGATTACTAATACATCCGCTTTTATCATATCCTTAGTTTAAGACAATCGTCTAAATAATTAAATAAATTTAAACAATTTTTCGTTTGGTTTTCTTACTTTTTTCATGTGTTGGAAATGATCTTCCTCTGATCGGTAGCCTAAAGCAAGGGTAACGGTTACTTTTTCAGTCTCAGGATTTATTTCTAAAATTTCTTCGATAAGATCCGGACGGAAGCCTTCCATAGGACAGGTATCTATACTTTCCATCGCAGCAGCATACATAAGGTTTGCCAGTACAATATAAGATTGTTTTTCTGCCCAGTTGAAAATTTCGTCCTGAGTTTTTTGATTAATATGCTGATTGATGCTGTTTCTGAAAAGGTCAAGTTTTTCCGACGGAGTTTCTCTCACTTCTGAAATATGTCTGAAATATCCGTTGACATAATTTTCATCCAAGGATTTTTTCGATACAATGACAATCAGATGGGAGCATGTTGAGATCTGGGATGGATTGTAAAATGCAGGAATCAGTTTTTCTTTCATTTCCTTACTTTCCACAACAAGGATTTTGTAAGGCTGAAGGCCAAGTGAGCTGGCCGATAATTTCCCGGACTCCAGAATATTATGCAACGCTTCCCGGGGGATAATTTCGTTGTTAAATTTTTTTACAGAATATCTTCTGCTTAAAGCTTCCAAATAATTCATAAGACAAATTTAAGGATTGAACATGAATAAATTCGGTTTTAACAGGAAATATGCTAAATTATTACCGCGTGATTATTATAGGTGTTATGGAGCCTTCAAGGTTTTTATAACCTTGAAGGTTTGGCTATGGGTGATCCAAAAGTTTCGGCGGCCTGAAAGGCCGCCGAAACTATTACAAATAATATTGTTTACAGGTTAATCCCTGTTCTTCACTAATATCCAGCCGGAATATTTAACAGGAGTGTTTTTCTTATCGTTTTCATTCCACGAAACAGAGTACCAATAGCTTCCTGTAGGAACTTTTCTTCCTCCCATGGTTCCGTCCCATCGGTATCGGTTGGTTTTGTCTGCTTTATGAATCAACGCTCCGTATCGGTCGAAAACATTAAACACAAGATTTTGCTTTCCTGCAAGTGCTGAATAATCAATTCCATCATTCACACCGTCTCCGTTAGGGGTAATCACGTTAATGATATTTGGTACGACAACTGTGATGTCAATCGGCTGACAGTCGTAAGCATCTTTTACGTAAACCTTTAAATCCCCGCGTGGTATATTTGTGAATTCATTAGAATCTTGCCAGTTGATTCCATCGGTAGAATATTTATACGGTGCGGTGCCTCCTATCGCATATATTGTAACGGTATTAGTTGAAATATCAACATTTGAAATTACGGGCTGTTCTGAAGCATAGACCTTCACTGGCTGTGTAACAACGCAGTCTCCTGTCTTCAGTTTCACCCAATAGGTACCAACTCCAACATTTGAAATCGACTGAGTCGTTGCACCTGTGCTCCATTCGTAGCCCGTAAATCCGGGTCCTGCATCCAAAGTTGTAGTATCTTCCATACAAATGATCTTATCATCAAGAGTAGCCGAGAACACCGGAGGAATCACGATAAGGTTAACTTTAGCGATGGCATAACATCCGTTTCCGTTTGAAACCTTAATATAAACGACTCCGTTTGGAGAGATATACGATGAAGGGTTTGCGATTCCGTTAGTTCCGTTTTGTGCGTCTGTTAATGATGGATAGTACTGTTTCACGGTTCCGCTCTGGGTGGTTACGGGAGCTGTGGTAAGATTAAATAATCCTGTTGAGGGATTGCTTTCGATGGAGCAGGTTCTTAATGTTGCTTCCTGAACTTCTACAATAGGGAAAAGCGCCAATGTTATTTGTGCTACATCTGTACATCCCTGTGGCGTAGTTACCTGTGCATAAATTGTTGCTGCCGGGGAAAGAAAAGCGGAAGGATTGGTGATCGGGTTATTATGATTGGTAAGGTCATACATGGTATTGTAAAATACAGACGTACTTCCGGGAACTGATGATAATGCGGCTGAGGTAAGATCAAATATGGCTCCTCCCGTATTATTGTTATTACATCCGGTAAGCGTCACATCATTAGCTGCAAAAGGACTTGGCGTGAGCACAATAGTTCCGTCTCCATTGTCGCACAGTGTAGAGGAAGGGTCTTTTACTACAACGGTAATCGTCGTCGTTCCTGCAGAATACTGATAATCGGACGGGTTGGTAATCGGTGTTCCGCCCGGCCCGAAATAAGAGAATATATAGTTTGAAGGATTGGTTACAAACTGGTTCTGGAAGGAGGTTAAATCTACCGATCCGTTTCCTGTGGCAGGATTTACACAAACAAAAGGATTGATTGTATTGGTTAATATCGGAACTTTATCGATATAGATTTTTGCATTTTTAATAGAGTGTCTTGCGCTTGCTCCTCCTGTCGCTGCAGAGAAACCGAAATACCCTGTCGTCATACCGATAGCACCTCCGGAAGGAGCAAAAGACTGGTCTGCAATCAGGACACCGTCTATTCTTATTTTAATAAGCCAGTTGGTGGGATTGGCAGGATCTGTTTCTCCGTTTACTTCAACATGTTTATATGTCGAACCTACGAAAGGTTGTGTAGGATTCAGGTCCGGCGAATGGAATGTGCTTCCCGGGGTGGTATTATATTCTATATTGTTGTTTAAGCCATTATTGGTTCCGTATAAAACGTGGACTTTACTCATCTGGCCTTCAGTAGAATTGTTGAAAATATCAAATCCCACCATCAGTCCGTTAGCGTTTGCCGGAATTCCAAGACCACCTCCCGAAATAAATCCGGTTGGAGGATTCGCCAGATACCAAAAGGTGAAGCCGTCGCCTCTTCCATACTGTGCGGTTCCGTTTCCATCGATCCTGAAATCGAATTCTACCTTCCATTTGTCACAATATTTAAGGTTAATGGGGTTCTGAAGTTTGATGGCCCCGTACTGATTGCCGACATCCTGGGTCAGCTGTATAAAATCTGTGTTTATAACAGCGCTGGAAACAAGATCCCAACCTGTAACGTTTACAGGATTACCGGTAAGCTGATAAGTCTGCGCAGAAATTTTGCCGGATAAGCAAATGAAAATTAAGAAGAAATAAGAGAGCAGATTGTTTTTCATGAGGTGATTGGTTATTAAATGATATGTTTTTACTGCTCATTTATGTTTTTTTGAAGAATGTTTTTATAGGGCTAAAAAAAGACCACCCCATGATGGAGTGATCTTAATGTAAATTATTATTCTCTGTTTTTTACCAATACCCAGCCATTGTAAGTGGTCTGTGTGTTGTTTTTATCGTTTTCATTCCAGGTGATGGTGTACCAGTAGGTACCGGTGATAACTTTTTTACCACCTGTTGTTCCGTCCCATTTGTAATTTCTTATTTTGTCGGCCTGATAGAGCTTGTTTCCGTATCTGTCGAATATTGTGAAAACAAGATTTTTCTTGTAAGCCAATGCAGAATAATCAATTACATCATTCACATTATCTCCGTTCGGAGTAATGGCATTAATGAGATTTGGAACGGTAATCTGTACCTGAATTGGAGTGCAGTCGTAGGTGTCTTTTACAAATACTTTGACTTCGCCTCTCGCAAGTCCGGTAAATACATTCGAATCCTGCCAGTTTATCCCATCGAGCGAATATTGGTAAGGTCCTTTTCCACCTTTTACATTTACGGTAATGGTATTGTTAGTAATGTCAATAGTGGCAATAACCGGCTGGGGTGAAGAGTTTACCTTTACCATCTGCATGGCTGTACATCTTCCTGTTTTTAGCTTTACCCAATACAGACCGGGTGTAATATTCTGAACAGATTGGGTGGTAGCTCCTGTGCTCCATAAATAGGCGTCAAATCCCGGGCCTGCATCCAAAGTGGTTTTATCATCGATACAAATGATTTGGTCTTTCAGTACTGAAGAATAAACAGGAGGTAAAACTTTAAGCGTTATTTTAACAATAACGAAACAGCCTGCAAGATTGGTAATTCTTACATATACGGTAGACGATGTCGAAATATAATTGTTTGCCGGCACAATTTCATTGGTGCCAGCAAGTGCATCAGCTTCCGTTTTGAAATATTTCTTCGTAATACCCGATGCTGAAGTTACATTTGCCTGCGTAAGATCGAATGATGCTGTTGTAGGAGCATTCTCTATAAAGCATGATTCTATCGTGGCATCATTTGATACGATTGGTGGGAAGAATGCCAGCGTAATGGGTGCAGAACCCACGCATCCTAATGGTGTGGTTACTTTTACGTATACAGTACCCGCTGCCGAAACATAATTTGCTGGGTTCGGAATTTCAATCCCTGCATTCATATCTGCTAATGTTTTGTAATATTTTTTTGTGGAACCTGCAGGTTCGTTAACGTTCGCTAAAGTGAGGTTAAAGGTGGCTGTTCCGGCGTTATTGTTATTACATGCAGTAAGCGTGGCTGGAGTTGCAGTAAATGGTGACAGATTGAGCTGGATCTTGCCATCCGGGTTATCACACAATAATCCGGAATTATCTTTGACCAATACAGAAACAGTTGTATTGGCACTAAACTGATAATTAGCAGGGTTTGTAATCGGAGTGCCTGATACACTGTATGAAAAAGTATAGTTGGCAGGATTTGCAACAAACTGATTCTGATAGCTCGTTAAATTTGCTGTTCCTTGACCGGTTGACGGATTAGGGCAGAAAGTATCGGTTACCGTAGTCTGATTAAGGGCTACTTTGTCAATATAAACTTTTACATTTTTAATAGAATGTCTTGATCTGTTTCCTCCTGTGGAAGCTGAAAACCCGAAATAACCAACAGTCATTGAAGCTGCAGTTCCTGATGGTGCAAAAGACTGGTTACAGATTAAGTTTCCGTCGATAGTGATTTTCACAATCCAGTTCGCAGGTGCAGCAGGATCTACCTGTGCGGTCACTTCTACATGCTTGTAAGTTGTTCCCTGGAAAGGCAGGGTAGTATTCATATCCGGTGAGTGAAATGAACTCCCGGCAACATTGAAGAATTCTACATTATTGTTATCCGTAGTATTGGCAACCTGGCCGTAAGCAACGTGTACTTTGCTCATCACCGCTGTGGTAGTATTGTTGTAGGTATCTAATCCTACAATAAATCCTACGGCATTTTGTGAAACTCCAAGACCTGAGCCCAGTACGCTGGCCACTGGTGGGTTGGCAAGATACCAGAATGCAATGCCGTCTCCATTTGCGGTTTGATTAGAATCCATTCGAAAATCGAATTCCACTCTCCATTTATCGCAATATTTAAGATTGATGGGATCGTTCAGACGGATTGAGCCGGATTGGTTATTGGTGTCGGGAGTCAGCTGTACGAAATCTGTATTGACTACAGTGGGAGCTACCATCGTCCATCCCGTGGTATTTACAGGGCTTCCTGTTAGCTGATAAGTTTGTGATAAAACATATTGCGGAAAAAGAAGCAACAGATTTACCAATAAAAAGAGGTAGATTTTTTTACTCATTTATTAGACACTTAGATTTAGACGTGTCAAAGATATTAAATCCTAATCAATAAATATATATTTAATGTTAATTTTGCTGAATTTAATGGTTATTTTATAATAAATGATAAGTTATGAAGAGAAATGCTGAATGGTTTTTATTCGTATTTAGTTTGAATATAAATTAAAAAAGAGAATTCTTTTCAAGATTTTCGAAATAGGTGTCAATAGCTAAGTCTGCTGAAGATGAGGCGGTTACGGCGAGTTTATCACACAGTTCATTTTCAAAATGTCCTGCATGACCTTTGATCCAGTGCATTTTTGGCTTGTGAAGATTATACAATACTACAAATCTTTGCCAGAGATCAGGATTCTTCACATTTTTCCATCCCCTTTTTATCCATCCGGCAAGCCAGTTTTGGTTAATAGCATCGGCAACGTACTTGCTGTCGGTGTAAATGTGGATATCGTTTTCGGGAGATTTCAGTTTTTCCAGAGCCGTAATTACGGCAAGGAGCTCCATTCTGTTGTTGGTAGTTTTCCTGAATCCTTTCGAAAATGTTTTCTGGTAATTTTTTTCGGGTACCCGCATGAGAATTCCATATCCGCCTTTTCCGGGATTTCCGCTGCATGCTCCGTCGGTGTATATTTCTATTTTCATGAGATAGATTAGGGCTAAAATTTACATTTAAAAGTTATATAAATCTTAGCTTAAATTTTTAAAAAGGAAAATCGTCATCATCATCAAAATCATTCATGGAAGACCCTGAAACCTGAGAATTGCTCGGAAGGTCAAACGCTGCTCCTGGCTGTATGGTTGTTTTAATCTTATCAAAACCGCTCGGTTCAGAAGATCCGAAATTGGAAGGATATCCGCCACCCATTCCTCCATCAAAAGCAGCTTCAATATCCCCGAATTTAGCAAAATGCTTCAGGAAGGATAACCGTACATCGGCCGTTGCACCATTTCTGTGCTTGGCAATAATAAGCTCTGCCTGGTTTTCTGTTGAAGTTTCCTGACCTTCTTCATCATTATCCCAAACGGTGATTTTATAATATTCCGGTCTGAAGATAAATGATACGATGTCCGCATCCTGCTCAATCGCTCCGGATTCCCTAAGGTCGGAAAGCTGAGGTCTTTTTCCGGGACGTGTTTCCACACTACGGGAAAGCTGTGAAAGAGCAATTACCGGAACGTTAAGTTCTTTTGCGATGGCCTTGAGGGATCTTGAAATCATGGAGATTTCCTGCTCACGGTTTCCAGTACCTTTTCCGCCACCTCCGGCTGTCATCAGCTGAAGATAATCGACCATGATAAGGCGTACCCCATGCTGCATTACCAGTCTTCGGCATTTTGCACGGAAATCGAATATAGAAAGAGAAGGAGTTTCATCAATATACAAAGGGGCATTTTCCAGCTCGGATACGTTGGAGAACAGTCTCTGCCATTCTTCATCATCCAGGGTTCCTTTTCTTAATTTTTCGGAAGAAATTCTTGTTTCGGAAGCGATCATCCTGGTAATAAGCTGTACAGATGCCATCTCGAGAGAGAACAGGGCCATCGGAATTTTGTATCCCACCGCTATGTTTCTCGCCATGGAAAGAAGAAATGCCGTTTTTCCCATGGCCGGACGTGCCGCAATAATGATAAGATCAGAATTCTGCCATCCCCCGGTTTCTTTATCTACATCACGGAATCCTGAAGGAACTCCGGAAAGACCTTCTTTATCTTTTAAAGATTTAATGGTTTCAATAGCCTGCTTTACCAAAGAATTGGCCGTATCAAATCCTTTCTTGATGGTTCCGTTGGTAATTTCGAAAAATGACTGTTCGGCTTTATCCAAAAGTTCAAAAACGTCGGTTGATTCTTTATACGCAGCATCGATAACGTTTGCCGATACATTAATTAAACTTCTTAAAATATATTTTTCCAGAATAACACGAACATGGTACTCAATATGGGCAGATGAACTGACCCCCATAGTAAGATCAATGATATAGCTGTCCCCACCCGCCAGATTAAGTCTGCCTTCTTTCTTCAGATCCTGAATAATGGTCATTAAATCCACCGGCTGATTGCCTTCGTACAGTTTTAAAATGGTAGAAAAAATTACCTGATGTCTCGGATCATAAAAAACTTCCGGTGTCAGTAAGTCAATAGAATGGTCCAGACCCTTTTTGTCAATTAAAAAGGTTCCGATTACCAGCCTTTCGAAATCCAGGGCATTGGGCGGCATTTTACCGTCAGCAATGGAGAGTTCTTTTGCAAAGTTTCCGTTCGTCAATGAAGATAATGTTTCTTTCTGCGCCATAGTTCTGCAAAGATAGTTTTTTTGAAAAGCAATTAAAAAATAGTATTCAACAATTTATGAACACAACATTGTTAAAATATAATGAGAGTGAGGTTTTGTGTTGATGTGCATAAAAAAATCACCCCTTAACAGAGGTGATTTAAGTGCTTGAAAATTAATTTATTAATTATTCAATATTTTTTACCAATACCCATCCGCTGTACTTGGTTTCGGTATTGTTTTTATCGTTTTCGGTCCATGTAATCGTGTACCAGTAAGTTCCGGTTACGATTTTCTTACCGTTGGAAGTTCCATCCCAGGTGTAGTTTCTGATCTTATCGGCACGGTAAAGCATGTTTCCGTATCTGTCATATACTGTGAATACAACATTTTTCTTATAAGACAATGCTGAATAGTCTATATAATCATTTTTGTTGTCTCCGTTTGGAGTGATAGCATTAAGCAGATTCGGAACTGTTACCTGAACGCTGATGGGATTACAATCGTAGGAATCCTTCACATACATCTTGTTTTCACCTCTCGGAAGTCCTGTGAATACATTTGAGTCCTGCCAGTTAACACCGTCAAGTGAGTATTGGTAAGGCCCTTTTCCTCCGTTTACAGTTACCGTGAATGAATCGTTTGTGATTTCGATATTGGTAATTACCGGTTGTGCGGACGCATTTACTTTTACCGGCTGCAATGTCCAGCATTTTCCTGTTTTCAGTTTAACCCAATAAGCACCAGCTGTTACATTTGAAATAGATTGTGTAGTAGCTCCTGTACTCCATTCGTAACCATCAAATCCAGGTCCTGCATCTAAAGTAGTCTTATCTTCAATACAGATAATCTTGTCCTTAAGCACGCTTGATGTTACCGGAGGTAAAACTTTAAGATTCACTTTAGCAATAGCAAAACAGCCGTTTGCGTTGGTTACGGTAGTATATATCGTTGTAGTTGTTGATATATAATTAGAAGGGTTTGCAATCGGGTTAACGCCGGCCAATGCATCAGCCTGTGTTTTAAAATACGCTTTTACAACCCCTGTCTGGGAGGTTACATTTGCCTGAGTAAGATCAAAAGATGCTGTATTGACTGCTGTTTCAATAAAACAAGATTCTAATGTTGCTTCCGTTACCGTTACAACCGGAAGGTATTGTAAAGAAATCTCTGACTGTCCGGTACATCCATCTGCATTTCTTACCTGTACATAAATTGTCTTAGGTGCTGCAGAGGTATAGTTGCCAGGATTTGTAATTTCATTGGTACCGGCATTCAGATCTGCCTGACTAAGATAATATTTTTTGGTAACATTTCCCGGAGGATATACGTTTGCTGCAGTAAGATCAAAAAGAGCTGTTCCTGCATTATTATTATTACAAGCTTTAAGTGTAACGTTTACTGCCGGAAGCGGAGCAAAAAACTGCAGTGAAATCTGTGCGCTTCCATAACATCCCTGATCTGTACTGATCTTTACGTAAATGATTTTCGGGGCTGTAGATGAATACGCGGCAGGATTGGTAATTTCATTGGTCCCTGCATTCATATCCGCCAAAGTAGGATAGTATTTTTTGGTAACACCGGTTGTCGGTCCATATACAACTGCCGTTGTCAGATTAAAGACACCTGTACCTGAATTATTATAGTTACATGTAGTGAGTGTAGCATTATTGGTAACGATATTTCCGGGAACAAATTTAATTGAACCGGTCTGGGTACAGCTGTTGATAGGGTTATTCGGATTCGCCGGATCCTGATAATGAATGCTGTAATAATAAATAGTCGTACCGTTTATCGTAATTGGTGTCGTGATCGGGTTGGCTCCGGTAATAGCATCATTTAAATTGTAATGATAAGTAACCTGGAAGTTTGGATTCCCGTTAATGATCCCGGCACTAAGAGTACTGAAATCAAATGTTGTAGGAAGCTGACATTGTACAATTTCGTTAGGTCCGTTCGGTGTTGCGCTTGGAGTACCAGGCGGAACAAAAGGATTTGGTGTTAAATTGGGATCTGTAAAAGGAGATGCAAGAGTTGCAGTTCCTCCCCATTGTAAAGCAAAACCTGTGGTATTTGATGAGAAGTTATCTACAATAAGATAGTACGTCTCGCCAGGTAGAACGTCCATGTATTTTACAAAACGATCTGAAGGGTTGCCTAAGTTATCGGTTCCTGCGCCTTCGGATGTATCCAGAGAAGTCATGTTAAGCCCTGTAGGCCCTCCGCCTGCAGAAAAGGAACATCTTACCGGTAATCCCAGTGCCCCGCACTGTACATTAGGTCCATAAACAGCCCAATCATAATCTGTACTTGTACCTGTAGCATTGGGATTGATTACGAAAGTGAGCGTGCCTCCCGTTGCAATGGTAAATTTGTACCATACGGAAAAATGTTCAGTTGAAAGACATCCTCCCAGCGGGCTTTCCTGTGTAACGCCATGTCCGCTTGGTGTATATGACTGGCCTGAATTTCCACAAACCGCAATAGCGGTTACACAGTCAGACTGTGAAAAGATCATTTGTGAGAAAAATAAAACAGTCAGTAATAGTACTTTCTTCATTAGAAATGATTTTTATATTTATTTAAATTTCATGTGAAAAAAACCGCTTGAGAAAGCGGTTTTTCTTCGTTATTTATTACTTTATTCTCTATTTTTCACCATTACCCATCCTGAGAATTTAAATGGTGTATTTTTCTTGTCATTTTCGTTCCATGTTACAGTATACCAATAGGTTCCGGTAGATACTTTCTTACCGCCTGTAGTTCCGTCCCATTTGTATCCGTTAGACTTATCGGCTTGTGCTACTTTTACACCATATCTGTCGAAGATGCTGAGTATTAAGTTTTGCTTACCTGCCAATGCCGAATAATCAATTACATCATTAACACCGTCTCCATTTGGGGTAATCACATTAACAAGATTAGGAACAACAACACTAATTGTAATAGGGTCACAGTCATATCCGTCCTTTACATATATTGAATTATCTCCTCTTGGAACATTGGTGAAAATGTTTGAATCCTGCCAGTTGATACCATCAAGAGAATATTTATAAGGGGCAGTTCCGCCTATAGCATTCACGGTAACGGTATTATTGGCAATATCGATATTAGAGATAACCGGCTGATCGGAAGGATAAACTTTTACGGTTTGTTTTGTAACACAGTCTCCTGTTTTAAGCTCCACCCAATAGGTACCCACAGTAACATTATTAATTGTCTGTGTTGTAGCTCCGGTACTCCATTTGTATCCTGCGAATCCTGGTCCTGCATCCAGCGTTGTGGTGTCTTCTATACAAATGATCTTATCATCAAGCGTATTAGAATATACCGGTGGTAATACGATAAGGTTTACTTTCGCAACAGCATAACAACCGTTTGCGTCTGTTACTTTTATAAACACTACTCCGGTTGGAGAAATGTATGTGCTTGGGTTGGCAATCTGGTTGGTTCCTGCAACGGCATCAGCTAAAGAAGGGTAATATGTTTTAACTCCGGTTTGCGTAGTTACAGGGGCTACAGTAAGGTTGAAAGAAGCAGTGGCAGGATTTGTCTCAATGAAACAAGATCTAAGCGTTGCTTCTGTTACCGTTACTACCGGGAAGAAAGTTAATGTAATCTTTGCGGTCGCTTTACACCCAAATGGTGAAGTAAGCAATACATAGACATCACCTCCTGCAGAAACGTATTGATAAGGATTGGTAATTTCATTAGTACCTGCATTAAGATCCTGCAATGTAGGATAATACTTTCTGGTAACCGCAGGATCACCGTTCACATTTGCTGTAGTGAGGTCAAAAACAGCAGTTCCCTGGTTGTTATTGTTACACTTCGTTAATGTTATATTGGTTCCTGTAATCGCTTTTTGTATAAATTTAAATTTTCCGGGAATTCTACACCTGTTGATTGCGGTAGCCGGAGCACCAGGCTCCGTATAGGTAATCGCATAATAATAAGTGTCTGTTGTATTTACCGTAATAGGTGTTGTGATCGGATTATTTCCTGAGATCGCATCATTTTGGTTATAATAATACGATACGTTAAAGTTAGGATTGTTATTCACGATACCTGCAGTAAGGGTTGTAAAATTAAATACAGCAGGATTTGAACATACTACAACTTCTCTCGGAGAGTTAGCTGTAGGTCCCGGAGTTCCAGGTTCTATAAAAGGATACGGCTGAAATGCACTGTTGAATGGCGAAACAAGCGTAGCGCTTCCTCCCCAGGATAATACGAAACCGTTCGCACTTGATGAGAAATTATCTACAAGGAGATAATAGGTTTGTCCTGCAACTACATTCATACTTGAGCAAAATGCCGAGCCCCCTGCGCCAGATGAAGTATTGGTTGCGGTTGTATTAAGACCGGTAGGTCCGTCATCTGCAGAATAATTACATCTGATAGGTGCTCCTAAACTTCCACAACTCACGTTTGGTCCGTATACAGCCCAGTCGTAATCGTCTGTGAAATTATTTGGGTTAATCACAAAAGTTAATGTACCTGAAGTGGCAATGGTAAAGGTGTACCAGATGGAAAAGTGTTCAACGCCCAGACAGCCGCCCAGGGTTTCCATCACACTACCAGGCCCCGTAGGCGTGAAGGATATTGGAGTATTTCCGCAGACCTGCACATTTCCGCCGCAATCTGAACTGGACTGGGCGAAAAAGCTCTGGGAAATTAAAATTAAAAAAATATATAGAGCTTTTTTCATTTTTTAGTTGTTTTAAAGTTTTTAATCCGAAGATTAATTCATAGATGGAATCAGCTGTCTGCCCCAGCTTGGTGCAGAAGAAGACGTGCTTTTCGTTTCAAGTCCCGTCAATGCCTTTTTAAACAACTTTTCAGCACTTTCTTTATTACCGGACATTTCCGCTAATTTAGCCTTAAGAATAGCTAATCTTGGATTTTCTGGTGTTACGGCTTCAGCTTTAGCGATCATTTGCGAAGCAATATCCATGTTACTTTTAACATCTTTTGCTCCCTTAATCTGAGCTTTCTGAAGTGCAATCAGGCCGAACAAAATATCACTTTCGGCATTGTTGCTCTTAGAATCAGAGAGACCGCCTTTTGCATATTTTCCGGCAAGGGCGCTCACATTTGAAACGTCTGCAGATGGTGTTTTCTTAAGCTGTAATTCTGCTTTCAGATACGCAGAAAGAGCGGCATAATAATACGCCTCCCACTTTTCCGAGGGTTTCGAGGAAGTGAACGTTGAAAACTTTTGGAAAATGGTTTCGTACTCACTTTCTGTTTTAGCGGTGTTTACCTGTGCAACAGTCTGTTTGAAGTCTTTTTCACTGTAAGTTTGTGCCTGTAAGCAAAAGCCTACTACACAAAAACAAATTAATAGAGTTTTTTTCATGTAGGGGAATTTTATATTACAAATATAAAAAATTATTAATTTTAAATTAAAGTTTTTGAAATAAATTTAACAAATTGATCTTTATAGTTTTAATATTGCATTTTTCTCAATTTTGAGTTCGTTGCTCCTACCGTTAAAGCAACCAGTACTGTGAGGGTACCTCCCACCACTACAGAGCGCACGACTCCTAATAATTTAGCCATAAGTCCACTTTCAAACTGGCCCATTTCATTACTTGACATAATGAAAATGGAATTAACGCTCAATACCCTTCCTCTAATGTTATCCGGAGTTTTCAGCTGTACAATGGTACCCCTGATGACTACGGAAATACCATCCAGCATTCCGCTCATCATTAAAAACAGGAACGAAAGCCAATACAATCGCGACAATCCGAAGCCAATAATACAAAGCCCGAATCCTGTAACCACCGCGAGCAGGATTTTACCCTGATTCTTTCTCAGCGGTACGATCGACAGAACGGTAATGATGCACATAGACCCTATGTCTGAAGCTGCATTAAGTAATCCGAAGCCTTCCGCGCCTACTTTGAGGATATCGGTAGCATACACCGGGATCATCGCAACGGCACCTCCGAAGAGTACAGCAAACATATCAAGACAAAGAGCTCCGAGAATTTCTTTTGTTTTTAATATATAGGAAATTCCTTCTCGCATACTTTCTATAACGTTGATATTCTCTTTTTTGTATTCGGAATGCTGTTTATTTAACTGAAAAAAAAATAAAGAGGCACAAAAGATCAGTGCAATAATCACAATTAATGTCCATTTTACCCCAAAGTATCCGATGAGAAATCCTCCTGCCGCATGCCCGCAAACAGAGGAAATAAGAAATGTGGCCTGATTTAAAGTGACGGCATTGGGAAGATTGTCTTTTTTTACAATTTTAGGAATCATGGAAGGAACAATCGGGCCGATAAATGCTCTTGCAATACCTGTGAAAAATATTACCCCATAGATAAAATAAGTAATCTGATGTCCCGTAAAATGCATTTCTACATTAAAGAAAGCGGGAATCAGCAGTAACCCGATCAGAAAGATGTAAGCATAATTGCAGATCAGTAATAATCTTTTCTTTTCATTCATGTCGATCACATGGCCGGCATACAATGCACAGCTCACCGCAGGAATGACTTCCGAGAGGCCGATAAGTCCGATTGAAAAAGGATCTTTTGTCAGCTGATACACCCACCATCCCAGTAAAGTGGCAAGCATTCTGAAGGCAAGAACAATAAAAAATCTTCCCGTAAGAAGATTCCTGAACTCGACATTTTGCAATGTCTGTAACGGGGTAAACGAAATCATCCCACAAAAATAGCCTCAAATATTGATTTAAGGCTATGCATATGATAATTTTTTAAATGAAAAATTAGATGACTCCTAAAAGATAAAATCTATTTTAGTTGTCGGCACGGGAAGCACTGATTACTAATGCTGCAACACCGGCGGCTCCTATTATAGAAGCTCCTATAACGGTTTTTGCTTTTCTGCTGTCTCTCACTGCTGCTACATTAGCCTTAGGTATCGTTACAACTGTACTGTCTTTTTTACCGGCTGTTCCTATGATATTGTCTCCTTCTACGTTACGGAATAATATTTTTTGATTTTCGGAACCGTCTCTCATCATTACAGTATACACTCTGCCTGCTTCAAGATTAGAATAATCATTTTTAGCAGTATCCATACTATATTTTGTGGTTGCACAGGATGAAATTACAAATAACGATGTCAATAAAGATGATTTTAAAAGTACAGATGCTTTCATTATTATTTTTTAGTTTTCCAAATTTATAATTTTTTTCGAATATACGTTTCTGGAATTGAAAAAATGTGCTTAAAGTTTATAAATTTTCAATGAATCTGCAATTTTTCTGTCATTGGCAAGCCTCGGTATTTTATTTTGCCCGCCCAGCTTTCCCTGTGATTTTGCATATTCCTGAAAAGCGTTTTTCTTTAGCCGGGTAATATGAAGTTTCTGCAGAATATTTCCCGAAATAAGATCATCATAATATGAATTGCGTTTTCTAAGCTGATCATCCAGTTCATTGCGGAACATCTGCAGGTTTTCAGGTTCTTTTTCAAATTCGATAAACCATTCGTGATAAGGAAGGCCTTCTTCAGGATTCACTTGTGGGGCGAGATGAAATTCGGTAATCTGCGCAGGATATTTTTCTACGGCAGCTTTCAGAGTTTCTTCCACTTCAAAAGCTATGACATGTTCGCCGAAGGCAGAAGTAAAGTGTTTGGTTCTTCCGCTTACCAGGATTCTGTGCGGATTTTTATCAATAAATCTTACGACATCACCAATCGAATAAGCCCACAATCCCGAATTGGTTGTTAAAATTAATGCGTAATCTTTATTAAGTTCAATATCTTTCAATGTTAATCTTTTCGCATCCGGCTTTCCGTATTCTTCGAGAGGGACAAATTCATAAAATATTCCGTGATTTGTTAACAATAGCAGACCTTCTTTTGTATAATCATCCTGAAATGCAAAAAAGCCTTCCGATGCAGGAAAAGTCTGTACAATATCCACCTGTCCGCCGAGAAGTTCTTCCATTTTGTCGCGGTAAGGTTCATAATTGACGCCTCCCGTTACGATGAGCTGCAGATTAGGAAAAATTTGGGTGATTTTTTTACCGTGCTTTTCAACGAGCTTTTCAAAATACATAATCAGCCATGGCGGGATTCCGGAAATAAGGGTCATGTTTTCTTTTTCCGTCTCTTCTACGATTTTATCTACCTTAGCTTCCCAGTCTTCCATAATATTGGTTTCCCAGCTTGGAAGCCTGTTTTTTTGTAAATATTTGGGAATGTGATGGGCTACAATGCCCGAAAGGCGACCGGTATTGATCCCGAAAACCTCTTCAAGCTCAGGACTTCCCTGAAGAAAGATCATTTTTCCGTTTACGAAATCGGCATTATTCTTTTTTGAAATATAATGGAAAAGAGCGCTCTGTGCACCTTTTACCTGAAACGGCATTCCTTCCTTTGAAATAGGAATGTATTTTGATCCTGAGGTTGTTCCCGATGTTTTTGCGAAATATTCAGGAATATCTGTCCAGAGAATATTGGCCTGTCCTTTTTTTACCCTTTCGATATAGGGTTTAAGGTCTTCGTAATCTGAAATTTTCACTTTATTCTGAAAATCTTTTACGGACCTGATATTTTCAAAATCGTGTTCTCTTCCGAAAAGTGTTTTTTTAGCGGTATCCACCAGAGAAAGTAATAATTTCTCCTGGTTGTTTTCAGCGTTTTTTTTGAATTCTTCAGTGTTGCGGACATGTTTTTTTGCCCAGAGCAATGCTATTTTTTTCTTGAGGAATTGTAACATTCTTCAAATTTATAAATAACTGAAGAATCTTAGAAACTTTATCGGCAATATCCAATAAAAAAACCGATGAATGAGTGATCATCGGTTCTCGAAATTTGATTATGAAAATAACAACTATTGTTGAGTATTACTTGTTTTCTTTATACCTTTTATCAGGTGTGCCGTCTTTCTTTAGTTTTTTGTTTTCCTTGTACCGTTTATCGGGGGTACCGTCTTTCTTCATTTTTGCGGCAGGTGCGGCTTCAGGTTTTGCAGCTTGCGCTGTTTGCTGATGTTTGGAACCCGCTGCCGGAACGGTTTGCTGGGCGCTTGCAAGCCCAAGCCCAAGTATAATTGACATGGCAGACAATAACTTTTTCATAAGATTTTTTTCTTTGTTTGTTGAATCAAAGGTAGCCAAATTTCTGTCTGAAAAATCCTATTTTTGAAACTTAACTAAAGTTTATCACTGCTTAAAAAAAGATTAAATAATCAGAGATAAAGTTTTGATAAAAAAACCTGCTTTCCTCATAAAGAAAAGCAGGTCCTAACATAATGTATGAAAAGTTGGTTATCGCGTGCAGTTAGCCGTCCACGATTTACCGTCTTTTAAATATAAAATTCTAAGTTCGTTATTATCGATTCTGATATAAGATGTTGCAGTAGATCCTACCATAACCAAAGTATTATCTCCCTGTTGGTTAAATTCAACGCCATTAAGATCCGGAATACCGTTTGAAAAGGCGAAGTTGTACTTTGTTCCGCTCGCGATTTTTGTTACGAATACACTTCCGTCGTTTGAGCTGATGTTGTTGTCTCCGTCTGTATAGCCTACGCTACCTCTGTATGTTCCTGCAAAAAAATCATTGTTGGCAGGGTCATCGTCGTCGCTGCACGATGTGATTGTCGTGACTACAAAAAATAGTAAAGCGAACATTCCTAAAATTCTGATTGCTTTTTTCATAATAATATTTCTTTAATTTTTGGTAGTCTAAAATTTTCAAACAATGTGCCATTTGGAAAATGGAGTGGCTTTTTAACTTTTTATTTAAGTTTTTAGTAAAAAATTAAGATTATAGATTGTTTTTATGTTTTTTTATAAAAAATTGAAGTGGTTTTGGAATGAAAATTAGTAGTACCTTTGTAAGGAATAAACGGTTTCGGAAAACTCCCGAAATCGCTTTTGTCGTTTATAAAGAATTTATATGCAGTTAAAAACCATTAGTGAAAAATTTCTTCCGGAATTGCTTCAAAAAGAATTCGGAAAGGAAATTTTTATTCAGCTGGAAAACCATCAACATATATCCGTAAAAGGCAGTGCCGGATCTGCTGTTTCTATTTTTGCAGCAGAACTTTTTCTCACCCGCAAAAAGCATATCCTTTATATTATTGATGATAAGGAAGAAGCACTGTATGCCAATACGGAAATGGAAGATCTTTTGGGGAAAGATAAAGTATTATACTTTCCCGCAACTCATCTGGAGCCTTATCAGGTGGAAAAAACTCAAAATGCCAATCTGGTTTTAAGAACGGAAGCCATCAATAAGATCACATCAGGAAAATCTCCGAAAGTGATTGTGGCATATGCAGGTGCTTTGTCTGAGAAGGTTTTGAAAAAGGAAGATTTTAAAGCGATTTCCCACCATATTAAAGTTGGAGATCAGCTTGATTTTGATTTTGTGGATGAGCTTCTTAACCATTACAACTTTCAACAGGCCGATTTTGTTTCTGAGCCGGGAGAATTTTCCGTAAGAGGAGGAATTGTGGATGTTTTTTCTTTCTCCAATGAAAGACCTTACCGTATTACTTTTTTCGGCAACGAGGTTGAAAGTATAAGAACTTTCGATATCGAATCGCAGCTTTCTATAGATAAAGTTAATGACTTTCAGTTGGTTTCCAATATGAATTTCACCGTTACCGGAAGCCGGGTTTCTCTTCTTCAGCTCTTGCCGAAGGAAAGTATGGTCGTCTCTAAAAACGGAATTATCGGCATGCAGAAACTGAAAACGTTCTATGAAAAAGCTTTGGAAAAATATGATACTTTAAATAAAGACATTGCCCACAGAGCTCCACAGGAACTTTTCATCTCCGATCAGGAATTTTTATTCGATTATAAAAAGTTTAAGACCATAGACTTCGGAAGTGTTCCTATTGAGGGGCTTATTGATCTTCAGGAGGTCAGAACAGACCAGATTCCCCAACCATCTTTTCACAAAAACTTTGAACTGCTGATCGAAGACCTGGAAGAAAAACAGAATGACGGTTTTGATACCTGGATCTCTTTTTCCGGAGAAAAGCAGAAAGAAAGACTGGAATCTATATTTGAAGAACTTGAACATGAGCTTCCTTTTAAAAGCTTTAAATCTGAACTTCACGAAGGATTTGTAGATCATGACCATAAATTGCTTGTGTACACGGATCATCAGATTTTTGACCGCTATCAGCGCTACAAGGCAAAGAATACATTTGCAAAATCAGAACAGCTTACGCTGAAAGATTTGATGTCTCTAAAAGTCGGAGATTACATTGCCCATATCGATCATGGTATCGGAAAGTTCATGGGACTTGTAAAAGTTAATAACGACGGTAAAATTCAGGAATGTTTTAAACTTACTTATAAAAACGGGGATTTGTTGTATGTAAGCATTCACTCACTCCATAAAATTTCAAAATACAACGGTCCGGAAGGTCGGGAAGTGGTTTTAAGCAAACTTGGTTCACCAAGCTGGAAATCTTTAAAACAAAAGACAAAAGCAAAAGTAAAGCAGATTGCTTTTGACCTTATAAAATTGTATGCCCAACGTAAAACCGCAAAAGGTTTTGCCTACAGTCCGGATTCGTACTTACAAAATGAGTTGGAAGCAAGCTTCCTGTATGAAGATACACCGGATCAGGAGAAGGCAACTATTGATGTGAAAAAAGATATGGAAGCCGATACGGTGATGGACAGGCTGGTTTGCGGAGATGTTGGTTTCGGAAAAACGGAAGTGGCAATCAGGGCTGCTTTTAAAGCGGCAACCGATGGCAAACAGGTGGCCGTGCTGGTTCCAACTACAATTCTCGCTTTTCAGCACTACAGAAGTTTTAAAGAAAGACTTAAAGATTTTCCGGTAAATGTTTCGTATATCAACCGTTTCCGAACTGCCAAGCAAAAGTCTGAAACGATGGAAGCCCTTAAAAACGGTAAAGTAGATATCGTTATCGGAACCCATCAGCTGGCGGGAACCTCCGTTAAATTTAAAGATCTTGGTTTATTGATTATTGATGAAGAGCATAAATTCGGGGTTTCTGTAAAAGATAAATTAAAAACCCTGAAAAGTAATGTTGATACGCTTACGCTTACTGCAACGCCGATTCCAAGAACGTTACAGTTTTCTTTAATGGCTGCACGGGATTTATCGGTGATTAAAACGCCACCACCCAACAGACAGCCCGTGGAAACACAATTGGTTGGATTCAATGAGGAGGTCATTCGTGATGCCGTTTCGTACGAACTTCAGCGTGACGGCCAGGTCTATTTTATCAACAACAGAATTGAAAATCTGAAAGATATTGCCGGGTTAATACAACGTCTTGTGCCGGATGCGAGAGTTATCACCGGCCACGGACAGATGGAAGGGAAACAGCTGGAGAAAAATGTACTTGATTTTATGGAAGGAAAATATGATGTTCTGGTTTCTACAACCATTATAGAAAGTGGGGTAGATGTTCCGAATGCCAATACCATTTTTATTAACGATGCGCAGCGATTCGGAATGGCAGATCTTCACCAGATGAGAGGAAGAGTAGGACGTAGCAACAGAAAAGCGTTCTGTTACCTGATTACACCGCCTTATGATATGATGACTTCTGATGCAAGAAAGCGACTGGAAGCTATTGAGCAGTTTTCTGATCTGGGAAGCGGTTTCCAGATTGCCATGAAAGATCTTGAAATTCGTGGTGCGGGAGATTTACTGGGCGCTGAGCAAAGTGGCTTTATTAATGAAATGGGATTTGAGACGTATCAGAAACTGATGCAGGAAGCACTCGAAGAACTGAAAGATGACCAGGAGTTTGAAAATTTATTCGAAAATGAGGAAGAAAGAAACAAGCTCTTTAAAACAACGAAAGATATTAATATTGATACAGATCTTGAACTTATGCTGCCGGATTCATACATCTCGAATACGGAGGAAAGATTACTGCTCTATCAGAAACTTGCTGAAATCGATAATGAGAAAGATCTTGAGAAGTTTGAATCTGAATTGAAAGACCGTTTCGGAAGCCTGCCGGAAGAAGCTATAAATTTATTGAAAAGCGTAAGCTTAAAATGGCTCGCTTCAGAAATAGGTTTCGAAAAAATTGTTATGAAAAACGGAGTATTTCTGGGATATTTTCCGGGGAATCCTCAGGATAAGTTTTATCAGACAAATAAATTCAGGCATATTATTAATTATCTTACCCAAAATCCAGCGCAGGCACAGCTTAAAGAGAAAACCGGAAAAGAAGGCAATCAGCTGATGATGCGGAAAGATAGGGTAGGCAATGTAGATGAGGTAAATGCTCTACTGAAATCAATGCTGAAAACCGATTAATTGATGCACTCTTTATGTTTTAATTTCATGTAATATAAATTTTAATAAAATTATATCAACTCGGTGTGATTTTTTATATATTTGTCTTTATGAAAAAAACTAAACACAAATGTATGGCCGGATTGTTGTTTTCAGTGATATTAAATGCACAGGTTGGGATTAATACAAGATCTCCAAATGCTGTGCTTGATGTTAACGGAACAACTTCCCTAAGAAAAGAATTGAGAGTTGGCGGTACTTCTTCGCAGGTAGGCAGCGCCGGGCTTAATGGTCAGGTTTTAGTTTCCCAGGGTGAAGGTTTGCCTCCTGTGTGGAAATCTTTGAACGTATCCTTTGTGGAAGAGGGACAGTACAAGCTTATAAACTCATATTTGTCGTCAGATCAGGTTGGCATCGCAAGCCTTTCTACAGGTGTTGCGGCGGATGGTATTTATCAAAGTAATATCGGTGATGATATTACTGATTTAACTAAAGGAAAATGGGTGAAAATTGCTGCTCTTGAAAATAATTTTGTTATTAAAAACAGTAAAAACAAGCTTAATTATCAATTTCAGACAGGAGTTGAAATAAAAGCACCATCCGCAACATCCTCACAAAGTATCACCTTTACATGCGGTGTTTTCAGGAACGGAAAACTTGTGGCAGTGAGACCCGATAAAATTTCCTCGAATAATAATTCTGAAAAGCTGGGCCTGCAGGATTATATTTTTACGCTTAATTATACCGAGCAGAATGTGCCCTCAGGCAATCAGAAAATAGAAGTGGCGTGTCGTAAAATAGATTCGTCCAGTCTGAATTCTGAATTTACCATCGGCAGAAATATATCAAACAGCAATACCATTTCCAATGCATTTATTTTAGAATCTGTTTTTAAGGTAGATGTTATTGAATTTGTAACCTACTAATATCATTATGAAAAAATTATTAATATTATTATTATCTGCAATAAAATTATCGATATGTGCACAGATAGGGATTAATACAAAAACACCCAAATCGATCCTTGATGTAAATGGAGATATGAATCTCAGAGGAAAATTGTCCGTACCAAATGCAGCCAATAATCAGTTGACTACAGGAGTCAATGATCAGATTCTTGTTTCCCAGGGTGAAGGGTATCCTCCGATCTGGAAAACGTTGCGTATTCCTGATTATGAGCAGAATAAGTTTTACCTTATTTTCAGTAATTCTTTTTCTGATAGAACGGGAGTAAAATTCACTTCGTCAGAAGAATCTACAAATGGAGCGTCTATATCAACTTCACTTGTAAAGAATACTAATATAAGTGCATTAAATCTATTTAGAAAAATTTCATCATTATCACAGCCGTTTACTTTATACAGCGCTACGAGCAAAATGTACTTTCAGTTCGAAACAGTAGTGCAGGCAGATTTTCCCAGCAACGGAAATCCCGATATATCCATAGATTATGCATGCGGAATTTTTGTTGATGATAAATTGGTTAATTTAAGACAAAGAAATATTAAAGCCAGCTCGGCAACGAATACATTTATTACGCACAACCAGATCGGAATTGCAGAAAACCTTTCAAAAGGGAATCATACGGTAAGTGTAGCCTGTGCAAGGCTAAAATCGTATAACTCTTCGGCTACACTTGGAATAGGAATCAACGTGGCTACCAATATTGACAGCTTTATTACCCAGTCCTCTCTTAAGGTGGATGCTTATGAAGTTCCTGAAGTGTTTAATCCAGTAACTAATTAAATTATGAGAAAAATATTTACCATTGTATTATCAGTAATTTCAATCTGCTCCTGTGCGCAGGTGGGTATTAATATAGCCAATCCCGTAGGAACTCTGGATGTTAACGGAGATCTCAATATCCGAAAAGAATTCAGGATAGGAGGAACAAATACCGTAAAGGGAGATGCCGGTGCTGTAGGAACAATATTCCATAATAGTTCCGATCTTTCCGTAAACGACTGGAAAAACATAAAGGTTGCAGATGGGCAGGGCAGTATGTCTATTTTCTATATCAGCACATTAACGGATCAGACCGGGGCGACATTTAGCGGATCCAATGGATCGACAACACCATACGTGGAAAACTCTGTAATTAACAATACATGGACGGTATTGTCAGGAACGCAGGATACTTTTTCAATAAGTAAACCTACCAATAAAGTTGTATTTACGTTTCAAACGACTGCACAAAAAACGGGAAACGGAAATTCTTCATCAGGATTTGCGTGCGGAATTTTCCTGGATGATGTACTAAAGGCAGTGAGAACAGATGTTATAATCGGAACAGACGGATCTTATAAAATCTTTAATCTTAATGCAACACTTACAGATGTTGTCCCTAAAAATAATTATTCAGTAAAGGTAGCCTGTACGAAAAGAAATCTAAATTCAGGAACACTGGGAATAGGAATACCTTCTAATACAACGTATCTTAATAATGCAATGGCTCAATCTGTATTTACCACATCAGTGCTGCAACCTTATTAGTTGAAAGTTTATCTAATTTCTAAAATTACCTCTTCTTTATGCATATTTAAATATATTTAATCCACAAGTTAAAGAAAATGAATTATATTTGAAACCTAAAAAATTAATAACGTATGATAAAGAGGTACTTTATTTCATCTCTTGCCTTTCTGGCATTAAGTTTTTCCATTTCTTGTGACAATACTACAGAAGATCCGCCAAATCAGAATAACAACAGCTCTGCCGGCCAGACAATTACCGGACCAAGGATTCTGAGTAAGCTTACAAGCGGAACAACAGATCAGGAAGAATATATTACCAATGCGGGAATTCTATCACAGGCTTTTATCAGAGATGCGGGAAGCACCAATACGATTACTGCTACTGTTACGTATTCCGGCAACAAGATCTCTAAAATCAGGTATTTGGATAATGTTAATCCGCACGTCATAGATAATCTTTATACTCTTGACTATACAGCGGGCAAATTATCGGGAATAACAATGGATCAGACGTTGTTATCTACCACAAACCATAGTGATTTTACAGTGTATTATGATGCCAACGGACAGTTGTACAGAATTGTGGAAAAGAAAAAGATGGGAGGCAGCACCAGCTACACTCATTATGTTGAAAATAAATTTACATTCGCCGCAGGAAATGTTACAAAACTTGAGTATACGACTATGCTGATGAACGGTGGTAATCCGGACCCTTCAACATCCACGGCCATGTCCTATGCATACGATAATTATGATTCTAAAATAAATCCTTACACGACTCTACCAAAAGAATATTTCATGGTTACAGGGACATTGTTCCCGATTAATTTTAATGCACTGTCGTCTAATAATACAGGGAAAATTACCTTGATTAATCCGGGTGCGCCACAGATCAGCGTTCCGAAATCCTATCTGTACGATTCGCAGAATTATCCGATATCGGATCCCGGACAAATTGTGAAGTATATATATAAACCACTTTAACTATATTTTATCGTTATTAGTTTTGTCTGAAAAGGAATAAAAACATGATTTTTATTCAAAAAAAAACTATATTTGTGGAAAAATAAATAATCCCACCTTGGAATGAAAAGACTTTTTTATTTTATTTTGCTTTTAGTAGGTATTTCTACAGTTCATTCTTGTAAAGATTTGGCAGATGAAGACGGAAATCCGCTGCTTGATATCAACAACAATACAGGGCTTATCGGCGCACGTGCATTGTACAGAGAAATTACGGATGCTGATACACTGGCTACCTATTATTATAACGGCCTTCAGGTATCGAAAGTTATCACAAGAAAAGCGTCTGTAACTGATGTGCAGTATAGTGGTGACAAAATAAGCAGAGTAACCTTCAAAGGTTTTCTGGATTCTGACAATAACGGAACGCTGGATACAGACAGTACATCATACGAACAGCAGTTTACGTATGGTAATACAGGCACACTGGATATTATTTCCGAAACCCGTTCCGTATATAAGAGAACACCTCCTGTGCCACCTTCCACTATTCCGGGGCCATGGGTGATTCTTAGAAAATCAAAAACACTTTATAACCTTACCTACAGTTCTACCACTTCAAAGCTGGCTAAGATTGTAATGCGGACAGGTGATGAAGCAATAGGGGTACCTTTTGCATATACCAATTACTCAGAAACTAATTATGAATATTCTGGTGATAATGTAACGAAAGTAGTAAGAAGCTACGGACCTGTTGCAGGGGGTGTATTCGGTGCTGTAACGTCAAAATACGGTTATGAATTCTCCGATTATGATGCGCAGATCAATCCGTTTACTTTGCTGCCAATGGCCTATAAAATTTCCAGATTGTTATCAACGGAAAAAAATGACCTGGACAGCTGGATCCTGTCGCCAAACAGTCCTAAAAGAAAGTCTGTTGCCGATCTTACGCAGCCGGTACCGATACCGGTAGTTGTTTCTACAAATTACAATTATGATGCGCAGACCTACATGAGAAAAGGATATGGCGTAAACTACATTTACAAACCATTATAACAATAATCTTTTAAAATATTATTAAACTCAATCTTTACAGGTTGAGTTTTTTGTTTTAATACCTTAATTTTGCAAAAAATTTCTCAATGAAATATTTGATAGTAGGCCTTGGAAACAAAGGCTCAGAATATGAAAATACGCGTCACAATATAGGTTTTAAAGTAGCTGATAAAATCGCGGAAACGCTGGAAGTTCCTTTCAATAGTACCAACTTCGGATGGATGGCAGACGGTAAATATAAAGGAAGAAGAGTATTGGTGTTAAAACCGGATACCTACATGAATCTCTCCGGAAATGCAGTAAAATACTGGATGCAGAAAGAAAATATTCCGCTGGAAAATGTGCTGATCGTAACGGACGATCTGGCACTTCCTTTTGGGACTTTAAGAATGAAAGGAAAAGGATCTGATGCCGGACACAACGGCCTTAAAAATATCAACGAGGTTCTTCATACCCAAAATTATGCACGGCTGCGTTTTGGGATATCAGCAGATTTTTCCGAGGGCAGGCAGGTAGATTATGTGCTCGGAACATGGAGTGAAGAAGAAAATGCGGCACTTCCGGAAAGAATAGAAAAATTTTCCAAGGCAAGCTTGTCATTTGTATTTGCCGGAATTAATAATACGATGTCGGCTTTTAACGGGAAATAAAGTTATCGTTTGTACACGGTAATATCGCGTATTACTTTTTTCTCCAGGAAGTTCTTTTCATTAGGTGTGAAACGGTAATTGTGCTCCTGTTCAAAAAATTCCAAAGGGGTAGTTGCCGTGTCATCAGCTTTCCATCTGACAATCATAGTAACACCGTTTCCGGAATTGATATCCTTATCTGAAAAAGTAAATACAGTGCTCGGAAGAGGATAATTGGTATCTTCTCTGAATTCGGATTTAGCTTGTTTAGGTTGCATCTGCACCATATCTTTCAGAAGGAGTGAGAAGGGTTTTCCGATGTATTTTTCTTTATTAATTTCAAATCTTTTTGCATAAGACAGTGTATCCGTTATGGTTTTTTTACCGGAAGTTTCCTGAGATTTAAGAAAACCGTTCAGAAAAAAAAGAAATACGAAAAGAAGTAGTTTAAGTGGTGCAGCCATAATTAATCTTAGAGTTTTACCATTCAAAAGTAAGAATTTTAAGGCGAACTATAATGCGGCGCTTTATCTCAATTATAATTATGAAATTGGAAATACTATCAATAAAAAAGACCATCAACTCTGATGGTCTTCTGATGTACTTTTAAAATTTAATTTCCAATCTATCTAACGATAACATATTGTATTGATTTCTCCAGTTTCAACCAGAGAGAATAAGAGATTGCTTATAGCCAGCTTACAGCTCCTGTTTCTACATCGTAATTGGCTCCTACAATTTTTATCTTGCCTTCCTCCTCAAGCTTTCTGAGTGTCGAGCTTTGTTTGCGGATATCTTCAATAGCGCTTTTTACGTTCTGATGATTTAATCTCTCTAAAAGATCGCTGTTTTTTGAAGAACGTTCTTCTCCTTCTTCAATAACCTGTTTAATGATAGGGTCAAAATGGTTGATAAGATGGTTCAGGTTATCCATACCCAATCCTTCAATTTGTGCGGCATCCAGGCCGCCTTTCAGTGCTCCGCATTTGGTGTGCCCCAAAACAACTACCAGCTTGGAACCTGCCACATTACATCCGAACTCCATAGAGCCCAGAATATCCTGATTTACAAAATTTCCGGCAATTCTGATGCTGAAAATATCTCCAAGACCCTGATCGAAAATAAGCTCGGCGGAAGTACGGCTGTCTATGCAGCTCAGAACCACGGCAAATGGCCACTGCCCTTCGCGGGTGGCATTTACCTGCTCCAGAAGATCTCTGTTGGCTTTAAGGTTATTTACAAATCTCTGGTTCCCTTCCTTTAAAAAGTCTAATGCTCTTTCAGGGGTTATGGTAGACTGAGTTTCGTGCGTGTGTGCTTTCATATAATCTATTTATATTTTTTAAAGTTAAAAAAATTATTAAACAATGAATTTACATTGCTCGTTTATGAGTAACTACAATATGAGAATCTTCATCTCTTTCATAGTCTTTGTATGAGGTTTTGAACCCTAAGAGTTCTACATTAATGTCTTCTTCTTTAGCCCGGATATTGGCAAAATCCTGAATCATCTCCAAAACATCGGTAGCAATATAAGAGGTCCCTCTGGCGTCAATGGTAACGGTAGAGTTCGGCTTTATATTTTTCAATGTTTTTTTAATCGCGGCTTTATTCAGGAATGAAACTTCCTCGGCGAGTTTGACTGTAATTTCATCTGCATCATTAAGCTTTTCCCTGCTCAGATAGTAGGCTCTTTTCATATTTCCCTGCAGGATATAGAAAACTGAGATCGCAAGTCCTATTCCCACGCCTTTCAGCAGATCTGTAGCGACAACAGCAATTACAGTTGCCACAAAAGGGATGAACTGAAATTTTCCCAGTTGCCAGAAATGCCTGAAAGTAGCCGGTTTTGCCAGCTTATATCCAACCAGGATCAATACTGCAGCCAGCGTAGAAAGAGGAATAAGATTTAAAATAACCGGAATTGATAAAACACAAATCAACAGGAGAATACCGTGAATAATTGTTGAGGTTTTTGATGTTGCTCCTGCATTGGCATTCGCAGAGCTTCGAACCACCACGGAAGTCATTGGTAGTCCGCCGATAAATGAGCTTACCAGGTTTCCTATTCCCTGGGCTTTTAACTCCAGATTGGTATCTGTTATTCTTCGCTGTACATCCAGCCTGTCTGAAGCTTCAATACAAAGCAGTGTTTCAATAGATGCTACGATTGCGATAGTTGCTCCCGCTATCCAAACCTTCGGATTCATAAATCCGTTGAAATCCGGAGTTGTGATAAGGTTTTTAAAATCATCCAGTGACTGTGGCACCGGAAGCGACACCAGATGCTGGGTCTGTATTGCCAGTGAGCTGCCCGTCATTTTAAATATTTCATTCAGAATGATCCCCGCTACTACGGCTACCAAAGCGCCGGGAAGCATTTTTATTCTTTTTAAAACATGAACTTTATCCCAAATGATTAATATGGATATTGAAACTAGGGTCACAATAATTGCTCCCGGATGAATAGCTCCGAATAATTCGGAAAAATATCCGAAATTCAGTCCGTTATCAAAGATCGACTGGTGCCCTTCGTAATCTTTATCAAATCCCAAGGCGTGTGGAATCTGTTTTAAAATAATAATGATCCCGATGGCGGCAAGCATTCCTTCAATAACGTTATTGGGAAAATAATTGGAAATGCTTCCTGCCCGTATGAATCCTAAAACCAACTGAATAACTCCGGCAATAATACCCGCACAAAGGAAAATATTAAATGCACCGAGATCTGTGATTGCTGTCAGTACGATAGCAGTTAATCCGGCTGCCGGTCCCGATACGGAAATATTGGAATTACTGATGGTGCCGATTACAAGGCCTCCCACGATTCCTGCAATAACTCCTGATAAAGGAGGTGCGCCTGAAGCAAGCGCAATTCCTAAACAAAGGGGAAGTGCTACTAAAAATACAACGAGTCCTGAAGGGAAATTCTCCTTTATTCCTCCTATTAATGATGTTTTTTTCATAATGTCAAACTGCTGTGAATAGAACTGATTTATTCTGCTCTTAATAAATCAATTACAAAAGATTGGAAATTTAATTTTTACAATAGTACATGGGCGTCCGATACCAAATATGGTATGAACATGATCAAAAGTCTAATGATAAAAATTAAGCTTCCGGAGGCGGAGAAAATATGGAAAGTAAGGGCGACAGATGAAAGGAATCATCTACCGGTACAAAAGATTTTTCTTCCAGAGAAGTTTCGAAAAACTTGAGATAATCGAATACATCCAGTGGTTTTGGAAGTGTTTTTTCATAAACAATAAAAGATGACGGGTGTGAGTGTGGTTCCTCTTCGCTGATTACAACATTTGTTCTCGTAAGATCCCAGCCCAATACCGAAGCAATACCCGGTAAAGCCGTGAAGTTTATAAAAAACAGTAATGTAATAATACTCCAGAGTTTCATTTTACTTTTTTTAAGAAAAACTATTTGGTCTTTCTGCTCATTACCCAGTTAGAACCCGTAAGGTTGTAGATTTTCTGGATGTCTTTAAGAATTTTTTCAAAATCAATTTCCAGATCAATAATCTTACCTGTTCTGAGGTCAAATACCCAGCCGTGAACAACAGGATACTCCTCCAGGATGTATCTTTCCTGTACACAGGCCATTTTGATGACGTTAATACATTGCTCCTGAACATTAAGCTCAACCAGCCTGTCATAACGTAAGCTTTCATCGCCAATAGAATCCAGCTCGCTTTGATGAAGTCTGTACACATCACGGATATTTCTAAGCCATGGATTCAGCAGTCCGAGATCTTCTGGTGTCATAGCTGCTTTCACCCCGCCGCAGTTATAATGGCCGCAGACAATAATATGTTTCACTTTCAGATGTTCTACTGCGTATTGAATAACGGCTGTTGAACTCATATCCAGCGTATTTACAATATTAGCTATATTTCTATGAACAAAAACTTCACCGGGTTTCGCTCCCATCAGTTCTTCCGCTGTTGCCCGGCTGTCTGAACAGCCAATATAAAGATAGTCGGGACTTTGTGTCTTGGCGAGATCGTGAAAGAATTCAGGATTATCTGCCAATTTAGACTCTACCCATTTCTTATTGTTTTCAAAAATAACCTTGTACGATTGTGACATAATTTGCTTTATTATAATTATTTATTTCGTGTAAATTATTTTTAAAATCAATAGACTAAATCAATAATATTGCAAAAATAGAATTTTTGATGAAAAAGCACATATTTTTAACAAAGTTTAATATTAAAATATGCTTAAAATCATCTGCAATTCCGAAAAAATTAAACTGATATAATCTTATTGGAAAAAAATAATGAATAAAATTACAAAGTATAAATATAATATTGAATTTATATTGAAAATTTTCTCCATTCGGAGTAAAAAGAATATTAAATAAAACTATAGTTCTTAATAGTACATATGATATTGTTTCCTTACTTCTGCAACGTATTGTAGTTTATACTTTTCATTTCCAGATTCAGATATTTGTTTTCTTCACTTTTATAATGTGCCGGAGGTTCAAGTCCCATGTATTTCATAATCAAAGGATAGACGTATGTGGTTTGTGTTAGCAGTGTCTCGCGGCCTGTAATTTTGTAGGAAGACGGTACTTTATTGCCAAACCAGACAAAAAATGGTACCTGGGTAGATTCTTTGGAGTCTATATGAAGTAGTTTGTCACCCTGTACCTTCAGCCCATGATCGGAAACATAGATAACAACAGAATTTGTATTTTTTAGGATGTCAAAAATACTTCCGAGAACATAATCTGTATACTTTACGGAGCTGTCGTAGCAGTTCATTCCCCCGGAATTCCAGTTGGAAGGCAGCCTGTTGCAGGGATTCGGATGACTGCCCATGATATGCAGCACTATAAATTTCTCTTCTTTACCGCGAATAGCGTGTTTAAGTTCAGGAATGATCACCTCATCGTATCCGTTGATCCATTTCTTGTTTTTCGACAAAGAAGCCAGAGCCGTTATTCCCCTTGCGCTGGCTTGTGTACTGAGCCAGAAAGAATTGTATCCGACCTGGTTGGCAAGATTAATAACATTGTACGAAAGCTTGTCGTAGTGATATTTGTACTCATCCGGATGAATGCTGGAGAGCATCAGAGGAACACTTAGATTGGTAATTCCTGCCGGGGAGACTGCATTCTCGAAGATCATCATATTTTCGGCCTGCTGATCTGCATAAGGCGTAGTCTTTTTTCCGTAGCCGTATAATGACATGTTTTGTTTTCTTTCAGATTCTCCAATGATCAGAATAACATTTTCTATTCCGGGCTGTATTTTTTTGATGTTAAAAACAGGAACATTTTTTTTAATGGTATTGATGTCATCCTGAATTTTCATCGCCGTAGTGAAGTCGGACAAATGGTAATATACATTTTTGATCATTTTTCCGCCTCCTTTATTGCTTATATACCGGTGTTTAAGGTAATAAGTATACGGCATAACAAGCCACAGAACTGCTATAAGAATGAATTTGATATTGAATGTTACAATATTGTTTTTCAGATAATTGACAGAATATAATACCAATCCTAAAAAAATTAAAAAAAGTACGGTGGGCAGTATAAACATATAAGACATACTGAAAGCCTCGTTCATATTCGTTTCCAAAATACTGATCGCCATTCCTACATTAAAGCCGGAATGGTAAACGAAAAAACACGATACCGAAATCAGAAAATTCACACTGAGTAATAAGCACAATATCACGGCAATTGCAGCAGTATATCTGTTCTTAAAAAGAAGAGCGTTAAAAACAAGAAAAGAGCAGAACATAAGTCCGTATTCCAGTATATTCTGGATGCTTTCAAACCATTCTTTATCAAAAAGCTTTTGAAAAATATAAGGAAAAGAAAGCAGAAAACCTGTGAGGTATAATAAAATAATGAGTATAGGAATTGTTTTTTTTAGCATGATATTGTGTTTATGCAGTAAAATATGTCAGATACGCTAGACTTTCCGGTTGATATAACCTTCTGTAGCATTTTCTGTCGGAATAATTTTGGCGGGATTTCCCAGAACAACAGAATTGGACGGAACATCAAAATTTACGTAAGAATTAGGCACAATCAGGACGTTATCCCCAATTGTGACTGCTCCTACAATAACAGCATTAGTGCCGATCCACACCTCATTACCAATAACTGGAGAACCTTCATTTTTGCCACGGTTCTGTTGCCCGATGGTAACGCCCTGGGCAATATTACAGTTCTTCCCGATAACCGTTTCCGGATTGATGACCAGGCTTCCCCAGTGTCCAAGATAAAAACCTTCTCCAATTTGTGTTTCAGGGTAGATCTGGAATCCATACTTGATCTGGTAATGCCGTAAAACCAGTCTCCAAAATATATTCAGAACAGTTTTTTTCTGGTATTTTTGAGCCATTCTTAGAATATAAACAAAGTGGAGATTGGGATTGATGCATTTTTTCCAGATCTTAATCCTGGAGAGCCATTTTCCGCTTTCCCTGTAAAAATCTTTCTGAATGATAGAATAATCTGCCATTATGCTTGTTTTTAAACTTCGTCAATAATTTTTTGAAGATGCTCTACCGATTTTTCTAAAACAAACGGAAGTTCGGTCTGTGCGATTTCTTTTTTATATTCTTCAGTAAGATCTTTATCCGTGAGAAATTTTTTCATTCCCTCATAAATTCCTTCTTCAGAATTGGGTGTGATATTTCCCAGCCTGCCATCCTGCAAGAGATCTCTTATTCCTGAAATATCAGTTGCAGAAATAGGTTTGTTGAAGATAAGTGCTTCCGCAATCACCGTAGGAAAACCTTCATACCTCGAAGACATGACATAAAAATCTGCTCTTTTCAGGTAAGGATAAGGATTGCTGGTGAAACCTAACATTTTTGCCGTTTCCTGAAGGCCGAATTTGTTAAGCTGATTCTGAATAGTATTAAAGTCGTACCCGTCACCAATGATGAGCAGCTGATGTTTCAATCCTTCATCAATCAGTTTTTTATGAACATTCAGCAGGCGGTCATAACCTTTTTGGGGAAATACCGTACCTATAGAGACAAACGTAGGAAGATTTTCGGTAAAAGGATAATCCTGAATCTCAGCATCTGATTTTCTCAGTGTATCTTCCCGGTCAATAGGATTAAATATTTTAATGATAGCTGCTTTTTCGTCATCGCTGTCTGCAAGTTCATACATTCCGTCCCGGATTTTATTGGAAATCACCAAAATCCTGTCAAACCTGAAAAACTCACGAATCACTTTTGTCGTATAGCCTTTTATACTAAAAATGTCATTATGAACCCAGATGATTTTTTTTGAATTTTTTTGCGGACTCGAGAGTATTTCTTTATACATGGCATGAATAGCCGCAATTTCCACGTCGTATTTTTTATTTTTTAAAATAAAGCGATAAAGCAGGAACGGGAACCAAAGGAACATTTTTTCATAAAGAACCCTGAAAGCTTTTATGGGAATATCTTTCGGCCTGTTGGTGGTGATCATTTCTCCTTTTATAAGATAACGCAAATTTATCCAGGAAGGAACTTCTTTAAGGTACATCCCGGAATACAAATTCACCAGAAGATCAATTTCGTATTTATCCGGAGGAAGGTTTTTCAGAAAATTAACCAATACTTTCTCTGCGCCGCCGTGCCGCAGCGAGCCTATTCGAATGAGGATTTTTTTCTTTTTCAATTTGTTTTTTTTTCGTTTGTGTATTTGTGAGAACTAAGTTATTTAATTTTTCTCGCTTTTTTGTATTTATGAGGAAGATTTTCTTTAATATAGGCATCAAGTTTTTTTCGGTCCTTTTCCAGCTCGCGGGGATATTCGGGATTATTTTTTAAAACAATATCTCCGTAATCTTCTATTGTGCAGAGAAATTGTGCGGGATTTCCAATAAATACGGTATTGTCGGGCATAGATTGCGACAATACGGAATTGGCTCCCAAAATACAGTTGTTTCCGATCTGTACATCCTGCATGATGACACAGTTAAGACCGATGGTGCAGTTATTTCCTATTTTGATCCTTCCCATAATTCTGGCATCTTCATATCCGGGAAGCTTTCTCAGTAAGGTTGTTGTTCCGCCGTGATTCACAAACCTTACCCCGGCGGCAATATTTACGTTGTCACCTATTTCGATAAGGTAGGGCTCTGTTCCGAAGAACACTTTATCAGGCATGTTGAAATTACTGCCTACTTTCATGCCTCTGTATTTTGCAGCTTCAAGGCCGGCTCTGTTTAAAAGGGAATGATAGAGCGCATGCATTTTTATTAAAATTCTAAATAAAAAAATCATCACAAGTGTACATTTGTTTTGTTACTTTTGCAAAGAAAGAAAATTTATTAACATGATGAAAGTTTCGAAAATAGAATATTATCTTCCTCATTCTGTGCTGACTAATGAAGATCTTGAAAAACTGTTTCCCGAATGGAGTTCTGAAAGAATCCATGAAAAAGTAGGAATTTCGCAACGCCATATTTCTTCTGATAATGAAACGGTGCTGGATATGGCCGTAAAGTCTTCAGAAAAAATTTTTGAGAGCTACGACCGCAGTAAAGTAGATTTTATTTTATTCTGTACCCAAAGCCCGGATTACTTTCTGCCTACAACTGCATGTCTTTTGCAGGACCGCCTGAAACTGAGGAAAAATATCGGAGCTATTGATTTCAATCTGGGGTGCTCAGGATTTGTTTACGGGTTGGCTTTCGCCAAAGGCCTGATCGCAGCAGGAATCGCTAAAAGGATTCTTCTCGTTACCTCAGAAACCTACACCAAACATATCCACCCGGATGACAAAGGAAACCGGAGCATATTTGGGGATGCTTCTGCATCAGCAATTGTAGAAAAATCAGAAAGTTCCCGTGAGTACCAGTTCTGCCTTGGTACCGACGGAAGCGGAGCAGAAAATCTTATCGTGAAAAAAGGTGCCTTCAAAAAAGATTTTAAACTTAACCCCGAACATGAGTTCAATCCCGAAAATATATACATGAATGGCCCTGAAATTTTTAATTTTACGATTGAAAATATCCCGGGACTCGTAAGAGAAACACTGGAAATCAATAAAATGCAAATGGATGATATTGATCATTTTGTATTCCATCAGGCGAATTCTTTTATGCTGAATTATCTGAGAAAGAAAACAAAAATTCCGGCAGAGAAATTCTATATTGATATGGAAAAAACGGGAAACACCGTATCTGCAACCATTCCCATTGCTTTGAAGAATATGATGGATAAAGGAATGCTGAAGACCGGGGATAAGGTATTAATGGCCGGTTTCGGGGTGGGATATTCCTGGGGCGCCACCATCATGGAAATGTAAAAACACAAACTTTAAAATTATACCAAATGAAAACATCTGTTTTTTTAGAAAAACTTCAGGAAGAACTTGAAGAAGATGAAATTCTGACCCCTGAAACCAACCTGAAATCTTTAGAGAGCTATGATTCAATAAGCTTGCTTGCCGTTATTGCATTTGTAGACGAACATTTAAGTAAGAAAATCGATACCAAGCATTTTAAGGATATAGAAACGGTTTCGGATCTTATGAATGTGATAGGGAAAGAAAATTTTGAAGAGTAATGGATTCTTTTTCCTTGCAAAATAAGGTTATTCTCATTACAGGAGCTTCTTCCGGGATTGGAAGAAGCTGTAGTGTAGAGTGCAGTAAAAGAGATGCTGATCTCATTCTTGTAGGAAGAAATCGTGATGAACTGATGAAAACCGTATCCCTGCTAAATCCCGAAAGTAAAGTTGAAGTCATTGCAGAGGATATTGCACAAAATGATAATCTGGAAAGTATTATAGCAGACAAAGTTCTGGTATTGGGTAAAATATCAGGATTTATACATTGTGCAGGAATCGAAAAAACACTGCCGTTAAAAAAGCATAGTCCCGCACTCTATCGCGATATATTTGCTGTAAATGTTATAGCCGGATTCGAAATTGCCAAAATCTTATCTTTAAAGAAATATAAAGATGAAACGTCCAGCTTTGTATTTATTTCTTCCGTTGCGGGAATGGTCGGAGAGCCTGGAAAAGTCGCTTATTCGGCAAGCAAAGGAGCTGTCATTTCCGGAGCACGATCTTTGGCAATGGAGCTCGCCAGAAGCAATGTCCGCGTAAACAGTATAAGCCCGGCAATGGTAAATACCTCTATTTTAGAAAAGATGTTTGAAGATATTGGCGAAGAGGCCTCTTCGGAAATTATCAGGAAACACCCATTGGGAATAGGGGAACCTAAAGATGTGGCCAATGCGTGTATCTTCCTGCTTTCCGATGCTTCAAAATGGGTAACCGGAACCAATCTGGTGATTGACGGAGGATACTCTGCACAATAATTATTTTTTGCAGGTTGTTGTAATCATTTCTTCAATACAGTTAAATATTTTTTGATTGTCAAACTGACTTTCAATATTTGTAAGATTTTCTCTGATGTGAGCAATAAGTCCGGGATCGGTAAGAAAGGTCTTCATTGCCGAATACATTTCATCAACTTCATAGCTGATGAGGTAGCCGGTTTTACGGTCTTCGATCATCAATCCCACATCTCCTACATTCGTTGCAATAGTGGGTTTTTGAAGAAGTAAGGCTTCTGCAATTACCAGAGGCCATGCTTCAGATTCTGAAGGAAGGATAAAGTAGTCTGCTTTTCTGATGTAGGGATAAGGATTCATCTGATTTCCTTTTAAAATAAAAGTATTTCCTACTTTGTATTTTGCGGCTTGAGAAGCCAGATTCTTCATTTCATCGCCGTCACCAATAATGATAATGCTGTGATAAAATCCTTCATGTATAAGTCTTTTGTGAGCTTCAATAAGCTTATGGTAGCCTTTTCTTGAGTGAAGTCTTCCGATGGAAACGAAAACGGGTCCTTCCGGAAAGTCGTCAGGTTCTTCCTGTGCCTTTTTTTTGATTTCGTCAACAGGAATAGGATTGATAATGACACTCTCAACCGGATAATTAAGATCGGGATAATAATGATGCATCATGTCTTTGATCTTATGGGAGCAGTACACCATATGATCAAACCTAGGGAAGCTTTTTAAAATTGCGGGTACCAAAGGCTGGAATTTCGGAACATTAATTTCAGAATGAAACCATCCTATTTTTTTTGAATTTTTATTGGTAGAATTAAGAATGGCGTCATAATCTCTGTAATCCATACCGATTTCCACATCGAAAACGTCATTGATGAGACGATCTGCGATGGCAGGATTATTTTTCAGCTTTTTCAGCTTTAGTCTTCTAAATACAAGCTGAATTTTCTTCAGCAAAGGGTTACCGGAAAAATCTTCTTTTCCGTTGGTAAGGTATACTTTCCTTACATGGCGGGGAATTTCATCACGCAGCTCGCCCTGGTTGAGAGTAAGGCAAACGGTCATTTCAAATTTATCAGGATCAAGGTTGTTGAGTAAGCTGAGCAGTACTTTTTCTACGCCTCCCATTTCCATGGAGCGGTGCCTGAACAAAATTTTTATTTTTTTTTCTAACATTAGCCGAAAATTGATTGTAAGGTAATCTGCATTTTTTTTCTTAAACGGAAAGGTATTTGATGCTGATATTGCAGAAGATCAAATATCTCATCTGCGTTGGTATAATGATCAGGAATCTTTTTTCCGTTGATAGTAGTGAGACCTCTGCGTTTCATGGTATTGAAGATAACCTGCGCAAAATATTCGTGGGACCTTTTTTTGTTTTCATTCTGGGAAATACCTCCCTCATGGGTCCTGTACAGGTAGTTAACTTCATTGATAAATCTTACTTTTCCTTTTTCATACATTTTAAGGTAAAGGTCCTGATCTTCACCAATCTTTAAATCCGGATTCATTTTTTCCGTTTGCTCATAAATATCTTTTCTAAATGCTACAAAATGAGCAATCTGTATGGGGAAGTTAAAAAAGTAAGGATTTCCATTCGGAACCTGCATTGCAGATCTGAATGGTGCGACAGGTTTAAGATTATGGTCACAGGTCATAAACCTTGAGAAGGTGAGGGCCGTATTTTTTTTGGTTGCAAATACTTCCATACATTTCTGGATCGCTGTAGGAGTAATAGCATCATCGGGATCTACGAATCCGCAGATTTCTCCCTTGGCAAGCTCAATCAGCCTGCTTTTTGTAACACCTACGCCGGAATTTTTCTCATTTTCAAAAAATTTGAATCTCTGATCAGCTGAAATAAGTTCCTTAATTTTATCCTTTTCGGATTCAGCGGAAGCATCATCTAATATAATTGCTTCCCAGTCTGTATACGTCTGCTGTAAAATACTTTCGTAACAATCTATGAAGAACCGGGAATTGTTATAATGTGCAATAAGGATGGAAAACTTCATGACTGTTTTTTTAGCATTAAATTCTGATGATTGACTACGGTTGTATTGTCCGGAATATCTTTGTAAATGACACACCCTGCACCAATGATACAGTTGTCGCCGATAGTGACACCTTTTAAGACGGTAACATTACTGCCGAGCCAGCAGTTGCTGCCGATTACAATAGGTGCTTTGGTAAATTCCGAATGAAACAGTTTAAAATCCGGCTGGGTATGGTACGCATGGTTGTGGTCATACAGCTTTACATTTTCTCCGAATAATGTACTATCACCTATGGAAATGCTTTCCAGGCAACTGATGGAACAGAAATTATTCATGAAAAAATGGTCACCTATTTCTAAGGTTGCATTCTTTTCAACAAGAATATGTGTATAATTTCTGAAGCTGGCGGCATTTCCTATCGTTATTTTCTTTGCATTTTTATGCAGTACGAATTGGTCATCAATCCCAAGTCTTATTTCTTTGAAAGAAACATTAGGGTGTCTTTTCAGAAGAGAAATCTGATTTCTTCTCTGGAGCTTTGCTAAAATTTCATAAAGCATAATAAATTTTTTTTCTCATTTGTATTGTACAAATATAATTTGTTTTTACATAATAATTAAGAATAAATCTTATTTTTGTGCCTTAAAATTAATACTTTATATCAAAAAAGTCTTCGGAGCCGGAGTGCCGGATTGATAGATTAAAGCATGTTGCGATTCTGTGAAGATTAGTCAGATTACATTTACCCGTTTTGTCGCTGCAATGGCGATCGTTATCTCTCATTTTAATAAAGATTTATTTTTATATAAGATCAGTTTTATTTCGGATATTTTTCTCAGGGCCAACGTTGGGGTGAGCTATTTCTTCATTCTTTCCGGCTTTATCATGATTGTTGCGTACCATAGAAAGAAAAAAATCAGTTACCGGGACTTTTACAGGAACCGTGTCGCCAGAATTTATCCTCTATATGTTGTGGGGCTGTTGCTTTATCTTGTAACACGATGTTTCGATTTCAGCTTTTACAAAGCTTTTTTATATCTTTCCGGGGTTCAGAGCTGGATACCAGGAAAAGCCCTTATTCTTAATTTTCCGGGTTGGTCTATTTCCGTAGAGTTTCTGTTTTATCTGTTGTTTCCCCTGCTGTATAATTATTTGTACTCAAAAGGAAACAAAAGCATCTGGATTATTGCGATTCTGATCTGGATCGGCACTCAGGTTTTTTCCAATTTGTATATCAATTCACCTTCCTATAAAGGGCCGCATACCGAGAGTCATGAATTCATTCATTATTTTCCGCTTTGGCACATTAATGAATTTTTAATAGGAAACCTCGCAGGGCTGTTCTTTGTGAAAAACCGTAAAGAAAAAAATTATGATCTTGCCGTTATTGTACTTTTTGTAGGTGTCATGTTGTCATTGGTTTTTATTCCGCTGAATTTCCATAATGGTTTAATGGCTGTTTTATTTGTTCCGGTCATTTATTTTATTTCCTGTAATACGGGATTCCTGACCAAAATATTTTCACTAAAACCGCTGGAATTTCTGGGAGAAATTAGTTATGCGATCTATATCATCCATATTCCTCTGCTGTATATTCTGAGATCGGTCTTATGGGATTACTTCCAGGTATCTCAAAGCGATACGGTATTTTGGATTTACATTTTGGTTCTAATGGCTGTTTCAGCAATTTTTTACCGTTTTATTGAAAAACCGATGCGGGATTATATCAAGAAATTAAGTTTTCTGAAACGATGAAAATGTATACCGATACACTTAGTGTATGTTTTAATTAAGATAATTGTCAGAAAAGATCTTTCCTGAAGTTAATATTATATAGGCCTGAACGAATGCTTCTGTAATCTGTAAAAAGATATTTTGTGATCATTACCCATTTTTTTAATGTTGGTGCCAGAGCTATTTCGTAGCTTCTGTGCATTCTCCGGATGTGTAGTTTTATGTCTTGCGAAATTGTATTTTCATTCTGTGCCCACTCATTTATTTCTTTCCAAAGCAGAACTCTGGTTGTGGCAGGGTTTACTTTTTTAGAATCTACCACCGTAATTCTGTTATTTGCATGAACGCCTCTCATTGCAATAGCTTTATCTAAAATCCCGGGATAAAGATCAAGATAATAAGATAACCTGAACAAAAACTCAGTGTCCTGATGAAGCCTTAAATGTGTCTTGAAGAAAGGGTTTAGTTTTTTAACCATAGCGTCTTTCCTTATGGTTAGGCAGTCAATGCTGAAGAGCCCGAAACTTCCTTTCATACCAAGCTGGCCCGGAAAGACATCTTTGGGATCATGCCTTTCATACACAGTAGTTAAATTATCTTTAAAAAGACGGTAGTATTGTTCCTTCGCCTTTGTAGAATAATAATGAACTCCTAAAGCTCCGTAAACACCTTCTACTTTTGGGTCTTTAAACAACTGTTTTTCGGCGTCAAAACGGTTGGGTAAATAATAATCATCCGCATCAAGAAAGGCAATAAATTCGCCGTCTGCCATAGCTATTCCTAAGTTTCTTGTGGCTCCTGCACCATGATTTCCTTTGTCGTAATGCTGATAAAGTTTTACCCTGCTGTATTTTTCAGTGAGCTGGCGGCAAACCTCCAGAGCGTTATCGGGAGAATTGTCCTCTACCAATATGACTTCGCAGACTTCTTCAAACTGAAGGGCAGATTCTACGGCTTGGGAAATATATTTTTCGGCATTGTATACGGGAATAATGACTGAAATTTTCATCTGATAGTGTGTTTTAAAATTTTAAATAAATAGTACAAACCGGACTGTTAATTTTTTACAAAAAACTTTTTCCTTTGTTGAGGGATTGGTTTTTGTTGTGGAAGATCATTTTCCAATCCAGCGAATGGTAGATCCTGATTTTCCTGTAGTGTTCCTTAAGAGACATTAGCCTTAAGGTCAGTAAAGATTTTACCATCATTTTATAAGAATGAATGGCTATTTCTTTCACCAGTTTTTTATCATTAAACGGATCTGAAGAGATGGTGATCAATTTTCTTTCATAAAACAAAAGATTGTTGTCAAAATATTGGTTTTCACTTCTGCTTTCTCTGTCATGGTATATCAATGCTTCCGGGGCAATGCCTATTTTCAGATCATGGTACAGTACCCTTTGGCAATAATTATTATCTTCACCATAATGATAAAACGACGGGTTGAATCCACCTACTTTTTCAATACATTTCCTCGTTACTAACCAGGCAGCGGCATTTACAAAAGGTAATTCATAAAGAGGTCCTGATTTTTGTAAAAATATATCTGAATATAGCTTTTTACATTGTGAAGGAACAATGTAATTTGAAAAGCCGAAATCCAGTTCAGAACCATTTCCATTAAGATGCATCGGGCTTATTATCCCAAAATCCGGATTTAGTTTTGCGACTTTAATAAGGCTGTCAATGGTATTGGGTTCTAGATACACATCCTGATTCATTAAAAAAACGTAATCACAGCCTTGTTCATATGCTTTTTTAATTCCTGTATTATTGGCCTGCCCGAAGCCTAAATTGGAAGTAAGTTTAATAAGCTCCACCTTAGGAAAGCTTCGCTCAATGATAAGAGGACTGCCATCGGCGGAGGCATTATCGACAATAATGGTGTGCTCAATTAATCCCGCCTGATCAATAGATGATAAACAGCGATCAATCCATTTTTCAGAATTATAGTTTACAATAATTATTTTAACCATTGATTTAAGGGATTTGTGTTTTTAAATGTATTTCTTCAATATATTATTTTATAAAATTCATTAGGTATAGTCATTTACTGCTTATATAATCAGTCTATCTAAACAATTTTATTAAAAAGTTATATATTCTGTACAGTTTGCGGCTGTATATATTCTCTAATTTTTTTTCGTAAAAAGTTTTTCTTTTTAAAAGTGAAATGTAGCTTGGGTAAAATTCGTGGAAAAGAGCTTTGTGCTTTTCATAAATCATATTGTAGATCATTTCTTTTTTGTGATCATCCTTAAAGACATCATTGTTTCTTGAACTACCGGCATGAGATCTATAATTGAAAACCGGATAATCTATTTTGGTAACAGGAAGGGTGCGATGCGAAGAAATAAGCTGTATCCAAAACTCCCAGTCTTCAAGACCTGCCGTAAGTTTTTCGTCATACATTATGCCCTGATCGAAGTATTTTTTTGGAAACATTGAAGTACAGAATAGTTTATTTTGTAATAATAATTCTTTAATGCTAAATTTTTCTTCTACTGTTAATTTATTATTGCTATGACCAAACGTCACCGTATCTGAAAAAACAATCATTGTTTCTTTATTTTTAACAAAAACTTCTAACATTTTCTCTAATGCTAAAGGGTTTAGTGTATCATCTGCATCAAGAGGCAAAATATAGTCTCCTGTTGCCTGCTTTATTCCATTGTTTCGGGCACAGGATACTCCTTTGTTCTCCTGATAGATATAACGTATTTTATGATTTATCAGTTTTTGAGCTACCTCTGATGAATTATCTGCGGAACCATCGTCTATAATAATGCATTCCCAATTTGTGTAGGATTGCGCTATAACAGACTGTATGCAATCTTCTAAATACAGAGCATGATTAAAGCAGGGAACTATAATTGAAACTTTACTTATCATTCATAAGGGTTTTTATTTCACACATAATTAATCAGACCTAAAAGTACAAGGCTTAGCTTTTTTCTTATTTATTGTATTTATCCAATATTCTTTTTAATGCATCCAGGTATCTGAAGCCATATTTTCTATCCGGCTCCAGGATATTACCTTCTGCCCATTCATTCCATGATTTGATAATTAAAAATGATTCGGGATAATTATTTTTATCATCGAGATAAGCAATCGCTTTTTCAATCTGCTTTTCAAATAATTCCGGTGATGTATTGGTAAGTACAACTCCTCGGTGTCCACTTCTGGGAGTGTTGTCCCAATTGGGCAGAACACACGGGTAATTAGGAACATTACTTTCTATAAACTGCAGATCATTAACAATAGCCTTGGCATCCTGAGTCAGGACTTTCGGTTTAATTTTTTTCTTAAATCCGAATAGTTCTGTTATTCTGTTTTTATAATATTGATAAGGGGAAATATATTCTCCTTTCTTAATATAAGGGATCCATGCTTTCTGAAATGCATTGGATATTTTGCCGTCGTATCCCATTGATTTTAAATCAGTATCATCACGGAGTTTATTGGATGCCATGACATATAAATCATCAAATCCGTTCTTTTTTGCCAGCTCCCTGAATTTTGAAATATAGTGAGGATCTCCTTCATCTAAATGGCTCGGATGATAGATGATAAAAAGAGGCTTATTATCTATCTTGATATATCTTTCATCTTTAAAAAATGGGAGCAGGTAGTTAAAATGATCCGTTAAATCCTGCTCGTTCGGATAAACCTGCTCTGCCAGAATTTTTTCTGCGAGACCATGCCATATTCCGGACCAGGTTTCGTTTGCCCAACAGAAACAGAACGGAAAATCTGGCTTTTTGGATGTAAGGACATCATTAGCAATACGTTCCAGTAATTGTTTTCCGTTGCCAAACCAGTAATGGTAATAGATAAATCCATGGACACCGTAATCTTTTGCCATCTGAGCCTGCTGTTCTCTGACTTCCGGAACACGAAGGTCATAATACCCGAGATCAGCAGGATATATAGGTTGTTCGTGGCCGTTAAAAAGAGGCTTTGCTTTTGTGACATTGGTCCATTCTGTAAAACCTTTACCCCACCATTCGTCATTTTCGGGAACAGGATGGTATTGAGGGAGGTAAAAAGCAAGAGGTTTTATTTTTTTCATCATTTGTTTTTTAAAGTGTTTTAATAAGTCTTGCAGGGATCCCTGCGATGACTGAATTTTTCGGAAAGCTTTTATTGACGACCGAGTTGGCCCCTATAATGCTGTTTTCGCCAATGGTAACTCCCGGAAGAATACATACTCCTTCGCCTATCCAAACATTATCCTCAATAATTACCGGTCCTTTGGAGTATAAAGGTCTTTGTGCCGGGATGTTTTCAAGGTCATTACCGGTTATATCTCCGTGGGAATGGTCGGAGATATATATTCTGCTTGCCATAAGAACATTATTTCCGATAACAATCTTATGTATAGCTCCGATATGAACATCAGAATTGAAAATTACATCATCACCAATGGTTATTTCAGGAGTAAAAGCTTCTCCCATAAATCGATCCCAGGCCTCCAGCCTCAGATGATATAATGAACTGAAATTTTTACCTATTGAAATGTATTTTGGATTTTTTATCCAATGCTCTTCCGGTAATATGGAATTTGCTCCGAAACTTTTAAAGCTTTTCTTTGCCCACTCGTTGATTTTATATTGGGCATGCCTTTTATAGGCACCGGAATTCAGAACATTAAACAAAAAATTGACAATATATTTTTTTAAGAAATTCATATCTATGACATTGTGATTACTTTAAAATAGCTGTTTATCAGTTCTATAATTCTATCCTGCTCAGTTTCGGATAGTTCATAATAAAAGGGAAGCCTTAGAAGGCAATCTGTAAAATGATCCGAATGAGGAATATCTATTTCTGGATTATCGACCAGGAAAAAGGCGCTTTTATTTAAACTTAAATAATGGAATACGGGATGAATATCCTTTTCTTTTAAATACTGAATCAGGCCGGTTCTCTCTTCATAATTGTTAAGAACAATATAAAACATATGAGCATTATTTGTTGCATAAGAAGGAAGGTCAGGTAAAGAGATAACTCCTTTTTGCTGTAAAGAAATGAGCCCGGATTGGTATCTGTTCCATATCTCTAGTCTTTTCTTCTGGATAATCTCCAGATTTTCAAGCTGGGCATATAAAAAAGCAGAAATAATCTCGGATGGCAAAAAAGATGAACCAAGATCTACCCAACCATATTTATTAACTTCTCCCCGGAAAAATGCACTTCTGTTGGTTCCTTTTTCCCGGATGATTTCAGCACGGTCAAAATACCGGGAATCATTAATAACGATCATTCCACCTTCGCCTGCAATGATGTTTTTAGTCTCATGAAAAGAGAAAGCGGCAAAATGGCCTATAGAGCCTAACGCTTTTCTTGTTCCATCCGAAAATGTGTAGTAGCTGTCGATTGCCTGTGCAGCATCTTCCACTACAAATAAATTATACTTATGCGCAAGATTCATGATTTCCTCCATATCACAGGCTATCCCTGCATAATGTACGGGAACAATCACTTTGGTTTTTTCGGTGATATGCTTTTCTACTTCTGCAGGATCTATATTCGGATTGTTCGGATATGAGTCCACAAAAACGATTTTAGCGCCACGAAGAGCAAAAGCATTGGCTGAAGAAACAAATGTATAGCTGGGCACAATTACCTCATCACCCGGCTTTATATCACATAAAATAGCGGCCATTTCCAATGCATCCGTACACGATGTCGTCATCAACACTTTCGGAAAGCTATATTTCTGTTCAAAAAAGGTTTGGCATTTTTTTGTAAATATTCCGTCACCGGATATTTTACCGCTCTTTACCGCTTCTTCTATATACGAAAGCTCTTTGCCTATAATAAATGGCTTATTGAATGGGATCATATCTATCTTATAAATTTTGCAGGATTACCAACATACAATCCTGGTATATCTAAATTTTTTATCACTACGGTGCCTCCTCCCAGCTGAATTTTTTCTGAGATGTTTATATTGTCGATAACGGTGCTGTTGATCCCAAGAATGCAAAGTTCTGAGATATTTACAAAACCGGCGATGCTTACTGACGGAGATAAGAAACAATGTTTGCTTATCACCGAATCATGGGCAACAGAACAGGAAATGTTGATCATGACATTATCATCTATTTCAACATACTGATCAATCATACAATTAGGATATATAACAGTTCCCTGACCTATTTTGGCTGTCGGGTCAACAATACTTGTTGAGTGGATAAAAGTGTGGAAAGGGATTTTATTTTTGAAATTTTCAAAGAGTTGTTTTTTAAATTCTAAATGTTTATAACCAATGGCAATAATCAGCTCATCAAAAATATTCTGTTTAAAAATATCTTCAACATCATTAGTGTTTCCTAATATTGGGATATTCTTTATGGTGCTTCCTTTTTCCTGAAAATCATCAAAAAAGCCAACAACTTTATTATCCGTATCAGAATGTATATGATACAGAATTTGTTGACCCAAATGTCCTGAACCTATGATTGCGATCTGTTTCATAAATAATTAATAATATCTTTCATATTGCTTATTCTATCCGTAAAGCTGGAAAATATGTTTTGTCTGTCAATTAATAAGGTTTTGATACCCAATTTTTTAGCAGGAATAACATCCAATTTTAAAGAGTCTCCGATATAAAGAACTTCTTCTGGTTCCACATTTAATTTTTTTAGAGCTAATTTGTAAAACTCTAAAGAAGGCTTTCTGTAATTTTCATTCTCAGAAATTATTATTTCCGAAAAGATGTTCTTGCCTATCAACTGATCAAGTATATTACTTAAACTGCTGTTGAAATTAGATAAAACGGCTTTTTCTATCGGAAGCTCATTCAATATGGATAAATCATCAAAAGCTTTCCATTCTAAATATGAACATGCTGTAAAAATCTCATTTAATATTTCTTCTGAAGGAATAATACCTAACGACAGCAAAAGTTCTGAGTTGAAATCTTTATAAAATTCTTTTGACGTTCTGTCGGGAAAGTTTATAATTTCCGATAAAAGCTTATGATGATACTGAAGTTTTGTTTCTTCAATTTCATAAGAATACTTTGCCAGAACGCTTCTTATTTTATAATACAAGGTAGGCTTGTAAATTAGCGTGTTGGCTGCATCAAAAAGTATTATTCGGGTTATTTTGCTCATTTAAAAAATATAATGTTGTGATGAGTTGTCTTTTAACTCGCTAATATTACTGTTGTGAGGATAAATAATATCCATCATGATTCTTATGGCACTACCCTCGGTAATATTTGGTTCAGAAGGGGAAATGTGATATAAATGCTCTTCCAAAGTATATTTCACATCTTCGAAGCCAAAATTAGAACGGATGGAATTTGTTCCGGATATTCTGCAATTAATCTCAAAAGGAACAATTTCTCCGTTGTCCCTTACCATAGACTGAAGATTTGCGCTTCCTGTAAAGTGATTGCAGGAAATCATTTTTTCTAAAATATTCTGAAGCTGCTCATCATATATCCGGTTTACAAAACATTCGTTTGTAGCCCCGTTTTCTAATTTTCTTTCAAGGGTAATAAATCCATGTAGAGCTTTTTCTTTTGAAACATAAAAAGCGGTGGTAATCTCTTTTCCGGTTACTAATTCCTGCACCATATAACTGTCATCAAAAGATCTGATATCGGAAGGATTGATATGAATTCCCCTTGAACCTCTGCCTTCCCGCGGCTTTACAATATAATTTTCAAATTTCCCTTTTTCATAATCACCCGGTAAATATGACTGCGCAAATGGGAGGTTGTTTTTTTTATGGTGCAGAAATGTTAAATACTTATCTAAATAATTTTTAGAAGTTTCCAGGCCGCTTACAACGACATTGGTCTTTAGCTTCTTTTGGTATAAAGAAAGATAATAAACCTCATAATCCGTGGAAGGAATTATCAGGTCAATTTTTTCATTTTCTACAATGGAGTTAATGGCGAATATATAATCCTCATCCATTGCATAAGGAACTTTATAGAAGGTATCGCAAAGATAATTGCCGGCAGAAAAATCAGTGACGTTACAGCCAATAATCTTTATGGGGAATTGAGTTCTTTTAATGTTTCTCAAAATTCCCTGGCCAACATTTCCTCCGATTCCTGTAACTAAAACTATTTTCTTTTCCATTCTATCAGTTCTTTTAATCCTTGTTTTATTGGTATAAATGTATGACTGCTTACAGTGGGGTCATTTTCAAAGTATTCTAAAGATCTTGAAAAGTCTTTACCGTGAAAAGTAATTTTACAGCCTGTCAATTCCTTGATAAAATCAGCAATTTCAAGATTTGTATAATTATTCGGTGATATTGCCAGTATGATTTTATTTTTATCTTCAAGCGATATTTTTTTTGCCAAACGAGCAACATCCTCTGCGTGAATATAGTTTTGCTTTCTGTCGCCTTTACCTAAAAGATCGATTGTATTGTCTTCTATTGCAGCAGTAACAATTTTTGGTAAAAAAGTATTTTCTTTCATCAATGAGCCGTATACGGATGAAATTCTGAGAATAGCATATTTTGAACATTTTTCAACTATTTTTTCGGCAAAAAGCTTACTTAAACCATATAATGATGATGGTGATGGAGTAGTAGCGTTATTTATGATGCCACTATGTATTCCATCATATATAGCAACGCTCGAAAAATACACTATTTTGGAATGCACAAAATGTTCTGTGATATCTTTAATGAGGAGGATGTTGATATTCAGTATATTATACAGCTGTTCAGGATCATTGGATATCAGGGCACTTAAAATGTATACAACATCCTGATTCGGATCAATTTTTTTAAAATCAGAGAGCGGATAGTTTTTATCTGTCAGTTGAGATGGCTTACTATGGTAAACAACAGAAACATGATCTTCCGGATGTTGTTTTAGAAGATGCGCTGTAAGCAAACTGTTAGCTCCGAAAATTAATACCTTTTTCATACTTTTATTGTTCAAGAATTTGCTTGAAAATTTTTTCGGCATATTCATAAGAAGAAAATTCTTCAACCTGCTTTACGGCATTTTTAGAAAAAATTTCATAAGTATCTTTATTGAGTTCAAAGACTTTCCTTATTCCATCTGCCAATTTTCTGCTGTCTCTTACAGGGGCTTTATAGCCGTTATAATTATCTATAACCATATTGGTAAGAATTCCCGTATCAAAGCCAACGACAGGCGTTCCGCAGGCGAGAGCTTCAGATACCATCATAGGGCCTGAATCTTCAATAGATGAGTTGATAAAAAGATCAGCAGCCTGATATAATAGGGATAATAATCTGTAATCTTTTATGTAATCTATTTTCTGTTTTTTGAAGGTAACGCTGTCAAATTCTTCATTAATACTATTAGAAACCACCAAAAGCACTATTTTTTCTTTTTTTTCCAATGGCAATTCTCTGTCTAACAATTCAAGAGCCTGAAGAAGATAAGAAAACCCTTTTCTTGGATCTTCCATATTTTGGGCTCCTGTTAAAATATAAAAGCAGTCCCCGGATAGGGAAAATACCTGTTTGGCAATAGGTTTATTCTTCCTGTTAAGCAGTCTTGTGTCAATTAGGCTATTGATGTTATAAATCGTTTTCCGGGTTTTATATATTTTTGAATTTCGGGCCTGAAGTAATGTTAATCCTGAACCGGCGATAATTTGAAAATTAGCTTTTTGTGCATTTTCATATTTTTTTTCGAAATTTTGTTTGGCAGTTATTTTTTCATTTTCTTTTGTAATTGCAGGACAGTATTTATCACATCCTTTAATATAGCCCTCACATCCCCAGGAATAATGGCATCCTCCTGTAAAATGATTCATATCTACCGTAATATTATATATTTTTGCTTTGGTTGCATTATATATATTAAGTAGATCTGTGCTGTTGAGAAAGTCAATTGTCATTCCTGTAAAGACAAAATCAGGTGTAAATCCTACGGTCTCCAGCATGCTTTCAACATGTATATTTTCTGATGATTCGTTATTGCTGAAGAAAGAGTATTTCCTGTCTGTACTGATCACTTTTGATGACTGTGCAGGATTGATCTTATTTCTGATTTTATTAACAATTCTCATCACTATATTGGGATTGGCTGATGAAGGGGATAAATACCTGTATGGCTTTATAAAATTTTCATTTTTTGTTTTATGCTTTACACACATGATGACATTATGCCCCAAATTTTTGATAATATGGGCAACTTTATAAGCGGCTTCATATGCGCCGTTTACATCACCTGTTGAAAGTATTAATACATTTTTTTTATCCATTGCTGTTACATCCATATTACCGGTGGAGTTATGATCCCATTGTCTGTATCTCCGGCAAGAAAATTTTCATGTCCTGTTTCAATAATATTAAGCTGGATTCCTCCCTCTATAACATCGTAAAGTTCTACTGAAGGGGTATCTATTGCCAGTGAAAGCACATAAGTATTCGGGATTAATTTGCCGCCTTCTATTTTTACAGTAAAATTATTTTCATTTTTTCCTTCGAAAACTTTTCGTGTAATGAATATTACATTTTCAAATTTATCTAAGATGGCAATGTTTACTCTAATACCTTTATTTACATTCCTGTTAATGAAGCTTATATCAAGATTGATATCTTCATTGTGACCAAACTCCGTTGTCTCTGCAGATTTATTGTTATATACCCTAACTTTTTTAATCTGGGCTTTTTTGCCAGGGTCTTCTATATATCTAAATTCAATAGTAGGGGACAGTTCATTGATAATATAATTTTCCAATACACTGTTGATATCTCCCCGATGAGCCACTCTGCCGTTTTTCATCAATATGCCGGATGTGCAGAGCTGCTTAACGGCCGTCATATTGTGGCTTACAAAAAGTACGGTTCTTCCTTCTCCTTTTGTGACATCTCCCATCTTTCCCAGACATTTTTTCTGAAACTCTGCATCGCCTACTGCCAACACCTCATCTACAATAAGAATTTCCGATTCCAGATGGGCTGCAACAGCAAAAGCAAGACGTACATACATTCCGGAAGAATATCTTTTTACCGGAGTATCAATATATCTTTCTACACCGGAGAAATCTACAATTTCGTCGAATTTTCGGTTGATTTCTTTTCTGGTCATTCCGAGAATAGCACCGTTTAGAAACACATTTTCCCGGCCTGTCATTTCAGGATGAAATCCGGTCCCTACTTCTAAAAGCGATGCAATTCTTCCACGGGTATATATTTTTCCGGTAGTCGGTTTGGTTACTTTACTTAATAGTTTCAAAAGGGTCGATTTACCGGCGCCGTTTCTTCCGATAATGCCGACAGCATCTCCCTGTTCGATTTCAAAATTAATGTCCTGCAGAGACCATACATATTCGGATTTTCCTTTTATGGCTCTGTCATTTTCTTCGCCAATCTTCAGATAAGGGTCTTCTTTTCCTCTGATTCTGTACCATATACGATTAAGGTCATGAGATAGTGTTCCGGTGCCTACCTGTCCTAATCTATATTGCTTTGATATATTTTCTGCTTTTAAGGCCAGCATGATTATAAAATTGGGATGTTAATAAATTTTTTAAACAGTGTCCATAAAAGATTTTTCTACCTTATTGAAAATAAGTGTTCCTGCAATCATAAGTAAGAGAACGATAACAGAACTTATTATGAGCATTGAAGGTGAGAAATTTCCTGATCCAAGCCATGCGTATTTGAAACATTCAAAAATTCCCGTTAATGGATTATAAAAAGCAAGCTTTTTAAAAAAACCAGGTAATGCCGAGGTAGGATAGATGACAGGAGTAGCATACATATACAGGCTTACTCCAAAACCTAAGAGCATGCTGAGATCTTTGTATTTAGTAGTAAGCGAAGAGAATATCATCCCTGTTCCCAAAGCGAAAAGTGCCATCAGGATAATAAGGAATGGAGTTACAACGATCCATATATTCGGGTGAATTTCTCCTTTTGCCAGATAATATACCCAAATGATCAAAAATAACAGGAACTGCACTCCGAAGCGCATCAGGTTTGAAATGACGATGGAAATGGGCGTTACAAGCCTCGGAAAATAGACTTTTCCGAAAATACCCGCGTTTCCTGTAAATGTAGAAGATGTGCCCAAAAGACAAGATGAAAAATAGTTCCAGAGTGTTACTCCGGAAAGATAGAATAGCAAAGGCGGAATATTATTGGTTGGTAATCCTGCAATTTTGCCAAAAACAATGAGGAAAGTAATGGTAGTAAGGATCGGGTTTATAAAAAACCAGATAGGACCTAAAATTGTCTGCTTAAAACTTGATATGAAATCTCGCTTAACAAACATGTAAACAAGATCTTTATAATTCCATACCTCTCTTAATTTTAAGTCAAACAGAGAATGTTTGGCTTCAATTATTTCGGTCCACTTTTTTTGTGGTTCATTCATTTGTGTAGAGTTTAATGCAAATTTATATTATTTTCTTATATCTTGCATATTTATTCTTAAAAAATTATTATTCAGTTAAAAAAATTAAACGCTGATGGTGATTTACTAAGATTTGTTGTATAATACAATAATTTTAGTTAATAATGTAATAGTTACAGTGTGGGTATTTATCTATTTGATAACCAATTGATTCAAATATTCGCCGTAGCCGCTTTTTCCATATTTCAATGCAGTTTCCAACAGCCTTTCTTCATTGATGAATTTATTTCTAAAAGCTATTTCTTCAATACATCCAATCTTGAAACCCTGTCTTTTTTCAATCACCCGTACAAATTCTGAGGCGTCATTAAGAGAATCGAAAGTTCCGGTGTCCAGCCATGCAGTACCTCTGTCCAGAACGCCTACTTCAAGTTTTCCTTTGCTCAAGTAAACATTGTTTACATCCGTAATTTCAAGCTCTCCTCTTGCGGAAGGCTTAATGTTTTTTGCAATTTCAACGACTTCATTATCATAAAAATACAATCCCGGGACGGCGTAGTTAGACTTCGGTTTCACAGGTTTTTCTTCAATAGAAACCGCTTTAAAATCATCATCAAATTCTACAACGCCATACCGTTCAGGATCTGAAACGTGGTATGCGAAAACAACCCCGCCTTCGGGATTGGTTTTGTTTTTAAGCAAAGTACCCATTTCGGAACCATAGAAAATGTTATCTCCCAAAACCAATGCTGCTGCATCATTTCCGATGAACTTATCTCCCAGAATAAATGCCTGCGCCAATCCGTCCGGGCTTGGCTGCACCATGTACTGAATATTGCAGCCGATTTGTGATCCATCACCCAAAAGTTTGATAAACCCCTCCTGGTCATGAGGAGTTGTAATAATAAGAATATCTTTAATTCCTGCCAATAGTAAAGTTGACAGCGGATAATAGATCATCGGTTTGTCGTAAATAGGCATTAACTGCTTGCTTACGGCAATTGTAAGAGGGTAAAGCCTTGTTCCGGAGCCTCCGGCTAAAATTATACCTTTCATCTAATCTTGTGTTGTATTAATTGTATTGTTTTTCGTAATATTTCTGGTAATCTCCGCTTGTTACATTTTCCAGCCATTCTTTATTCTCAAGATACCAGTCGATGGTCTTTGCTAGTCCTTCTTCAAAAGTTACTGATGGCTTCCATCCAAGATCTTTATTTAGTTTTGTAGCATCAATAGCATAGCGTTTGTCGTGTCCCGGTCTGTCTTTTACAAATGAGATCAGCTTTTCTGAATAACCTTCCGGTCTGCCCAGTTTTGCATCCATCTGTCGGATAAGTTCTTTTACCAGATCAATATTCTGCCATTCATTGAATCCTCCGATATTGTAGGTTTCCCCTGTTTTAGCATCACTGAAAATCTGATGGATTGCTTTTGCGTGATCAATGACAAAAAGCCAGTCTCTCGTATATTTGCCATCACCGTAAATCGGCAAAGGTTTCTCATTGATAATATTAGATATACAAAGTGGAATAAGCTTTTCAGGAAAATGATTCGGGCCATAATTGTTTGAACAGTTTGAAACAATAAAAGGCATTCCGTAGGTATTTCCGTAAGCTCTCACCAGGTGGTCGGATGCTGCTTTTGAAGCAGAATATGGAGACTGCGGATCGTACGGCGTCGTTTCTAAGAAGAATCCTGTTTCACCCAAGCTTCCATAAACTTCATCGGTAGAAATATGATAGAAAAGATTTTTTCTTTGTTCATCAGGAAATCTTCCATGGGTATGATCCGGATTCAACGTCCAGAATTCTTTACATAAATTTAAAAGATTCGCCGTACCGTTTACATTGGTATTGATGAATGCCATCGGATCCGTAATGCTTCTGTCTACATGGCTTTCTGCTGCCAGATGTACAATCGCATCAGGATTATATTTTTCAAAAACTGTTCTTAATTCTTCAGGTCTTGTAATATCTGCTTTCTCGAAAACATAATTAGGCTCATTTTCAATATCCTTTAAGTTCTCAAGATTTCCGGCATAAGTAAGGGCATCCAGATTGATAATGGTAATATCCGGGTTGTTTTTTACATATTCTCTTACCACATGCGAACCGATGAATCCGGCGCCACCTGTAATGATTATATTTTTCATATTTTTTGTGTTATTGGCCGCGGCTTTTGGCTTTTGGCATTACTTGATTCTTTTACTTTAACTTGGCTCTTGCTGAATGGTTTTACGGCCTATACTCTTATAATAGAATCCGTTTTGCTCAGGAATTTCCAGTGGATACATATTTCTTCCGTCGAAAACAGCTTTGTTTTTCATTTTTTTAGCCATCAGTTCAAAATTCGGGTTTTTAAATTCAGGCCACTCGGTGGCAATGAATAACGCGTCTGCATTTTCCAGTGCATCATACATGGTTTTGGCAAACTGAATTTTATCTCCCAGAAGTTTTTTTACATTATTTTCTGCAACGGAATCGTAGGCTACAATTTTTGCCCCTTTTTCCAATAAAATAGAAATATTATCAAGAGAAGATGCCTCGCGGATGTCGTCGGTATTGGCTTTGAAGGCTAGTCCCCACATCGCAATTGTTTTTCCTTCGATATTTCCTCCAAAATATTTCTCAATTTCTCCGACAAGAATTACTTTTTGAGCGGCATTTACTTTTTCTGTAGCTTCCAGAATCTGAAAATCAAAATCTTCATTTTTCCCGGATTTTATCAAAGCTTTAACATCTTTAGGAAAACAGCTTCCGCCGTACCCGATGCCCGGAAACAGGAATCTGTGGCCTATTCTGTCGTCGCTTCCCATTCCTAAACGAACTTTGTCTACATCTGCTCCTACTTTTTCGCAATAGTTGGCAATTTCATTCATGAATGTAATTTTTACAGCAAGAAATGAATTGGCGGCATATTTTGTAAGTTCGGATGATTTTTCATCCATAAATATAATAGGAATCCCGGTGTTGGTAAAAGGCTGGTAAATTTTTGCCATAATATCCTTTGCTTTTTCCGAGCTGGATCCTACTACTACTCTTGAAGGGTTCATAGAATCTTCAACGGCAAAACCTTCTCTCAGAAATTCAGGATTCGATACCACATCGAAAGAGATTGTTGTTTTTGATTCGATAACCTCCCTTACTTTATCTGCCGTACCTACGGGAACCGTACTTTTGTTAACAATGACTTTGTAATCGGTCATCATTTCTCCAATATCGGAAGCGACCTTCAATACGTAAGAAAGGTCGGCAGATCCGTCTTCTCCGGGTGGAGTGGGCAAAGCTAGATAAATAACTTCGCTTTTGTCTAATGCTTTTTTTAAATCGGTCGTGAAAAATAATCTCTCGGACTGAATGTTTCTTAAAAACATTTCTTCAAGATTCGGCTCATAAATGGGAACTACGCCGTTTTTCATTCCCTCTACTTTTTTTTCATCAATATCTACACAGTATACTGAATTTCCAAGTTCTGCTAAAGTCGTTCCTGTGACTAATCCTACATAACCTGTTCCTACAATAGTAATATTCAAAGTGAATGTTTTTTTAAAATTAGTACAAAAATAATAAAAATACCATCATGGTTAAGTTTTAAATAATAATTAACTTATTGTGTTGATAATAAGATATTTTGCATTTCTCATAAATATTCGTATATTTGCATTGGATTTACGGAAAAACATGGGAAGGCCTTCGGAAGAAAGCCTTTTTTCGTACGGGTAAATCTGGATTTTAAATAACATATGGAGTTTAGAAAAAGAATTGAAGAATTACTGAACGAATTTCTGGAGACCAGAAAGGACTTATTTCTTATCGATCTGAAAATTTCTGCCGGTGATGATATTACGGTGATTTTAGATGGTGACAACGGGGTTTCTCTTCAGGATTGCCTGGATGCAAGCCGTGCGATTGAATTCAATATGGACCGTGAGGAACATGACTTCAGTTTGCAGGTAATGTCTGCCGGTTTAAGCGAGCCGTTGGCCAGTCAAAGACAGTTTGCTAAAAATATCGGAAGAGAAATTGAGGTTTTGCTGAACGACTCTTCGAAAATTGAAGGAGAGCTGGTAAAAGCAGATGAAGAAAAGATTACCCTTATTCTTCGTTACCGCAAACCGAAGGATATTGGCAAAGGTAAAGTAGATGTTGAGGAGGAAAAGGAGATTCCGTACTCTGAGATTAAAAAAGCATTAGTAACAATTAAATTTTAAAAGAAAAAAGAATACATGGACAATATAGCGTTGATTGAATCCTTTGGTGATTTTAAAGACGAAAAGGGGATCAGTAAGATTGATCTTATGGCGATTATTGAAGATTCACTGAAAACTCTTTTAAGAAAGAGATATGATTCAGATGACCATTTTGATGTGATTGTGAATCCTGATAAGGGCGATTTTCAGATCTTTTTAAATAAAACCATTGTGGAGGACGAAATGTCTGAAGACGATGATCTTGAAATCGAAATTTCCGAAGCCAAAAAAATTGATCCTACCTTTGAAGTAGGTGAAGATTTTACAATGGAAATTCCTGTTGCACAGCTGGGAAGAAGAAATATTCTTACCCTAAAGCAGATTTTGGCTACGAAATTGCAGGAGCACAACAATGCCATGTTGTATGAGCAGTTTAAAGACAGAATCGGGGAGATCGTAGTAGGAGAAATTCACCATATCCGTCACAAGCATGTAATTCTGCTTGATGATGAAGGAAACGAGTTTATTTTGCCTAAAGAAAATCAAATCCCATCCGATTTCTTTAAAAAAGGAGAAAACATCAGAGCTATCGTAGAAACAGTAGATTTCAAAGGTTCAAAACCGCAGATTATTATTTCCAGAACTGCACCTAAATTCCTTGAGAAATTATTAGAGCTGGAAATTCCTGAGATCCAGGACGGAACGATTATGCTCAAGAAAGTGGTAAGAATTCCTGGTGAGAAGGCGAAAATTGCAGTAGATGCTTACGACGACAGAATCGATCCTGTAGGAGCTTGTGTGGGAGTAAAAGGATCAAGGATTCACGGTGTGGTAAGAGAGTTGAGAAATGAAAACATCGATGTGATCCAGTGGTCTAAAAACCCTGAAATTTTGGTGAAAAGAGCTTTAGGAAATGTTACCATCAATAAAATTGACATCAACGAGGATCAGCAATATGCATTAGTATATACGCCCGTTGAAGAGATTTCCAAAGTTATCGGAAAACAGGGTCAGAATATCAGACTTGCTTCTTGGTTGACAGGTTATGAAATTGATGTACACAGAGAAGCCAGCGAAGATGATGACGTTGAATTGAAAGAATTCAATGACGATATCGATCAGTGGATTCTGGATGAATTTAAAAAAGTAGGTCTCACTACAGCAAAATCAGTTTTGGATAAAGAGACTGAAAGTTTATTGAATATGGTAGATCTTGAAGAAGAAACCATTGAAGAAGTGAAACGTATTCTGAGAGAAGAATTCGAAGATTAAGATTTGTAAATAAATTTTAATAAACAGTAAAAAAGAAATACTTTAATTTTAAGAATTAAAAAACAGTAAATAATATAGATGCCAAAAATTAGATTAAATAAAGCGGTTAAGGAATTCAACATTTCCATGTCCAGATTAGTAGAATTTTTACAGTCAAAGGGCATTGAGGTTGAAAGCAATCCTAACGCTCAATTAGAAGAAGCGGCATATTCTGCATTGGAGGCTGAGTTTGCCAAGGACGGCGAACAGCGAAAAGCTTCCCATGAGGTGGTGATCACAAAAGTTCCGGAAGAAAAACTGGAAATTGAAGAAAAGAAAACCCCTGAAGTAATAAGAGCTAAAGCTAATAAACCGGAAACTAAAATTTTAGGGAAAATAGACTTAGAGCCTAAAAAACCTGAAGTGGAAGAAACTCCTGCTCCGAAGCCGGAACCTGTGGCTGAAGAGAAAAAACAAGAAGCTGCTCCTGCTCCTGAAGTGAAAGCAGCTCCTGAAAAACAGGAATTCAAAGTTCTGGACAAAATAGATTTGTCTCAGATCGAGTCCCGAAACAGACCCGTGAAAAAAGACAAACCGAAAACAGAAGATAAGAAAGAAGAGGAAAAACCTGCACCTAAACCTGCAGAACCTGTAAAAGAAACTCCGCAACCTGTTGCTGAAAAGCCTGTCGCAAAACCAGTGGAAGAAAAACCAGCTGAACCTACAAAAACAGGGGAGGAATCTCAGGAACCACAAAAAATTGAAACCGTTTACCAGAAACTTGACGGTCCTAAAATTGTTGGAGAAAAAATCGATTTAACTCAGTTTGCCCCTAAACAGGGAGCAGGAGCTAAAAAGAAAAGAAAAAGAATTGAAAAACCAGGAGGCCAAAATCCGCAGGGTGGAAACAATAACCAACAAGGAGGAAATAATCAGGGACAAGGAAACCGTCCTCAAGGACAGGGAGGCCAGGGTGGAAACCGTTTTGGAAACAATCAAGGCGGACAAGGAAACCGTCCTCAAGGTCAAGGTGGACAGGGTAACCGTCCTCCAGGACAGGGAGGTCAAGGTGGAAACCGTTTTGGAAACAACCAGGGTGCTCAGGGCAACCGTCCCCCAGGACAGGGAGGCCAAGGCGGAAACAGAGGCGGATTCAACAGAGGCGGACAAGGCGGAAACAGACCTGGCCAAAGAACCATGCCTGTTGAGTTGACGGATGAACAAGTTAAAAATCAGATCAAGGAAACTCTTGAGAAATTAACTAATAAAGGAGGTAAATCAAAATCTGCTAAACACAGAAAAGATAAGAGAAACTTCCGTAGAGAGCAGGACGAACGTCAGCAGGAAATTGATGCGGCAGACAGAACATTAAAAGTAACCGAATTTATCACTGTTGGTGAATTGGCAAGTTTAATGAATGTGTCTCCTACAGAAGTAATTTCTGCATGTTTCTCATTAGGAGTAATGGTTACAATGAACCAAAGACTTGAAGCGGACACCTTATTATTAGTAGCAGATGAATTCGGGTATAAAATTGAATTCTCGGATGCGGATCTTGAAGATTCAGATTCTGAAGATGAAATTGATAACGAAGAAGATCTTCTTCCAAGAGCTCCGATTGTAACGGTAATGGGTCACGTAGACCACGGTAAGACCTCATTACTGGATTACATCAGAAAAACAAATGTAATTGCCGGTGAATCAGGAGGTATTACTCAGCACATTGGTGCTTATAATGTTAAACTGGAAAACGGACAAAGAATTACATTCTTAGATACACCAGGTCACGAAGCCTTTACGGCGATGAGAGCGAGAGGTGCACAGGTTACCGATATTGCAATTATCGTAATTGCTGCGGATGATGATGTAATGCCTCAAACAAAAGAAGCAATTTCCCACGCACAGGCGGCAGGGGTACCAATGATTATTGCTATCAATAAGGTTGATAAACCGAATGCCAATCCTGATAATATCCGTCAGCAGCTTTCCGGAATGAATATTTTGGTAGAAGAATGGGGTGGAAACGTTCAGGCGCAGGAAATTTCAGCTAAATTCGGTAACAATGTAGATGTATTGCTTGAGAAAGTTTTATTACAGGCTGAATTACTTGAATTGAAAGCAAATCCTGATCGTGCAGCAAATGGAGTTGTTATTGAAGCTTCTCTTGATAAAGGGAGAGGTTACGTAGCAACAATGTTGGTTCAAACCGGAACTTTAAGAGTTGGTGATTATGTAGTAGCAGGTAAAAATCATGGCAAAGTAAAAGCTTTGCTTGATGAAAGAGGTAAAAATCTTTCTGAAGCAGGTCCTTCAATTCCTGCAACCATTTTAGGTCTGGATGGAGCGCCTACAGCAGGTGATAAATTCCGTGTTTATGCTGATGAAAGTGAAGGTAAGGCCATTGCTAACAAGAGAGAACAGCTTCAGAGAGAACTTTCTATCAGAACTAAAAAGCATACAACGCTTGAAGAATTGGGTAGGCGTATTGCTTTAGGAGAGTTCAAGGAATTGAACATTATCCTTAAAGGTGATGTGGATGGTTCGGTAGAAGCACTTTCTGATCAGTTACAAAGATTATCTACAGAAGAGATCAGTGTTAAAATCCTTCACTCAGGTGTTGGACAGATTACTGAATCTGATATCAACTTAGCGGCAGCGTCTGATGCGATTATTATCGGATTCAACGTAAGAGCCGGTGCAAATGCCAAAGATCTTGCAGACCGTGAAGAAATCGAGATCAGAACGTATTCTGTAATCTATAAAGCCATCGATGAGGTAAAAGAAGCGATGGAAGGGATGCTTTCTCCTGAAATTCAGGAGCAGGTGATCGGTAATGTAGAAATCCGTGAAGTATTCAAGATTTCTAAGGTTGGAACTATTGCAGGTTGTATGGTTCTTACAGGGAAAGTTACCAGACAGTCTAAGGTTCGTTTGCTAAGAGACGGCATCGTGAAATTCGATGGTGAACTTGAAAGTTTGAAACGTTTCAAAGATGATGTAAAAGAAGTAACGAAAGGTTACGAATGTGGATTGAACCTGAAAGGTTATAACGACATCGAAACCGGTGATATTCTGGAAGTTTATGAAGAAGTAGCTGTTAAAAAGAAGCTAAAATAAAACTCACTCAATAGAGATAAAAAAGGCCCGCTTTTAAATAAAGCGGGCCTTTTTATATGCGAAATATAATTTGTAATGATTCTAAATAATTATAATTATGTTAAATGGGATATGTTAAATTTCGTAATAATAGTGTTTATTTATTTTTAATTGGTAATCAATTATGTATTATTATAATTTACACAATAAAGATGTTATTATTGATATATACGTAAAAATAATCTTAAAAAAGATTGAATATTAAAAATTTGCGTGTGTTAAAATTTATTAACATATTTGCGCTAAAATATATTAAAATTTGTTAATATGAATGTTAAATTACGTGTGTTAAGTGCAGGTGCATTATTCTTCTTTGGAGGGGTTGTGCTTTCACAGCAAACAACAACTAAGAAAAAAGACACGGCAAAAAGAGAGACAGTAATTGATGAGGTAGTTTTATTAGGGTATTCAAAAAGTATTACGAAGCCTAAATCAACTGTTGCTTCAAATACTGTAGGAGAAGTATTCTTCGAGAATAGACCAAATACCAATTTATTGACTTCTTTGCAAGGTTCTGCTCCCGGTGTTCTTATGAATGGTGGTTCCGGAAGCCCGGGTTCTGCTAAATTCAGTTTATTGATTCGTGGTACAAGTTCCATCAATGGTAATACCGATGCATTAATTGTGATTGATGATATTCCATCGAATGCATCAGAATATAGAAACTTGAATCCAAACGATATCGAATCTACAACCATTCTAAAAGATGCTGCGGCAACTGCTATATATGGTAACCGTGGTGCGAACGGGGTAGTAGTTATCAGAACAAAGAGAGGTAAGTACAATAGTGGTTTCAAAGTTTCTTATACAGGAATGACCGGTATGTCTTTAAGACCTCTTGATAAATACAAACTAGCTAATTCCAATGAATATTTAGGAATTATGAGATTGTATGGTTATAATGAAGGTTCTCCTCTCTATAATGATGCAAAAGCTGCTGTGGATGCTGGAATTGATACAGACTGGTCTAAATATTTCTTCAAACCAGAATTGTTTCAATCTCATGATGTAGCGCTTTCAACAGGGGGTGCAAACATCTCTTCATATAACTCTTTTGGTTATATGGAACAAGGAGGTGCTGTTCCTACAACTGATTTTAAAAGATTTACAGTTAGGTCAAACATTCAGGCAAAGTCTAAGGATAACAAGCTGAACGTTAACTCGCAGATTGCTCTTGCATTTTCAAGAAGAAACGAATTAAACGAGGAAACCAATTCAGGAATCAGAAATAACTCTGTTCAGAATCCGCTTCTTGGGGTTCTTCAAGGGCTTCCATATTTGTCACCAACTGCTTATTCAAACGGACAAGCTTTATTTAATAGTATTGGAACCAATTTTAATAATGGAAACAATATTTATGTATTACAAAACCTTTTAACGAGGGGTAATCTTCCAAATTTTGTAGACCAAGTGTCTATTGGGGCTAATTTAGGAGCGTCTTATGCGATCACTAAAAACTTTACAATCAATAACAAAACTGGTATTGATTATAGACAAAGTGATAGAATTACAGGTAGAGCTCCTTGGTCTTATTTAGCACTTGCAACTCAAGGTACTGCTAAGTATACTGGTTTTGAAGATCAGTCTACAACAAGAGATTTAACTGTTAATAATGTAGTTTCCGCTTTGTATAACGGTAAAACTGGTGACCATTCTGTTGATGCTTCTGTGAACATGGAATATAATAAAGTATATTATAGATCAACTTCCAGAAGACAAAACGGACTAGATCCAAGAACATATGTTCCGGGTTCAGGAACAGGATATGTGCCATTTGACAATAGTGCAACATCCCCATATATTCCATCAGTGAGTGGATCTAGAGTTACAGCAGGAACTTTGGCTGTTTTCGGAACTGTAAATTATGACTACGCAGGGAAATATGGTTTCAGTGGTACTTTGAGAAGAGATGCAACTTACCGATTTATTGGTGACAATAAATGGGCGACGTATTGGTCTGTAGCAGGTAGATGGAATATTGACCAGGAAAACTTTATGCAGGGGTCTGTATTTAATGTTCTTAAACTAAGAGCGTCTTATGGAACGAATGGTAACCAAAATATTATTGCTGCTGGTGCCGGATCCAATCCATTATTAACAGCAAGCCAGGTTGTAAGAGATTTGTATACCTCACCAACAGGTTACGGTAATGCTCTGGGATTAGGTTTTGCTTATGGTAATCCATTTGCACAGTGGGAAAATGTAGCACAGGCGAACATCGGTTTAGATTTTACTTTATTAAATAATAAATTAGAGGGTACTCTTGACGTTTATAATAAGGTGACTACTGATCTATTTAGCTCTATTCCGGTTTCAGGGGTAGCGGGTACTTATTCTATCGTAGGTAACAATGGTAAAATGACTAACAAAGGTATTGAACTTGGATTAAGATATAATGTCTTGAGAAATGAAAATACTTCTTTCAGTGTATTTGCCAACGGTTCTTATAATGATAATAAAATTAACGAATATAACATCAATGGCGATCCTGCACCAGGAAGTACTGCCACTTTAGCTGGCCACATGCTAAGCGAATGGTATGTGTATAAATATGCTGGGGTGAATAAAAGTAATGGTAACCTATTATTCTATACAAAAGATGGTGGAGTTACAGAAGCACCTCAGGTTGAAGATGCACAATATCTGAATGTAAGCCCGGTTCCTAAATATGCAGGTAGTTTTGGATTTGAGAGCAGTCATAAAGGATTCTTCTTTGATGCTTTATTTACATTCCAGGCAGGAGTAAAGAAATTTGATAATGCACTTTACTGGTTAGCTAACCCAGAAGGATTGGGATCAAGTGCTGTAGGTTCTTCCAATATGTCAACAGATTTATTAGGAGCATGGACACCAGAAAACTCCAATTCAGATATTCCAAGTTTAAGAGCAACAAACTGGGGATTCACAGCAGATTCTGATTATTTTTTAAAAGATGCATCTTTCTTAAAAGTAAGATCTATTACTATCGGATATCAGTTGAAAAAAGAGCAATTACAAAATCTGCCTATCACAGGGTTAAGAATATATGTACAGGGAGAAAATCTTTATACATGGACAAAATGGAGAGGTTTCGACCCAGAACCACTTACAGGATCGAATTTAAGTGTATATCCTAATCCTAGAATGTACACTGTAGGGGTAAAAATTGATTTTTAAAAATTATTAAAATGAAAAAAGTATTTTATATATTATCGTTTTTTTTAGTGCTAACTTCATGTAATGATGCACTAGATATCGTCCAGGACGGTGAAATTAACAGTGAGCAAGCTGCCTTCACCTCTGTTGAAGATATGCAGAAGTTTCTTAATGGTAGTGTCTATCCATCTGTAGATCCTTTAAATGAGATCTATTTTACATCACTTTTTACAGATGAAGTAGGATTTGGGCCAAGCAGTGTAAGTACTTCCGACATCTTAACTCATAGATTTACGTTAAATTCTACAACAGCTGAAGCTGCAGCTATTTGGGCTAGTAATTATAATATTATCAATAAAGTTAACATTCTTCTAAAGGGAAGCCAGTTAATTGATTATAATTCACTTTCTGCAAATAATAAACTTCTATATGTTAATATCATATCTCATGCAAGAGCAATAAGAGCATATGCTTACACTACTTTGGAGGCTTATTATTCAACAAATATGAAGGATCCGAATGCTTTAGGAGTAATGCTTAGTACAGAACCTGTGGATGTTTTTACAAGTAAATTGCCAAGAGTAAAGAACTCAGAAGTTTTTGCACTTATCGAAGCGGATTTACAATATGCACTTACAAACTGGAATTCAAGTAATCTTACTGCAGGTACTGTTCCAGCTCAAAATTATTTGGATAAAAAGGCAAGTATCAATGCGATTGCAGCAAGGTATTATAACTACAAAGGAGATAATACCAATGCAAAAACGAATGCGACAGCTGCTATCACTACAAGTAGCTTGAGTTTGTCGGCAGGATCGACATATGCTGGGATGTGGGCAGATACTACAAGAGGTGAAATTTTATGGTCTTTATACAGACCAAACAGTTCAACTGGTGCATGGTCTAATATTGCAAGTTTGTGGACGACAAACTCTACAGATATTGATGGATCTGTTAATTTTGATATGGGTAGAAAATTATATTCTTTACTTGACGAATTACCTGGTGGCGATGTAAGATCTCCTGTATTTGTAGATGCTTCAAGCACATTTGATGCATTTTATCCTAACGGAGCAAGCCCTAGAGAAAGTGACGTTATTGTTATTAACAAATATCCTGGTAAATCAGGTAGTTTAGCAAGTGCAACAATGAGATTAAGAAATGATATCAAAATGTATAGAATTTCTGAAATGTATCTTATTTTAGCTGAAGTTGCAGTTCGTGAAGGAGATTTAGCAACAGCTGGACTTAGAGTGAGAGCTGTAAGACAGGCAAGATCGTTAGCCGGAGCATCTGTTGCTATAAACTATACATCAGCTCAACAGGCTTATGCTGATATCTTATTAGAAAGAAGAAGAGAGCTTTGTTTTGAAGGACACCGTTATTTAGATTTAAAGAGATTAGGTGTTGCTGCCGGAGTTGGTGTAGACAGAGATGTATATGATGATGATAACAAAACACTTCCTCTTACATTACCTGCTAGTGATTACAGATTTACATTACCTATTCCATTGGATGAAATTAATGCAAATCCTAATATCCAACAAAATCCTGGTTATTAATATTAATTAATAGTTTAAAATTTATGAAAAAAATTGCATTTTTAATATTGGCATTCTTTGTATTTGCATTAAACAGCTGTAAAGATGATGCCGAAGTATATGAAGGACAACCTTACCTACATTTTAACAAGGGTACAAGAGGTGAAGCTGTAGTAACACAAGGAACAGGTTCTACTACCGTAAATATCGATTTTGGAACCGTTAGCGCTCTTGAAGGGTCTGCACAGGTTAAGCTTGTTGTTGACACAAGTGTTTCAAATGCTGTAGAAGGTGTAGATTTTCAAATTGTAAATCAGAATACAACTGTAAATGCTGGGCAAATTGAAGGTAAGTTTCAGGTAAAGCTTTTAGAAGCAGGTGCTACAGTAGCACCAAAGGTGATTGTATTTAAATTACAATCTTCTTCAATTCCAAATGCAACATTTGATCAAACCTATATTTTACAGTATACAAAAGCATGTCCTTTCAATATCACGCCTTTTTCTGGAACATATAAAGTGGTATCAGACACATGGCAGGATTATGAACCAGGTGATTTAATTACTGTTCAACAAGGGCCAGCTCCAAATCAGTTTAAAATACTAGCAGACAATAATATTTATATTTCGAACTCCGCCACAGCTTACATGCTTGTTACGGTTGCTAATGATGGTAAAATTACTGTAGAATCAAACGAAGCGTTTAACTATGGTGCTCCAACCGGATCTTTAAATGTTAGCGGTAGTGGTAAAGTAAATTTCTGTACTGGAAGTATAGATATTACAACCATTAACTATGGTAGCAATGCAGGATATAAGTTTAGCTTAGTAAAGAACTAGTATAAATAGTTTTTAATTAAAGTAAAATAATTAAATAAATAAAAAATGACTGTCTGAAAAGGCAGTCATTTTTATTTGAAGAAATTCAATATTACTCTTTAATAAATTTAAAGCTTTTCTTCATCCCTTTTTTACTAATATAGCTTACAACATAATTCCCTTTTTCTAAGCTGCTTACGTCAAGTCTGTTATCTGTCAATGATGTATTTAAAACCATTTTTCCTGATACATCGTAAACCGTGACTTTCAAATTACTTTCGTTTTCATTGATATAAATATAATCTTTGGCAGGATTTGGATAAAACTGCGTTACTTCTTTTTGTTGAGTTTCTCCAACACTTAAAATACTTAGAGACCCGGCTGTTGCAATTAGAGAAAAGTTCTGACTGCCTCCGGATAATGTTCCTTTGTGGGTAACAGTTATTGTGTATGTTCCTGAAGGATTATTAATGTCTATTCTTTCAAAATTATCCGAATCATTAGTTCCTGTATTCGTTGCAGTATCGAATGGCGCAGACATGCCCTGCATTTTCCAGGGATAATAATTTATACCATCTTTTGTGATTTTTATATCCAAATCATTTACCAGGTATTTAGTTGATGGGTCTACAGTGCCGGAGTTTGAAAATGGAGATTGAGGATCTGTCCAGGAGATGGAAATCTTCAAAGGAGTTGTACCACTTGCAGTAATTGTTTTTGTATAAGTAGCACCGTTGTTCAAAGAAAGTTCATCAATAATGCTTTTTGTAGAAGTTACAGAATTTTTGTCTCGTATAGCAATGGCGGCTTTTTCCGCATTTACCAATCCCCATCCATATTCATAGTCCGGACCGGGCCAATATCCCGCTTCATCTGCTGTATGTAATATTAATCCTTTTACAGTGGCAGATCTCATATAGTTGGAATAAAGTTGCTTGTAATACTGCTGTAATAGTAAGACAACGCCGGTAATTCCCGGTGACGCCATGGAGGTTCCGGATAAAATACCCGTAGCCGTATTGGAGGTGCTTAGTGTAGACCTTACACTCACTCCCTTCATAGAAATATCAGGTTTTATTCGGCCATCGTCCGATGGTCCCCAACTGCTGAAAGAAGACATCGTTACACTAGATTCATCAATATAGTTAGAAACTTCGCTAACAGCGGCAACAGTCATGACATTCTTTGCATTGCCATGTCCGAAAATTAAATCATATCCGCCTTTGTTGGAAATTTGAACAGATCCTGGCGAGGTAGTGTCATTTCTGCTATTACCTGCTGAAACCACCGGCAGATAATACGGATTATTATAACAGATCTCATCAAATGTTTGCGCTCTAGAATCATATGCACCATAAAACCAAATATTACTCAATGCACCAAAACCATATGAGTGATTGGATGTTAATAATCCTGAGCTTGCTTGTGAAAGTATTTCAGAAAGATCATCATTCCAGTCATAATTAAGTACTGAAGCGTTGAATGCAATACCTTTTACTGTCGATAGAATTCCTTGAGCACAAATAGTTCCGGTAACATGAGTAGCATGATCTATATTTGCAGCTCCATCCATTTTGGTAAGCTTAGAGCTTCCGCCGACCATAAACTCCTGATGTGTAGTCCGGGCACTTCCGCCATCCCAAACGCCTGCGATCATATTTTGTCCCTGTATAGTAAGACCTAAACTGCCGCCATTATAAAGTTTATTAGCTCTTGCAGTGATCGAGGCGCCAGCATTATCAGTTTGGGCATAAATATATTCGCCATTAGGTAAAACATCGATAAGCTCTCGGATTCCTAAGTTTGGCTGGCTGATTTTTTTTGAATATCCGGGATTCTGACTTAGAAAGCTGGATAGTCGCAAATCACGCTGAGATTTTTCAACATTTAATCTATGTTGCAATAGTATATTAGCGCTTTTATTAGATTGAATTGAAATTTCTTTTCGCTCATCGGCGGTTTGGCCCTGTAATGTGAAGAACCAGGAAACTGCAGTAAAAAGTAATAATCTCCTATTTTTCATATTGATGTGTTACGTAAGCAGTAAAAATAGAAAGACTGTAACTCTTTCAAAAAATCTTTACGTGAAAAATCGAGATCTTAATTTCCTTTAACATTTATATTGAAAAATGTTTTTACTGTGGAAAATATTCTAGTTGATGAAAAAATGAATTTTTAACCAAAAGATTTCAGAATATTTAAAATTTTGTTTTAAATAAGACATTACAGAGAACTGTTGGTAAAAAACTAAAGTCATCTTGTCAGTTGAAAAAAAGAGATCTACTGTTATTCTATAATTAATAAGAGTTTGTATTTGCTTGAGTAACTATATTTTATAAATTTAGAATAATTCTAAATAATTTTTTCTATTAAAAATTAATACACTCATAATTTTTTTTTACAAAAATTTTTTTCTTTAAAAATAATTATGAATTAATATTATAAATTAAAAATTTGCTTTTGATTAATTTAAAATACTGTATTTCAACATGTTGCGATCTGTTGTGGTTTGGTGATTTTAATATTTATTAACATATTTGTCTCATTAAATATTAAAATTTGTTAATATGAATGTGAAATTACGAGTATTAAGCGCAGGAGTTTTGTTCTTTATGGGAGGACAGGCGCTGGCGCAAAAAGTTAAAAAAGATTCAATAAAAGACATTGAAGAAGTAATCGTACAAGGTTATAAAACGGTATCTAAAAAGACTGCTGTTATTTCTTCTGCAACAGTAAAGAGTGAAACAATAGAAAATAGGCCTAATGCAAATGTAATGAATATTGTCCAAGGTCAACTTGCAGGAGTTAATATTACAGCAAATACTGGGCAACCAGGAGCAAAGTCAACTGTAATTATTAGAGGAGTAGGAACATTTAATGGTAATACTGATCCATTATATGTAATTGATGGTTTTCCTTCCAATAGTGATAACTTTAGGTCAATAAACTCTAATGATATAGAAAGTTTGGAGGTTTTAAAAGATGCTTCTGCTATTTCCCAATATGGAAATAGAGGATCTAATGGGGTTATTATTGTTAAGACTAAACGTGGGAGTTATGGATCGAGATTTTCTGTAAGATATCAAGGGCAGTTTGGAGTTTCAATGTTGCAGACTCCTAAATACTCATTCTCAAATGCTAAGGAATTATTAACTATTGAGAATATATTTGGAGTGGGGAAAGGAGCTTCAATGACAAGTAATGATATTGCTAATTATAATGTTGATACAGATTGGGTTAAATATTTTTTTCGTCCGGCAGTTTCGACAAGTCATAATGTATCTATTACCACTGGAGGGAAAAATATAACATCTTTTACATCTCTTGGATATTTTGAACAAGATGGATTGTTAAAAACTACAGGATTAAAAAGATTTACAGTAAGAAATAATATTGATGGTAAGTCAGACGATGAACGTTTCAAATACAGTTTGAGTTCTGCAGTTGGATTTTCCAAAAATAATGAAGCAACTAGTCTTGGAACAGGAGCTGTGAATAGAAATTATGTTTTAGGGGCATATCAAAGTGCGCCATATGTTTCACCAAATACTTATCAAAATTCAATACAGCTATTTAATCTTTATCAAACAGATGGCACATTATTATATACTCCACTCTTCTTGATCGATAAACTTAATAATTATAATAACATAACGGATGAAACGCGTATAGATGTTACTGCTGAAGTTTCTTATAAGATATTGACAGATTTGACAGCGAGAATTAGGAGTTCAGGAGAGTTATTATCAACAAGATTTGAACAAGCTGAATTTCCTGACTCTTTCAATGGGATATTGTTTTCCAATACTCCTGGTGTAGCTTCTAGTCAAGGAGGGGCATTTAATGGTTTTGAAGATATTAATCAGAGAAGAGAATTTCTATTCTCTAATTTGGTACAGTTAGACTATACAAAGCGTCTCGGTGATCATACATTTAGTTTTTTAGGGAATATGGAATATAACCATTCACGTGTTCAAACGAATAACTTTAGACAGAGAGGTCTTAACCCTAAAACTTTTGTTCCAGATACAGGAGCCGGATATGTAATAGATACTAGTGCTAACGATTTTTACGTACCTCAAGTGTCAGCATCAAAATTACTTTTAAATATGGTTTCTTACTTTGGCTCATTTGATTATGATTATAATAAAAAATATGGTTTTGTTGCGACAATAAGAAGAGATGGGACAAGTAGATTTTATAACGGCAGTCAATGGGGTACCTTTTGGTCTCTGGGAGGACGTTGGAATATTGATGAAGAAAAATTTATGGATAATATAAATTTTGTAGATGTTCTAAAATTAAGAGGCTCAATTGGTACTGTAGGAAATCAACGCTATATTGATGGAACAATTTATTCAGGTATCATTCCTCCTGGATATAGAGACATATATTCTTTAACAAATAATACTTATAATGGTGGGCAAGGCTATGCAATCAGTTTTGGTGATACCGGCTTAAAATGGGAAATCACCAAAACATACAATATAGGGTTGGATTTTGAATTGTTTTCAAAAAGATTGCGTGGAAGTTTTGACCATTATAATAAAAAAACTATTGATATGTATATGACAGAACCTACCGCTCCGGCATTAGGTACCCTTTCAATTTCAAGAAATACATCTGCAAATATGGTCAACAAAGGATTTGAAGCTGGTATAGCATATGATTTAATAAAGAATAAAGTGAATCAAATGACATTAACTATCAGAGCAAATGGATCTATCAATAATCAAAAAATTAATGATATTCCGCTTATAGGAGGAAAAATTAGTGTGGGAACTGATCCTACAATTGTTTCTCAAAATGGATATATGATTGAATTGCCTTTTGTTTATCACTATATTGGAGTTAATCCTGCTAATGGTAATTTATTATTTGAAGATATAAATGGTAATCCAACAGAGAATCCTACTTCTGCTGATAGAAAGTTGTATAAATACAGTTCAATTCCTAAATATCAGGGTGGTTTTGGCTTTGACTTTGATTATAAAGGATTTTATGCATCTACCACATTTACTTTTGTTGCAGGGGTAGCGAGATATGATTATGATTTATCAAATCTTTATGATCCTGATAACCTCGGACAATTTAATGTAAGTTCTGATTTATTGAATGCATGGACTCCAACAAATACTAATACTGATGTTCCATCCCTTACTGCTGCCAATAAAGCATTTGATGTAAATTCTGACAGATTTTTAAAAGACGCTTCTTACATTCGTTTAAGAAATGCTCAATTAGGATATAGATTACCTAAATCTTTATTAGCTGGAACATTCATTAAAGACCTTTCGATTTTTGTACAGGGAGAAAATCTATATAATTGGACTAAATGGCAAGGTTATGATCCTGAGAGTGATAGAGGTGCAGATCAAACTCAATACCCTACTCCGAAAATTTTCACATTAGGTTTTGATGTTAAGTTTTAAAAATTAATTGTTAAATTATTTAAAATGAAAAATACTATATTTAGATTAGCATTAATTGCTATAATTAGCGCGTCTTTGGTATCATGCGATAGAGATACTTTGGAACCTTTCACTCCAGGTGCTTTAACTGAAGATGTTGCAATACAGAATAGTTCTGATTTGACTTTGTTAATGAATTCTACCTATAATTTATTAACCAGCAGATCGGAGTCTGAATTTGTTTCTGTTTTTACAGATGAAGTAGGAATAGGTTTTGCTAATGGCGGACAAGGTACTTCAGATGATTATGTTTTCTTTTTGACTCCTTCTACTGGTGGACCAACAGCAATTTGGAATAATGCATATTTTGTATTATCAAGAGCTAATCGAGTTATTTCTTTTGCTGATAAGTTAGTCCCTACAGATGCTACAGACGCAACAAAAATAGCAAATCTTAAAGCTCAAGCATTAATTGTTAGAGCATATTGTCATTTAAGAATTTTATCATATTTTACTACAGACATGAAAGATAACAATGCACTTGCGGGTGTGTTGGCAACAAGAATATTTTTGCCAAATGAAAAACAAAATCCAAGAGCTACTAATGGTGAGTTTTATGCTTCTATTCATTCTGATTTAGATAATGCAATTGCTATTTTTAATAGTAATTCTTCTATTTCTTTTTCAAACATTGCTGCTAATATTGTTTTTGCTAAAGGACTTAAAGCTCGGGCATACGCTTATAAAGGTGACTACACTAATGCTGAAACTTGGGCGAATAATGTAATCTCTACATCAGGACTCTCTTTAGCAACACCAGCTCAATATAGAACGTTGTTTTTTTCTGATAATCAACCTGCCACTGTTGAGGTTATTTTTAAACTAAAGAGAACGCCTCAACAAAATTCTCAAGCTTCAAATCTTCACAATGCATGGTGCTCAGTAAGACCTAATATTGCAGGTTCTCCTTTCTATGAAGTAAGTAGGGCATTACATAATATTCTAAATCCCACAAACTTGTCTGCTTCTACATTAGCTACTACAGTTTCTGATGTCAGAGCCAACGTTATTATTGCTCCATCTTCACTTGTTGATCCTAATTATGCTACCTCTACTGATTATAGAAATACTGATAGGCTTATAATAAATAAACATGGAGGAGCACAAACCGGTTCTGCAACATATGTTTCTACAGCAACAAATGGAAATAGTAATGATATTAAATTAATGAGGCTTTCCGAAATGTATTTTATTAAAGCAGAAGCAAGAGTTAATGCAGGCGATTTAGTTGGAGCAGCTACAGCAATTAAATCTATATTAGATGCTAGAAATTCTACTACACAATCTCTTCCTGTGTATGCTACAGCTACTGCTGCTTGGGCGGCGATATTACAGCAAAGAAGAATAGAATTTGCTTTTGAAGGATATCGGTTTGTTGATTTAAAAAGATTGAAAACACTAGCAGGTGTAGGTATTGATAGAAATCCTGCAGATTATAATTCTAGTTCAGCAAATTATCCGGGAGCCAATCCTTCTAATTTCCCAGGGAATAGTTATAAGTGGGCATTTCCAATTCCTCAGGATGAATTAAATGTTAACCCTACTATCCAACAAAACCCCGGCTATTAGCATCAGTATAAACAATTATTTTTTAAAAACCCGTACCTAAAAGTGCGGGGTTTTTTATTCCCCATTATTTCTTATTTTTGCCTTACAAAATTTGCACTTGCATTTTTGTATAAAAATCAACACATGAAGTATATACTTTCAATAATACTCTTCTTAAGCCTTACGGTAAATGCTCAGGTCAGAAACAAGACCGATTTAAATCAGCTTCCTAAGAAAGGAGAAGATACTTTGGTCATTGATTCCGGTAAGAAAGATTCCTTGAAAATATTTAAACCAACGATTAACGATTATTTATATCAGACACAATTTGCGGAGAAGAAAGTATTTGACACCGTAATGACTTTTGATAAAACCTATATTTTTTCACAATATAACAACAGGGATAACTTTGGAAGAGTTCAGGTGGCAAACATCGGGGCAGGATTTAATCCTCTTTCTTATGAACTCAATCCCGAACAGAACCTGGAACTGTTGCCCACCAATAAATCGTATGGTATACTTAGTGTTAATGATATTCATTATTATGATGTAAAGACCCCAACCGCAACATTCATTTATCATAATGCTATGAAAAATGGGGCGGCACTTAGATCTTCGTATACCCAGAATATCGGGAAGAGATTCAACTTTTCTTTGGAATACAGCGGATTAAGATCTCAGGGAATGTATAGGAATTCCTTAGCCTCCAATAACAATACCTTATTTTCAGGGCATTACGTTTCCAAAAGCGGAAACTATGAATTATTTGCCCACTATCTTCATCAGAATGTGAATAATCAGGAAAACGGTGGAATTGCGGTAGACAGCCTTTTCCAAAACGGAAACAGTGATTCCAGGAACAGACAAAATATGCAGGTCAATCTCGCAGCATCAAGCTCTCAGTTTTCGTATCGGAGATATTACCTGACGCATCAGTTTGCGCCATTCAATTCAGAAAAGATCCCTTTTAAAATAAGACACACCATTTCTCATCAGGGAAATAAATATTATTATACCCAAAACACGCCGGAAGCATTTTGGTATGAAGCCCCACAACAGCTTGTACCAGACGGGCCTTTATCTTCAAAAAAATACTCAGACAATTTTAGCAACACCGTCAGTCTGGTTTGGGATAATGAAAAGTTTAAACTTGATGCCGGAGTCCGATATCAGATGCTGAAATTAGGATCCAGTCAGGTCATTTTACCATTGGTTGAAATCCCTGCGGAGATTAAAGAAAACAGAATAGGAGCAGTAGGTAATCTTCAGATTAAATTATTCAACAAGTTTCAGCTTAATTCATTTTTAGAATTCTCGAACGGAAGCCAGTTCGGAAGTTACCTCAGAACAGCGAATAATCTGAAATTTGAACCTGTGAAAGACTATTTTGTTAATGCAAAACTAAACTTTCAGACTGCCTATCCGTCATTCAATTATCTTCTGAATACTTCAATTTACAACAATTACAACTACTACTTTCAGAACGCAAAGAACCAGACGGTAATGGAAGCAGGCGGAAGTCTTAACCTTAAATGGTTCAAAACCGAGTTGTTTGCCAATTATTTCAGAATTGAAAATTATACCTATTTTGATGTAGCCGCGATGCCGAAACAAAGCGAAAGTTCAGTGAATATCTCCCAGATCGGGGGTGATGCTACATTCAGTTATAGGAATTTCCATTTAAATACAAGATTACAGTTCCAGAACGTGCTGACAAACAAAGACCTTCTGCCATTACCGGGATTTATCGGACGGGCGAATTTCTTTTACCAGTCAAAAGCATTTAAAAATGCTGCCGAAATACAGGCCGGTATAAAAGTGTACTATTTCTCAAAATTTGCATCAAGACAATATTTCCCTATTCTTAACGAATACATTCTGCCGGGTGCAGATTCTTTCTCAATTGGCGGCCAGCCGATTGCTGATATTTACTTTAATATGAAAGTCAAAAAAATGTTCTTCTTTATTGAAGGCCAGCAGATCGGTACCGTTATTTCTCACAATAAAGCGTATGCATTCCCAAGTTATCCGGTCTATGACTTTAGACTGAACATCGGGATTGTATGGTATTTGTTCAACTAAAATTATAACAGGTTGAAAACAATTAATAAAATATCTTTTCAGGATATAGACAGTATACCTCAATTGGTAAAAGATTTTTTAAATCAGAAAATTGAAGGTTTCGAAGGAAATACCTTTTCTTTACATCACTTTAAAAATAAAATAGACGAAAAGCAAAACACTTTTACCAAACAGCAAAGAGCAAGTCTTGCGGCTGTATTGGAAAATCAGCTTTCGGATCTCATGCTTTCAGCAAAGCAAAAGCAGAACTTACAGGATATAAAGCTCGAAAATACATTCACAATCACGACAGGGCATCAGTTGAATCTTTTCTCTGGACCCGTTTTTTTTGTCTATAAAATCCTGCAGACTATCAAAACATGTTCTTATTTAAAAGATAACTTCCCGGAATTCAATTTTGTTCCGGTATATTGGATGGCGTCGGAAGATCATGACTTTGCCGAAATCAATCATTTTAAAACAGAGAATAATTATTACGAAATCAATGAAAAGTCTGGTGGAGCAGTGGGAAGAATTCCTGTGAGTGATACATTTTTCATTTCAGAATTCGAAAAAGAATTTAAAGACTTTGTTTTCGGCACCGAAATGATTTTAATGCTGAAAGAATCCTATAAAGCAGGCAATACTTTAACGCAGGCTATTCAGATATTGGTCAATCGCCTGTTTTCAGACTTTGGCCTCCTGATTCTTGACGGGGATTCAAAGGATTTGAAAACGCAAATGAAACAGACATTCAGAGATGAACTTCTGAACTTTAACCTGTATGAAACCTCAAAAGAAAAAGTAAATCTTTTAACGGATAAGTACGGAAAAGTACAGGTAAACCCACGGGAAATCAATCTTTTTTACCTCACGGAAACCAGAGACCGGATTGATTTTAACGGGAAAAAATATGTAATTGTTGACAAAAACATACAGTTCACACAAGATGAAATTCTGCAGGAGCTGGAAAATCACCCTGAGAAATTCAGTCCGAATGCATTGATGCGCCCCGTATATCAGGAGACGATATTGCCTAATCTCGCCTATATTGGTGGGAACGCCGAAATAATGTACTGGCTGGAACTGAAGGATTATTTCACGAAAATAAAACTACCTTTCCCGATTCTGATTCCAAGAAACTCAATGTTGTTTCTAAACAAAAAGACTTTAGGTAAAATTGAAAAACTGCAGTTAAATATTGAAGATTTCTTTAAGAACTTCACAGCTATTACCAATAATAAGATCTTGGACAATCATGAAATTCTGCAGTTGCTTGAGGAAAAAGAAAACATCCTGCAGCAGCAGTTTTCAGAATTAAAAAGAGTCTCCGAAACTACTGAGAAATCTTTCGGAAATATGGTGAAGGCAGAAGAAGTGCGGCAGATGAAATCTTTTGAAAGATTCAAAAAAAGATTACTTCACGCCGAAAAAATTAAGCAGAAAGAACTGCTCGAAAGACTTGAAAATCTATTTTTGGAGGTACATCCATCCAAGAACTGGCAGGAAAGAGTGTACAATTTCAGTGTTTTTTTTGCAGATCATGGTACTGCATGGCTTGAGACTTGTTTAGAAGAAATGCAAATTGACGAGTCAAAATTAATAATTCTTGCCATTTAATTTTAAAGAAGTATTTTTGTAAATATAATGATCCAATATGATAAAGAGGTTTTTTATTCTGTCCAGTTTATGTATGGTTTTGGGGGTGTCTGCTCAGAAATCGCACACCGTTGTAAAAGGCGATACTCCTTATAATATTGCTAAAAAATATGGGCTTACTGTAGATGAACTGCTGAAGCTTAACCCATCCGTAAAAGATGGAAAGCTGGCAATCGGGGAAGTTTTAACCGTAAAAAATGATAAAGCGGGAACGTCGGCTAAAGCGGCTGTTTCCACAAAACCTGCAGGGAATGCACAGTTGGGTAAAATTGTACTTCAGCCGAAACAGACCATTTACGGAATTACGAAGCAGTACAGGATTTCAGAAACTGATCTCAGAAAACTCAATCCTGACCTCGAATCTCACATGAAGATCGGTGATGAAATTACCCTGCCTCTTGAAAGCATAAAAAAATATGGAGCCGGGCAACAAGCTGCCGTTTCAACAGTAAAACCTGAAGAAAAGATCGTAGACACCTCTGCTGTTACGGTTTCAGAAGGAGAATATATTGTCCAGCAGAAAGATAACTACTATAAAATTTCAAAACAGTTCAATCTTACCAGAGAAGAACTTTTCGCTTTAAATCCAGGACTTGAAGAGAGAGGGCTAAAACCCGGCGATAAAATTTCAGTGAAGAAATCCGGAAACGAAAATGCATCCGGTGCAGATGTTTTTGAAGAAACCAAAAATTCAAAAGCAAAAGTAGATTCCGGAAACGAAAACTTTTCTAAAAGCAGCAATGCTGTCGCTGCTGACGATTATGTTACATACACTGTTCAGCAGGGAGACACCGTATTTTCCATTGTCAATAAATTCGGAATCTCTATTGATGAACTAATTGCATTAAACCCGGAATTATCCAGAGGATTAAAAGCCGGAATGGTTTTAAAGATCAAAAAGCTTGATCCTGCCTATGTAAAGAAAAACGGCGATGCACTGAGTGTTGTAGTAATGCTGCCTTTCGGGTACAGTACGGGTGAAACACAATACAGAACAATGGCTCTTGATTTCCTTACGGGAGCAAAACTAGCCATTGAAAGGAATGCGAGAAACGGACAAAAATTAGACATCAAAATTGTTGATTCCGGAAATGAGGCTTCTTTCCGAAACTCTTTAACACAGATAAATCCGGATAATACCGACCTTATCATCGGGCCATTCTTCAAATCGAATGTGGTAGACGTTCTGGATTTTACAAAAAATCAGAAAATCCCCGTTGTAGCTCCTTTTGCTAACTCTCCGGAACTCTATAATTACAGCAGTCTCATTATCGTTGAAACAAACGATCAGACCTATGCGGATAAAATTGTAGAAGAAGTAAAAGCGGCATATTCTGACCAGAAAATATATATTCTTGCCGACGCTAAAAAAGAAAACGCCAACTACATCAAGGCAGGTCTTGAGAAAATCTTGAAAAATCCAAACGTGACAATTGTTAATTCGGCTTCAGATCTCCAGCTTGACCAGAATATGATGACCGGGCAATCGGCTCCTGTCATTGCCATTCTTGCAAGTGATAACGATGCAACCGGTGAAGCTTTTGCCAACAAGGTGATCGCATTGTCTAAAGAAGTTCAGGGCGTAAAAGCATTCAGCATGCATTATGTTCCGGCTTTTGAGAAAAAAGTGGATGATCTTGCTTTGGCAAACCTGGTGTATCTGATGGACAGAAAAATCAATACAGACGGAAATTTTGAAAAAGAAATTCTTGCTGCTTATAAAAGCAAATACTGTAAAACACCTCCAAAATATGCCATTATCGGTTTTGATGTAGTAAACGATATGCTTACCCGTGAAAACAAAAAAGGTGAGATCTTTAAACAAATGAATAAAGTTCAGACCCAGCTGGCAACGAAATTTGAGTTTGTAAAAGCAAAAGCAAACGGAGCCTACGTCAATACGGGCTATCGGGTAATCAGACTGGTTCCGTAAATCATCTGATTAACTTCTAAAGAATATTATTAACATTATATTTATATTTGCAAAAATATTTTAAATTAATACATGAAAGCACTTGTGTTTCCTGGGCAGGGTTCTCAGTTCGTAGGAATGGGAAAAGAATTGTATGATTCTAGAAAAGACATCAAAGATCTGATGGAATCTGCCAACGAAATTTTAGGATTCGATATCCTTTCTATCATGTTCAGCGGAACGGATGATGATCTTAAAAAAACCGAAGTTACCCAACCTTCAATTTTTATACATTCGGTTGCTGCCCTGAAAGCAGTAAACGGGCTCGGAGCAGAAATGGTAGCAGGGCACTCTTTAGGAGAATTTTCTGCGTTAGTTGCCAACGGCGTGTTATCTTTTGATGACGGATTGAAGCTGGTTTCTGAAAGAGCAAAGGCAATGCAGGCAGCTTGTGATGCCAACCCAAGCTCAATGGCCGCAATACTTGGGCTGGAAGATGCCAAAGTAGAAGAGATCTGTTCCAAAATCAGTGGAATCGTTGTTCCTGCTAACTACAATTGTCCGGGACAATTGGTGATCTCAGGTGAAACAGCAGCTGTTGAAGAAGCTTGTGTACAATTAAAAGAAGCAGGAGCAAAAAGAGCCTTATTATTACCTGTAAATGGTGCGTTTCACTCTCCGTTGATGCAGCCTGCACAAGAGAGACTCGCAGCAGCGATTGAGCAGACAAAATTCAGAAAAGCAACAATTCCTGTGTATCAGAATATTACCACAACGGCAGTTTCTGATCCCGATGAAATTAAGAAAAACCTGATTGCGCAGCTTACAGGTCCTGTAAAATGGACGCAGTCGGTTCAGAATATGATTAAAGACGGTGCCAATAACTTTGTTGAAGTAGGACCGGGAAGAACATTACAGGGACTGATCAAGAAAATTGACGGTTCTGTTGACGTGGCTTCTGCAATCTAAATAAACAATACAATCATGGGCGAGATATTTTCACCGGGAAAGCTGATGCTTACTTCAGAATATTTCGCAATGGACGGAGCTCTTGTCTTAGCGGTACCAACCAGGCTGGGACAAGAGTTTTCTTTTAAAGAAGAAAACAACCAAAGATCGCTTATCTATTGGGAAGCTTATCATCAAAATAAATTTTGGTTAAAAGCTGTCATCGATTATCAAAACTGGCAGATTGTAGAAACCAATATCACCCAAAGTGCTGAATTCATCTTAAAAACCTTAAAAAACGTTCAGGCGCTTTCACAGACTAAATTTAAAAGCAATTTTACCTATTACCTTACAACCAATCTTCAGTTTCCCGCAGACTATGGATTAGGAAGCAGTTCTACCCTAATGAACAATCTTGCCGAATGGGCAGCCATTGATCCTTTTTATCTGAATACGATAAGTCTCGGCGGAAGCGGTTATGATATCGCGGTGGCAAAAGAGAAATCTGCAGTGCTTTATCAAAGCAAACCCGAGATAAAATATGAAAAGATAGATTTCAATCCTTCATTCAAAAATGATCTTATTTTTATCCATCTGAATCAGAAGCAGGACAGCCGGGAAGGAATCAATTTATACAAGTCAAAAAATAAGTCCCAAAAACTCGTTGACGAATTTTCGGATATTACAAGAAATATTTTGTTATGCAGAGAATTGGAAAATTTTTCCGACTTAATGTTGATTCATGAGCAAAAAATAGCAGATTTTCTTGAAATTCCTACAGTTAAAGCCCGTTTTTTCGAAGATTGCCCTGTTTTTGTTAAAAGTTTGGGTGCATGGGGCGGAGATTTTATCATGAGCTCAAAATTTGACGGCTTTAAGGACTATTTTTGGGGAAAAGATTTTAACACTATTTTTGAATGGTCGGAAATAATTAGCTCGTAATCAGTAGGTTATAAAGTTGTTTTTTTATTTGCCATTCTGACTTATATCATTATATTTAAACCACTTTTAACAATTAATTAATATTAATTTTGTTAACTCCAAAAAAGAAATAGAAAATATAAGTAAAATGAAAAACGCTAAAATCATCCAGGATTTAGAAAAATTAGGGATTAAAGGAAACTATGAAGTCGTTTATAATCCTTCGTATGAAGAATTATATCAGGCTGAAGTTTCTCCTGAAAATCAGGGCTTTGAAAAAGCTGAGCTTACGGAATCTGGTGCAGTATCAGTAAAAACAGGAATTTTCACAGGTCGTTCACCTAAAGACAGATATATTGTTCAGGATGATGTTACGAGAGATACGATTTTTTGGGACGGTAAAGTAAACCTGCCGACATCACCGGAAATTTTCCAATCTTGTAAAGAGCTTGTTCTGGATCAGCTTTCTACTTCAAAAAAAATCTATGTTGTAGATGCTTTTTGCGGAACGAATGCAGATACCAGACTTAAAGTGAGATTCATTGTAGAAGTAGCATGGCAGGCTCATTTCGTTACGAATATGTTCATCCGTCCTTCTCATTACGAATTAGAGAACTTCGGCGAACCGGATTTCACAGTAATCAACGGATCTAAAACGACAAACCCGAACTGGGAAGAGCAGGGATTACATTCTGAAAACTTTATCATGTTTAACCTTACCGAAAAACTTCAGATTATTGGAGGAACATGGTATGGAGGAGAGATGAAAAAAGGTATGTTTGCTATGATGAATTATTACCTTCCGTTAAAAGGAATGGCTTCTATGCATTGTTCTGCAAATGTAGGAGAAGAAGGTGATGTTGCACTTTTCTTCGGACTTTCAGGTACAGGAAAAACTACTTTGTCTGCAGATCCGAAAAGATACTTGATCGGAGATGATGAGCACGGTTGGGACAACAATGGCGTTTTCAACTATGAAGGAGGGTGTTATGCAAAAGTGATCGACCTTTCAGCAGAAAAAGAACCGGATATTTTCGGAGCAATCAGAAGAGATGCTCTTCTGGAAAACGTAGTGGTGAACAACGGAATTTCCGACTATAAAGATAATTCCATCACGGAAAACACGAGAGTATCGTATCCTATTTATCATATTAATAAGATTGTATTGCCTTCAAAAGCGGGACATGCGAAAAAAATCGTCTATCTTTCCGCAGATGCTTTCGGAGTATTGCCTCCGGTTTCTGTTTTGGATGAAGATCAGGCACAATACCATTTCCTTTGCGGATATACTTCAAAATTAGCAGGAACAGAAAGAGGAATTACAGAACCTGAACCATCTTTCTCACCGGCATTTGGAGAAGCATTCCTAACATTACATCCGACCATGTACTCTAAAACGCTGATCGGGAAAATGAAAGAGCACGGTGCTAAAGCTTATCTTGTAAATACAGGATGGAACGGAACCGGAAAAAGAATTTCTTTAAAAGATACAAGAGCAATTATTGATGCCATTATCGACGGATCTATAGAAAATGCTCCGAAGACAAGAATTCCAATAATGAATCTTGAAGTTCCTACATCACTCCCTAATGTTTCTGAAGGCATCCTTGATCCAAGAGATACCTACAGCAATGTTGAAGAATGGGAAGAAAAAGCAAAAGATCTTGCAGCAAAATACATCAAAAACTTTGAACAATACTGCAATTCTGAAGAAGCTAAGAAATTAGTCGCTTCAGGGCCTCAACTGCAGATACAGACAATTAAATAAATGTGAAAATCCTCATCGTTTGATGAGGATTTTTTATTTGTAAATACTTCGCGTTAAAACTCCTATTAAATAAAATATTTGGTATTAGAGTCTGTCATGCTGAGCCTGTCGAAGCATCTTAGCAGGTTTTCAAATTTATTTTAAACTTAAAATAGCCAATCGATATCCATCCATCCCAAATCCTGATATTACTGCATCCGTATTTGCTGCCGTTACAGACTTTTGTCGAAATTCTTCTCGTTTATAAATATTACTGATATGAACCTCTATCTTCGGCTTCTGAATATTTTTTAAGCAATCTGCAATAGCATAAGAATAATGTGTAAATGCTCCCGGATTAATCACCAAAGCATCAAAATTATCTTCCTGAAGCCTGTTGATAATTTCTCCTTCAATATTGGATTGATAATATTGTATTTCATGGGAAGGAAATTCGGACTCCAAATTCTTCAAATAATCTTCCATTGATGTAGTTCCGTAAATTTCCGGTTCACGCGTTCCCAGTAGATTAAGGTTTGGTCCGTTTACAATTAAAACTTTCATGGTATAAAATTAATGGTTTTTCATTATAATGTAGTGGATTGGATTAATTTTTAATAAAATATACATTACAAACTTCTAAGAACTATTTGAACCGTCAGCTCCATCTAATTTAAAACCTTTAACTTTGAAAAAGCAATCTTCAAAGCGACTATGAAAAAAGACATCGAACATAAATTAATAGATAAAAACACAAAGCCTACAAGCATGAGAATTTTAGTGTATGATTTTCTGAGTTCCCAGGAGGCTGCTTTGTCATTATCAGAAATCGAAAATCATTTTGAAAATGCAGACCGTACCACCATTTACCGTACTTTAAAAACATTCGAAGAAAAAGGAATTGTTCACAGCATTCAGGAAAACACGACTACCAGATACAAACTCTGTCACGATGGCTGTAACGAAAATACACACAAAGACTGGCATCTCCACTTTTACTGCAAGATATGTAAGCAGACTACCTGCAGGGAAGATATTTCTTTCCCCGAAAATATTAAATCCGACTTCAGAATTGACGAAATAAGACTTTTTGCCAAAGGAATCTGCGAAAGCTGCCTGGAAAGTTTGCAATAGTATTGCACGTATTTTGTCTGTACATTTGAATAAAAATTGAAGAATTATGGAAGAATGTTGCAGTACAAAACCAAAGCAGGAACACAAACACAAACACGAACATAAAGGTCATGATCACGACCACGAACATTCCCACGATACTGAAAATAAATCAGTATTGAGAATGTTCCTTCCGGCAATGTTTTCTTTCACGATATTAGTAGTGGGAATTGCTTTAGATCATCTGATAAAGCCGGAATGGTTTACAGGAAGTATCCGTTTCATTTGGTATTTAGCTGCGTATATTCCGGTTGGGTTACCTGTTTTAAAAGAAGCTTTTGAAAGTATAAAAAGCGGAGACGTATTCTCGGAATTCTTTCTAATGGGAATCGCAACTGTAGGGGCTTTTGCTATTGGCGAATATCCCGAAGGTGTTGCAGTAATGCTCTTCTATTCTGTTGGTGAAGTATTCCAGGCAATGGCCGTGACGAGGGCCAAAAGTAATATCAAATATTTGCTCGACCAGCGTCCCGATGAGGTGACGGTTTTGAAAGAAGGAAAACCTCAGATCGTGAAAGCAGAAAAAGTAAATATCGGAGAAATAATTCAGCTGAAATCCGGGGAAAAACTCGCATTAGACGGAGAATTGATTTCCGAAACCGCTTCTTTCAATACCTCTGCGCTAACCGGAGAAAGCAAGCCTGATACAAAAACAAAAGGAGAAACCGTATTAGCAGGAATGATAAATTTAAATACGGTGAGTGAAGTAAAAGTGACAACGGCTTACCAGGACAGTAAACTGAGCAAAATTTTAGAACTCGTTCAGAATGCAACTGCTCAAAAAGCACCTACAGAATTATTCATCAGGAAATTTGCTAAGATTTACACTCCGATTGTGGTATTTCTTGCCATTGGAATTACATTTTTGCCCTATTTCTTTCTTGAAAACTACCAGTTCAGAGACTGGCTGTACCGGGCATTAGTATTCCTGGTGATTTCCTGCCCATGTGCTTTGGTGATTTCCATTCCGTTGGGATATTTCGGAGGAATCGGTGCCGGAAGCAAAAATGGGATTTTATTCAAAGGAAGTAATTTCTTAGATGTTTTGGCTAATATTCAGAATGTTGTAATGGATAAAACCGGAACGTTAACAGAAGGTGTTTTTAAAGTTCAGGAAATTCACTTTAATAATGAATTTAATAAAGATGAAATTGTAAAACTTGTTAACGCTTTGGAAAGTAAGAGTTCACATCCTGTAGCAACGGCCATTCATGAATTTGCCGGAGAAATTGATCATTCCATTCAGTTTGAAAGTGTAGAGGAAATTCCTGGGCAAGGGCTTAAAGCTTTAGTTGATAATAAAGAATTACTGGTAGGTAATCTCAAGCTGCTGGATCAATTCGGTATAAAGTATGATGTCGACTCCGAAAACATTATTTATACCTTGATTGCCGTGGCTTATGATAAAAAATTTGCCGGATATTTTACTATTGCCGATGCTGTAAAATCCGATGCACAATCAGCCATCAACAGGCTAAAAGCATTACATGTAAAAACAACTATGCTCAGCGGAGATAAAACGTCTGTAGTGAAACATGTTGCTGCCCAATTGGGGATTCCGAACGCTTATGGCGATCTTCTTCCGGAAGATAAGGTTAATAAAGTAAAAGAGATAAAAGCAGGAAAGGAATCCGTTGCCTTTGTTGGTGATGGGGTGAATGATGCGCCTGTTGTGGCACTCAGTGATGTGGGGATCGCTATGGGCGGACTGGGAAGCGATGCTACAATCGAAACAGCCGATGTTGTTATCCAGGATGATATGCCTAGTAAAATACCAATGGCAATCAACATCGGGAAACAGACCAGAAAAATTGTCTGGCAGAATATCACGTTGGCTTTTACTATTAAAGCTGCTGTCCTTATTCTGGGTGCGGGAGGTCTGGCAACTATGTGGGAAGCGGTTTTCGCTGATGTCGGAGTAGCGTTACTTGCCATTTTAAATGCGGTAAGAATTCAACGGATGAAGTTTTAATAAGCTGGAAGAGGGAACTAAGATGAGAAGTTTATTGTATTGCGCCTATATTATCAAAATAGGTTTACTCATCAATAGGAAAGGGCTTTAGCCCGTTTGCAAGAATAATTTTTTCAATTTGGCTTTAGCCAAAATTTATTTTTTCTCCCACAGATTTCGCAGATTCTTTTTAGTTTATAATAAAATAATTTTATTCATCTGTGAAAGTCTGTGCAATCCGTGGTTGAGAAATGTAAAAACTGCCGCAGATTTTTAATGCTTTAAGTTATTTGTTTATTTAAAGCTGTGTGATCTGAGAAAGCCGTGGGAAATAAATCATTTACGAAATAATTGCTGAAGCTGACTTTCATCATAATCTGCCTTAAAACAAAATTTCAGTAGTATATTTGTGATAATAAACGAAATTGAAGTTTCTTATTTCCATATTTATCATTTTCACCATTGCATTACGTCCCGTTTTGCCATTGATTAATTATGCGGTTAATTATGATTATATCGTAAAAAATCTTTGTGAAAACAGAAATATACCTCAATCAACCTGTAAAGGGAAATGCTACGTTTCTAAAGAGCTGGCAAAAACAGAAAAACAATCCACTACCAATCAGACGGCAAAAATTTCAGGAATTGATGTTTTTATAGCCCATGAGATTCTTTCTTTTTCGGATAACAACCTGTTTGATATTTTAAAGAAAAATTCAGACTCAGATTACATCAATTTCCATACTTCAGAATATTTTTCCAGAATATTCCATCCACCATTAGCTTAATGTTATTTTCAGCTAATTCTTTAGTTGAATTTTGATGTTGAAATAAACTTAGCTTCAATAATTGCTGAGTGCTTAGTTTATGCTGAGCCTGTTGAAGTACCCTTGCGAACGTATAAACATGAAGTTTACAAAAAACTTGCGAGCTTAGCATTAAATTAGATTCATTGTAGTTATCCGTAATTTGTCGTCATAAAAATCTTTGTGATCTTTGCGTTAGAAGACATTATGATTAATTAAGGATAAGCAAGGAATTCATTAGTAAGTCTAGTTAAAAAATCAATCCATTCAAACATTATTAATTTCAATTTAAATAAAAATGAAATCAAAACTTATTTTAACAGCACTATTGTCTGTTTCATTAATGGCATGTGCACAGGAAACCCCTAAAGTAAAGCATAAAAAAGCAAAACCAACCGCAAATTCCGGAACAAAAACAGTGAAATTTGCCAATGCAGTAGACCCCATTTGCAATATGCCAACCGAAGCCGATATGAAAGATACGGCAGTTTATAAAAATAAAACGTACGGTTTTTGCAGTGCCTACTGTAAAGACGAATTCAAAAAAAATCCGGAGAAATATGTCCAAAAATAAAAAGACCAATAACTCTAAAAGTAAAGTAATTATTCCGATTGCAGTTATTGCTTTGCTTTTCTTAGGAATCGGTATCGGAATGGCCTATTTCAAAAAAAATCTCTATACGGTAATGGAAGTCCCTCAATTCGAACTTACCGATCAGAACAATAAAAAAATCACCGATAAAGATATGTTGGGAAAAGTATATCTGGTGGAGTTTTTCTTCAGCAGATGTCCTACAATCTGCCCGGTAATGAATACCAATATGAGAGCCATCGATGATGAAATCAATGATCCTGAATTCGGAATTATTTCCATTAGCATTGATCCTGAAAACGACACCCCGCAAACTCTGAAAGAACATGCCGAAAGAATCGGAGTAAAATCTCCAAACTGGCATTTTCTGACGGGTAACAGGGATTATATCGGTAAAATTGCTGATCAGTTCAATATTTATGTCGGAGATAAGGAAGATGAAAGTGAAAGCCTGAACCACAGTGGAATGATCGCCCTTGTAGATAAAGAAGGAAATATTCGTTGCCGGTATAATAAAGACAATATACCGATTCTCTATTATTCGGGATTAAATTATGAAGATCCTGAAGGGAAAACTCCGAAGCTGAATGGGAAATACCATCCGGACCGCGAAATTTTAATGGAAGATATTAAAAAATTGTTGAAATAAAGGCTTGGAAGATGGATGTTAGAGGCTGGAAGTTTTATGTAGTATGTAAAGAACTTCAAGCTTCCATCTCCCAGCCAGAATAAACCACATAAAATAAAAAGTATGAAAATTATGAAAGTTGCTGCCTTAAGTGCAGTATTTGCGGCGCAGTTTGCGTTTGCACAGTTTAAGCAGACACCGTTGCCGTATGCTTACAATGCGTTGGAAGGAAATATCGACGCACAGACAATGGAAATTCATTATTCCAAACACGCAGCAGCGTATGTTGCGAACCTGAATAAGGCAATCGCAGGAACGCCGCAGGAAAAACAGACCTTATTCGAAATTATGTCGAATGCATCGAAATTACCTGCTGTCGTAAGAAATAACGCAGGAGGACATTACAATCACGAGTTGTTCTGGACGGTCTTAACTCCAGAAAAAAATACACAGCCTTCAGCAAAGCTGGCAAAAGCAATTAATGATGCCTTTGGAAGTATGGATGCCTTTAAAGCAAAAATGGCAAAAGCGGGAGCAGACCGTTTCGGATCGGGATGGGCATGGCTTTCAGTGGACAAAAACGGAAAACTGTTTGTTTCATCTACCCCTAATCAGGATAACCCTTTAATGGATGTGGTAGAAGAAAAAGGAACCCCTATTTTCGGGATCGATGTTTGGGAACATGCGTATTATCTAAAATATCAGAACAAAAGAGCAGATTATTTAACCGCGATCTGGAACGTGACCAACTGGAAGGAAATCAGCAGAAGATACGAAGAAGCAACCAGCAAAAAATAATTCAGTGAACTTAATTTGCAGCATATTTCTCACACTATTTGTGGTATTCAGACCTCTGGTGCCATTGGTGGAATATGCTGTAAATTATCATTATATCTCCGAAGTTTTGTGTGTCAACAAAAGCAATCCGGAGCTTCACTGTAACGGAAAATGTTACGTAAGCAAACAAATTGCAAAAACCAATGACACCGATTCTTCGCCTTTAAACAAAACAAAAAATTCAGGACAGAAACTCCTTGATATATACGTTCTCCCTGAAATTACCAAAATCCATACAGCAGAAAACGCATTCTTTTCAAACCCTAATTTTCTGTACGAAACTGCGTATTCCTTTCTGTTTTTAAAACCTCTTTTCAGACCACCGGTTTTTTAGTGCATTATTTTATCATTTTGGGCGATCCCCTTTCCCTTGCTTTTCCCGCTGAACGGGTCGGGCTGTCCGCTACTATCTTTTTTTAGATTCTTCCATTCGTCAGAATCAAAAAAAAGGATAACCGCTTCCATCCCTATCGCGATGGGGCATATCAATATATTTTATCACTAAAAAATCAACAATGAAAATCTATAAATTTTTATCACTATTCTTTATTACCTTTACTTTATTTACTCTTTCATCATGCAGCAGCAATGACGATGGTGAGGTAAAGGATTCCACTCCGGGAAATCTTCAGCTAAAATTCGAAAACGGGTTCAATAATCTTGGAGATGTAGTTTTGAACCAAACCACCCAAACTTCCGTTAACGGACAAAAGCATCAGTTTTCTACCCTGAAATATATAATCAGCAACATTACTTTAATTGATGAAAACGGAGGTGAGTTCGAGTATCATTACAACGATCCGGATAACGGAGCCTTTATTGTAGACCAGGCAGAAGCTGTTGCCGGAATCAATTACATTAACCTGAAAGAGATTCCTCAAAACAATTACAAAAAAATAAGAATCGGTTTAGGCATCAGTCAGTCGGCTTATCTTTTGGGACAAAGCGGACAGGGAATTTTCTGGCAGAAAGCAAAAACCGCGGGAATGGCTTGGTCGTGGGCGGCAGGATACATTTTCACAAAACTCGAAGGCAAATACGGAACCTCTTCAGCCACTACAGAATTCATGAACCACTGTGGAAACATGGGCAATACTTCAGCAAACAATACCGCAGATCTTTACCGTGAAATTACCCTTGATTTTCCTTCAACGGCAAGAGTATCAAATGAAATTACCCCTTCCGTTCATATTCTGGCAGATCTTAATCAATATCTCAGCGGACAGACTGCTTTAACATTGGATAGTTCCAACGACATGGCAATGGGATCGAACCAGTATCTGGTGAATGTGACGAATAATATTTCAAAAATGTTTAAAGTAGACCACGTTCACAATGATTAATTGTTTTCAGCAATCCAAAAGAGGGCAATCCGGCTCTCTTTGGATTTTCCTGTTTTTTCTTGCTTTTGCATTAATTTCCTGCACAGGCGATGAGCTTATTGAACCTTTGCCAAAAGATGAAGCCTATCGTCTTGACAAACCATCCGGTTTTCCGGAAATGACTTTCGATAGCACAGGAAACCCAATTACCGTAAATGGAGTTGCATTAGGAAAAAAACTTTTTTATGAAGGGAAATTATCCAGAAATAATACCATCTCGTGCGGATTCTGCCATATTCAGGAGTATGCTTTTACCCATCATGGTCATACCGTAAGTCATGGAATTGATGACAGATTAGGCATCCGAAATGCACCGCCGATACAGAATATGGCTTTTCTGAAAAATTATACATGGGACGGAGTCGGGCACAATCTGGACGAAAGATCTTTGGTTCCGATCACCACAGATTTTGAGATGGACAGTTCTCTTCCTGAAGTCGTAGGAAAATTAAATGCAGATTTGAATTACAAGAAGATGTTTAAAGCAGCATTCGGCGATGAAAATATCACCGGTGAAAAAATTCTCAAAGCCATTTCGCAGTTTATGGCAACCATGATTTCTGCCGATTCAAAGTACGACCGGATGAAAAAAGGAAACGCCGTTTTCACGGCTGAAGAAAATCAGGGAATGGCTCTGTTTCAGAATAAATGTGCGGCTTGTCATTCGGGAGATTTATTTACCGATGAAAGTTATAGGAATACAGGAATGTATTATAATCCGCAGTTTGACGACAGAGGAAGATATCGTGTAACGCTGGATTGGAATGATAATATGAAATTTCGGGTTCCAAGTCTCAGAAATATAGAATATACCGCTCCGTACATGCACGACGGAAGATTTTACAGTTTAGAAGCAGTCATGAATTTCTATTCTGAAAATGTGGAAAACCAGCCTAATCTCGATCCGTTGCTGAAACAAAACGGACACGTCGGAATTCCAATGACGTCTTTCGAGAAACAGAACATCATCACTTTTCTGAAAACGTTAAGCGATAAAAATTTTATAACGAATCCAAAATTTGCAGAATAATAAATCATGAAGAAGATATTTTTAAAATTAGGTTTAGCCGGATGCTTTTTTAGTCAGGCAAAAGAAATCCGTGACAGTTTATTTATTCCAAAAGAATTTAATCCGATTCTATTTGATGATTGTGATGCGTGTGGCTGTGCCGCAGGAAACGGTTCTTCAGGTTTTGAATCTTTATTGAATCCCCAGTTTATCGGCGTTAAATATTTTGCACAGCATTACAGAGCCAAAGAAAATTTATTTGTCAATGATCTTACACAGGATCAGTATTTCAATACGGTTCAGCTTTGGGGAAAAATTCCGGTTGCTAGAAATGTAAGTGTATATGCAAGTATTCCGTTTCAGTTTCACACCAAAAAAACATTACAGGGAGATATCAAAATTGAAGGAATTGGGGATGCGAATGTAATGGGAATTTATCAGCTACTGGATTCCAAAGATTCTTCCCATCAGCTGAACGGAGGTTTCGGAGTGAAAATTCCGATCGGAAGATTTGATGAAAAAGGAATTACAGGCGTAAATCCGAGTTTTCAACTGGGAACGGGAAGCTGGGACTATCAGATGGTTTTGAATTACAAATTTCAGAAAGATAAACTGGCAGTATTGCTGAACACAGATTATACTTTAAAAACAGAAAACAAAAAGCATTACCGTTTCGGAAACCAGTGGAATTATGCAGCGACAGGATTTTACAGAATCTGGAAAAACGAAAACAGTATTTTATCCGGAAAATTCGGAATGCAGGGTGAAGTCTACGACTGGAACAGGCAGTTTAGAGAAGTAATGCCTAAAACCGCCGGAAGCGCCTTGTACGGAAAACTGGGTTTTGAAGCCTCCTACAAAAAATTCAGTTTGGGCAGTGAAGTGATGCTTCCTGCTTATACCAATCTTGCCGGAGGTGACATTGAAGCAAAATCAAGGTTCAGTATTTTTCTGAATGTTGGGATTTGAATGTAATATCTAATATAACCTTTACTTTAATGGTGGAGGTTATTTTTTTTACTCTGACAGTTTTGATTAAGATAAAATTCATCGTATAAAAAAAGAGATTCAAAAAATTGAATCTCTTTTTAAGTAGCCCGTAGGGGAATCGAACCCCTCTTACCAGAATGAAAATCTGAGGTCCTAACCGATAGACGAACGGGCCAGCTATCTTCTACTGTTACCAGTATGTTAGTTTTTTTGTTTTTATAAGTGTCGACTCTTATTAATTACCAGGTTAGAGTAGTAATTAAATTTTGTAGCCCGTAGGGGAATCGAACCCCTCTTACCAGAATGAAAATCTGAGGTCCTAACCGATAGACGAACGGGCCAACTATACTTATTAAGCTAGTTTGTTAACGTGCTTAGTTAATTTGCTTTTTAAGTTAGCAGCTTTGTTTTTGTGGATAATATTTTTCTTTGCTAATTTATCCAACAAAGCGATAACTTTTGGCAATTGCTCTGTAGCAGCAGCTTTGTTTTCTTCATTTCTTAACACCTTCATTGCTGTTCTAGCAGTCTTGTGGTAGTATCTGTTACGAAGTCTTCTTACTTCGTTTTGTCTAATTCTTTTTAATGCTGATTTATGATTTGCCATATCGTTCAAATGTGAGTGCAAAAGTAAAAACTTTTTTTTTATCTACCAAATTTTATTTTTAAAAATTTTTAATTTTCTTCTGATAAATATTTTCGGAGTTTTCCTATTGCCTGTTCTATTTTAATATTCTCTTCTTCTCTTTCTAATTTTTTGATGGTTGCGGTAAGCATGGCCATCGCGTTGTTCCATTCTCCAGTGGTATTGGTGAAGGTAAGTCCGTCAATCGTTACTGCAAAATTGACTCTTTCTTCTCTCCTGTAAAGTCTGAAACTTATTTCATCATCACTGCCTGTAATCCCGTCTTCATTGATTTTTAAATCGTAACTTTTTGGGTTAGAGTGGATTTTTTTGAAAAGCAATTTCGCTTCCTGTATTTTTAAATCCGGCATGATATTCATTTGTGGCTTTTATAAAGAAAAACATTCTCCTTTAAAGCGGGGCAAAGATAATATTTTTTTCTTTTCAATAAAATACCTTTGGGCAGTTTGGGATATTTTTTATGATAAACTGCTCACAATGTGCGTGATTTTTTTTAACATAATGTTTGTTTAAAACAGGAAAAAGCAAACGGATGATAGAAGTTTAATTCATGTATAAATAAAAATCTCCAACCTTTTCAGATCAGAGATTAATTGTTGTTTTTCGTAGCCTATAGGGGAATCGAACCCCTGTTGCAAGAATGAAAATCTTGAGTCCTGACCACTAGACGAATAGGCCAAATTTTGAGGTTGCAAAAGTAATCATTAACTTTTTAACTTCAAAATTATATTGCTTTATTTGGATACTTTTTGAATGACCGTATTCTTAATGCCTTTGGCCTCAAGATCTTTCTGAAGTTTTACTGCATCTTCCAGGGTCTGTACTTTTCCGTAAGTATAGTAGAAAACGCCGCTTTCCTTATTTCTATCTACATCTTTCAGGGTCTGAAGAATAAATGAGTTTCCGTTCAGTTTATCTCCGGTATAGACTTCAATGGTATAGTAACCATTGCTCAGTTTCTGATTCGGCATAAAACCTACTGCATATGCATTGCGGAATCCTGCATCTTTAGCTGTCTTAATGTTGATGTCTCTCACAGAAGCCAGATTGGTCACGCCGTAATAATATTTGTACTGTCCGTTTTCTTTGATAGGAAGAATGTAATTTAATCCCTTGAGGGCAGGGTCGCCATCATTATATTTTGTAGGAGAACTTAGCAGTAAAATTCTGAAATCATTTTTCAGGGCAACTTCCACTGGTTTTTCCGGTTCCGGCTTTTTCGCAGAGGCAATATATCCTGATTTACGGTCGATGGCTTTTTTATAATCAATAACTGCTTTATAAATACTTTCTGCTATTTCATCCTGACCTTTTTCGGAAGCCAGGTAGTGACTTTCTTCCGGATGGTTGATGAATCCTGTCTCGATAAGTACGGAAGGCATCGCATTCATACGGAGAACGTGCAGATTTTTCTGGAAAACACCGCGAGAGCTTCTCTTATCTTTATTTACAAAATTGTTTTCCACCAGTCCTCCCAGTAGAAGACTGGATTCAAGATACTTGCTTTGCTGAAGTTTCAGGGCAATCAAAGATTCCGGTGAGCTTGCATCATAAGAACCGAAGGTCTGTTTATCTTTTTCATCCAGGAAGATCACATCGTTTTCCCTTTTGGCAACTTCCAGGTTGGTATCGTTCTGGTCTGGTCCCTGTACAAAAGTTTCGGTTCCGTAAGCAGTTGGCTTTTTTGAAGAATTACAGTGAATGGAAATAAAAAGATCGGCTTTGCTTCGGTTGGCAAGGTTGGTTCGGTCTGAGAGCGAAGGGTATTCGTCTATTTTTCTTGTATAAATTACTTTAAAATCTTTATTTTTTTCAAGCATTGCTCCTACTTTTAAAGTAATGGCAAGCGTAACATCTTTTTCAGCAATCCTTCCTATATCATCATAGGTTCTGTTGGCTCCGTGGTCAGTTCCTCCGTGTCCTGCGTCAAGAACAATGGTGAATTTCTTTTGCGAAAAAATAAAGTTGATCGAAAGAATAAGGAGAAATGATAAAATTATTTTAAAATTTACGTTGTGCATCCTACAGTTTTAAAAATTATATTAATTTTGAGCCTTAATTATATATCATAAATATAACAAATAAATTGGCCAAAACCGTCTCCAAAAATATATTACAAATTTTAATTATCCTAATTTTTAACAGTTTTTTAGCACAGCAAACTCCTGAAAAATTGACTAAGAATACGGTTAATGATACTATTCCCAAGCAAGATACGATCGTTCTGAAAAAAGAACCTCTCGAAAGCGTCCTTCAGACCAAGGCAGACTATAACCGCCGGGATTTTCAGAAAAAAATGATTTATCTCAACAAAAATGCCCAGGTAAAATACCAGGATGTTCAGATTGATGCAGATTATATTTCCATCGATGAGGGCAAAAGCCTTATGTATGCCCGCGGAAAACAGGATTCTTTAGGCAGATACATAGAACCTGCCGTAATTACTCAGGCAGGGAAAAAATATGAAACAGACGAATTTCAGTACAATACAAAAACCAAAAAGGCTGTTGCATTTAATGCCAGGACCGAAGAAAATGAAGGGGTAATTGTCGCTGAGAAAACAAAAAAATACAACGATTCCGTTTTTGCTATGAGACGGGCGAACTATACAACCGATGATTATTTTATTAAAAAGAAAGATACCGCGGCAGATTACCATTTGCGGGCATCAAATATAAAATTGGTTAAAACAAAAAACAAATCTTCTATTATCTCCGGACCAATCCAGATGTATATCGAGCAAGTTCCGACCCCGCTTATCATGCCTTTTGCAATTTTACCTTTTTCGGATAAAAGATCGGCAGGTATCCTGATTCCCAGTTTCGGGGAAAGACAGGATGTAGGGTTTTTCCTCAATGGAATAGGATATTATCAGCCCATCGGAGAACATTTTGACCTTAAGGTTCTTGCTGATATCTATACAAAAGGAAGCTGGAACTTACGCCCGGAAATGAATTACGTAAAAAAGTACAGGTATTCAGGGAATTTTTCTGCTGATATCGGAACAGCAGTACGAGGAATCAAAGGGTTGGACGATTATGGCAAAACAAGTACCTACAGAATTGCATGGAGACATACGCAGGATACGAAATCAAATCCGTTCCTTAATTTTTCCGCATCTGTGGATATTGTAAGCACAAAGTTCTACAATAATACCCTGAACAATAATTACATTCTAAATCAAAACGTATTAAATACCCAGCAGAACTCAACGGTAACCGTTACCAAAAGATTTTTAAGACTTCCGGCAACCATTACGGCGACAGCATCTTATTCCCAGAACTTTGCTACCGGATTGGCAGATCTTCGTCTTCCGCAGATGAACGTGGCGATCAATCAGTTTTATCTTTTCGGATCTAAAACCGGTACAAGAACCGGTTTGCTTGAGAATATTACGGTAAATACAGGGCTTAACCTTACGAATTTCGTACAGACCAATGAAGGAGAGCTTTTTACCGCGGCAATGTGGGAAAAGATGCAGACGGGACTTAAAAATAATATTGCTTTGGGAACCAATACCACGATTGCGAAATATTTCACATTCAGCTTAGGAGCGAATATAGATAATGCTTTAACTACTAAAACCATTAAAAAATATTACGATCCTATCGCTAATAAACCCGTAACAGCAACTGATAAAGGAATAGCCGGATATTCTACGTTTTCAACCACAGCAAGTATTCAGACGACCTTATACGGACAGGCAAATTTCAAGAAAGGTTCTGCAATTGAAGCCATCCGGCACATGGTTACACCGAGTATCGGATTTACCTATTCTCCGGATTTTGGAGGTTCAGGTTTCGGATATTACAAAAATTATTATGACGCCAACGGAGCTTTAACGCCTTATTCTATTTTTGAAGGAGGGATTGTAGGAACGCCGAGCAGCGGAATGGTAGGTGCGCTAGGATTCAATATCGGAAATAATGTTGAAATGAAAGTGAGATCTAAAAAAGATTCTACGGGAGTAAAAAAAGTTAAACTTTTTGAATCTTTAAACCTATCAGGAAATTACAATTTTGCGGCAAAAGATCACCCTTTTTCCATCATTACGATCAATGGGCAGTCTTCGTTCTTTGATAATAAATTAAGCGTAAACACAAGTTTATCATTAGATCCCTATAAAATCATTTATTTACCGGGGCAGGATACAGGAATCAGAACTGAAGATCTGGGAGGATTCAGTGTACAGGGGTTCAATGTACAGCTTTCTTATCCTTTAAGCAGCGAAATATTCGGGGAGAAAACAGATTATTCAAAAAAATATCAGTCGAAAGGGGAAATCAGGAACGAAAATTATTATTTTGATGATGATAATTACGCCCATTTTGACCAAGCCTGGACCCTGAATGTAAATGCCAATTATGCCTATACCAAAAGCTATGCTTCAAGAACTCCTACAAGACTGGCTTCGGTGGGTCTTGACGGAAGCATTAAGCTCACTCCGTTCTGGAATATCAACGGAAGCACACATTATGATATGGTGACCAAGCAATTGGCATATACAAGAATTGGTTTTTCGAGGGATCAGCGAAGTTTTACCATCAATTTCAATTGGGTTCCTTTCGGACAATATAAGGTGTATGACTTCTTTATCGGTATCAAAGCCAATATCTTAAGTGATGCCCTAAAATACAAAGACAGAAGTTTTACACAGCCAAATGCACCATTCTAGCATTAGATTTGATATTTGATTATAGAAATAGAATATAAATTTTATATTTGCACCCAAAATAAATTCTAATGAAAAAAATAATCAACACTGTAAATGCTCCTGCAGCAATCGGACCTTATTCACAGGCTAACATGGCAAACGGGGTTTTGTATATTTCGGGTCAGATTCCTGTAGATTCTGCAACAGGCAAATTGGTGGAAGGAATTGAAAAAGAAACACATCAGGTAATGAAAAATCTTGAAGCAATTCTTAAGGAAGCAGGAATGACCTTTAAAAATGTTGTTAAGGCTACGATTTTCCTTAAAAGTATGGATGATTTTGCAGTAATGAATGATATTTATGCATCGTACCTTGATGCAGAAAGCTTCCCGGCCCGTGAAACGGTACAGGTTTCCTGCCTGCCGAAAAATGTGGATATCGAAATTTCTATGATCGCTCATCAGGATTAATGAACTTTATAAGAAATACAATTGCGGTTATTGTAGGCCTTGGAATTGCTGGGCTCATCATTACTCTTGGCATAAGAGTATTTCCGCAATGGATTACTTTCGAAGCTTTTGCTCCCTTTGAGCATTGGCAGAGATTTCTTCAAAGCATGCAGAATGATGATGCGTTCTTTGGCTTCCTTTTGTTTATTTCAGGACTGGGGACAACCGTAGGAGGGGTAGCTACTGCGATGATCGTTAAATATGCCAAGGTGGCTTATGCAATACTTATAGGCTTTATCATGCTATTTCTGGCCATGCTGGATGTTATTGTTTTTCCTTATCATCCTACCTTTTATAAAATTTCTATTTTCTTGACGTTCTTCCCGTTTTCCTGGATAGGCGGAAAGATTGTAGAAATTATTTATGAACGTAAAAACAAAAAAAGAATCTCCGAAAAGGTAAATCAATCATAAAAAAACGCTGCCATTGGCAGCGTTTTTAGATATATGCTAAATGATATTAAGGCATTTTAAATCCTCTTGTATAAATCTGTCCGTAAGCATCCACAAATTTTACCGATACATTTCCTGAATATTTATCAAGAATCTTTTCTACATCTTTTTGTGAATTTACAGGCTTCCCGTTGATCTCGATAACAATATAATTGTCTACGATTCCTATTTTGGCAATCTCACTTCCTTCTGTTACATTTTTAGCAACCACACCACTGTTCAATCCGTAGTCTGTTTTGAATCTTTCGCTTAGAGGATCGAATTCGGCTCCGATTTTTTCAGTAACGCTCAAATCAGCTTTTGTTCTCGTTGAGGTTCCGCCTTTCTGGTCTTTCAGAGTGACAGTAGTAGTGTTTTCTTTACCGTTTCTTAAATAGGTTACGGCTACTTTATCACCCGGGCGTTTGCTTCCGATAGCAATCGATAGATCTGCAAAATCCGTTACTGCCGTATTATCAATTTTTGTAATAACATCACCTACTTTTAATCCTGCATCTTCAGCGCCGCTGTTATCTCCGAAACCAGTTACATACACTCCGGAACCAGCTTTGATATTGGACTTCTTCTCCTTGTTATAAGCAGCCACCTGCATATCGTTGGATAAATCTAAAGATTGAACTCCAAGGAAACCTCGCTGTACAATACCGAATTTCTTAATATCTTCAACGATTTTTCTCGCTAAATTAGAAGGAACCGCAAATCCGTATCCCTGGTAATAACCTGTGGTAGATTGAATGGCTGAGTTAATACCGATAAGTTCACCATTTGTATTCACCAGAGCACCTCCTGAGTTTCCGGGATTGATCGCTGCGTCAGTCTGGATAAAGCTTTCAATCGGATTGGCTGCTTTACCTTGTGAGCTTAAAATTCCGATACCTCTACCTTTTGCCGAAACGATACCTGCTGTAACCGTAGAATTCAAGCCAAGCGGATTTCCTACGGCAAGTACCCATTGGCCAACCTCAATATTGTCAGAATTTGCAAAGTTCAGGTACGGCAGTCCTTTTTCTTCGATTTTCAGCAATGAAATATCGGTGTTCGGGTCAGTACCTACCAAGGTTGCGATATAAGATTTTTTGTTGCTTAAAACAACCTCCAGTTTATTGGCTCCTGCCACAACGTGATTGTTTGAAATGATATAACCGTCAGGAGAAATGATTACCCCTGAACCCATTCCGGAAGGCATATTATCAGGAGCCTGTTGCTGCTGTCGCTGTCTTTGCTGGCCTCTTCCTCCGAAAGGGTCCCCGAAAAAGAAATCAAAAAGATCCTGTTCCGAAGCACGGTTTGCAGATCGGGACTGATAATTTTTAATCGTAACAACGGCAGGTACTGTCGTCTTTGCTGCTTTCACAAAATCATCGCCTACAGCAGAAGAATTCATCCCTGCGAAGGTTACATCAGAAGCAGATTTTGTAAAGTATGACTGATCTGCACTGTTGGAGTCGTGATTAAAATATTGTAAAGTTCCAACGGTAGTAGCTCCTGAGATCACTCCTACTACGGCAAATGGCAATAGTTTTTTTAAAGTACTCTTCATTATATATCTTTCTTATTTAATTATTAAATGATTTTTTTTGTTTTATTGTGAACAAATTTAATGCTAAATAGGTATGCACTTGTTATGTATTGTTTCAATTTTAACTAAAATTTAACAGCAATTGCAATAATTTATGTAACATCCCGCAAAATTGAAATTCTAATTAACGAAACTTAAAAAATTCTTAATGACATTCTGACATATTGATGCTCGTATTGTCATAAAGTTAAATAATCTCTGAACTTAAATGACACCAAAAGAATACCAATATTACCATCGGAACCTGACAAATGTTATATTTTTCCATCTTTGAAAAATAATTATCTTTGCAAAAATTTTCTCACTTAAAACGTTTATAGCATGCAACTGTACAACACCTTAAGCGCAGAAGAAAGAGCTCGACTTATAGATGAGGCCGGAAAAGAGCGCCTTACGTTATCTTTCTATGCGTATGCCAAAATTGAAGACCCAAAAAAATTTCGTGACGATTTATTTATAGCCTGGGATGCTCTTGATGCATTGGGCCGTATTTATGTTGCTCATGAAGGAATCAATGCTCAAATGAGCGTTCCTGCGGACAATTTCGAGGCATTTCGCGAAACGCTTGAGGCTTATGATTTCATGAGGGGCATTCGTCTGAATGTGGCAGTGGAGCAGGATAATCATTCATTTTTAAAATTAACCATCAAAGTCAGAAATAAAATCGTAGCTGATGGTCTGAACGATGAGACTTTTGATGTTACCAATAAAGGCGTGCATTTAAGAGCAAAAGAATTTAACAGCTTGCTTGAAGATCCGAATACCATTGTCGTAGATTTCAGAAATCATTATGAAAGTGAAGTAGGGCATTTTGAAGGAGCCATTACGCCTGATGTGGAAAACTTCAGAGAAAGTCTGCCGATCATTAATGAACAATTACAGGATTTTAAAGAAGATAAAAACCTTTTAATGTACTGTACCGGAGGAATCCGTTGCGAAAAGGCAAGTGCATACTTTAAACACCAAGGCTTTAAGAATGTTTTCCAGCTTGAGGGTGGAATTATTGAATATACCCGCCAGATTAAAGAAGAGGGAATTCAGAGTAAATTTATAGGTAAAAACTTCGTATTTGATCACAGATTAGGAGAGAGAATTACCGACGATATTATTGCACAGTGCCATCAGTGCGGAAAACCTTGTGACAACCATACCAATTGTGCGAATGATGCCTGTCATTTACTGTTTATCCAGTGTGACGAATGTAAAGCGGCGATGGAAAATTGCTGTTCAACGGAATGTCAGGAAATCATTCATTTACCATGGGAAGAGCAGGTAAAGCTGAGAAAAGGTCTGCAGGTGGGTAATAAAGTCTTCAGAAAAGGAAAATCCGAAGCTTTAAAATTTAAAAAATCAGGAGATCTTCCGGACAAGCCGTTGGCAAAAGCGGCAAAACCTGAAACCAAAGACATCCGCCAGAAAATCAAGACTAAAAAAGTATTAATCGGGAAAGCAGAACATTATTATTCAAAATCTAAAATTGCTCAGTTTTTAATTGAAAATAACGGACTTTCCGTAGGAGATAAAGTGTTGATTTCCGGACCTACGACAGGAGATCAGGAAGTTGAAGTATCCAGTATTTTTGTTAATGGAAACTTCAGCGATACGGCGAAAGAAGGAGATCAGATTACTTTTGAACTGCCTTTCAGAGTGCGTTTATCGGATAAACTGTACAAGATTTTAGATTAATAGATGTAAAGTAACAGAAATTCCGCAGAATTTATCTGTGTATTTTACAATTTTATAAATGGCGCTCCGTAGGAGCGCTATCTTTTTATACATTTGGCTATGAGAAAGTCTGAACTTAGAAAAAGATATTTAGAAATGCGAAAAGCCTTCTCCATTGATGAGGTTGCCTTGTTGTCTGAAAATATTTTTAAAAATTTCGTTGATTATTTTAAGCCTTTTTCAGGTCAGAAAGTACATATTTTTATTCCGATTGAGAAATTTAAGGAAATTGATACTCATATTTTCATAGATTACTTATTAAGTCGGGATATCAGAATCTTTGTTCCAAAAATTGTCGATACAAAACTGATTTCTGTAGAAATATTTGCAGATTCAAAATTTGAACTTAATAATTGGGGGATTTCCGAACCGGTTTCCAATGAGAATTCAGGAGTTTTGGATTTTGATTTTGTAATTACGCCACTTTTATACTGCGACAGATACGGAAACAGGGTTGGCTACGGAAAAGGGTTCTATGACGGTTTTTTTGAAACACTTTCTGGAAAGACAAAAAAAATCGGGGTTAATTATTTTAACCCCGATGAAAATATTGATGATGTCTGGGAAAATGATATTCCCGTAGACTATCTGGTGACTCCTACAGAGGTACTGTCTTTCTTCAATAACGGATTGGAATAAAAATTCAGGAAGAAAAATTTGAATTCTTTCTTTGTATTGGGTGTAGAAACAAGGATGTACTGCGCATTTTTCTCAAATGTACCCAAGGATTTGTTCTTATTGTCGAAATATTCTACACTGAATTTCGCAAAATCCAACGTATCCTGATTGTGCAGGTCTTTATAGACTTCCAGATTATTAACCTTCACTGCTTTTACCTTCAGGCTGTCCAATTCATGAAACAGATTTTTGAAAGTAAGGCTGTCCGGCTTATGGAAATAGCTCTGCATCTGTGAATAGATCACAGTGTCGATTTCCGTGTTTCTGTTTCCAGACAGGTAAAGTGTTGATAGATCAAGGAGCTCCTGGACTTTCTGTTTTGTGATATAATTGATCGCCTGCGCACTGTCCATCTGAACAGCTGGGTAGGTTTTGGTATTGTTACTGTTTCTTAGCTTATCCAGATCACTTATTTCCGTTTTCTTGTTGTTACAGGAAACAAATACAAGAAGCCATACCGTAAAAATTAAAAAGTTATTTATTCTTTTCATCTGTTGCAATTTTAAATTTGATGGAGATGATCTTTCCGTTATTATCTTTTTTCATTTCTATTACACTCAAATTCTTTAAAGAAGTCGTCGGTGTGGTGACCAGTGTAATATATTTCTGTTTGTCCAGTCTTTCTATTCCGTAGATGTTGTTGTCATAGATCTGGTAGATAACAGCATTTTTGCTGATTAAGCTTTCCAGCTGGTTTCTTTTTCTCTTCAGCTCTTCAGGATCACCGTTGGCGTCTTTAATAGAGAAATAATAGGCAGCCATTTTATAATCGTCCGGTTTCAGTTCTATAATTTCTTCGTCAGGAGCATTTTCCAGGCTTCTGTTAACTTCCAGATATTCATAGAATGGCGAGCTGATCTGCATTTTCAGATTCTTATCCTTTGTAGAATAATAAAAACACTCTCCCGGTTTTATTTTATAAAGAATCGGCGACTCATTTTCTTTAATGACTTTTATTTCGAGTGTATTGACAACACCAACGCCTCGGTCGGCGTCCGTAAAACAGTATTTATACGTTTGTGAAAAAAGAACATCTTTGAATCCTAAAAGACCGGTAAGAATAACTAAAATAGAAGTTACAAGCGCCCAGACATTTTTTCTGATGAAATTTTTCTTAGGTTTTTGCTCGTTGGTTTTACTTACTGTTGTTATTTCTTCTGTTTTATTAATAGGTTGATTTTCAGATGTGTATTTTTGTAAATCGGTATTGTCAGCTACGTTTTCAGGCTGTTTTTGTGCCTGATTTTCAGTTATTGGGAGATTAGTAGATCCGGTAACTGTTTTTTCCATTTCTGTAAGATCTTCATCGCTGATATCTTCATCATCTTTTAATAACTCTCCGGCAAAAAGATGCTGCTTTTTGAATCCGTACCATGAGTCGTATCCTGCGTAAATACTCAATAAATTGAGCATATCAATTCTTGGTAATTTGGTAACGGGAGAATTTTTAAAGTAAGTGTAAAAAGATTTTTCACTGATGTTTCCTTTCGCTTTTTTGCGGAGGTCTTCCTGAAAATAGATGATATCAATTCCCTTCCATTTAGAAATATCATCATAGGAAGGGGTATGTTCTTTCAGATATTGAGCCTGTACATCCTTTTTCAGCTGCTCAAAGTGTAATAAATCTAAATCAGTCAATTTATTTTAAAATAATTAAATTATTGATTATCAGGTATATTTGTTTGTAAAACTATTTTACAAAGGTATTACAATTATTTTTCTTAAACAAATTTTCTATCTGCTATACCTTTGTCTTGTTCAAATAACCGAACAGAGAAAAGATTTTATAAAACAATATTAACAAAATTAAATTTAATTTATTATGAAAAAGTCATTATTCGTAGCTGCTATCGCTGCTATCTCTCTAGTTGCTTGTAAAAAAACTGAAGCTAACTCTACTGAAAACGCTACAGATTCAGTAAACGCTACAGCTGATTCAGCTACTGCTGCTATCGATTCTACAGCTAACGCTACTGTAGATACAGTAAAAGCTAACGCTGATGCTGCTAAAGATTCAGTTAAAGCTGACGCTAACGTAGCTAAAGAAGAAGTAAAAGCTGACGCTAAGAAAGAAGATGCTGCTAAAAAATAATTAAAGCACGCTTTAAAATAAAAGAACCGCTCACCTAGTGATGCGGTTTTTTTTATGCTTATATAAAATAGACTTAGGTAAGTCAACTTTTCTGTCTCAGAGTTTCATAGCATGTAATTGCTACGGCATTACTCAGATTGAGTGAGTCTATGCTTCCGGCCATCGGAATAAGAGTGTTTTGCCCTCTTCCCGACCAGAATTCACTAAGCCCAGAATGTTCGGTCCCGAAAATAACAGCTGATTTTTGTCTGAAATCCCTTAAGTAAAGATTCTGTGAACTTTCATCCATAATGGTAGTGTAAATGTTGTAGCCATTTCTATCCAGAAATTCCATGGTCTGCTCATTTTCTGCCTGAAATACATTCATTCCGAAAAGACAGCCTACACTGGATCTGATGACATTGGGATTGTAAAAATCCGTTTTCCCATCGGAAACAATAAGTCCGTCAACGCCGAAAGCTTCACAGCTTCTTAAAATGGCGCCCAGATTTCCGGGCTTCTCAACGCCTTCCACTACAATAATCGTAGAGTCTTCCTTAGGCTCAAAAGAAAACAGATCGGTTTCTTTTGTTTTGTATACTCCGATGATTCCTTCCGAACTTCCGCGATAAGAAATCTTTTCATACACTTTATCACTTACAAGATGAATCTTACCTTTCGGTAATTCCTGCTGAAAGATATTTTCACAGATGAAAAACTCTACAGGTTCAAAGCCGTATCTTTGGGCACGGTCATTTTCCTGCTGTCCTTCCACCGCAAAAACTTCCGACTTTTTACGAAATCTGTTGTCGGTAAGGAGTTTGGTGATGTATTTTACTTTTTCGTTCTGAAAGCTTTCTATTACCATGCTGCAAAATTATGTAAAATCTTTTAAAATGGCTTGGTGTGATCTTTTACCAGCCTCAAGCTCCGGCCGAAGGCCGGAGCTTGAGGCTGGTAAAATTAAAAAATATTATTCCCCCGTAAGATCAAGGTATGCTTGAGAACTTTCGATGAGACTTTGAGGAAGTTCTTTTTTATTCTTTATGCCCAGTTGTTTTAGTTTCTGGGTTTGCAGTACCAGATTGTCGTTTCCTGTAGAAAGCTGTTTGTAGGCTTCATTGTAAGTATTTTTGGCCATATCAAGATTCTTTCCTACTTTTTCCAGGTTATCTATAAAACCGACAAATTTATCGTACAGCCGAGCACCGCGGTCGGCAATTTCCATAGAGTTCCGGTTTTGGTATTCACGTTTCCATAGATCGGCAATCAGTTTTAAAGAAGTAATAAGATTGCTGGGATTGAGCAGTAAAATTCTTTTTTCGTACGCAAAATTCCATAGGTTTTGGTCTGCCTGCATGGCAGCGATATAAGCCGGTTCACTGGGAATAAACATCATCACGAAGTCCAGCGATTTCCCATAATCGTCATAAGCTTTCTGACTCAGTTGGGAAATGTGATTTTTTATGGATGACAAATGCTGGTTTAGTTTGATACGATATACATCCTGATCGGTTTCATCTACAAGCTCGGTAAAAGCGGTAAGGGAAACTTTAGAATCAATGATCACATTTCGTTCATCAGGATATTTGACGACCGCGTCCGGGCGCATTTTTTTTCCGGAGAATTCTGAAAACAATGCTTTGTTGTCTTCATCTCTGAGCTCATGTTCCAGGAAATATTCCCTGCCTTTTACCAGCCCGGATTTTTCGAGGATGCTTTCCAGGATCATTTCTCCCCAGTTTCCCTGCGTTTTGCTTTCACCCTTTAAAGCGCGGGTCAGCTTTTTGGCATCTTCGGAAATCTGCTGATTCAGTTCGGCAAGTTCTTTTACCTTTTCTGCCAGTGAGAAACGTTCTTTGTTTTCTTTTTCGTAAGCTTCATTGACGCGGTTTTTGAGGTCGGTGATTTTTTCCTGAAAAGGCTCAAGAATGGTTTTAAGATTATATTGATTTAAAGTCGTGAATTTTTCCGCTTTTTCCTCTAAAATCTTATTCGCGAGATTCTCAAACTGCAGTTTGGATTCTTCCTGGATTTTCGTAATCTCCAGTTTTTGGGTTTCCAGCGACTTATGTAAGCTTTCATTGATGGCAGAAAGTTCAGAATTCTTGGCAAAAAGAGCCTGCTTTTCCGTCAGAAGATTTTCAATTTGGGAAGACTGCTTAAGGTGCACCTGCTTTTGCTCCAGAAACTGGGCATTCAGAGAAGAGTATTCTGCTGAGATTTTTGCAAACTCGTTTTTTAAATCATTCATCAGATCGTTTTGCTGCAGATTTAGTTCTTTATCAGTAATGATATGCTGATTAAGCTCCTGAATTTTGAGATTGGCATTTTCAAGGTCAGAATTACTTTTGATGTACAGATTATTGAGTTCATCAAAAGATTTTCTTGAAATCATTGATGACTTTACGGCGAAATACTGAATGAGCGCCCCGATAAATCCGCCGACGATACATCCGATTATTAAATATGTGATCTCCATTTTTCAAAATTACAAAAAGGAAAGATGATTTCTTTTCCGGGAAACCGTAAGTTTTTAATTCAAAATAAAATTTTTAAATATAGTTCATAGTAAAGTTATGATCATTTCAAAACGTATATTTGTAAATATTATTCATTATTCTGTCATTTTAAATTTAAAACATTTTTTAATGAAATTCTTAAGTATTGCAGCCATTATGTTTTCAGTCGTATTGTCAGGGCAGGATTTTGCCAACTATGCTAAATATGAAAAACAAAATCAGGAGATCATGTCGCAAAATATAGCTCCCAACACTGTATTTATGGGAGATTCTATTACAGAAGGTTGGTTTTCTACAGATCCGTTGTTCTTTACAAAACATAATTTTGTAGGGAGGGGAATCAGTGGACAGGTAACTTCACAGATGCTTTTGAGATTCAGGCAGGATGTTATTAATTTGAAACCGAAACGGGTAATTATTCTTGCCGGAACAAATGATATTGCTGAAAATCAGGGTGCGATTTCGCTGGATAAAGTTTTTGGAAATATTGTTTCAATGGCAGAGCTGGCTAAAGCAAATAATATTAAAGTTGTACTATGTTCTGTTCTTCCCGCATATGATTTTGGATGGAGAAAGAATATGTATCCGGCACAAAAGGTGATCGAGCTCAATACAATGATTGAGAGCTACGCAAAAAATCATAATATTCCTTACGTGGATTATCATTCTGCAATGAAAGATTCACGAAACGGACTGGATAAGATCTATACGGAAGATGAAATTCATCCTACCGCAAAAGGATATGAAAAAATGGAGTCTATCCTAATGAAAAGGCTGGATATAAAGTAATGAGGTATTTATGTATTTTTTGTTGAAGCCAGAATCTCAATGTTTTTCACGATATCACTGCTTTCGCATTTCTTTAATTCCTTAAGCAGTGCCGGTGTCAGAACTTTTGGGTTTATAATCTGTGTGGCAACTTTTGCTGCGGCATAATCGATAATACCGATGACGGATTCCCGTAAAATGCCGGGCGTGTTTGAAGTAATGACTGCCGATGCCCAGGAAGTTTCTCTTGCTTTTGAAATGGCGAAATCCAGGACGGTATTGTCTTTTCCGTTTGAAATTTTATCAATTAAATCTACGGGATAGCAGATCTGATTCAATGAATCCTGAACTTTTTGATTAATTGATGCAATTACGGTATTGATGGTTTCAAAATCTTTCTTTAGAGGATTAATTTTCCTGTAGGGCATAATCGAAGCTGCAGAAACTCCTAAGTCAAGATTGATGTGTGCATTCATACCGAGAAAAATATGCTGTAGGATAAGCAGGTTTTTATTTTTGGCTGCTTCAAAGGCAATAAACCATGAGTTGGTGCATTTTTTTCCTTTGGAATATGCTTCCCATGCATCAAGGTAACGGTTGGCAAAGGCAATGTCAAGCTGTATCATCCTGGAATTGTCCTCGAATTTTTTCTGCTGGATTCCTTTCAGAACCGCTGCAGTCATGATTCGGTAGGTGCAGGCAAAATATCCGATGGGACTTTGGTTTTGTTTGGCCCAAAGGATAATGTCATCTAATTTTTTCAAAACTTCTTCAATGGTTTTCATGGTTTGTTTTTTTTAATAAATATAATAAAACCTCACTTATGATATGAGGTAATTTGCTATTCACCTATTTAACGCCAAGTCTCAAAGAATTTTTTTTGCAAATTATTCTGTTTTTAAGTTCGCAAAGTTGCTTCGACAAGCTCAGCATAAACTATTCATTCAGCAAAGATTTAGTATCGCGGATTCTCTCTGGCAATTTCCTTATGGTGTTTCAGATACATCGGCAACGCAGCCGATCCATACCACGGGAAAATTTCATAACTGAAAACTCCGGCCTTTACAGCAGGATCAGTTTTTACCCATTGTTCTGCTTCTTCTTTTGATTGGGTGTTGAAGATAAACATACCACGATAGTCTCCTTTATTTTTCTCTAAAAAAGGACCTGCAACAACAATCTTCCCTTCGTCGGAAAGTTTCCTGATATTGGCTAAATGTCCTTTCATTAACTCTCCCATTTTGGTTTTATCCTCAACTTTAGCAGAGCCGGTTGTGAGCATTACGATAACATATGGCTTCATGCCGTATTTGTCGGCACCAAGCTTTGTGGCGAGTTCCTGGTTGAATGTAGTTGAGGAAGTTGTGTTTGAAGCATTTTTTCCCGGTTTTCCCGGTTCTCCGTCTTTACCTTTTGTAATAACGCAGGAAGAAAGAAGGGAACACAGGGACAGCAGTGCTAAAAATTTTCTCATTATTAATTTTTTATTCTTAAAAACTCTTTAGCAAGTTCAATCATTTTAGGATCTCCCGTGTATTTTCCATGTTCATCGGAAAGTTTTACAGTAGGGATCCACTCGCAGTTCGGGGCCTGAACTCCTATTAATTTCATTACGATATTCATAGGTTTTAAGCCAACATCATTGGTCAGGTTGGTCCCGATTCCGAAAGAAACGCCGATCTTTCCTTTGCAGTAATTGGTGATTTCCTCCACCTTTTCAAGATTTAACCCATCTGAAAAAATAATATATTTGAATAAAGGATTGATGCCATGTCTTTGATAATGAGCAATGGTTTTGTCTGCAAATTCAAGCGGATCTCCGCTGTCGTGTCGTACGCCGTCAAATAGCTTGGCAAATTTCTTATCAAACTGCTGGAAAAACACATCGGTTGTGTACGTGTCTGAGAGAGCGACCCCAAGATCACCTCTGTATACATCTACCCAATGTTCCAGGGCAAGTTCGTTGGCCATTTTAAAACCGTATTCTGCTGCGTGGAACATAAACCATTCGTGGGCATGTGTTCCGATGGGCTTAACTCCATATTTCATGGCAAAATGCACATTGGAACTTCCGATAAATGTTGAATTTTTATTCTGGGTCAATGCCTCCATTACCAGATTTTGTACTTTATGGGAATGTCTTCTTCTTGTTCCAAATTCTGCAAAATTGACTCCGAGTTTTTCCAGAGTAGCCGCTTTTTCAAGGGTTCTGCTCATAACCACATCATTGGAATCTCTTTCCATGTGGTTCATCTCATAATGAAGCTCGCTGATTAATGCCAACAAGGGGACTTCCCAAAGAATCGTCCTGTACCACAGTCCTTCTACAATGACAGAAAGTTCACTTCCTTCCTGGTGAATTTTGACTTCGGACGGGTCGTAGTGATATCCTTCCAGAAAATCAAGATAGGGCAGGTCAATATATGGACAGGTTCTTGCCATGTATTTTTTTTCTTCTTTGGTAAGTTTAAGCTCTGCCATTTTATTAACAGCTTCTCTCAAAGCCGCATCGAAACCAGGAGGAAACTGATGTTTTCCTCTGTTGATAAACTCATATTTTACGATAGAACCTGGAAATAGTTTTACCACTGCATTCTGCATGGTAATTTTATAGAAATCATTGTCTAAAATGGAATTCAGTCGAACGTCGTGCATTTTTGTGTAATTTATACGCAAATATAATTAATAAAAATAAAATCACCTAAATGTAAGGTGATTTTTTTAATTATGGTGTGTAATTTATTATTTACCCAGATAAGAATTATACATCCAAACTTCTTTTTCCTGTTCAGTAATGTAGTCGCTCATTTGAGAATTGGTTCCTTCATCTCCGGCCTGATCCGTAATGTCAAGAAGCTCTCTCTGCAGGTCGATCACTACCTTGAAAGAATTAAGAATGTTTTCAACACTTTTATTTGCATCGCTTACTTCCTGGCTTTCCTGTATGGTTGCCACCTTAAGATAGTCGGAATAATTATGGGCAGGTGTTGAGCCCAAGGTGAGTATTCTTTCTGCGATTTCATCTATTTTCAATACCAGATTGTTGTACAGTTCTTCAAATTTCGGGTGTAGGGTAAAGAACTGATCTCCCTTAATATTCCAGTGAGAGCCTCTGGTATTCTGGTAAAATATTGAATAGTTGGCCAAAAGTACATTAAGCTTTTCTGCTATTTTTCGGCAGTCTTCCTCCTGAAGTCCTATAATATTAGCATTTTTCATATTGTAGATAGTTTATTTTTGTACAACAAATTTAAGTAAATATTATGCCGAAATAGTAAAATCGTGATTGATGATACTTATCTTTGAAATTCTTAGAATTAATTTATGATGGGCAATCCGAAGTTTGCTGTAAAAGGATTTTTAATTTCTACTGTTGTTTTTACGGTGATATGTTCAGTATATTTTCTTATTTCTGTCTCCAAAACGGACGGACAGTATATTTACCCTATTGATGATGCCTATATTCATCTGGCAATAGCTAAGAATTTTGCATTGTACGATGTTTGGGGAGTTACCAAATATCAGTTTTCGTCAACTTCTTCATCACCGCTTTTTACTTATGTTATTAGTGTATTAATAAGTCTTTTCGGAAATGATGACCATCTTCCTCTGTATTTTAATGTTGTTTTCGGCTTTGCGATAATATATGTCCTGAGCCGGTATTTTTCAGAAATATTCAGTGGCAGTAAAAATATTGTTATTTCCATTTTGTTTACGTTATTTTTTTCAGTGTTGCATCTTCAGGTTTTGTCGGGTATGGAGCATGTTTTTCATGTCTTTTTATTGGTGTTGAACATATACTGTTTATCAACCCTTCAAAATAAATATTCACTTGCGGGATTTTACCTTTCATTATTGCTGATGGGAGTGGTGCGCTTCGAAAGTATGTTTTATTTTGTCATTCTTGCATTTGTATTTGCATTGATTAAAAAATGGAGAGAAGCTCTTCTGGTGTTGCTAACAGGTTTTATCCCGATCATGCTGTTTTGTTGGTTTAATTATCAGCACGATGGATATTTGTTCCCGAATTCCGTAATGGTAAAGGGAACAACATTGAGCCTGGATTCAAATTTACCGATTCATTTAAAAACAATTTTTTTGGATAACCTTTTATTCAATGTAAGTTTTTATAAAATAGGCTTTTTTCCTATTTTGCTAAGTGTGATTTTCGTTGTGAGAGATTATAAAACGAAAAGTTTTCATGAGATCATCAGGAGCAATTTTTTGTTGATTGTAATCTCACTGCTGATGATTTGTCATTCGATGTTTGCAGATCTTAAAGGTTTGTTCAGGTATGAGGCTTATATTCTCACTGGCTTTTCAATGGCTCTTATTCCTAAACTTAAAGGGCTTTTCGAAAATTTCAGAAGTTATGTTAAAAATGAAAAGATCATTGCCGGAATAATAATGATGAATGTCTTTTTACTGATGTATAAGTGTTCATTCGCTCACAAAATGCTGGAAAACGGCGGGAAGAATATTTATGAACAGCAAATGCAGTCTGCAAAATTTCTGCATACCTATTATAATGAGTCAAAAATTGTGGCTAATGATATTGGTGCCATTAGCTATTTTACGAATATTCATTTGTTGGATACCGCAGGCTTAGGTTCTGTAGAAACTATTAGGTTTAATAAAAATAAAAGATCCCCGGATGCTGAATTTGAAGATTTTCTGAGTCGTTATACCATCAATAACCGGTATGATATTGCGATCATTTACGATGCCTGGCTGCAAAACCATATTCCAAAAAACTGGAAAAAAGTAGCTGAACTGAAAATCCAAAACCCGATTGCCGTAGCAAGAGAAAAGGTCTCTATTTATGCTGTGGATCAAAATAATCTTAAAAAACTTAAGGAAAATATTAGAAGCTTTAAATGGAACAAAAATGTTGAGGTTACAATCGTGGCCCAACCGTAAGTGTCTGTTAATTAAAATTTAAATAAAAATATTATTTCTATATAACTGCTTGTTAATTAAAAAAATATTATTATTTTTGCACCCTAAAATAAAAAGCAATTAAATGCCTACTATTCAACAATTAGTAAGAAAAGGAAGAGCCACGCTTGCCAAGAAGAGCAAATCGGCTGCCCTTGATTCTTGTCCACAAAG